>Ga0310345_10000004_pt1 | contig 727633 bp, 637 predicted proteins | sample HC15DNA20500_MG_FD_204667 | JGI IMG/M metagenome (GOLD analysis project Ga0310345, IMG submission 204667) | Marine microbial communities from station ALOHA, North Pacific Subtropical Gyre - HC15-DNA-20-500_MG | ecosystem: Environmental > Aquatic > Marine > Oceanic | place: Pacific Ocean... | reverse complement strand
ACAGTTTTTGCAGAACTTTTTTCTGCCGGTCAGCGCTGCATCCCTTCGCAACCCCAACCCACTGCCGCCCCGCAACCCTTGTCGCTGCTGCGTTTGCAGTGCGTTTCGTGTTGCGAGGGGGCGAATATTAGATGACCCCACCGCGGAAGGCAAGGGGTTTCGTAAAAGAATTTTCCTATCTATTAGAATCGCCGCATGACCCTCCAAGAACCGCCCACCTACCTTCCAGAGAAGCTGGCCAGCCGCGAGCCCGGTATGCTCGATGCGCAGGCGCTTGCTGCCGCGCTTGCCCGGCCAATTGTATTTGTCGATCTGGAAACAACCGGGGCGGACGCGCAGCGAGACCGCATCACCGAAATCGGTGTGGTCGAAGTCGGCCCCGACGGCATTCAGGAATGGGACACGCTGGTCGATCCCCTGACCAGCATCCCACCGTTCGTACAGGGACTGACCGGCATCACCGACGATATGGTCCGCGGCCAGCCCACCTTTGCATTGATTGCCGAAGCCCTGGCCGAGAAGCTGCAAGGCCGCCTGTTCGTCGCCCACAATGCGCGCTTCGACTATGGGTTCCTGAAGAACGAGTTCCGCCGCGCTGGCGTGACCTTCCGTGCGGACGTACTTTGCACGCTTCGTCTGTCCCGGTCGCTCTTTCCGTCCGTCGAGCGCCATGGCCTGGATGCCCTGATCGCCCGCTTCGGCCTGACGCCGAAGGGTCGGCACCGAGCGCTAGCCGATGCCGAGCTGCTGTGGCAGTTCTGGCAGAAGATTCACGAGATCTATTCGGTCGACCTGGTCGAATCCGCCGTGACGTCGCTGGTCAAGCACGCCAGCCTGCCAGCAGGCCTGGAAGAAACTGCATTGGACGATGTACCGGATCGCCCGGGCGTCTATCTCTTCTATGGCGACGACGACGTGCCGCTCTACGTCGGCAAGAGCATCCATCTGCGCCAGCGCATTCGCGCCCACTTCGCCGGGGATCACAGCAACGCCAGGGAGATGCGGCTGGCCCGCTCCGTGCGCCGCGTAGAGTGGCGCGAGACCGGAGGAGAAATCGGCGCCCTGCTGAGCGAGGCGCATCTGGTCAAGACACTGCGCCCGCTGCACAACCACCTGCTGCGCCAGAACACCGAGCTATTCTCGTGGGAGATGGTCGACGGGCTGCCTGCGCCGCGCCTGCGTTCGGATCGGCACGTCGATTTCAGTCGACACGCCGCACTATATGGTGCATTTCCGAGCCGGGCCGCCGCGCAAGCGCGCCTGCGATCGCTGGCGGATGAACACCAGCTTTGCCTGGCGACACTGATGCTCGAAGGCACCACCCGCCGGGGCAGCCCTTGTTTCGCGCGGCAGTTGCACCGATGCGCGGGCGCCTGCACCGGGGATGAATCCCAGATGGCCCATCGGGAACGCACCGTGGAAGCAATGGCTTCCATGGCCATCCAGCGCTGGCCGTTTGCAGGAGCGATTGCCTGGCGTGAAGCTTCCGGCGATTGCTTCCCCTGGCACATCATCGAAGACTGGTGCTACCTGGGCTCGGCCCCCACGCTCGAGGACGCCGCCCGGCAGCTGGCCGCGCCGGCCCGCTTCGACATCGACACCTACCAGATCCTGGCCCCGCGCATAGAAGAACTGAAGGCCAGCGCCGTACCCCTGGTATCTACACGCGAGTTCGTGCTGACGCCTCCGGTCCTCCCGGAACCCAGAGCGGCCCGCGTGCCTCGCACGGCGGGAAAGCGCATGGCAAACGCCTCGGAGCACAGTCAGACGCCGGGGCTCTTCAGCTAAAACAGCCAAACGGGCTGGCGAACGGTGCGGCAGCACGCATAAATGCACTGGCAGCCGGCGCCTGGCTCGCCTAGTCTCCGAGGGAAGGACTGCCGCCCCTGATGGAGTCGCCATGCCTGCACCATCCCGACGTTCCCCTGCCCGCGCCGGCATGATCGCCGCTGCCGCGATCGCGCTGACCACTGCCTGCGCCAATCTGGAGGCGGGCACCATGCAACGGATCTTCGATTCCTGGAAAGGGGCGCCGGTCGAGCAAGCCAAGGCGCAGTGGGGGCCGCCACAGACCGTACAGGCCGCGCCGGACGGCACGGCCTATGTCTGGACCGATGAAATGCCCACCGCCCGCCCACCGGGCAGCGGTCCGCGCGACGCGCAGCTCGAGCCGCCCCCCACGGTCGCGTATTGCCAGCGCAAGCTCATCGCCGGGGCGGATGGCAAGATCAGCCGTGGCGAGTGGAGCGGGAGTGCCTGTTGTGCCCAGACTCTGATAGGTCAGTGTGCAGGACTGGCAAGGAAGCCCTCCGCTACCAGCAACAGCTGACCGGCCGTCAACGCATCAGAGCACGATCTGGATACCAGTAGGCGCCACCCGCCTCACTCGAGCACGAGCCCCCGCGTGCGCACCAGCGTGCCCCACTTCTTCACCTCGCTATCAATAAATGCGGCGAAATCGGCGCTGCTACCCGGTTCGGGTTGCAGGCCGAGCGCGAGGAGCTTCTGCCTGACCTGCGCGTCACTCAATGCCTGACTGGCATCCTGATTGAGTTGTCGCACGATGGGCGCGGGCGTGCCTGCCGGCGCGACGATGCCGAACCAGCCGTAGCCAACCACGCCCGGCACGCCCTGCTCCGCGAAGGTGGGCGCATCCTGATAGACCGGCGTGCGCTGTTCCGCCGCCACCGCGATCACGCGCAGCTTGCCCGCCTGGATAAAGGGCAGCGCCGTGGTGATGGCGGTCAGCGTTGCGTCGACGCGCCCGGCCAGCAGTTCGGTGTAGGCCGTCGCATCGCCCCGGTAGTGCACGTTCACCACCTTGAACCCGGCTTGCGATGCGAACAGTTCCGCCGTCAGGTGCGGCCCCGAGCCGATACCCGGCGATGCGAAGTTCACCCCGTCGGGCTTCTGTTTCGCCACCTTTACAAAATCCGCCACGGTCTTCACCGGCGAGTTCGCGTTGACGATCAGGAAAACCGGCCCTAGCACGCGCGGGCCCACGGCAACGAAATCCTTGTGGATATCGAAACGTTGCGACAAGCCTGCGCCGGTATTGATCGCGAACGGTGCGGCCGCCCACAGCAGCGTGTAGCCATCCGCCGCCGCGTGGGCCACGGATTCGCTCGCCACGCGCGTGCCGGCGCCCGGCTTGTTCTCGACCACCACCTGCTGGCCATACTTGCGGCTCAATACCTCGGCCAGGATTCGCGCCGACGTATCGTTCGATCCGCCCGGCCCGTAGGGCGACACAAAACGCACCGCCTTGCTCGGATAGGCGTTCCCGAAGGCCGACGGCACCAGACCCGCCAGCGCCATCGCGCCGAGCAGGCGCCGGCGAGTCAATTGCGAAGGGTTCATGCTGGCACCTCCATGCGCTGGATGGCGGGGTAGCGATAGGTTCGGTTCAGGTGCGAGGGCTGCGGCACGTACAACCGCAGCGCGACGTAGAACGGTCCGGCCGGCGCGGGCAGCCAGTTGCCCCGCAGCGCTTCATCACGCGGTGGCATTGCGGAAAGGTAGAGGCTCAGGCTGCCGTCCGCGCCACGGGTCAGCGATGGCGAGCGATCGCCCAGCGAGTACCGGGAGATGTCATTCGGCACCAGCATGCAATCGCCTTTGTCGTACATCGTCAGGGACCAGAATGCGCCGACATCGGGCAGATTGTCGGCGGCGAAATCGAGCCGGTACGCGTGACGGCCGTCGAGCGGTTCGCCGTCGCCACCACGGTCGGCCATGACATACATGGCCTCCTGCACGCCCAACGCGCCGATGTAGTTCCTGGCCACCAGTGCCCGCTGGAGGTAATTGCTACCAAAGGACTCACGCACATCCACCGACATTGCCCAACCGCCGCCCATATCCGACGGCTGCGGCTTGGCAAGATCCGCCAGCACGCCACGCAGGGCGGCGTCGAGCAGGTCGATCTGCTGTGGCGTCGGCACGATGCCATGGCCAATGCCAACCTCTGCAAAGGCTGCGATCTCGGCGGCCTCCGCACCCAGCGGCGGGTTTTCTCCCACCACGCGATTCACCACCTCGGCAAAGCGTCGCGCGTCGCCCAGATGCTCCTCGGGTTGCATCGCAACGTCGAATGCGAACGCCGCCAGCGAGCCGTCCAGTTGCCGCAGCGCGATGGCATCCTGCAGTGCGTGCACCACGGGCAGGTCGGCTTCGCCGTCCACGAGCAGACGGCCGATCATCCAGACCGCGTTCGTCGGGCATGCCACAGCCTGCATCCCCGCCGGTACCGTGCCGTGCCAGTCCGGCCCGTGCAACAGGAAACGACCCGCACTTGTGCCAGTCGTGCGGCTGCCGATATAGCCAAACGGATTTGTATAGAAATCGAGCAGCCCCAACACGTAGTAGCGCCCGTTGAAGTCCGGCACTTCCAGCACCACCGGGCCGCGCGACAAATCGATCCATGCATTGGTGTAGAGCGTGTCGTTGTTCGGCGTGACCACTTGTCGGTGCTGCGGGCCAAGCAACTGGCGAGGGCGAATCACGTGGTTGACCCAGCGTAGCGTCGATTCGGGCCCGTCTCCGGCGAACCTTCCAGTGTGATCGCGTCGCGGGCAGGTGGCGGCGCGCATGCGTGCCATCTCGTAAAGCGGCAGCGTGTGGATCACGGCATCGCGCGCGCGATGCTGTGCGGTGTTCTCTTGCTGTGTCATGTCTCGTTGTCTCCTGTCGTTCTAATAGTGTCCTTGCTCAGCCTACGCGGCGCACGGCAGGAATCGTGTACTGCCCGGCCCGGAACGCTTCGGAAGGATGGTAGAGGCGCAGGATCAGATAGAAGTGGCTCGACGGGGCGGGCAGCCAGTTGGCGTCTTCCGCCGGTCGGGCATGGCCGATGGGGATCACCAGCGTGCCGTCCGGCTCCTTGCGCAGCCCAGGCGTGCGATCGCCCACGGCGTAGCGCCCCAGTTCATTAGCCGTGAAGAACCGGTCCTCGCCATAGAGCGAGACGGACCAGAATGCATCGGCCGGCGGCAGCATGCCGGGCGGAAAGCGCAGTTCGTATGCTTGGTTGCCGTGTAGCCGTTCGCCATCGGCATCAAAATCGGCCATGGCGTACACCGCTTCATCGGCGCGCAAGGCGCCCAGCCCCTTCATCGCCGTGCAGGCGCGCAGCAGCCAGTCATCACCATACGTGCCCAGTCGCAGGCTGTAGCCCCACGCCTTGTGCCCCTGGCTGCGGGTATGCGCTTCGATCAGCACCATGGCTTGCGCGTACGCGCTGCGCAGGCCGTTGACGATCGACGGGCGCATCGAGCCAACGTCCAGATCATCCTCGAGGCGCAGCCCGACCTTGCGCAGCAACGTGAACAGCCCCAGTTCCTGCTGTGTGGGCGGGAAATCGCGCATGGCGCGGTAGAGATTCTGGAAGAAGTCGATGGCTTCGTCGTCGCTTTGCTGCCACTGGGCCACGCTCGGCGGCTGCGCCGGGCCCGCGCTCTTCACCATCTGGAAGCCCTGTTCGAACGCATAGGCACGCGCGAGGTCATCGGCGCCGGTCACGAGGACCCGCCCGATGATCCAGACGAGCGATGTCGGCGACTCCACCGTCTGTCCGCCGCTGCCGCGCTGGCCGGGGCCGACGATCTCGATATCGGCGCCCTCCTTGGGTACGTTGCGCGGCCCAAGGTTGGCGAAGTTGTTCGTGTGCGCATCCAGCAGTTCGATCACGTAGTAGCGGTCCGCGTCCGGCAATGCGGGCACGCGAATCGTTGCCGGACCATCTGCCAGGTTCAGCCAGCCGCAGAAGTACAGCAGGTCATTGGCCGGTGTGACGATGTCCCTGTCCTCGTGGGTCCATTGCCGTGCGCTGGCGGAGAGCATGTTCATCGGGGCGCGGCCATAGCGCGTGGGCGCATCGACAGAAGTCTGCAGGCGGCAGGTGCGCAGCGTTTCGATCAGCGGATAGCCATAGATCACCAGCGGCAACGCCGCGGCGGCAACCATGGCCTCCTGCGGGCTGGTGTGGACGGGCGCGGGGAACATCGGGGAAGCAGGATGGTTCATGGGGTTCTCACGGTTGAACGTTCTGGATCATTCGAGCGCGGCGCCACTCGACTTCACAAGTGCTGCCCAGGTGCGGGTGTCTTCGCGCATCTGGTTGGTGAACTGCGCGCGGGAAACCGGCGCGTAGCGCATGCCGAGGCTGGCGATCTGCGCCTGCAGCCCGCTGTCCTGCATGGCTTCCTGCATTGCGCGGTCGAGCTGTTCGACAATCGGCGCCGGCGTGCGGGACGGCGCGAACAACGCGAACCAGCTGTCGAGCCGAAACCCGACGCCGCTCTCGGCAAACGTAGGTACATCGGGCAATGCCACCGAGCGCTCCGACCCAGACACGGCCAGCGCCCGCACCTTGCCGCTGCGGATCAGCGGCAAGGTGCCCGCCAGGTCCGACATCGCCACGGGCAGCGTCCCGCCCATGACATCGGTCAGCATCGGCGCCACGCCCTTGTACGGGATATGGCGCAGATGGATGCCAGCGGACACGTTCAGGCTTTCACCCGCCAGATGGCCACCGGAACCCTGCCCCCAGGACCCGTAGGTCAGATCGGCGTTAGGCTGCTTCGCCATGGCGATCAGCGCGCGCAGGTCATGGGCAGGGAAGCTCGGATTCGCCACCAGCACGTTGCCGCCAATCGCGATACGGCCGATCGGCACGAAATCGCGCAACGGGTCATACGGCAGCTTGGGGAAGATCGACGGCGCAATGGCGTGCGTGGCGGAAATCCCGAGCACGAGCGTGTAACCGTCCGGTGCGGCGCGTGCCACTTGGGCCGTGCCGATCGTGCCCGTGGCGCCCACCACGTTCTCCACCACGACCGTGGTCTTGAGCGTGTTGGACAATCGCGCCGCCAGCATCCGGCCGATCACATCAGTGCCGCCACCCGCGGGGAATGGCACCACGAGCCGGATGGGCCTGTCGGGATAGGCGCGTGCAGCATTGGCGGCGCCGGTCGTCATGCACACGCCCGTTAGCACCAGCGTCATGCCGAGCAGCGCCCTGCGAAGCTTCGATCGCATAACCTGTCTCCTGTATTTGTTATGAGTGGTTGTCTGTGTCGATCAGCGCAGCGTAATCACCGCATCGGCTGCAACCAGCCCGTCCGCGCTCACGATGAACGGATTGATTTCCAGTGTGTCCAGCCGCTCGCCGATGGCATCCGCGGCACGCGACACGTTCACGATGACATCGGCCACCGCATCGAGATCGAGCGGCGGATGCCCCCGATGGCCGGCGCACAACGCGGCGGCGCGACTCTGCGTCAGCATGGCCCGCGCGCGTTCGCGTGAAACGGGTGCCAGTCCGAAGGACATCTGGCGGAAGATCTCGACGGCCGTGCCGCCGATACCGGCCAGCGCAACCAGCCCGAACACCGGGTCGCGCCGCACGCCAACCATGATTTCGCCCCAGCCGCGCACCATGCGGGCAACCAGCGCGCCATCGAACCTTGCCGTGCCGGCAGCGCGACGGACGCGCTCGAACGCGGCACGCACCGCGTCGGCGTCAGACAGGTTGAGCACCACCCCGCCCACATCGCTCTTGTGCAAGATGTCGGGCGAGCAAAGCTTCACCACTACCGGATAGCCGATCGCCTCCGCCACACGTACCGCTTCGTCGGCATCGCGAGCCAGACCGTGCGGTGCCACGGGAACGCCAGCCTGCAACAACAGTGCCATCGCGTCGGCTTCAGACAGCGCCTTTGCGTCGGCTGGCAGGTCGGGCACGGACGGCAGCTGCGCCGGGGCGGCCGGGGATTGCGCGGATTCGGTCATCGCGGCAGCCTTGGCAAGCGCGGCCACAGCCTCGATGGTGTGCGCCGGCTCGCGGAACACCAGGCAGCCGCGCGCCTCGAGCCATGCACGCTTGTCATCGGAGATCACGCCGGCAATCATCAGCGGCGCGGCTTGCGGATCGTTCGCCAGATCATCAACGGTTTGTTCCAGCAAGCTCCACACCCTCGGCGCGTTCCCGCCACCGGCCAGGAATGCCGCCACGCTGCCATATGCGCCGCTGCGCGCCACACCTGCCAGCGCGTCAGCAAGCACTTTTGGCTGCGCGACGACTTGTCCGGTCACGTCGATTGGATTCGAGGTGCTGGCAAACGGCACAGCCTCGCGCAGCGCCGCGGCCGCGGCATCGGGCATCGGTGGCAGGGGCAGCCCTTGCGACTCGGCGCTATCCGCCATCATGATGCCGACACCACCGGAAACGGTCACGATCGCCACCGGCGCCACGGCGTCCGCCGCCATGCCCGTGGGCGAATGCCAGCGTGCCGGCCGCCTGCCTCGCGCCAGCGTGTAGCCAAGCCGGAAAAATGCTTCCAGGGTATGCGCGCGATGCACGCCGTATTCGTCAAACACGGCCTGGTACACGGCGTCCTCGCCGGCCAGGCTGGCCGTATGCGATTGCGCGGCGCTGGCGCCGGCGGCCGTGGTGCCGACCTTGGCGATCACCACCGGCTTGCCCGCCGCGCGGGCCGCCGCCAGTGCCTGACGCAGGCGCATCCCGTCGCGCGCACCCTCGATATAGGCCAGGATCACCTGCGTCTGCGGATCGTGCGCGAGCCATTCAATGACGTCGGCCACCTGCAGTCCCGCCTCGTTACCCGTGGTGACCCAGTGGCTCAAACCCAAACCCGCCTCGCGCGCCAGCGCGAATGCGTAGGCACCGAACGCACCGCTCTGGCTGACAAGCCCCACGCCGCCAACTGGCGGCACGCCTGTCAGTGGAATCGGCGAGAACGTGGCGAACATGCGCTCGCCAAGGTTCATCGCGCCCAGGCAGTTCGGCCCGAGGAGTTGCACCCCATGCGTCCTAGCCTGCGTAGCCAGCGCGTGCTGCAACCCGCTGCCGTTGGCGACCTCGGCAAAGCCCGAAGTGAAGACCACCGCGGCACGCGTTCCCGCGCGGCCGAGCTGCGCCATCACGTCGGGCGCGGCCGGCGCCGGGACGGCGACGATCGCCAGGTCCACCGGCTCGCCAATGGCTTCGACGGTCGGAAACGCGCGCAGGCCCTGCACGGTGTCGGCCCCGGGGTTCACCGGGAACACGCGGCCGGCGTAGCCGAGTTCGCCCAACAGGCGAATCGGCATGCCGCCGACTTTCTCTGGTTGCGTCGACGCGCCGATCACCGCGATCGAGCGCGGGCGCAGCAAGGGTTGCAGATCCTGCATGTTGTCTCCATTGATGACGCGCGCGATACGTGCCGCGACGCGTTCAGCCTGGCGGGAAGGTCCGGTCCCACCTACCGGCGGCCTAGCGTCCCACGCCAGCCATGTTTTCTATTGATCGCACCATCTCGCGCAGCAACGGCGCCACGCGCTTCTCCATCGAGCCCCGCTTGACGCGCATCCCTGGGATGGCGCAGTTGAACAGCAGCGGCCGATTCATGTACACCACGCGCGAATACACCCCCACGCCATGTACATCCGCTCCCGCATCACCTTCGTTGAGCGTGAATCCGCGCTTCGGATAGTGGGCGATGCAGTGGCACAAGGTGTCGTAACAGGCGGCGTACTCCTCGGGCCGCTCTGCACGCGCCGTGGTCATCAGTTTCTCGAATTCGGTCTTCGACAGCGTGCACAGGTACGCGCGCCCCATCGCGGTCGTCAGCACCGACCGCACCGCGCCAATCGCTGGCCGTGCCGGCGTGCCTTCCATGTGCGTGCACGATTCCAGGTAAGTCACGTCGAGCTGGTAGGCCACGCCCATCGACACCGCGCCTTCGACCTGATTGGCCAGCGCCTGCATCAGCGGTCGCGCCAGGTGGCGGACCTGCAGGCCGGCCATGTAGGGATAGCCCAGCGCCAGCACCTGGGCGCTGACGAAGTACTTGTCCAGCTTCGGTTCCCAGTCGAGGTAGCCGAGTTCGAACAACGTGCGGCAGATGCGCGATACCGTGGCCCGCGGCAACTGCAGCCGCTGCGCCAGCTCTCCGTTGCCCAATGGGCGAGGGTCGTCGATAAAGCAGCGAAGCAGCGCGAAACCCTTGGCCAGCAGCCCGCCGAACGAAGGGTCTTCGCGCCGGCGCTCTGCAATGAATTGTTCGACTGGCGTGTTCATTTGCATCTTGTCTCCTGTTTTCCAGTGTGGTCGGCGACCTCGTTGTATGTCAAAGAGCGGAATGAATTTCCAAATATTGGAAATCGTAATCCCTATCTTGACGGTGCGTGTTAGCGGCACATAAGGTTCAAAACCGAATACGAATTCGAATACGGAAATCTGCCATGCAAAGCCCCATCGCAAGTGCATCGCCCGCCTCTTCCCCCTTCCCGAGGGTAGACACGACGTCGATCCTGCAACCGCCGCGACAGCGCCGCGCGCGCGAGACCGAGCAGGCCTTGCTTGCCGCCGGCCGCAAGCTGCTGGCGGAACGTGACTTCGCAGCGGTATCGGTCGCGCAGATCGCGGCGGCCTGCCAGGTTTCCGTCGGGGCGTTCTACGGGCGCTTTCGCGACAAGATGGCGTTCTTCGACGCGCTGCGCACGCTGGTGATGGAAGAGTCAGACGCCTCGGTGGCCCGCTACATGGCCGAGCATCGCTGGGGCGAAGTACCGGCGCGGCAGATCGTCGAGAAGACCATGCGCTTCCTGGTCAATGGCTGCCACAACAATCGCGGCGTGATTCGCGCGTCGCTCAAGCATTCGTCCACGCGCCCGGAAGAATGGCTGCCGCACCAGAAGAACGGCGAGGAAATCGTCGAACGGCTGGTGGCGCTGCTTACCCCCCGGCTGCCGGGTCCGGCCGAAGCCAACGAAGTCCGCGTGCGTTTCGCCATGCAGATGGTGTTCGGCATGCTCGTCAATGCCGTGCTCAACAATCCGGGCCCGCTTCGGCTCGACGACGAGCGCCTGTCCGGCGAGATGACGCGCATGGTCGCCTGCTATCTCGGGCTGGAAAGCTGACAAGCCAGCCCCCAGGATTTTTCCCTCGCTTCACCCAATCCACCGCCCGCATCAGCCGCAACCATAGCGGTATGTCCCGACAGGGACCGGGCATCAAAACGAGGAGACACACCATGAAGCAAACCATTCCGCCACGACGACGGTGGATCATGCACGCTGCATGCGCCGCGGCGGCGCTGCTGCCGCTGGCTGCGTTCGCGCAGGGGGACTATCCGTCCAAGCCGATCCGGATGATCGTGCCGTATCCGGCCGGCGGATTGACTGACACAGTGGCCCGGCAATTGGCCGAAGGCCTTGGCAAGCGCCTCGGGCAGCCGGTGGTGGTCGAAAACCGGGGTGGCGCGGGCGGCATCATCGGCACGGACTTTGTCGCCAAGTCGCCGGCTGACGGCTACACCCTGCTGATGACGATTCCGGGTCCGATCACGGCCAATATCGCGCTGTACAAGAAGCTCCCATACGACCCGCGCACCGAACTGCGGCCCATCTCCGATGTGGCCATGGCCCGCACGGTGCTGGCCGTCAATTCGGCCGTGCCGGTGAAGACCGTGACCGAGCTGATTGCCTACGCGAAGAAGGAACCGGGCAAGCTGCGCATGGGCTCCTGGGGTCCGGGCACGCAACCGCACACGATCCAGGCGTACATGGACAAGACCTACGGGGTCGATATCCTGCACGTTCCCTATCGCGGCGAAGGGCCGATGGTGACCGACCTGCTCGCCGGACAGGTCAACCTGACGATCGGATCCGTGACCACGCTGCGCCAGTACATTGCGGTCGGCAAGCTCCGACCGCTGGCCGTGGCGGGCACCACCCGCGCGAAGGCATTGCCGGATGTGCCGACGTTCACGGAGGCCGGCTACAGCGATGCCGCCTACAAGATCGTTGGCCCGACTACGCTGCTGGCGCCGGCAAAGACGCCGGATGCGATCATCGAACGGCTGGGCCGCGAGGTCAGCGCGCTGGTGAAGTCACCAGAACTGAGCGCGAAGATCGACGAGATGGGCGCGGAACCGATCGGCAATACCCCGGCCGAAGCCGAGCGCGCGTACAAGGCCTATCTGCCAGTGGTGCTCAAACTGACGGCGGATACCGGTGTGACGCTCGACTGACCTGATCTGACCAGACCTGACTGCCGGCATTGTGCCGGCAGCGCAGCGAAATCTGGCGAAATGCAGCAAAAAGATGGCCGACATGAATTTCGGCGAGGCTTGCTAGGCTCGCCAGCCGGCCCCATCTAGAATCGCTGCAATGCAGACTCTTTCGGGCGCATCGCCGCCCGCACTTCATGGCAACGCTATTTCTGGTCCGCCACGGACAAGCCTCGTTCGGGGCCGCCAACTACGACTGCCTGTCCGATACGGGCCGCCAGCAGTCACGCTGGCTGGGCGAATATTTTCGCGACCGCGGTGTGCAGTTTCGCCGCGTGGTGGCTGGCACACTCGTGCGCCAGCAGGACACGGCCAGCGAGATCCTGGCCGGCATGGGCGTCAGCGACTTGCCTGTGGCATCGCACCCAGGCCTGAATGAATACGACGGCGAATCGCTGTACCGCAGCTTCACCAAGGGCGCGGATCATCGCGCCCATCAGAATGGGGACTACCAGGATTACTGGCGCACGTTCCGCGCCGCATTCGCGGCCTGGACGCAGGATCAGTTGACCGGCATGCCGGAAACCTGGGCCGAGTTTGGACAGCGAATGCAGGCCGCTCTCGCCCATGCGACCGAAGGCGCCTCGCGGGAGGACGCATTGCTGGTGGTCAGTTCGGGCGGCGCCATTGGCCGTGCGGTGGCCGACCTGCTCGGCGCGCCGACGCAGACCGCCATCGAACTTAACCTGCAGTTCCGCAACACCGGCTTCTGCGAGTTGATCGTCGGACGCGGCACGCAGCGCCTGCTGAGCTTCAACAACGTGCCGCACCTGGAACTGCCGGAGCGGCGCCCCGCGATCACCTTCGCGTGAGCACCTGCCCCGGACGGGGCCGATCCCTTACCGCTGAGACAGCGCCAGCCTGCCGGCGAGCGCCAGGAACACGCTCCCGGCGAACCAGTTCACCGCGCGTTGCATCCGCGCGGAGCGCATCAGCACGCGGCCGAACGCGCCCGAGAACCAGGCGATCGAGCCAAAGACCAGCAGCGTGGCAAGGATGAACACGAAGCCAAGCACCATGATCTGAGGGGCCACCGGGCCCCGATCCGGGCTGACGAACTGCGGCAGGAATGCCAGGAAGAAGATCACGACCTTGGGGTTGGTCAGGTTCATGATCACCCCACGCAGGTACATGTGCTTGCCGGTCTTCACCTGCATCTGGGAAGAAGAAAGTTCGCCCACGGGAGCGCGGAACGCCTGCCACGCCAGATAGACGAGATACAGCGCGCCGGCGATCTTCAACACGGTGAACGCCACCGCCGATGCCGCCAGCAACGCGGCCAGGCCCACCGCCACCACCGCCGTGTGAACCAGCAGTCCCGTGCAAAGCCCCAACACCACGGTCAGGCCGGCGCGCGTGCCATGCATCGCTGACAGCAACAACACGAAGATATTGTCAGGTCCCGGCGCAAGACTGAGCAGGACGGCGATGCCGAGAAACGGCAACAGCGTATCGAGGGGTGGCATGAACGGCTCCGGAAGATGGAGCGGCCATGGTAACGATGTTCAGACCAGCTCTGCAATTGCCGCCGCGCGGATCGCCTCGGCCTTGGTCTTCAGGCGCAGCGCGATGTCGGCGCCACGCTCATTGGCCACGCGATTGATAAACGCCATGCGAAGCGGCTCGCAGAGCGTGGCGACATGCGACGCTTCGCAGAAGACCTTCCATGCCATCGGCTGGCCCACGTACTCGTCGCGGCGGCGCAGCATGGCGGCGTCGATGGCCGCGGCAATGGCGGCATCGTGCACGATCACGGCATCGGCTTGAGCAAAGGTATTCTGGAACATGGCGATCTCCTGTTTGACATCGGGACGCTGTGTTTGAAGCGCGTCTGCATTCTCCTTTCTGCAAACCACGTGCCAATCTCCAGCCCGATCAGGTAGATGCGAACCCGCGTTTCAATCGCCCCGTCTGAATCCCGCGCCAAATGGACGTTCCGGGTTTCGCCACCCTACTTCAGTCGGGCGGTCGATGCCCCTCCCGTGATCCCCGTCTGGCCGCTGCCCCAATGAAAAAGGCGTTACGGGTTACGTAACGCCTCGTTCGGAACGCGTGACACCGGTCATGCGCGAGCGCCGTCCAGGTACGGGTCGAATGACCGGGCCGGCTCCGCCGACACACCGGCCTTGTCCAGCCCTGCCACCTTGCGGGCGCCATCGGTGAATGCGTCGAACTTCCCAGCGCGGGCGCCATCGGTGAATGTGTCGTGCGTGCGGAATTCGTAGCCATACTTGTCGGCGGGCACCCGGGTCCCCGCAGTCTCTCCGGTGCGGAACTCATAGCCATACTTGTCGGCGGGTACCGTGCCTGCCTGGGCTGCGCCAAGGGCTGCAAGCGAAAGCACGAGGGTGGAAGCGAGCTTGAGGGCGATGGTCCGGGTCATGATTCTCTCCAAATATGTGAATTTGTTTAGCTGTTTTGAATCCTGCTGAACGTTCGATTTTTTGTTTGTCGCGCCGTCCATGTGCTGAACTATAGAATTCGATGCCAAGGCTGATGCAGTCAGATTCCGGACGAATTGATCAAATATTTTGAATAAAAAGCGGACACCACGCGATGCGCCCGACACCCCACTCGCACGCGTGCTTCGCGTGCCGATGCGCTACAGTGACGCGCATACAGGTGCTCCTATCGCGGCAATCCCCCCTGCCACGCCCCAACCGTCCATGCAGCGCTCACGACTACGCGTTCCAGTTTTCACTTGGCTTGCCGGCATCCTGATGGCGATGTTCCTGGCCGGTGCCGCGCAAAGCGCCGGACTGTCGCTCGCCGCAGTGGCGCAGAAGGCCAACGCCCAACCCGCTTCGGCACCCCCCGCCAGCGCGCCTCTGGCGCAATCGCTCGATCAGGTCATCAATACCTTGCAGAACGAGGGCGAACGACAGGCTTTGGTGAAGCAATTGCAGGCAGTGCGTACTGGCCTCGATGCATCGGCGGCAGAGGCGGCGGCGGGAGCGTCGGCCGCTGGCGCCAGCGCACCCTCCCCCGGTCTGATCGGCGCCGTTGCGCAGGCCATTCAGGAAATGGACAACGCGCCACACAAAAATAGCGGTGCAGTGCATTACTGGAAGTGGCGAATGGAGTTCGCCCGAGAAGAACTGCACGATGCCCTGACGATCAAGAACACCCGCAAGGCCATCGTCTCCTGGACCGAATTCGGCACCGTGTTTGCCGGGTGGGCCATGACCGGGTGGCTGCTGCGGGAACTGGCACGGCGACTGCGCCAGAACCGGTTGCGGCGGCCCAGAGACCATCAACTCCCGCGGGTACCTTCCTGGATCGATGTCAGCCTGTACTTCGTGCGCGGCATCGGACCGTGGATCGTCGCATTCGGCCTGACGGTGCTGCTCGCCTATCAGGTGTTCGGTCGCACGCCCGCCAGTGTGGGCGCCGTTCTGGTGGCCTACGCGATCGTGGCCGGCGCCGTGATGTCGGCGGTCTGCCAGGTCATCTTCACGCTGTTTCAGTCCGCGCATCGCGCGCACGCCGTGCGTGACCTGATTACCCATTCACCGATCCTGCTGTTCATCACCGGCTCACTGGCCGCACTGGGAGAGGTCAACAGCGATCCGCGTGTGATCGCCGCGCTTGGCCTCAACCTGGCGGCGTTGATCAGCACGCTGTCCAATATCCTCGCCGCGATCCTGATTGGCGTGTTTGCCGTGCGGTTTCGCCGCGCCATCGGCCAGTTGATCTCATTTCGACCGTTTGCGGTTCGGCAGGAATACCCCGCGATGATGGATCTGCTGCGCCTGGCGGGTGATGCGTGGTATCTGCCCGTGCTCGCCGTGGTCGCGGCATCGGTCATCGGCACGATCATGGCCACCGGCCATGCCGACGAATTCCTGCGGCGCGCGGTCATCACGGTGGCATTGTTCGTGACCGCCACGCTGTTGACGCTCGTGGTGGGCCGATCACCCAAGGCAACTGTGCGCGCTCCGCGCCTGCGCGATCGGCGGCGCTCCGCGTACGTCCAGCGCTTTGGCCGCTTTGGCGCGGCGCTGATCCGCGTGGTGATCTGGATCACATTCCTGGAACTCAACGCGCGTATCTGGCAGACCTCGCTGATACGAATTGCCCAATCGACCGCCGCCGGCCGTCACATCACCGAGTCGCTGCTCGGGGTGGTCGGCGTGGTGCTGCTGGCATGGCTGGCCTGGCTGCTGATCGACACGGCCATCACCCAGACGCTTTCCCCCACGCACGGCCGCGCCGCGCAGCCCAGCCTGCGCGCCAAGACCATCCTGCCCCTCGTGCGTAATGCGTCATTCGTGAGCGTGCTCGTGGTGGCGATGATCGCGGTGCTGGCCAACCTTGGCGTCAATGTCACGCCGCTGCTCGCCGGCGCAGGGGTGGTCGGGCTGGCCATCGGCTTTGGTGCGCAAACGCTGGTGCAGGATTTGATCACCGGTTTGTTCATCGTCGTCGAGGATACGATCGCCATCGGCGATTCGATCGAGTTGCCGGACCATGTCGGCGTAGTCGAGGCCATGACGATCCGGACCGTGCGACTGCGCGACGGCAAGGGCGCCGTGCACACGCTGCCATACAGCCAGATCAAGGCCGTCAAGAACCTGTCGCGCGGCTATGCCTTCGCCGTCTTCAACATCTCGATTGCCTATCAGAGCGACTTCGAGCGGGCATTGGAACTCGTGCGCGAAACCGGCGCCGAGGTGGCGCGCGACCATCGCTACAGCCGCAATTTGCTGTCCGGTCTGGACATCCTGGGGCTCGACCGCTTCGACCCCACCGGTCAGGTCGTTCTGGCCCAGTTCAAGACACGGCCGCTCACCCAGTACGAAATCACGCGGGCCTTCAACGTCCGGCTCAAGCGCAACTTCGACGCCAACGGCATTCGACTGGCCGTACCGTTCGTGACGGTGCAGGTGGATGGCGGCGGCACTGAGGAAGAGATCGCGACAGCCGCCGCGGCTGGCGCAGGCGCCGATCTCGTCACCCGAAAAGCTGGCAAGCCGGCCTGACGGCGCTGCCAATGTGAGCATAGGGGCGCGCCCGCATAGGGGTGTCTCATTTGTGCAATGGCACTCCAATACATTTGACCGGAAAATTTTGAAATACGGTGGTCACGGCATTACTATCTCGCGAGCTTCCATGATGCCTGCGTGAAGGTTCGCGCACCTTGTGCAGAAACCCTGAAACGCAGGCGCGGCGCGGGACTCTCCCCTCCCAAGGCGGGATGTTCCAGCCTCGCGGTTATGCATGATCATGGTGAAATGGCAGTACGGCGATATGCATCAGGGTCATCGCCGGAAGTTGCATACAAAGACATAAAAGGACCGCGCCTCGACGCAGCGGACTTGAGGAAACAGGCGTTTGCCACCGGGGGAAAATCAATATGGGCGAACACCCGTCTACCGACGACGTATTCCATCGTCTGGTCGATTGCATCTATGAGTCCGCCATGGACGTCGCGGCCATGCCTGCCGCCCTGGATCTCTTTTCCCGCTACACCGGCACCGGCAGCCCAAGCTATCTGATATGGGACAAGCTCGCGGCGCGCGCGCGCCTCGGCGTGACCCCGCACGGCTGCTTCACGAGCGCAGGCAGCATGCCTGACAACATGCGTGCCCTGCCCGCGCACCTGACACCCGCAGGCGCGACATGGGCATGTGCCACGGTGTCCGCCGATGGCGCCACCGCCATGCTGGCCGAGCCAGAACCAGCGGCAGCCACCTCCATTTATGACTGCAGCGGCCTCGCGCAAGGCATCCGACTGTTCGACACCAGCGACGTGTGCGTGCTGATGAGCGCCACTCCGGCATCGTGCGACGCACTCGCGCATTGCCAGCAACGCGTGGCCCAGGTCATGCCCCACTGGGCGCGGGCGGCCCGCATGCAGCATCGCAATTTCGAACTGAGTGGCCTGGCATCGCTGGGCCTGGCCAGCCTCGACACGCTCGACTTCGGCGTCATGGTTCTGCAAGCCGACATGCGGGTGCGCTACGCCAATAGCTGGGCCGAAGCACTGGTCCAGGCGGACACCAATCTAGCCCTCGACAACGGCGTGCTGCGCGCCCGCGCGGAATCGATGCAATCAGTACTGGCGGGGCTGCTTGAGTCCGCAGTGCATGGCGGCCGCAATGGCACAGCCGCTGGCTCGTGGATGCACATCACATCGGGCGGGCAACCGGTGCCCATCATCGTCATGCCACTGGTATCGCGCCAACCGGTGGAAGGCCCGTGGCAACTGCCGATGGCGATGATGTTGCTGGGCAACTCCGAGTCCCGATCCGTGCTCGACGCGGGCGTGCTGACCTCGTTGTTCGGTCTGTCGCGCAAGGAAAGCATCATCGCCATTCGCCTGGCCGCGGGCGAAACGCTCACGGAGATCGCTGAACGCGAGTTCCTTTCGCCGCACACCGTGCGGGTGCATATCCGGGATACGCTGCGCAAGACCGGCACGCATCGCCAGTCGGAACTGGTGCGATTGCTGCACCTGCTGCCGGGTGTCGATCTGGAACGCGCAGGGGTGTCCTCGACGGCCCGGCCGCGCGATACGCGCCGGAGGCGCTAAGCCTCCGGGCGCTTTCGTCTTTCAGGCAGCGCGACGCTGGGGTTGATGGCGGCGTTCAGGCTTGCACTCGTACTTGAGTTCGCGCCGTCCATCCTCGTAGGCCACTTCGAGCCTCACCGTGAAGCCCCATAGCCGCGTCACGTGTCGCACCACCTCGTCGAAATTCTGCGCCAGCGGCCTGCGGTCATTCTGCAGGTGACGCAGCGTGAGAGAGCGGTCTCCACCGACATCCACATTCGTCACCTGGATGTTCGGCTCCATGTTCGACAGGTCGTACTGATTGGCCAGCAGATGGCGAATCTCGCGATAGCCTTCGTCGTCGTGGATGGCCGTCACGCGCAACTTCCCTTCGCGGTCGTCGTCAAGCACCGAGAACAGCTTGAGTTCGCGGATCACGCGCGGCGACAGGAACTGCAGCAGGAAGCTCTCGTCCTTGAAGTTGCGCATGGCGAAGTCGAGCGTCTGGCGCCAGTCGCTGCCCGCTATCTCGGGCGCCCAGCGTCGGTCTTCCTCGGTCGGGTTTTCGCACATGCGGCGAATGTCCTGGAACATCAGGAAACCCAGGGTGTACGGGTTCAGGCCACTGTAATACTGGCTGTGGTACGGCGGCTGATAGATGACGTTGGTATGCGCCTGCAACAGCTCGAGCATGAACGCGTCATTAACGAGCTTTTCCTCATAGAGCTGATGGATGATGGTGTAGTGCCAGAACGTGGCCCAGCCTTCGTTCATGACCTTGGTCTGGCGCTGAGGATAGAAATACTGCGCGATCTTGCGCACGATGCGCACGATTTCACGCTGCCACGGCTGCAGCTTTGGCGCGTTCTTCTCGATGAAGTAAAGCAGGTTCTCCTGCGGCTCCGGCGGGAAGGTCACCTCCAGCTCAAGTGCCTCTTCTTCCTGCCGCAGCGCGTGCGGCCGATGCTTGGGCAGTGTGCGCCACAAGTCGTTGACCTGCATCTGCAGGTAGCTCTCGCGTTCGGCCTGACGGGCCTGCTCCTCGGTGATCGACAGCTTCTTGGGCCGCTTGTAGCGGTCCACGCCGTAGTTCTGCAGCGCGTGGCAGGAATCCAGCAGCAACTCCACTTCCTGCTCGCCATAACGCTGCTCGCATTCCGCCACGTAGTTCTTGGCGAACAGCAGGTAGTCGATGATGGCGTCCGCGTTGGTCCAGGTGCGGAACAGGTAGTTGCCCTTGAAAAACGAATTGTGGCCATAGCAGGCGTGCGCGATGGTCAGCGCCTGCATCGGCATCGTGTTCTCCTCCATCAGGTACGCGATGCATGGATTGGAGTTGATCACGATTTCGTAGGCCAGCCCCATGTACCCGCGCTGGTATCCGCGTTCCGAGGCCAGGAAGTGCTTGCCGTACGACCAATGGTTGTAGCCGACCGGCAGACCTGACGATGCATAGGCATCCAGCATCTGCTCGGCGGTGATGATTTCGATCTGGTTCGGGTAGGTGTCGAGGCCGAAATCTCCGGCAATGCGGGCGATTTCGCGGTCGTAGCGCTGGATGAGCTCGAAAGTCCACTCCGAGCCCGTCGATAGATAGGCCATAGGCTTCCCCAGTATTCCCGGCGACGTTACCGGTCAGCTACCTGCCGGGCCACGCGGCCCGCTTCTGAAAGAGGTCGTGCAACACGGGATAGATCTCGTCGGCACCGATGATCCGCTGCATCGCGAAGTGCTCGAACTCGCCCTTCACCGTGAGGTACTCCTCCCAGAGATTCTGCGGTTCTTCCGAAGCCACCTCCACGTAGGCGTAATACTGCACAAGCGGCAGGATCGACTCGCGCAACAGGCGCCCGCAAAGCTCCGAATCGCCGGCCCAGTTGTCACCATCGGACGCCTGGGCGCAGTAGATGTTCCATTGGCTCGGCGGATAGCGATCGTGAATCACCTCGACCATCAGCTTGAGCGCGCTCGAGACCACGGTACCACCGGACTCGCGCGAATGGAAGAAGTCCTCCTCGTCGACTTCCTTGGCCACCGTGTGATGGCGGATGAACACCACGTCGATGCGCTCGTAGTTCCGCTTCAGGAACAGGTAGAGCAGCATGAAGAAGCGCTTGGCCAGATCCTTGCGGCTTTCATCCATCGAGCCCGACACGTCCATCAGACAGAACATCACCGCCTGCGCCTGCGGACGCTTCTTGAGCACGCGATTGTTGTAGCGCAGATCCAGCTTCTCGATGAACGGCACCCGATCCACCTGGGCGCGCAGATGGCGCATCTTCTCCATCAGCGCCTCGGCCTTCTCGGAGTACGGATCCTTCTCGACTTCGTCGTTGTATTCGAGCTCGAGTTCGCGCAGGCGCTTGAGATAGGGGCTCGACAAGGCAATGCGCCTCCCGAGCGAACTGCGCATCGTGCGCAGGATCGAAAGATTCGATGGTGTGCCGTCGATCGAGAAGCCGGCGCGCACCTTGCGCACTTCGGCGATCTTGGCGAGGTGACGCTTGGCCAGGTCTGGCAGCGCCATGTCCTCGAAGAAGAAGTTCAGAAAATCCTCGCGCGACAGCGTGAAGACGAAGTCGTCCTCGCCCTCGCCACTATCGCTGGCGCGAGACCCACCACCACCGCCACCCTGTTGCTGGCGGTCGAAGCTGTCGCCCCTGACGAACTTCTTGTTGCCCGGGTGAATCCACTCGCGCCGGCCACCCTGGCCGTGATGAAAGATCGGCTCGGAGATGTCCTTGACCGGAATGGACACCTGCCCGCTCTGTTCGATGTCCATGATCTTCCGACCGGACACCGCCTTCGCCACCGCTTGCCTGATCTGCTCGCGGTAGCGTTTGATGAAGCGTTGCTGATTGACGGCGCTCTTGTTGCCGCCGTTCTCCCGCCGATCGATGACCGTAGCCATAAGCCGCTCGCCCGTCTTGTTGAGACGCCAAACCAGAGCGTCAGGATCGGGAGCCGCCCAGGTGTCTCGGCGGCTCCGGGGACCGCGTCCGGTGGACTACGACGACTTCCTGACGCGCAGATACCACTCCACCAAAAGTCGAACCTGCTTGGGTGTATATCCTTTCTCGACCATGCGGTTGATGAAGTTTTCGTGCTTGTCCTGATCTTCCCGCGACGATTTCGCATTGAACGAGATCACCGGCAGCAGATCCTCGGTAGTGGAGAACATGCGCTTTTCGATCACCATCCGCAGCTTTTCGTAGCTGGTCCAGACCGGGTTCTTGCCACCATTGTTGGCACGCGCCCGCAGCACGAAGTTGACGATCTCGTTACGGAAGTCCTTCGGGTTCGAGATACCCGCCGGTTTTTCCACCTTCTCGAGTTCGTCGTTCAGCGCGTTGCGGTCCAGGATCTCGCCGGTATTGGGGTCGCGATACTCCTGGTCCTGTATCCACAGATCGGCGAACACCACGTAGCGATCGAAGATGTTCTGCCCGTACTCGGAATACGACTCCAGATAAGCGGTCTGGATCTCCTTGCCGATGAACTCCACATACGGCGTGGTCAGATACTCCTTGATATACGACATCAACTTGGCTTCCTGCTCCGGCGGGAACTGCTCGCGCTCGATCTGCTGTTCGAGCACATAGAGCAGATGCACCGGATTGGCAGCCACTTCGGTGTTGTCGAAGTTGAACACCTTGGAAAGCACCTTGAACGCGAAACGCGTGGATAACCCGTTCATGCCTTCGTCGATGCCGGCATAGTCGCGATACTCCTGGTACGACTTGGCCTTCGGATCCACGTCCTTGAGGCTTTCGCCGTCGTAGACGCGCATCTTCGAGAAGATGTTCGAGTTCTCCGGTTCCTTGATCCGCGTGAGCACCGCGAACTGCGCCATCATCTTCAGCGTGTTCGGCGAGCACGGCGCGGCCGAGAGCGAACTGCTGCGCAGCAGCTTGTCGTAGATCTTTACCTCGTCGGAGACACGCAGGCAGTACGGCACCTTGACGATATAGATCCGGTCCAGGAAGGCTTCGTTGTTCTTGTCGGCCTTGAAGGTGGTCCATTCCGCTTCGTTCGAGTGCGCGAGGATGACGCCATCGAACGGAATCGCGCCGAAGCCCTCGGTACCCTTGTAGTTGCCTTCCTGCGTGGCGGTCAGCAACGGGTGCAGCACCTTGATCGGCGCCTTGAACATTTCCACGAACTCGAGCAGACCGCGGTTGGCCAGGCAAAGGCCACCGGAATACGAATAGGCATCCGGGTCATCCTGCGGAAAATCCTCGAGCTTGCGGATATCGACCTTGCCCACCAGCGACGAGATGTCCTGGTTGTTTTCATCGCCCGGCTCGGTCTTGGAAATCGCGATCTGCGCCAGCACCGACGGGCGCAGCTTCACCACGCGGAACTTGGTGATGTCGCCATTGAATTCGTTTAGTCGTTTGACTGCCCACGGCGACGGAATGGTATTCAGGTAGCGGACCGGAATGCCATAGTCTTCCTCCATGATCTTGCCGTCCTCATCGGCTGAAAACAGCCCGAGCGGCGATTCATGGATCGGTGAGCCCTTGAGCGCGTAGATGGGGATCTCCTCCATCAGCGCCTTGAGTTTCTCGGCGAGCGACGACTTGCCGCCTCCGGGTGGCCCGAGCAGATACAGGATCTGCTTGCGTTCTTCCAGGCCCTGCGCTGCGTGCTTGAAGAACGAGACGATCTGCTCGATCGTGTCCTCCATGCCATAGAAGTCGCGGAACGCCGGGTAGACCCGTATGACCTTGTTGAAAAAAAGCCGGGACAGGCGCGGATCGTGGTGGGTGTCCACCAGCTCGGGCTGTCCGATCGCGGAGAGCATTCGCTCGGCAGCGGTCGCGTAGGCAGTAGGATCCTTCTTGCAGATCTCCAGGTATTCCTGGATGCTGTATTCCTCTTCCTTGCGTGCCTCGAAGCGTGTGGCGTAGTGGCCAAAAATGTCCATACCTCACTCCCGTCTGAGAAACACTCCGAGGCGAAGGCAGTGCTGCTCCCCCCGAAAGACTTCGCGGCAATCTTGCCTTCCACCACCCCGGCATGGCGGAGCTGCCATGTTGCGAAATCTTTACTTCATCATAGTCAAATAACGGCGAACGTGGACCGCGAGTTGACGATAGATATCGTCTGTCCGGTGATGGCGTTGTACGTCATCGTCATGCTCACTATTACCGGACACCTCGTCGTCCTATTCCGCAGCGACGGGCCATTGACCATGCTTGTGACACACCTTACACCTTTCCCGCACTATGTGCACGACGCGGTGTGTAACTCGCCCACCCAATATCGTTACGACCAATACCTTCGCGCAACGCGTTCGGCATCGACACAACAATGCCTTCGCACGCCTTCGTGCAACGCACCCATCGCGCGCGTCAGACACATCGCGAGCAATGATTGCGCGCACAGCAAGACCATGTCCACGCGGCCAGCAGGGTCACGATCATCGCCGCCTCGCAACGCGTTGACGATTATCGCTGCGACATACCGCTGCGTCTTTCGTTCAACGTTTTCCGCATTAGCACTTTCGAATGATGAGTGCTAACCGACGCCGGCAAGAGACGTGCGACATATCGGCGCATCGCGCGTATGCACCTGTTCAGTGTTTTCGCTATCACCAGCAGCAATCGTCACGCACTTCCCAAGTGCGCGCGCCCTGACGCCGGCATTAACGATGAAGGAGTGAGCAGAATGCGTGCCACATCGGGCACGCATGTATGGACGCGTCGCGCTGCAATGCAGCATCGACGGAAAGCGGAAGGCTGGCCGGCCCCGGGATCAGCCTGAATTGGATCCGGGCCGGCCTCGGGACTCGGTCAGATCGGGTCCCAGTTGATGACGTCGGGCGAGCGGTCGAGCTTGAAGAAGCTGCCGCGCATCGCGGGCATGGCGATCTCCGCGACGGTCTCCGGCGTCCAGCCTTCGCCGGTATGGACCGAGCGCACCGGGCGCGACTGGCTCATCAGCATGATTTCGTTGGCACGCACCGCGAAGATCTGGGCGTTCACGTCCTTGGCCGCGTCGCTGGCCAGGAACACGGCCACCGGAGCGATCTTGCCGGCTTCCATCTTCTGCAGGCGGGCCACGCGCTCCTTCTCCGCAGGCGTCTCGGCCGGGATCGAGCTGGTCATGCGGCTCCAGGCGAACGGCGCGATGCAGTTCGAACGCACATTGAAACGGGCCATGTCCAGCGCGATTGATTTGGACAGCGCGGCGATGCCCAGCTTGGCCGCGGAGTAGTTGGCCTGCCCCAGGTTGCCGATCAGCCCCGACGTCGACGTCATGTTGACGTAGGCGCCGCTCTCCTGATCCTTGAAATAGTTGGCTGCCGCACGGCTGACGAAGAAGGTGCCGTGAAGGTGCACGTCGATCACCGAGCGCCATTCTTCCTCGTTCATCTTGAAGAACATGCGATCGCGCAGGTTGCCGGCGTTGTTGACCACGGCGTCGATGCGGCCGAAGGTGTCGAGCGCGCATTGCACGATGGCGTTGCCGCCAGCCCAGGTCGAAACGGAATCGGTATTGGCCACGGCCTGGCCGCCGGCCGCGCGGATTTCCTCGACTACGCGCTGCGCGGGGCCGGCATCGCCGCCTTCGCCGGTCATCGACACGCCCAGGTCATTGACCACCACACGCGCACCGGCCGCCGCCATGCCCAGGGCGATGCCTCGTCCGATGCCGCCACCGGCGCCCGTTACCACCACTACCTTGCCTTCCATCATTCCGCTCATCGTATCCTCCATTGGCTTGCTGTCTGCACGGACAGGGAAGCCTGCCCGTTTTATTGCAGAGCTGGATACGATAAATTGGCGGCCGAAACTTTGGAATTCATGAATCACAAAAGTGGGCTTCGTGCCCGCCGAAGCCATGCACTACGACCTGACCGATTTGCGGCTGTTTCTAAACGTGGGAGAAACAGAGAACATCACACGCGCGGCCGAGCGCAGCTTTCTCTCGCTGCCCGCAGCCAGCGCCCGCATCAAGCAGCTTGAAGAGGCGTTTCAGACCCAGTTGCTGATCCGCCAGGTGAAAGGCGTACGCCTCACACCGGCGGGCGACGCCCTGCTGCGCCACGCGCGCGAGGTGTTCCGGGAACTCGAATGCCTGCATTCGGACCTGCGCCCCTATGCCAAGGGCGTCAAGGGCCGCGTGCGCCTGCTGGCCAACACCACGGCCACCAACTCGTTCCTGGCCCACGCGCTGTCGCGCTTCCTGTCGGAGAACCCGGACGTCGACATCGAGCTGGAGGAGCACCTCTCGGCCGACATCGTCTCGGCCATCGGCAACGGGGCGGCAGACCTCGGTATCGTCGCGGGAGAAGTCGCCACCGCCGACCTGGACACGATGCAGCTTTGCAGCGACGAGTTGATCGTGATCGCCCCTGTCAACCATCCGCTGCCAGCCTTCAAGACACTGCGGTTCGCCGAACTGCTCGATAGTTGCCGCTTTGTGGGGCTGAATCAGTCGTCGGCGATCCAGTCATTCCTGGACCGCATCGCCAGCGGCATGGGCAAACGGATCAGCCTGCGCATCCAGGTGGGCAGCTTCGACGCGGTGTGCCGCATGGTGGAAGCCGGCGCCGGCATCGCCATCGTGCCGAACAGTTGCGCGCGGCGCTACGCCAGCCGCAAGGTACTGCGTTTCATCCGGCTGGAAGACGACTGGGCGCGGCGCGAGCTGCAACTCGTGCGCCGGCCGGGACGGGAACTGCCCCAGTTCGCGGAAACGCTGATCCAGTATCTGGTGGATGCGGCCCGGGAGCCGGTGTAGGTGTTTTCCCCCTCTCCCGCCATGCGGGCGAGGGGACAAAACAATTGGCGCTACCCGCCTCAGTCCGCCTCAATCCTCCTCAATCCGCCTTCACGCCAGCGGCCTTGATGATCGGCGACCACTTGTCGATCTCCGAGGCCAGCCACGTGCGCAGCCCTTCCGGCGTCTGCTTGTCCTCGGGCACGATCACCGCGCCCAGATCCTGCATACGCGCCGCAACGGCCGGGTCCTTCAGCGCCGCGCGCAACGCGCCGTTGAGCTTGTTGATCACGGCAGGCGGCGTGCCCTTGGGCGCGTAGATCCCGTGCCAGACCTTGACCTCGAAGCCCTTCAGGCCGCCTTCGCGCAGCGTCGGCGCGTTCGGTAGCGCGGGAATGCGCTCAGCCGTGGTCACGCCGTACAGCTTGACCTTATCAGCCTTGATATGGGTAAGCGTCTGCGTGGTCTGGTCGCACAGCACATCCACCTGACCACCCAGCAGCGCAGTCATCGCCGGCGCGGTGCCCTGGTATGGAATCGTCTGCACATCCACGCCGATCGCCTTCTGGAACAGCATCCCGCACAGCTGCGACACCGCGCCAAGGCCCGCATTGGCCAGGTTCACCTTGTTCTGGTTCTTCTGGATGTAGGTCACCAGCTCGGGCAGGTTGTTGGGCGGCAGGTCGTGGCGTCCCAGCAGCGTCATCGGCACATCCGCCACCTGGCCCACGAAGCTGAAGTCGGTCAGCGGCTTGTACGGCAGCTTCGAGTAGAGCGCCGGCGCGGTGGCCATGCCGTTATGGTGAATCAGGATCGTGTAGCCGTCCGGCGCGGCCTTGGCCACGTACGCGGCGGACACCGTGCCGCCGGCACCCAGACGGTTCTCCACCACCACGCTCTGGCCCAGCGTCTTGGACATCGCCGCCGCCACCGAGCGCGCCACGACATCAGTCGGGCCACCTGCCGCGAACGGCACGACCATCACGATGGGCTTGGACGGGTAGGCATCGTTCGCGCGGCCCTGGCCGGGAACGGCCACCGCCACGGCTGCTAGCGCGAGTGCCGCCCACGTCATGCCTCGCCACTTGCTGGTACCGATCGCTGGCAACTGCGGGAATGAGGTCATACGCTGTCTCCTGAATGCGCGTGTCATACGCGTCTGGTTTCTGGGATTCGAGTAGCGCGCAGGGTGAATCCACTGACCCGGCGGCACAATTCGGCATTGCCGAAGGGGGGGCGAGGGCATGAAAAAGTCGCGGGATAACCCGCATCCGCGCCAGTCCGCGCCCCCCGTCACACCCCTGGGACATCCCTAAGCCGGAACCGAAGCCGCGCTTCCGCAAATGCGAATGTCACTGCTCCGACCGGTCGGGAATAATGCGCCTACTCGATACTGACGGACATTGCCATGCATGCTGCACAGGACCAAGACCTGATTTACCCGGAAATCCGCGAGGCCGTACGTGACCTCTGCAAGCAATTCGATTCGGCCTATTGGCAACGCATCGAGGAACACAGCGCATTTCCGGAGGAGTTCGTCCAGGCGCTGACCCACGCCGGCTGGCTGTCCGCGCTGATTCCCGAGGCATACGGTGGCTCCGGCCTGCCGCTGACCGCGGCCTCCGTGATCATGGAGGAGATCAACCGCAACGGCGGCAACTCGGGGGCGTGCCACGGTCAGATGTACGTGATGGGCTGCCTGCTGCGCCACGGCTCCGACGCGCAGAAGCAGCGCTGGCTGCCCGGCATCGCCTCAGGCGAGTTGCGCATGCAGTCGATGGCCGTGACCGAACCGACCACCGGCACCGATACCACCAAGCTCAAGACCACGGCCGTGCGGCGCGGCGACAAGTACGTGATCAACGGCCAGAAGGTCTGGATCTCGCGCGTCCAGCATTCCGACCTGATGCTGCTGCTGGCGCGCACCACGCCGCTGGACCAGGTGAAGAAGAAGTCCGAAGGTCTGTCGGTGTTCGTCGTCGACCTGCGCGAAGCGATTGGCAACGGCCTGACGGTCCAGCCGATCCGCAACATGGTCAACCACGAAACCAATGAGCTGTTCTTCGACAACCTCGAAATCCCGGCGGAAAACCTGATTGGCGAGGAAGGCAAGGGACTCAAGTACATCCTCGACGGCCTGAACGCCGAACGTATCCTGATCGCCGCCGAATGCATCGGCGATGGCTACTGGTTCGTCGAACGCGCCAGCAGCTACGCTCGCGAGCGGATCGTGTTCGATCGCCCGATTGGCCAGAACCAGGGCGTGCAGTTCCCGATCGCGCGTTCATTCGTCAATGTGGAAGCCGCCAGCCTGATGCGTTACAAGGCCGCCCAGTTGTTCGATGCAGGCAAGCCCTGCGGCAAGGAAGCCAACATGGCGAAGCTGCTGGCCGCCGATGCTTCATGGGAAGCGGCCAACGTCTGCCTGCAGACGCACGGTGGATTCGGCTTTGCCGCCGAGTACGACATCGAGCGCAAGTTCCGTGAAACGCGCCTGTACCAGGTGGCGCCGATCTCGACCAACCTGATCCTGTCGTTCGTCGCCGAACACGTTCTCGAACTGCCCCGCTCGTTCTGATACCCACCATGTCCGACATCGATACCCGCTATCCGACCCGCCAGCTCTGCGAGTTTCTCGCGCGGTTCACGCTCGCCGATGTGCCGTCGCCCGTCATCGAGCGCACCAAGGATCTGTTCCTCGACTGGATCGCATCGGCCATCGCCGGCAAGGACGCGCCCGCCGTGCGACGCATCCAGGAGTTCGCCGCCGCGATGGGCCCGGCCACCGGCCAGGCCGAGGTCTTCGTCGACCGCCGTCGCACATCGCCCTATTTCGCCGCGCTGATCAACGGCGCCTCGTCACACGTGGTCGAGCAGGATGACGTCCACAACGGCTCGGTGCTCCACCCCGCCGCGGTGGTGTTCCCGGCCGTAGTTGCCGCCGCGCAGGCGGAAGGCAAAACCGGCGCGGAAGTGCTGCTGGCCTCGATCGCCGGCTACGAAGCAGGCATCCGCATCGGCGAGTTCATGGGCCGCTCGCACTACCGCGTGTTCCACACCACCGGCACCGTCGGCACGCTGGCCGCTGCGGCGGCAGTAGCCAAGCTGTACGGACTCGATGCCGAAGGTATCAACCAGGCACTGGGTTCCGCGGGCACACAGGCCGCTGGCCTGTGGGAATTCCTGCGCGACGCCGCGGATTCGAAGCAACTGCACACGGCCAAGGCCGCCGCCGATGGCCTGCAGTCCGCCTGGCTGGCACGCGCGGGTTTCACCGGCGCGCGCCAGATCCTGGAAGGCGCGCAGGGCATGGCAGCGGGGATGTCCAGCGACGCCAATCCGGCGGCGCTGACTGATGGCCTCGGCACGCGCTGGGCCACGGCGGAAACGTCGTTCAAGTTCTTCGCCTCGTGCCGCCACACGCATCCGGCCGCGGACGCGCTGAAGGCGCTGATGCTGCGCGAAGGACTGCAAGCCGACCAGATCGCCGCCGTCACGGCGCACGTCCATCAGGGCGCGATCGACGTGCTTGGCCCGGTGGTCAACCCGGCAACGATCCATCAGGCCAAGTTCTCGATGGGCACGGTGCTCGGCCTGGTCGCCGTGCACGCCCATGCCGGCCTGGGCGAGTTCGAGCAGCATTCGCTGAAGGATGCGCAGGTCTCGGCGTTCCGCGACAAGGTCACGATGGAACTCGACGAGGAAATCAACACCGCCTATCCGCGCCAGTGGATCGGCCGCGTGACGGTGCGCACCACTGACGGCCGTACGCTGCAGGCGCGTGTCGACGTGCCCAAGGGTGACCCCGACAACACGCTGTCGCGTCCCGAACTCGAGGCGAAGGCCATCCAGCTCGGCGCGTTCCGCCACGGCGCGACCGAAGCCGAGATGCGCGCGATCATTGCGCGCGTCTGGCAGCTCGACCGCGAAGCCAACGTCAACGACTGGCTGCCCGCCGCCCGCTGATTACCACGAGAGCCTGCGAGATCCACATGACCACCCCTACCCTCGAAGAACTGCGCGAGTGGATCGGCCGCACCGAATCCCGCACCGAAACGCTCGCCGCGGAACCGGTGCAAGGGCTGGCGGCCACCTTCGACCTGGATGGTGACGCGCTCGTCAGCCAGCCGCTGCCACCGCTGTGGCACTGGCTCTATTTCCTGCCGCGCGCGCCGCAGCACGAAATCGGCGTGGACGGACATCCCGCGCTTGGCGGCTTCCTCCCGCCGGTACCGTTGCCGCGCCGCATGTGGGCCGGTAGCGAAGTGACGTTCAAACGCGGCCTGCGCGTGGGCGAAACCGTGACGAAGACATCGACCATCACCGATGTCCAGCACAAGTCTGGCCGCACCGGCGAACTCTGGTTCGTGACCGTCGATCATGAGCTCAGCGTCAACGGCGAAACCGCGCTGAACGAGCGTCATGACATCGTCTATCGCGCCATGCCCGAGCGCGGCCAGCCGCAACCGCCGCGTCCGCGACTGGCGCACACCGCGCAGTTCGGCCGGTCACTCAAGGCCGATCCGGTGCTGCTGTTCCGCTATTCGGCGCTCACGTTCAACGGCCACCGCATTCACTACGATCTCGACTACGTGCGCGACGTGGAGGGCTACCCGGGCCTGATCGTGCATGGACCGATGCAGGCGATGCTGATGCTTGAACTGCTGCGGCACGAGCGCCCCGACGCGCGCGTGAAGCGCTTCGGCTTCCGCGGGCTTGCGCCGCTGTTCCATCTGGATACGGTCACCGTCGGTGGTATGGACGATGCGGAGACACCCGGGAAGGTGATTCTGTGGACCGGCGACGATGCCGGCGGCCAGGCAATGGCTGGCTGGGCGGAAGTGGAAGGTTGAAGGAAGGTTAGCGCCCCTCTCCCGCCAAGCGGGAGAGGGGCGCCGTCAATCTGCGAGGAATGCCCCTCAGATCACCAGCTCGATCAGGAACGGGCCCTTGCGCTGGTTGGCCATGCGGAACAGGTCGGCGAACGTCTCCATGTTCTCCGCACGCGCAGCTTCCACGCCCATACCGTTGGCCATCTTGACCCAGTCCAGATCCGGATTGCCGAGGTCGAGCATATCCAGCGCGGTCTTGCCAGGATTGGCACCCACACCAGCCAGCTCGCCCAGCAGGATCGCGTACTTGCGATTGGCCAGCAGCACGATCGTCACGTCAAGCTTTTCACGCGCCATGGTCCACAGCGACTGCAGCGTGTACATGCCCGATCCATCGGCCTGCAACGCCACCACGCGGCGGTCCGGTGCCGCGATTGCAGCGCCCGTGGCCAGCGGCAGGCCAGCGCCGATGGCGCCGCCGGTCAGTTGCAGCCAGTCGTGCGGCGTGGCATGGACCGTGCCGGGATAGAACGCGCGGCCGAAGCTCACACTCTCTTCCACCACTACGGCCTGTTCTGGCAACAGCGCGGTCAGCGTCTGCGCCACCGCCTCGGATGTCACCGCACCCTTTGCCGGCTCCGCCGTGATATGGGCCGAGGCCGGCAGCGGAGCATTACGCGCGCCCAGTTCGTCCGACAGGCGGGCCAATGCCTCGCCCAGATCCTCTTCGGGCCGGGCCAGCACGTGGATGACGGCATCCTCGGGGTACGGACGCGGCGACTTGCCCGGATAGGCGAAGAACGTCACCGGTGCGGGCGCGCCGACCAGGATCACATTACGGATACCCGCCAGCTTCTGGCGTGCCACGTCACCGGAGTACGGAATACGGTCAACAGCCAGATGGCCACGTCCACGTGTCACGCGCGAATTCGACATCGGCGTGATCAGTCGCGCGTCGGTGGCGGCGGCAATCCGGTGCGCATCAGCCAGAGCGCCAGCGCGCAAGGCGTTGCCCGCCAGCACGATCAGCGTGGGCTGGCCGCTGCGCAGCACGCGCGCGGCGTTCTGCACGGCATCGGGCGACACCTTCGGCACGGCCAGCGCCGGCAGCGGCGCGGCCACCTTGCCACCCGCATCCCAGCAAACATCCGATGGCAAGATCAGGCTTGCCACGCCACCCGGTGCGGAAGTCGCGGCCTGCACCGCCGCGGCGGCATCGGCACCAACCGACGCCGCATGGGTAGCGGTACGCGTCCAGACGGAAACAGGGCGCGCCCAACCTTCGGTATCCGCGGTCAGCGGCGCGTCGAGCGGGCGGTGATACGTGGCCTGATCGCCGATGATATTGATGACCGGCGTCTGCGCGCGGCGCGCGTTGTGCAGATTGGCCAGGCCGTTGGCCAGCCCCGGGCCGCAGTGCAGCAGCGTGGCGGCCGGCTTGTCGGCCATGCGCGCGTAGCCATCGGCCGCGCCAGTGACCACGCCTTCGAACAGGCCCAGCACGCATTTCATGCCGGGAATCCGGTCCAGCGCCGCCACGAAATGCATTTCGCTGGTGCCGGGGTTGGCAAAGCAGGTATCGACGCCGCAAGCCAGCAGCGTCTTCACCAGGCTTTCCGCGCCATTCATCGTGTCTTGAGTCTCCATTGCAGGTTCCGTATTGGGTGGGTGTTGTCAGGAATGGGGGGCGAGCAGATCGAAATCCAGGCAGACATACTCGGTCGGGAATTCAATCCGCGCGTAATAAACGATCACGTCGTCGACGCAGGCAAAACGCCGCAGTTCGGCCACGGGGGCGCCCACGGCCAGTTCGAGCGCGCTGGCGGATTCGGCACCGGCCGGAACGATCGACAGCCGCTGCCGCGCGGCATTGACCTTGAGGCCGGGAAATCGGTCGAGCACCGGCACCGACGCGCCGTGGCGGAAAGCCTCGGGGTCGCGCGCGAAGACATCGGCGGCGATATAGACCTCGCCCACGGCGAACGGTCTTCCATCGGTGCGATGAGCGCGGTGCAGGAAATGGTAGGCATCGGCGCGACGGCCGTCGCAGGGCATGCCCAGGTCATCAGGCAGCGGCACATCGGCGGTGGATTCGACGATGGCCTCCGTGGACAGCTTGTCGCCCACGGCCACGGCCTGGTTCCAGTTGATCGGCAACGCCATTCGCCGGCATTCACGGCCGCCCGCCTTGACGAACGTCCCCCGGCCACGCGAGCGCTCGACCAGCCCTTCCTCGTCCAGGCGGGAAAGGGCGTTGTGCATGGTCATGCGCGCCACGCCGTACTGACGGCAGAGCGCTTCGAGGGAAGGAATCTGTTCACCTGGCCGCCACGCGCCGCTTTCGATCTGTCGTCGAAAGATCGTGGCCAGCTGTAGATAGACAGGTTCGCGGCTGCGAGAGAGGAGGTCGTTGGCGTCCGGCATACGAAACGCGCCGGCATTCAGCCGGCGCGCCAAGTCGATATCGGACTCTATTAAAAGTCTAGGTAGCTAGACTACTAGGGTTTACCACGACCAGATTCTTCCATACGCGATCAGGCAGCGACAGCTGCGGCAACAGGAAGTTGGGGATCGTTGCCGGCGGGGACCGCGTCGGCACGCAGCCAGTCCGCCACCGTCGCGCGCACCGCTTCGGCAAATGCCTGCTTGCGGCGCCAGGCCGACCGCTTCTTGGAAGGAATCTCCGCAATATCGCGTTGTGGCTGGCAGATCGGCACATCGACGTTGCCATCCGCAAGCGACGTGCCGTGGTACTCCGCCCAAAAGCCTTCGTAGTCCGCCAGGATTTCACGCGGCGTGTTGCGCTGCCGGCTGACGTGATTGGCGCGGGACACCCCCACCACACGCCGGGCGCCAACGTGTGCGGCGAACGCCAGCAACGCCTCCATCACGACATCCTTGGGCCGCAGGCCTTCGCTGGCCTTGGTGGCAAGGCGAATCCATTCACGGCTCTGCTCGCCCATCGGCCCCTGCAGGCCGCCGACATAGATTTCCGGACCGTGGTCGCCACGCCTGAGATAGAAGCTCAGCTGCGTCAGGCAAACCCCGGTCTCGATATCGGTCCAGTAGAAAGCCAGCTCGCCTTCCTTGGGATTTGGGCCGGAATCGGCCAGGCGAAGCTCGTAGCGCCCATCCTCGGACATCCACCGGAGTCCGCCGGACAGATAGATTCGATCGCAGACGCAAACGGGCAGTGCGGCTTCGGCCAGCACGTAGTGGTCCACCACCAACCTCGCCCGGTCACCAAAGCCCAGACCCAGCGCGCCAAGCGGCCGGAATGGCTTCTCCAGCATCAACGGCCGCGCCACCACCACCCGCTGCAGCAGCGGCGACGACGCTGCGGCGCGCAGCCACGACCGGGCCGAACCGGCCCGCACGGCCGACAGCGCAATCAGCTTGGCACGCCGCGTCAGCCACTTGCGGCTGCCCGCCGGATAACAGAAGGCAGATATCGACGCCACGGAGGCGAGATATCGCAGGTAATACGCCGGATAAAGGTCAACAAGCCCCCCCGCACGGACGTGGACGAGCCCCTGCAAGTACGACACTGGTTCATGCACGACTGACTGCTCCCCTTGTATGGCACACACCGCCCTGGCTCGGGCTTGGCGTGCGCGGATTCAACCCTGGCCTCATGCGATACATGCGCTGAGGCTTTCGAGCCGGCCCGTCTCATTGAAATGTGATGTGGGGAACGCAGGCCTGGTCTCGTAATATTTCGTAACGTCTTGAAATATTATCGGTTGACCTCGTTACAAGATAGAGACGATTTCCCTAAGAAAGGAGGGTGAGAAGGTTCGGCCGACTCTTTTTTTCACGGCCACTTGCGAAACAGCCGCCGCCCGGCCATTCGCTCATTCGCTAGCCCCGGGCAGGCTTCCCCGCCCCCCGCGCACTTGCCAGGGCCGCCGCATGCTCCATCAGAAAATCCACGAACACCCGGACCCGCGACGGCAGCAGGCGCCCGTGCGGGTACATCAGACTGACCGGCCGTGACCGGCCGGCAAATGGCTGCAGGACCTCGACCAGCGTGCCGTCGACCAAGTCCCGTTCGACGATAAAGCGGTAGGTTTGGAACAGACCGGCACCGGACTTGGCCAGGGTGACGCCGGCAAGCACGTCCTCGGAGCACAGATAATGGCTTTCCGTGGCCAGCACCTCCCGTTCACGGCCGCCATCCATGAACAGCCACGCAATCGGCCGGCCACTGCTGGGCAGATCGAACTGAATGCACTCGTGCCGCTGCAGATCCTCGAGCGCCTGCGGCCGTCCGGCCCGCTTCAGATATCCAGGGCTTGCCACCACCACCAGTTCCGCATCCTCCAGATGCCGCGAGACCATTGTCGAATCCGGCTGCGCGCGGAACCGGATCGCCACGTCGAAGTTCTCCTCGTGGAAATCGATATTGCGGTTGCCGATCTGGATCTCGAACCTGAGGAGAGGGAACCGCTCGCGCAAGACGGGCAGCAAGGGCAGCAGCCGGTAGTGCCCGTAAGTCGTCGGCGCGCTGATACGCAGGGTGCCCGAAGGCTGAACCTGCTCGCCCGTGACTTTGCGCTCGGCCTCGATCAACTGGTTGAGCGCGCCACGACATTGCTCAAAGTAGCTCCTGCCGCCCTCGGTCAGCCGGATGCTGCGCGTGGACCGCACAAAAAGGCGCACGCCCAGGCGCTTCTCCAGCCGCGAGATCGAGCGGCTTACGGCCGCCGGCGTGACCCCGGCGGTGTTGGCTGCGGCGGTGAAGCTCCCTGCTTCGGCCGCGAGGCAAAACAGTTCGATGCTGCCGAGCAGGACGTCGTCGAAGTGCCTATGCATATTTATTACCTCATGTAACAGGACAAGTGTACACAACCCCGTTTTTTGCTCTCTGATGCCGGAATAGAGTGTGTTCAACCGGAGGCGGCACTGCAAACGCGACGCCGGTCCCCGTCACCTATCTCTCTGGAGCACATCATGAGCAACACACATCCCACCGTCATCATCACTGGCGCCACCAGCGGCATCGGCCTGGGTCTGGCCGAGGCCTTTCTGAAGGACGGGTACAACGTGGTCGGCACCGGCCGCTCGCAGGAACGCCTGCAAGCCACGGCCGCGCAGTTGGGCGCCGGCGAGCGCTTCGTTGGCGTGGCTGGCGACATTGGGCTCCCGGACACAGCACGCGAAGTCTTCGCGCAGGCCGTTGCGCGCTTCGGTCATGTCGACGTGCTGGTCAACAACGCCGGTATCTTCACCGCCAAACCTTTCGTGCAGTTCACGCCCGAAGAAATCGAGCTACAGATCGCGACCAACCTGAAGGGCACGCTGTATCCCTCGCAGGAAGCCGCGCGGCACATGAGCGAGCGCCGGCAAGGCAAGATCATCAACATCACCGCATCGATCGCGCTGCAGCCGCACGCCGGCGTGCCGGCTCTGCTGGCCGTGGCACTCAAGGGCGGTCTCAATCAGGCCACCCGGGCCCTGGCGCTGGAACTGGCGCCGTTCGGCGTCACCGTGAATGCGGTCGCGCCCGGCGTGACGGATACCCCGATGCACGCAGCGGAAACTCACGACGCGCTGGGTCGCCTGCATCCACTGGGCCGCATCGCCCGCATCGACGAGATCAACGCCGCCGTGCTCTACCTCGCCAAGGCAGACTTCGTATCCGGCACCGTGCTGGCAGTAGACGGCGGCTACAGCGCCGGCCGCTGAATGGTCTTGTGCCGCCGTCGCCGCGCCCCTTGCGAGCGACGGAGGCCCCTGCCCCAACCGTCATCGCCCCGTGATCAACACCGGAGCCAGCTCATGATGCATGCCAACTCGTTCGATACCCTCGCGCAGCAACGGCTCGCGGCGCGCAGCCTGATGCTGCCCGATCCGCCCAGGCCTTTGGGCAACTACACCGCCGTCAGCCAGGCAGGCAATCTGCTCTTTATTTCTGGACAATTGCCGCTGGCCGACGGCAAGGTCGTCTGGCAGGGGCAGGTCGGCAGGGACCTGACCCTGGAAGAAGGCCGGCAAGCCGCCGTGCTGGCCGCGCTCAACGTACTGGCCCAGATCCACGCGTACCTGGGTGGCTTCGACCGCCTGGATCACATCGTGCGGGTGGAGGGCCATGTCGCCAGCGCGGAAGGCTGGCTGCAGCAGCCGGCGGTCATAGATGGCGCCTCCGATCTGCTCGTGGATGTGCTGGGCGCAAGGGCTGGCCATGCGCGGACGATCTCCTCGCATTTCCAGCAGCCCGGCAATGCGGCGGTCATCCTCGTGGTGATCGCCCAGATCCACACCCAATGAAAAAGGGCCGGCAAACGCCGGCCCCGGGGCAGTACTGCAGTCTCCGAAAAACCTAGTGGGGGACGGAATCGAGGCCCGTCTCCTTCACAACCGTCTGGGCGGCCGGCGCAGCCATGTAGTCGAGCAATGCCTTTGCCAGCGCGGGGTGTGCAGCGTTGACAGGAATCCCGCCGGCGAAACGCGTGATCGACTGCACGTCCTCGGGGATGCGTCCGGCGAAACTCACACCAGACACCGGCAACAGCTCGCTCACCTGCTGGAAACCGATCTCGTACTCGCCATTGGCGACGACCGAGGCCACAGGGGTCTTCTCGATCTTCTTCGCCTTGGCGCTCAGTGCCTCTGGCTCACCGAGCCGCTTGAACAGCTCGCGCTGAACGTACACGCCGCTGGCACTATCGGAATAGGCAATCGACTTCGCCTGCATCAGCGCGTGACGCAGCGCGTCCACGGTACGGATATCGGGCACCACCTCGCCCTGCCGCACTACCATGCCGATGCGCGAATCGGCCAGTTCGACGCGCGACTTCGGATCGACCACGCCCTTCTTGATCAGATCGTCGAGCGCGTAGCCGACCATGATCACCACGTCGGCCTGCTCGCCGCGCGCCAGCCGGTTCGGAATGGCTTCCGGTGATTGCCCCATCGACGGCCCAAGCGTCGTCTCCAGCGTGTTGCCGCTCTCCCCGGCGAACTTCGGACCCAGGATCTTGTAGGCAGCCGTGAATCCGCCCGATGTCATCACGCGGATGTCCTCGGCCTGAGCGGTCGAGGCGAACAGCGTCACAACCGCAGCACACGCGCCGACCCATGTCCTGATCATGTTTTATGTCTCCATTGTCGTCGCGGTTGGGGAAAGCCGCGCTGGCGTGGACTATAGGTACCGCCAGGCGGCGGAGCCAGCCACAAATGGTGAAGCCGTCTTCACTATTCCTGAAGAGCAATGTTGATCCATCGGAAAAACGGCAGGTCCCTCAGGCCCGGAGAGAAATCGTCAGTGCCTGTCAGCGTCGCCCGCCACCCGCCGCGCGCGCCGCAGGCTCGGCCAGCGTCTGCTCGACCACGCGCAACACTTCCTTCGCGGTGTTCTCGGAATGCCGTCGCAGCACGTCGGCCAGACGCGGACGCCCCGGCTCGCGCAGCGCCGCGATGATCTCCTCGTGCTCGGTATGCGATTCCTGCCAGCGCAGCATATCCGCGTTGGCCGCGCCACGGGCGCGGTGGACCTTGCTCATCAGCATCGCATAGATGCCGGCCAGCACGGCGTTGCCGGCACCGTCGATGATGAGCTGGTGGATTTCCTGGTTAATGCGGAAGTAGTCGGTGCGGCGTCCGGCGTCGTGCGCGTCGATCATGGCCTGATGGCGACGTTCGATCTTGGTCACGGCCGCATCGCTGAGCCGCTGCGCCGCCAGGTCCCCGGCATGTGCCTCCAGCCCATGCAACGTCTCGAATGTGGCGCGCAGTTCGTCGAGATCGAGCGGCGCAACGCGATAGCCGATGTACTGGCGATGCAGGACCAGCCCCTCGGCCACCAGCACCTTCAGTGCTTCACGCAACGGCGTCTTCGACACATCGAAGGCCTCGCAGAAGGCCTTCTCGTCGATCCGCACGCCCGGCGGCAGCTCGCCTTCCTGAATCATCGTGCGCAACCGCGCCGCGATCTCGGCGGACATGCCCAGCGTGCGGAGCCGGGCGGTTTTGGGAAGCGCTTGTGTCACAGACATCACCAGGTTGGGGAATTTGCACCATCAGGAGGCTACCACACACCTAATCTGTGCATTCGTCGTCTATATAAATCAATGACTTACAGATGTTGTAATTACAGATTACGTATCCTATACTGCGTCCAGTTGCGCGACACACTAAACCAAACGCCTCATCGAAGGCATCAAGGACAAGGAGACACCCGTCATGCAATCCACAAGCCCCGCCGCAGCCTCGCTCGCGGTTCCCCGCAGCAGCGTGCGATGGAAGATCTTCCTGATGATGCTGCTGCTCGTGGCGATCAACTACATCGACCGCGCATCGCTGTCGGTGGCCATGCCGCTGATCGCGAAGGAATTCGACCTGAGTCCCGCCATGCAGGGGCTGATCCTGAGTTCGTTCTTCTGGACCTATGCCGTCATGCAGGTGCCGGGCGGCATGCTGGCCGACAAGTACAAGCCGCGCATCGTGATCGCTACGGCTACCGTGTTCTGGGGCGCGTTCCAGGCGCTGGCAGCGGTCTGCACCAATGCCACCTCGCTGCTGCTGACGCGGCTGGGGCTCGGCGCTGCGGAAGCCCCGATCTACCCGGCCGGCGGCAAACTCAATGCCATCTGGATGACGAAGAACGAACGCGGCCGTGGCGCCACGCTGCTCGACGGCGGCGCGCCGCTGGGCGCGGCGCTCGGCTCGCTCATCATTGCCGGGCTGATCAGCGAACTGGGCTCGTGGCGCCTGTCGTTCGTGGTGGCCGGCGTTGGCACGGTTCTGGCCGGCTTCGTGGCATGGTGGTACATCCGCAACTCGCCACGCGAACACCTCGGCGTGAATGAACAAGAAGCCCGTCATATCGAGGACGCGCTTGCCCTGGAGCACAGCGAGGAGCCGACCAACCTGAGCGGCCGCTCGCTGGACTTCTTCAAGTACCGCTCGGTCTGGTGCATGGCCATCAGCTGGATGTGCTTCAACGCCGTGTTCTACGGCCTGCTGACCTGGATGCCCACCTACCTGAGCAAGGCCCGCGGCTTCGACCTGAAGCAGATGGGCGGCGCGAGCTTCATCATCTTCTTCGCCGGATTCGTCGGCGAGCTGCTCGGCGGCTGGATCGCCGACAAGTGGAAAGAAGCCGGCGGACGCCCGAACGTGGTGATGCGCACACTGTTCGGCATCGCCGCGGTGGTGGCCACGGTGTCGATCTTCTCGGTCGCCTACGTCACCGACCCCGTAGCGGTCGTGGTGCTGCTGTCCTCCACCCTGTTCTTCCTGCGCTGGTGCGGCCTGTTCTGGTCCGTCCCGTCGATGCTGGGCACCCGCAACAAGGTGGGCTTCCTCGGCGGCGTGATGAACCTGGGCGGCAACATCGCCGGCATCAGCGTGCCGATCATCGTCGGCCTGATCGTCCAGGCCACCGGCTCGTACTTCCTGGCACTGATGTTCTTTGCCGCCTGCGGCATCGGCCTGCTGCTGGCGTCGACCAACATCGACTACGAAAAGAAAATTCCGGTCTGACGGTACCGCCGCAGCGCTGGAACCCCGAATTCCACACGAATACAGAGGCGTCGCCCCTGCGGACGGCGCCCGTTTGAACTCCTGAGTAATACCCATCATGACCAGACAGATTCGCCTCGGCATGCTCACGCCGTCCTCCAACACCGCGCTCGAACCCATCACCAGCGCGATGGTCAGCGGCCTGCCCAATGTCAGCGCGCATTTTTCGCGCTTCACCGTGACCGAGATTTCCCTGCGCGATCAGGCGCTCGGCCAGTTCGATCTGGAGAAGATCCTTGCTGCCGCTCGCCTGCTGGCCGATGCCCGCGTGGACGTCATCGCGTGGAACGGCACGTCGTCGGGCTGGCTCGGCTTCGACAAGGATGAAGCGCTGTGCCGCCAGATCACCGAGGCCACGGGCATCCCCGCCACCACCTCGGTGCTGGCCCTGAACGAAATCCTGGAAAAGACCGGCGCACGCCGCTTCGGCCTGGCCACGCCGTACCTGCACGATGTGCAGGAGCGCATCGTCGCCAACTACCAGCGCAGCGGTTTCGACTGTTCGACGGAGCGCCACCTGGGATTGCATGTGAACTACAGCTTCGCCGAAGTGGACGAGGACACCGTCCGCAAGATGGTGCGCGAGCTGGCCGCCGAAAAGCCACAGGCCATCACCACGTTCTGCACCAACCTGCGTGCCGCGCATCTGGTGGAAGCGCTCGAGGCCGAGACCGGCATCCCGGTCTACGACACGATCGCCACCGTGGTGTGGAAGTCGCTGCGTCTGGCCGGTGTTGATACCCGCGCGCTGCAGGGCTGGGGCCGCCTGTTCCGCGAAGTCGAATGACCGGCAACCCCTCGGAGTGACGACCATGCCCGCAGACAACAATCTCGACCTGGTGATCCGCAATGCCGACGTGGTCACCGCCTCCGACCGCTACCGTTGCGACATTGGCGTGCGCGGCGGCCGCATCGTGGCACTTGGCCACGACCTGCCGCCGGCTGCCAGCGAAGTCGACGCCACCGGCCTGCTGGCCTTGCCCGGCGGCGTAGACGGCCACTGCCACCTGGACCAGCCGATGCCCGACGGCATGCGCATGGCCGATGACTTCTTCACCGGCACGCGCGCGGCCGCGTGCGGCGGCACGACCACTGTGATCCCGTTCGCCGCGCAGGAGAAAGGCGCTTCGCTCAAGGCGGCCGTGGACGACTATCACCGTCGCGCCGATGGCCGCGCCGTGATCGACTACGCGTTCCACCTGATCGTGGCGGACCCCACCCCCGCCGTGCTGGAGGACGAACTGCCGTCACTGATCCGCCAGGGCTATAGCTCCTTCAAGGTCTACATGACCTATGACGACCTCAAGCTGTCGGACCGCGAGATGCTGTCCGTGCTCGACGTGGCGCGGCAGAACAATGCGCTGGTCATGGTGCACGCCGAGAATGCCGACTGCATCTCGTGGCTGACCGACAAGCTCGTGGGGCAAGGCCGCATCGCGCCGCGCTTCCACGCGCTGGCGCGCCCCGATGCCGTCGAACGCGAGGCCACGCATCGCGCCATCACGTTCGCGGAACTGGTGGACGTGCCGATCCTGATCGTGCACGTCTCCGGCAAGGAAGCCATCGAGCAGATCCGCTGGGCGCAGGGTCGTGGCATGAAGATACTGGCGGAAACCTGCCCGCAGTACCTGTACCTGACCGCCGAGGACATGGGCATGGGCGGCGACGACGGCTACGAAGGCGCGAAGTGCGTTTGCAGCCCGCCGCCACGCGACCCGGAGAACCAGGCCGCCGTCTGGCGTGCGCTGACCAATGGTGTGTTCAGCGTGTTCTCGTCGGACCATGCGCCGTTCAACTACGACGATCCGGAAGGCAAAAAGCTGGGCGGCACGGCACAGCCGTTCGACCACATCCCCAATGGCGTGCCGGGCATCGAAACCCGCCTGCCGTTGCTGTTCGACGGCGTGGCGCGCGGCAAGCTCTCGCTGCACCAATTCGTGGAACTCACGTCGTACCGCCCCGCCAAGATCTACGGGCTCTACCCGCGCAAGGGCACGATTGCTGTCGGCGCCGATGCGGACATCGTGCTCTGGGACCCCACGCGCAAGGTGCGCATCGCCAACGCCAACCTGCACCACGCGGTGGACTACACGCCGTATGAAGGCATCGAGGTCACCGGCTGGCCGATGACTACCTTCTCGCGCGGCGAACTGATCGTGCGTAATGGCGAGTACCTGGAGCCTGCGGCTGGACGCGGCAAGTTCCTCGAAGCTGGACAACCCGAGATCTGATTCGCCATGAACCTGCTCATCGTCAATCCGAATATCAGTGAGTCGGTCACCGACCTGATTCACGCCGAAGCCAAGCGCACCGCGTCGCCGGACACCCGCATCACGATGGCAACCGCCCCGTTCGGCGTGGCCTATATCGAGACGCGCTTCGAAGCGCTGGTGGGTGGCTACGCCACCGCCTGCGCCGCCGCCGAGCACGCGGGCCAGTTCGACGGCCTGATCGTGGCCGCGTTTGGCGACCCCGGCCTGGCCGGTCTGAAGGAGTTGTTCGACGTACCCGTGGTAGGCATGACGGAAGCCGCGCTGGCCAGCGCCTGCCTGTTGGGGCAGCGTTTCTCCATCATCGCAATTTCACACCGCATTCAGGCGTGGTATCGCGAATGCGTGGCGGCCAATGGCCTGGGCGACCGGTTGGCCAGCATCCGCTCATTACAGGAACCGCTGCGCGATATTGGCAGCGTGCAGGAAGACCACTCGGCACGTCTGGAAGAACTCGCGCTGCAAGCTGTGCGCGAGGACGGCGCTGACGTGATCATCGTGGCCGGCGCGCCGCTGGCCGGACTGGCCCGCTCGCTCAAGGGCCGTATTCCGGTACCGGTGGTGGACGGCGTCAGCAGCGCCGTGCGGCATTGCGAATCGCTGGTGGCGCTGCAAGCCGGCAGCGCGCGCGAGGGCAGCTTCGCCCGCCCGCCGCGCAAGCCCAACGCGGGGCTTCCGCCTGCTTTGTCGCGCCTGCTCGATTAGGCCGCCGCTCTCGGGAAAGGGGAAGGGGGAAGGGGGAAGGGGGAAGGGGGAAGGGGGAAGCGGCACCCGCCGCTCACCCCAGCGATTCGCGGGTCCGGGCTAGTCGGAATCGGTGAACTTGCGCAGCAGCCGCAGGAACTCGCCGAACTCCTCCGTGGAGAAATCGCGCAGCCGATGGTTGAGCACTTCGGGCGCGATCTCGGGAATGCGGGCCGCCACTTCCCTGCCCTTGTCTGTCAGGAGCAGATGAATCACCCGCCGGTCCTCGATGCTGCGCTGGCGCTGTAGCAGTCCCCGGCTCTCGAGCTTGTCGAGCATCCGCGTCATCAGGCCAGTATCGATCCCAAGCACCTTGCTGATCTCGAACGGCGTGGTGGCCACGCCGCGCGTCAGCGACAGCAGGATACCCATCTGCTGGCCCGTGATGTCGAGTGGCCGCAGTGCGGCATCCATCTCCATCAACAGGATGTTGCGTGCCCGGTTGAGATGGAATCCGATGCTTTGCGTGAGGTGGAAGTTTTCGGAGGAGTAGTGTTTCACGGCTTCGCGGCACCTTGACCCGTTCGTGAAACGCCAATGTATCTGATGCGCCAGGTCGAGAAAAGCCCTTTGGCGGGTACCGGCCTCATCCATTGCGTGAAAGTGGAGATCGGGCAGAGCTGGCGGGATTGCCCTGGCAGCCCTGTCTTCCCCTGTCTCTCAAGAGTCACCGCACTATCCGGCGAACCTGCGCCCGGCAGGCCCACCGACGCTCAAACGGTCTTCGACAGCTTCTCCACCACGCCAGCCACCTGCTTCGCGACAGCGTCGCCCACGCGCCTGGACTCCGCCGAGATGCTGTCGCGCTTCATCTCCGTCGCCCCATGCACGCCCGCACCAGCCGCGGCGGCGGTCGTCAGCGCGCCAGCGGCGGCTCCGATCCCTGCGGTCTCCGCAATTCCGGGCATATGGCCACTGTTGGCGCTGGTCTGGAACAACTCGACCGGCACCGGCGTGCCGTGCGCGGGTTGATAGAACACCTGCACCGACGCCGACACATCGCTCTTGCCCGCGCCAAGGCCAATCAGCATCCGGCGACGCGACTTGCCTTCGTCGATCTTGTCAAAGCGGCCCTCGACGATCAGCGCGTTGGCATCCGTCGGCACCGGGCCGTCGATACGCTCGGCATGCAAGCCCTTGGCCCGCAGATCGCTCACGATTTCGTCGGCTACCGCATTGCGTGCATCGAGCGCGGTCTGGTCCTGCGAGAGCGCGCCGGCATTGCCAGTCGCCATGGCCTTGACACGGTGCATCACGTTGTCATCGACACGTACCTGGTTCGCGTTCACGTCGAAGCCGCGCACGTAGATCACATCGGCCGACGCGTGGGCCAGCGTGGCCGGCACGGATGCGTCGGAGATCATCGTGGTCGCGGAAGCGCAACCGGCCATCAGCATCGAGGTAGCCGCGAAAGCGGTGAGGGTCAGGCGGCTGGCGTTACGCTGGATGGATTGAAATACGGTCTGCATGTCGAAGTCCTGCTAGTGGGTCTGCTAATGGGTCTAACTGGGGGCGGCGTGGTTTCGGCGCCGGCAGACCCAGTATCGGATGCGGCCATGCAACAGGCCAGGCAAGAACTATTTCATTCAATGTCATGCGGGCAGCGACACCACCACTTCCAGTCCGCCGCCATCGCGCGGACGGAACGCGAGTGATCCGCCGTGCAGTCGCGCGATCCGCTCGACGATGGCCAGCCCGAGCCCCGTGCCGCCCGAGTGCCCGCGCGCATTGTCGCCGCGGCTGAACGGCGCGCGCAGTTGTTCGATCTCGGCCACGCTGATACCGATGCCACGATCGCAAACGGCAACATGTGCGGCGCCGCCTTCCTTCCACGTGCGCACCATCAGTCCCGTACGGCCATAATTGATGGCGTTCTGCATCAGGTTCATCAACAGGCGCAACATGCTCGTCGGGCGATATGACACCAGCGGCAGATCGCCGAGATCGAGTTCGAATTCATGGCCGAGCCCGGCGAAGTCGGACGCAAGCTGGCGCACCAGCGCATTGAGGTCACCCGGCTGCGGCGCCTCGCGTTCGCCACTGCCCGCATAGTCCATGAACTGCTGGAGGATCGTGTCGATGCGATCGAGGTAGCCTTCCACCGACCCCACGAATGCATCGTCCGTCCCGCGCGGCAACGCCATCGCCATCGCCAGGCGCAACTTGGTCAGCGGCGTGCGGATGTCGTGCGAAATGCCGGCCAGCATCAGCGCGCGCGTCTTCTCGGTCTGCTGCAGGGCTTCGGTCATGCGATTGAACGCACTGCTGACCTGCGATATTTCGGTCGGCCCATCGGTGGGCAGCGGCGCGGGCGTCTCTCCGGCGCTGACGTGCAACGCCGCGCGCGCCAGGTTCTGCAATGGCCGGTTGATATGGCGCTGGATCAGGTATCCGGTCAGCGCCGCCAGCAACCCGAGCGCCGCGGAAAGCGCAATGGCGGCCGTGATGCCGCTGGCCTGCGCATCGGCGGTCATCGGCAAGGCCACCCACGTTGGCACCCCGGCTGCGCGAATGCGGATCCAGAGTCGCTCGTTGTCGCCCGCATCCTGCCATTGCACCGGCATATCGGGTGGCAGGGCCTTGTGCAGCTCGTCCATGAACACGTCGCGCTGCCAGGTGCGGAATGGATGCAGCGCCCGCGCTTCCATCACATCGTCCACTGCCGGCGCGTCCGTCTGACCACCCAGGCGCGCCACGGCCACTCTGGCTTCTTCGGCCGGCATGGCCGCCATCACGCCATCGAGCATCGACACATAGTGCGCGAACATCGTCGCGGCGCGCTCCACGCGCGGGCGCTGCGCGAAGTGCAGCAGCACCGCCAGCGAACACACCTGCGTGAACGCCACCAGCGCCACCAGCAGCGCGATGTTGCGAGCCAGCAGCGAGCGCGGCAGTCCGATCCGCATCACGCCTCCACGCCGGCTACCAGCATGTATCCCACGCCCCAAACCGTCTTGATGAAGCGCGGTTTGGACGGATCTTCCTCGACGATCTGGCGCAGCCTCAGAATCTGCACGTCGATGCTGCGATCGAGCGCGTCATGATCGCGGCCGCGCGCGCGGGCCAGCAGGTTCTCGCGGCTGACCGGCCGGTTTGGCGACGCGCCCAGCGCCTGGAGCAGCAGCATCTGGGCAGAGTGCACTTCCACCGGCACGCCCGCGCGGCTCAGCGTCTGCTTGCCGACATCGAAGCGGAACTCGCCAAAACTCAGCGTCTGGGCAGCCACGGTGGGATCGCCGGCGGCGATCTTCTGGCGGCGCAGCAACGCACGGATGCGGGCCACCAGTTCGTCGGGCAGGAACGGCTTGGCCAGATAGTCGTCCGCGCCGGTATCGAGCCCGATCACGCGATCGGCTGGATCGCCCTTGGCGGTCAGCATCAGGATGGGCATCGTCTGGCCTTCGGCGCGGAGCCTGCGGCAGACGGAGAGGCCATCCTCGGGCTCCATCATCAGGTCGAGCACGAGCAGGTCGTACGGCTCGCGCTGCAGGTAACGATTGAGCTGCTTGCCGTCCGCCACCGCGCGCACGTGAAAGCCATGCCCGGTCAGGAAGCGCTGCAGCATATTGCGCAACTCCGCCTCGTCATCGAGCACGATTATCCGGTTCACCTGCTCCATGCCGCGTCTCCCATGTGTTCAGCGAGCCGACATCCGTTGGGCCATGAAAGTCTCGATCTGCCGCAGCGTCACATAGCCGGCGCGCTGCTTGTCGATCTCGTCGAAATGCTTCGCCACCATCGGCATACCAGCAGCCGCCTGCGCGCGGGTCAGCTTGCCGTCATGGGTGGTGTTCGCGTTCGCGAAGCGGGCCTGCAATTGCTGCGCCGCCGCTTCGGCATGCTCGATACGCTCGCCGCCCGTCGCCCCCATCGCGCCCATCGCCATCAGCCGGCTCTGCGCATGCGCGCCTGCCGAAACAATACACAAGATAAGTACTGCCATCATCTTCTTCACGATCTACTCCGTGGATGCAAAAGTTGGGAAATCAATCTGGACCGGTGCGCACCGGTATGCGTCAGGCCCAGTGCGCGGGCACGTAGACGCGGCCGACCCAATGGGCCGGTACCCAGACAGCCACACGCGGCGGCGCCACATAGACCGGCAGCGGTGCCTTGGCCGTGACCACGACGGCCGGAGGCGGCGGCACGACATAAACGGGCCCGGCGGGCGGCGGGGGAGGCGGCGCCACCGGCACCGTCGCCACAACTGCCACCGGAGGCGGCGGCACATACGCCACTGGCGCGGCGCCGACCACGACCGTGCCCCCGGTCGACACCGCGCTGCCATGCACGACCGTCGCGCCACCGCCGGTGGTCACCACGCCGGACGACACGCGCGTAGCGCTGCCGGCGTGGGTGACGGTGCCGCCATAGCTGCCACTTACCGTTCCGGAGCGATCGCAGGTGCCGCCTGCGCAGGCCGTCGATGCCGCGTGGTTGTAGGTGTTGCCGTTGCCGGCCGTCACGGTGCCGGACGAGGTGTATTGGCCCGGCGCCTCGCGAGTAACGCTGCCGCTGGTGGTGGCGCTACGGCCATTGGCGCCAGTCATGTCGCCGCTGTGCGAGCAGGTACCGCTCGCGCAACTGGTGCTGCCATCGTGCTGTACCGAACGGCCGTTCGGTCCCACCGCCGTGCCGGCGTTCGAGAACTGGCCGGGCGCGGTGCGGGTAACCGTGCCGGTGTTGGTGGCCAGGCCACCGTAGGGGCCAACCACGCCACCGGCGTGCGAGCAGCTTCCACCGCCACACGATCCGAAGTGGGCGCCGTTGTAGGTGCCGCGTGGCGTATAGGCCGTGCCGTGGCCAGTCCAGGCGGATGCGGACGTGCTGGCCAGCAGGAGCAGTACGCCGGTGGCGGCGATCCGGGTGCGTGAAATCATCTTGAAGTCCTTTCGATTCGGTGCGCTGCAACACGACCTGGCGTGTCGACGGGCCGAACTATAGGACGACGATCCACGGGCGTCGCCCCGGAAATCATGTCGGGAAATGTCAAGGCCAGCCGCGTGACATTGGGCGAAATAATTCCCTAATGGATTCCCGGATCGCCCGCCGCTAGAGTTGCCTCACCGACGCGGCACAACCGCGCCCCGCACTGAATCCACCGAGTTCACAGATTTCACCGAGGTTCACCATGGTCATCACTGGCAAGTTTGCGATGTACGTCACCGCGTTCGTCGTCACCGTCTCGCTGATCGAGGCATTCGTCCTGTGGCGCAAGCGTCGCGACGGCGTCAAACCGTTCTCCTGGAACGAGGTCTGGCTGTCGTTGGCCGACCTGGCCGGACGCAAGCTGTCGGTGCTGCTGCCGCTCTCGCTGGCCGCGCCGATTTTCTCGTTTGCCTGGGATCACCGCCTGTTCACAGTCACGCTGAACAGCGCGCTGGCTGTCTTCCTGCTCTTCGTCGGCCAGGAGTTCTGCTACTACTGGTACCACCGTGCCGCGCACCGCATCCGCTTCTTCTGGGCCACGCACGCCGTGCATCACTCCCCCAACCAGCTCACGCTGACGTCCGCATACCGGCTGGGCTGGACCGGCAAGCTCACCGGCAGCGCCGTGTTCTTCGCGCCGCTGGTCCTGCTCGGCGTGCGTCCCGAAGTGGTGCTGGCCACGCTTTCGCTCAACCTGCTCTACCAGTTCTGGCTGCATAACGACTGGATGCCCAAGCTCGGCTGGCTCGAATACGTGTTCAACACGCCGTCGGCCCACCGCGTCCATCACGCGTCGAACATCGACTACCTCGATGCCAACTTCGGTGGCGTGCTGATCATTTTCGACCGTATGTTCGGCACCTATGTGGAAGAGCGCGCCGACGAACCGTGCCGCTATGGACTGGTCCATCCGTCCACCACGCACAACCCGATCGTCAACCAGTTCGAGCACTGGGTCAGCCTGGGCCGGGACATGGCCTCCGCCTCGAAGCTCTGGCACGCTGCCGCGTACCTGATCATGCCGCCGGGTTGGGCGCCCGATGGCAAGGGCACTACCACCGAGATCCTGCGTCGCCAGCAAGAGGAACTGCGGCAGGCCGGATGGCAGCGGCCGGGCGTTGCCTAGGTGCTGAAAACGCCGGGCCAGAGCGCCGAATCCCTCGGAGGGCTCGCGGCCCGGTGAGCAGTGGTCGTATGATGAATGCCTTCGCCATACCCTGCCCTTACGACCATGCCGATCGGGTTCCTGCGCAGTCTGACCGCCCGTCACCGTAACCCGGTCTCCAATCGCCGCCTGGCGCGCGTATTGTGTTTCGTGGCCGGCGCGGCCAACGCGGGCGGTTTTCTTGCGGTGCAGCAATACACATCCCACATGTCCGGCATCGTCTCCGCCATCGCGGACGACCTGGTGCTGCAGCGATACGGGCTGGTGGTGCACGGCATCGGCGCACTGGCGTCGTTCCTCGCCGGGGCGGGCACCACGGCGATCCTGGTCAACTGGGCGAGAAGAACCCGCCTGCGCAGCGAATACGCGATTCCGTTACTGGTCGAAGCCACCCTGCTGCTCTGCTTCGGGCTCCTGGGCAGCCATCTCAATGACATGGACTGGCTGTTCGTGCCGGCGACCGTGATGCTGCTCTGCTTCATGATGGGCCTGCAGAACGCCCTGATCACCAAACTCTCCAACGCCGAGATCCGTACCACGCACGTGACCGGCATGGTGACCGACATCGGCATCGAGCTGGGCAAGCTGTTCTACTGGAATGCTGCGGTACGCCCCAACAGCCGGCCGGTCATGGCCGATCGCCACAAGCTGCGTCTGCTCACGGTGCTGGTCGGCATGTTCCTGGTGGGTGGCATCGTCGGCGCGCAGGCGTTCAGCACGCTCGGCTACGCCGCCACGCTACCGCTGGCCGCGCTGCTGCTCATCGTGAGCCATCATCCCGGTTGCCGACGATCTGCTGACACGATTGCTGCTGCGCGTCCACCGCGCCGATTCCGCGCGCCGCGCGCGACGCTGGGGCGCGCGGGGCAGGTAACGCCATGGGCCGGCAATGCCCCATTCAGGCGGCATCGACGTAGTCTTCCGTATCCACCTCGTCGATCTGCGCGGGGTCCAGATAGCGCTGCGCGTATTCGCGATAGACGCCGGATGTCAGGAACAGGTCGAACAGTTCGCCGTCGATGTGCTGCTGCGCTTTGAGCCGGGCCATGATGCCGATCGACTCCGAGAGCGTCTTGGCCTTCTTGTAGGGCCGATCCGCGGCGGTCAGCGCCTCGAAGATGTCGGCAATCGCCATCATCCTGGCCAGCGGGCTCATCTGGTTGCGCGTCAGCCCGCGTGGGTAGCCGGTGCCGTCCATCTTTTCGTGATGTCCGCCAGCGATCTCCGGCACATTGCGTAGATGCTTCGGGAACGGCAGGCGTGACAGCATGATCTGCGTCTGCACGATGTGGTCTTCCACCTTGTAGCGTTCTTCCTCGCTCAGCGTGCCGCGCCCGATCGTCAGATTGTGCAATTCGCCGTGGTCATAGAGATAGCGTGGCACCTTGCGCTTGAAGCCCCACGGATTGTCCGGCGGCATGACATCGCGCGCCCCGCGCTCGATGCGATGATCGTCGCGATCGGCCAGCAGTCGCTCCTGCGTTGGCAATGCGCGGGCGGGCGAACGGGACTTGCGCGCGAACTCCTCGTGCGAGACGCCGAGCCGATCGTCCAGCGTCCGCGTCCAGGTGCGGGCGGCGATCTGCCGCAGTCGGTCCTTGTCTTCCTGCGACATGGACTCGCCGCCCCGATTGCATGCGGCGACGAAAGCAAAGTCGTCGTCGAGCCGCGCGATCTCCGCATCGCGCCGCGCCTGCGCGATCGGCAACGGCTCGCCCGCGGCAATGGATTGCAGGCACTGAATCTCGGCATCGCGTTTGAGTACCTCGAAGCGCATGCGCACTTCGTGAATCCGGTCATACAGCGTTTCCAGCTTGGTCGCCTTGTCGATCACGAACTCGGGCGTCGTCACCTTGCCGCAGTCGTGCAGCCACGCAGCCACGTGCAGTTCCTCCCACTGCTGCTCGCTGAGCTGGAAGGACTGGTAGGGGCCCTGGGTGACCTCGCACGCCGCCCGGGCCAGCATCTTGGTCAGTTCCGGCACGCGCGCGCAGTGACCCCCCGTATGCGGGCTCTTGGCGTCGATCGCATCCGCCAGCAGCCGGATGAATGCATCGAACAGGTCGCGCTGGGCAGCACTCAGTTCGCGGACTTCCAGCGCGCCAGCGGACAGGCCGGCGATCGTATCGACGAAGGCAAGTTGCGCCGTCTGAAGCGGGGTGTCGCGCATCACCAGCACGACGCCCGGGCATTCGTGTCGATGATTGATCAGCGGAATCGCGGCCACGAAACAAGGCATGACCGATGCCAGCGGGCCAAGCTTTGCCTGAGCCGCCTCGGCAGCCGTCACGTAGCCCGTGCGAGACACACCATCACGCACCGCCGCCACGATCAACGACAGCGCCTCCGGCAATGGCGTGGACCCGATCTCCTGAACGATGTCACGCCCCTGCGCATCAAGCGCGGCGGCGGGACGGACAGTGTCGCCATCGAGCAGGTACAGCACGCCCGCCTGCCCCGCCGCGGCGTTCTGCATCTTGTGCAACAGCAGGGGCAGCAACTTCTCGAGTTGTGATTCCGCGGTGACGGACCGCATGATGATAAGCAACTGCTGGATGGTGTTGCGCATCTTGTCCATCGTTTCGCCCAGCCGATGGACCTCGCGCACCGGCGACCAGAAACGGAACGGCTGGTCGAAATCGAAGCGGCGGATGGCCTCGGCCTCATCGGTCAACTGACACAGCGGGCGGGCCACCGCGCGCGCGACCAGCCACATCAGCGGCAAGGACAGCAGGACGACCAGTGCGGTGGCAAATATCCCGACGCTCGCCTGCCGGGTCGCGTCCCTCAGCAGTTCATCCTGCGGCGTGGCCATCACCAGGTAAAGCGTGCCGACGCCGCCGCTCATACGGCCGATACTGGTGTACCAGCCCTTGCCGCCCAGCGTCGTCAGTTCGTTGCGGACGGCTGCCTCGCTGCCACTCACCACCTTTGCCGCAAGGCTGGACAGCACCGGCAGCCCGTAATCTTCCGGCTTGCCCAGCAGGCCCGTGCGCATGGCGTCTGGCGCCGACATCCATTCCGGGGGACTCCGGTCGATGGCGACCAGTTGCCCCTGCGCATTGACGACGGCAAGTACCGATCCGGGTGTGGTTCTGTCACGCGCGAGCGCCTGCCCCAGCGTGTCGAGCCGGAAGTCGCCACCGGCAACGGCACTCCCGGCGCGCGTTGGCACGGCAATCGTCTCCCCGGCCTGGTAGTCGGAAAAAAACATGTACGGTTCGGTCCGAACCAGCTTGCCCGCCGCGATGGCCTCCATATACCAGGGGCGTTTCCTTGGGTCGTATCGCTTCACGAAATCTGGCGTTGGACGCCTGGCAAGCTCGTTCAGGTCCGTGTCGAGGAAAATCAGTTGGCCAAATGCCGCCCCTGCGTCATGGTCGATGCTCTGGATCACGTAGGCCGAGCGTGCGGGCGCCTGGTATGGCCCGCGCTCGGCGTCATCGCGCACGCGGCGTACGTAGAAGAAACTGCCATCGGCATAGCCCAGGAACAGGGACTGCAGAACCGGCGATGTGCCAAGCGCATCGCGGACCAGCGCAACACGTGCCATGCGCTGCGCGAGCGTGGTGGCCTCGCCCAGTGAGCTGTGGCTGACGAGGGTGACCGCGGCCTGGGTCGGCAGCACCATGTCCTCGACTTTCTCCAGCATCTCGCGACTGATGCGCTCGTTGGCATCGGCCATCGCATGTTCCAGCGCCGACTTCGTCATCAGGTAGTTGACGCCGCAAGCCACCGCGCCAACCAGCAGCACCAGAACGGCGAACGGCGCCCAGATGTAAGCGTGGAGCGGAAAACCTCTTCGTGTTGCCGGTGGCATACAGCCCTCCGAGGGTGAGGTGCTACACGGGGTTTCGCTCAGCGCCCGTCGAATCGGTGCGCGAGCGCTTTCTTCTGGAACGATTCCGCAATGAAGTCGATGAATACCCGCGTTTTCGGCGGCAGTAGCTTGCGGTTCGGATAGTAGAGCACGATCGGCCCATTGTCGGCATACCACCCTGGCAGGAGACGCACCAGCGCACCGCTCTCGAGCCAGGGCGCTGCATGTGGCATCGGCAGCAGCGCAATGCCGAGGCCGCTCATGGCGGCATGGGCCATTGCCTCGGGATCGTCGAGAATCACGCGCGTGCGCATCTCCGCCAGCGCCTGCTCGCCTATCTGATTACGCAGATTCCAATGCCGCAGACGTCCGGTCGAGGCCGACCGGCGCACGATGCCGTCGAAGCCCGCCAGGTCCGACGGGTGGCGGGGCATCACCCGGTCTTTCATGTACGTCGGCGACGCTGCCACCACCACGTAGGTCCGCGCCAGTTCCCGCGCCACCACCCCTTCGGTCAGTTCGATACCGCCGCCGATGGCCGCATCGAAACCACCGGCGATCAAATCGACGGTGCGGTTCTCGAAATGCCAGTCCGGCACGATGCCCGGATAACGCGCCAGGAATTCGCCAAGTAACGGCACCAGGTACTCGCGGCCGAACGCCACGCCCATGCTTACGCGCAGCACCCCGGCGGGCTTGCCGTCCTCCTGCGCGGCGCTGGCAAACGCGTCGCGCAACGTCGAGAACGGATCCGATACCTGCTGCAGGAACTGCTCGCCGCCCATCGTCAGCGTCAGCCGGCGCGTGCTGCGCTGAAACAGCCGAAGCCCGAGATGGTTCTCCAGCCGCGCCACATTCTTGCTGATTGCGGCCGGCGTCAGTCCGAGGCGACGCGCGGCAGCCGAAAAGCTGCCGGTTTCGGCACTCTGGATAAATGACTCGAGCAGGTTCAGCGCTTCCATGCGCCGAAGCTTATACCAATGGTTGAAAAAGTTGATACGGAATCATGACTACCGGTTGTAGATCGCGAAAACCATACTGCCATCACCGTCCCAACCACACAGGAACACAATCATGAACCCCACCCCCACCCCTGCCTCCGCCGCCCTCTCGAACAAGGTGGCTTTCGTCACCGGCGGATCGCGCGGCATCGGCGCCGCGGTAGTGCGCCGCCTGGCACGCGAAGGCGCCGCCGTGGCCTTCACCTACCAGAGCTCCGGCGCGGTGGCGCAAGCGTTGGCCGAATCGATCCAGGCCGCAGGCGGCCGTGCCCGTGCCTATCACGCCGACGCGGCCGATGCCGCGGCCGTCACGCGTGCGATCGACGCGGCCGCCGCTGACTTCGGCAGGATCGACATCCTCGTGAACAACGCCGGCGTGCTGTTCCTCGGTCCGGTCGATACGTTCCCGCTGGAAGACTTCGACAAGACGCTGGCCGTGAATGTACGCGCGGTGTTTGTCGCCGCGAAGGCAGCGCTGGCGCACATGGGCCAGGGCGGCCGCATCATCAACATCGGCAGCACCAATGCGGACCGGATGCCGTTCCCGGGCGGCGCCGCCTACGCGATGAGCAAGTCCGCCCTGAAGGGGCTGGTGCAAGGCATGGCACGCGACCTGGGACCGAAGGGCATCACGGTCAATAACGTGCAGCCTGGCCCGGTCAACACCGATATGAACCCCGAGGACAGCGAATTCGCCGCATCGCTGCACGGCCTGATGGCGCTGCAACGTCATGCCCACCCTGACGAGATCGCCAGCATGGTGGCGTATCTGGCCGGCCCTGAGGCTGGATTCGTGACGGGTGCCAGCCTCAACGTGGATGGCGGTTTCGCGGCTTGATGCCGCACGGAAACGCCGCGTCTTGATGCGCGGCGGCCGGATGACACTGCTTGCGCGCGCCGGTGACGCGCCCCGATGTCGGGCGCGTCACCGGCGCGCGCAACGCTTATGAGGTGGGCGGCCGACGCGCAAACCCGCGAAATGGCCGGCAACCCTGCATGTGAGACAATCGCGATCGGCTTCCAGCCGCGCTTTGCGGCGATTTTCCAGCACGTCTCCACGGCTCCCCCTTCATGTCCAGCACAACCCGTTCCGCCTCCGTCGACACCGGGACCACCGACCCGTGGTCGAACCTCGACGAAGCCGGCACCGATCTCAACGTCAACGACTTCCTGACGACGATGCTGAGCCAGCTTGTCACGGCGCTGCGCAGCAACGTGACCGAGCCGTACGCGTCCCGCTTCGAGCTGACCGTGCCGGAGTGGCGCATCCTGGCGCTGCTGGCGCACGGCGAGACGATGTCATTCGCGGAACTGGTCAGGCAGTCCACCTCTGACAAGGCGCTGGTCAGCCGGACGCTGCGGCTGCTGGAGGATCGCGGGCTGGTGACGCTCGAGTCGGAAGGCGGAACGCGCCGGCGCCTGACATGCCGGATTTCGCCAGAGGGGGCCGCCCTCCATGCGCAGGTCATCCCGCTGGCGCGTCGCGGGCAGGCATCGGTCATCCGGATGCTGACGCCAGAGGAGAGGCGCGGACTTTACTCAGGGTTGCGCAAGCTGCACGGGCTCTGCACCACCCCGAACAAGCAGTAGGAAGACTGGGGCCACGCCAGACGGGCCCGAGCCGATAGAACGAACCGATAAAAGCAAACCGCCGCCACGAGCACCTCGTCGCGGCGGTTTGCTTTTGTGGGGGATCGTCGGTTGCCGTGGCAGGCCCGACAGCCGTCCTTATCGACATTTTCGATAGATACAACCCGAAAATACCGTTGGCGCCCATATGCACTGAGGAAATATCGTTATGCAAAATTCATCTAAGAAGGTGTTTGCAGCATGGCGTCCCGACTCCTCTCCGCAAGATCCACACTCCCCGGGCTACTCCTCGTTCTCGCCCTGACCGTGCCCGCCACGCTGCTTGGCAAGGCTGTGCCACTGCTGGGAGGTGCCGTATTCGGCATGTTGCTTGGCCTGCTCTGCCGAGCCTTCCTCAAGCCATCCGAGTCGTGCAAGCCCGGCATCCAGTTCGCTTCCAAGCAGCTTCTGCAGTATTCGATCGTCGGCCTGGGGTTCAGCCTGCCACTGCATGAGGTCGTCCATACCGGATTGACGTCCTTGCCTATCTCGCTCGTCACACTGGCGGTTGCCTTCACCGTGGCCCTCGTGGCCGGGCACCTGCTGCGCATCCCGGAGAAGCTCAAGGTCCTGATCGGTGCCGGTACGGCCATTTGCGGCGGCTCGGCAATCGCCGCGATCACGCCCGTGCTGCAGCCGGACGATCACGACATGACGTATGCGTTGTCCACGATCTTCATGTTCAACGTCGTGGCCGTGGTGATCTTCCCGATCCTGGGCAAGATGCTCGGCATGTCCGATGCCGGCTTCGGCCTGTGGGCCGGCACGGCGATCAACGACACCTCGTCGGTGGTGGCAGCCGGCTATGCCTGGAGTTCAGCCGCCGGCGAGTACGCGACGATCGTCAAGCTGACACGCGCGATGATGATCGTGCCCGTCACGCTGGTCATCGCCATGCTCTTCCAGCGCAGCCAGCCTGGCGGCTCGATGCGTCGCGTGATCCCCTGGTTCATCGTGCTCTTCGTGCTGGCGTCGGCAATCAACGAATTCCTCCCGGCAGGCGTGACGCACGTCATCCAGCAACTGGCCCCGTTCCTCGTCATCGGCGCGCTGACCGGCGTTGGCCTGAGCACCGACTTCGAACGCCTGAAGCGCGCCGGCGCCCGCCCGCTGCTGCTGGGCCTGATCGTGTGGGTCAGCGTGGCGCTGAGCAGCCTGGTCATGCAGCACATCACCGGGATGCTGTGAGTCCAAGGCCACAGCGGCCAGCGTCGTTGTAATCCGCCGATACAACCGCAATACGCTGAAACGGGAAAGAACTAACAGATTGCGTGCTCTTGTGGGGAAATGCTCCCCACAATCATCAACCGGAGCCGAGACACGCAACATGAATCATCCCGCCCCCAACAAACCGCGCCACACCTTCCGTCGCCAGCCACGTATTGCCGCCTGGCTGGCGGCTGCCGCCGTGCTGGCCCTGCCAGGCGTCGCCTTCAGCCAGCAAGCGGCCTCGCCCCCGGATGGAGGCGATAACGACGCGGCCATGCGCAATATCCAGAGTAACTTCGCGCGCATGACGCCGGCGCCACGCACGATCGACACCATCAATCAGGAATTGAAGCAGACCGCGACAAAATCCCATGGCGGCGGCGGTGGCGGCTTAGGTCAGCGCGGTGGCGGCCGGCATGGACGGCAGGCGCAGCAGCAGGACAAACCCGACTCGGGGAATGGAAACACGCCAGGCACGGCGGGTACGCCGGGTGGTGGCACGGCGCCCTCCGAGTCGACCGGTTTGTCCAGCGGGCCGTCGGCTCAGTAGCAGTCTCGCTCCTCGGAACGCCACGGGGTGAACTGACTCGCGTCAGGCGCGCCTTCGTTGGCACTGGGATAAGACGTGGCACTGGAAGCCTTCTCAATCACTGTTTTTTCACAGCGTTGAGCGCGCGGCTACCCGCCTGTTATTCGAACCGTTCACGCAGGAACTCAATGAATCGCTGCGTCTTGGCCGGGAGCAGGCGCGTCTCGGTCATGGCGTAGACCGGTACCGGCGTTCCCTGCCATTCGGGCATCAGCCGGCGTAGCTGTCCCGTGGCGAGGTCATCTGCCACGATCGCTTCGGCCATCAGCACGATGCCCATGTCGAGCGCGGCCAGACGACGCGCCATCCCGACGCTGTTCAACGTAAAGCGGCTGCTCACCGGGATCGTGGTGGTGACTTCGCCGCGATGCAGTGTCCACGCACCTCCCCGCTGTATGCCCAGACATTCGTGATGATTCAGATCGGCGGGGACGCGCGGCTCTCCCGCGCGTTCGATATATCCGGGCGAGGCATAGAGATAGGTCCCGAACGACGCCAGCTGACGCGCGATCAGTTGCGAGACTTCGGGCTCGCCCGCGCGGATGGCGACATCGAACGGCTCGCTCACCAGATCCACTCGCCGGGGCGTGAGATCGAAGTCGAAGCTCAGTCCGGGGTAGCGGCCAGCAAACTCTGCAATCAGCGGCGCCAGATAGGTCACCGCGAAATCAACTGGAAATGACGCCCGGAGCACGCCCACAGGCTCCGCCAGCATGGTCCCGAGCTGTTCATGTGCCAGTCTGGCATCGCCCACGATGCGCTTGCATCGCTCGAAGTAGATCCGGCCGGCCTCCGTCAACTCGATCTTGCGCGTCGTACGGTGCAGCAGGCGCAACCCGATCGCCTTTTCCAGGGCGCTGATTCGCCGGGACAGCGTCGAACTCGGCATATCCAGAACGTCCGCGGCGCTGCGAAACCCCTTCGCCTTGACGACCTCCACGAATAAGGCCATGTCGTTCAATAGTTCCACGCCGATTGCTCCATCAGTGGATCAATGCATTGCAAATTAGCAGATTTATCTCGATCAGGAAGCAACCGATGATGGCGCCATGGAAGCGCTGATCCGCGCGATGGCGCGCGGCAGCGCCTGACCGGCATCGCAAACCGATGCCGGCAACCTGCACTGTCAAAAGAGGTCATGCACATGAGCGCACTGTTCACCCCGGTCCGCGTCGGCCGATACACCCTGAAGAATCGCCTGGTCATGGCGCCGATGACCCGTAGCCGCGCCAGCCTTGATGGCACGCCGGGCGAACTGGCGGCCGAGTACTACGCGCAGCGCGCGAGTGTCGGTCTGATCGTGACCGAAGGGACCCAGCCTTCGGACGACGGGCAGGGGTACCTCGCCACGCCCGGCATCTACACCGAAGCCCATGTCGATGGATGGAAAAACGTCACCGCCGCCGTGCACAAGCGTGGCGGTCGGATCTTCATCCAGCTCATGCACGCGGGACGCATGTCCCACCCGGACAACACGCCGCATCACCGGCAAGGTGTGGCGCCATCCGCCATTGCCCCCGGTGTGCCGATGTTTACGCTGAAGGGTATGCAGGACATTCCGGCACCGCGCGCGCTGACCACTGATGAGGTGCGCCAGACCGTGGACGACTTCCGCTTCGCCGCCCGGCAAGCGATCGCCGCGGGCGCGGACGGTGTCGAGATTCACGGGGCCAATGGTTACCTGGTCCAGCAGTTCTTCGCGCCCAATGCCAATACCCGCACCGACAAATACGGCGACTCGATCGACAACCGCGCCCGCTTCGCCATTGAGGTGGCCACCGCAATCGCCGGGGAAATCGGCGCGGACCGGACGGCCATCCGACTATCGCCCGGCACGCCGCTGTGGGGCATCGACGAAGGCGCCGAAGGTCCGGCGCTCTACCGCCACCTGGTAACGGAACTGGACAAGCTCGGCCTGGCGTACCTGCACGTCACCCTCCAGGGCAACGAGCCACAGTTGGCCGACATCCGCGAACGCTGGCGCGGCACGCTGATCCTGAACCGGCCGGGCCGCACCCGTGAAGCTGTGGGTGCCGACATGGCATCCGGGCTTGCCGATCTGGAAGCTTATGGACAGATGGTGCTGGCCAACCCGGACTTCGTCACCCGCCTGAAGCTCGGCGCGCCGATGAACGATGCCATTCCCAATGCGTTCTTTGGTGGCGACGGGCATGGGTATATCGACTACCCGGCCCTGGCCCTGACCGATACCGTGACGTCCTGAGGCACTGGCACGTGCCACCTCGCCGTCGCTGAGACCGGCGAGGCGGCAATCCCGGTCAAATCGGCGTCACGGCAAGCCAAAGCGGCTGATCCGGCCGTAACGTCACGTTCAACAGCGGCCGCGGAGGTGCCGCGCCTTCGGGCACCGACAGCTTGTACCGCTGCAGCAGCATCGCGGCGATGACCGTCATCTCGGCCGTTGCCAGGTGCTGCCCCAGGCAAACCCGCGGGCCGGTGCCAAATGGCATGTAGGCGCCGCGCGGGGCCTGGGGCGAACCTGTCGAGAAACGATCGGGCTGAAAGCGCTCCGGCTCCGGGAACAAGCGCGGATCGTGGTGCATCAACTGCAAGGGCAGCATGAACAGCGTGCGCGCCGGTAGCCGCCACGGGCCCAGGGTGATGGGGCGGGTCGCGCGACGGCTAATGAGCACCGGAGCCACCGGGTAGAGACGCATCGACTCCGTGATCGTCTGCACCACCTGGCGCAGCGCCTGACGGCTCTCCGCTGTTGGCGCCTGGCCGCGCAGGACATGCGTGACCTCGGCGCGTGCGGCGTCCTGCGCGGACGGGTTCGATGCCATGCACCAGGCCCACCACGTCAGCGTCGCCGCGGTGGTCTCGTGTCCGGCCAGGAACGTCGTCATGCATTCGTCGCGCACCGCCTGCAGCGGCCACGCCGCCGCGTCATCCCGATGCAGGCACAGCAGGCGCGAAAGCAGGTCGTCCGGCCAGGTATCCGTGCGCATCCGCAGACGCGCCTGCAGATGTCGCTCGATCAGGCTCCTCAACGTGTGAAGTGCCCGCCGTCTCGCGCGCTTCCACGGCACCCAGTCGGGCAGGCTCGCCGGCCAGTAAAAATCGGCGTTGGCCGCCTCGCTGATCGCGCGCACGGCGTACTCCGCCACGCGCGCGTCCTCACCGATCTCATCCGAAAACATCATCCGGACGATCACGTCCATGGTCAGCGACGTCAGCGCGCTTTCCACCGGCCAGTCCGCCACTCGCGTGGGCCATGTGGCGAGCCCCTTGTCGACGATCTCCACGATGCCCGGAACGAAACCATGCACGGCCTTCGGCATGAAGCCCGGCTGCAACGCCTGCCGCTTGCGCGACCATGCGTCACCCTCTGCGGTCAGCACGCTATGCCCATGCACGCGGGCGAACACGCGCGTGCCACGTTCCCAGCGGACCAGCGAGTCGTGATGGGTCACCAGAAGTTCGCGGACGAGCTGCGGGTCGGTGACGACGACCGCATGTTTCGGCCACATCCGCAAATGCACGACGTCGCCGTAAGTCCGCTGCCATTCGCCGAGCGTGCCGAGCAGATCGCGCGACATTCTCCGCAGCAGGTGCCAGCCAGTCAGGCCGGCTGCCGGACCAGGCGGCCAGGCGCCGTATGGATGCAGCAGTGGCGAGCCAGGCGGCGTCGGTGACTTGGCCGTCTGGAAGGGGCATTGGGCTTGGGATTCGGTGGTCATGTGCAGATTCCACACGCTCCCACGCGGACTGTCTTGAATCGAAACGACATCGACAGTCACGCCGCACCTGCCTATACTCGCCGCTCATGTCCTCCGGGCCCCTTTCGACGCCGATCCAATGCCCAGACCCGGCCGCGCGTGCACCACTTGCATCGCACGGCGGGCAGACCCCTCATGCGCGGCTCTATCCGGCCCCGCCATCGCTGCATGGCGCCATTGCGGCAATCGTGTGCCGGGACACGCGCGGCTTTCCGCTGACCGACGCGCAGCGCCTGACCCACGTTCCCGCATCGCCGCTCGTTTGCCTGTCCTGGTTTCCCGATCCGGGCACCGGCCTGGTGGAACGGTCATCGAACGGTCCCCTGTGGCGCCCCATCGGGGCCACGGTTGCCGTTTCCGGTAGCCAATCGTCACCACTCACGAGCTGGGTGCCGACCACCGGACGCGGTGGCATGGTGTGCTTTACCGCAGATGCGGCCAAGGCATTGTTCGATCTGGATCTGACGGCAATTCACGATCGCTTTCGATGCGCGCGCGAAGTGCTTGGCGATGGCTGGCGGCCACTCATCGAGTCCCTGAGCGATGCCGAGAGCGACGCGGAAACACTGGCGGCGCTCGAGCAACATCTCGCTCCGCGATGGCTCGCGCTTCAGCATCGGTCGTCCACGCTCGCGTCTCTGCGCCAGACGGGCCGGCGCTGGGTGGAACGCCTGGCCTTGCAGGCCCGCGAATGGCAGCGGACAAGCAGCCCGCGTCAGGTGGAACGTCGCATCAAGGCCTATAGCGGCCGGTCCTTGCGAGAGTGGCAAGCGATCGTCCGAACCGAGGGCGCATTCTTCACGGCCCGCGATCGTTACGAGGCCGGCCAGCCATTCGACTGGCCCGGGCTGGCGCTAGAGGAAGGCTTCGCGGACCAGGCCCATCTGGTCCGCACGACGAAACGCATTACCGGCTTTTCTCCGACCGAGTTCGCGCAGCGCTTCGTCGAGGATGAATCGTTCTGGCTGTACCGGTTGTGGGTCTGAACGGACCTTGGATGGAAAGTATGCGTAGAGCGCCGCTCGAGCCCGGCTGCCGCAGGCCATGCGGGAACCCGCCTCTGCCAGCCAATACCAACCAACACCAGCCAACATCAGGGCAGCAGTAGCGCAGCCCGCGCGGCAGCCAGCACCTCCCGGCTCAATCCGTCGAGCAAGCCAGACGCCGCGCGTGCGTATTGCCAGTGAAGGGGGACATCGAGCGGCGCCCCTGGCACCAGTTCGACCAGCGTGCCATTCGCCAGATACGGCGCGACGAGCGCCTGTGGATGCAGGCCCCAGCCCATGCCGGCCAAGGCCGCCGTCACGAACGCCTGCGACGACGGCAGGGTATGCCGGGGCAGCTCCACATGCCGATGGCACAAGCGGCGCGCCCACCGCACCTGCAGCTCGTCCTTGGTGTTGAACACGAGGCTGGGCGCCTCGGCCAGGGTGCCTGCGCCAACGCCATCGGCAAAGTAGCGCTGCATGAACGCCGGACTGGCCGCCGCCAGATAGCGCATGGCGCCGAGCGGGCGGCTGTTGCAGCCTGCCGCGGGCCGGCCGGTACCCGTCACGGCGGCCAGGACCGCGCCGCTGCGTAGCCACTCGGTGGTGTGGTCCTGATCGTCCACGGCCACTTCCATCAATACGGGATGCGCCGCCGCGAACGTGGCGATGGCGGGCGCGGCCCAGGTGGCCAGGCTATCGGCATTCACCGCCACGGGCAACGCCACCCGTGTCACACCCTCGGGCGCCAGCGCCGGCAGCGCCCCCTGAAGCTCCTGCTCAAGCAAACGCACCCGGTCCACGTGCTGGCACAACCGCCGTCCGGTCTCGGTCGCCCGGCAAGGCTGGTCACGCACCACCAGCGCGCAGCCCACGCGCTCTTCCAGCAAGCGGATGCGCTGCGAAATCGCCGATGGCGTCACGTTGAGCGCGCGAGCCGCACGCTCGAAGCTGCCCTCGCGAATCACAACAGCCAATGCGGAAAGCGCGGCGTAGTCCAGCATCAATTTAGCTCAACTTAATTAGATGAAGGAAAGATAGTTTGTCTTCATCCAGAAAGACAGGCAAGCTCCCTCGGATGATCACCGCCCTCCCCGCCCCATCTCCCGCTTTTTCCGTTTCGCTGCAAGGCATGGCCTTGAGCTTCGGACTGATCGTCGCCATCGGCGCGCAGAATGCCTTCGTCCTGCGCCAAGGGTTGCGACGCGAACACGTGGGCAGCGTGGTGCTGTTCTGCGCAGTGGCGGACGCCTTGTTGATCACGGCAGGCGTCATGGGCATGGCCCAGGCCCTTGGCGAAAGCCCCGGCCTTGCCCGCGCGTTGGCGGCAGCCGGCGCCATCTTCCTGGCGATATATGGGTGGCGGGCCCTGCGGCGCGCCCGGGAATCGCACCAGCTAAGCGCCCGCACCAGCGGCCAGGGCCTCGGCCGAAGCGCCGCGCTGGCTCAGGCGGCAGCCTTCACGCTGCTCAACCCGCACGTCTATCTGGATACGGTGCTGCTGGTCGGCAGCATCGGCGCCCAGCAACCGGCGGCACTACGCGGCTGGTTCGTGGCAGGCGCAAGCTCCGCCAGCGTGGTCTGGTTCGGACTGCTGGGATTCGGCGCCCGCTGGCTGGCGCCGTGGTTCGCCCGCCCCAAAGCCTGGCAGGCGCTGGATGCCCTGGTTGGAGTAACGATGCTGGCGTTGTCGTTGATGCTGGTGTGGCGGGTGGTTGGCAGTTTCTGACTTTGAAGTCAATGTAAGGCTGGCTGTCCAACAGGGGCTACTCCACACAACACAACCCCGCCAACGGGGGAGCTTGCGCCGCACAGGCAGTGCCTCTATCGTCGCGTCACGCGCGCCGTGGCTCCGTCACCGGGAATGCCACTCGAGATGACGCGAAACTTGAATCCGTTTCGGGAAGAACGATGGAGCAATCGCAACGCTGGCGGCGAAGGGCCACCCCTGCCCGCCCGATAGGCGCCTTCTATGTGCGCCAGTTTGGCGCGGCGCTGTTCATGCGCCTGGTTTTGTGGGCCATCTTTGGGGGCCTGGCTGCGCTGATGCTGGTCATCATGCGCGGAAACGCCGGCTCCGTTCTGATGAGCATGGTGCTGCTAGGCATCCTGATCCTCTTTGAATGGGGATGGGGACGCCACGCGCCGCTCGGCAAACCATTGCTGACCATCGATGCCAGCGGCATCGGTTCCACGGCATTCCCGCGCAAACGCCGCCATCTGCGCTGGCGAGACATCGCGGGTGCGGCAATACGCGACGTGCGGGGCGCGGGCGAGACCCTTGTCATCGAATCGGTCGAAACGAAGCCCGGCGGCCGCCGGAAAGCGCGTCGCGCCTATCAGGTGCGACTGGCCATGCTGCGCAAGCCGGATCAGCAACTCGTTCAGGCACTGGTGGCGCACCACATGCGCGTGGCCGGCATCGCGCCGTCCGCCGACGTTGTTGCCGAGCGGGCCTTCGTGGCGCAAATGCAGGCGCTGCCCCGCACCTGGGGCCTGTACAGCGTGATCGCGGTGAACGTGCTCGTCTGGCTCATCATGCTTTCGCGCGGCGCCGCGCTAGATGGCGCCGCGCCAAAGATGCTCATTGACTGGGGCGGCAACCTTGGCGCGCTGACGCAGGACGGTCAGTGGTGGCGGCTGCTGACGGCCACCTTCCTTCACGGCAGTCTCAAGCATCTGGCCGCCAATATGGTGGTGCTCTACCTGCTCGGCAAGCACGTAGAGCGATTCTTTGGCACGCGCAGCTTCCTGCTGATCTACGTTGGCGCCGGCCTGCTCGGCAGCGCATTGAGCCTCTATTTCGCGGCGCAGGCCTCGGTGTCCGTCGGCGCCTCGGGAGCGGTGTTCGGCATCGGCGGCGCGCTGCTTGTCGCGGCACTGCTGCATCGCCGCGAACTGCCGCAGAGCATTCACAAGCAACTCGTCAGCGATGCCGTGATCATGATCGGCTACTCGCTCGCACAGGGCTTCCTGTCGACGCGTGTGGATAACGCCGCGCATGTGGGTGGCTTGATCGGCGGCGCGCTGCTGGCGTTGTGCCTGCCCGTCCGGCTGTCGCCGGAGACTTACCGCAAGAAACTGCGGCGTGGCACGTTGATGGCCACCGTGACGGCCATCGTCGCCGTGGTCGGTGTGGCCGCGTTCGCGCCGCCTGCACCGCTGACCCTGCGAGCCCAGTTGGCCGGTTCCCGCCAGTTCGAAGTGGCCGCCGATCGCTTCATGACCGCGCTTCGGGCGACGCAAGCCGATATCGAGGCCATGAAGGCCGGCAAAATGCCCGAGCGCGAGGTCGACGCGCGTACGCGAACCCTCCACGCGCCCGCCTTCGAGCAGGCGCTGTCTGGTCTGGTGCGCGTCACGCTGCCGCCCGGCGATTCGCGCGCGCCCTTGCTGCAGGACATGACCCTGCTGGCGGATGCCATGCACGAGTACCTGCGCATGGATTCCGTCTGGGACGCCAGCGCCAACAGACACGTCCCCGCCGATGCCGCGCGTGGCGACGCATTGAATGCCGATATCGAGCGGCTGACGCAACGGATCAACACGCGCCTGGCGGAGAAGCGCAAGAAATAGGCATTCACTAGGCAGTCATTGGGCAGTCATCGCGCGACGCCAGGCGGGCCGGACTCGTACTGTAAAGTACGGCCTATCTCCGATCCGCCTGGGCCCACGCCACTCCCTATGAACACCACCCCCCCCCAAGTGGAGGCCACGCCTCCGCTGCGTCTCACCAGTTTTTCCCACGGGGGCGGTTGCGGCTGCAAGATCGCGCCCGGCGTCCTGTCCCAGATCCTGCGCTCCAGCGCCGCGTTGCCGGTCCCCAAGGAACTGCTGGTCGGGATCGAAACGTCCGACGATGCCGCGGTCTATCAGCTCAACGAAACGCAGGCGCTGATCGCCACCACCGATTTCTTCATGCCGATCGTCGACGATCCGTTCGACTTCGGCCGCATTGCCGCCACCAACGCCATCAGCGACATCTATGCGATGGGCGGGCGTCCGATCATGGCGCTCGCACTGGTCGCGATGCCGGTCAACCAGTTGCCGCTCGAAGTGATCGGCCGGGTGATGGAGGGCGGTCAGAGCGTTTGCCAGGCGGCGGGCATCCCCATTGCCGGTGGCCATACGATCGACTCGGTCGAACCCATCTATGGCCTGGTGGTGATGGGGCTGGCGCATCCGAAGAAGATCCGACGCAACCGCGACGCACGCGCCGGTGACGTGCTGGTGCTCGGCAAGCCGCTCGGCGTAGGCGTGATGTCCGCCGCGCTGAAGAAGGAAAAGCTCGATGATGCCGGATACGCGCGGCTGATCGACACCACCACAAAGTTGAATACGCCCGGCATCGCCCTGGCCGAACTCGACGATGTCCATGCGATCACCGATGTCACCGGCTTCGGCATCGCGGGCCATACGCTGGAGCTTGCGCGCGGCGCCGGCTTGCGCGCTGTGCTGGAATGGCCTCGCATTCCCTTGCTGCCGAATGTGATGTCACTGGCGGAACAGGGCTTTATCACCGGTGCATCGCGCCGCAACTGGGAAGGCTATGGCAGCGAAGTCGAACTTGCCGCTGGCCTGCCCGAGCTTGCCCAACCGCTGGTCACCGACCCTCAGACCAGTGGCGGCCTGCTGATCAGTTGCGCGCCAGACGCCGTGGACAAGGTACTGGCCGTCTTCCGCGAGCAGGGCTTCGCGGAAGCCACCGTGGTGGGCCGCATGGAAACCGGTGAACCCGGGCTGACGGTCACCCCATGAAACCAGTCGTAAGAGTCGAGGACCGCCACGCGTTCGACACGATCATCGACGCCCGCTCACCGGCGGAGTTCGAGATCGACCATATTCCCGGCGCCATCAACTGCCCGGTTCTCGATAACGAGGAGCGCCGCATCGTCGGCACGCTGTACAAGCAGGTCGGCGCATTCGAGGCACGGCGTGTCGGCGGTGCCATGGTGGCAGCCAACCTCGCCCGCCATTTGCGCGAGCAGTTCGCCGATCGTCCGTCTGGCTGGCGGCCGCTGGTGTATTGCTGGCGCGGCGGGCTGCGCAGCGGCTCGATGACGACGTGGATGCGCATGGTGGGCTGGGATGCCCAACAGCTTGCCGGCGGCTACAAGGCCTGGCGCCGCCACGTCATCGACGTGCTCGACTCGCAGGCCGCGCGCCTGCCGCTAGTCGTGATCTGCGGCGCCACGGGCAGCGGCAAGACACGCGTGCTTCATGCGCTGGCTGCGCAAGGCGAACAGGTGCTCGATCTCGAAGGGCTGGCCCGGCACAAGGGATCGCTGCTCGGCGCATTGCCCGATGTCGCCCAGCCTTCGCAGACCGCGTTCGAGACCGCGCTGGCGGATGTGATCGAGCGCGTCGATCTGGCCCGGCCGCTTTATGTGGAAGGTGAAGGCGCGCGCATTGGCAAGCTCAATCTGCCGGTGCCGCTGGTTGCCCACATGCGCGACAGCGCCTGTGTGGAGATCGACGCATCGCCAGAAACGCGACTCGCGTTCCTGCTGCATGACTATGCATATCTTGGCGATCGGCCCGCCTGGCTTGCCGAGCAGCTTGGGCGGCTGAAGGAACTGCACGGCAAGACCATCATCGCCGCGTGGCAGGAGATGGCGACCACAGGAAACCTGCGCCAGCTGTTCGGCGAACTCGCGACCGAGCACTACGACCCCTCCTACGCGCGCTCGCAACGCAAGCATTTCCACAAGTGGGAGGCGCGGCGCGTGGTGCACGCGGACAGCCTCTCCGCGCTGGGCATAGAAGCGTTGGCTACGTCGATCGTGCAAACAGTGGCGGAGCAGCAACCCGCCTGAGTCCAGTCGCTACGCGTCTCATACGGACGGGTAGCGTCGACATGCGGAATTCGCGCTTAGTGACGCGGGCGGGATTGGTTACTCTGAACGGCCCAGAGCAACCCTCGCCGATTGGCGCAGAAGCCCGTACCGTGACTACAGAAGCTGCACTTCAAATCGTCGCACCTGCAGATGCGACAGGATCCAACCACCCGCATCCCACGCCGCCCGGCAATGCACTACCGCCGGCCACGGATGTCGCCATCCTGCGTCAGCGCGCGCAAGCGCTACTGCCCCGGATTGCCGAAGGCGCGGCTATCCGCGAGCTCCGGCGCGAACTGCCCCACGCTTTCGCACGAGAGGTCGCCGACGCCGGCCTGCTCACGTTCCGCATTCCCAAGGTCTACGGCGGGCCGGGCGGTACGTTGCGCGATGCCATCCGCTTCGTGATGGAACTCGCGACCGTGGACTCCAATCTCGCACAGGCGCTGCGTCCCAACTTTGGCCTGGTGGAGGGTCTGCTGGCCGCGCACGACAACGAAGCCGATCGCAAACGCTGGTTCGGCCGTCTGCTGGCCGGGCATATCTTCGGCAACGGCGGCGTGGAGCGCGGCGGCAAGCAGGGCGCCATCCAGGCCACCATCGTGCGCCATGGCGACCACTACCTCGTCAATGGCACCAAGTACTACAGCACCGGTGGGCTCTATGCGGACTGGGTCAGCTCGATCGCGCTGGACGAAGCCGGCAAGGAAACGCACTTCACCGTGCCGCGCGAGCGTGCGGGCATGGAACTGGTGGACGACTTCGATACGATCGGTCAGCGGCTGACGGCCAGCGGTACCACGCGCTTCACGAACATGCGTGTGGAGGCGGACGAGGTGCGCGGCAGCTTCCTGCCGCGTGATCGCCGCAACCCGGTTTCGCCGGTATTCCAGCTATTCCTTGCCGCCACCGAGGCGGGCATCGCACGCAACGCGCTCAACGATGCGGTCTGGTTCGCGCGCAACAAGGCCCGCCCGATCAAGCACAGTTCGGCAGAGCGCTCGGTGGACGATCCCTACGTGCAGGAGACCATTGGCCAGATCTCTGCCGAGGTCTTTGCCGCCGAAGCCGCGACGCTACGTGCCGCCGATACCATCGACGCTGCCTGGGCCGACAACCTGAGCAACGCATCACTGACGCAGGCATCGATCGACGTTGCCCAGGCGCAGTACTTCACGGTTGCAGCCGCACTCAAGGCTTCGGAGCTGGCCCTTGATGTTGGCGGTGCTTCCTCGTGCGACCGCCAGTACAACCTGGACCGTCACTGGCGCAACGCCAGGACCGTGGCGAATCACAATCCCCGCCAATGGAAGGCAGCGGCAGTAGGCGCCTGGCTGCTCAAGGATGAGCCGCCGCCCACGACCGGCCTGTTCTGATCTTTTCCGATCGCGAATGGAAGTCCCCACGTTTTCACGTGGGGACTTCACGTTGCCTGCTATCTGCGATGGTCGAACTGACGGGCCAGCCGCTCTCCGCTGAACTGCACCAGCGTGACCAGCGCCACCAGGATCACGATCACGTTGAACATCACCGCTGTTTCATACCGTTCATAGCCATAGCGGATGGCAAGGTCGCCCAGCCCGCCCGCACCGACCGCGCCCGCCATCGCGGATGCGCCGATCATCGCGATCACGGTCACGGTGGCACCGCCGATCAATGCAGGTAGCGCCTCGGGCAGCAGCACGTGGCGCACAATATGCCAGCGGCGGCACCCCATGGCCCGCGCGGCCTCGACCAGCCCGGAATCGGTCTCGTTGAGCGCCACCTGTGAAACGCGGGCGAAAAACGGAATCAAGTGGGCGCTCAATGGCACCACGGCGGCCCAGATGCCCATCGTGGTACCGACGATCATCCGCGTGACCGGAAGCATCGCCACCAGCAGGATGATGAACGGCACGGACCGGAACATGTTCACCAGCACGGACAGCGTGCGATGCACGCGTGGTCGTGGCGCCAGGCCTGCAGGCGCGGTGACCGTCAGAACGAGCGCCAGCGCGAGGCCGGTGACGAACACCACCGCGCACGCGCTGGTCGTCATGATCAGGGTCTCGCCCAGCGCCTTCATGTACTTCTCAGCCATTGGCAACACGATCGACAATCTCCGGAGAATGAGCCTGCGCTTGCAGGCGTTTGCGCAGCGGACGCAGCAGCGCGATGGTGGCGTCGGCCTTCGGTTCGCTGAAGACACGCCAGACCGGGCCATGCTCCATCACATGGCCGTGATCGAGTACCAGCACGCGATCGCACGCTTCGTCGATCACCGCCATATCGTGCGTGATCAGCACAATGGTCAGCGCGAATTGCCGGTTGATGTCGCGCAGCAGCGCCAGGATCTGTTCCGTGGTTTCGGGGTCCAGCGCCGACGTGGCCTCGTCGCACAGCAGGATTTCCGGTCGGTGCACGAGCGCGCGGGCGATGCCAACGCGTTGCTTCTGTCCACCGGAGAGCATCGCCGGGTAGGCATTCGCCTTCTCCGCCAGCCCTACCAGCGCCAGCAGCTCGTTGACGCGCGACGCTGTCTCCGCTCGCCCCACCCCCGCTACACGCAGCGGCAATGCGACATTCTCGAAGACGGTCTTGGCCGACATCAGATTGAAATGCTGGAAGATCATGCCGATGCGCCGACGTAACGCGACCAGTCCATTCTCGTCTAGCCTGCCGATATCGACGCCGTCGACGCGCACATGTCCCTCGTCAGGGCGCTCGAGCATGTTTATCGTGCGCAGCAGCGTCGACTTGCCCGCGCCGCTGCGCCCGATGATGCCAAAGCGCTCGCCACGCCCGATCGAGAATGACACGTCGGCCAGCGCCGGCGTCGCCGCGCCGGGATAGGTCTTGCCAACCTGCTCGAACACGATATGGGCGTCGCGCGCGTGCAACTGGGATACGGTGTGCATTGCCAGTCTCCCTCGTCAGAATGCCGGGATGATCGATCCCTGATACTTGGTCAGGATGAACTTGCGCACGGCCTCGGATTGATATGACTTCACGAGCGTTGCGACCCACGGCGCGTTCCTGTCCTTCTCGCGCACCGCGATCACATTGACGTAGGGATTGTTCTCCCGCTTTTCGACGGCAATGCCGTCGCGCGAGGAAATCAGCCCGGCCTGGTACGCGAACGTATTGATGATGGCTGCGGCATCGAGATCAGGCAGCGCGCGCGGCAGTACCACCGAGGCGCTTTCAACGAGATCGAGCTTGCGCGGGTTGGCCGTGATGTCCGCCAGCGATGCCGTGCCCGTGGACGGATCGAAACCGTCCTTGAGCTTGATGAGACCGTGATCGCGCAGGATGACCAGCGCGCGGGTCTGGTTGCTCGGGTCGTTCGGAATGCCGATGCGCGCGCCGTTCGGCAGCGCTTCCAGCGACTTGACCTTGCGCGAGTAGAAGGCGATCGGCGAGATCAGCGTGGTGCCGACGTTGACGATCTTGTAGCCGCGCTGGCGGATCTGGTCTCGCAGGAAGGGAATGTGCTGGAACGAGTTGGCATCGAGGTCACCATTGTTCAGCGCCTCGTTCGGGCTGGCGGTGCCCGTGATGATCACGGGCTCCACCTTCAGGCCGTTCTTCGCGGCCTCGCGCGTGACAACCTCCCAGATCTCTTCATCGACCCCGCCGCGCACGCCCACCTTGAGGGGCTTGCCCGTCGTCTGGGCGTGGACGGTGCCGATGGAAAATGCGGACAGCGCGATGGCCAGGGCTGCCAGGGAAGCAAGTGCGGGGCGTCGTTTCATGGAGCAAGGTGCGGAAGTATTGGGAAGCACCAGTCTATGAAGGCCGCTGCCTCGGGTCCAAGAAGGAATACGAGGTAGCAAATGCAAAGTACGGCGACGATGTACCGTGGGCCGTGCCGCTACGCCGCTATGCCGCGGCCTGCTCGCGCGTGCGGCCGGCGGGTCGTGCCAGCCCCATGTGGTCTCGCAGGGTGCGTCCCGTGTATTCCGTGCGGAACAGCCTGCGCCGTTGAAGAATCGGCACCACACCATCGACGAAATCCTCGACGCCACCGGGCAGCACGTCGGGCATCAGATTGAACCCGTCGGCGGCCCCATGACGGAACCAGTGCTCGATATCGTCGGCGATCTGCTCCGGCGTGCCGACGATGACGCGGTGACCACCACCACCCGCCAGCTCGCGTATCAGCGCACGCACGGTCAAACCCTCGCGCTGGGCCAGCGCGAGGGTGGCACGGAAGAAGGTGTGATTGCCGTTTGCAGGCAATTGCAGATCGTTCGGCAATGGCGCATCGAGCGATAGACGATCCACAGCAATGCCAAGCGTGCCCGCCAGCCGGTTCAGGCTGTAGTCCCACGGGATCAGGTCGATCAGATCATCGCGCCGGCGACGTGCCTGGTCCTCGGTAGCGCCGATGATCGTGGTCAGCCCCGGCAGGATCTTGACCGCGCCGGGCCCGCGCCCCAGTGCCTCGGCACGCTGATTGATGTCTCGACGGTAGGCCAGCGATTCCTCGAACGACTGCGAGGCGGAGAACACCGCCTCGGCATGGCGCGCGGCCAGTTCGCGTCCGTCCGACGATCCGCCAGCCTGGAACAGCACCGGATACCCTTGCGGCGTGCGGGGCAGGTTCAGCGGCCCATGGACGTTGAAGTACTGGCCGTGGTGGGCAATGGGCTGCAGCTTGTCGGTATCGACGAAGCGCCCCGTCGCCCGGTCGCCGACGAAAGCGTCGTCCTCCCAGCTATCCCAGAGCGCCTTGACGACGTTCGTGAACTCGTCGGCGCGACCATAGCGCTGCGCATGATCCGGCGGCGCGGCGCGACCAAAGTTGCGTGCGGAACCTGCATCGGCCGTGGTCACCACGTTCCAGCCCGCGCGCCCACCGCTGACATGGTCGAGCGTGGCAAAGCGGCGGGCGATGTTGTACGGCTCGTTGTAGCTCGTGGATGCGGTCGCCACCAGCCCGATATGCGTGGTGGCCGCCGCAACGCAGGCCAGCAGCACGGTCGGCTCCAGCGCGGTGATTGGGCGAAAGTTGATCTGGTCTGCGATCGACGCGTTATCGGCCAGAAAGATCGCATCGAACTTGCCGGCCTCGGCCACCTGGGCAAGACGGATGTAGTGCTGGACATCGACGAATGCGCGCGGATCGCTTTCCGGCAGGCGCCACGCGGACGGCACAAAGCCGGCGTGCAGCGCGTTGAGATTCAGGTGGAGTTGGCGGGGTGCCTCGGGAGTGGTCATGGTAGCGGTCTGCTGACGGGCATTCCGGCGCCTCGCGCCAGCCCGGTGGGTGGATACCTTGGCGTGACAGCATAGGGATGCGTGCCGGAGGAAGGAACGAACGAAAGCCAATATCGTTATGCCCTCCCGCCCGGAACATCCCTGGGCACCTTCCCGCCTCACCCTCGTTATTTCTCTCTTGACAGAAATAACTGAACGAATAGAATGCAACGCATGGAACTGAAACCGATCGCCGAACGCTTCGTGCTGCACTGGGGGGAAATGGGCTCGCGCTGGGGTGTCAATCGCACCGTGGCGCAGGTTCATGCCCTGCTCTATCTGGCCGCACGCCCCATGGACGCCGAGGAAATCACGGATACGCTGGGCGTGGCCCGCTCCAACGTGAGCAACAGCCTCAAGGAGCTGCAGTCCTGGCACCTCGTCAAGGTGGTGCATATCAAGGGCGAGCGCCGCGACTTCTTCGAGACGTCGACCGACATCTGGGAGCTGTTCAAGCTCATCGTGGCCGGCCGCCGGCAGCGTGAGATCGATCCGACGGCCGTTGCGCTGCGGGAATGCCTCGACAACCCGGCAATCGGCGAAGAAGACGCTGGAACGCGCGAACGTATCGAGGAAACCCTGAAGTTCATCGAAACCATGAGCACGCTGGCCGATGAAATGCTGCGGCTGAAACCGGAGACGCTGATGAAGACACTGGGCTTGACGGCGAAAATCAGCAACGCGGTACGCAAACGTAGCTAAGGCTCCCACGGGAAACGGGCATCGACCCGTTTCTTTTTTACCCGATTATTTCTGTCTTTACTGAAATAACTGTATGAACAGCGAAGAGAAGGAAGCGGCAGGGATGGCGGATCACAGGCGGCTCAGGGTCCTGGTGTGCGGCGCATCGGGCCTGATTGGCGCTGTGCTGTGCAAGCGCCTGGAAGCGCAAGGGCATGAGGTGATTCGCGGTCTGCGCAGGCCGACATCGGCCCGTGACGTCGCCATGGATTTCGGGACCGATACCACCATCGAGCAATGGCTTCCGCGCGTGCAAGGCATGCACGTCGTCATCAATGCCGTCGGCATCATCGTCGAAACCGGCACGAATCGCTTCGACGCCGTCCATCACCTGGCGCCGGCAGCCTTGTTCCGCGCCTGCGCGAAGGCCGGAGTGGGCCGCGTCATCCAGATCTCGGCGCTTGGCGCGGATCGCGGCGACACGCCCTACTTTCGCAGCAAGCGCGCGGCAGACGACGTGCTGCGTGCTTTGCCCGTGCAGTGGCAGGTCCTCCATCCATCGCTCGTGTATGCCCAGGACGGCGACTCCGCCGCGATGTTTCGTACCCTGGCGAGTCTTCCGGTGATACCGGTGCCAGAACTTGGCGAGGCCAGGTTTCAACCGGTTCATATCGACGATCTCGTGGAGACCGTCGTCACTGTCATCGCACCGGCGATTCCCCCGGGCCAGTGCATTGAGGTCGTCGGCGCAAGCCGCATGTCGTATCGGGCGATGCTGGACACCTATCGCCAGCGAATGCAGCTGCCAGCGCCGATGTGGGCGACCATTCCCGCTCCGTGCATGACGATGGCCGCGTATGTGGCGCGTTGCGTGCCGGGATCGAAGCTGACCCCCGACACGTGGCGAATGCTCCGGCGCGGGTGTCATGGCGATGCCGCGCCGCTGACGCGCCTGCTCGGGCATCGGCCACGCGCCATTGGCACTTTCATCGCACCCGGTGAAGCCGAATTCCTGCGCCATCGCGCCGTTGGCGCATGGCGTATGCCGATGCTGCGGATCGTGATGGCCCTTGTCTGGCTGGCCACGGCACTGGTCACGCTGTTCGCCTACCCGCTTGCCGACAGCCTGGCACTGCTCGGCGCAGTCGGATTGCATGGCACGCCCGCCATCGTGACGCTATACGCCGCGGTCTTCGTAGATGCGGCGATGGCCGTCGGATGCCTGCGCTATCCGTCACGCCGGCTATGGGCGCTTCAGGCTGCGCTTGTAGCCGGCTACTCGCTGATCATCGCCGTCGCGTTGCCGGAGTTTCTCTGGCATCCGTTCGGGCCGGTGCTCAAGAACCTGTCGATTCTCGCCATTCTCTTCATCCTCTACGCGGAGCAGGAATCATGGAATACCTCGCCATCAAGGTGATTCACATCATCTCGTCCGTCGTGCTGGTCGGCACCGGTTTCGGGACGGCCTTCTACCTGTTCTTCGCCAACCGCTCAGGCTCGACCGAAGCCATCGCCGTAGTCTCGCGTCTCGTGGTGAGGGCGGACTGGTGGTTCACCACGCCTGCGGTCATCGTCCAGCCTTTGTCCGGTGCCTACATGCTTCATCTGGCCGGATATCCGCTGAACGCGCTATGGATCGTGGCATCCGCCGCGCTCTATCTGTTCGCGGGCGCCTGCTGGCTTCCGGTGGTGTGGTACCAGATCCGCATGTCCCGGACGGCAACGGCCGCGCACGAACGTGGCACGCCGCTGCCGACGTCCTATTGGCGCGATGCGCGCCGCTGGGAATACCTCGGCTATCCGGCATTCGCCGCGATGGTCGCCGTGTTCGCGCTGATGGTGTTCAAGCCAATGTGAGCGGTTGATATGCGCGGATGCGTTGAACGACAAATGGAGGGCGACCAGATGAACGCGCTGGTTCTTTACTTCGATGGAAAATGCCCGTTCTGCACCGCCGAGATGCGGCGCCTGAGCGAATGGGACACACAACACCGGCTGGCTTTCGTCGATATCGCGCAAGAGGGTTTCGATTGCTCGCCGCTGAACGTGGATCTCGCCGCACTGAACCGCGAGCTGCATGGCCGCACGCCCGATGGCCGCCTGCTCGTCGGCATCGACTGCATGATCGCGGCCTACACGCTGGCGGGGCATGGCTGGCTGGTGTTGCCGTTGCGGGTACCTGGGCTGCGTCGTGTACTGGCGAGCCTGTACCGCGCCTTTGCAGGCAATCGCTACACGCTTTCACGCTGGCTGGGCTACGGCACCGCAACGGCCTGTGACGGCGATGCCTGTGGCACCGGCAATCCGTTCCTCAGCGGCAAGGGATCAACCGATGCGACTGAGGACCGTCCCGCTCGGCAAGATTCCCGCCAATTGGCGGTTCGCTGGATGTATGCCGCTGCCATCGCGCATCTGCTTGTCGGCGCCGCCATGCCGTGGGCGGCAGACGCAACGCTCTTTGATACGTACCACCGCATCGTCGAGCAATCGTTCTGGTCGGGCGCGGCGCCCGCGCAGGCCAGAGCGCAGCAGGTCTGGTGGATCGCGCTGTTTGGCGCCACCCTGCAATGCTCGGCGATATGGATGCTGGCGCTGGTGCATCTGGGCAACCGAACGCGACACCGGATGGCATGGGGGTGGTTGCTGGTCGGCCTGCTGGTCTGGGCGCCGCAAGACTTGTTGATCTCGCTGCAAGCGCACGTATGGCCGCATGTGGTGGTCGACGCGGTGGCACTGCTCTCGATGCTTCCACCATTACTCTATTTGTGGCGAAAGGACGCAGCATGAACACCACCTTGCCGGCCCTGGACTGGGCCATCAATCTCCTGATCGTGCAGGCGCTGATGGGCGCCTTCGACACGCTCTACCACCACGAGCTGACACAAGGCCTGCCACACAGCCCCCGCGCGCGGCGAGAGCTGTCCATCCACGCCATCCGCGCCGTGCTGTACGGCGTGCTGTTTGCGTCGATGGCTAATCTCAAGTTCTTTGGCATCTGGACATTCGCCATCGCCGGCCTCGTGGTGGTGGAAATATGGCTGACGCTCTGGGATTTCGTCGTGGAGGATCGAAGCCGCAAGCTCCCGGCCACCGAGCGCGTGCTTCACACGCTGCTGGCCATCAATGGCGGCGCGCTGTTTGGCTTGTACGCGATTCAGCTTGTCGAGTGGTTCCAGGCACCCACGGGACTGGCAATCACAAACTTCGGCTGGCGCGGCTGGCTGTTGAGTCTCGCCGCCGCAGGGGTGACAGTGTCTGGCATTCGCGATGGACTCGCCGCGAGACGCATGAGTCGTCGCGGCGAGTCCATCAATCCCTTCGCCGGACAATCACACCTGAGCATTCTGGTGACGGGCGGCACCGGATTCATCGGTGAGGCGCTCGTGACCCAACTGCTCGATGCCGGCCATACCGTCACGCTGCTGGCACGCGACCCGCTGCGCGCTGCATATCAGTTCGCTGGCCGCGCCCGCAGCGTGACGTCCCTCGATCAATTGCACGCACAGGAACGGTTCGACGCGGTAATCAATCTGGCCGGCGCCCCAGTACTGGGGCCGCGCTGGAGCCCGCGGCGGCGTGCGCAGTTGCTGGCCAGCCGCGTCGGTGTCACGCAAGCGCTCGCGCGCTGGGCTAGTCATGCCACGCACAAACCTGCCATCTGGATCCAGGCATCCGCTATCGGCTTCTACGGCGCACGCGATGCCGATCAACTGCTGGACGAGCACAGCGCGCCCGGGGGTGGCTTTATGTCCGAGCTATGTCGGAGATGGGAAGAATCCGCCGAGCCGGTGCGCGACTACGGCCTCCGCATGGTCGTGCTGCGGCTCGGCGTGGTCTTCGGCCCCGGCGGCGCCCTCCCATCGATGATGCTGCCGCACTACTTCGGCATGGGCGGGCGACTGGGAGACGGCAGCCAGGTGATGAGCTGGATTCATCGCGAGGATCTGCTGCGTATCCTCGCGCGGGCGTTGTCGGACCCGGGCATGAGCGGCGTCTACAACGCGACCGCGCCGGGCTGCCTGACGCAAGCAGCGTTCGCTCGTACTGTCGGCAAGGTGCTTCGCCGGCCCGTGTGGTTCCATCTGCCCGCGGCGCCACTTCGGTGGGCAGCGGGCGAGATGAGTGAATTGCTACTTGCAGGTCAGCGGGTGATCCCGGCACGGCTGCTACGGGAGGGCTTCGCGTTTCGCTTTCCTGCCGCCGAATCGGCACTGCGCGATCTGACCGGGGATTGAGCTTCGCTCCGGCACTAGCTCCGGAATTAGCTTCGGCCCGCCCGTGCCGCCTCGATCGCGGCGATATCGATCTTGCCCATGGTCATCATGGCATCGAACGCCCGTTTGGCCGCCGCACGATCGGGGTCCGTGATTGCAGCCAGGAGCGCGCGCGGCGTGATCTGCCAGCACAATCCCCACCGGTCCTTGCACCAGCCACACGCGCTTTCCTGGCCACCGTTGCTGACGATTGCGTTCCACAGCCGGTCGGTCTCAGCCTGATCGTCAGTGGCGATCTGAAACGAGAACGCCTCGCTGTGCTTGAAATGCGGGCCGCCATTGAGACCGACACAGGGAATGCCCGCCACGGTGAACTCCACCGTCAGGACATCGCCCTGCTTGCCATCGGGATAGTCGCCAGGTGCGCGGAATACGGCGCCGACGGCGCTGTCGGGGAAGGTCTTGGCATAGAAAGTCGCGGCGTCAAGCGCATCGCCGTCGTACCACAGACAGATCGTGTTCTTGCTGGACATCTCGTACCTCCTGACACGTCAGGCACCGGCGTCCACAAGCCCGGTGCCGTTCTCGGGAAACGACAATGTCTCACAGTATGAGGACCGACGCAGGTATTGATGACACCACCGCGCACGAAAGGAGAAGTCAGCCAGTTCGCTGCTTTGGCTGCTATCTTGTAGGGAGTGCCTTGCCCAGATCCAACTGATCAACCGGAGATTCCCCATGGATGCCCCGTTTCACCAGTTCTCCGACCTCTTCGCGCAGCTCGGATTGCCATCGGACGAGAGCGATATCCGCGCATTCATTGCGAAGCATTCGCCGCTTCCGCAGAACGTCGAACTTTGGGACGCTGCATTCTGGACTCCCGCCCAGGCATCGCTGCTGCGCGACGAGATCGCCGAAGATGCAGACTGGGCGGAAACGGTGGACCAGTTGAACCTGGCGCTACGCGCCCCCGCTTAGCTAGCTTTAGCAAGCTGGATCGACACCCCGGCACTCGACACCGGGGGCAGGGACAAGAGGCGAGCCATGACATCGCACGGAACAGACACCGTCTTCGCAGGCTCCGTTCCGGAGTTGTACGACACGCTGATGGTCCCGTTGATCTTCGAACCATACGCGGCGGACCTCGCCGCGCGTGCTGCTGCACTTGCGCCGACACACGTGCTCGAAGTTGCTGCGGGAACTGGCGCGCTGACACGGCGGCTGGCAAGTGCCCTGCCCGACGGCACGTCGATCGTGGCCACCGACCTCAACCGACCGATGCTGGATCGCGCCGCCGCCATCGGCACCTCGCGGCCGTTGACGTGGCAGCAGGCCGACGCCATGCAGCTACCCTTCCCCGACGCAAGTTTCGATCTGGTGATCTGCCAGTTCGGGGCGATGTTCTTTCCCGAGAAGCACAAGGCTTTCGCCGAAGCGCGCCGTGTGCTGAAACCCGGGGGCGTGCTGCTCTTCAACGTGTGGGATCGCATCGAGGAAAACGCGTTCGCGCATACGGTAACGCAAACGCTGACCGGCATATTTCCGGACAAGCCGCCTGTGTTTCTCGCGCGCACGCCTCATGGTTATCACGACCCGGCGGTCGTGGCGGCCGATCTGAGACTCGGCGGCTTTTCCGAAGCCTCCACATGCGCGACCGTCGCCGCCGAAAGCCGTGCCGTGGACGCCAACACGCCTGCCATCGCCTTCTGCCAGGGAACGCCGCTACGCGGCGAACTGGAGGCATTCGGACCCGATGCGCTGGTGAATGCCACGCTCGCCTGCGCAGAGGCGTTGACGAGGGAGTTCGGTCCCGGTCCGGTCAGCGGAAAGATTCAGGCGCACGTGTTCAGCGCCAGGGCTTGATCGTCATGCGTTGACGGCTCGGGCTGCTAGTGCAGATGCCGCAGCTTGTCCGGATTGCGCACCACATAGATCGCCGCGATCTTGCCGTCCTCGATCTCTAGCGCCGTCGTCTGCAGTTCGCCGTCGGACTCGCGCGTGACGATGCCCGGTAACCCGTTGATGAAAGCCGCGCGGATAAAGGTCGAGCCATTCTTCAGGAAGTATTTCGACAGTTGTTCATGCACACGCATCACCTCGTCGAAGCCGAAAACCGGATGGCCAATCGCGGGGCGCTGGCCGCCACCGTCCGCATGCAGGCTCACATCGGCCGCCAGCATCGTGCTGAGCGTACCCATGTCTCCGCTGCGTGAGGCGTCGAAGAATGCCCTTGCGAGTGCCAGGCCCCGCTCCTTCTCGACCTGAAAACGCGGACGGGATTCCCTCACATTGGCCCGCGCCCGCGCCGCGAGCTGCCGGCACGCGGCCGGCTCGCGCTGGATCGTCGCGGCCACTTCATCGAACGCGAGGCCAAACACGTCGTGCAACAGGAACGCCGCGCGCTCGAGAGGCGACAGGCGTTCGAGCGCCAGCATCAGCGGCAGCGTGACGTCGTCCTGCTCCTCTTCCTCGACGACCGGGTCGGGCAGCCATGGACCGATGTAGGTTTCGCGCCGGTGACGCGCCGACTTCAGCTCATCGAGGCACATCCGCATCACCATGCGCCGCAGGAACGCCTCGGGCACGCGCACCTCGGCGCGCTCGGCGTTCATCCAGCGGATGAACGCTTCCTGCACCACGTCCTCCGCATCCGCGACCGAACCGAGCATCCGGTACGCGACGCGGATCAGCTTGGGCCGCAGCGGCTCGAAGCTCGCCGCGGCTTCCGATAAGCCGGCGTCCGCCACCATCACGCGGCTGCCTTGGCCACGGCCTTGGCAGCCGCCGGATCGACCCAGAGGCCAAATCCGACCGCGAGCCGGTTCCAGCCGTTGATCACGTTGATCATGAGCGTAAGCTTCACCTGCTCCTCCTCGGTAAAGTGTTCCTTGAGCGTCGCGCTGACACGGTCGAGCGCGTGCCCTTCGGACAACCGGGTCATGGCTTCGGTCCAGCCCAATGCCGCGCGCTCGCGATCGGTGTAGCAAGGCGCCTCTCGCCAGGCGGACAGCAGATAGAGGCGCTGTTCCGTCTCCCCGCGTTCGCGTGCCTGGGTCGTGTGCATGTTAATGCAGTTTGCGCATCCGTTGATCTGCGACGCGCGGACTTCAACCAGCGACACCAGGCTCGGCTCAAGGCTCCCGGCTATGGCAATGGATGTGCCCATCCAGGACTTCATCTGGACGGGAGCGGCGGCGAACGGGTCGAGTCTTGCAGTCATGGCTTCATCTCCTTGCGTGGTTGACGATGACATGACGAACGAGCCCCCCTGCTTGTGACATCGACGCGAAAAATATTTGCGAGCGAGGCCGAAAAGTGCGCCTTGCTACAATCGAACGCCCACCTTCCCCTCCCCCACAATACGACCGGCATGAAGATCCTGATTACCGGCGCAGCAGGCTCCGGCACGTCGACCCTGGCCAACGCCATCGCCGAAGCGACCCAGACGCACGCCCTCGAAACGGATGACTACTTCTGGCGCCCCACCAACCCGCCGTATCAGGTGAAATTCGAGCCCGAGGAACGTTGTGCCCGGCTGCTGAAGGATCTGCGCGCGCGCCCCGAAACCGTCGTGGCGGGGGCGGTGATGGCGTGGGGGGAAGCGCTGGAACACGCCTTCGACCTGGTGGTCTTTCTGTACGTACCGACGCCGATCCGCCTGGCGCGGCTCAAGCTGCGCGAAGAGCGCCGCTTCGGCAAGGCCGATCCGGATTTTCTCGAGTGGGCCGCCCAATACGATGCAGGCACCGCCGAAGGCCGTAGCCTCGAAAAGCATCGGCAGTGGCTGCAGAATCTGCGTTGTCCGGTACTGTATCTGGAGGGGGATGGGACCGTCGAAGCCAGGCTGCAGAGCGTGCTGGCGGCCCGGAACGCGATCATCGAGGGCGCCGGCCCCAAATAGGTCCGGCGCCCGCCACACGCTCAAGGCGCCGCCACCCCCTGAACCTTCGCGGTGTAAGGCGTATAGAAGCTCGACCCCGCCCATGCCGCCGTCGCGACGTTGTACAGCGGACCGCCGCTGACGTAGTTCGCGCCGTCATGCCAGTCACCGGAACCCTTGTACATGGCCACCGCCGGATACGGATAGACCGGGCGCGACGCCGTGACATTGCTGGACGTGTCGGTCTGGTACGTCATGACGCTGCTGGGCCCCGTGCCCTGCTCCACCCAGGCCGTGATCCGCGATACCAGGTCGATGTTCGGATTGCCCTCCCCACCGCCGCAATGGCCCACGCCAGGCACCAGGTACAGCCGCGCGAATGCATCCACGGCCGACGTACCCATCGTGTTCTGCATGGCTTCGTAGTAAGCGATCGTGAACAGCGGCGAGATATGCTGGTCCGCCCAGCCATGCCACAGGATCAGCTTGCCGCCCGCCTTCTGGAAGGCCGACAGGTCAGGATTGGTGGCATCGTTGAGTGGATGATTGGCGGCCAGGTAGTCGGTATAGAAGTTGCCATCGTGATAACCGAACGTATTGATGTTCGGCATGGTCGGCGAGCCCGTGAAGATCAGGTTGTAGGCACCCGTCACGATCATGTTGCTGAACAGGCTGGTTACCGGCGCCGGCGCATCGGTCGAGTTCGAATTCGGCACCTCCACGCCGATCCAGTTTGCCTCGGACCCGAATTGCGGCGAGCCCGCGAGCATCCGCTTGCCGGTGGTAGTGTCCGTCGGGCCGCTGTAGATCCGGCTTGCCGTGGTGACTTCGGCCGCCGTCAGGCAATTGCTGGTGTCCGTCGCGCCAGCGGCGCACTGGATCGAAACCGGATTGAAGTTGCACGTACGCGGATCTGCGAGCAGGCCGTCCGGCGCGCCGCTGGTTCCACCACAGGCCGCGACCACGGCCTTGTGCAGTACCTTTGCCTTGTCCGCATACAGCACGACGTTGCCGGTGTTATCGCCGGTCGTGCTGTTCGACACCACACTCCAGCCGTGATACAGCGAGTTCTGCGTCTGGAAATGGGCTGCCGGGGCGCCAGCGACGATCCCGTTGTAGTCGTTGGGATAGCGCTGCGCGGCCATCAGCGCTTCGCGTCCGCCATCCGAGCAGCCCACGAAGTACGAGTACTTCTGCGCCTGCCCATAGTAGGACTTGATCAGCTTCTTCGCCGCGAGCGTCGTGATGTGCTGGCCGCGATAGGCAAAGTCAGCCTGCTTCTGCGTATCCGATGACCACGTCGCATCCGAACCGGTATGTCCCATATCGGTCGCTGCCGTGACGAACCCGCCCTGCTGCACCAGCGGGCAGTTGTAGCTGAAGCTGAACGAGCTTTGCTTGGTCGGATCGCTCACGTTGCCGCACAAGCCGCCGCATCCGAGTTCGGCGAACCGTTGCGTCCAGGTACTGACCGGAAGCGCCACTGCGAAAGTGTTCGACGGCGCCAGCGTTCCCTTCACCGTGCAGAGCTGCACGTTGGCACCGTTGATGGTGGTGGTGGTGATCGTCGCCGACGCGATCTTGCTGCCGGCACCGCCGATGTCCGTGATGTCGACCGAGGCCAGTTGCGAGCAGTCGATGACCGGCGCGACAACCTGCAGCGTGGTGGCCGTGGTGGTGGAGCCGGTGCTCGTCGAGGTGGACCCCGAGGACGTGCTGGTGGTGGCACTGGAACTGCCATCGCCACCGCAACCGGCGAGACTGACAGCCGCCACGCAGATGGTGAACGACGTGAGGAATGAAGTGGCGCCCAAATAGGCGTGCGCAAACAGCCCGGAACGATGCCGAGAGCTCATGGATATCTCCTGGAACGGTCTTCTCTAGTGAATTGGAATGGAAGAGCCTTTGCCCCTCCTCAACGTCAGAGGGGGAGCAGGTTCGCTGGCAGGCGCAGCGTGCTTCATCGCTCCATACACGCGGCGATGTCGTGGGGCGCAACTACATGCCAACGGCACGAAGCTTGCGCCGACGACGCGCGCGCGGGGTTCCAAACTGGCTGGCAGCCCGTTGCTGTCTGCTTATTGGTTGCTCCGGGCGTTGCGCCCGGAGAATCGGGCCGGACGCGTGTCAGCGCCGGTCAGCGATGAAGCGGTCGCCCACCGTTTGGGCTGGATTGCTTGCGCTGCCGCTTCTCCCGGTACATGGCGGCGTCCGCCAGTTCCAGCGCCTGTTCGACGGGGACGGGCCTGACGGCCACGACACCGGCGCTCACGCCAGCGTAGTCAATGGTGACGCCGGCCAGCGTGTAGACACCGCGAGTCGCCGCCAACGCACGCTTCTGCAATTGGTCGGCCAGGCTATGCGCCTGCGTTGCAGACGCCGGAGCGGGTGCCACCAGCGCAAATTCGTCGCCACCCACGCGGGCCAGCATGTCGGTGTCTCGCACAATGCCGGAAAGGCGCTTTGAACATTCGCTCAGGAACTGATCTCCGACCACATGTCCGTATGCGTCGTTGATGCGTTTGAAGTCATCCAGATCGATGATGCCGACGATGACGTGGGATTCGTCCCTGGTTGCGCGCGCCAGCAGTCTGCCAAGCTCGCCGTGGAGCGCCCGTCTGTTGGGCAGGCCCGTCAGGGCGTCGGTCAATGCGAAGTTCGCGAGGTACTCGTTCGACCGCCTTAGCTCCTCGAGCAATCGTTCTCGCTCGATATGGTGTCCGATCAGCTTCGAGAAAATGTTCAAGGCGCTGAACGCCTGCGGCCCCAGCGGTTGGCTGCGCTTGCTCGCCCCGCACAACGTACCAATGATCTCCCCATCGCTCGCGCGAATGGGGGCACTGGCGTATGTCTCGATGCCAAGCGCCCTCGCGGCCTGTGAATCCCCCCAGATCTCGCTCGCGTTCGATGTGTAGCGGCGACCCTCTTCCAGGCAACGCTTGCAGAGGGTGTCGGACCATGGCACGGACAGCCCCTCGGGGATCACGAGTTCGCCCGCGTTCCTGACAAAATCGACGGACTGCAAACCCGCCTCTTCATCGATCGACGTCAGGTACAGGGACTCAAGGCCGGTGATCAGTTCCAGCATCTCCAGCAGCGGTCTCGTGAGTTGCTCCAGACTCTCGGCCGTGGCAACGGACGCCGAAAGCCGTTCAAGGATCAACTCCATGGGTTTTGTCTCCTCTTTCATGCTGTGCTTTCGCTCCAGAACATACCGAACAGGCGCTTGCCAGCCAACTCGGCTGAGTGAGGAATCATATCGTTTTACTGAACGATTTCCTCGTTGCTATCGACAGGCGGGAAGCCAAATCGTCCTTCCACCGAGTCAAGCTATGGCTCATAAAAAAACCGGGGCCAGAGCCCCGGTTTTTTCTACGTCCCGACTGTCAACTTGCTACATGCTCAGGCAACCGGCCGTCATCCCTGCCGCTCGTGTCCGGCTCGTCCGGCCATGAGCGGCCAACCATCCATTCGTAGAGCGTGGGCAGCACGATCAGCGTCAGCAGCGTGGCCGTAATCAGGCCACCGATGATCACGATCGCCAGCGGCCGCTGCGTTTCCGAGCCGATGGCGCGCGAGATCGCCATCGGGAACAAGCCCAGCATGGCCAGCATCGCGGTCATCAACACGGTGCGCAGACGATCCATCGAGCCGGTCAGCACGGCCTGGCGTACTGGCATGCCTTCGTCGCGCAACTGGTTGAAGTAGGTCACCATCACCACGCCGTTCAGCACGGCCTGCCCGAACAGCGCGATGAAGCCAATTGCCGCCGAGACCGACAGCGGAATGCCGGTCAGGAACAGCGCAAACACGCCACCGATCAGCGCGAACGGAATGTTCGAGATGATCAGCGCCGCGCTCTTGAACGACTGGAACGCGTTGAACAGCAGCAGGAAGATCAGCAGCACCGACAGCGGCACCACGATCGACAGGCGCGCCATCGCGCGTTCCTGGTTCTCGAACTCGCCCGACCAACTGATCTTGACGTCCTCGGCATTGACGTTCTTCTTCACCAGATCCTGCATGTCCTTCACCACGCTACCCATGTCGCGGTCGTGGATGAAGATACCGATCGACGTGGTGCGCTGGCCGTTCTCGCGGCTGATGTTCATCGCGCCCGAAGCGGCCCGGAACGTCACCAGCTGCGACAGCGGCACCTGCGCGCCATCGGCGGTCTGCATGAAGATGTTCGGCAGGTTCGGAAGTTCGCGCTCGCCCGGCTTCAGGCGTACCACCACGCTGAAGTGCTTCTCGCCTTCCCACAGCTCCGTTGCGGCCTTGCCGCCGAGCGCGCTTTCCATCAGGTCCTGCACGTCAGCCACGTTGATGCCGTAGCGGGCAGCCTGGGCGCGATCAAAATCAAGCACGTACTGCGGCAGTTCGCCGTCACGGTCGATAAACGCGCGCATCACGCCGCGTACCGACTGCACGTTGGCCAGGATCTGATCCGCCACCTTCTTGTTGTGCTCGAGGCTGTCGCTCTGCACCTTGATCACGATCTGGCCCTTGATCTGCGAGATGCTCTCCAGGATGTTGTCGCGCACCGGCTGCGAGAAGTTAGGCTCGATGCCCGGCATCTTGCGCAGGTTGCGGTTGATTTCCTCGATGATCTTGCGCTTGTCGAAGCCAGCGCGCCATGCCTTGTCGCTCTTCAGGTCGACCAGGATTTCCACGGTGTTGATCAACTTCGGATCGGTACCGTCGTCGGGACGGCCCACCTTGGAGATCGTCGTGTTGACCTCGGGCGTGGTGCGAATCACGTTGCGCAGCAGACGCGCCTGATCGCGTGCCTCGTCCAGCGACACCGAGGCCGGCAAGTCGAAGCTGACCCACATCGAGCCTTCGTCGAGTTCGGGCAGGAATTCGCTGCCCAGGAACTTGCCCACGCCGACGGTGGCCACCAGCAGGCCCACGGCGATGGCCACGACCTTCTTCTTGTTCTCGAGCGCCCACGCCAGCATCGGCTCATAGAGGCGCTTGCACTGGCGCACCACGAAATTGTCCTCGTGCGCGATGTTCTTCTTGAGCAGCAGGTGGCACAGCAGCGGCACCACGGTCAGCGAGACGATCAGCGAGCCGACCAGCGCGCCCGTCACCGTGTACGCCATCGGCGCGAAGATCTTTCCTTCGTGACGCTGCAGCGTGAAGATCGGGATGTGCGCGGCGATGATGATGATCATCGAGAACACGGTCGGACGCCCCACCTCTGTCGTGGCCTGAAGGATCGCGTGCATCCGCGCCTTGTTGTCCTTGATCTGCTGTTCCTTGAGTTCGCCCAGCCGCTTGAAGATGTTCTCGACGACGATCACCGCGCCGTCGACGATGATGCCGAAGTCCATCGCCCCCAGCGACAGCAGGTTGGCCGGAATACCCACCCAGGTCAGGCCGATGAACGTCGACAGCAGCGCCAGCGGGATCACCAGCGCCACGATCGCCGCCGCGCGCACGTTGGCCAGGAACAGGTACAGCACGGCCATCACCAGCAGCGCGCCCTCCACCAGGTTGCCGAACACCGTGTGCAGCGTCTTGTCGATCAACGTCGAGCGGTCGTAGTACGGCACCAGCTTCACGCCCTTTGGCAGAATCTGGTCGTCGAGCAGTTCGATCTTCTTCTTCAGCGCCTCGAGCACTATCGACGGGTTCTCGCCCTTGCGCATCACCACGATGCCCGAGACGATGTCGTCCTCGTCGTCCTGACCCATCAGGCCCTGCGGCGGCGCGGCGCCGATCTTGACCTCGGCAATGTCCTTGACCAGGATCGGCGTGCCGTTGTTCTCGGCCACCACCACGTTGGCGATGTCGGCCGAGCTACGGAAGCTGCCCAGCGAACGCAGCAGGTACTGCTGGCGTCCATGCGCCACCGAGCCGCCGCCGGCGTTCGAGTTGCCGCGCTGAAGCGCCGTGAACAGTTGCGACAGCGAGATCTTGCTGTCGCGCATGCGGCCCAGATTCGGGTTCACCTCGTACTGCTTGATCGAGCCGCCGATCGTGACCACGTCGGCCACGCCCGGCACCTGACGCAGATTCTTCTCCACGACCCAGTCCTGCAGCGTGCGCAGTTCCTGCGGCGTGTAGCCCTTGCCGCTCAGGCGGAAGCGATAGATCTCACCGATGGCAGTGGACAACGGCGCCAGTTCCGGCTGCACGCCGTCGGGCAGGTCAACGCTGCGCAGCCGTTCGATGATCTGCTGGCGCGCGACGATGTCGGTGGCCTTGTCATTGAAGGTCACCATCATGAACGACAGGCCGAACTGCGTATGCGAGAACACGCGCACCGAATTCGGCGTACCCGCCAGCGCGGTTTCGATCGGAATCGTGACCTGGCGCTCCACTTCCTCGGCGGCCCGGCCCGGGTACAGCGTGATCACGTTGACCTGGATGTCCGAGACGTCTGGGAACGCTTCGATCGGCAGGTTCTTGAAGGCGGCCAGGCCGCCCGCGACGAAGATGATCAGGCCAAGCCAGACAAACAGCTTCTGGTGCAGCGCGAAATTGACGATACGTGAAATCATGTGGCTGCCGTCCTTAATGCTTGGCAGCCGCACGCGCGGCGTTCACCGCGGTGGCATCGCGCAGGATGTCCTGCAGATAGAGATTGCCGTCGGTGATCACCACGTCGCCCTCTTTCAGGCCTTCCACCACCTCGGTCGTGCCCGGAATCGTCACGCCGAGCTTGACCTCGCGGCGCTCGAACCTGTTGGGCGTGGTGCGCACGAACACATAGTTCTTGTTATCGGCCAGGAACACGGCCTTCGACGGCACCGAGATCCCCTGGAACGACGCGGCCTGCATCTTCGCTGTAACGAACATCTCGGCCTTCAAGCGGCGGTCGGCGTTCGGCACGGACAGACGCACCTTGACGCTGCGCGACGACGGATCAACGTAATCCGCGATCTTGACCACAGTGCCCGTGAACGTCTCGCCGGGGTAGGCGGCGCTGGCAAGCTGCACGGTCACGCCGGGCCTGAAGTGGCCAAGGTCCGCCTCGGCGGCATCAAGCTGCGCCCACAGCGTGGTGGGATCGGTAATCAGGTACAGCGGCGCGGTGGGCGGCTGGTCGGGACGCAGTTCCATCCCCGGATTGATATTGCGCTCGACCACCAGGCCGTCGATCGGGCTGCGCAGCGCGAAACGCTGGTTCACGCCGTCATTGCCGGAAGCGCCGTACATGCGCAGCGCTGCCTGCGTGCGCTGCTGGTCAGCCGCGGCGCGGGCGTTGTCCGCCTGCGCCTGCTCCAGATCCTTCTGGGCGATGATGCCGGCCTCATACAACTCGCGCTGGCGCGCCAGCGCCTTCGACGCCACGGCGCTATCCGCGGACGCCTTGCGGGCATCGGCCTGGGCCGAGCCAAAATCGGGCGACGTCAGCATCGCCAGCGGCTGGCCAGCCTTCACGGTGACGCCGGGCTGCACCAGGATCTCCATCACACGGCCAGCGAATGGCGAAGCCACGCGCACCGTCTTGTCTTCGTTCCAGACCAGGCGGCCGGGCATGCTCAGCATGCGATCGCCGCCGCTCTTGACCGGCTGGCCGACGACGCCGGGCAGCGACTTGACGTTCGCCGGATACTCGATGACCTGACCAGCCACCTTCGGCTCGTCATCGTTCTCGGGCGCTTCCTTCTTGCCGCAGGCGCCCAGCGTAAGCACGCACAGTGACAGCACAGCCGCCAGACGCGCGGCGCCGGCACGGGTGAAGCGGGAATCGCGGGAGATGAGCGGCATATCAGGGATGCGATGCATCGGTTCGAACCTGGGGAAGCTTGTTGATATCGGAAGTGGTGGCCTGCAGGGCGGCGCGGTACGCGGCCATGGCCTTGGCGAAGCTGCCCTGCACGTCAACAGCGTCCAGACGCGTCTGACGCAGCGCGCGGCGCGCGTCGAGCAGGTCGAGCACGCCGGTGGCACCCTTCGTATAGGCGAACTCGGCACTCTGCGCGACGTTCTCCGCCGCCGGCAGCACGGCGGTCTGCATCTGCTGCAGCGACGCGCGCGCCGACTCGAGCTGGCTGCGCAGCCGTTCGATGTCGTTCTGCGCGGCCAGCAAGATACGGTTGCGGTCGTCGAGCGCGGCGTAGTAGTCCACCTCGGCGCGGCGCGCTTCACCGCCGAAGCTGTGGCGCACGAACAGCGGAATCGAAATGAACACGCCGTAGCTGTTGCCGCTGCCGGTGGTATTGGCCTCGGAAACCGGATAGTGCTCGTACTGGGCGCCGACGGTCACGTCGGGCACGCGGCCGGCACGCGCCAGGTCACGCGCCGAGGCGGCGGCGGCCAGCCGGGCTTCGGCGGCCGTCACATCCGGGCGGCGCTGCAGCACCTCAGGATCGACTGGCGGCACCGGGGCATCGAGCGCAGGCCAGTCCGGCACGAGCCGGTTGTCCAACAGCGTGCCCGGAAGACCGATTGTGGCGGCCAGTGCTGCTTTGCTGGTGGCATAGTCCGACTGGGCGGCGCGAAGGTCACTCTGGGCCCGCAGCGTTTCGAGCTGGAGCTTGGTCACATCGGCGCGTGCCACGTCACCAGCCTTGAGCCGTGCCTCGTTCGCTTGTTGAGTCTTGCCATAGAGACCGACGGTTTCGGTCAGCACCTCTACCCGGCTCTGGCTGGCTACCGCGTCGTACCACGACTGTTCCACGGCACTGACCTGCTGGGCCACCACCGCCTGCGTCTGCTCGCCGGCGGCGGCGCTGGCCTTGCGGGCCGCGTCGGTACGCAGGTTGCCCTTGTTGGCGGTCTCGATCACCTGGTCGACGCGCACCGTCGAGTCCACGGTCTTGCTGCGCCAGTTGCCGGCACCTACACCAAGATTCGGGTTGATATTGGCCACGCCCAAGCTCAGGACCGGGTTCGGGCGTTGGGAAGCAATCTGGATGTCGGCCTGGCTGGCTTCCTCGCCACGACGGGCCGAGATGATGTCGCGGTTGCAGCGCAGCGCGTCAAGACGTGCCTGCGCCAGGGTCAGCGCGGCCTTTGCCGGCGGCGGCGTGCAGGGGCCATCTGGAGGCATGGGTCCGCTGGCGGCTTGCCCGGCCGAGGCGGCAATGGAGCCCACGGAGGCCATGGCCAGCAACGTCGCCACGGCGACTCGGGAAACAGAAGAATGCACGGTCAGTCTGGCTCGTTTCGACGTGATCGGAAGTTAATTAACGATCATGTCCGCCAAACGGTGCACCGGGAAGACAGCTTTATTGTCTTAGGCCCAGGACATTCATCTTCGTGTTCTCCCGCATAGCGTGCATGATCTCGCGCGCCTATTCAGCCTGAACATCATTACAAATACCTTTCACACCGATGGCAAACCGGCGGGTTTTGCAGCAATCCCACGCTCAGGGAAAACACGCATTGGCGCTCCATTGACACCCCATCGGCGCCAATTCGGGGGGGGCCGAAAGCGTCGTCAGACGCCACCCGCCGCGACGATACGCTGTGCGCGTTCGAGCACTGGACGATCGACCATCTTCCCGTCGACGGCGATCGCAGCGCCCTGCGCGGCGGCCGCCTGCTCGACCACACGACGCGCCCAGGCCAGTTCTTCGGCCGATGGCGCCAGGGCGGCATGGACACCCCCCACCTGATTCGGATGAATCAGCAGTTTGGCCCCAAACCCGAAACGCCGTGCCCGCGCGGTATCGGCGGCCAGCGCGTCGGCATCGCCGATGGCCGTGCAGACACCGTCGACCGGCGCCGGCAGTCCGGCCGCCCGGGAATGCATGACCAGTTCGCTACGGAAATGGTGGAGCGGCGCGTCGTCGTCACCCACATCGAGATCGAACATCAGGTCGATGCTGCCGAACAGCAGTCGCGATACGCCTGGCGCGCGCGCCACATGGGCCAGATCGGCAAACCCGGCCGCGCTCTCCAGCAAGGCGCAGCACGGCGTCTCGGGCAGATCGGCACGCAGCGCGGCCAGCGCCGCCTTGTCGGCCTTGGGCAGCACGATCTCGCGAACGCCGCATGCGCGGCAGAAGCCCACGTCTTCGGCAAAGTACGAGGTGTCGGCACCATTGATGCGGAGCAGCAATGCTACGCCAGCGGCATCCGCCTGGGCCTGCAAGTCGCGCCAGGGCTCGGCCAGGCCGGCCCGCGCCGCCGCCTTGGCATCGGGCGCCACTGCGTCCTCGAGATCGACGATCACGGCGTCGGCGCCAGCCGCGATGGCCTTGCCAATGCGCTCCGGACGCGATGCCGGAACGAACAGATAACTGCGCGGCACTCGGGTGCTTGTCATCGCCCGCCTCCGTCAGACCACGCCGTCGGCATGAAGCCGGGCGATCTGTTCGGCGGTGCAGCCGGTCTCGGCAAGGATCGCGTCCGTATGCTCACCTACCGCCGGAACCGGGTCCATGCGCGCGTCGGTCATGCCGGGCGGCAGCAGGGCCGGAATCTGCCCTGCCGGGGTATCGACGGTGCGCCAGCGCTTGCGGGCCGCCAGCTGCGGGTGCGCCCAGACGTCGGCCATCGTGTTGACATTGGCGTTGGCGATCTTTGCTTCCTCCAGCCGCTCCACCACCTGCGCGGCGGTCAGCCGCCCGAACGCCTCGACGATGCGGGCACGCAGTTGCGCGCGGTTGGCGCTGCGCAGGCTGTTGGTGGCAAACGCCGCGTGGGTGGCCAGATCCGGCTCCTGGAGCACCACCTTGCAGAACACGGCCCATTCGCGTTCGTTCTGCAAACCAAGCATCACGGTCTTGCCGTCGCCGGTCGGGAACGGTCCGTACGGGTAGATCGTGGCGTGCGACGCCCCGGCGCGCGGCGGCGGTTCGGCGCCATCGAACGCGTAGTACATCGGGAAATTCATCCACTCGACCATCGATTCGAGCATCGACACGTCGATATGCTTGCCGCGGCCGGTCTGGCCCCGCTCGATCAGCGCGGCCAGCACGTTGCTGTATGCGTACATGCCGGCGGCGATGTCCGCCACCGAGGCGCCGGCCTTCACGCCCTCTTCCGGCGTGCCAGTGACCGACACGAAGCCCGATTCGCTCTGCACCAACAGGTCATAGGCTTTCTTGTCGCGATAGGGACCATCGCCGCCGTAGCCGGAGATATCGCAGACGATCAGGCGTGGAAAGCGCTTCGACAGCGTCTCGTAGTCCAGCCCGAGGCGGGTCGACGCGCCCGGCGCCAGGTTCTGGATCAGCACATCGGTCTTGGCCAGCAGGGCCTCCAGCACCGGGGCGGCGGCAGGTGCCTTGACGTCGAGCGTCAGGCTTTCCTTCGAACGGTTGGTCCAGACGAAGTGGGACGACAGCCCGCGCACGCGGCCGTCATAGGCACGCGCGAAATCGCCCGGGCCAGGCCGCTCGATCTTGATGACGCGCGCGCCGAGATCGGCCAATTGACGGGTGCAGAACGGCGCGGCGATGGCCTGCTCGAGCGAAACGACGGTGATGCCTTCAAGGGGTCGGGACATGACGGTGTCTTGGGTAGGTAGCGCAATGCCGCCAATCTACCCGCCTGCCTCCGACCTGTGAAATAGGGATTGCAGAAGGCTCCATAAGTAGAATCAATAGCCTGCACCCCCGGTGCGTCCCCCATGCACCCTCTGGAGAACCCATGGACATCCGTGCCATGCGCTATTTTGTGGCCATCGTCGACCAAGGCAGCCTGACCCGCGCCGCCGAGGTCGTCTGCGTGGCGCAGCCCGCGCTGTCGCAGCAGCTTGCCACGCTGGAAGACGAATTCGGCGTGCCATTGGTGCACCGCAGCGCGAAAGGCGTGCGGCCCACCGAAGCCGGAAAAACGCTTTACCGTCACATGCGCAATATCCTGCGACAGGTGGAAATCGCGGGCGCCGACGTGCGCGTGGCCGGCGCCGAGGTCTCGGGCACCGTGGCCATCGGCCTGCCCACCACGGCTGCAGCGGCCTTCGGCATGGCGCTGATACGCACCGTGCGCCAGCGCTACCCGCAGGTCCGGCTGCAACTCTTTGAAAGCATGAGCGGATATATCTCCGAGCTGCTGAACCAGAACCGGCTCGACTTCGCCATCCTGTTTCGCGACACGCCATCGCGCGCGGTGGAGCCGGAGCCGCTGGCCAGCGAACCGCTCTACCTGATCGGCACGCCACCCGTGACCGCGCCGCGCCCGGGCAAACGGGGCGGCGCCACGGCGGATACGGTCCCGCTCAAGGCGCTCGACGGTATCCCGCTGGTGCTGCCAAGCGGCTCGCAGGGGTTGCGCGAGGTGGTCGAGCGCACGTTTGCCAAAGCCGGCATAAACCTGAATGTGGTGGCCGATCTCGATTCCCTGCCTTTCCTGCTGGCGTCCGCCCGGGAAGGATTGGCCTGCACGATACTGCCAGCGTCGTCGCTTGGCGATGGCGATGCGGCCGTGCCTCGGCGGCTGATCGTTCCGGAACTCCGACGCACGCTGTCCCTGTGCTGGCCGCGCGCGCTGCCGCGCTCGAATGCGGCCGAGGCGGTGGCCGATGTGTTGCGGGAGATAGTCGGAGAACGGATTGCCCTGGGCGGGTCGCTGGCGCCAGCGGGTTGATGGGAGCGGCGACTCCTGGTGTCGGCGTATGGGTGGATGGGTGGATGGCCGGCCCGCCGCGCCCGGTCCGATAAGAAAACCTTATGCCCATAGTCACCGATTGAATTTCTCCTTGGCGGATGGCTCCGCTAGAGTGGGCGCCACATTAGCGGGCCTCCAAGTGCATGGGCCCGCCAGAAGCCACCGAGGAGACATCATGCTTCGTACAATCCGCGCCATCGCCGGTATCGCCATGGCCCTGTCCGTTGTCGGCCACGCCCAAGCCGACACCTATCCGTCCAAGCCGATCCAGATGATCGTGCCGCAGGCGCCGGGCGGCACCAACGACATCGTCGCCCGACTGGTGGCGGCCGACCTGTCGCAACGCCTTGGCCAGCAGGTAGTAGTGGAAAACCGCCCGGGCGCTGGCGGCAACATTGGCACCCAGACGGCGGCCCGCTCCGCGCCGGATGGCTACACGCTGCTGATGACCATCAGCAGCACGCAGGCCATCAACCCGTCGCTCTACCGCTCGATTCCGTTCGACCCGATCAAGGACTTCGAGCCGATCGCCCCGGTAGCTACCGTACCGAACGTGCTGGTGGTCAACCCCGCCTTCCCGGCCAAGTCGATGTCGGAACTGATCGCGATGGCCAAGGCCAAGCCCGACTACTACCGCTTTGCCTCCGCCGGCAACGGCACGCTGAACCATCTGCTGGGTGAGATGCTGAACAGCATGGCGGCCATCAAGCTCGAGCACGTGCCGTACAAGGGCGTCGCCCCGGCGCTCAATGACGTGCTCGGCAACCAGGTGCCGATGGCCTTTGCCAGCCTGCCCTCCGTGCTGGCGCATATCAAGGCCGGCAAGGTCCGCGCCCTGGGCGTGAGCTCGGCCAAGCGCTCGCCGTTTGCCCCGGACATCCCCGCCATCAGCGAGACCGTGCCCGGCTATAGCGGCGACCTCTGGGTCGGCCTGTTCGCAGTGCGCGGCACGCCGAAGGATGTCACGCAGAAGCTTGCCGCCACGATGCAGACCGCGCTGGCCGACAAGACGCTCCGCGACAAGCTTGCTGCCCAGGGCGCCGAAGTGCTGACGGGCACGCCGCAACAGTTCTCCACCATGCTGCGCGGCGATATCGACAAATGGGCGAAGATCGTCAAGCAGTCTGGCGCGCAGGTCGACTGACCGCGTCGGTCAGGAGTCGGCACCTGCGGGTGCCGGTCTTCCACCCGATCCGCCCGACGCACCACAGCCATGTAATACCCATGTCCGCGTATGATCGCGGACTTGCCTTTTCTGAAGGCCGCTTCTCGTAACCCCGCCCCCGATTCACCATGCCCGACCACTCGCTGCTGTCCGCCCTGCTCATCTTTGGACTCGGGGGACTCCTCGGCGGCGTGGGCGGCCTGTTTGGCATCGGCGGCGGCCTGATCGCCATCCCGGCCCTCGGCCTGCTCTATGGCATGGACCAGCAGCTCGCACAGGGCACCTCGCTGGTGATGATCGCGCCGAACGTACTGATCGGATTCTGGCAATACCGCAAGCGCGCCGATATCGAGCTGAAGACAGCCATCGTGCTTGGCTTGTCTGCGGTGCTTGCCACCTACGCTTCCGCAAAGTTCGCCACGTCGATCGACCCGGCACTGCTACGGCGCATCTTCGCCATTTTCATGATCGGCCTGGCACTGTACTTCCTGTGGCGACTCCTGCCGGGCCGCGCCACCACACAACCGCAGGCACGCCTGTCTCCCTCGTGGATTCCCGCCGTGGGCGTGGTCGGCGGCGCGTTCTCCGGATTCTTCAGCGTCGGCGGTGGCGTGGTAGCCGCCCCCGCGCTTGTGGGGCTGTTCGGGATGCGCCAGGCCGCCGCACAGGGCCTGGCTCTGGCACTGGTCACCCCCGGCGCGGTTGTCGCGCTGTTCACCTATGCCAACGCCGGCCACGTCGACTGGTACAGCGGCATCCCGCTCTCGCTGGGCGGCATGCTGACGATCTCATGGGGCGTGGCCCTTGCCCACCGTATGCCGGAACGCAAACTGCGCGCGGCGTTCGCGCTGTGCTTGATCGCAACGGCGGTGGTGATGCTGGTGCGAGGGTGAGTCGCACCGGCGCAGCCTCGCGCGCTGTAGAGGCGCTATCAAAATGAATCTGGCGTCGTTGCGCGGCCTCGCCGTACTACTTGTACTGTCTGTGGCCGCGCGTCTAGCCAGCACCGCTTCGCTTCATTTTGATAGCGCCTCAGGCAGTCGACACGGATCGTCGAGAAGCTCACCGTATGTGGGCAAGTCCCCGAAACGTGCCGTATCGATCGTTACCGATTCTCTCCACCTGCCAAGATGGCGGGAATGAACCGCGAGTGCGGCATGGTTGCGAAGGCGCCTTGATGGATAGCGAATGCCAATCGCACCTGTCCGATTGAAAAGCGCTTCGAGCACAGGGTGCATCTCCAGACCGAAATGCCTGCACCATTGATAGTCTGGGTCTGACAACCGATCATAGATTCCGAGTCTGACGGCTGTCGTCCCGCCAATCTCGAGGAAATTCAGATCCGACTTCAGCCGCATGGTGACCAGGAGGCCGTCACTGGCAGCCTCGTTGAGTCTGAAGGCGCCCGGAAATCTCTCGACCTTCTCGCAAAACCGGCCCTCCCATATCGCGGTGTAGGCATCTTCCGCGACATACAGCCAATGGAAAGGAAAGCGGCCTGCCGCCTGCCTGCAACTGGCCGGCGGCCCCCATCGGTGGGTACGCGTCGCGAAATCGGGCAGCGCCGTCGCCGCGTTCCAGGCGGCTCTGGTCAGCAACGTCCCACGGTTCAGCGTGCAAACGCTCGAGGCCATCACATCCGTGACCAATCCACGCGGCGGCATCTGTGCCGCGACGTCTGCCGGCATAACGGTGGCGCCCAAGGACAACTCCAGATCGCACCTCACGGGCCGGCTCGCAACAACCGGGACGGGAGCAGCTCCAGTGCCGCCATGACCGCCGTCTGACGTTCGGCATCGGGCCGCTGCAAATGATGCATCTGCCCGATTGACACCGACCCTCGGGTACAAAGCAGCCTTCCGCATAGCACTTCAGCCGGAGTGAGATCATTCAACTCTTCGTAGGCGATCATCCAGAAAAAGGGATCTTCACCTGACGGCTCGTTGCGGAGCGCCATGATGATCGGCGTGATCAGGGCCAGCGCAGGCGGCACGAACTGCCAGGCCGGAAGTATTGTGGGCATTCCGGCGGGATCGTAGCCCTCGGCGTAGAAGTGGCCCGCCTCGATGGCGCGATGCAACTCGAAAGGCGTCAGGTTCACGAGTCCTTGCGCCGAAACCTCCGCGACCGTCAGATGGCCAATCGGCAGCCGGCTGGACCCGAGCACGGCACACGGGGAGTCCGAAAATGGCAGTTGGCCGGGGCGGCCACCTTGGCGCAGCCTGCTGTGCGTATTGGCTTTTGGCAGCGGCTGCAAGCCTGCCATGAGATCGAGATACATGCTGAACCTCGGGTGCAGTGACGTGACGAGGACAGCTTATGCAATGGCCCGACACGGCTCAATCACTGCAACGGCGAAAGCGCAATCCGACACGGATTCACAGCATTGTGTGGCTACCGCCCCTCACCCTGCGTATGCACACCCGGCGCCCGCGGTTTACACCCCACCCACGTCACCCTTCCCGAGGCTTCTGAAAATGCTCGCGCACAAGCCTGGCCGCTTCTTCCCAAAGCACTGGCGAGCCGCGCTCGATCGGCGGGCCGTAGCGTGCCATGGCCTGTTCTTCGGTGACGTCGCACTCCACCCAGCTACCGCCCCCGGTCGCTGCGTTGTGGAGTAACGGCTGCAGACGGTCCAGCGATTTCGCGAACCGTGCGTCGTCGCTCTCCCCCGCTTCGAACTCGGACCACAGGCTCCGGAACTCCGCTGCCTGCGCGGCCGGCAGCAGCGAGAAGATCCGTTCTGCCGCCTGTTCCTCCAGCGCAGCCTGACCGGCTCTCGCCGCCGGGTCGTGAAACGGCACGTCGCCTGCGTCGATTTCCACGATGTCGTGGATGAGCAGCATCTTCACCACGCGCAGGGCGTCGACAGGTGCCGCCGCATGTTCCGACAGGACGAGGGCATACATGGCCAGGTGCCACGAATGTTCCGCGCTGTTCTCCCGGCGTGACTGATTGATAAGCGGCGTCATCCGGACGACGCTCTTCAACAGGTCGATTTCCCGGAGGAAGGAAAGCTGGCGTTCCAGGTTGGACAGATTCACGTTGAATGCAGATAGACAGTGTTTCGCGGCGAAGTTTAGCAGCCCTACCGGGCCGCGCGGGGCAGTGCGCCAGCCGCCGCTCACGCCTGCCTGCGAAACACCAGGCTGAAGTTGTTGGCCGGCATCTGAATCGGGGCATCGCACCTCAGGCCGTGCGTCGTGCCGAGTGCGATCACGGCTTCCATGTCGCGCACGCCCCAGTCTGGATCGGCCGAGTGCAACTGGCGGTCGAACGCCTCGTTGCTTGGCGCCGTATGCGCGCCTTCGCGGCGGTAGGGGCCATAGAGGTACAACACGCCGCCCGGCGCCAATCGCCTGCCCGCGCCCTCGAACAGCGCCTCGGCCGCCGCCCACGGCGCGATGTGGATCATGTTGATGCAGACGATGGCGTCCACGGCATCGATGCCCCACGGTTCCTGGCGAACGTCGATGGCAAGGGGTGGGAGAACGTTCTGGACCTGCGTATGTTCGGTCCAGGCCGCAATGGACTCGCGGTGCGTCACATCCAGATCGCTCGGCTGCCACGTCAAACCCGGAAGCGCCGCCGCAAAATGCACGGCGTGCTGCCCGGTGCCGCTGGCGATTTCCAGTACCGTGCCCGATCGCGGCAGTACGTTGCGCAGCACGGCCAGGATCGGCTCGCGGTTGCGGTCGGTGGCGGGCGCCATGCGGCGCGCGGTCGGATCAGCGGTCATGGGGTTTCTCGTGGGGCTGCCACCCGGTCGGATGCCAGGCGCGCAGCCCACAGGTTAGCAGGACCGGGCGGAACGCGGCGTCAGGCCCGCTTGCCGAGGCGGATCGCTGCCGGCGTCGCCGTCAGGTAGCCCACCGCCGCGCCAAACCGGTCCTTGTAGTTGGCGCGGACCAGCGGGTCGAGCTGTGCCTTGACCTTGTCGTGCAGGCCTGCTTCCCAGTCGCCAGGATGCTGGAAGTTGCTCATGATGTACGTCCAGCCATTGATCTCGTCCACCGCGTGCAGTCCGGTCGATTCCGCGCCGGCCGGGCACGACAGCACGCGCGACAACTGCTTCGTGTCGACGTTGTACGCCCACAGGAAGTTGTTGACGTGCGTGTTGCTGTCCTCGCCGACGAACAGCGTGCGCAGCGACTCCGAGAACTTGAGGTTGTCCGGCGTGGCCACCTTGTCGGGGTTGGCGAAGTTGCCAAGCGCATCCTGCGCCTTCTTGGGTCCGCCGCCGAGGTCTTCGGATACCAGTGCCGGCACCGGCGCCATGTCGACCGGCACCCATTCGCTGTCGATGCGCGCGCCAGCATGGTCGGTCTGGGCGCCACTCAGGTTCAGTTCGTACACGGCGCCGGAGTAGGGACCTTCCACGCGGATATCGCCCGCGTTCGCCGCGTTGCCGGCCAACATGCTCGATTCGATACGCGAGATCGCCGAGTACGCCTTGCGGTCCGCGATATTGACCGTCGTGCCTTCCATCTTGGTGAAGCCCAGGCTGCCACCCACGAGCGCCGCGTAACGATGGGTCTCCAGGAACGCCGCCGCCTTTTCCTGGCCCGGTGCCACCTTTACCCAGTTCGGCTTGCCATCGATCAGGATGCGCGTGTAAGCGCTATCTGCCGGGTCCTTGGCCTTGACGTCCATGATGTCGGGGACCTTGATGCCACTATCCACCAGCTTGCGGATCTCGTCGCTCGTCGCGCTGCCCAGCGCGATCCACGACAGCGTGGCCGCGCCCGGCCCCGTGCCGGAAGTCTGGTGCCACTTGGCCACATAGAGCTTGCCCGACGACAGATCGCGCGGACGATCGGCGATAAACATGAACAGGCCGCCGTTGGTGGCATCATCGCCCATCAGTACGGTGCGTTCGTCCGGCATCACCTGCACGAGTTCGTGCGAGATGCGGCCCAGGCAGTAATGCTTGCGGATCGAACCCGTGCCGTCGGCGTGCACGGTGACTTCGGGCAGATGGCCGTAGTGATAGGGATTGGCGCGGTCTGCGTCGCCATACAGGTTCTGGCTGAAGCCACGCAGGCGCTTGTCGGTGGCGGCCTTGACCGCATCCGGCTCGTACTCCTCGCTCGACAGGTGCGTGTTCCACGGTGACAGGCTCGCGCCGCAGGTGATCCACAGGCCGTTCACCGCCGAAGTATCCACGTTGTGATAGCGCACCGGAGTGAGCTTGCCGGTCTTCGGGTCCTGGTCGAGCGTGATGACGGCGATCGGCGACGGCAGCATGCCGTACATGTCACCGTTGGCCTGGTCGCGCGTGGTGTATTCGAACTGCACCACGGCGAACACCGTATTGCCCTTCACGCCATGCACGCGCGCGCCGCGCACGGTCAGCAGCGAGCTGCCGTCCGGGCAGTCCGAGAAGAACTGACGCGTCTTGCCGGGCACCGAGGTATCCATGATCGGGCGGTTATGGATGTCGTAGTAGCCGCCTGCCAGCACCTTGCCGCCCTTGCCATCGGGCAGCATGTCGCCGGTGACAAAGAAGGGCTGGTATGCCAGCGCATATTCCTGCGCGCTGTCGTCGCTGTAAGACACCTTGATCGACGAGCCAACCGTCGTCGTGGCCATCGCAGCCGGATTGTCGAGCGACGGCGCGGCCATGCCCGTGAACGTTGCCGACGTAAATGCCGCGCCAGCCTTGCGCCGGGGCGCGGCGGCGAACGCGGCCTCCATCGCGGTCATCCCACCCGCAAGACTCGCGGCGGCCGCGCCGATCGGGAGCATCGGGGCTCCACCAAGGATTTTCAGGGCACGGCGACGGGCAACGAGGGGTTGGTCGGACATGATGGTTTTATATGGGTGGATAGTTATGCGAATCGGGCACCGGGGCAATGTGGACGGAACGCCCCGTGGCGGATGATAAGCACCCAGCATGACAGTTTTTTGACGGTCAGCGAGCTGTCATGCGGCCTGGTTTCCGTAGCCAACCGTCGGCCTGCGCTACACTCGCCATCCTGCCCAGCGACCACTGCATTTCCCCGTCTTGCCTACCTACACGCTTGCCGCTCCAGTTCACGCCGACATCGAGATCCGCAAGAGCCGCTTTATCGCGCTGGCCGTGCCGGTGGCCGATCGTGACGCGGCGATGGCCGTGATTCAGGATCTGCGGGCGCAGCATCCCACCGCCACCCATGTGTGCTGGGCGCTGCTGGCGGGCGGACAGTCGGGCATGTCAGACGATGGCGAGCCTTCTGGCACGGCAGGCAGGCCGATCCTCGAAGTTCTTCGCCATCACGACCTCGACGGCGTGCTGGCGGCCGTGGTGCGGTACTACGGCGGCGTCAAGCTGGGCGCGGGCGGCCTCGTGCGGGCCTATACCGACGCCATCGCCAGCGCGCTCAAGGACGCCGAGCGTATCGAACGCATTGCGTACACCACGTTTGCCATCGAGATCGACTATGCCGACGAATCGCGCGTGCGACGCTGGCTGGAGCTGTCAGCCGCCGAAGGCTGCACGCTGGTCGACACCCGATATGACGCGTTGGCGACGCTGCTGATCCGCCTGCCCGCCACGCTGCGCGATGGCGCGATTGCCACGCTGCGCGACGCCACGCACGGCCGAGCCCGATTCCCGGATACCGAAGAGCAGGCATGACTGGCGACGGGAACACCTTCGACGACACCGAATACACGGCGTGCGTCCTGCCCGCAAATACACGGTTTGCCGCGCCGGCTTCGTTGAGTCTGCTTGAGGCGGCGCTGCTCGATGGCGTGTCGCTGCCCAGTTCGTGCCGCAATGGCACCTGCCGCGCCTGCATCAGCAAACTCCACGCGGGCAGCGTGCGTTACCGCGTGGAATGGCCAGGCCTGAGCCGCGACGAAAAGGAGGATGGCTACATCCTGCCCTGCGTGGCGTGTCCGACCAGCGACGTCGTGTTCGAACCCGTTGGCGCGGCCTGATCGCGCCATCATCCACGGGCCAAGCCCTGCCCACGCTCTATCTGCGCTCTATCTGCGCTCGATCCGCGCGCTACCCACACTCAATCGTGACGGCCGTTCACCGAGAAGAACCGTAGCGCGATCTTGAGTGCATCGGGGCCGGTGGGGTCGGCGAACGCCTGCCCCGGCGCGCCGCCGCTCCAGGCGTGACGCAAACCCTCCACCTTCACGAGCCGCAGGTACGGGCGTGCCCCGCTCTGCCAGTCGAGCACGTCCATCTCCCTGCGCGTGCCGCGGCGCACGCGCTTTGGCGGCAACGGGGCAGGTGCATGCACGCCATGTGGCACGAGGTCGAGCCACATGGCAGCCGTTGCCGTGGCGTTGTCGTAGGACACCACCGCATCCTCGTCGCCATGCATCAGCAGCAGCGGCGGAGGCCGACGTCCAGCCAGCAGCAACCGCGCCGCGTCAATGTCAGGCGCCCGCTCCCCACGCATCGCGCGTGACGCCTGCGACGCGTTGCTGGCACTGAACGGCGCGGCGCCGGAATGCGATCCCACGGCGGCAAAACGATCGGGATAGCGCAGACCCAGCATCATCGCCATGGCGCCGCCAGCAGACAAACCGAACGCGCAAACCCGGTCGGCCAGAACCGCGTAGCGCCGGCACGCATGATCGACCATCGACATCAACAGCGCCGCCTCCGATGCGCCGCGCTCAGCGGGCCGGAACCAGTTCCAGCAGCGCTGGGCGTTGCCTTGCAGCGATTGCTCCGGCATCAGCACCACCCAGCGGGCGTCGCGCGCCACGGTGGCCACGCGGGCGCAGGCCGCAAAGCTGGCGGCATCCTGGCCGCAGCCGTGCAGCAACACCAGCAGCGGCGCTGGCCGCGCCGCGCTGACACCGGGCGGCACGAACACGCGATAGCGGCGCTGCGCCATGCTGCCGATACCGAGGCTGAAGCCCCACAGCCCTTCCTCCCAGATACCGCCGCCCTTGCTGACCGGGGATGGGGCTGGAGTCACAACCCCTGTGAAGGCCTGACGCGCGGCCTTGCCAACGGCACGCCCCATGGCCTTGCCGACCGCCTGGCCCTGCTGCCTGGCCACGCGCAACATCGGATTTGTCACTGTCTGCGCCACGGTGCGCTGCAGCCGGCGCGCGCTCTGCGCCGCCTGCCTGCCCAGCGTTGCCAACAGCCTGGTACCGCCCGTGCGCCGCTTCATACCGCATCGCCCTTTCGTGTCCGGTGCGGCAAGGCCATGCTAGCGCCGCGATCTGGGAGCCAGTATGGCAGGCGAATATGTCAGGAATCCTCGGCGGATGGGGTCAGAATGCTCCGCGTAGCGCCAGATCGACGCCAAGCAACAACAGACCACAGAAGAACAGGCGGCGGAAGCGCTCCGCGCTGATCCGGTGGCGCAGCCACTGCCCGAAGAACATGCCCCCGAGCGCGGGAACCAGCGCCAGCGCCGAGGCCCCCAGAACCGGCGTGTGCAGCAGCGCGCCGTCCAGCGCCAGGCTGACCGCCAGCGCAATGGTAGACACGGTGAACGACAGCCCCAGCGCCTGGACCATGCTTTCCTTGTCCAGCCCAAGCCCCTGCAGGTAAGGCACGGCCGGAATCACGAATACACCCGTCACCGCCGTGATGGCACCAGTCACCAACCCGACCAGTGGCGCCAGCCAGCCTTCCGCGCGTGGCGGAACGTGCAGCCTCACGGCGGCCAGCCCGACGATCGCGTAGAGCACCAGCGCCACGCCCAATGCGTTGGTGGCATGTCCGAGAACCCGGGCCGGCACCAGCGCCGCGCAGATCCACGTGCCCGCGCAGATCGCCACGAGCATCGGCCAGAGCCGCTGCAGTAACGTGCCAAAACGCGGGCCGCTGAATAGCTGGACCACATTGGTCACCATCGAAGGCGCCACCAGTAGCGCGGCGGCCTGGGCAGGCGGCATGACCAGCCCCAGCAGGCCCACCGCCACTGTCGGCAGGCCCAGCCCGACCACCCCCTTCACGAAGCCGGCCAACAGAAATGTCAGGCCGATGAATGCAATCTCCTGCCCGATATCGAACGACGTCATTCGCATTGGCTCCGGGGATCAGGGTTGCGCCGCGTCGTGCACCGCGCGGCTGTCGGCCGGCGCTTCGTCGCGTTCATTCATGCCGTAATCGCGTATCACCTGCGCCACGCGCAGCCGATAGTTGGCAAACACGCCACCGCGCCCGGCCGCCTGCGCCTTGCGGTGGTCGAGCGTGTTGCGCCAGGCGATCACGGCCGCCTCGTCCCGGAAGAACGACAGCGAGAGCAGCTTGCCCGGCGTGGTCAGGCTCTGGAACCGCTCCACCGAGATGAATCCATCAATGGTTTCCAGCGTCGATTTCAGGTGCGCGGCAATCTCGAGGTAGGCGTCCTGACGCCCTGGCGCGGGCTCGACTTCAAAGATGATGGCGATCATGGTTGGGGGCTCCATTTAGTTGTTGGATGAAAAGCTGGGAATGCGCGCGTTGACGGATGGCCGATAGCGCACGCTGGCAGCAAGCCGGTCCGGGTGCACGTCGCGCGCGAGCAGCGCCTCGATCGTGCACGTGGCCAGCACGCGAGCCAGCGCATCGCCTGGGCAACCGTGCCGGCCCGCGCCAAAGGTCCACGCGCGATCGTCCACGGGGGCGGAAGGATCATGCGCCGCGGCGGCTAGCAACACCAGCACCGCATCGCCCGCCTTGACCTGCTGACCGCACAACATCGCATCCGCTGCCATGAAACGGCGCGTGTTCTGCACGGGTGGATCGATCCTTGCCACCCGATCTACGCTCGCTGCGATATCGGCCCCTTGCCAGCCAGATCTGCCGAGATAAACGAGCGTGTTGCCGATCAGCCCGGCCGTCGCTTCGCACGACTGGATCATCAGGCCGATCGCGTTTGCCGTCAGCGTGGCCGGATCCAACTTGCTGTCACCCCCTGCCTGCGCCAGCGCGACCAGCAAGCCGCTGCCTGCCGTAGCGCGATCGCCGGCGGTTTGCGCCAGGCGCGTCAGCCATTGCGCGGCAGCAACGCCAGCCTCAACATCCGCAGCGGATGCCAGCGGCGACATGGCCGTGGCAAACGTGGCAACGAAACCGGCCACCCGCGTCGAGACGTGACCGTCCGCATCGCGCTCGAGTGGAAGGCCCAGCAGATCGGCAATGGCAAGCACCGGTAGCGTGAACATCCAGCGATTGGCTTCGTGCGCGTCGTCGTGGTCCACGCGGGGCAATGCCGCTGCCAGCGCGCGGGCGCGACCGCGTACATCGGACAGATCCAGCGCCGCCATCTGCCGCGCCACGATTGCCTTCAACGGGGCATGGGGCACGCCGTCGTTCATACGGATCAGCCGTCCGAACAGGTCACCTGCGGCAGATCCGGCGAGCGACGGCGGAACGGGCTGCGCGACTGGCCGCACGCGACCATCGGCATGGTCCAGCACTTCCGCGACAGCCGCCGCACTGGCGGCGACCCACAGCTTCAGTGCGGGATCGAAGTGGAAGGGGCGAGTGCTCGCGAGGTCACGATAGTAAGGATAAGGATCGGCGTGCGTGACGGCTGCAATTGGATCGGCGGGGGCAAGGGAAGCGTTGGGGGGCATGGCCTGCTCGCATCTTGTAGATGCCACCCAGTATGGTTCGGCATCTCACTGGATGTTTCACGGCGACGCGAAATGTCGATTACAGCGCCAAGGCACCAGCACGGCACCAGCACGGCACCACCAAGCGCGGCTAACCCGCCACCAGCCCCTTCTGCGCCAGCCATTCGGCGTTGAACAACCGTGCCGAATACAAGCTGCCACGATCGCACAGTAGCGTCACGATGGTGTGACCCGGCCCCAGATCCTGCGCAATCTGCACCGCGGCCGCCACATTGATGCCCGTCGACCCGCCCACGTACAGCCCTTCCTCGCGCAGCAGGCGATAGACCATCGTCACGCAACGCTGGTCATCGATGCGCACCGCATCGTCGATTGGTGTGTCCGCGAGATTCGCCGTGATGCGGCTCGACCCGATCCCCTCGGTGATCGAATTGCCTTCGGCCCGGATCTGCCCGGTCTTCACGAAGCTGTACAGACCACTGCCGTGTGGATCGGCCAGCACCGTTCGCACCGCCGGGTTCTGCGCCTTGAGAAAGCGGGCAACGCCCGCAAGCGTCCCGCCTGTGCCGGTGGCGCAGACGAAAGCATCGACCTTGCCGTCGGTATCCCGCCAGATCTCCGGCCCCGTGGTCTCGTAGTGGGCCTGCCGGTTGACCGTGTTGTCGAACTGGTTCGCCCAGATCGCATTGTCGAGTTCCTGCGCCAGGCGCCCTGCCACCTTCTGATAGTTGTTGGGGTCGGCGTAGGGCACAGCCGGCACGGTGCGTACTTCGGCGCCGAGCACGCGCAGCAGGTCCATCTTCTCTTTCGACTGGGTCTCCGGAATCACGATCACGCAGCGATAACCACGCGCGGCACAGATATGCGCCAGGCCGATGCCGGTGTTGCCGGCTGTGCCTTCGACCACGGTGCCGCCGGACTTCAGCGTACCGCGCCGCTCGGCGTCGGCAATGATGTACAGGGCGGCGCGGTCCTTGACCGAGCCACCCGGGTTCAGGAACTCGGCCTTGCCGAGGATCTCGCAGCCCGTTTCCGCGCTGAGCTTGCCGAGCCTGATCAACGGCGTGTTGCCGACTGCGCCGATAAAACCGTTCCGCGTTGCCATCGCGCCTCCCGCATGCCCGAACCGTGCCAGTCATCCCTACAGCTTAGTCCGGGCATACGGATGGCGCGGATTGCGGGCCGGAAGCATCGTCCGGCGCACAACCGTCGGCCGGAGTCGCTACGTGAAGTCCGCGCGCAGCACGTGCTTCATCAGCTTGCCCGTGGGGGTACGTGGCAGCGTGTCGCGAATCAGGAACTCGCGCGGCACCTTGTAGCGCGCCAGCCGCTCGGCGGCGAAGGCCTTGATGTCCTCCGGGTCCGGCTGCGTGCCGGGCCTGGGCACCAGCACCGCCACCACGGTCTCGCCCCACTGGTCGTGTGGCCGGCCGATCACGGCAACGTCCTGAACGTCGGGGTGCGCCCCCAGTACGTCCTCGACTTCCTTCGAGTAGACGTTCTCGCCACCGGTAATGATCATGTCCTTGGTGCGATCCACCACGAACAGGAAGCCGTCGGCGTCCAGCCGGGCCAGATCTCCGCTGCGATACCAACCATCGCGCATGACTTCACGTGTGGCCGCTTCGTTATCGAGGTAGCCCAGCATATTGGAGTCGGCCTTGATCCAGATTTCGCCAATCTCGCCGGGGCCAGCATCGGCACCGTCCGTGCGCACCACGCGCATGTCCAGACCCGGCGTGGCCACGCGGCCAATCGAGCCCGCCTTGGCAACCTGTTCCTCCGGGTACAGCACGGTGCCGGACGGCCCGGTCTCGGTCATGCCAAATACCTGATAGAAGCGATCGCTGCGATATAGCTGCGCAAGCTGGCGGGCGGTGTCCGCGCCGATCGGGCCGCCGCCATAGATCCATGCGCGGACCGACCCCAGATCGAACGCGGTAACGTCGATCTTCATCTGCAGCGGCAGCAGGTATGACACTGGCGCGCCGAAGTACAGCGTGGCGCGCTCGTCCTGCGCCGTCTGCAGGAAATGCAGCGGGTGGTACTCGCGCAGCAAGATAACGGTGCCGCCGACGTACAGCGTGCCGAGCATCCAGTTGTTGAGCGGCGACGAGTGCCACAGCGGCATCGCCATCAACGTGCGCTCGTCGCGCTGCATCGACAACGCCAGCGCGGCGGTCATCCCTGCCATGCACACGGCCCGATGGGTCAGCACGCAGCCCTTGGGCCGGCCCGTGGTGCCGGACGTGTAGAGAATCTGGGCGATGGCGTCGTCGGCCGGCGGCGGCGGCGCATCGTAGGTGGCGGCCGCCGGCAATTGCGCGTCGAACGAATCGAACCCGGCCGCATCGGTGTTGGTGGCCAACAGCTTCACTGGCGTCTGCAGGCGAGAGACCACGGAAGCCAGGCTGCCGTCGAACACACACACCTTCACGCCCGCATGTTCGAGGATGTAGTCGACCTCCGCCGTCTGCAGCTTGTGGTTGACCGGCACCGCCACCGCGCCGAGCCGCCACGCACCGAACATCGCCGCCACCATACCCGGCGTGTTGAAGCACAGCACGGCCACGCGGTCACCCACGCCAACGCCGTGGTCGGCAAGCACGATGGCGGCGCCGCGCGACAACGCATCGAATTCCGCATAGGTGATCGACTGTCCGGCATACCGCAGGAACGGCTTGTCCGGATACTTGCGTACGTTGCTATCCAGCAAGGCAACGATGTTCATTGGGGCGTCTCCACGTTCTCTTTTGTATGTTCTCTTGTTGGCCGGCCTTGTGCTGGCCTTGCGGCGCCTTACTGCGTCCAGGCGCGACCCAGGATCGCGGCGTGCGCCACGCCGTCCGGCAGCATGCCGAACACGCGGCCCCATTGCGCGTCGAACCGGCTGGCGATAAACGCATCGGCCACCGCCGCCGGCGCATGTTCGCCGAGCAGGCGGGCCTGCACCAGCAGCACCAGAAGCTGCGCATGGCGGCGCGCAAGCCATTCCGTCGCCTCGCCCTGGGTCCGCAGCCCCGCGACCAGCGCCGTGGCCGCATCGCTCAGACGCGCGTCCTGACGGCAGAACGGCGCCAGGTCTTCCAGCAACGCCTGCATGGCCTGCGGCTCCCGGCTGATGGCACGGATCATGTCCAGCGCCATCACATTGCCCGATCCTTCCCAGATCGAAATCACTGGTGTTTCGCGATACAGGCGGCCCATCGGGCCTTCATCCATATAGCCGTTGCCGCCAAAGACCTCCATGGCCTCGCCAGACAGTTCCACGCTGCGCTTGGCCAGCCAGAACTTGGCCGCCGGCGTGACGATGCGCTTGTAGGCACGCTGCAGCGGATCTTCATCGGCCAGCGCGAAGGCCTCGGTCAGCCGCATCATCATCAGCGTGGCGGCTTCGGATTCGAGCGCCATGTCGGCCAGCACGTTGCGCATCAGCGGCTGATCGATCAGCGTCTTGCCGAACGCGCTACGGTGGCGGGTATGGTGCAACGCCTGGACCAGGCACTGGCGAATCAGGCCGGTGCTGCCCATCACGCAGTTCAGGCGCGTGAAAGTGGCCATTTCGATGATGGTGGGAATACCACGGCCTTCCTCGCCGATCATGCGCCCCCAGGCACCACGGAATTCCACCTCGCTGCTGGAGTTGGAACGATTGCCCACCTTGTCCTTCAGCCGCTGAATCTGCACCGCGTTCTTGGTGCCATCGGGCCGGTAGCGCGGCACGTAGAAGCAGGCCGGGCCGCTTTCCGTGCGGGCCACCACGAGGTGCGCGTCGCACATCGGCGCCGAGAAGAACCACTTGTGGCCGGTGATCAGGTACTCGCCGCCGCGCCCCTCGCCACGCAGCGGTTCAGCGCGCGTGGTGTTGGCCCGCACGTCGGAGCCACCTTGCTTCTCCGTCATGCCCATGCCGACCAGGATCGAGTCCTTCTGTTCCAGCGGGATATCCCGCGCATCGTACGTGCGCGAATAGAGCTTCGGCGCGAGCGCCGCGAACAGTTCGGGTTCGCGCTGCAATACCGGGATGCACGCGAAAGTCATCGAGTTCGGGCACTGCGAGCCCGCCTCGATCTGCCCGTGCATCGAGAATCCGGCCGCATAGGCAGCCCATGCGCCGGGACGTGGATCGGCGAACGGCTGTGCCACCAGGTTCTGCTCGCGCGCCATGCGCATGATGCCGTGCCAGCTCGGGTGAAACTCCACGCGGTCGATACGGCGGCCCTGGCGATCGAACGTGTGCAGCTCGGGCTTGAAGTGGTTGGCCTCCTCGGCCATGCGGATCGTCTCGGCGCTGCCAAGCCGCGCGCCGTAGGCGGATAGCTCGGTTTCGTGGGCACCCGCCCCCGCGCGGCGCACCGCCTCCTGCAAGGGAAGATCGGTGGTGTAGACGTTATAATCCTGCAGTTCCGTCACCACGTTGGTGACCTCGTGCGTGCTCCATTCCATGGGCATGTCTCCGTTGCGCCGGCTCGTCAGTCAAGCCGGTCTTGTCGACAACCAGTATAAGAATCCGTCCATCGCAAGGTGTTCGGGTTTCTCAGACATGAAAGCAGCGCGCCCCAAAGCTCCCACCACCCCCAATCCACCGAACCCGTCCGGCGCCCGGCGCCGCAAGCCAGCGCAATCGCGGGCCCGCGCCACGGCCGACGCCATCCGCGACGCGTTCTTCCAGCTTCTGGCCGAAAAGCCTTATGACCGCATCTCCATCCGTCAGGTGATCGGATTAGCCGGGGTCGGCATTGGCAGCTTCTACGAGTATTTTTCCTGCAAGGACGCGCTGGCGGCGGTCTGCATCCATCTGCGCGTCAAGGCAATCGCGGCCACGATGCGCGCCAGCATCGACGCCCACCGCACCGAGCCCCTGCCCGCACGTGTGGATGCCCTGATCGACGCCCAGTCGGCCGCGCCGCTGGCCGAACCCGAACACTGGGCGGCGCTGTTTGTGGTCGAGCGCAAGGTGTCCGGCATCGAGGCGTTCCGGAACATGTACGCGGAGTTCGTGCAGCTCTGGATGGAAACGCTGTCCGACGGACCGGATTGGCCCGCCGATGCGCCGCTAGGCGCCACTGCCTTTGCCGTTCACGCGATGACGTACAGTCTGGTATCGCAAACCTTGATGACCGCGACGCGACCCGTCGATGCCGTGGCGCTTCGACGCGCGGTGGGCAATGCGGTGCATGGTTACCTGTCGATTCAAGCGCCGCTGGCTTACCGGATGCACCGCTTCGAGCCCGGCTGAACATCAGGCAGGCCGAATAGATTGCGCTAGATCGCGCCAGATCAAGCGCGCCCGCGAGCCGACCTTCGTCTTCGGATACGATGCCATCGTGAGCCTCTCTCTCAAACTTCCGGAATGCCGATGACCGCCACCGCAGTTATCTCGACCCGTCCCTCGACCCCCCACCCACGCCGGAAACGGACATGGATGCGAGCCGCGCTATGCGCCTGGTTCATCGGCGCCGCGACGTCCGCCTGGGCGCAGCCACTGTGGTTTGCCAACGGGCGCCCGACGCAAGCCGCGCAACAGGCCGTGGCCGCGCTGGCGGATGCGGGCGCGGATGGGCTGGAACCCCGGGATTACGACGCGGATGGCTTCAAGCGGGCCATCGCGCAGGCCGATTCCGGCACGGCCCTGGCGCCGGAATCGTTGGATCGGCTGGACAACGCGCTAACCGTGGCGATGCGCCAGTACCTGTCGGACCTGCACAAGGGGCGTATCGACCCGCGCCAGATTCACGTGAACTTCTCGGTAGCGGACGAAACACCGTTCGACCCCGACAGCTATCTGCACGCCGCCGTCGCCGCGAACCGGCTGCCCGCGGCGATTCACGAGGCGGCGCCATCGTTCCCGCTGTATCCGACGTTGCGCGACGCGCTGAGCCGCTATCGGGCCCTGGCCGCCCAGCCGCTCTGGAACACCCCGCTGCCGACGCCGCCGGGCAACAAGCTGACCATCGGGCAGCCCTATGACGGCCTGGCGCAAATGGCGCAGCGTCTGGAGGCATTGGGCGATCTGCCCCAAGGCACGCCGGTTCCGAAAAAGTACGAAGGCGCGCTGGTAACCGCGGTCGAGTCATTCCAGAAGCGGCATGGTCTAGATGCCGACGGCGTCATCGGACAAGGCACGCTGGCGCAACTCAACACAACACCGTCCGAACGCGTGAAGCAGATCGCGCTGACGATGGAACGCCTGCGCTGGACACCGTTGACGGCAGGCCCCCGCGTCATCGTCGTCAACATTCCCGAGTTCATGCTGCGCGCCTACGACTACGTCGACGGAAAGCTGGACATCAAGCTGGAGATGAAGGTCATCGTCGGCAAGGCGCTCAACACCCGCACGCCGATGTTCCGCGAGGACATGCGCTATATCGAGTTCAGCCCGTACTGGAACGTACCGCCATCCATCGCGCGCAGCGAGGTGGTGCCGAAATCGCGGCGCGACCCCGGGTATTTCACGCGACAGGGCTTCGAGTTCGTCTCGGGTGGCCAGGCGATTACCACGCTGTCGTCGGCCAATCTCGATGCGGTGCTGAACGGCCAGATGCGCATCCGGCAACGGCCCGGCCCGCTGAACGCGCTGGGGGACATCAAGTTCGTGTTCCCGAACAATCAGAACATCTATTTGCACCACACGCCGACCCCGCAATTGTTCCAGCGCGGCCGCCGCGATTTCAGCCACGGCTGCATCCGCGTCGAGGAGCCGGTGCAGTTGGCGCAGTTCGTGCTGCAAGACATGCCCGAGTGGACCGAGGAGCGCATCCGGCAGGCGATGAGCAAGGGGAAATCCAACACAATTGCGTTGAAGCAACCTTTGCCTGTTGTATTGGCGTACGGCACCGCCATTGCCAGAGCCGATGGACGTGTATATTTTCTGCCTGATATCTACGGACAGGACAAGCTGCTGGAGCAGGCGCTGCGGCAGCGCAACCCGCCGGCCACCGCACGCGCCGGCAAGCTCGCGCAGACCACACCATGACGCAATCGAAGACTCCCCCGCGCCGCCGCTTTCTGCACCGCGCCAGCGGCCTGATCCTCGGCACCGGCATTGCAGCACTTTCGACCGGCGTGGCACGGGCCAATACGCCGGACAACACACCTGAGAACACACCTGACAGCGGCCCCGGCAACCCGCCGAATGCCCGCTCGCTATCGTTCCATCACACGCACACGGGCGAGAACATCTCGCTGGTGTATGCGATGGGTAGCGAAGTGCTGCCACAGGCACAGCTGGCTCTGAACCGCTTCCTGCGGGATCACTATTCGGGTTCGGTCGGCACAATCGACCCCCAGCTTTTCGGCCTGCTTTTCTCGTTGCGACGGGAGCTTGAGACAGACACCCCGTTCCAGGTCATTTCCGGCTATCGCAGCCCGGCCACCAACACCCGTCTGCGCAACACGCGGGGCGGCGGCGTGGCCAAGCACAGCCTGCATATGGACGGCATGGCTATCGATATCCGGCTGCCCGGCGTAGCGCTGGCTGATCTGCGCGATGCGGCCACCTCGCTGAAGATTGGCGGCGTCGGGTTCTACCAGCAAGAGGATTTCGTGCACGTCGATACCGGCCGTGTGCGGCACTGGGGATAAGGCGCCGGGATGAAATGCCAGGGCTAGGGCTGGCGGCAGCCAGCCCTCAATATGCCCTAAGCGTCTCATCATGCGGCCTTGATGGGCGGTATGCCCATCGGTCCCATGGCGCGAATAGTAGTGGTCTTGCTACACTTCGGGAAAACCCTATCAGGGAATCCACCAAGGATAACCAAGGGACCGACCAACCTGACCACGCCATCTGGCGCCCAGACCATGTCCACGCAAGTCGAAACCGTCTTTCTGCCCTACGGCGCAGCCTTCAACAAGACCCCTTCCAGCAACCAGGACAAGTCGTCGTGGTGGGGCAGCTACTGGGCCGGTGGCTGGGATCTGTACCTCGACAACGCCCGTGTCGTAGGCGAGGCGTTCAAGCCCGCGCAGCAGGACAGCTGAACGCCGCCGGGGGCTAGTCCGCCTTCAGTCCCAGACGCTGGACCATCGCCCGCTCAACCGAGATCTGCTCCGCCACGAAACGCTTGTAGGCGGCGCCATCCATGTACATGAGCGCCTGGTCCTGCCGCTTCAGCGCCGCGAGGTGAACCGGATCGACCGCCGCCTTGTGCAGCGCGTCTTCCAGTATCCGCACAACCGGCTCCTTCATGCCCTTCGGCCCCGCAATGCCGTAGGGGGATGCCGATACGATATCCAGCCCGAGTTCGCGCAGCGTTGGCACATCGGGCCAGCGCGTGGAACGACGCTCGGTCCAGAGGTTCAGCCATCTCAGCTTGCCGCTGTCGACCAGCGTCCCGGCAGAACTGCCCGCCGCGCACATCGACACGTGACCGCCAAGCAGCGCGGGTATGCACTCGGCATCGCTCTTGTACGGAATCGCATTCAGCGAGATGCCCGTCTTCGCGCCGATCTCGAGCATCGTGACATGCGGCGTACTGAACTGCCCCGGCGAGCCATATGAATACTTGCCGGGCTCCGCACGCGCCGACTTCAGGAAATCACCCCAGGATTGCCATGGCGAGTCCGCACGCACCACGATGCCGAACGTGTAGCCCGAAATCCGTGCGAGGTATGTGAAGTCGCTCGCCGGATCGTAAGCCGTCTTCTGGATAAACGGCTGACGGAATACCGTGGCCGGAATCATGGCCAGCGTGTATCCATCGGGCTTTGCCCGCAGCAATGCCTGGGCGCCCAGCGTTCCCGACACGCCGGGCCGATTCTCCACTACCACCGATTGCCCTAACGCCGTCTGCAACGCCACGGCGTACTGACGCGCGACGACGTCCGTCGTGCCACCCGGCGCATAAGGGACGATCAGCGTGACCGGGCCAGACGGGAACTTGTCTTCCGCCGACACGGCGCTCGCGCACAAGGCGAGCGCGAGCAGGGCGATGGGCCGAATGAATCGGGTGGATCGGGTGCTAGCGCGCATCCGGCACCCGCTTGCGCAACAGGTACTTCTGCGTGCCTTCCATGACGCGCACGTCGTTCTGGTTACGGATCTCGGATTGCATCACCAGCACGCCGGTGGTGCGGCCCGGAATCAGCTCGCTGACCGTCAGGCTGCAATACAGCGTGTCCCCGACATAGACCGGCGCCAGAAAGCGGCTGCTCTGCTCGATAAACCCCTTCAGCGATTCCTCGACCATATGCGGAAACAACCCGGCGCCCGCTGCGGTCTGGATCAGCACCTGGAAGCCATGCGCCAGCATATGGGGCATGCCATGCGCGCGGCAGTACTCCACGTCATAGTGCACCGGATGGTTGTCGCCACTGGCCAGCTGAAACGCGGCGAACAGCGCATCGGTCATGGTCCGGGAGGGCAGGTTCATCCGCTCCCCGACTTCGAAATCCTCGAAATAGCGCTGGGCGCAGAGTTCGTGTCTGATCATCGTTCGGTCTTCCTTTTCCTGCGGCGCGACGTCAGTCGGCCTTCATGTTGGCGGCGACTGCCACGGGCTTCCACTTGGCGATCTCCGCGCGCACGAACTGCGCGAGCGCCTGCGGTGTTGGATTCGTTTCCAGCTGCAGCCCGAGATCGACGGCCTTGGCCTGCAGCGCGGGCTCCTTGAGCGTTGCGCCCAACGTGTCCGTCAGCTTGCGGATAACCTCCGGCGGCGTGTTGGCCGGCGCAAACACGGCATTCCATGTATAGGCCTCGTATCCGGGCACAACTTCAGCCACCGCGGGCACGTCGGGCGTCTGCGGCAAGCGGGCAGCCATGGTGGTGGCGAGCAGCTTCACGGTACCGGCCCGGACCTGCGCCAGTCCGGTCGGCGCGCTATCGAACATGAAGGCCACGTGGCCGCCTATCAGGTCGGCCATGGCCGGCGCGCTACCGCGATACGGCACGTGAACGGTCTTGGTGTCGCTCATGTAGTTGAGCAGTTCCGCGCCGAGATGCGGCGCGCTGCCCACCCCGGCAGAGCTGTAGTTGACCTGGCCAGGATGCGCCTTCAGATAAGCGATGAACTCCTTCAGGTTCCCCACCGGCAGCTTCTTGTTGACCACCAGCACCAGTGGCGCGCGCGCGGCCAGCCCCACCGGGGCGAAGTCCTCGATAGTGCGATACGGCAGTGCGTCATGGATGCTGGGATTGACCGCGTGCGCCACCGTGGTCAGCAGCAGCGTATAACCATCCGGGGTCGCCTTCGACACGTACTCGGTACCGACCAGCGTGCCCGCACCGGTCCGGTTCTCGATCACGATCTGGGCTTTCAATTGCCGGCTCCAGCCCGCTGCCAGCGCCCGCGCGAACGTATCGGTGGGGCCACCCGCCGCGTAGGGCACCACCAGGCGGATTGGCTTCGCGGGATAGCCAGCGTCAGCCGCTGCCGGCGTTGCGGTGGCCAGGAGCGCCCCGGCGCAGATCAGCGCTGCGCCAAGCCGGTAAAGCGATGGAATCATGAGGTTGTCTCCGTCCGGTTCTGTGGTGACCGGTAACGTCGTTGCAATGTCGCCATGCCATGGCGCGAGCGATCACTATAGAATCGACAACGCGGCTCGGGCCAGTCGAAAAGTACTGAGCCCCCTTAGAAGAATTCGAACCGCGATGCCTGAAGCGCCCCTGGCCCCACGGCACCGATCGGCGCCGTGGCAACAGGAGACAACCTTGCGATTTGAGTTGACCGACCTTCGGGTCTTCGTGGCCATTGCCGAGGCGGGAAGCCTGACGATGGGTGCTTCCGACATGCATCTGACCGCGCCCTCCGCCAGCTATCGGCTGAAGAATCTGGAGCAGACCGTCGGCGTGCCGCTGTTCAATCGCACGCAGAAAGGCATGGTCCTGACGGCGGCCGGCGAGACCATGCTGCAGCACGCCAGGACGATTCTGGACAATGTGGAGCAGTTGCAGATCGGCATGCGGCGCCACACCGATGGCATCGAAGGCCACATTCGCGTTCACGCGAACAGCAGCACGATGTGCAACCTGCCCGTGGCCCTCAGCCGCTTTCTGGCGGCCTATCCCAATGTCAATGTCGACCTCGAGGAACACCTGAGCGCGGACAGCGTTCGCGCGGTGCTGGAGCAACGCGCCGATATCGGGCTGGTGGCGGGCGCCATCGACCTGCATGGCCTCGACTCCATCCTCTATGGCGCCGATGAACTGCTGTTCGTGGTGCCGCCACGTCATCCGCTGGGCATGCGCGATAGCGTCTCGCTGGTCCAGGCGTTGCGCCACGAACTCGTATCGATCGGCAGCAAGAGCAGCAATTTCCTCTATCTGCAGGATATGGCAACGCGCGCCGGCATCGTCCCGCATGTGCGCGTCCATGCGCCGAATTTTCCGGCCGTGATCCGCTGCGTGCAGGAGGGCGCCGGCATCGCACTGGTACCGCGTTCCGTGGCGGAGCCGGCCATCGCGCAAGGGCTCGTCGAGGGCGTGGTGCTGGACGAACCCTGGGCCATGCGCGAGCAGCGCGTGGTCGCGCGCAGCCTTCAGAGCTTGCCGGACTACGCGCGTGCGTTCATTCGCTTTCTGACGGAATCCGGCGAGTCACTCCCTGCCGCCGCCCTGCCACCACCCTGCGTTAGATGAGTTGGAAGCCGTGTAAGGAAATATCGACTGGCTTCGTCACACACGTCACTCCATACTCGGCCATCCCACGCCTAATGGAGCCCGCCGTGCCCCCTGCAGTTCTTCCCCTGGAAGGCGTCACCGTCGTCGCGCTGGAACATGCCGTCGCCGCCCCGTTCGCCAGCCGTCAGCTTGCCGATCTCGGCGCGCGCGTCATCAAGATCGAACGCCCTGGTGTCGGTGATTTCGCGCGCGGCTACGATAAGACCGTGCACGGCATGTCGTCGTTCTTCGTTTGGGCCAACCGGGGCAAGGAAAGCCTGTCGCTCGATCTGAAGCATCCCGACGCGGCAGACATCCTTCAGCAATTGCTTGGCGAGGCTGACGTGTTGATCCAGAACCTCGCGCCCGGCGCCGCCGATCGGCTCGGACTAGGCTTCGACGCGCTGCACACCCGCTTTCCAAAGCTGATCGTGTGCGACATATCGGGCTATGGCGACCACGGCCCCTATCGCGACAAGAAGGCCTACGACCTGCTGATCCAGGCGGCGGCTGGCCTGATATCGGTCACCGGCGGTGAGGACGCGCCGTCGCGCGCCGGGATCTCGATCGCCGACATCGCGGCCGGCATGTACGCCTACTCGGGCATCCTCTCGGCGCTGCTGCTGCGTGCCCGCACCGGCGTGGGCGAGCGCGTGGAAGTCACCATGCTGGAAGCGCTCGGCGAGTGGATGTCGTATCCGCTGAACTTCGCGCACTATGGCGGCACACCGCCCGCCCGGCATGGCCTGGCACATCCCTCGATCGCGCCGTACGGCCACTATCGCACCGGCGACGGCGGCAGCGTGATCTTTGGACTGCAGAACGATCGGGAGTGGCAGCGCTTCTGTCTGAACGTTCTGGACGATGCGGCCCTGGCGAACGACCCACGCTTCACGACGAACCTGGAACGCGTGAATCATCGCGAGGCGCTGGACGTGGAAATCGGCAAGCACCTGAACCGGATGACGCGCGACGAACTGATCGAACGTCTCGATCAGGGCGGCATTGCGAACGCACCGCTGAACGACATGCACGACGTCTGGAACCATCCGCAACTGGCAGCGCGCCAACGCTGGCGTGAGGTTGCGACGCCCGCCGGATCGATCCAGGCCCTGTTGCCGCCCGCCACGCTGGCAAACGCGCCAGCGCGCATGGGTGATGTGCCGGATCTCGGAGAACACACTGCCGCCATTCTGGGCAAGCTTGGATACACCGAGGCGCAACTGGAAGCGCTACGCCAGCAAGGGGCGATCTAGCACCACACACAAAAAAAGACCGGCAGTGCCTTGCACTGTCGGTCTTTTTTTAAGGCTTGTTTTACAGAATACCCTTGGCGCGCAAGTTCGCGACTTCGTCGGAACCAAGCTTGAGATTGTCGCGCAGCACCTCGTCCGTATGCTGGCCGAGCCCCGGTGGCGCGTAACGCACCGTCGTGGGCGTCTCCGACAGCCTCAGCGGGCTGGCCGTGCTGCAGATCCGGTTCACGCTATCCGACGGGGGACATCCTGCCTCCCCGTAGCGCTCCTGCTCGACGCGCAGCCCGCGATGCTGGACATGCTCGTCGGCAAATGCCTGGGCGATATCGTTGATCGGACCGCAAGGCACTGACGCAGCCTCCAGCAGACGAATCCATTCGCTGGTCGGCCGGGTCCGCGTGACCTCGCTCATCATCGGAATCAGCGTCCGGCGATGCGTGACCCGGGCGCTGTTGGTGGCGAACCGCTCATCGCGCGCCCAGTCGACATCGGCGGCTTCGCAAAAACGCACGAACTGGCCGTCGTTGCCGATGGCAAGCAGCATGTCGCCGTCCTGTGTCGGGAAATCCTGATACGGCACGACGCTCGGGTGCGTGTTCCCCTGGCGGGTCGGCACGACACCCGCGTTCAGGTATCCCGCGCCCTGATTCGCCAGGACCGCCATGGCAACGTCGAGCAGCGCGACATCGATATGCTGGCCTCGGCCGGTGAAGTGCCGTGCCTCCAGCGCGCCAAGAATGGCCGTGGTGGCGTACATGCCCGTGAACACGTCGATCACGGCGACGCCCACGCGCACCGGGCCCGCGCCGGGCTCTCCGTCGGCCTGGCCAGTGATGCTCATCAGGCCGCTCATGGCCTGGATCAGCAGGTCATAGCCGGGACGTGCCGCGTAGGGGCCGGTCTGACCGAAGCCCGTGACCGAGCAGTAGATCAGGCGCGGATTCAGCGCGCTGAGCGAGTCATAGTCGAGCCCGTAGCGTTTGAGGCCACCGGTCTTGTAGTTCTCGATGACCACGTCGCTCTGCATCGCCAGCTCACGGATCAGCTTCTGCCCTTCCGGCTTGGCGATGTCGATCGTCACCGAGCGCTTGTTGCGATTGCACGCGGCAAAGTAGCTCGCCTGGCTCGTGGGCCCATCTTCGTCTTGCAGATACGGAGGCCCCCAGTGCCGGGTGTCATCACCCGCGCCGGGCTTCTCGACCTTGATCACGTCCGCGCCCATGTCGGCGAGGTTCTGCGTGCACCACGGCCCAGCCAGCACACGCGATAGATCCAGCACGCGGATATGGCTCAGGGCGCCGGTCTGCCGGGACGGCAGCGGCAGGCCGGTGGTCGAATCGGAGGGTGTCGTCATGGTAATTCGTTGGGTATTCAGGCGATCTCCGCCCAGCCATGGCTGAGCACGACCTTGTCGCGCTCCAGCACCTTGGCGCGCAACTGGAACTGATTTGGCTGAGCGGGATCGCGCCAGATCTCGGTGACGAGCGTTTCGCCCGGAAACACCGGTGATGCGAAGCGGATATCGAACGCGCGCAGCCGTGCCGGGTCATGACCCGCGCATTGCCGCAGCAGCGCATGCGCAACAAGGCCGTAACTGGCCAGGCCATGCAGGATCGGCCGCTCGAATCCCGCTGCCGCCGCCACGGCAGGGTCCGCGTGCAGCGGATTGAAATCGCCCATCAGGCGATACAACAGCGCCGCTTCAGGACGCGTCGGCTGCGTATCGACAAAGTCAGGCGCCCTGTCTTCAGGTGTCGGCCGCAGCGCGGGCAGTGGATCATCGCTCGGTTGCCCGCCTTCCGCCTGACTGTAGCCGCCATCGCCACGCAGGAACGACACCTGCTGGACGGTCGCCAGCAGTTCACCCTGTGCGGTTTCCAGCTTCCGCTCGGTCACCATGATGGCTCCCTTGCCGGCGCCCTTGTCGGTCAGGTGCGTGATGCGGTTATGACCGACGACCTCTGCCTCTGCGGGCAACGGACGGTGCAGCCGCAGCCGCTGTTCGCCGTGCAGCAGCTTGACCCAGTCGATACCGGTATCTGGCTCGCGTGCCCAGAAGCCGGGATAGCCCAGCACCACCGCTTGCGACGGCAGCGCGCGCAGCCCGCCGGCAGCGCCTTCGTAGACAAAAGGCAATGCCGATGCATTCATCGGATCATTGCCCAGGCCCAGGCTCAGCGCGTACAGCATGGTGTCGCGCGTGGTGTAGTGCTGACGGACCGGCGCGAACGTCCGGTTCCGCAGGTGCTGGTAGCTGATCGGCATCCTTCCCTCTGGTTCAGACCGGTGCGAAGACAGGGACCGGCGCGCCGCCGTCGGTCTCGGCGAACCGCACCTTCACGCGCTGGCCGATGTGTACGGTATCGAGATCGGTGTCGACGATATTCGTCATCATCGTCACGCCGTCATCAAGCTTCACATAGGCGATGCAGAACGGATTGGGGCCGGCGCGACGCGTGATGCTGAACGAGTAGATCTCGCCCTGCCCGCTGGCGGTCTTCCACTCGGTGTCCCCCATGCAGAACGGGCACAGCGTGCGCGGATACCAGTGCGGCTTGCCGCAGGACTTGCATTGGCGCACCAGCAGTCGCCCCTCGCGGGCGGCCTGCCAGAAGGCGGTGTTGTCAGGCTGCTCGTCGGGAGCCTTGTACGGAGTGGGGACGTAAGGAGTCGTCATCTGTGGCATCCCTGTTATTCGCGTTCGAGGATCAGCGTGGCGGAACCATGGCGTGAGCCCATGTAGCCGCCGGTACCCTGGGCCAGCGCCAGGTCGCAGTTCTTCACCTGCACCGCCGGGTGGGCCTCGCCGCGCAACTGGCGCACGGCTTCGATCACCTTGGTGATGCCACCACGGTTGGCCGGGTGGTTGTTGCACAGACCGCCGCCATCGGTATTGAACGGCAGCTTGCCCACGCCGGAGATCAGGTTGCCGTCCATCACGAACTTGCCGCCTTCGCCCTTCTTGCAGAAGCCCAGGTCTTCCAGCTGCATCAGCACGGTGATCGTGAAGCTGTCGTAGATCGACGCGTACTTGATGTCTGCCGGGGTGACGCGGGCTTCCTCGAAGGCTGCAGCGCCGGAGAAACGCGCGGCGGACCACGACAGGTCCACCTGGCCGCCCAGCAAACCCTTCACGTGCTCGCCAGCGCCCAGGATCTTGATCTTCGGGCGATTGAGCTTGGCCGCGATTTCCGGGCGGGCCACGATGAGGGCGCCGCCACCATCGGACACCACGCAGCAGTCCAGCCGGTGCAGCGGGTCCGAGATCATCGGGGAGTTCACCACGTCCTCGACGGTGACAACTTCGCGCAACATGGCGTTCGGGTTGTACTGGGCGTGATGCGACGCGGCCACCTTGACCCACGCGAGCTGCTCGGGCGTGGTGCCGAATTCGTACATGTGCCGCTGGGCGACCATCGCGTACAGGTTGACCGTCACCGGGTTGAACGGTGCCTCGAACGGCTGGTCCGGCAGGTTCGCGCCCCAGTTGCGTGCCTGCGTGCCGCTCGAACCTTCCGAACGCGGACGGCCGGCCAGCGTGATCAGCGCTACGTTGCACTTGCCGGCGGCGATGGCCTGCGCGGCGTGCGAGACGTGAGCGATGTAGGAGGACCCGCCCATTTCGGTCGAATCCACATGGCGCACGTTCAGGCCGAGATAGTCGACCATGTTCACCATACCGAGGCCCGGGGCGTCACCGGCGCAGAAGTAGCCGTCGACGTCGGCCAGTGACAGGCCCGCATCCTCGAGCGCGCCCTTGGCGCTTTCCGCGTGAAGCTGGGCAACGGTCTTGTCCGGTGCCTTGCGGGTCGGGTGCTCGTACGCCCCGACGATATATGCCTTGCTATTGATGGTCATGAACAGTCATCCGTTATCGGGTCTTGTCAGGCCGCCATGGCTTCGCCGTAGCGTTCCAGGTGGAGGTCGGTATCGCCCAGCAGGACGTCTACCATGGTCAGCGCCTTGAAATAGTCGCCAACCTCCAGTTCATCGGTCATACCCATGCCGCCGTGCAACTGCACCGCCTGCTGGCCGGCGAAGCGCGCGGCCTTTGCCGTGACGACCTTCGCGGCGGACACCTTGCGGCGGCGCTCGGCCGCATCGGTGGCATCGAGGCCCTGCGCGGCCACGTAGGCCATCGACAGCGCCAGTTCCTTCTGCAGCAGCATGTCGGCCACGCGGTGCTGAAGGGCCTGGAAAGATGCCAGCGGCTTGCCGAACTGCTTGCGGGTGCCAAGGTACTCGGCGGTGATCTCGATCAGGCGTTCGATAGCGCCGGCCGCCGCCGCGCATTGCGCGGCAACGCCGTGATCGAGTCCAAGCTCCAGGGCCTCGAGACCGTTCGTCGTGACCAGCGTGGCGGGCACGTCGGCGAGTTGCAGGTCCGCGCCCGACAGTCGGTCCATGGTCGGATAACCGGTTACCGTCAGCCCCGTCGCGTCGCGGCTCACCAGGAACAGCGCCAGCGCGCCGTCGAGCATCGCCGAAACAATGTACGTATCAGCCACCGCGCCATGCCAGACCACTGACTTCCGGCCATTGAGCACATAGCCGTCGGCACCGGCCTTGCGGGCCGTCGTCCTGGCAACTTCTGGGCGATAACGCGAGTCCGGCTCCAGATAGGCCAGCGTGAAGATCTTGTCGCCACTCGCGATGGCGGGCAGCCACTCGGCCTGCAGGGCAACAGGCGCGTGATGCGCGAGGATCGCCGTGGCGATGACACCGCTCGGGATCACAGGCTCCTGCACGAGCGCGCGGCCCAGTTCACGCTGCACGACAACCTGGCTGGCCGGGCCGTGGCCAAAGCCACCGTGGTCAGCCGGCACGGCCAGCCCGAGCACGCCCATTTCCGCCAGCGACGACCAGATGTCCCGGTCGAAACTGCCGTGTTCGCGCGCGTTGCGGCGGCGCTTCTCGAAGGTGTACTCGGATTCGACAAAGCGGCGCAGGCTGTCGGCGAGCATCCGCTGTTCTTCGCTATACGTGAAATCCATGCTTGTCGTCCTTTCGCCTAGAAACCGATGATCATCTTGGAGATGATGTTCTTCTGAACCTCGGTCGAGCCACCGTAGATCGTGGTCTTGCGCATGTCGTAGTAGGTCGAGGCAGCCGGTGCCGCCCATTCCGCGCCACTAACGGGCTGAGGCGCGCCCAGCTCCATCCAGTCCGTCGAGTAAGGCCAGCCGTTCGGGCCCGCCACTTCCATCTGGAGCATGGCGATGTCCTGCTGCAGCTCCGAGCCACGGATCTTGACGATCGACGCTTCCGGGCCGGGGGTGCCCGCGGCCTGCGTGGCCACGCGCAACAGCAGCATTTCCAGCGCCATCAGATCCATCTCGAGACGGGCGATCTTGTCGCGCATACGCACGTCGTCGATCAGGCGGCCACCACGGCCATCGGTGGTCTCGGTGGCGTACTTCCGGAGCAGGCGCAGTTCGCGGTAGCAGTGCCCGATGCCGGCGATGCCGGTACGCTCGTGGCCAAGCAGGTACTTGGCGTAGGTCCAGCCCTTGTTCTCCTCGCCGAGCAGGTTCTCGACCGGTACCTCGACCTCCTCGAACCAGGTCTCGTTCACGTCGTGGCCGCCGTCGAGCGTCTTGATCGGTCGCACGGTCACACCGGGCGATTTCATGTCGATCAGCAGCATCGAGATGCCTTCCTGGGCCTTGGCTTCCGGGTCGGTACGCACCAGGCAGAAGATCCAGTCGGCGAAATGCGCCATCGTCGTCCAGGTCTTCTGGCCATTGACGATGTACTTGTCGCCACGGCGCACGGCGCTGGTCCGGAGCGAGGCGAGATCCGAACCGGAACCGGGTTCGGAATAACCCTGACACCAGAACTCTTCCACGGTCGGGATGCGTGGCAGGAAGCGCTCCTTGTGCGCGGCGCTGGCGTACTTCATCAGCACCGGGCCAATCATCGTGAGACCGAACGGCAACATGCGCGGGGCGCCAGCCCGCAGCGTCTCGATCTCGAAAATCAGGCGCTGCAGCGCGTTCCAGCCCGTGCCGCCCCATTCCTTCGGCCAGGTGGGGGCGCCCCAACCATGCGCATGAAGGATGCGGTGCCACCGCACGTAGTCGTCCTTTTCCACACGCCTGTGGCCCAGTACCTTGTCGCGAATATCGGTCGGCAAGTTGGCCTGGACAAAGGCGCGGACTTCCTCTCGGAAGGCTTCTTCTTCCTTGGTGAAACGCAGGTCCATGAATCTGTCTCCGGTCTAATGAACAGATTCTATGGGTGGCCGGGCCGGGCTGGTTCAAGTTTGCCGAATCCTGCCTTTGACAACGCGAAATGCACACAGCCGACCGTTTCAGCGCCTCGAAGCCGCCCCTTGCCATTTACGAATGGCGCCGGCCAGGCTTTGCGGCGATGCTGGCCGGACTTTTCCCCCGCAACACAAAGGACGGCAATTCCCGTGACCACCCGGATTCATCACTTGCTAGACCGCTGGCTGACCGAGTCGCCCGATCAACCGTTCATCCATCTGCCGGACGGCCGCAGCCTGACCTTCGCCGATCTGGGCGCGCTGACCACCGCGGCCGAAGCGGAATTGCTGGCGCTCGGCGTCCTGCCGGGTGACCGCGTCCTGGTCGTGGCGGAAAACTGCCCCGAACACGCCGCGCTGATCCTCGCCTGCAGCCGTGTGGGGGCGTGGTCCTGCGGCGTCAACGCGCGGATGGCGCCGGCCGAAATCGACGCTTTCGCCGCCAAGGCAGATGCCCGGGTGATCTACTTCACCGCGGCGGCGTCACGTGCCGCATCCACCCATGCACGCCGGTTCGACGCCGTGCCTTCCGCGCTGAACGGCATGGAGCACAGCCACGTCCGCGCCGACGCCATGCCGGAAGGACAGCCGCTGCAGGACCAGGTGGCCGCGCTGATCTTTACCTCCGGCACCACCGGCGAGCCCAAGGGCGTGATGCTCACGCACGATGCCCTGATTCACTTTGCCCGCGTGACTTGCGAGGCCCGCGCGCTGAGCCCGGTGGACCGCAGCTATGCGTTTGTGCCGATGACCCACATTTTCGGACTCGGCACCGTCCTGCTCAGTTCGCTGCTGGCTGGCGCGCAACTGGTCATGCGCCCGCAGTTCGATCCAGCCGACCTGCTGGATGCGCTGGCGCACTGCGGCGTGTCGCAATTGCAGGGGCCGCCGACGCTGTATTCGCGTCTGCTGGCGCATCTGCAACATGAGGGCATCACGACACCCTCGGCGCCCGCGCTGCGCTACCTCTACACCGGTGCCGGTCCGCTGGATCTGTCTCTCAAGCAGCGTGTGGAAGCCACGTTTGGCCTGACGCTGCACCACGGCTACGGGCTGTCCGAGTACGCAGGCTCGGTGCACGTGACGCGGCTTGGCGACCGGCGTGCCGATACCAGCGCGGGTTATGCGGTGGCCGAGGCCGAAGTGCAGGTCACCGACCACGTCACCGGCACACCGTTACCCCTGGGTGAACGCGGCGAGCTGTGGCTGCGCGGCCGAGGCCTGATGCCCGGCTATTTCCGCGATCCGGATGCCACCGCGAAAGCCATGCGCGAAGGCGGCTGGTACGCGAGCGGCGACCTTGGCGAAATGCACGCGGACGGCGCGCTGTTCGTGGTGGGCCGCCTGAAGGAAATGATCATCCGCTCCGGCTTCAACGTCTATCCGGCTGAGGTGGAGACCGCGCTCAACACGCACCCCAGCATCCAGCGCTCGGCGGTGGTCGGCTGCCGCGAAAGCGATGGCAACGAGGAGATCATCGCCTTCGTGGAACTGCGCCCCGGCGCCACGCTCGACGTTGCCGCGCTGCAGAACCACCTGCGTGAACGTCTGGCCCCGTACAAGCGCCCCGCGCGCATCGTGGCGCTGCCAGAGCTGCCAACGAATAACAACGGCAAGATCCTCAAGCGCGAGCTGCAGGAACAGGCCGCATCACTGCTGTCATAGGAGACTCCCCATGCAAGCCCCCCGTTCCTTCGCCATGCGCAGGCGGCTTCTGGCCGCCGGCCTGCTCGGCGCCGTCGCGCATCCGCTTTCCGCGCTCGCGGCCGATACCTGGCCGTCCAAGCCCGTGCGAATGATCGTGCCATTTCCGCCTGGCGGTCCGGTGGACACCACGGCGCGCATCTTCGGCCAGAAGCTCGGCGAGATGTGGAAGGTCCCGGTCGTCATCGACAACCGTCCCGGCGCGGGTGGCGTGATCGGGGCGACCGTCGCGGCGAAGGAACCTGCCGACGGCTACAGCCTGTTCGTGGGCGCCATCCATCACTCGGTCAATCCGTCGCTGATGGGCAAGCTGCCCTATGACATCGAGAAGGATTTCGCGCCGGTCAGCTTCGCGACGATGTATCCGATCTTTGTGGTGGTGCATCCGTCCGTGCCCGCCAACAACATCAAGGAATTCATCGCGTACGCAAAGAAGAGCGACAAGCCGCTGGCGTTCGGCTCTTCCGGCAATGGCGGCGGTACCCATCTGGCAGGCGAACTGTTCAACATGGAAGCCGGCACAAAGCTGCAGCACATCCCCTACAAGGGCAGTGCCCCAGCCATGAGCGACCTGCTCGGCGGACAGGTGCAGGTAATGTTCAGCGACGCCCCGACTGCCCTGCCGCACATCAAGACGGGCCGCATCAAGGTGCTCGGCGTGGCCAGCCGCCAGCGCTCGGCCATCCTGCCCGACGTGCCGACCGTTGCGGAATCGGGCCTGCCCGGCTACGAGGCCTACTCATGGGCCGCGCTGTTCGCGCCGGCCCACACGCCGCAGCCAATCCTCAACAAGCTCAACGCCGATTTCAACGTCGCCATGAACGACCCGGCGGTGCGCCAGCGCATGGTGCAAGCCGGCGCGGATGCCGATCCGGGCACGCAGGAACAGATGCGCCAGCGACTGCACAGCGAAATCGAGAAATGGAAGAAGGTCATCCAGACAGCCGGTATTACGGCCGGGTGACGGCTGGGTGACGGATGACCCTGAGGGTGACGTGAGACCGGGGGCGATGCCCCCGGCAGCCATCAGTCCCGAGATCAGTCCCGAGGCGCCGCAGGCCAGCGGAACAGCGGCGGCTCCTTCTCCTTGAAGCGGCGCACAGCTTCGCGGTGGTAGCTGGTGGTGAAGGCGATGCCCTGCCCCAGCGACTCCATTTCCAGCATGGCACGCACGTCGCTGCCGAGCGACTGGTTCAACGCGCGTTTGGCCATGGCGAATGCAGCCGGCGAAGCGCCGGCCAGGCCGCGAGCCAGTTCGTCGGCGCGGGCATGGAGCTTGTCCTGCGGCACGATCTCGAACACGGCGCCCATCTGGCGCGCTTCCTCCGCGCCGATTTCGCGCGCGCTGAACACCAGTTCCCGCGCTTTCGCCATGCCTACCACTCGCGGCAGCGTGTATAGCGCGCCGCAATCGGGCACCAGGCCAACTTTCATGAACGGCATGCAGAAGCGCGCGCGCGGCGACGCCACAATGAAATCGGCAAGCAGCGCAATGCTGAAGCCGGCCCCATAGGCCACCCCATCGACAGCCGCAACCACGGGACGATCCAGATCCACCAGCATGGCGATCCAGCCATGCATGTCGTCCATGCGCGCGCGGCCCGCATCCGCCTCCGTCACGTTCATCGCGCGGATGTCGCCACCGGAGCAGAAGTCCTCGCCGGCGCCGCGCAACACTACGGCGCGCACCGAGCGGTCGGCGCGAATCCGCTGTACTGCGTCGCATAGCCCGTCGCGCATGGAACCGTTCAGGGCGTTCTTCTGCTTCGGACGGTTGAGCGTCAGCGTTGCCACGCCATCCGAGATTTCCATCAGCAAGCCGTCTTCTTCTGTCATGCCTGTCTCCATTTTTCGTCTACCACGGTCAGCTTGGCCGATCCTTGGCCATCCCGCCATTTGCATGTGTTGAATCCTGCGTTCGCCTGCGCGGAAGTCCCCCCGTAGTTGCGCGAATAGATCGAATGGGCCCGTTGGGGGGATAATCGCTGACTATTCTGGAGACAACGTCATGCGCTTCGACCTGGTCGATCTGAATCTCTTCACGCATATCGCTGAGGCCAGCAGCCTGACCCGCGGTGCAGAACGTTGCCACCTATCCCTGCCGGCTGCGAGCACACGCATCAAGAACCTGGAAGAACAGGTTGGCGTCAAACTGCTGAGCCGCAGCAGCCTCGGCGTCAAGGTAACGCCAGCGGGCGCGACGCTGCTTGCGCACGCCCGGCGCGTGCTGCGCCAGATCGAGCAGTTGAGCGGTGACCTGCAGGAGTATTCGTCCGGTATCAAGGGGCATGTACGCGTGTTCGCCAACACCACCGCGATGAGCGAGTTCCTGCCCGGTGTGCTGCGTACGTACCTCGTCAATCACCCCGACGTGACGGTCGACATCCGGGAGCGCCTCAGTCCGGATATCGTCAGGGCCGTGCAGGAAGGCATGGTCGATATCGGCATCGCCGCCAGCGGCGTCAACATGGAAGGCCTGGAAGTGATGCCCTATCGGCTCGACAGGCTCGTGCTGGCGACGGCACTCAGCCATCCGTTTGCCCAGAAGAAGCGGGTGCGCTTCGTCGAAACGCTCGATCAGGATTTCATCGGCCTGCCCGAAGAAAGCGCCATCCACAACTTCCTGAAGCGTGCCGCATCGGACCTGCAGCGCAACCTGCGCTGGCGCATCCAGGTCAGCAACTTCGAGACCGCCGCGCGCATGATCGAGGCAAACGTGGGGATCGGCGTGCTGCCGGAGAGCACCGCGCGCCGGCTTGCCCAGACCATGGCGCTGAAGATCGTACCGATCGAGGATGAGTGGGCCGAGCGCAAGTTGCAGATCTGCGTGGCGGACCTGGACGCGCTACCCGTGTTCGCGCGCAAGCTGGTGGAACTGCTGGTCGAGGACGGCATCGGCAACCCGGTCTGACGATTGCCGACGCCCCGAGCCGCTCATACCGCGGCTAGACCCCGGCTAGACCCCGGCTAGACCCCGGCTAGACCCCGGCTAGACCAGTTCCGCAATCATTCCCCGCAGCCGGTGCTTGTGCAGCTTGCCGCTGGCCGTCGTCGGCACCGCCGACACGCGCACGATACGCGCCGGGCGCTTGTACGGCGAGAGCCTTTCGGCAAGGTAGGCGTGAAGATCCCTTTCGTCGAACGTTTCGCCTTCGCGAATCTCGACGAACGCGATGATCTCCTCGTCGCCGTCTTCCGCCGGATTGCCGACCACGGCAGACAAGCGGACCGACGGATGCGAGTTGATGACCGACTCCACTTCGATCGGATAAACGCTGAAGCCCGAACGGATGATCAGATCACGCGTTCTGCCCACGATGAACAACGCACCATCCTGATCGATGCGTCCGATGTCGCCCGTATTGAGCCAGCCATCGGGGCGCAATGCTTCCGCAGTCTGTTCGGGTGCGCGATAGTAGCCACGCATGACACCGGGGCCTCTCACCCACAACTCTCCGGGGCTGCCCTCGGGCACTGGTTCGCCACCCGGCCCCACCACGCGCAACTCCGCGCCTTCCACGATCTCCCCGGCAGAGCTGTCGCTGCGGGGCCGGTCCGTGCGCGTGATGAACAGCGAGCCTGCGTACTCGGTCATGCCATAACCGTGATGCAGCGGCTGACCGAACATCGCCTCGACGTTGCGCTTGAGCGCGAGATCGAGCGGGCCACCGCCGGTATAGAGATAACGCAAACGCTTCGGATGCAGCGTGGTGACGCCGGTCTTGCCCAGGTAAGCCAGGATGCGACTGAACATCGCCGGCACACCCTGCAGGATCGAGATATCGTCGCGTTGCAGCGCCGCGCAGGTATCGGCCACGTTGAAGCGTGCAACCAGATACAGGCTGCCACCGGCCTGGAACGTGGCGAGCAGCAACGTCGCCAGCCCGAAGATGTGCGACATCGGCATGATCGCGAACGCGCAGTCTTCCGGCCCCATCCGGCGGATCTCCGCCGTCACGCGGGCGTAGTGCAGCAATCCGCGATGCGTGACCATCACGCCCTTGGGTTGGCCTGTAGTGCCTGACGTGTAGATCAGCGCGGCCACGTCGCGCGCCAGTTCGGCAGGCTCGCGCTCGCTGCCGGCATCCACGTCGGCAGCCATCAGCGGACCTAGGCCCGGTGGCGAGATTTCGCGGGCGCGATAGCGCAAGCCATGCCGCAATGCATCGGGGGATGCGGCATGCGTGAATAGCATCAACCGCGGCGTGCAATGCGCGCGGATCTCCTCGATCTCACGCGCAGTCAGCCTGGCATTCGTCACAACCGGCCACGCACCAAGCTCCGACAAGGCGAAGATCAGCGTGATCATGGCCAGGCTGTTCTCCGCGACGATCAGCACACGATCGCCGGTGCTGACACCCTGCGCTTCGAGATAACGCTGGGCCAGTTCGACGCCTTCCCAGAGTTGCGCATAGGTGACGACACGGTCGCCCTCGCGCACCGCCACATTGTGCGGGGTACGGGTCGCCCAATGGCGGGGGATATCGCTGATCCGATGCGCGATCGGTCGCTCCTGCGGCATCTGGCTCAAATCCTCATGGAGAGTGGAACACGGCCCGACCGGGCCCGATCAGGGCGCGGTCGGGTCACACGTCGAAGTCTAGGGTCAGCAAGGTGCCAGCGCAATTCGCCGTTCGAAAAGCAGTACTTCGCCCGCGCGAAACCGCCGGGTGATCCGGCTTGCCCGACCTCCATTCTTCGACCGCTTTTGCCTCGCTTATGCCTCGCTTATACCTTTTACTCGACCTCGATATTCGCCGTCTTGACCACGTTGCCCCAGAGCGCGAGTTCCTTCTTGATACGCCCTTGCAGCGCGGCCGGGCCGGACACGTTCAGGTCATAGCCACCGTCGACCATCCGCTCCCGGTAGGCCGCATCCTGCCCCACGGTCTGCTGCGCTTTCACGAGCCGATCCGTCACATCGGCAGGCAGTCCCGGGGGACCAACCAGCGCGTACCAGCCCGTCAGGTCGTACTGCTTGAGGCCGGATTCGACCAGTGTCGGCACATTGGGCAGCGCGGGGTTGCGCGTTTTCGACGTCACGGCCAGCGCACGTACCTTGCCGCCCCGGATATGGCCGATGGCCGTCCCGGTGATATCGAACATGAAGGTCACCTTGCCGCTGATGACGTCGGCCATAGCCGGCGCATTGCCCTTGTATGGCACGTGCAGCATCTTCACTCCTGTCATCTGCGCAAGCAGTTCCGCCGACAGATGGTTCGACGCACCCACGCCCGCCGAACCAAAGCTCACTTCGCCGGGATGCTTGCGTGCGTACGTGACCAGCTCGTCCACGTTCTTGGCCGGGAAATCCTTGTTGATCAGCAGCACGTTGGTGTAGTCGGTGATCAGGCCGACATAGCTGAAATCCTGTGCCGGCTTGAAGCTGACGGACTTCTGGATCAGCGGCGTCATTGTCATCGTGGGGCTGGCCACGAAATAGAGCGTGTAGCCGTCAGGCTTGGCGCTGACCGTCATGCCAGCCGCGATGGCGCCGCTGGCACCTGCTCGGTTATCGACGATTACCGGCTGCTTGAGCACACGCCCGAGGTAGTCCGCGTAGATGCGCGCGGCAGTATCGACCGGCCCACCCGGCGCATACCCAACCAGCAATCTGACGGGACGGGATGGGTAGGCATCGGCAAGTGCCGAGCCGTTCGCAAGCACAAGCATTACCGCGGCAAGAAAAATTCGTAGCATTGTCTCCACCTGTTTTCTGCATCAGGACTTCCATTGCTCACCGGCTTTATCGCGAATTTGTCGTGCGGTGAGTTGGGGGAGACTTTGCGGCAGACCCGCTGGGCCGGCAATTTGCATTTGTTGAAGGTGGGCTTTGAGGATGCGATAGCGGGCCGGCGCCCGTGGCCGCTACCGATAGTGCGGAGCCCTTCCAAGGGATAACCCCGACATGCGCGAGTGTTTGGAGGAAACCACCTAAGGTTTTGATTGTGCTCGCAAAGTCAGGTGTCTTTACTGTTTCAAACAAATGGTTCCACCACCGAGGAGACCAGATGGAACACGGCAATCGTCGTGGGCCCGGCCGGGCTTGCGCGCATCAGGACACCGTCACGCTGAAGGCAGGGACACGCAGGTCCACAAGCGCCATCGCGGGAACTGCGGCGGGAACTGCGGCGGCCATCGCCGCAGCCATCGCCATGGCCTGGCCAGCCAGCGCCACGGCCAGCAGCGACTATGCAAAGACACGCTATCCGATCGTGCTGGTGCATGGCCTGACCGGCGCGGCAAAAATTGGCGGCGTGATCGACTACTGGTACGGCATTCCTGAGGTGCTGCGAGCCAATGGCGCCACAGTCTACGTGTCCACGGTGCCGTCATTCAACAGCGATGAAGAACGCGCGCTGGCGCTGCAGGCCTATGTACGCGCGGTCAAGCTGGAGACCGGCGCCGACAAGGTCAATCTGATCGGACACAGCCAGGGCGGGCCCACCTCGCGGATGCTGGCTGCCATGTCGCCGCAGGATGTGGCATCGGTGACGACTATCGGTAGCCCGCACCGCGGCAGCCAACTCGCCGACGTCGTGCTGGACGTCATCAACGGCATCAGCAGCATTCCACTTGCGGGGCCGGCGCTGGTTAACGTGATTCAGGGCGTAACGAATCTTCTGGGCTGGTTCAACGGCATGTTCAATGGACAGGCGCTGAACCAGGACGCGATTGCCTCGGCGCGCATCCTGACCAGCCAGGGCGCCGCCGAGCAGAACGCGCGGCTCAACGCCACCCTGGCGCCTGGCTCGCAATCCGCGCTGGGCCCGGATTGCGACACCCCGGGAGCAGTCGCCGAGCAACGGCAGGGGCGCAATGCCAACGGAAATCTCGTCACCTACACCCAGGCCGCTTACTCCTGGACCGGCCGGGGCGGCCCTATCAACCTGCTGCGCTCGAACCTGCTTGACCCATCCACGGCAGCCATGGCGGCCGCTGCCAGTGTCATGGGCATGAAGGGCGCCGGCCCCAACGACGGGATGGTGTCGGTGTGCAGCGCCAAGTGGGGACGCGTGCTTTCCACCGACTACTACTGGAACCATCTCGACGAGATCAATCAGATGCTCGGTATGTATCAGGACGTCGACCCACGCACGGTAATCCTGAATCACGCCAACCGCTTGCGCAATGATCAGCTCTGAGCGAAGGCCAGGGGTCAACCTGGTCCTGGTAGTAGCCGGGCTCGTGGGTGCCGCCGTCTATTGGGCAACGGCACCCACGGAACCGACGCAAGGTCCACTGCAGGCACGGTCCCGCACGGACGCAAGGCCGGAGCTATCGGCATCACCCGCTGACAGCATCCGCGCGCGAAACATCACCGAGATGCCGTCGTTGGCGGGCGTCGATATTCCACCGGGCCCGGAAGCCGACGCGCAAGGCAATCTGCGCCTGACGCGCGCGCTGCGCACCTACTTCGACTTCTTCCTGAGCGCCAGCCATGACGCCGGCGACGCCGTGGCATTGGACCAGTTGGTGCGCGACGACATCCGCAAACATGTGCCGCAACCGGCCGAGGACCAGGCGTGGCAACTGTGGCAACGCTACCGGGCATACCTGTCCGAGATTCAGCCCAAAGCCTCCGATGGACCGATGACCAGTGTGATTGGCGCGCCGGACACCAGTCAGGTGCAACGCCTGCGCGCATTGATAGCCGACCGCAATGCCGCGCGAGCGCGCCACTTGCCAGACGTCGTGGCCATCTGGTTCGACGACGAGCAAGCCTACGACGACGCCATGCTCGCGCGCCTGGAGATAGCCACCGAGCCCGGCCTCGACGACGCCGAACGACAGCGCCGCCTGTCCGCACTGGACGCCACGCTGCCCGAGTCTGTACGTGCCGCTCGCGAAGCCGAAGCAAGGCCGCAGGCGATCAGCAAGACGATCGCCAGTATGCAGACGGCAGGACGTAGCACGCAGGAGATCGGTGCGTCCCTGGCTCAGGCATACGGTCCCGAGGTCGCCCAACGCTATCAGCAGCAGGCGCAGGCCGAGCAGGCCTGGCAGCAGCGCTACGACGATTACGCAGCCCAGCGGTCGCAGATCGTCTCGTTCGCCGGTTTGTCGGAACAGGACCGCGCACAGCAGCTTGAAACGCTGCGGCGGCAAACGTTCACCAATCCAAGTGAAGCGTTGCAGGCCGAGGTGATGGACAAGGCTGTGGGGGGACGACGGGCGGCGCAGTGAGAGCGGTGCCATCTCCTGCAAGGTGCCTTCTCATGTCAGCCTGCTTCGGCACGGCGAATCGCGATCTCTCGGAGTCGCGCGCCCGCCCCACGCAGGCGTACCCTCCCGCCCTTCACGTGGAATCCACTAAGATACTGGCTTCCTGACTCACGCCCTGCTCGCCTTCTGCGCCCGGCACGCCTCACATCCCATGGCAACACGACGTACCGACGAAGCCTTCCTCGAGGAATTGACGCACCTGCTGATCACCACGGGTGTCTCGACGCTGACCATCGGAGAGATGGCTCAGCGCATGCGATGCTCGCGCCGGCGCTTGTACGAAATCGCGACAACCAAGGAAGAGCTGTTCGTTCACGTCTGCCGCAATGTGCTGGAAGCCAATCTGGAAAAAGGCTACGCGGCAGCCAGGCGCGCTCCCGACGCAGCGCAGGCCATCTCGGCCTATATGCATGCCACCCTGAATGCCACGGGACTGAGCAAGGCGGCCCTTACCGACCTGGACGCCATCGAGAGCGGCCGCAAGGTGTTCGATGACTACCAGCTCGCGCGCGTGCGCGGACTGGAAAGCATGATCGAGGAAGGTGTGAGACAGGGGCTGATGGCCCCGCACAATCCGCGCCTGGTTTCCGAAGCCATCCTGGGCGCGGCACACCGTCTGCGCAACCAGCAGTTCCTGCAGCAGACCGGCATGAAGATCGGCGATGCCTTCAGCGAATTCTACGAACTCATTCTGAACGGCCTTTTGGTCAGGCCGTCAACGCCCACCCCACGGGCAAAGCAACCCCGCGGCTGAGCGGATACCTCCGTTCCCGCCACGCAGGGAAGGCGCCGAGCCGACGCTCGCCGCCTACTGCGGCGGTATGTTGGCGGCTCGGATGACGCGCCCCCATTTCTCGTATTCCTCCTGCACAAATCGGCTGCTCTGTTCGGGGCTATCCACAATGGGGATCAGCGCTGCGGCATCCAGGGTCTTGCGCAGATCGGGGTTCTTCTGCGCCTGATTGATGACCTGGTTCAGGCGCGCAATGGTAGGCGCCGGCGTGCCCTTTGGTACGAATGCCGCCATCCAGCCCACGACTTCAAACGCAGGCACGCCGGACTCTGCCACCGTCGGCACATCGGGAAGCTGAGGCGCGCGCTTGGCGGTGGTAACGGCGAGCGCCCTTACCTTGCCAGACTGGATCTGAGTAACCGCTGCGCCAATGTTGGCGAACAGGAAATCGACGTGCCCACCCATGAGCGCGCTCATGGCTTCGGAGGGACCGCCATATGGCACATGCGTATAGTCGAGGCCCTTCACGTCCTGCTTGAGCAATTCGGCCGCCAGATGCGCGGAACTGCCGACGCTGCCGGAAGCGTAATTGACGCGGCCAGGGCGCGCTTTCACGTACGCCAGGAACTCGGCGAAGGTCTTCGCCGGGAACGAATTGCTCACTAGCAGCACGTTGCCATTCAGGCCAAAAATCGCAACGGCCTGGAAATCCTTGAGCGGGTCATACGGCGTGGCGGCGATCAGGCGCGGGTTGATGGCATGGGTGACGTTGGTACCCAGCAGCATCGTGTAGCCGTCAGGTGCGGCATGGGCAACGAAGTTGGCGCCGATGGTAGCGCCAGCGCCTGCCTTGTTCTCGGTAACGAGCGGCTGCTTGAGGGCATCCCCCATGTACTTGGCGAAAGTACGCGCGGTCAGGTCTGTCACGCCACCGGGCGCGAACGGCACGATGAAGCGGATCGGCTTGGAGGGATAGCTGTCCTGCGCGTGCACGGTAGTGCCGGCAAAGGCAAGCGTCAGGGCGCACGCGCCCAGCAGTTTGCGGGTCAAACCCATGATTGTCTCCTTCTCTTTTTTTGGATGGCTTTGCGGGACACCTTCATGGCCGGTGCCGCTGCGACTTCAGGCTACTTGTCGGTCTTTGCCGTTCCAGTAGCTGCCGCGGATGGCCTTGCGGTCGATCTTGCCAAGCGCCGTCATCGGCAACTGCTCCGCGAAGATCACCGTCTTGGGCGCATTGACCACGCCTTTCCTGCTCTTGACGAACTCGATAAGCTCGCCCGCATCTGGTCCCTGTCCTGGCTTCGGCACCACAATGGCCGTGACAGATTCGCCCCACTTCTCGTCGGGCACACCGAACACCGCGGACATGGCGATGGCCGGGTGTTGTGCCAGGCAATGTTCAACCTCGCTCGGATAAACGTTGAACCCACCGGTGATGATCATGTCCTTGGCACGATCGACGATGTAGAGGTAGCCCGCCGCATCGCGGCGCGCCATGTCACCGGTATGCAGCCAGTCGCCAGCGAATACTTTCTCGTTCTCTTCGGGCCGGTTGAGATAACCATCCATCACCAGCGGACCGCGCACGCACAACTCGCCGACTTCGCCGACCGCCACTTCTCGCCTCGCACTGTCTAACAACTTGACCTGATTGCCGACCATGACCTTGCCGCATGAGCTCAGCAGGTGCGAGCGAGACAAGTCATGGTCGCGCTTGGACAGATAGCTGATGGTCATCGGCGCCTCGGCCTGACCGTAGACCTGGCCGAATACCGGGCCAATCCTGTTCAGTGCTTCCTGCAGGCGAGACGGCGCAATCGGCGAGGCGCCATACAGCACCAGCTCCAGGCTGGACAAGTCCGCCTCCGCGAGGCCAGCGTGATCCAGCAAGGCGTAGATCTGCGTTGGCACCAGAAAGGTCAGATTGATGCGATGCGTTGCTACCCGCGTCACAAAGTCAGACGGGGTGAACTTGTCACACAGGTACACGGTACCGCCGCGCAAAAGCGTCGGCAGGATCAGGCTGCCCGAAGCATGTGAAATCGGCGTGGTCACCAGATAGCGGATCTGCTGCGGCCATTCATACGTCGCCAGCATGGCCTGCAGCATCGTCACCACCGTGCGGTGCGTATGGAGGATGCCCTTGGAGCGACCCGTGGTACCGCCGGTGTATGAGATCTTGCTGATCTCCGCGGCGTCGTCGCCCGGTTCGAGCTCCGCGTCGTCCATGGCCGCCGCCTGACTCGCGAGACCAGCACCGAGCACGCCGTCGTCCAGCGGCATCATCAGCACGTTTGCAACACGCGCCTGCAGGACCTGCGCGCGCGCCGCGAAACGCGCATCGTCGACCACCAGCGCTTTCACACCGGCGTCGCCAAGCACGAAGGCGTGGTCCTCCTCCGACGCCATCGGATGCAATGAAACCGCCTTGAGTCCTGCAAGCTGCGCCGCGATGATCGCCACGACTGCCTCGACTCGATTGCCCACCAGAAAGGCCACGACATCCTGACGTTCAAGGCCGCGTGCATGGAACAACCTGGCCATGCGGTACGAGCGCCGGGCCAACGCTTCATAGGTGAGTGTCACACCGTCCTCGACCAGCGCCAAGGCCTGGGGACAAGCACGAAAAGCAGAGGTGTAGAGCTGCGCAATCGTGGCGCAGCCGTATCGGGCGGATGCCTGGGGGGCCATTCTGTCTCCATCGCCTTGTTTTAGGTCTGAAGGCAATGTAAGTCCCATTTCGGTACCATGTCAATCATATTGGTACCGAAAGTTCCGGGTGTATCACCCCCTGCCTGTCTCGCCTGATGCGGCGCCGGCGAACAAAAAGCCGCCCAGTTGGGCGGCTCAATAGCTCTACTCCATCGTCAGACTCCGGCCAGTGCCAGAATCGCTTCAACGCAGCCTTCAATGTTGGGGAGTCCCTGGAACGCTTTCGTGTCGACTAGGCACCAAAACCTGCCCGCTCACCAAACCGACGTCGTTGTCCAGGAATCACCCACGCATTCGCAGCAGATCCGCGTAAGAGACCAGCTTGTGCTTCTCCTGGGCAAGCGTCTTTGGCTTTGACTCCGGGCGGGTTTTTTTGCCGCGCTCGAATTCGACAATAGCGCGTGCGTCCTCCCGCGCGTAGGTTCGTGCGGTCCTGGCTTCCGCTTTCCGGCGCACGGCCTCCTGCCGTGCGGCAATACGTTCCTCTCGGGCAACGTCTTGCGCCGCCGACAGGATTTCGGCTTTTAGCAGATCACGCCTTTGCTTGGCTGCGGCACGGGCAGCTTGCAATTGCTCTTTCCGTTGCCGAATCCAGTCCTTCATGTTGACCGGGGCCGGCCTGGCTTCTGGCGGCACACTCAGGCGCAAAGCCCTGCTGATTGAAACTCTGTCAGCCCGAAGCGCGCGCTGCGCGTCCTGTTTGGCATCACTCACACTGCCTCACTCTCTTCGACCAGCACAAAAGTGCTCGCCCATGCACCACATGTTGAAGTCTAGGAACTCATCGTAGCGACCTTACCATAGCACTTCATCTCGAACGTCGATGACTATGCTCCAGACATGCCGCACGGCCGACAGCCCCCGGCAACAGCCAGAGCTGAGGAGCGCGAGCGCGAACAGCCAAATAGTGAGAAGCAGTGTAGCCATACGCAATCCAGCGGCCGTCGGAAGGACGCAGCGTCGAGCACTCTGGCCGACTGACGACGCTGGGATGCCGCTGCATTTCCGTCCGATTGCGCCTGCCAACAATCGGCAGCACGGGATCGGACGGTATGTGTTCGGGTGCGTCAGAATTTGTGACGAACGCCAACCGACACACCCACCATCGACGAGTTGCCGTTGCCAAGCACATAGCTGTTACCGAGCGAGAGGCTATTCGCATAGGCAATCAGCGCAGAGTCAAGCATCAAACCTGCATTTTTTGCGTAGGCGGCCGACAGGTACACATCCGTTCGCTTCGAGAAGCTGTAATCGGCAATCAGGTTCACCTGCCAGGGATTAGCGACGCTCGTGTTACCGAATACATTCCGGACCTTGTCATAGTCGTACTCGAGCGTGAGACTGAGCGCCGGCCCTACCTGATATATGCCACCAACCCAGAAGAAGTCATCTCGCCCGATTGTCGCGCCCGCCGGTGTCTTGTTTTGCCCCCAACGATAGCCACCCATGATGCGCCCCCAAGGCAGGCTGTAGCTCAGCGCCGCCGTCGCCTTCTTGAAACTGCCACTGCTCGCGCTGGTTGTCGTGCCAATGGTGGGATTGAACTGGTCGTACGCGATGGCCGCCCACAGCGAACCGCCAGCGTAGGACAGAGACGCGCCATAAGCACTGTCTCTTCGCGCCTGACCCGGTACTTCGCCATTGCCACCGATCGCCAGGCCTGTCTGCACAGTCTGCGGCAAAGCCAGACCAGTGCCAAAGGAATAATGCGCAACGCCGGTGAACTGGCCCGCATTCAAGGTGTACTTGATCGTATTGTCTTCACGGAAGTTCGCACCGGTAAAGAGCGTGATCGGCTCGTACTGCGTGGCAAAGTACGCCGGCACAAAGTTTACGATGCTGTCGAACAACGAGGTGTATTGGCGCCCCAGACTGATCTGGCCATAGGTCGCGTTCTTTATCCCCACAAAGGCCTGCCGACCGAACAGTCGGCTAGACTGCTGCATCGTGCCGGTGTCACCGCTGAATCCATTTTCGAGCACAAATACAGCTTGCGTCCCTGCGCCGAGGTCCTCAACGCCGCGGATACCCCAACGGGAACCGGACAAGCCGCCCGAATTCATGCGAACGACGTCACGCCCCGGCCCTGGATTGAAGCCATTGGCCGCTGTGGGCACCGCGCCCACGTGGTTCACGTACTCGATGCTTGCGTCGACCACCCCGTAGAGCGTAACGCTCGACTGGGCCAATGCGGAACCCGAGCACGCGGCCAGGGCAACTGCTGCAAAACGATTCAATTTCACCACTATCTCCTTTGTTGTCGTGATACATCTGGCTTGCAGGCATCTTCAGCCTCGCCGTCGGGACGAGCGCAGGCCGCACGCCGAGGGCGCGCAGTTGCCATAGGAAAAAATCTGGAAAGCTAGGGGGTGCTACCCGCGCGCAGTTTCGATTCCGGTGCAGCAGGCACAAGAGGAATCCACAGGAGATCGCGACCAACGATCACCTTCCCCGAAAAGCCTTGGCTGGCTGCTGCCCATCGGTGGGGATCGCTGTCGGCGGGCGCCAGATGCGACAGGACGAGGGTCTTGACGTGAGCCGCTTCGGCGACGGCACCGACATCCGATGCGGCGGTATGCGCATGAACAAGATGGTGCGCCTTGGCTTCCTCTGCCGCGCTCCGGGGCTTCGGGTACAGGGAATCCACCCAGGCGGTGTCGATCACCTCATGCACCAGCACATCGGCACCTTGCGCCAACCGAATCAGATTCGGGTCAGGGCTGGTATCGCCTGAGAAGACAACGGACCCAGTCGAGGTGTCGAACCGAAATGCGAATGCCGGATAGACGGGGGCATGGTTCACCAGTATTGCCGTCACCCTGACGTTCTCGTCACGGTAGATCTCGAACGGAGCCATCGCCGGCGCGGGATCGCGATCAGGATCAACGTCAAGGCCTGCAGGCAGCGTGATATCCATCACATCGACGCGGCTATGGGGATTCGGCTTGCGGCTATCCAGAATGTTGTCGTTGATGTCCGCGGCGAACGCACGGTACAGCGCCTCGGTCATGGCAACCGTGCCAGGCATCGGCTGCTCGGGTGCCACGACATCCGCCACCCCGTCGTTGCCACCGCTCGCGGGCGGGAGTTTTCCGCGTGAGCCGGGCCCGATCACCTTGAGTTTCTGACGCCGTTCGGCCAAGCCGTCCGACGCACCAAACAGGACGAGCGACGGATAGTCCACGATGTGGTCGGCGTGCAAATGCGTGATAAATGCCGCTCGTAATGTTTCGAGGCCGCGTCCTGGTGGCGGCGCGCCCAAGCCCGCCTGGAAGTAGCGTCGCAGCCAGCCCGCGCCGAAATCGACAAGGTAGACCTGGCCATTGACCACTACCGCGGAAGCGATTCCCGCAGACTGCGAACCTCGCCAGGAGGTCCGGCCGCCGGCCGTTCCCAGCAGTACGAGGCTGGCGCCGGACTGCGCCGCCGAGGTACTGTGCGGCTGTCCGATCGAATCTGCATAGGAAGTCGAAGCCAGGACGGCGAGCGCCGCGCATGCTCCCGCACAAAACAGGCGGAAGCCGATGACCGGGCCGGTCCCTGCCCGGGAAAAAAGATCACGCATATGTTCTCCGAAGGAAGATCAGCACTGGATCGGCATCATTCCGGCTTCACGCCGGCGTCCGAAATCACCTTCTCCCAACGGAGCTTCTCGGCCTCGATGAACCTTGCGCCTTCCGGCCGCGACATCGGCATTGGATACGTGCCCAGGTCCTTGAGCCGATCGACAAACGGCTGCTGCGTCAACGACTGGTTGACGGCAGCGTTGACGCGATCCAGCACCGGCGCTGGCGTCCCCTTGGGCGCGAAGATCGTGAACCAGCCCTTGGCGACAAGACCGGGCGCGACGTCCTTGGCCAGCGGAATGCCCTCCAGACCGGGCAGGTTCACATCCGAAGTCACGGCAAGCGCCTTCAGGCGACCGCCACGCACCAGGGGCACGAGCGGCGCGATGCCATCGACATAGACCGGGATATCGCCCTTCACCACAGCCTGGATGGCTTGAGTTGTGCCGCTGAAACTCACCTGCCGGAACTTTGCCTTTTGCAACTGCCCCATCATCTCCGCCGTGAGATGGGGAACGGAGCCACGGGTCGGACTTCCGATCACGACGTCGTCAGGACGTGCCCTGGCGTCCTTGATGACATCGCCAAGAATTTTGTAGGGCGTCGCGGGGCCGGTCACGAACATCATCGGCGTGTACGCCAGCGTCGCAGCCACTTCCGTGTCGCGCTGGATATCGAATTTCGCTTCCTTGTACATGACGGGCGTCGTGACAGCCGCCGCTGCGTGAAACAGCACAAGCGTGTACCCGTCGGCCGGCGCCTGCTTGAGCGCGCTCATCGCGACGATGCCGTTACCGCCGGGCTTGTTCTCCACAATCACCTGCTGCTTCCAGGCGCTGGTCAGGCGTTCGGCAACCTGCCGGGCGATGATATCCGGCGCGCTACCCGCAATTGATGGCACGAGAATCCGAACCATCTTGTCTGGATACGTGCTGGCAACGGCCGGCAGGGCCAAGGCTAGCAACGTCAGTGCGAGAAAGGGGCGTTTCATGTTGTCTCCACGTCTGGCGTACCGGCGACGTCATCGTCGCGGCACTTATTTGATATACCGTCAAATAATGATTGTAGTTTTATTGACTGCATCTCAAATAAGTAGATACCACTAGCGAGGTGGCATCGAGAAAGTGGGGGCCCCCGTCCTACCGGTTACGCGGAACGCGCGCTTCTTTTCTTCGCAGGTTTTGCTTCGCGCTGCCAGGCAGCGATGCCGTCGAGCGTAATGCGAAGTCCTTCTTCAAAGGCGGTATCGGAGGACAGTTGCGAGAACGATCGGCTGACAAAGCGCGCACCGGGATACTGCTCGGCCGATACCGAATCCAGCTTGTTCTGAATAAATGCCTGGTGATAGGCAGGCAGTTGGCGCGAGGCTTCCGCCATGCTTGCCGCGACGAGGTACTGCGCCAGCAAGTGGTAACCCAAGGCGACTTGCTCGGCGGAAAAACCGCCCTGCATGATCGCCGATGTCATCCGGTTGAAGAACTCCAGGCCATAGTCGGTTTCGCCCGGCTGCACATCCTGGAACAGACGGTACCGGTTATGCGACGCCACATAGTTGCTGACGCCGGGGTTTTCCACTGCCACCTGGAAACTGAGCCGCGCGATGCGCTCGACGTCCGCGCGCCAGTCGCCCGTCAAAGGCGGGATCCGCAGGGTGCGCTGGCGATAGTAATCGTTCAGTACACCTGACACCAGTTGATCGCGGCCACCAAGGTAATAGTGGATCAGCCCCGGTGCCACGCCAAAGTCCTTGGCAAGCTGGACCATCGAGATCTGGTCCAGCGGCAAGGTCTTCGTCAGCTTGATCGCATGCTGCAGGATCGTCGTGCGGCTGAGCATGGGCTCGGCGCCGATCGGGGACTCCGTTTTCGGTGGTCGGCCGCGTCGACGCGGCACCGGATTGGGCGTGGGCTGTGCGGCAACCTTGGCAGCGGGCGACTTACGGGCGGCAGGCATGGGCGTTGGACGATCAGACCGACTAGAAATTGGTGGTATGCCAATTCTATCCCCGATCACCCCGCATGCCATCCACCGCGTACCCCTAGGCTGACGCCACCGCCGTTACGTCCTGCCCTTTCGCGCCAGCTCTGTAGCGTCCGAGAGACAGGACCAGCGCGGCGGCAGCCAGCAGCATGCAGGGCAGGATCAGCAACGGCACATCGTAGCTGCCATGCCGATCGAACCAGGCGCCCAGCCCGATCGGACCGATGACTGCACCCAAGCCGTAGCCGGAGAAGGCAATGCCAAACAGCGAGCCAAACGAGGCCAGACCGAAGTATGACCGGACCAGATAGGAAATCAGGTCGCCCTCCGCCCCAATAGTCAGGCCGATGAGCGTGGTTGCCACCAGCAACGCGGCGTAGTCGTGAGTCCCGCGCAGCAGGAATACCCCGACCGCGCCCCCGACGAAGAAGACGCTTGCCACCAGTGGCGCATGGATTTTGTCGATCAGTAGCCCGGTGAGCAGACGCCCGACGAGGAGCCCAACGCCGACCATCGAGGCGCTCCGCGCAGCCATGGCCGCATCGAAGCCGCGATCCGCGAACAGCGATGGGAGATGCGGCCCCAGCGACAAGGTGGCCGCAGAACTCAATACGAACACCAGCCAGATCGCCCAAAGCCGGTAGCTACGCATCGCCACAGCCAGCGCTACACCTTCCGGCACATGCTTTACCCCACGACTACCGGAGAACCGCTCCCGCAATAGCCCGCAGGCCACCAACGAAAGCGCGACCGAGCCAACACCCAGACCCACATAGGCCATACGCCAGCCGAATGTCGTGACCAGAAACTGCGCCGTGATCGGCAGGATGACGGTGCCAGCCCCGAGGCCACACATCGCAATGCCCAGCGCGAGGCCCAGACGACGATCGAACCACTGGGGCAGCACTGCAAGGTAGCCCAGCACCGAGGTCGCCGCACCGGACACGCCGACAACAACCGAGAGCGCCACCCACATCAACATGCTGCCGTTTTGCAGTGACATCGCGGCAGTGGCCAGGCCAAAGACGATCGCCGAACACACGATCACCCGACGAACACCGAAACGGTCCATCATGGCGCCAACGATGGGGCTGACAACGGCCAGCCCGAACATCGACGCCGCATACGACAGGGACGCCTGCGAGCGTCCCCAGCCGAACTCAGCGGCCAGCGGCCTGACGAAGACGCCAGCCGTGGCATTGAACAAAGGGGCGTATCCAGCCAGCATCCCGAGGGCGGCACCGAGGATCACGCTAACGTAAATCCAGCCGGCAGCACGGGGCAATACTTGGGGGGCGTCATGCATATCACGGTCTCCGTGGTCATGGCGGCGCCTTACGTGGGCGGCCGCCTTGTGGTTTGCGCAGGGGCTCAGCGCAGTCCGGTCTGGCTGCCCAGATAGGCGCCTGCGCCCGGCGCCGTGGCTTCCAGGCCGAGCCTGCGCAGCATCTGCCTCACGGTACAGGCTGCCGTCGACGTCACCGGAATGCCAAGCGCTTGCTGAGCGGGCTCGAGCGCCGCCAGCGACGGCATCTGCACGCAGGCGGACAGGACCACGGTGTCCACACCCTTGGTGTCCAACCGTTTCACGTCTTCGAGCAGTCGTAGCGGATCCCGCTCTCCAACCTCAAGGTTGTCGAGGATCGAGAAATTGATGACATCCTTCACTTCGATGCCTTCTTGCTCGATGTACTCGACGACGGTTTTCGTCAGGGCATCGCTGTACGGGGCCATCAATGAAATGCGCCGGGCGCCGAAGTCCTTCAGTTCCTCCACCAGCGCGCCGGCCGATGTCATGATCTGCGGGCGATACGGCGCGTCCCCGATGGCGGCACCGAGTTCCTCAATGACCTGACGGTGATAACCGTTACCCATGCACATGGTGGCCACCAGGCACGCCGTGCTCATGACATCCACGCGGGCGTCGGCCAGTTCCAGCGCGCAGCGGCCCATGTCCCGGTTCATCCTCTCCAGTTCCTCAGCCACCACGCGATGCATGCGCACGCGGCTCGCGTGGAAACTGAACTGCTCTGGGAGCACCTGCATGCGGGCATTGAAGATGGCAGGGACTTCGCGCTCCATCGTGATGTTGGAGCTGGGCACGATTTGCCCGATTCGGTACTTCGACATTGTTGTTTCCAGAAACAGTTCAGAGCGCTGGCGACAGAAAGCGGTTCAGCACCGCGCGCAGCGAATCAGGAATCGGCGTGCCTTCGCGCCGGTCCAGCCGCACGCAAATCGGCGAGAACATGGCGTCGAAGACCGGGGCGCCGTCGGGTCGGCGGGCCACGCAGCGGATATCGAACGATCTGGTCCGAATGGCTTCAACCGTGCACGTGATATCGATCACGTCATCCGGCCAAAGCGTGCCGATGAATTCGAAACGCATGGCCTTGCATGGGGTACCGACGCCGTGGACCTCTCCCAGCCGGCCGTCGCCGCCCGCCATGTGCGCGGTATAAAGTCCAACCGCGCCGAGCAGGTAATCCGTGAAGCGGCCGGTATAGACGACACCAGCCGGATCACAGTCGCCCCAACGCACGGTACGCCGCACCACGAACGGGCTTTCGCTCAGCACGTACTCCGTGGCGCGCATCATGATTGCCCTTCTGCCGCCACGGCCGCGACTCCGCCGGCAGCCAACTCGGCCATCAACGCCGGAAACTGAGCCCGCAGACGTTCCGCGTCAATACGGCCGGTACGCGTCATAAAGCGAAACACGAACTCGTGCGGCGTAGGAAGATCCATCCATTCCCGAATGCGCTCGTACCAGTTATACGACGCCTCCGAAGCGCTGATCAGCTTGGCCTTTTCCGGTTTGCGCACGGCTTCGTACTGCTCCAGCGCGGCCGGGACATCGTCCGGGTGCGCCACGATGGCGTCCGCCAACGCCATGGCATCCTCCATCGCGATCCGGGTGCCAGATCCGATCGAGAAATGCGCACTGGTCAGCGCATCGCCAATCAGGACCTGCTTGCCGACATGCCAGTTGGCATTGAGGATCACCGGGAACTGTCGCCAGATCGAATTGTTCGAAACCAATCCGTGGCCAGCCAGTTCCGGGGCAAACACTTTCTCGAAGAGCGCTTGCCGCGCTTCGGCACTCATTTCTTCCATGCCGAAGTCGACCCAGGTCTGGTGGTCGCACTCGGCCACGAATGTGCTCATCGAATCGGAGTACGGGTAATAGTGGGCCACAAAGTAGCCACCCTCGTGCTTGCGAAACACCAGAGCCGGACTCGCAAAGGGCTTTGCCACGCCGAACCAGGCGAAGTGATTCGTCAGTGTGCGGCGCGTCGTGCCAAAGGCCGCTTCATTGGCGGTACGCAATTGCGAGCCGATACCATCCGCCCCGACGACGAGATCGGCATCGAGTGCATCGAAATCGGCAATGCGTTTGTTGTACGTCACCCGTACGCCAAGCTCTTTTGCGCGCTGCTGCAGTACAGACAGCAGACTGATGCGGGGAATGGCACCACCACCTGCACCGGGCTTCTTCATGACGATGGGATGCTCGTGACTAACGATCGAATGCTGGTCGTTGAACCGCATGGCCTTGGCCAGGCGGTCCACCACGATCGGCGAAGCTGCCCGAAGATTCGACAGGCCTGTGTCGGCCAGGACAACGCCGAAGCCAAACGTCGCATCCTCCGGGTTCTGCTCGAACACGTCGATGTCGACCTGCGCCATCCGCTCCTTGAGCAGGATCGACAGGAACAGCCCCGACGGTCCGCCACCAATGATCGCCACCTTCATTGCGCATCTCCCGGAGCCACCACGAGCGCATCCATGTCGAACTGGCGAATGCTGCCCGCCAGGCCGCCGGTCAGCGCCCCGTACCAGACCGCCGGCTTGAAGCCGAGCTCCTTGCGCCGGAACTGCAGTACCGGATTGCCGTCGATGCGCACGTAGCCATTGCCAATGGCCGTGGTCTGATAGCCAGCGGTCTTACGGGCCACGTCGATCAGCGGCGCAAACTCGGGCACATCGAGTACATAGACCGAAGCCTTCTCGCCATTCGGCGCGGCGCGCTCGATACGCTCCGCCTTGCGCTGCCAGACCGGCTCGATCGATGCAAAGGCGGCGCCCTCCTCCCGCGCGCGTTCGAGTTCGATGGCGGAATCGATCGTGAACGCGGCATCCTGCTTGTCGGCGTCGCTGAACGGGCGCACCTGCCAGGTGATCTCGATCGGGTATCCGTTCGGATCGTTGAAATAGATCGACTCGATGACCTCGTGGCGAATCTGGTAGCGCAAGGGAATGCCCACCGCCTCCACGCGCTGGCGCCACTGCAGCAACTCGGCTTCGTCGCGCACTCGCCATGCGGTGTGCGTGGCGCGGTCCTGGTAGTGCTCGCGCACGGTCAGCCAGTCGGGCCGCTCGGTACCGATGTAGTAGAAGAAGGCGATCGTGCTGCCATTGCCGCTATCGAAGAAGAAATGCAGGAAGTCCGCGTGATTGTCGGGTCCCCACCCTTTCGCCGAAATCGCATGCACGAGCGGAAGGCCCAGCAGGTCGCGGTAGAAGTGCACCGTTTCCGCAAGTTTCCAGGTGGGCCGCGCTGTGTGATGGACGCCGTGCAGTGCAACGACGGGCACGTTGGCGTGGGCGCCTTGCGTGGATTGGTTCATGTCTCTTCCTTCTTCACTTTGCGTGGTGAACAGTGTCGTTTTCCGCTTCGGCGCGCAGCATCTGGACGATGCGGTCACGCAGCAGGACCTTGCTGAGCTTGCCCGATGCCGTCAGCGGAAACTCCGGGATGACTTCCAGCCGCTCAGGCCACTTGAACTTGGCGAGGCCGGCTTCCTGCAGGTATTGGGCAAGCTCGGGCAGTGTCAGGCCCGAAGCCGCTGCCGGCTTGAGCAGCACAAAGGCGCAGACACGCTCGCCGTAGACCTTGTCTGGCATGCCAACGACCGCTGACGCCAGGATCGACGGGTGCTGGTTGATGACGTTCTCGAGTTCTTCGGCATTGATCTTTTCACCGCCGCGATCGACGACATCCTTGATCCGCCCGAGGAAGAAGTAGTAGCGCTTGCCGTCAACCACCTGAGCAGACATCAGGTCGCCGGAGCGGTAAAAGCCATCGGCGGTAAAGCGCGTGACATCTTCTTTCTCGGACTTGTAATAGCCGCGGATGGTGTACGGCCCCCGGAACAACGCTTCACCAACCTCGCCATCGGCCACGGGGTCTTCGGTGCCGGGATGGACGATCCGCACTTCGTCAGCATCAGATACCGGATAACCAATCGATTGCTCGCGAATCTCCGAAGGGTCTTCCGGGCGCGTGAACATGATCACGCCTTCTGTCATGCCGAAGATGTGATGTGTCGGCGATCCGGTCAGGCGCGTCAGGTTGGCAGCGTTCTTCGGGGCAATGAAGTTGCGTCGCGCCTTGTCCGACGCGGTGCCACGCAGCAGTTCCGGCGCGATGCGATTCAGGATCGGCCCGGCAACGCCGAACCAGGTCGGTTCGTAGTTGCGAACGAGGGACTGCAGCGTTTCCTCGCCGATATCCGGGGCCACCGTCACCTTCGCGCCGCACAACAGAAACGGACCGAAGAAGCAGCCCATGTTGAGGTTATGCATGTACGGCGTCGGGAAGAACAGCACGTCTTCAGACGTATATCCGTTGCATGCAGCCACTGCGCGCATGTTGTACAGATACTCGTTCTGAAAGCGCGGGATGATCTTCGGCACACCGGTGGTGCCACCCGACAACTGGAACACCGCCGCCTGGAACGGCTCGTGGTCGACGTCAGCCAACAACGCCTGGGCGCGCGCCAGCGGCATATCGCGGATCAAGTCAGCCAGCAATACGGCTCGTCCGCGGCGCTCACCGCGCGCCTGAAGGATGAACTGGAAACTTGGTACTTCCGCCTGCATCTCCTCGGCAAACGCCACGTCGTCGAACTTGGGGTCATCTCCCTGAACGAAATGCAGGCGTGCCTCGCACAAGTTGCCCAGGTAACCCACTTCCAGCTTGCGGAATGCCTGTAGCGAACACAGCGGGATGATGCCGGCCTTCAGGCATCCGAGAAATGCGAACAGCAGCTCATTGCTGTTGCCGCATTGAAAGACCGCACGGTCGAGCGGCCGCAGGCCCAGGGCCAGCAGCGCCGCCCCGAGTCGGTCAGTCCGTTCGTCCAACTCCTGATAGGTGAACTCGCCCTCCGGCCCCACCAGGGCCAGCCGATCATGGTGATCGCGGAACGATTGACGGAAGGCGCCAACCAGCGTTTCGCCGGTCAGGTAACCGTCGCCGACATAACGGCGAAGGCGGTCTTCATCGGGATAGCGCACGCCATCGAGCAACACGGATGGGCGTACGTGGGTGGGTTGCAGCATCGTTGTCTACCTCTGTATTTATATAGTTCGTCTGCGGTGCCGCTCAGGCCATCGATTCCCGCAGCCACTCGACGATATGACGTCCGGCAATGCGCTGCCCGGGCTCCTCCTCGCGGCTCAACGCCATGCCGTGGTGGTTGCCGCGCACACGAATATGCTGCTTGTGCGCCGCAGGGATCTGATCGTAGATAGCCTGAATATCCGCCGGAAACGTGCATTGATCGCCGGTGTATTCGAGCAGCAGCGTGGGCTGATGCAACGTGCCAATCGTCTTGTCCAGCGCCGCGTTGGATGACAGCCCCGACCAGGTAGAGAGCCAGGATTCCGGCGTGACAACACGTCCAAAACCCACACTTCCCCAGTTGGACACAAAGGGATCCTTGCCCCAGAGAGAACCGGTCTTGCGATCGGACGGGTCCAGCGAGATGTCCCATGAGCGCAGGTCGGCGTCGGTACGCCAGACCTCGAAGATCGGGGCATGGGCTGCGAGCCGACGGTCAGCATCGGTGCCGGCACCGGACTTCACTTGCTTGCGGGCCTCCTGCTTGGCCCGCAGCATTGCCCTCGCGCGTGCGTCGATGCGTGCGACGCGTTCGGTCTGTGCGGCGCGATATCGTTCGATGAAGTCGGGCGCGTATCGGCCCTTGCCGGATTCCACATCGAACCCGTTGGCCTTTGAGAACGGATCGAGCGTCGGGTCCGTCTGCATGGGATCGTCTTCATCGGTGACCGACGGGTCAATGCCGCTCATCAGGAGCTTGCCCTGGCCCGGGTGCGGCGACACAAGGATGAACGCATCGACTTCCGGCATATGCAGTTCACCCAGGTTCGTCGGGCGGCCACCCGGCGTGCGGGCAATACGCATTTCACGCGGCGTCAGCGACTGCTGGTTGTAGAACGTGTACAAGCCCGCGCCGCCCGAATTACCAAGCAGCACGATCTTTTCATAACCAAGATCGCGCAGGTGCGTCATACCGGCTGCGACATCGAACAGCGCGATCTCATGCTCCAGACGCAGGTCGTTGCCGATCGAGCGCGGGCCCTGCACCCAGCAAGCACATCCGGCATCGAGCACGAACGGCACCAGGTAGTGAGTGATGGCCATTTCGCGCGGGTGCATCAGGGATACAACCGTCTTTTCCTTGCCAGTGAGGCTGAACAGAAAGCCGAGCGTGCGCTGCCCATCGGCCGTGCCCAATGCATAGGGCACCATCTGATAGGGGCGGTCCATCAGCCGGGCGTCCCATGAGGCACCTCGCATTCCTGCCGTCACTTGCGGCTTGTCTTGTTCGCTCACGCTGTCTCCTTCGTAAATGCGACCGTCTCAATAATCTAGTGTTTATTTGATATGCTGTCAAATAATTCCAGAGGCCCCGCGAACTACGCCGCGCCGGAAAGAAAAGGTGTGCCGCGAAGGCGGCACACCCGAAAGACGCGACCCAGCCGGCGCGTCCGGTCGACACCAATCAGAAGTTGTGTCGCAGGCCAACAACGGCGCCGAACTGATTGGCGCCGGCAATCACGGAGCCGTCGTACCCGTTGGCACCGAGCGCCGAGCCGCCCTTGTTCAAGGTGTATGAGGCCGTCAGATAGGCGTCCGTGCGTTTCGAGAACCGGTAATCGGCAGACATCACCAAGGACATCGGATCCTTCGCCGAGGTGCGGTCATTGGTCTTGTACACCGCGCCGGTCAGCGCAAGTGCCTGCTTGAAGTTGTAGGTACCACCAGCCCAGAACAGGTCCGTGCGGGTCATTGATGTCAGGATCTGGCTGACCAGCCGCCGATAGCCGAAGTAGGCCGATACTGGGCCGAAGTCGGCCGCTGCCGAAACCACGTAGCGACGCTCGGTCCGCCCCGCGGTCGCGGCGGAGGTGCCATTGAGCTGGTCGAAAACACCCGCAACGCGGAACTTGCCCATGCCATAGGAAAAGCCCGCGCTCATTTCCCTGCCGACGCGGCTGTTGCCCGGAACTTCGCTGCCGTTCGCGATCGTCGAGTCCACGCCAAAGCTGTAGAGCGCCGAGGCCGTCAGCGCACCAAACTTGCCGGTGTACTTCACTGCATTGTCGGTACGCCCTGCCAGCCAGGTGTCATGCGAGTACGACGAATACTTGGGTGCAAAGTACATCGGATCGAAGCCGATGATCAGGTCGAACGTCAGATTATGGTGACGCCCCATGGTGATCTGCCCGTATGGTGTGTCCAGACCAATATAGGCGCGGCGGCCAAACAATCTCCCGCCTTGTGCGGCCATGCCGGTATCGAGCACCATACCGCCTTCGAGCAAGAACACGCCCTTCAGCCCACCACCCAGGTCTTCCACGCCACGCAAACCCCAACGGCTACCGGCAATGTTGCCGGACGTCATGCGCACGAGGCTGGACGATTGCCTGGCGGCATTCGGTACGTGATTCAGATATTCGATGCCCGCATCCGCCACGCCGTACAGCGTGACAGACGATTGAGCGTGCGCGGTCGCGCCGGTCGCTAGCAGCGTCCCGGCGATGGCCAGACTTCGTTTCATTACTCCTCCGTAAATTTCTCTTCGATCGCGGCCTGAAGCAGCCTGCGATGTGCTGTCCTTGTGCGGCTGGCATGGGGGCATGCACTACGGCGCCGCAACAATTGACACCAACATAATTAAAGATACGGATTTTTTTGACACCCAGTCAAATAATGACTTCCGCGAACCAGGTGCTTACGGTGGAATCGAGTCAGTCCGCAATGGGCCGAATGGGCCGTCCAGGAGGTTCCGGTCGCCACGTGCCACTAAATCCCGCCTTATCGCTTGCAAGCGTGGGACACGTGCGTGGTCTCGGAAGCGAGTGATCACCGCCGCTGGACGTAGCGCGATTGCCGTCGCAGCATTTGTCCTGGCGTCTTACCCAACTCCATGCGAATCGCTCCGTGCAAGCAACTTGCTAGCACCGGAGACAGCGGCACCGTTGGTAAGAGTTTCTCCGCTCAAGGTACGGCAGGAGAACTTGGGCGAACAACATTGGCTTGTGCGGACTTTAATGTCATCGCCCATCGCGCGGCTGAATTCGCACATCAAGAACCTGTCACTTCGCCACCCTAAGTCCTTGATTCTTACAGGCACCCCGATGGGGTTCAAACCCAATACCCCCTTGCGTTAGTTTTTGGGCCTGGCATTAAAACGCGTTCGGGTTGTATCGGCCCTCAGGACCCCTCAATAACGGAGCGTGATCGCGCAAAAAAGCAGCTCCATTTGGGCTGGTCTTCAGCCTCGTTGCCTGGTCTGGGCGGATCGTGTATCTGCCCGTGGCTACGCTGCGACACGAGTACGCGCAATCCCCGGACCAATCGGTGCAAGGGGATGATCTTCCCTCGATTCCTCTGACGGTCTCCTCCGTGGTGCGCGGTCGAACGGAACAACGAGTACTACCCGGCACTGCAGCGCTCCAGTGGGCCAGATAGCGCTCCGTATCCGCTGCAACAGCAACCGGACCTTGATAGTCGAAATTGTCATGCATTCGGCCTCGAACCCTTCTATGGGGTTGATCATGTGCTCTTATCTCAATGCATCGATAGGCCACGACAAAGCACCGAAACGCCACTGGCGCAAAGAAATATCAACAGGGCACGTCGCACGTTGTCCGCAGAGATTCTTTTGCGCAAGCGCGATCCGACTGCAAGTCCGACAAGGCTGAACGGCATCGCGAACGCGGCGCTGCGCAGTAAGTCTCCTTGATGCAGCAGCCCGCTGCTCGCAAAAGCTGCCAGGCGTACCAGTGCACTAAAGAGAATGACGGCAGCGATTGTGGAACGAAATGCATCAATCTGCGGAAGCCGGCGGGACAGATACATCGTGTAGATGGGGCCTCCTGTTCCAAACAGCGCACTGAATACGCCCCCGACTACGCCGGCAGGTACGGACCACCCCCTTGCCACCTCCTCTTCCGCTCGGGCCGAGGACATCAGGAGGGCCCGTCCCGTCATCACAAGTACAAAGAGACCGAGGCCGACCAGGAGCCAACGTGATTCGATCTTCGCGAGCACCGTCGTACCTAGTACTACACCCACCGTCATGAAGGGAATCAGGCGAAGCAGTTCCGGCCGTGACACTGAACTCCAGTTGCGCATTCCAACCATCAATGTCGTCACCAGATCGAGTAGGAGAAGCATAGGAACCACGAACTGCAAGGGAATGAACTGCACCAAAATCGGCACGGCCACCATCGCCGCGCCGAAACCGGTGAGTCCAAATACTGTGTAGGCTCCCGCAACGGTTGCCCCAAGCACTGCGTAGTGTTCCATCCCCATGGCTGTCCGATTTGTTTTTGGAATGCGTTCCGAAGCCTATTGCATCTTGATCCCAGCGCTTTTCGCGAGCGACTGATACGCGCTGAAGTTCTCGGAAACGTACTTGGCCGTCTCCTCTGGTGTCAGAACTCTTGGAATGCCACCGTATGTCGCATTCGCGGAGATCCATCGGGTGTCCGTGGATGCCGATTTCAGGACACCAGCCCACTTCTTGACGATGTCCGGCGGCATCTTGGCGGGCCCATACAACGCGCTCCACCCGATCACCGCTTCCAGCTTTGGAAAGCCTGCTTCCCTCGCTGTGGGAACGTCTGGGAACTGCTTCAGCCTCTCTGGAGTCGTCGTGACTAGAGCACGCAGTTTGCGACCTGCGACCAGGCCCGCCATGGAGCTTAGGTTGTTGCAACTGAAGTCCACCTCTTTGGAGATGACTGCCAGTGCAGCTTCGTTTCCACCCTTATAGTTCACGTTCACCGCTCCGTTTGGCTTCAGATTGAGACTCTGCAGCAACAACTGTGGAGCGAGGTTCTGTACCGTGGCGGGGCCCGACGCGCTGTAATTGAGCTTTCCAGGATGCGCCTGAAGTTCCGCCGCCAAGTCTGCAAGCGTCTTGAACTTGGAGTCCGGGTGCACAACACATACCACCGGATTCAACTCAAGCAGGCCAATGAACGTAAAGTCATTCCACTTGTAAGCAAGTCCGGAATCCTGGATAGCCGGCAGGAGAACCTGAGAGCCGACCCGAGCCAGCAGCAACGTATATCCATCCGGACTCGCATCCTTAGCTATCTGCGAACCGATCGCGCCATTGGCCCCAGGGCGATTCATGACAACTACGGGCTGGCCCAGCAGTGCTGACGCGGTAACGGAGAGGTTCCGCGCGGACTGATCCGCGTCGCCTCCGGCCGCAAAGGGCACCACGATTGTGACGGGGCGGCTGGGATAGGCTTGTGCCGCCGCAGGTGCGGCCCCGGCCACCGTGGTTCCGATTACGGCGGCACAGATGCCAAGCGCCTTGATGCATCCTCCGACAATCCTATTCATTCGACTGTCTCCTCGCCAGGACTGTGGCAGTACCGAACACTGCCACGTGATCGTGCGATTCTGCTTGTGAGCCGCGCCCTCCAGTCAAGCGCCGGAGGATGAGGGGTCGGTTCGTTTAGTTGGCGGAGATCTTTCGCTTGGCGACCAATTGCTTCCACCGGCCCGATTCTTGTGCGATTTCCTGGGGAAGCTGACCCTTTGGCGTCAGTGTCCTGGTCATGCCTTGCGCAGAGAGATACTGCTGCATACTTGGCCCTGCGGTGGCCTTCTCCAGATCGGCGTACATCCTCGTGATGAGCTCCTTAGGCGTACCCGCCGGAGCCATCAGTGCGAACCATCCATAAAACGTAAATCCCGGCAGACCCGCCTCAGCAGTGGTCGGTACGTCGGGCAGCAATGGGGATCGTTCCTTGCCAGTCACCGCCAGCGCGCGAAGACGGTTGCCCTTTAGCAGCGGTGAGATGGCATTGATGTTGCCCACGGTCATGTCAACCGTTCCCGCCATGAGGTCTGAGTACGCCGGACCTTCGCCCTTGTACGGCACGTGCACCACTTCGATTCCTGCGGCCTCGGCAAAGGCCTCGTTAGCAATGTGCACCTGGCTGCCATTACCCGCCGACGCGAAGGTCAGCTTGCCAGGGTGGGCCTTGGCGTAGCTGATAAACTCAGCCATCGTTTTCACCGGTACCTTGGTGTTCACCGTCAGCACCATCGGCCCACTGGCAATCTTGCTGATCATCTCGAAACTCTCGGCTGAGTACGGGAGCTTCTGATAAATGAACGGATTGACCGTGAACATGCTTCCCGACGCGAGCAAGAGCGTGTAGCCATCTGGTGCAGATTTGGCAACCGCTTCCGCCCCCACCGCGCCGCCGGCGCCCGGTCGGTTATCCACGACAACTGTCTGTTTCCACTGTTTGCCCAGCTCAACAGCAACTGCACGAGCCAGAAGGTCCGTTGCTCCACCCGACGCAAACGGAACAACGAGTCGGATCGGCTTGTTCGGCCACTCCTCCGCGTGAGCAGGCACCATCGCCAAAGGCGCAATGGCAAACGCAAACATGGCCACGGCAGTCGATGTCTTGTACCGCGGGGCATCCGCGTCCTGGCACAGCTCCTTAACGATGGGATTCTGGCGTATGCGACGCAACCACCGCCGCCCTCCCGCTAGCCAACTGCCAATGGCATTGCCTGTGTCTCGTGAGTTCATCGTTGTCTCCTTTGTGGCGTCGCCATGATTTGACGACTATCGTGTGCGTTGCTTTATTTTTTTAATCCTAATTACAAATTCAATAAAACGGAAACGAGATATGGAACTTATATATAGCAATTAAAGTTCTTATCTTTTTTATGACAAAATAATCCCACCCACATCCTTCTGGATGTGATTTGATAATTGTGATTACTTGATTTTCGCTATCCCGTTCGAAACAGATTCAGAAACTCAGACATGGCAACCGAAGGCGGCCGCGCCGGATGCGACACGATGGATAGCGGTCGTATCAGCCGAGGAAAGTCAGTGCGCAATTCAATTATGGCCCCCTTGTCCAACATGCCCTGCACCAGAATCCGCGACAAACAACTGATGCCCAGGCCAAGCTCCACCGCATACTTGATCGCCTCGGAACTTCCCAATACGGTCTGAGGAGTGAGCGGCCCAAGGTAAGAAAACAAGGCACTCATCACCGCATCGCGAGTCCCCGACCCTTCTTCCCGAAAAAGCCAGTTTGCCTCCTGAAGCTGCTCACGGGAAACCGGTTGACCGGATTCTGTTTGTGTCACAGCGAGCCTGTCGTGAGGCGATGCAACGATAATCAATTCGTCGTCGCTCCATTTATGGCTGACCAAGTCCGCCGCTGGACTTGGCCCCTCAATGATTCCCACATCGGCGCGTGCTTCGGAAACCAACCGGATGACTTCGTGCGAATTTCCGATCTGCGTGTCCACCCGACACTCCGGATAACTGGCGTGGTAGTACGCCAGAATCCTCGGAATAAGGTAATTGCCAATGGTCGTGCTCGCTGCGACCCTCAGATGACAGGGCGGATGCCCGCCAGAAAAATCCCGTTCAATTGCACGCGCGTCCCATATGAGTCGGGTTGCCCGTTCCTGGAGTGCGCGCCCCGCATCATTGAGTACGAGTCGCTTCGAGACGCGATCGAATAGGGTCACCCCTAGCGTCTGCTCCAATTCATTGACGGCCGCGCTCACGGCCGACTGCGATAGCACTGCCTCTTCTCCCGCGGCAGAAGTTGATCCCGTCCTCGCCACTATCGAGAACAGCTCCAACTGCCGGAGGGAGAATCGGAACGTCGCCATGATTAGCTCTTCTGTACCAATTTCGGTCGCCCGTCGTCCGGCGTAATGCTCGGCTTGGTCACATCGGCCAGCGCTTCCAAAAGCAAGTGCGAAAGATGTGCACGAGGATTATCGCGAGGGACCAAGATACCAAGGCGACGCATCAACGGAGGCGAGCCGAACGGGATGGTACGGATAGATGCCGGGAACTCGTTCTCGACACCTCGAGCCGGCACGACTGACGAGCCCAGACCGTTGGCCACCATGGCGATCACTCCTTCAAGCGTATCGATCTCCATCGTCGACCGTACCGCAATCTGGCGTCGCACCATTTCCTCCTGGACAAGAAGTCCGACGCGAGCGGTGCGATTGAATCTGACATAGGGCGTTGTCTCCAGAATCCCCTTGTCCGAGTCCCCTCTGGTCGTGGCATGTGTGATCACCACGAACTCTTCGTTAAAGAAAGGCATGAACTGCAGGTCCAGGCGCGGAACCTCTGGTTCGGTAACGACAGCCACGTCCAGTTGCCGTCGATATACCGCCCGCTCCAGATCATGGGTCAGACCCGTGGTGAGGTGGATGTCGATTCGGTGCCCCTGCTGATGCAACCGCTTCAATGCAAGCGGTAAGACGCCCGAAACGCAGGTATGTACGGAGCCGAGCTTAAGCACACCTCCGGCCGCTTCGCGTTTGAGAGCCGCGCTCATGCTCTCCCAATGGGTCAGGAGGTCACGCGCGCGACTCGTGAACGCAAGCCCAGCGTCCGTCAATACTGGCGGTCTGCGACTGCGATCGAAGATCGTGATGCCCAGCTCTTCCTCAAGAGAACGCATCTGCATACTGACAGCAGAGATCGTGAGCCCGATGGCGTTGCCCGCCTCGGCGAAGCTGCCTCGGTCGGCAATGGCTACCAGGGTGTAAAGGGTTTTGACGTCCATGTCTGACAAATTGATATGTGATTCAATCCGCTAGCGCGTTGCGCCGTCATTCTGCCGCATGGACGTTGCGCACACGGGCTAGATCCCCAGCAGACGACGGGCGTTCCCGCCCATCACCTTTTCCATGTTCTCGCGACGAATCGGCAACGTCTCGAACCATTGCTTGTAATCCCGTACCGGGCAAAACGGAAAGGAACTTGCGTACAGCATGCGGTCGGCCAGGAACGAGTCCGCAGCTTTCACGTATTCCTCCCATCCTGGCATGCGCGAGAAGTACATGTCCGGCGACAGATACATGTTCGGCCGACGGAATGCGATATGCAGGATTTCCGTCACCCATGGCCACCCGCCATGCACAACGACCACGCTCAGCCTGGGAAAGTCGGTCAGAACGCGGTCGGTTTTGACGGGATCCGAGTAGCTCAGGTCCGGACCAGCAGTTCCCCCCACCATCATGATCACGGGTACGCCCAGATCTTCGCAATGAGCGTAAATCGGGTACAGACGCCTGTCATCGGCATACATCGGGATGGGGTAAGAGCCCGGCTCGATATTGATGGCCTTGAACCCGCTAGCGACCGCGTCGGAGATCGTTTTGCACGCGGTCACCCGGTTCGTCGGGTCGATGGACGCGGCACCAATGAATCGTTGCGGATAGTCACGCACGATTCGCGCGACATCCTCGTTCGAAACACTGCCCAGTGTGCCGGCGAGACGCCCAACCACGACGCCCTTGTCCACACCGGCCTCATCCATTTCCTTGAGCAGCAGTTCCATAGACTGCTGTTGAGCGGCTGGCGACGGCTCGAAGCCAACAGTGCGGGTAAAGCCATCACGGCGCTCACCCGCCGCATACATCAGCGTATCGAGGAAGCCACCAACCGGAGGGCGGAGTCTGAAATCAATGATCATGTCGTGTTCCTGGCTCTAGCTCTGTTCAAGAATGTCCTTACATCACCTCGTTCTTGCGGTCATCCGTTTCGCCGTATCGGTGTAATGCCGGTGGCTTGAGACCAGCGTAGAGCTTTTCGATCCCAGCGTTGATGACTTCGGCGTGCTGCGCGAACAGCGAGTTGCCCTCCAGGTCGCTCTCAACAATGAACGGACCGAAGTTCTCCACCTCGAACATCCACATCGCCTGCGCGATGCCTAGTTCGTCGAGCCAGAAAACGTCTTTCACCTGCTTGATGCCACGGCCGAGCAGCGCCCCGGTTCCATAGCCAACGGTCGTGAGGTAGATGGCCCCGCCAGGCGCGAGCACCCGCTTGTAGTCGTCAGCCGGCATGCCACCCTTACCGATGAAGATGCGACACGCCGTCTTTTCCATCCACTTCGGTATCCACTTGGAAAAGCGAAAGCTCGCAGTGGCAGTGACGGCGCCAACGTTATAGCTCCCGTCCTCATTGGGCGCGGCGGCTGGTGAGCAATGAAAATTGACATTGCTGAGCCCACGCAAATCAACCGGGGGTTCCAGGCCTTCGTCGAGCACCTTTTTGTAGACGCCTTCCCGGGCCGTATAAATTACCCCCGTCAAGTAGACGGCGGATCCGAGTTCGAGTTTGGCGATGTCTTCCGTTGTCGCGGGCAGGTTGATGTGGAATACTTTCAGTTCATCATCTTGAGGGCTTACCATTCGACCGTCTCCCTGCGCAGATAAGGGGTGAACCACTGAGGGTCCGTGCGATATTCGATATTGCCGTCTGCATGGATACGAGCCGTGGCACGTCGCGAAGACAGACAGAACGTATGGAGACTGATGGGCATCCCTCCCGTATGGGTGTGGCCTACTTCGATATGACAGTCGACCACCATTGACGAGCCCACGAAGCCCATCGCACCCATGCCGATCGAATTACCGAGCTTCATGAGTTCAAGTTCCAGCTCGGCAATCTTCGGGTCGGGATTGCGGTCACCCACGACACGGAGGCAAGCCGCCTGCTTGCCAAGCTGCATGCACGTATCCTTGGAGCCGCCCAGGCCGATGCCAACAATCGCTGGCTGGCAGGCCAGGCCACGCTTGCCGAATGCAATCAGGGTGTCGAGCACGAACCGCCTGATCCCGTCAATGCCGTCCCCGGGAAACAACATCCGGTAATCGGTGCCGAACAGTCCGCCCTTGTGGACGGTAGTGATGTCTACCCAATCGGCGTCGGGTTCGAATGACCACTCGATCTCGGGTGCATTGATGCCAACGTTGTTGTTGTTATCAGTGCGCCAGAGGGGGTGCACGCGATTGGGGCGCAGCGGAACCGCCAGCGTGGCGTCTGCCGTTGCCTTGCGTAAAGCGCGCTCGACTGCAACGAAACCGCGCTGCACCGCCGCGTTGTTTCCCACCTTCACGTAGTAGCGAGGCAATCCAGTATCGGCGCACATTGGACGGCGGTCCTGGTCGGCGGCGTCCCAGTTGTCCTGCATCGCGTGGATCACGAATCGCGGCAGCTTGCCAGTCTCCGTTTTCTGCAATGCCTGGATGCCTTCCTTGTAGTCCTTGGGGATCTCGATCGCGGCGCGTTTCATGATTTCGAGCGCGGCTTCCTCGACCCGATCGATAGAGATGGTCATCGTAGCGGTCCTTATGCTGCAACTTTTGGGGGTTGACCGGCCTCACCGGTTATCAGTGATTTGCCTGGCGTAACGATGTTGAACTTCACCGGAACCATTTCCAGGCGAATGTCATCGCCATCTGCCGTCACGCGGGTATAGCAACTGCTGTGCAGATCGCCGGGCTCCGGAAAATCTTCGCGCGCGTGGGCTCCCCGGCTGTTCTCGCGAGCGAGCGCAGATACGGTAATCACCCGAGACATGTCCACCAGGCTTTGCAGATTGAGCCAGTCGTGCCAGGTGACGTTGTAGCGCCGGTCACCATCCAGAACGCCCATGGCTAGCAGGGCCTCGCGGTGGCCAGCGATGGAAGAAAGTCCTCGGCGCATCGCCTGCTCATTGCGCAGCACGCCAACGTCATCCCACATCGTTTGCGCCAGTACATCGCGCAGTTCGTGTATCGCGCCCGGCGTCTTCGAGAAGGGATACTCGGCGCGCTCGACGCCGCTCAGGATGACCCGCTTGTCCGGTTCCTTCCAGTGCTGCACCTTCGATACATACGCCGCCATGGAATCACCCGCAATGCCGCCAAATACGGTCGAATTTGCCACGCCGTTTCCGCCCAGCCGATTGGCGCCATGCACGCCACCGCAATCTTCCCCGGCCGCAAACAGGCCCGGAGACGCAGTACTGCAATCGACATCGAACTCCACGCCACCCATCAGATAGTGGGCGGTTGGCACGACCTCCACGCGTCCGCCAGCGAGGTCGAAGCCGCAATCCTTGCATCTGTTAACCATCCCTGGGAAGGTCTTTGCGACCTTCTCCGGCCCAAGATGGCTCATCTGGATATAGACGCCCCCCATTGGTCCAGTCCGACCGGCGCGCATTTCGGAGTAGATGCCACGGCTGACCACGTCCCGCGTCGCGCGCTCTCCACGAGGGTCATAGTTGGTCATGAAGCGGTCACCGTTGCCATTGATTAACCAACCGCCGGCGCCTCGCAGTCCTTCCTCAAGCACCGTACCCGTCATGCGGGTATCGGGACCGCCCAACAAACCCGTCGGATGGAACTGGACCATCTCCATATCCCGGAGACTCAGGCCGTAGCGCATGGCCATCGCCAGGCCATCACAGGTCTTGTCGCCGGAAGGCGTGTGGTAACGATACATCGTCGGGCCCGCACCCGTCGCCAGCAGAACGGCCTTGGCCTGGACAAATCGATAGGTACCGCGGCGCATATCGATGAACAGCACGCCGGAGATACCCGAGCCATCCGCCGCCGGAATCAGCTCGATGGCCCGATGCTCCTCCAACTCCTCCACATCGAGCGCCCGCACCTGCTCCATCAGGCGGTTGATGATCTCAATGCCAGTCAGGTCAGCTTTGTGAACCGTACGATCGAAGCTCTGACCTGCGAATGCTTTCTGATGCAGCGTTCCGTCCGGGTTGCGATCGAAGAAGCATCCAATCTCATTCTCAAGTTCACGCACGCGCTCGATTGCACCTTCGACGAGGCGCCAAGCTAGGTCCTGACGCGGTAGCCACTTGCCGCCCTCAATCGTGTCCATGAAATGTCGCTCGATCGAATCGCCAGTGGACAGCGCCACGTTGTAGCCGCCCTGGACCATCCGCGTGCAGCCGCACTTTCCCAGCAGGCCCTTGACAGCCACGGATACCTTGAGCGCGGGATTAGCCTTCTTGGCATGCAAGGCTGCAAACAATCCTGCCCCACCCGTGCCCAGGATCAGGATGTCTGTCTTGTGATTATCGATTTGCATTTCAGATTACCCCCAGAGCAAAGATGGCGCCGATGAAGAGCGAAAGCGCACCTCCCCAACTGATCCACGACAAGCGCGCATCACGCGTGGTACTCCATGGGAGAAGCTCCAGCGCCAACAGTCGTAGGCCAAAGCACATGTGAATGGACAAGAGCAATACCAGACCCCATTCGCCAAACTTGACGGCGCCCATATCGGCAAACTTCAGGAAGGCGTCCATACGGTCCCGCTGGTCAAGTGCGAGACCCAGGACATAGAAGTGAGCGGGCAGGAAGATGCCAAGCGCAAGACCCGACAGCCGGTGCCCAAGAAACGCCCAATATGCACGGTGATTTCTCGGAGACTTCATGACAGCAGCCCTCCCACGGCTGCCACGGCGCGCAGACCCATCGACAGCAGCAACAGCCCAAACAAAAAACAGAAGACCGATGCAGCGCTGCGGCCAACCCTTGCCCACTCGATCAGGATATTGCGCAGCCCGATTGGCACATGGACTGCCACGCTCACCACGAACAGCGAGTAGAACGGGATCCAGAGGAGGCTGCCCTGTGTGCGGGAGAGAATTTCTGCTGCGGTCAGTCCACCGCGCACCGCATACAGAATCACGCCAAGGTGCACGAGCACGAACGGCGCCATGACCATCGCGCTTAGGCGCTGGAGGGCGAAGAGACGCTGCTCCATGATCAGCCACCTCCCTTCAGGAACTGCAGCAGTGCATTCTTCTTCAGACCCGCAATGCTGCCAGTCGGACTCAGGCTGACGGGGCAGTGGGTCATGCAGTTTCCCTGCGTGTGGCAGGAATTGCATCCGCTACCAGAGGTTGCCTTCTTCAGCACATCCTTCGGGTCTGCGTGACGTTCGTCGTTGAAAAGCGTCCACGCGCGATTCAGCGCCGCCGGCCCCAGGTATTCCTTGTCCCACGCGACCACGTCGCAGGAGGCATAGCAGACGCCGCAGTTGATGCACTCGATAGCGGCATCCGCCATCTTTCGCTTCTTGCTTTGCGGAGACACCGCAGCAGGCGGGTCGTTACGGGTGGCGGTGCCGACAAAGGTGCTACCGGCCTTCTTCCATTTGTCGAAGAACTCCGACATGTCGACCACCAGGTCCTTGATGCGCGGCATGTTACGCAACGGCTCGATGACAATCACGCCATCCTCTTCGACCCGACTGACGTGGGTTCGGCATGTCCAGCGCGGCTTGCCGTTCACCGTCATCGCGCAGGACCCGCACACACCTACGCGGCATGCGAAGCGGTAGGACAACGTTGAATCAATGCGACGTTGCACCTCGGTCACCACATCAAGCACGGTCTGGTTCTCGCGCCATGGCACCTCATACGTCTCAAAGTTTCCTTCCTCTGTGCCGCGGGCAATGCGTACCGTAAGCGTGCGTTGCGCGGCCTTTGTCGCCTCCATCACTTTCTCCCGTTTCATTCAATGCGCTGACGCGCCAACCTGGTTGCGTGCAAAGACCGGCGCTGGATGTCCTTCCATCTGAACGTTGATGCAAGCGGGCTGCTGGCTGTCGATGGCGGCTTCGAGGGCGGGGGCCAGTTCGTCGAGGCGCTCCACCAAGGCCCCGAATCCGCCAAGGGCAGCCACTGCAGCGTCATAACGAGCGGTTGCGCTCAAAGAGCAGCCAAGCAGGCGATCCTCGCCATAGGTGCGTTGTTGAATCACGTGTTCGGCGTTCCAGCGCAAATCGTTACCCACTACGGCCACAACTGCAGCCTGTTCGCGTACGGCCGTATCAAATTCAGAAAGATGGAAGCCGGCTGTGCCGTCACCCATCAGCAACACCACCGTTGACTCAGGCCGGGCGATCTTTGCCGCGATGGCATAGCAGATGCCACCGCCGATGGCACCTGACATGCCATTGATGATCCGCGTCGGAGCGTTGCAGTACGCCTGCGCCCATTGACCGAATTCACCGCCGTCGCAAACAAGAACGGGCGATTGGGCATTGCGCAGAAAGGCGTCTACCATCTCGCAAAGTGCGCGAGGATGGATGCCGGAGGTGGTTGGGGAAGCCGGGGCGCCACGCTCAAGGCTCGTCGCCGCTACACGCTCCATCCATGCCCCCCGGTCGCCGCGGGGAGTATGAGTTGCGGACGTCAGAGCATTCAGCGTCGCGGAAACGTCCGCTACGCAACGGGCAACCAGGCGGTCACCGAGTAGCCGCTCTGCCCGCCGTACCATCTCGACGTCTGCATCGACGACGACGACCCGTGCTGCTTTGCCGAAGACGTTTTCGCGGCCAAATCCAGTCGTGAAATCAAGGCGTTTGCCCAACAACACAATCAGGTCCGACTCCGCGACTACCTCGGCGATGGCGCCGAGGGAAGGATCGCGCAAGCCACGCGGGCTCTCCATCGGCACAATGGGAGCACTCAATGCCTTGCTGCTCAGACGCAGGGAAGCTTTGCTCGCCCCGCGGCACAGCGACGGTCCCACAAGGACCAGCGGTCGATGTGCCTGACCAATCAGGTTTACGATCGATTCAACGGCCGCGCTCCCCGGTTCCACCGGCGGCGTTTTCGGAATCTGTTGAGGCAAAGCATCTACCCCGGATTCGCGAGTCATCAAATCGAATGGAAGCGCCAGGTGAACCGGGCCACGGCGGTCTGCCATCGCTATGGAGATCGCTGTGTCGACCGCGGAAGCCAAGGTCCGCGCGTCGGTTACTCGCTTCGACCACTTGGTTAAAGGCGAAGTCATCGCGACCTGGTCCAGTTCCTGAAAGGATCCCATCCCGTCCTCAGAGACGGGGGAGTCGCCCGAGAGCAACAGGACCGGGCTTTCCGCTTGGGATGCCGAGTACAGCGGCGCAATGCCGTTAGCGATTCCAGGCGCAGCCGTGAGCATGGCTACGCCGATCTCCCCTGTCATCTGCGCCCAAGCATCTGCCATGAACACCGCTGCGGCTTCATGCCGGACATGCACGATGCGGATGTTGGCATCGATGCAGGCGTCATACAGCGGCATGATCTGATTGCCAGACAGGCTGAAGATCGTAGTGACACCGCGGCGCGCGAGCGCTCGAATGACGAGTTCGGAACCGAGCATTTGTCTCCGTACCCGGCCGTTTTTCGGCCGTAGTCTTTTGTGGTTGAGTTGAAATGAGTTTAAGTAATCGATATTTCTGAATCAATGATTTATTACTTGATATTTTTTGAACTAAAGAACAAAAAATGGCTTATGGATTACTTGTTTCTCACTATCTCAGATCAGTGTGGGTGGCGTGGACGTAAAGCCCTCTGAAAACGTCTCGCGCAAGTAGTCCACAAACACCTGCGAGACCCGCGAGGCGTGCGCTGAATAAGGCCGGATGGCGTAGAGCCAGTCGCCAAATGCTCCGGTGGAGCGCCAGTGCGGCAAGACCTCGACAAGACGGCCAGTTTCCAAGGCAGATTGCGCGCTGAAGTCCGGCAATAGCGCGATACCTAAGCCTTCGATCGCAGCATCACGCAGCGCTTCGCTGTTGTTCACCGCTAGCGGCCCCGTGACCGGGACTGTCACCGGATCAGCGTACCGTCCGCCGGAGCCAGCGACGGACGAAACAAACGTCCAAGTGGTCGTTCCTTGTCGCCGTGGATAGTGGAGACACGCATGATCGACTAGCGCTTGCGGCGTCTCTGGCGCTCCTCGGCTACGCAGGTATGCTCGGTTAGCTACGAGAACGGCGCGCGTCGCCGCCAACGTCCATGCGACGTGGGTTTCCGGTGGGGCGGAGGTATGTCTGACGGCGATATCGAAGCCTTCTTGAGCCAACGGCCGCAAGCGATCCGACATATCCAGCTCTAGCTGAATCTGGGGATACTTCCGCAAGAAGTCAGGCAGACACGGCACAAGTTGCTGCCTCGCAAAGGCCACCGGCGCTGTCACGCGCAGGAAGCCTCGCGGCGCCCCGGCAAGGTCCCGGACATTGGCGTACCCCGTTGCAATCTGCTCGAATGCGCCACGCATGGACTCCACCAGTTGCCGACCGGCGTCGGTCAAACTAGCGCTACGCGTGGTCCTTTGAACCAGGGCGATACCTGCCGCCTTCTCGAGATCCGTAATGTGCTGGCTCATGGAGGCTTTGCTAACGCCGAGACGCGCGGCGGCTTTACTAAAGCTGCCCTGCTGCTGCAGTACGACGAGCCAATGTAGGTGCTCCCAAAGTTCCTCAACCTGCTCTTTACGCATCATGAACCTCTCTAATCAGCACATGTAGTCGACCGTGTTTCACATCTATAGCATGGCAGCAGATCAAAATCCTGAACAGTAAGTTCGCTCTCGAGCGACTACCCGGGCGGCGACTCGGTCCATACACTCCAACCATCGATAACGCGACGGGCAATTCCGCCCCGCCCAGTACTGACAGGAGACGCCCATGACTGCGCCCTACACCAACCCTTCCGAGGTGATTCATTACGTTTCCGGCGAGCCGTATGAAGGCAATGGCAAGCGCGCTCAGGCGGTGTTCAATCCCGCCACTGGCGCAGTAGCACGCCAAGTTCGCCTGGGCACGGCCGAGGACGTCGACGCCGCTGTGGCCTCGGCGGTAGCTGCATTTCCCAAGTGGGCGGACACACCCCCCATTCGCCGAGCGCGGGTGATGCTAAAGTTCCTGGAACTGATGAACCAACGTAAGGACGAGCTTGCGGCGATCATCACCGCCGAGCACGGCAAGGTACTGAGCGATGCAGCAGGCGAAGTCAGCCGTGGCATCGACATCATCGAATTCGCCTGCGGCGTGCCTCAACTGCTGAAGGGCGACTTCACTGATCAGGTGTCGACGGGCATGGACAACTGGACGCTGCGCCAGCCCCTCGGCGTTGTCGCGGGTATCACGCCGTTCAACTTCCCATGCATGGTGCCGTGCTGGATGTTCCCGGTCGCCATCGCCACAGGAAATTGCTTCATTCTGAAGCCCAGCGAGCGCGACCCATCGGCATCGCTCTTCATGGCTCGCCTCCTTAAGGAAGCGGGACTTCCCGACGGCGTGTTCAACGTCATTCAGGGGGACAAGACGGTTGTCGATGCACTGTTGCACCACGATGACGTGAAGGCCGTGAGCTTCGTTGGCTCGACCCCTATCGCCAACTATATCTACGAAACGGGCGCAAAGCTGGGCAAGCGCATCCAGGCGCTGGGCGGTGCGAAGAACCACATGGTGGTGATGCCCGATGCGGACATTGATCAGGCCGTGGATGGATTGATCGGCGCTGCATATGGCTCCGCTGGCGAACGCTGCATGGCCATCTCCGTGGCAGTGCTCGTGGGCGACGTAGCCGACAAGATCATGCCAAAGCTCGAAGCCAGAGCACGCGAACTCGTTATCAAGAACGGCATGGAGGCCGACGCGGAAATGGGCCCAGTCGTCACGGGCCAAGCACTCGAACGCATTGAAAACTACATTGCGCTGGGAGTTGAAGAGGGCGCCACGCTTCTCGTCGACGGACGGAACTACAAGGTTCCTGGCCACGAGCAAGGATTCTTTACGGGCGGGACACTGTTTGACAATGTCACTCCCGAGATGCGCATCTACAAGGAAGAGATCTTCGGCCCGGTTCTTGGCTGCGTGCGTGTCGACGACTTCGCCCAGGCCGTGAAGCTCATCAACGGCCATGAGTTTGGCAACGGTGTCGCCTGTTACACCCGCGACGGTCAAGTCGCACGCGAGTTTGCCCGACGCATCGAAGTGGGCATGGTGGGAATCAACGTGCCAATTCCTGTCCCGATGGCTTGGCATGGCTTCGGCGGCTGGAAGCGCTCGCTGTTTGGCGACATGCATGCCTATGGCGAAGAAGGCGTGCGCTTCTACACCCGTCAGAAGAGCATCATGCAACGCTGGCCCAACGACACGGCGCGTGGGGCTGAGTTCGCGATGCCTACAGCAAAGTGACTGTGTGATGGGAGTGGGGCCGAGCGAAAAGCCACCAAGCCCCGCTCAGCTCAAAGTCTGACGCCTGGAGCTAAAAAACGTACCATTCAGGCCATGGCTATTTTGGGACGAAGGCGGATCACTGAAGTAGCGTTGAACGGCAATCTCGACAGAGGCTCATGCGCTGCACATGCATTCAGTAGACACTTTCGCAATTGAGGCAGGAACCGAAACCCTGGCCGCAGACCGTATTTCGGCGAACGGAAAAACGCAGTGCTTGTTCCTTCATGGCGCCGGTAGCAGCAGTCGTGCGCGTTGGTTGCATTTGCGCCTTGCGCTTGCGAAGCAAGGTGTTGGCTCCGTTGCCATCGATTTTTCGGGACACGGTGACAGTAGCGCCAGAACTCCTGGCTCGCTTGCAAAGCGATACTCGGAAGCTTGCCACGCGTTAGGCTATGTTGACGCCGATGAGCCGCGCGTGGTTGTCGGTGTGAGCATGAGCGGTGAGATTGCGGTGCGTCTTGCGGTGGCAAGCGTCGCATAGAATTTCGGGACTTGTCACCATTGTCGGCGCCGCGTACGACCCTGCGGCATTCGATGTCGCCTTTGGCCCTAGATTCACCGAGATTCTGCGCAACCATGAGAGTTGGCGAAGATCCGAGATCTTCTCGGCGATCCAATCCTTCGCTGGCCGCGTTACCGTCATTCAGGCTAGTGAAGACGACGTGGTACCAGCAGCCATTGGGGGCGATCTCGTTCGCAACGCGGTTCACGCCGAGCACGTCGAACAATTGGTCTTGACCGGCGTAGGTCATGCCGTCAGCGGTGTACTTGATTCCAACGTCGGTTTGATTGACGACGTCGCTAGCGCGATTGCACGTGCTGCTCACACGAGCGCAGAGCCGGCCGTGCTAGCGCCGCGCCAGGCATGTCGGAACGTGGCGGCCATTGAGACACCAGAGTGAATGACTGAGTGTTGAAGCGCTACCGACAATCCACCTCAGACGCTTGATGTCCCAGAAGAGTCGGTAGCTGCCTCTGGCGCACGACGCCCCCGCACGCGAATAGGCCAGATGGCAGCGACCGTAGTGAAGCGGACGAACAAGGTATAGCGTCTGCCACACGGCAGCCGAAATGCGGCGAAATCAACTTGAGCCTGCCGTCCGGGCGGCGTCTCGAAACGCACGACTGGCTGGGAGACGGCACTTGTGCGAACTCCTCGCACGAAGTCCTTGACCTGCGAATAGCCGCCCTGGTAGCCGGCAGCGCAAATCTCCTCGAATAGCCGCATCGCGGTCAACCTAGGATATTCAGCCAGGCGCGCCGTGATGATGCCGCGAAACTCTTCGATCTTGTGCGGCACGGACGGGCGGCATCTGTACCGCAGTGACTCGTTATCCCGTGAGCGATCGAGTTGCCCTATGTCGATCCATTAGTGGAGGGTGCGCAGACTCGCGTCCAGTCGCCGCGCGATCTCCTTTGTGGACAGACCTTGCTCCAGATAGCGACGTGGCAAACCGCATTACCCCCTCCCGTACATGGGCGTATCCAAGTCTCCTTCGGAGCTGTCACCTTGCCAGAGTGTGCGAATTTTGAGCAGGCGCGACCACTGCCCAGCCAATTTTGCTCCACGAACTCTTGTCCGCGCGAAGAAACCCTCGGACGCGCCCTCCTTGGCAGCCTTGTTCCGAGGTGCCTCGAGTTTGTTCACGTCGCCCCCCCCAATGCTCGCGAATGAGTTCACGCACGTCCTTGTTGCCTAATTCATCGCCAGTGGGCATCGCATTTTGCGCAGGCACCTTTGGTGCCGGCTCGCCGCCCTTGCCAGTGATCTTTCGATAGATCTCGTCCGGCACATCCAAGGTCTCCACCTTGGCGTACTCTGCAAATGGCTCGTCGGGTTCGATCTGCCCTGCTATCCGGACGATCGAATCGGAAAGCTGCTTGGATGACGGCAGCGCAACGTACACGCGTTTGCGAACTTGTTCTTCGACGAATGGCAACCACAGCTTGATGGCGAAATCCCGCTTGTATGTTCTCCGTTCCACAGCTTGACGGTCAGGGTAATGATGGCGGTAACGCCCATGGTCGACCCACCGACCGATATGCCGTTGACCGCGTCATAGGTCAGGCTTTCGATGGTGCCGAAACGGGCGATGTTCTTCGCTTGGGCGTACGTGAAGTTCCCCTTGCGAACCAAGTTCTCGGCTTCTTTGGGGTTCTTTACGCCCGGGACCTGCCCCTTACGGATCCGCTCCTGCATCTCGACGAGCGCTTCGGGGTATGTATCCGAAGCGACTTCGATCTGCATGGGCTTGCCGTCGGTGGTGTACCGGAAGCGGTCACCGTCGAAACACTCTTCAATGCATCTGCAGTATTGGGTCTGGATGACACTCCCGTCCACGATCCCATCAGGACCGTCCTTCGCGTTGTTGCCACCCGCCAGTTGAGCGTCTCGGCCCGTTAGACGGTCATAGAGGTCATTTGCACGCTCCGCGGCAAAACCGTGCCCCTGCCTGGCGCCAAACGGGACGTTGTCGGCGTAATTCCCCGCGGAGTGATGTCCGCCGGCGGCCGTACCGCCGTGATTGCGGCTGTTATCGTCGCCCTCGCCGTCAAAGCTCGGAATCAAATTATCGAACCTACCCATTGTTCTTCTCGCCGATGCGGAGTACCCGCCACGCAACATGGCGGAGGTACATTGCACGAGAAATCGGCGGAACAAGGGCGATGCTTGAGGGCGGGGACGCGGGTGGGATCGCCCGGACCGCCCGTTTGCCCTCACACCAACCACCCGCGCAAAATGTGTGCGTAGCGGCGCGATGGCGAAGCCCTACCCTACCTTGAGCCGGTAAGCCCTGAGAACGTCTGCTTTTGGGAAGTTTCGACGCCCGCTCAGGGTCGACTATGGTCCTCCTCGATCAGCTTATCGGATAACCACAATGGCCCGGCACTTACAGCACGTTTGAAACAATCGCTACCAATCGACGTGGTCAAGGCGTTGCACTTCTTGACTGGAGTGGCTCGTTCGACTCGGTCCGAATCGTGGCCTTGGAGGACGATGACTTGCGCCCGCTCATCATCGACATAAATGAGGTCGCAACGCTCGCGATCCAGCCTGTCCCCGCCACCGTACGTTTCTCCAGCGTCCTTTTTGGACCGCCAGGACGGTCGCTTCGCGTGCGCCGATTTCGTCTCTTCACAAGAGCTTAATTTACTAGTAAGAACATAGTCTGCTAGCAAGGACTTCGTTTGCACTGCTCAGTGCGGCCCCCCCGACTCCCCTATACTGCATCCGTCCCTTCACGGAAGCATGAACTATGGAATTCGCTCCTGGCATCAGCCAGCTTGCGGGGTTGCTGGCCGACCCGGGCCGCGCCGCGATGCTGTGGGCGCTGATGGACGGAAGCGCCCGGCCCGCCGGCGAACTGGCGTTGATCGCCGGATTGTCTGCGTCATCGACCAGCGGACATCTGACCCGCCTCTCCGAAGGCGGTTTGCTGGTGGTGGAAACTCGCGGGCGCAATCGCTACTATCGGCTTGCCACGCCGGAAATTGGCGTGGCCATCGAGGCGCTGGCCACCGCGTCGCTGGCCAGTCAGCCGCCGCGCATGCGTGCCGTGCCCGTTTCGCGCACCACGCCGCCTGCGCTGAAGCAGGCACGAACTTGCTACGACCATTTGGCCGGGGAACTTGCTGTGGGGCTTTTCGAACGAATGTCGCAGGCGGGCTGGATCGCCGTGGACGGCACGCGGGTCGACCTGACCGGAGATGGCACGCAGGCCATGGGGCAGTTGGGGATCGACGTGGATGCGGCGCGACGCAAGCGGCGGCAGTTCGCCTGCACGTGCCCCGACTGGAGCGAGCGCAAGCCGCATCTGGGAGGGGCGCTCGGGGCCGCGCTGCTGCAGGCGATGCTGGCGCGCGGCTGGATAGAACCTACAAGCACGTCGCGCGCGCTGCGCGTGACACCGCGTGGGCAAAATGAAATCGGAAAGGTAGCGGCAGGAGAGAACAGATGGCGATAGAACTGGAAGACGATGCGCAGGACGCCGTAAGCCGGCTGTTCGCGCTGATCAACCTGGGCGACACGCAACAGACCACACGGCAGCTCACGCTCCTAGAGGAAGCCCTGGAAGACGCCGAGGAAGACGACGTCGATGCGGAGGCATTGCTCTCTCAGATCAAGGAGATCATCGACTGGGAATCAGGCTTCTATGTCGACTGGAAGGACGTGGAGTCCTTTATCGGCTGCCTGAACCAGTTATGCGAGCGTATCGATCTCGAGATCGACTGGGGCACCGACGATACCGAGGATGAGGATTTCCTCGAAGGCACCAGCGTGCCCGAACTCATGGAGCTGGCGGCCGATCAGCTCCGCGTGGCGGGCTACACGCTCTGGAACTGGGATACGGGCGGCGATGCCTATGCCGGCTGGATCACGCGCAGCGAGGACGACGACGAAATGCTGGAAATCGCCGACACGCTGGGCTTCGACGCCCGCAGCGGCGACCAGCCTTTCTGACGCTCAGTCGAGGGTGATGACGGTGGGCTCGCCATCGTCATCGTTCTGATCTTCCGCGCGCTCCTCAATGCGCGTTGCGGCCGTCACGCGCACTCCGGGCCGACGCGTTTCCGGCACACCCAGCGTTTCCTCGAGCGCATCCAGAAATGCGCGCACGCTGGCCGGCATCAGCTTGCGGGCGGGCATCAGCACATAGACCTTCAGCGGGGACGATGCGTAGCCAGGCAGCACGCGCACGAGCTTGCCCTCCACAAGTGCCTCGCGCACAAATCGCGGCGACAGGCGCGTCACGCCCAGGCCATCCACCGCGGCATTAAACCGGACTTCCGCGTTGTGCGTGCAGATGCGGGGTTCCACATCCATGGCGAAGGTTTCCACCCCATCGCGCAGGAATTCCCAACGCGTATCGTCAAGATTGCCGACCGTGGGCCAGCCCTGCAAATCCTGCGGCGTGCGCGGCAGTCCACGCTCGCGAATCAGGGACGGCGCGGCATAGAACGCGCGTTCGATCAGCACCACCCGCTTGCTGGCAAACGAGCTATCGCTCAACCCCGTGTCTGTCATGACGAAGGCCAGGTCGTAGCCGTGGCGGATCAGGTCTGGCTGGTCCCAGCTCACATCGAGTTGCACGCGCAGCGAGGGATGCAGCTTGAGCAGCCGGTTCACCGTCGGCGAAAGGTGCTGCGAACCGACTTCATAGGGTGTGGCGATGCGGATCGTGCCGCTGACCTCTTCGCTGACGGACGCCGCTTCCGCGCTGATCTCGCGCAGTTCGCCGAACAGTGGCGCCACGCGATCATATAGTTGCTGGCCGCGCTGAGTGACGCGCACCCGACGCGTGGTCCGCTCGAACAATCGCACGCCGAGTTGCCCTTCCAGCCGCGCCACCGCGGCGCTCGCCGATGACTTCGGGACTTCGGCCAGTTCGGCCCCCTGTGTGAAGCCGCCCCCTTCCACCACGCGGCAGAAGATTTCCCAGTCCTTCCAGTCGATCGATTTCATTGCGCACCTTGTTCACGCGAACACCGGGAAAACCCTTACCCGATGGGGCGCGATTGTCCCACACCACGAACAATGATGGAGTCCATGCTCTTAGTGTGGGTATTACGGGAGTATGACAGGGTCAGTTTTTTTGGTGCGAATCGGATGCAGTGGCGTCTGAAGTGGCCGGCAGCCCCAGCGGCTGCTCGCCGAACAGGTCGGTCGGATCCACCGATTCGCACTCGGCCTCGACGGACATGCCGAGGCCGCCATCATCGTCCAGGCCCGCGGTCTATGGGTTGCGTTCCGCGAGCGCTTCGAGCAGCGCTTGAGACGGTACGAAGAACAGGCTGCCGGTGACTGCCTTGCTGTAGTCGAGCAGCCTGTCGTAGTTGCCCGGCGGACGCCCGACGAACATGTTCTCGAGCATCTGCTCGATTGGCGCGGGCGAGCGCGCGTAGCCGATGAAATAGGTGCCAAACTCGCCCTTGCCGGGCGAGCCGAACGGCATGTTGTCACGCAGGATCTTCACTTCCTTGCCGTCCTCTTCCAGCGTCGTCAGCGAGCTGTGCGAGCACGTCGGCTTGACCGACTCATCGAGTTCGATGTCGGACAACTTGGTCCGCCCGATGATGCGCTCCTGCGCCTCGACGGAAAGCTCGTTCCAGCCGGTCATGTCATGCAGGTACTTCTGCACGATCACGTAGCTGCCGCCTGCGAACGATGGGTCCTCGTCACCGATGATCGTGAAATCCACGGCTTCGCGGTCCACTGGATTCTCGGTGCCGTCGACAAATCCCACCATGCTGCGCATGTCGAAGTAGCGGAAGCCATGCACTTCGTCGACCACAGTCACCGCCGCGCCGAGCCGGCCGATCAACTGGGTCGCGAGTTCGAAGCACAGATCCATATGTTCCGCGCGGATATGCAGCAGCAGATCGCCCCGTGTGGCCACGGCGCGTCGATCACCGGCGCCGAACTCGCGGAATGCATGTAGCGATGCGGGACGCGGGCCCCCGAACAGCGCATCCCAGGCGTTGGTGCCAAAGCCGCAGACGCATGACAGGTTGCCGCCCGGCACACGTTTGCCGACGGACCGCACGAGCGCTGCGACATCCGCGCACCAGGCGCGCACGGTCGCGGCGTGCTCGGCACCGGGCGTCAGCGTCGCGACGATGAAGATCGCGCTGCGGGTAATGGGTTGATAGACGGCCTGGGGTTCGATCGGGTCGTTTGGCATGGGGGAGTGAGTATGGTTATGGCTTCAGACGCTGACTGCGCGAGACAGTCTTCAAGACTAGAACACGTGCACCAGTTGGGAAAGCCACACCTTGGCATGGGTTTCCGGGACCACGACCATGTTCCGTACCCCATCGTATACGGCACTCAAGCCTTGGCGCAACGCGAAGTCACAACGCAAAGTCATAAGGTCGTTCCCTCGAGACTCCCTCTACGTCGCGACGCCCACGAACTCGCCCGCTGCCTCCAGCAACCATTCGCGCAGGTGCCCCATCGCATCGCTCATTGGCTGCGTGTCGGGCACCACGAGGTAGTACGCACTCGTCGCGCGCAGTGATCGCGCCACGGGTGTCACCAGCAGCCCGCGCGTCAGGTACTCCTCCACCAGGAAACGCGGCACCAGCCCGATGCCAAGCCCCGCGCGCGCCGCGCTGATGACCATGCTGTGGTGGTCATAGCGCGCGCCGCGCAACGCATTGACATCGTCAATGCCGGCAGCCTCCATCCATTGCTTCCAGCCGAAGCTGCGCGTGACCAGGTGCAGCAGCGGCGATCGCGCGATGTCGTTGACACTGACCCGCTTCTTGCCGCCAAAAAAGTCTGGATGGCAGACGGCTACCGACTCCTCGCCAAACATCCGGTCCACTCGCGCGCCCGGATAGACCGCCTCGCCGAAGTGGATCGCCGCGTCGTACGGCGTGCCCTCGAACAGGAACACATCCGACTGCGCGCGGATGTTGACGATGACCTGCGGGTGGCGGGCATAGAAACCCGGCAGCCGTGGAATCAGCCACTCGACGGCCAGCGTTGGCACGCAGGCCAGCTCCACCGTGCCACCCACACCTTCGTGCGCCATGACGTCCAGCGTGTCGCGCTGCAGCTTGCGCAGCATCTCGCGCACCTGGCGGCTATAGAGCACCCCCGCCGCCGTCAGCGTGATGCGCTGGTTGGCCCGGTGAAAAAGCTGCACGCCAAGCAGGCTTTCCAGCGAGGCGATCTGGCGCGATACCGCGCTCTCCGTGATGTACAGGTCTGCCGCCGCGCGCCGCAGATTCAGATGCAGCGCCGCCGCGTCGAAGGCACGCAGGTTGGACAGGCTCGGAAGACGTTGGCGCATGAGGCGGGGACGGACTTGTTGACTAAAAGTCATCATCCTATACCGAAATCTCGCTTGAAACCGTCAGCTTGATGAGGAACGATTCGAACTCGCACCGCCGCGCCCCCTCTTAACGCGGCACCCCAGAACGAACAAAGACAAGCAGGACAGGGAGACAACATGAAGCGTTTGATCAGCGCCCTCGCAGCTGCCGGCCTCGCATTCGGCGCGGCTGTTCCCGGCATCGCCGCCGCCCAGGAATTCCCGGCCAAACCCGTACGCATCATCGTGCCGTATCCACCGGGCGGCACCACCGACATGGTGGCGCGCCTGATCGGCGACCAGCTCGCGATCCAGTGGAAGCAAACCGTCCTCGTCGACAACCGTCCCGGCGCGGGTGGCATCGTCGGCACCGGCACGGCGGCCAAGTCCCCGGCCGACGGGTACACGCTGCTGATGGGCTCGGTGGGCGAGTTCGGCATCAATCCGACGCTGTACAAGAAGCTGCCCTACGACGCCGGCGCCGACTTCGTGCCGGTGACGATGGTCGCCAAGGTGCCGAACGTGGTCGTAGTGTCGCCGGCCTTCGCCGAGCGCGCCCATGTGCAGACGCTGGGCGAACTGATCACCTATCTGAAGGCGCATCCGAAACACGTGAACATGGCATCGGCCGGCAATGGCACCTCCACGCACCTCGCGGGCGAACTGTTCCAGCGCATGACTGGCACGGAGATGAGCCACGTCGCCTACAAGGGCAGCAGCCCGGCCATCGCCGACCTGATGGGCGGCAGCGTCGACGTGATGTTCGACAACCTGCCGGCTTCGCTGCCGTTCATCCGTTCGGGCAAGCTCAAGGCGCTGGCGGTGACCACGCCGGCACGCTCGTCGGCGTTGCCCAATGTGCCAACCGTCGCCGCCGCCGGCCCGGTGCCAGGCTTCGACGCCAGCCCGTGGTTCGGTCTGCTCGCACCGCGTGGTACCTCTGCAGCCGTGGCGCAGAAGATTAGCCAGGACCTGACGCGCGTGCTCGGCGAGCCCGCCGTGCAGGCCAAGATGCGCGAACTCGGCGCCGAACCGGCACCGAGCACGCCCGATGCCTTCGCCGAGGTTCTGAAGAAGGATCGCCAGAAGTGGGGCGACATCGTCCGACTGTCCGGCGCCTCGGTGGACTGAAACCACCTACGTTATTCCAACTGCCTTTCCGCGCGTCCCCGCGCGGCATCTCATCATGATTTCCAACGTCACCTCGCTCGTATCCCTTAGCCTCGGCACCGAAGCCGCCACGCGGCTCTCGCAACTGGTGGCCACACCCACGCTGCCGACCGGCAAGCTGGGTCACCCCACGCGCGCCGAGATCGCTCATGCGCTGAACCTGGTGCTGTTCGCCGGCATCCTGGATCGCGTGCCCACCGGCAAGGCCTACACGGAGGATGTAGCGGCCGCGGGCGGCAAGGTGCACTTCGACCACGGCGCGCTGCGCACCGTGCGCTGGCAGGAGAACGGCGCGTTGCCCGCAGGCGAGGCAGCCTTCACGCGTATCCTGCGCCCGCTCGGCTACCGCCTCAATGGCACGTATCCGCTCGACCGCATCGGCATGACGGGCCGCTCGTATGCCCACGCCGATGCGCCGGAGGAAATCGCGCAGTTCTTCCTCAGCGAATTCCATCCCGAGCGCTATAGCGAGGAATTCCAGCAAGCCGTGAGCCACGTCGTCGGCAACTCCGTCGATCCGCTCACGCCGCGCGCGCAGTCGCTACTGTGGGAACTGGAACGTGACGGCGCGCTGCCGCTGGCCGATGCCGGGGAGCTGATCGACCTGCTGGCCGGCTGCTTCGAGCGTCAGCACGCCACACCGCATCTGAACGACTACGAACGCCTGCTGGCCGAGTCGTCCGAGATGGCGTGGATCGCCACCGAAGGGAATGCATTCAACCACGCCACCGACCGCGTGGAGGATGTCTTCGCGGTATCGGACGAACAGAAGCGTGTGGGCCGCCCTATGAAGGAAAAGGTCGAGGTGTCGCAAAGCGGCCGCGTGAAGCAGACCGCGTTCCGCGCCGATCCGGTTCGCCGCTCGTTCGTTGGCGCCAGCGGTGACGAGGTGGTGCGCGAGGTACCGGGTTCGTTCTACGAGTTCATCACGCGCGATCGCTACGTGGACGAGGCACAGGCCATCACGCGCACGGACCTGGGCTTCGACGCCGGCAATGCGCAGGGCATCTTCAAGATGACCGCCGCGGCCTGCTGAAGCGCGACGTCCGCAACCACGAGCACGCCATGGCCGCCTACCCCTTCGTTCCCGCGCTACGCGAGCCGCAAGGCTCGCCGATCCGCGAGCTGTTCAAGTATCTCTCCGACCCGGAGATGATCTCGTTCGCCGGCGGCTATCCGTCCGCCGCGTTGTTCGACGTGGAAGGCATCGGCGCGGCATCCGCGCAGGCATTGCGTGAACGTCCTGCCGAGTGCCTGCAGTACGGTGCGACGGAGGGCACGCCTGCGCTGCGCCAGGCGCTTGCGGCCCTGATGGCGGAGCGTGGCGCGGCCGTCGCCCTGGACGAACTGCTGGTCACCAGCGGCTCGCAGCAGGGCTTCGATTTTCTCGTGCGCGCGCTGGTGGAGCCGGGCAGCCTTGTGCTGGTGGAGGAACCCACCTACTCGGCCACGCTGCAGGCATTGCGGCTGGCCGGCGCTGACGTGCGCGGCGTGCCGTCCGACCATGACGGCATGAACGTCGACGCACTGGAGGCGATGCTCGCGAACGCGCCGGCACGTCCGCGCATGATCTACACGGTGCCGACCTTCGCCAATCCAACCGGCGCCACGCTGTCACCCGCGCGCCGGCTTCAATTGCTGGAACTGGTGGCACAGCACGGGATCGTGCTGGTCGAGGACGATCCTTACGGCGCGCTGTGCTTCGACGGTCCGCCGCCGCCGTCGCTGCTCGCGCTTTGCAATCAGGTACCCGGCGCGCGCCCGTGGCTCGTGCATCTCGCGAGCCTGTCGAAGACGCTGGCGCCAGGACTGCGGCTGGGCTGGATGGTGGCCGCGCCGGAGATCGTGCGTCGCGCGGTGATCGCCAAGCAGGTGTCGGACCTGTGCACGCCGCCATGGCTGCAACTGACCGCCGCGCACTACCTTCAGGCCGGAAACCTGCCCGCGCAGGTCGGGCGGGAAGTGGCGGTCTACCGCGACAAGCGCGATCGGCTGACGACGGCGTTGCGCCAGGCGTTCGGCAAGCGCATCCGGTTTGCGGATCCCGCCGGTGGCATGTTCCTGTGGGTATCCGTGGATGGCATCGACGACGCGGCGGCGCTGCTGCCCCATGCCATCGCAGAGAAAGTGCTGTTCGTGCCGGGTGCCGGCTTTTATGCCGAGCGTCGCGCGCGCCCCGCGTTCCGGCTGTCGTTCGTGGGCGCCGATCCGGCGCAGATCGAGGAAGGCGTGGCGCGGCTTGCCCGGGCCGCGGCGCGTGCCGGGGTATCCGTCATCAATCCGGCCTGAGCCAGGCGCTCAGATATCGAGCGTGCCGACGAAGCCGAACTCGACCGGCGTCTTCGCATAGAACAGGCGGATGTCTTCGTGACGCAGGCGCTCCAGCAGCGCCTCCACCTCTTCGACCGTGGCAACCACAGTCACCTCTTCCGGCCGATCGGCAAGTTCGATGAAGTGCCAGGAGTGGAAGCGATGGTCGTGCCCGATTCCCTCCGCCGCCACCGTGTGCGTGGCGCCGCGAATCTGCATCTCCCGCATCACCTGCATCAGCCAGTGCGATAGCTGCTTGCCGTGATAGCGCCGACCTTCCTGGGTGTAGAAGGTGAGTTGATAGCCCTGCATGACATCTCCCTGCGGGTCCGGATTGGCCAGAAGCTGGAGCCCCCCACGTGGCAGTTTCATCGTATGCCAGGTGACTGCAATGGTCCAAGACCAGCCGCTGGGCCGCGAGCGCCCGACACCCCCTGGGAAACCCAGTGTTGAGAATGGCTCTCATTCTGAGTTAGGATGCCGCCATCGCCCCTTGCGGGGCTCATTGCCGGAGAAGTTCATGCAGAAGATTGCCGCTTTCCTCGTTGCCGGAGTGTTCTCGACCGCCGCTTTCGCCGGCGCCAACTGCGCCAAGCACCCGAAATCCGAATGGATGCCGGAAGCCGATGCCAAGGCCAAGATCCAGGAACAGGGCTACAACATCAAGAAGTTCAAGGTGGACGGCAATTGCTACGAGATCTACGGCACGACCAAGGATGGCAACAAGGCCGAGATCTACTTCGACACCAAGACGCTTGAAATCGTCAAATCGGAAATCGGCAGCTAAGCATGTCGGCGCCCGCGGACCGGACGAACGCCCCCGACACGATTCGCGTCTGGGACGTGGTCGTGCGCTTCACGCACTGGAGCGTGGCGGCCATCGTCTGCTTTGACCTCGTCCAGGACTCCGGAGACAAGGTGCACCGGACCCTCGGCTACATCGCCGCGGGGCTGGTGCTGTTCCGGGTCTTGTGGGGCTTCATCGGCAGCCAGCCTGCGCGTTTCCGCACATGGCTGCCACGTCCGTCCGCCATGCTGGCTTATGGCAAGGCACTGGTCGCCGGCCGCGCGCCGCGGTATGTCAGCCATACGCCGCTGGGCGCCGTCGCCATGCTGGCCATGTGGGCGCTGATCCTGGCGCTGGCGGTCACCGGCTGGATCTCGCGTCTCGATGCGTTCTGGGGCGAGGATTTGCCAGTCGACATCCATCGCTGGCTGGCGAACGGGCTGCTGGCGCTGGTGATCCTGCATGTGGCCGCGGCCATCGTCATGAGCATCAAGGGCCGCGAGAACCTCGTCGCTGCCATGATCACGGGGCGCAAGCCAGGTGATCCGCACCGCTAGCGGATTTATATGGCATAGTTGCCATCGTTTTACCCCGCGTGTATCGGGAGAGTCTGTGCCAGCCGCCCGGCCGACACAGCGCCGAAGGAGCAACCGCCCCGGAAACTCTCAGGCAAAAGGACCGGTACCCGCCATTGAACTCTGAAGAACCCCGGCTTGCACGTCAGCCGGCGGTACCGAAGGAGCAAGCGGCACGCGTATTGTTCGTGTGCCGCGAATCTCTCAGGTCAAGGACAGAGGGGGCGTCCGCAACCGCGCATGGTGCGCGGCGGACTGCCATCCCACGACGTCCTGAAAGACCTTCGACATGAAATCCATTGCAGTGATCGGCGGCGGCATCACCGGCGCCACGACGGCCTACGCCCTGGCCAAACGCGGGTTCTCCGTCACCCTGTTCGAACGGCACCGCTATGCGGCCATGGAAACCTCGTTCGCCAACGGCGGACAGCTCTCCGCCTCCAACGCGGAAGTCTGGACGCACTGGTCCACGCTGGCCAAGGGCCTGAAGTGGATGCTGCGCAATGACGCGCCGCTGCTCGTCAATCCGCGTCCGACCTGGCACAAGCTGAGCTGGTTCGCCGAGTTCATCGCATCGATCCCGCATTACCGCCGCAACACGGTGGAGACCACGCGGCTTGCCATTGCCGCGCGCCAGCACCTGTTTGCGTGGGCGGAGGCGGAGGGCATCGACTTCGACCTCAAGCGGCGCGGCATCCTGCATATCTATCGGGACAAGGCGGGCTTCGATCACGCAGGGCAAGTCTCGAAGCTGCTCACCGAAGGCGGACTCGAACGGCGCGCGGTGACCCCGGACGAGATGCGAAGCATCGAGCCGACGCTGGCAGGCCGGTACTACGGCGGCTACTACACCGAAAGCGACTCTACCGGCGACATCCACAAGTTCACCACTGGTATCGCTGCGGCGGCGCGCAGACTGGGCGTGCAGATGCTCTACAACCAGGACGTGAGCGCCGTGTCGACCAGCGGCCGGCGAGTGACGATCGTCTCGGCTGACGATGGCCAGACGACATCACGCGAATTCGACGCCGTGGTCGTCTGCGCCGGCGTTGCCAGCCGCGAATTCGCGCGCCAACTCGGAGACCGCGTGAACATCTACCCGGTCAAGGGCTATTCGATCACGGTCAACCTCAACGACGCCGAAAGCCAGGCCTCGGCGCCCACGGTCAGCCTGCTCGACGACGAAACCAAGCTTGTCACCAGCCGTCTGGGCGTGGACCGATTCCGCATAGCCGGCACCGCAGAGTTCAATGGCGTCGACCGCGACATCCGCGCCGATCGCATCCGTCCGCTGATCGACTGGGTCCATGCTTGCTTCCCCGGCGTCAGCACCCGCAGCGTGGTGCCCTGGGCGGGGTTGCGACCGATGATGCCAAACATGATGCCGCGCGTCGGTCGGGGCCATGCCGCTAACGTGTTCTACAACACAGGGCATGGGCATCTGGGCTGGACGCTGTCCGCCGTGACGGCCGAGATGGTGGGGGATGTCGTGCGCCACGCCGCTACGGAGCAGCAAGGGCGCGTGGGCGTTGGCGGATTGGTGGTGGGCAACGGCTGAGGGAAGCCTTTCTTTCCGGGCGTAGAAACGAAAAAAGCCCCGCTTGCGCGGGGCTTTTCGAATCTGGTGCCCAGAAGAGGACTCGAACCTCCACAGTGTTGCCACCGCTAGGACCTGAACCTAGTGCGTCTACCAATTCCGCCATCTGGGCGATGCGAGCCGCGAATTCTACAGAAGCCTGTGGAATTTGCAAGCCCCTGTGTGAATTCTCGCGAATTCATTCCGGGTCAGTTGCCGCGCAGTTCCAGGTAGAGCCCGCCATCGACCACGTAGCGGTTCCGGCCCGCCCGCTTGGCGCGGTACATGGCGCTGTCGGCGCGATGCAGCAGTGGCTCGAGGCGCGGCGCGTCGGGCACGGCGCAGACCGCGCCGACGCTGATCGTCACGAACGGCTGCACCGGCGTGCCGTGGTGGGGAATGCCCAGCTCGCGCACCGCTGCCACCATCCGGCGCGCGATGGTTCGCGTCTCCTCGGACGTGGAATCCGGCAGCACCACGGCAAACTCCTCGCCACCCAGGCGGGCGCAAAACTGCGTGCCGTCGAGCACGCAGGTCAAGGCCGTCGCGACCTGCCGCAGGCACTCATCGCCACGCGGATGGCCATAGAGATCGTTGAACTGCTTGAACAGGTCGACATCCAGAATCAGCAGGCCGATTTCCGTGCCGCGTTCGTAGGCGCGTGTCACCGCGGCATGCGACTCGCGCTGGAAGTAGCGGCGATTCGGAATGCCGGTCAGGGCATCGACGTCGAGGTCCGCCTGGGCGCGCGACAACTCCTGCGCGGTCTGCCCAAGCTGCATGGCCAGCGCCTGCTCGCGCGACTGATAGCGGCTGATGTCGCGCATGAACACGAGCCTGCCGATTGGCTTGCCATCCATCCGGCAAACGGGCTCCACCGTCAGTTCGTACTGCGCGCCCTGGGGAATCCCGGGATTCGTGCCGACGTCTTCGGCCGTGGTCGGCAAAGACAGCAAGTCCTGCCACGTGGCAGGCGCCACCTCGCCTTGCGCCAGTTCCGGCAACATGCGCGCCGCCGCGGGGTTGAACTCGACGATGGTGCCGTCCAGGCCGAGGATCACGCAGCCTTCGCGGATAGTGTCGAAAACACGCAGCCGCGCGTAGTGCCCGACATCGTCCAGATGCGATCGCAGCGCACAGAACCAGACCAGCACCGTCATGACCGAGAACGTGGCCGGTGTGAGATCACCGCCGAGCGGGCCGGTCAGGCGTTCCAGATAGGCGAGATGAAAGACCAGCGGCAGCGCCAGGCCGCACGCCAGGATGTTCCGTCCGCGCACCGACAACGCCGCGTTCGGCACCTTGGCCGTGATGAGGAAGTACAGGCTCAGTCCGAGCAGCGCATAGGTCCACGCCGCCATGATCGTGTAGCCGATGCCGTGGTGGAACACAGCGCCGGGTGATACACCGGGGGGCATCAGTTCGATCGAGGTCCAGACCAGATGGTGGCGCTCATTGGTAAACACGAGCACGACCGACAGGACGGCCGCCATCACGGGCACCCATAGCTTCGACCAGGGCACCACGAAATGCGGCCGGCTGACATGGATCATCGCCACGAGCCAGCCAATTGGCACAGCCACGATCCCGAGGTACTGGAGCTTGGCCCAGAAGATCCGCCCAGCCATGTCCGATTCGCTGATCTCGAGCAGCCGTCCGCCGCTCCAGACCACCACGCCCCCGGCCAGCAGCAGGAACGCCCTGACCGTAGGGTCGTCACGGCGCGGCCAGGCGGCAATGGCCATGCCCACGCTGCACACCACGGCGATGGTCAGACAAAGGACGAGAGGATACGATGGCATGGAAGGTCGGCCGAACCAGATCGGGGCCCCGACTGGCTGTGCGGGGCGAACCATTATAGGCTTGCGCAGTCCGACACTGGCGCGGCGCCCGGTGGCGCCGCCAATGCACAACACATCCGGAAAACCGAACGTGCCAATCATTCTCCTGGGGCTGGCGTTACTGGCTGCCTTTGTCTACGGCGTCGTGCAGCTCTACCTGAAAGTAGCCGCCGCTTACGGCGCGATCGCCGGCACCGCCGCAGTGGTTGCGCTGCTTGCCGCCCTGACCGCGCTGGCCGTGCGCTGGCTGCAACGCTATCGGGCCATCCACGGCAAGCGTGTCAACGGCGAGCGAGTGCTCGCGCTGACCGGAGACTGGGGTAGCCTGAGGCTGGACGCCGAGCGCAAGAACGGTGTCCTGGAGATGAATGGCCGGCGTGTCGTGCTGATCTTCGCCGATATCGGCGAGGCCCGCGCCGTTGCCGCCGATGGCAAGTGGCACATTGCGCTGACGCTGCACCACCACACGCCCGCAGACTGGAAGATCCCCGTCGCGGACGGCAGCACCGCCAACCGCTGGAGCAAGATCTTCACGCTGGCGGCAGCGCAGAAACTCTAGAAATCGCTGTTATCTTCACAAGGAGCCTCCGCATGACTCGATCGAACCGCCAATTGAAGCGACTGACCACCGCCAGTGCTGTCGCGCTCGTCGCCATGGTGGCCGGTTGCGCGTCGCAACCGCCGGCAGAGCCGATTCCGAACCCGGGCCCCCAGGGTGGCCGTGGCACGCCGGAGGGTTGCCAGGCCGACAAGCTGGGCGACGAGGCGCTGATCGGCAAGACCGAAGCCGAGGCCGCCGCCCTGCTCAAGGGCTGTGCCTGGCGCTTCGGCAGCCGCGACGGCCAGAGCCTGCCGGCCACGATGGACTACAACCCGCAGCGCCGGTCCATCGACGTGGTGGGCGGCAAGGTCACCGCCGTTCGTCGGGGCTAACTTCGGGGAGACTTCGCGGATGCCTTCGCGGCTAACTGCGCGGATGCCCTGGTGACTAATCTCGCCGCCAGGGCAGTACCGCATCGGGTAACGCGGCCGCTACTTCGAGCGGCTGCGGTCCGCGCCGTACGTATCCATGATGATCATCGTGCGATCCAGCACCCCGTTATCGTCGAAGTAGGCGCTGAAATGCGCCGGCACGTAGCCGGGCAGGTACATGCGGTACGACCACGCCTCGCGCTTCATCAACGGGTAGTACTGAATTGGCTCGCGCGGCATGCCCCAACGTTCCAGAACGTCCCGCTTGGTCCAGGCGTTGGGCTGCGCCTTGTAGATTTCGGCCTCGGTCAGCATCTGCCGGAACGCGATCAGCTTGCCCGATCCATCGAAATCGGCCGCGTAAACGTCATACCCGTAGGGCTGCTTCGAGTAGATCCAGCGCAGCGTGCCGTCGGCAAGCTGATGCGTCTCGGTGGGCTTGCCAAATGTGTCGCTCACGGCCGACTGCGGACTCCCGATCATCTTCTGCCCGGTCTCCACGGGTTGCAGCGACGCACATGCGCTCAAGACCAGGGCGGCGATCCCCATCCAGACGGGTAAACGAAGTTGCATGGTTGGCTCCGGTATCGGTGAGACTCTCGTGCCCAGCATACTCCACTTGGACTGCTTGAGCGCGTATCTCGCCTGCTACGTAAACACCGAAGCGCCAGGGTTTATTCCGCAGGACACATAGCCCGTCATGCCCGTGCCGGGCGCATCGGCGCGCGCGCGATCGCCCGATCGTCAATCGGCCAGTGCAGCGCGGCGGCAATCACCCCCAGTGCCATCGCCCCCATCCAGACCAGGTCATAGGACTGCGTCAGCTCGAACACCACCCCACCCAGCCAGACGCCCAGGAACGAGCCGAGCTGGTGGCCGAAGAAGACGAAGCCGAACAGCGTGGTGATGTAGCGCACGCCGAATACCTGGGAGACGATGCCGCTAGTCAGCGGCACGGTGCCGAGCCACAGGAAGCCCATCACCGCTGCGAACGCATACAGGCTCAACGGGCTCAGGGGCAGCAGCACGAACAGGGCCATTGCCGACGTACGCGCCAGGTAGATGCCGGCTAGCAGGTACTTCCGCGTATGCCGCCCGCCCAGCCAGCCGAACACATAGGTGCCGAAGATATTGGCCAGTGCGATGATGGCCAGCGCGGCCATGCCGTCAGCGGGCTGCATCCCCTTGTCGCGCAGGTAGGCGGGCAGATGGTTGGCGATAAAGGCCAATTGGAAGCCACATGCCAGGAAGCCGAGGTTGAGCAGCCAGAAGCCCGAGTGGCTGAGAGCTTCGCGGATGGCGGACAGCATCGGCATCGGTGGCTGGCCCCCAGTCGCGGCGTCGAATGCCGGGGTGCGATCGCGGAACGGCAACGCGAACGGGATCAACACCGCCGCGCATACCGCCAGCACCATCAGCGCGTTCGTCCAGCCGACGAACGACAACAGCGCCTGCGCGGACGGCACCATAAGGAACTGGCCGATGCCACCGATCGCCCCGGCGATGCCCAGCGTGCGGCTGCGGTCCTCTGGCGGCACCATGCGGCTCAGCGCGCCATAGACCACGCCGAAGGTCGTGCCAGACTGCGCCACGCCGATGCAAACCCCGGCGACCAGCACGAACGCCGGCGCGCTCGTGATCACCGCCATCCCGTAGAGGCCCAGCGCGTACAGCACCAGACCGGCCAGCATCACCTTCCAGGAACCGAACCGGTCGGCCACCATGCCGGTGAATGGTTGCGCGATGCCCCAGGTCAGGTTTTGCACGGCCATGGCGAAGCCGATCGACTCGCGCGTCCAGCCGCGGTCGCCGGTGATTGGCAGCAGGAACAGCCCTTGCACGTGCCGCGCGCCCAGCGCAAGGCCCATGACCAGCCCGCCGGCCAGCAACAGGAAGACGGTATCGCGCCACCATGGCGCAGGGGCCGCGGGCTGCGATGCGGCGCGAGTATGGGAGCGGGGAGCGTTGGTCATGCTGTCGGTCGGATGAGGGCCTTGAATGTCCTCCATTTCATGTGCTCCGGTGCGGCGATTCAACCGACATTTCGGGCGTTTTACCATGCGCCACACGCATGGCAAGAGATGGCGAGCCATGCTGTAATGGCGCCATTCGCCCCTGCCACAGCCATACACCCCCGTCATGTCCGAACCGCTCGCCCGGATGTTCTCCCTCGATCTGCTCAAGGGCTTCGTCGCCGTGGGCCGGCGCATGAGCATCACGCAAGCCGCCGAGGACCTCTGCCTGACCCAGTCGGCCGTCAGCCGCCAGGTCCGGGCGCTCGAAGAGCAGCTTCAGGTCCGGCTGTTTATCCGGCGGCACCGGGGTGTCGCGTTCACGCCGGAAGGCGAGCGGCTGTTCCGCAGCGCCGACGGCGCCTTGCTGCAACTGCAAAACGTGGCGGCGGAGCTGCGCAAGCGCGATGGCCGGCAACCCGTGACGGTAACAGCCAGCATTGGTGTGGCGGGCCTCTGGCTGTTGCCGCGGCTAGGCTCGCTGCAGCGCCAGTACCCGGGTCTGGACGTGCGCCTGTCCGCCAACAACCAGATCAGCGATCTGCGTGCCGATGGCATCGATCTGGCGATCCGCTATTGCCCGGCATCGGCCGCGCCGCCCCTTGCTGTCCATCTGTTCGACGAGACCATCGCCCCGGTGGCGAACCCCTCGGTGGGCGCCCACCTCGTGGCGACGCCCGAGGCGCTGGCGGAACTGCCGTTGATCGAGTTCGACGATCCACGCCCATGGCTACACTGGCGCAACTGGCTCGGCGCGCAAGGCTACCGCCAGGCCAGCCGCCGCGGCATCCTCCGCTTCAACCAGTACGACCAGGTGATCCATGCCGCGCTGGCCGGGCAAGGCGTGGCGCTCGGCCGCCTCGAACTGATCCAGTCGTGGATCGACGGCGGCCAACTGGTGGTTGCCGCGACCGGTGGTGCAGCCATGCCCAGCCCCAACGCCTTCTGGCTGATTCACGCCAGAGAGCAACCGCGCGAGGACGTCCGGCGTGTGGCGGAATGGATCCGGAGTGAAGCCGCCGGCATAGCCGCGACTGGTGGCGCCAGCCACTCACCCCCCGCACCCCCAATCCCTACTTTGGTGGGGCAAGCAAACCCGCCGTCAAGAAACGCGCGTCTGATCCGATAAGATGGTCGACGGTCGCCGAATGGCGTCCAGCGTGTTGATGTGGAGCCACCATGGACCCCCTTTCGTTCGAGTTCGTGACTGTCGAGGAAGCCAAGAAGGTACTCGACGGGAATATGCCGCCTGCTGCGCGGACCGACTGGACCGAGATGCGCCAGCCCTCGGATGCCACGGAACAGACGCTGACACCCGAAGCACTCAGATGGCTCGCCCAGTTGCCGCGTGAAGTCCGGCCGCTCGAACTGTTCCACACCTATCCGCGTATTGCCAATCAGTTGGCCAGGCTAGCTGCCCCGGCCGCCGTGTCGGCATTCCTCGCCGATCTGCTGATCGACAAGCGTGGCGACCGGCAGGGCTTTCCGGGCGGTATCGCGCCGGAGCTTTCGAAGCTTCAGGAGCATCTGCTGCAACTGCTCCAGTCCCCCGACGCCACCGCCTGACACCCCCTGGATCATCTCGGCTACAACTCATCCTCCAGCGGCAGGAGTCCAAGAAAGTCGATGCCGATGTGCTGCCACACGCTCATGCCGGGCTCCTTGTCGGTGGTGACTTCCTTGCCCTGCTCCATCGTTGTCCACGTCAGGCCTTCCTGACCCGCTGCATCGGTACGCACCCCAATGCGCCACGCGATCTCGGGCAGCCGCTTGTCCACGTCGGCCACAAGCCAGGCTGCCAGCGTGGGACTGTCGAGCACGACCCCCATCTCGGTATTGAGCCGGCTCGATCGCGGGTCCAGATTCGGGGAGCCCACGAACAGGAACCGCCGGTCGACGACATAGGCCTTGGCGTGAAGGGTTGCGCGGCTCGATGTGAAAGTGCGAGCGTGTCTGCCACGATCTTGCGTCAAACCGGTGCTGGCGGTGGGCTTGAGTTCGTACAGTTGGATTCCGGCGTGGAGCAGCGCCAGACGGCGTGGCGCGTAGCCCGCATGGACCGCGGAAACATCCGTGGCCGCGAACGAGTTGGTCAGCACCCGCACCTTGACGCCGCGTTTGACGATGGCAGCCAACCATTTCTCGGTGTCGTCGTCCGGTACAAAGTACGGTGAGATCAGCACCAGTTCGGTCTGCGCCGCCTCCATCAGCGCCCGTAGGCGGGGAATGGCGTGAGTCGACGGATCGTCGGGATCGTTCTCGATCTTGTCAGGCGAGTCGGCAATCACGCGCGCACTGCCGACGTGGCCCGGCAGATGACCCACTTCGATGCCGCGCGCCAGCCCCGAGTCCAGCAGCTCCTGCACGAAGGGACTGGCACGAGCCACGTCTCCCTTTGCCTCGACTTCCTTGCGAAAGCGTCGCAGTTCCTCAGGTGCCTCCTTGCCCTCGGGCACCAGCGCGGCCACCGGATACGCGCTCTCGCTGTTCCAGTACTGGTCGAACACGTTGCTGGCGGCCTGCACGACGGGCCCGGCGACCATCACATCCAGGTCGCTGAAATCGACGTCGGGTCGGGCCGAGAAGTACGCGTCTCCGATATTGCGGCCACCGACCACGCCCACGAGGTTGTCCGCCACCATCAGCTTGTTGTGCATGCGCCGGTCCAGGCGGCCGAAATCGACCATCATCTCGGCCCAGCGCGCGGAGCGGTTGGCAAACGGGTTGAACAACCGGGTCTCGATGTTCGGATGGGCATCGAGCGCCGCCCAAAGCTTGTCCTGATTGGTGGAATGCAGGTCGTCGATCAGCAGACGCACCCGCACGCCACGGTCGGCGGCATCGATCAACTCGCCAAGCAGGGCGCTGCCCGTGGTATCCGCATCAAATAAGTAGTACTGGAGATCGAGCGTCTTGCGCGCCGCGCGCGCCAACGCCATGCGGACCGCCAGCGCATCGGGCCCCGAACCCAGCGGATAGAAGATCGATTGACCCGGATTCCGCGCCAGCCGTGGCGCCAGGGAACTGGCCAGCAGCGTATCGCTGGTATCGGTCGACGCGTAGCTCGGCGTGCGGTCAGGATGCGCAGGCAGACTGGCGCAACCTGCCAGCACCAGGATGCAAGCCGACAGGCAGGCCGACAGGAACCGGGGGCCAACGCTCGTACTCCGTTGTTGCAACGCCTGCGCCATGGCGACCCCCAGGTGGTTGGTTCACTGCTGCGCGACGCTCTTCCGCGCCGGCTCGCGATAGTAGCCACGCACGATCTGCTGCGCTACGGGCAGCCTGGCGCTAACCGGGGCCGGAAACCGCACGATCGCGTCGAAGCGGTCCACGTCCACCGGCTCAAACAGCACGCGCGGCTCGAACTGCGACAGGTCGACGAACCGCATGTCGCCATAGCGCCGCAGCGTCCGGCCAGCTTCTTCCATGAAGTCCTCGCAAGCCTGCCGCGCCACCTTGATCAGGCGCGCCTCGACATCCTCGGGGTCCACACCCACCTCCAGCGGAATGCGCACGGTATCGAGCGTATAGGCACCGGCCTGGGAATGGTTGCGCACCGCCGTGGTCAGCAACATGCTGTTGGGGACCTGCACGGTAAAGCCTGTGTAATGGCGCGCCGGAGCTACCTCCACCAGCGTGGTCGACATCACATCCATATCGATGACCTCGCCGCCGAACGGCCCGATCTCCACCAGATCGCCCAACTGGAACGGTCGCGTGACCATGCGCATGAACGCGCCCAGGAAGCACATCACCAGTTCCTTACCGACCAGCAGCAGTGCCGCGGCAAACGCGGCCAGCGAGATCGCCACGCTTTTCAGTTCCGACACCCAGATGCCCAGCAGCAGCAGGAAGGTCACCGCCGCGACGAAGTTCCGCGATGCCACGGTCCAGGCGCGATAGCTGCCGCGATTGTCGGCCTGCAGGCGGGCCGAGAAAAAGCGGTTGATCAGCTTGACCACCATCGTGCCCACGAGGACCACGAACAGGCTGGTGACCACGTTGATCACGATGCTGTCGTTGGCGTTGAAATGCATGGTCATTCGTCCCGGGTTCGCGCCGCCCCAAGTCGCCTGTCACGCACAAAGCGGTGGCAGGGCGCGCCTGTCCTGGGGAATTCTAGTCACACGGCACCGCCCTGCACCAGCGTATTCCATCCGGTTTCGTGTGCCGGGCCCGTCCCGCTACCCCGAGGCGCGATGCAGAACATCAAAACTGAATCGTCGAGCGGGGGCAGAATCGCCCGCGCCTGCCGCCACTGCGCGGTGCCATTCACAAGGATCGAGATGATGTTGAAGTCCACCCGCCGCTGGTAAACGCGCCGCAGTAAGCGGGCCGGGTCAGGAGGCTGGCGCTGCGGAAGATTGCCAGCCGAGGCCCAGCGACTTCTGCAGCGAGACGAAATCCTTGAGGAGATCCGCATCGCCCGAGATGCGGCTCTGTTGGGCCACCACTCGCGTGCGTTCGACGTCGAGCCATTCGAGCATGCTGGCCGTGCCGGCGCGGTAGCGCTGCTGCTGCAGCGTCGAGGCGCGCTCCGCCGATGCTTCCACGCGGCGCAGCACAACCACGTGCTCACGCTGATGGCCGTAGCGCGACAACGCGACATCGGCATCGCGCAGTGCCTTCAGCACCACGCTCTCGTAGCTGGCCTCCGCTTCGTCACGCCCGCCCTCGGCGCCCTCGACCCCTGCGGCCACACGGCCGAAATCGAGGATGTTCCATTGCAGGCGCGGCAGCGTCATCCACGTGCCATTTTCCTTGCGCGCGAGGTGGCTGGGGTCCGTCGCCGCGAAGCCCAGCGAGCCGAGCAGCGACAGCTTCGGAAACCAGTCCGCCTTGCGCACGCCGATCTGCGCCGTGCTCGATGCCAGACGCCTTTCGGCGGCGCGGATATCGGGACGTGATTTTAGCAGCGCGGCCGGATCGCCAACGGCGACGGTTTCCGGCACACCGGGCAACGGCTTCGGCGCCGATAGCTCCGCGTCGAGCGTCCCCGGCGAGCGACCGGTCAGCATCGCAAGCTGGTCCAGCGATTCGGCGATGCTGGCTTGCACCGGCGACATCTGCGCGCGCGTGTTGTCGAGCTGCGTCATCAGCCTCTCCACTTCGAGCTGCGATGCCACGCCTCGTGCGCGACGCTGCTGCGTCAGGTCGAGCATCTCCGCTTCGAGTTGCTCGGACGACGCCAGGTGCGCAAGGCTTTCCTGCTGCTCGCGCAGCGTGATGTAGGCCTGTGCCACTTCGGCGGCCAACTGCACGTGGGCATCGGCCAGTTGCGCATCGGCGGCATCGGCTTCGGCCGACGCGGCTTCGATCGAGCGACGCGTACCGCCGAACAGGTCGATCTCCCAGCTTGCGTCGAAGGCTGCGATATAGAGCGACAACGGCCCGCGCCCGGCATTCGACGAGCCCTGGCCCGACAGCGCGGACAGGTTCGGCGAGCGCGTGCGCAACGTGGCCGCATCGACGGCAACCGTCGGGAACAGGTTGGCCTTGTTCCCGGCCAGTCCGGCACGTGCCTGTCGCACGCGCGCGCGCGCCACGCGGATATCGGGACTTTGCTTCAACGCCGATTCGATCAGTCCATCGAGTTGCGTGTCGCCCAGCGCGTGCCACCAGTCAGCGACACGCGGCGTCTGGCTGTCGGTGCCCTCCCCGGCGCGGGGAAATTTGCCGGTGTCGATCGCGTTACCAGCCACCTGCGGCGCGCCGCGATAGTCGGGGCCAACGGTGCAGCCCGCGGCGAACATCGCCGCCGCAAGCGTCAGCAAGGTGGCACGAAAGGAAACAGACATGATCAGTGACCGGTGGAAATAGGTGCGCCCGGACGGGGCGGTTTCAGCAGCAGGGCCAGCGGCACACAAAACAGCAGTGCCACGCCGAGCGCGAAGAAGGTTTCGGAGAACGTCATCACGGCCGCCTGGCGGGCAATCTGGCCACTCAGCTGGGCAATCGCCTGCAACTGGGCATGGGCATAGTCGCCGCCCTGGGCCATGAAACTCGCGATACTCGATGTCATGTGCTCCTGACCGATCGCGCTATTAGCGGTCACCGATTCGCGGATCACCGAGTCGTGATAGGCATTGCGCCGGTCGATCAGCGTGCCGAGCAGCGCGAGGCCAATCGAGCCGCCAAGATTGCGCGCCATGTTGTACAGGCCCGCGGCATCGCCCGCTTCGTGCGTGGCCACGGCGGCCATCGAAGCCTGATTCAGCGGCATCATCGCCAGGATCTGGCCGAAGCCCCGCAGGATCTGCGACGCGTAGAAGTCATGACCAACGCTGTCGACGGTCAGGCCGATATCGAGCATGCAACTGGCGAAGAAGCACACCAGCCCCGAGATGACCAGCCAGCGGCTGTCGAACTTGCCGAGCATACGCGGCAGCACGGGCATCAGCAGAAACGCGGGCAGGCCCGACAGCAGCATGATGCCGCCCGCCTGCTCGGCGTTGTAGCCGGCGATCGTCGCCAGAAACTGCGGCAGCAGGTAGGACACGCCGTACACCCCGGCGCCCACCGTGGTCACGATCAGGATCACGCTTGCGTAGTTCTTGTTCAGCAGCAGGCGCAGACGCACGATCGGCTGCTTCGCCGTGAACTGCCCGATGAGCATCAGCGCCAGGCCGCCTGCCGTCAGCAGCGACAAATAGACAATCAGGTGCGACTCGAACCATTGCTCGCGCTGGCCTTCCTCGAGCACCACGGTCAGGGAGCTGAGACCCACCGCAAGGCCAACGATGCCGAGCCAGTCGGCCTTGAAGAATGCGTTGAAATCCGCGCGCTCGGATTTCAGGCCGAAGTACAACAGCGGCACCAGCACCGCCGTGATCGGCAGATTGAGGAAGAAGCACCAGCGCCAGTTGACGTTCTCGGCCAGCCATCCGCCCACCACCGGGCCGAGCAGGGGCCCGAGCAACACGATCAGGCCGAACATCGACATCCCGATCGGCATCTGGTGCCGGGGCAGCCGCGTCCGCACGATGGTCTGCGCGGTCGGAATCATCGCACCGCCGGCAATCCCCTGGCCGATACGGCCGACCACCATTTGGGTCAGGCTATGCGACATGCCGCACATCATCGAGAACGCCGTGAACAGCAGCGCGTTCCACATCAGGAAGCGGCGCAGCCCGAACACTCGCGTCAGCCATGCCGTGAGCGGAATGATCACGATCTCGGCCATCAGGTAGCCGGTAGAGATCCAGGTACCCTCGGTACCGGCCGCCCCGATCTGGCCCTGGATCTGCGGCAACGCCGAGTTCGTGATGGAGATATCGAGCGTGGCCAGAAGCGCCCCGAGGGAGCCGGCTGCCACGGCAATCCAGTCCGCCGCGGAAGCGTTCGGCTCCCGCGCGATTGCGGCCGCTTCAGCCATGGGTGGCCTTGATGTCGGCCTGGCTCCTGGCGGGATGGAGCTCGCGCGTGTCGATGTCGACGACTACCGACAGGCCCGGCACCAGGATCGCGCGCGCTTCCGTCGGCACGTCCACATGAATCCGCACCGGCACGCGCTGGACGATCTTGGTGAAGTTGCCCGTGGCGTTCTGCGCGGGCAGCAGGGCAAACTGCGAGCCGGTACCGGGCGACAGGCTATCGACCACACCATGCAGCTCCTCACCGGGTAGCGCGTCGACGTGGAGCGTCACCGGCTGGCCGGGGCGCATGCGGCCCACCTGCGTTTCCTTGAAATTGGCGGTCAGATAGAGGTCCTGCACCGGCACCACGGTCAGCAGACGCATGCCGGGCTGGGCGAACTGGCCGACGCGCACACCCTTGTCGGCAACACGCCCGGCCGTGGTGGATCGCACCACGGTGTCATCGAGATTGAGCTTTGCCTGACGCGCGCTGGCCTGCGCCACGTCGAGCTGCGCATGCGCCTGCTCGATCCGCGCCTTCAGCGTCACCGTCTGGCTTTGTTCCACTCGCAAAGCGGCCTCGTTGGCCGCCAGCGTGGTGGATGCGCGGGTCTGCGCATTGCTCAGCTCGGCAGTGCGCTCTTCCGTTTCGGCGCCCGATTTCACCAGCGGCGCATAGCGTTCCACCTGTGATGCCGCATAGCGCGAATTGGCTCGCGCGCCATCCACTTCCGCGGCAGCCTGCGCGATCCTCGCCTGCTGCTGCGCGAGATCGGCTTCCGCGCGCGTCACGTCGGCCTGCCGCGAAGCCACGGTCGCCTGCGCCTCGTCATAGGCCGCCTGGTACTGGCGATTGTCGAGCCGCACCAGTTCCTGGCCCGCCTGGATCTGCTGGTTGTCGCGCACGTAGACTTCGGCCACGTAGCCGTTGACCTTGGGTGCCACCGTCACGCTGTCGGCCTGGATATAGGCGTCATCGGTGCTTTCGATGAAACGGGCATAGAGCCACCAGCGCACGCCGTACGCCAGGACAAGCACGAGAAGCAGCAAACCCGCGCCAAGCAGGATCTGCTTGCGGCGCGAAGTGCGGTCGGAAACGGCGGATTCTGGCGCGACGCCGGCTGGCGACGCCGTTGCGGCGGAATGGGTGGCGGACATGGGGACGCGGGGACTTCGAAGCCGGAATGGCTGAGCAATTATTCCACTTGGTAAAAATCTGTCAACTGGTATATTTCTGTCTGAATTCAGCGACAAGGACTTCCGACATGGCGCGACACAGGCCTGCGGCCGAAGGCGGTTACCAGCGTGGCGAAGAGACTCGTGCCCGTATCATTGATGCGGCGCTGCGGCTGTTCGGCACACATGGCTTTGACGGCGCTTCCACCCGCGACATCGCGCGCGAAGCCGGGGTGAACGCTCCGGCACTCCAGTACTACTTCGATAACAAGGAAGGGGTCTACCTGGCATGCATCGACTACTTCGTCGAGCGAGTGTGGTCGCTGCTGGAGGAAGTTGTGGGCCGGGCGGAAGCCGTGGTGGCCCGGGAAGATGCCAGTGATGCAGAGCTGATCGACGCCTACCTGGCGCTGCAGGCGCGCTTCATGGCCTTTCTATATGAGGGCCCCGATACAGAGCACTGGCGTCAGTTCATGGCCCGTGAACGCGCGGGACTCGGCCCCCCGGCGGCATTCGACCGCTTCGACGCCGGCATCAACCACCGGCTGTTCGCGCTGACCACGCATATCGTTGGCCGCCTGACCGGGCAGCCGGCCACGGCGGAATCCACACGTATCCGCACCATCGCCATCGACAGCCAGGTGGCATCGTTCAAGGTGATGCGGCGTCATATTCTCAAGGCGTTGAACTGGCAGGGCTATGGGGAAGCCGAGACGCAACGCGTGCAGGATGTGATGCACGACCAGACACGGACCCTGCTCGAGGGCTTGGTCGCCCAACGCGACAGGTGAGTTGGCATAACTAGAGTAAATACTCTAATCATGTCGCGCCGGGCGATAGCCTAACGCAATTTTATGTTTTAAATCAGTCGCTTAAACGTCATCAGCGGCTTCGGTTACCCCGCAATCACTCGCTATCTTTACCAGAAATATGATTGCGTCTCGAAGAAAGCCCTTGCTTATCTATCTAGTAGTAGATAATATTTGGCTCATGGACGACGCGATGCAGCAAAGCAGTCCGCAGCACCAAGCCGATCCACGCAACACCAAGTCGTTTGTCAGTACCGGGAGGCGGTCTTTTTTTTAGCCCTGGTTACCTATCTAGCAGTAGATAGCAACAGCGCCCAAACCAAGACCCCTGAGATTCGCAGTACAGAACACCGGCCCCGCGACCCACACACCAAGATCGCCCGGCCCTTCGCAAGGAGAGCAATCATGAACGCCAAGACCATCCTGACCGCCGCCGCACTCGCCGCCGCTTTCGTCACTGGTGCCGCACAAGCCGCCCCCGCCGCCCAGAAGGCCGGCGAAGTCTACGGCTACAGCTATCGCGTGAACGACCAGCGCAGCGCCTTCACCGACGGCGCACGCGTCGGCAAGACCGACTCGTACACCGATGGTGCAAAGGTCGGCAAGGCTGACCCGTTCACCGACGGCGCCAAGGTAGGCAAGTTCGATCCGTACACCGACGGTGCCCGCATCGTCGCCGGTCTGGACCGCACCGGTGTCTCGAGCGAACCCGCCCGCAAGGTTGACCCGTACCTCGACGGCGCCAAGGTCGGCAAGTTCGACCCGTACACCGACGGCGCACGCATGGTCGCCGGCCTGGATCGCACCGGTGTATCGAGCGAACCGGCCCGCAAGGTTGATCCGTACTACGACGGTGCCCGTACCGGCAAGTTCGACCCGTACACCGACGGCGCAAACGCCTAATACAGATCAGGCCACCGACGCGGTACACGTGCCGCGCCGGTGGCCGACACCAACATCTGGAGTGTCATCATGAGTCTGCGTGACAGTGCCCTGATTCTGGGTGGATGGGTGATGCTGGCCCTTGGCAGCGGCGCCCTTGTCTCGCTCGTTGCAAAGTCGCTGTCGATCTGAGATAGCGAAAATCGGAGGGTCCCCTGCGAAAGCGAAAGTTGGGGACAGTCGCCATGAAAACGTCGTCCGTACGCGAACAACTGCTTGAACACGCTTCGGTGCTGATGCGACGGCGTGGCTATAACGGCTTCAGCTATCGCGACCTCGCGGAGCTGGTGGGCGTGAAGACCTCGAGCATTCACTACTACTTCCCGTCCAAGGACGATCTGGTGCTGGAAGTGGTACGTCAGTACCGCCAAACGTCGGTGGCCCGCCTCGCGGCGATCGACACCTCGCTTCCATTGATCGAACAGGCGCGGAAGTATGTGCTGCCGCTGAGCAATGGCATCGACCTTGGGCAGATCTGTCTGATCGGCATGTTGGCCGCGGAGGTGATGGTTCTGCCGCAAGCGGTTCGAGCGTTGCTGCAGGAGCATTTCCAGGCGAACGAGAACTTCATCGCCGACATGTTGCGCCGCGCCGAGGCAGAACGCGGCCAGCAGTACCCGGTGCCGCCCAAGCTACTGGCCAAGGTGCTTTATGGCGCGATCCAGAACGGACTGATCACCGCGCGGATGTCCGGTTCGAATGATCGAATCGACGCCGCAGCGAATATGCTGATTGGCGCCGTTGGCGGCTCGATGTGCGCCATCGAGGAACACGAAGCCGTAGCCGCCTAGGCCTGGCATTACCGTTTTCGGCGCATCACGCGCCCGACGCCCGCCGTCTTGCTCTCGCGGCGGGCGTTGTTTTCGTTTTCGCTTCCGCCCCCATTTCTATTTCCACCCAGGCCGGCGCATGATCGCTCGCGTGCGGCTCGTCTCGCCATTCCATGACTTCTGCACCTGCCAGACCGCGCCATAGCCAGCCGCGTGGAGTTCTGCCGCCGGGAATGATTCGTCCACGGCCTTGAGTTCCTGCAGGCAGACCACGTCGGGCTGCTCGCGCTCCAGCCATGCCAGCTAAGCATGCTCGGCCCGATGCATGGTCGGCGCCAGGTCCTGCAACAGTTGCACGGTGATATCAGGCGAATGCAGGACGGTGCCGCCGTGGCGTGAAATGAAGTGCCGGGCTGCCATTACGTCCTCGAACGCCGGCAAGTTGCCCTGACGCATCGGCCCCGGAACCGACGAGCCCCGCACGTAGACGGCCTCATTGGTGGCGATCCATTGACCGCCCTCGGTCGCGCGCACATAGCTCGCGGCAATCTCACTAGCGGTTCGGCTGGGCGCATATCGTGGCAGGTTGCGCAGGTAGATGAAAAGACTCAGCGGCGAATCGAAGAAATAGGCATCGCCGTCGGCGAAGATCACCTGCGCGGCCCATTCCGGCACCCGCGACGGGAACGCGCCGCACACCGGGCACCGCGCATTGACTGGAACGGCGCGCGGGGCGTCAGGAGCGATGCCGGACGCTGGGTCGTAGGGTGTGGCCGGAGCGACAAAGCAGATATCCGTGGGTACCTGCGGATTGGCGCGAACCCTGGCGTGGAAGACGTACCATCCCATGGCTCCCAGCACCAGCGTCAGCAATAGCGCAAGACGGAGAACGCGCACGGCTACATCCGCTTGTCGTGCAGTGCCCCGCCGCTAAGGTCAACCATCTCGGGCGTGACTTCCGCGAACCGCAGCATCTTGCCGCCATATTGCTCCACGAAGGTGCGGGCATCGGCCTCCTGCTGGAAACTGGCGAGCGTCGGGCCCATCGAGCCATGACGCTTGCTGCCCTGGACATAGAAGCCCGTCCGGGCATCGAACCAGTTGCCGCGGGGGCGCTCCCAGTCGGCCTTCGCCATATCCTGCACGAACACGGCGCGAATCGGCCTTGCCTGCTCCGGCCGCAGCAAGGTGTTGAACATCTCAACCGTGTCGCAACACCAGTGCGGCCGCGCGTCTCCGGTGTAGTAAAGCTGGGCCTTCGGACCTGGGTAGTCGCCCAGCAGCATGCCATCGAGGTCACAGGATGTGGCGGCGTCGATCTCCGCCGGGACGATGGTGGTGTCGGTTTGCCGGCTGCACGCAGCCATGGCGAGCAGGCCAGCCGACCCGGCCAGGGCAACCACCAGAAGGCGGCGACGTTCGTGGTTCATAGTCGAAATCTCCAGGCAGCCAGCGCCAGCGGGGCCCCGATCCAGCCCAGCATCGCGCCGCCCATGGCCCAGGGGTTGCCCAAGGCGGGCGGAACGATGCTGACCAGACCCTGCAGGCCACGCAATTGCTCCAGCGAGAACACGTTGAGAATGCGGAAAATATCGGTCGGGTTCAGGAGCAGCACGTAAGCCAGCGCCTCGCCGCCGAAGCTGCCACCGCTGGCTACCAGCAAGCCGAGCATCAGCAGGTCGAACACCAGTACAAAGCCGAACCACAGGCCGATGGCAGCTCCGGACGCGCGCGTACGGTCTCGGCTGGCGACCGAGATCAGTAGTGACAGGCTGAGAAACACCAGACCCAGCAGTATCGAACTGACCACGAAGCCAAATGCGTGGTACAGCCCGACCCAGCCAAACTGTTGCCAGAGCAACACGACCATCAGCGCGAATCCGGCCAGCGTGGAAAGCGTAAGCGCCACCGCCAGCCCAAGGTATTTGCCCAGCAACACTTCGAACCGCGTCACCGGCAGCGCCAGCAACAGGTCCAGCGAGCCGCGCTCGCGCTCGCCCACCACAGCATCGAACCCGAGTAGTAGCGCGATCATCGGGATCAGGTAGATGACCAGGCTGACCAGGCTGGTGATGACGAACTCCAGCGAGCGCGGCCCGAGCGTCCCTTGCTCGGCGCCGCCGAAATAGCAGATCACCAGCGAGAACACCGCGAACACCGTGGCCACCGCCAGTACCCAGCGATTACGCAGACGATCGCGCAACTCCTTAGCCGCGAGGGTGGCCACCTGTCTGCACTCGATAGCCATCACGCTGCCTCCTTCAATCCGAAGAACACGTCTTCCAGCGTCGGCTCCTGAATCTGCAGATCGAGCAGGCGCCCACCCATGGGATGCAGCGCCGCCAGGACCTGCATCTTGAGAGACCGCCTGCACCGCAGGATCAGTTCATACTCGGCGCGCCCGTCCTCGAGTTCGACGCCCTGCGCGCGCAGTGGCGCAAAGTGCTGCCACAACGCGGCACGCGCGCCGCGCTCGACGCGCAATGCCAGCGTCACCGGCAGATCAAGCTGCCGGCGCAACTCGGCCACGCTGCCCACGGCCAGGATGCGGCCGTTACCCATGATGGCAAGGCGATCGATCCGTTGCTGCAACTCCGCCAGAATGTGGGAAGTGATCACGATGGTGACGCCCTGCTCGCGCAGCGCCTGGAGCATGGCGTAGAAGTCGTGAATGGCCGCCGGATCCAGCCCATTGGTGGGCTCGTCGAGAAAAACAACGCGCGGCGACCCCAGCAGCGCCTGCGCGAAGCCGAGCCGCTGTCGCATGCCCTTCGAATAGGCCCGCACCGGTTTCTCCGCCGCGCCAGCCAGCCCTACGCGCGCGAGCAGCGGCTCGCAATCCGCCAATGGCGCCCCTTTCATCCGGCCGAAGAAACGCAGCGTCTCGAGTCCGCTCAGGTTGTCGTAGAGCACCAGATTCTCCGGCAGATAGCCGATCTGGCGGCGCGCGGCCCTGAACGCGGCCCCACCCACGGATGCCCCGGCGACGCGAATATCACCTTCGCTGGCAGCGATCAGGCCCAGCATCATCCTGAACAAGGTGCTCTTGCCCGCGCCGTTGTGGCCGATCAACCCGAACAGTTCGCCGTAACCGATTTCCAGATCGACGTCGTCGACGGCCCGGACAGCGCCATAGTCCTTGCAAACGCCACGCAGCGCGATGGCGGCCTGCCCTTCAACGTGAGTGTGCTCTGTCACGCCAGGTACTCCAATTCTTGTTGACGGGCTGCGCCCGCGGATAGGCGTCGACGACGGTCGGCACGCGCAGAACGGGGAACTGCCGGCTCACGAAGCGCAGTGCCTGCACGGCAGGGCTGGCCAGTAGCAACTGGACACCCGGATGACGCCAGATCAGGCGGTCGACGACATCGCTGGCCTCATAGGGCAGATCGCCAATGCCATCGCCATCGCGGTCCCAGCCGAGGTAGTCGCTCCAGAAGTTGCCCTGATCGCGTTCCGACGGCTTGCGCCCGCCCCAGGGTTCATCGCGCGCGCCCAGATAGCGCACCTGTTCCCGGTTGCCGATGAAGTCGTTGCCCTGCACCACGTTGCGCGTTGATCCGGCCGAAAGGTGGACGCCAACCTGATTGCCGATGACCAGGTTGCCGCGCAACTCCGTGTATTCGACGTCGTAGATGAAGAACCCACGGTCATTGTCGGCAACGACGTTGTTCTCCACGCGCGAGTCCTGCAGCGTGCGCAGCATGATGCCGTGGTCGGCATTGCCCCAGGTCCGGTTATTGCGCACGACCTGGTCGCGCACCTCCATCAACGCCAGCCCGCCGCGATTGTTGTAGCTGTCATTGTCCTCCCACAGGTTGTAGTAGGAGTTCATGTAGTGCGTGCCGTAGCGGCTATGGTGCAGCCGGTTTCCCTTGAAGATCGCGTGGTGCGACACATCGACGTAGAGCGCATCGCGCACAAAGCTGATGTTGTTGTCGATAATGCGGGCGCCTTGGGTGTTGTAGAGCTGTACGCCATTGCCGCGCTGCGCGGAGTTGTAGTCGCGCTTGCCGGTGATGGTATTGCCTTCGACGCGCACGTCATCCGCCTTTTCGATCCACAGGCCGAACAGGTTGTAGGTCAGGTCGCAATGCCGCACCACGGCGCGGTGCGCCCCCGGCAGGATATTGATGCCGGCGTTCTGGTCCTTCAGGCTGTCTCCGGAATCGCGCACGATCAATCCCTCGACGACGACGTCCGGCGCGGTGACGCGCAAGGTGTCCCCGTGCTGGCCGCCGCTGATCGTCGGACGATCCACCCCGCGCAGCGTCAGGGCCTTGCCGATCACGAAGTTGCCCGTGTACGTGGCGCGTTCGATCTCCAGCACGTCGCCGGGCCGGGCCGCATCGATCGCCGCCTGGAGCGGCCGCCCGGGCGCAACCCGCACGGTCGCGCCCTGCGCGCCCGTCAGGCATCCTGCAAGAAGAATCAGAATCGGGACCCACTTCATACCTGGAGCAACCCAAGCGCCTTCAGCATCAGGAACAACGCGGCGCCAATCAGCAGGTTCTTGAATCCGACGTAACTGAGCATGTCCATCACGGTCGCGCGCCGGTAGTTGGAACGCCACCACGGGCCATCCTTGACGTACCGCTTGCCGGACAAGCGAATCAGCACCTCGTAGACGCTCCAGCCGAACCACCACGCGATGATGGCGCCCGACGACATCTGCCCCATGGCAGCCAGCACCCACGCCACGCTGGCCGCCAGCGCGAGCGAGATCCCGGCAATCTGCAAGGCACGGGCCGATGCCCAGCCGTCGCTGCTCCATGGCCAGAGGTGGTCGCGCAGCTCCAGCAGGAGCCAATACGCACCGCGAGCCCCATCGCGCCCCTGCGGGGAAACGCGGTCGGTCTGCATGCGCGGGTCCGGCCCTTGCGCAACGCGCGGGTTCATGGGCACTGGCTGGATCGGAATGTAATAGCCATCCAGGCCGATCGGCGTGATTTCCAGGCCGTCCCGCTCGCGCCGCTTGCGCTCCTTGGCCAGCGGCGGGCAGCCCTTGACGTCGGTGTACAGCACCATGCAATCCAGGCAATGCAGGCATTCACGGTGATCGATACGGCCATCCGCGTCGATCGCCTGCGAGCCGCAGCCAACCGCGCATGCCTTGCAGCTATTGCAGTCCTGCTTGCGACGCAGGCCGAACCAGCGGAAGGTACTCGGCATGGCCAGCGCCGCGCCGAGCGGGCAGATGTACTTGCAGTACGGCCGCTCGATGAACAGTGACAGCCCGAGCAACGCGCAGACGAACAGCCCGTACGGCCAGGCCCGGTTGCTGATGCCCACAAGGAACGTCGTCTTGAACGGCTCCACCTCCGCGAGCTTCTCTGCCAGCCCCATTGAGAACACCGACACCGTCAGCAAACCGAAGAAGATGACATACTTCAACCACTTCAGCCGGTCGTGCCAGGCCCGCGGCAACGGCCGCTGCCAGCGTTTGAAGCCGATCCGGCCGCCAATCTTGTGGATGGCCTCTGACAACGATCCGAATGGGCACAGCCAGCCGCAGAACAGGCCCCGTCCGAACAGGAACACGGTCAGGATGATGAAGATCCAGAAGCAGAAGATGAACGGGTCGGTCAGGAACAACGACCAGGTCCACTGGAACAACAACGCGTGGAACCACGTCAGCACCTGCGTGATCGAGGGCTGCGCCATCGCACCGAAGCCAACAAACCCGATGCTCAAGGCCCACGCGCTGTACTTGAAGAGGTTAACCGGCCATTTGTTCTTGTGGGTCGAACGCCGTGTCAACCGCTCACGCATGGCATACACCACCCCGACCACCAGCAGCAGGGCCACGAACAGTGCGATCTCGATTGCACGCGCGCGCCAGATGCGACGCCAGGGCGCCTCCGGTTCCTCGATGCGCGGACGACCATCCTGAAGCAGCTTGTCGGGCATCCAGTACGGCGCATCGAACGTGACGAAGCTGCGCACGCCTGACGCGCGATCGACCCTGTTGCCCAGGAACGACAGCTTCCACGGATACGCCGAAGAGAATGCCGGCGAACGGATGATGAAGATTGCTGATTCGGTATAGGCAGGCGCGCCTTGGGCCTCCAGTCCATACAGGTTCAGGTAGTCCGAATCGCGGAACGTGAACGAGTCGGCCCCCTGCTTGATCTGGATGCGATCGTAGATGCCGCCGCGCACGAACCCGGATCCCTTGAACGACGCCGCGCCCGCCGTCCGGATCACGAAGATCGCGTGCTCGTCAGGCTTGAGTTGCGAATGCAGGTTGTTCCATGCCAACTGGCCGAGCAGGCTCGCGCCTAGGTCAGGATGGTTGAGATCGCCAAACCAGAGTTCGATGAACGGCTCCGAGGCGCGTTCCAGTCCAAGCTGCTCAGGCCGGATCAGCAACCGCTGCACGCCGCCTTGCTTGACGGCATCGGCCCAGCTCATGGGCTTGCCGGTCACGGCGTACCGCGCCGGTTCGCGTCGTGTCTGCTCAAGGATGCCGACCTCGCGCGCCACGGCTGCCGTGGCGGTGGTCAGCACCTGGTTCTGGGCGATCACGGTCACGGTCGCCCCGGAAATCGCATCGACCCCAAGCACGCCCTCGTCGGGCCGCGACTGCCCCACTTCGATCTTGTCCTTGACCGACTTCCCGATGTACTGCTTGTTGAAATTCAGCAACGCGGATTCCGGAATCCCCAGCAGCAGGATCGGCTCCGAGTGCTTCAGTACCTTGATGCCGACATAGTGCCCCTGCGTATCCATGCCGATCAGCGTCACCACCGGCTTGCCCGAGTACGCCGGGATGTCGGTGATATCGGTGGACAGCATCACATACCCCAGCAACGGCGCCTTGCCATCCTGCTCGAGACCGTAGGCTTCCACATACGGCGGCTGCCCCTTGCGCTCCGAAAAGCGCACGGCGCCGGGAAACACGTCGGCGCATGGCACAAGGGCGCACATATCCCTGGCCTCGCCCAGATTAGGCGGCAACGCGGCCTCATAGGCGGCGTGATCCGCCAACGCGGTCTGCACGCACAGGAACAACAGCAGAAAAAATGCGGCCAATTTGGCCGCGAACTCCTGATTACCGGACTGCATCGTGCTTCATCGTCGCGTGTGCCGAAATCCGGCACACGCGCGCCTCCTGTCAGAGTCAGGCTTCAACAATCATGCGACTGCGCATTTCGAGATGCAGTGCATGGCAGAAATGTGTGCAGTAGCACCAGAACACGCCTGGCTTGTCGGCAACGAACGTCACCGACGCGGTTTCCTGCGGATTGACGATGAAGTTGACGTTGTACTTCGGTATGGCGAAGCCGTGCGTCAGATCCTCGATCTTGTCGAGATTGGTAAGGATCAGCGTCACCTCGTCGCCCTTCTTGAGCTTGAACTCGCGCAGACTGAACGCAGGCGCCTGAGACGTGATCTTCACCGTCACCTTCTTGCCATTGCGGAACACGCCAGACTCTTTCGGATCCTTGATGGCCAGCGGGAAGTCGTCCAGCGCGTAGACCTGCTTCGGGTGCAGCAGCTCGCGCTTGAAGATGATGAAGTCGTGCGGCTCCGAACGAACCGGATGATCCTGCAACAGCATCATCTTCTCGCCGGAGATGTCGATGAACTGCTCGTTCTCCGGGTGTAGCGGCCCAACTGGCAGGAATCGGTCCTTGGAAAACTTGCAGCCCACGGCCAGGAATTTGCCGTCAGCCGCCATGGTCTCGGACTGCGAGGCACTCAGGTGGCCTGGCTGATATTGCACGTCCAGCCGGTCGACCACGTACTTGGCGGACTTGTCACCTTTGTGGAACTTGATTGCGGAGTCGACGTTCCACTTGACGATCTGGCTGTCAAGGAACAGCGTCGTATAGGCATTGCCGCGCCCGTCGAATGCGGTGTGGAGAGGCCCAAGACCCAGTTCGACTTCGGCCACGATGGCATCGTCGATCTTTGTAAGCTTGCCATCGAACCAATCGAGGATCTTTGCCAGCTCGATCACAGTGCCGGTCGGCGAAAGCTTGCCGGAACAGATGAAATACTTCCCGTCCGGGCTGGCATTGACACCGTGTGGATTCTTGGGCACCGACACATAGCCTGTCAGCGCAGTTATCGGGTCTGCATTGGATGCACGCGTGCCGTCCACCACCGGCACCTTGGAATCACCGATGGTCTTGAACTTGCCGGCCTTGACGGCCTCCTCGATGCGGGCGACGTTGAAGAACAGGCAGGCATCGCGCTCGGCGGACATCATGTCCTCGTAGTGCACACCCATCTCGGTGTTGTACTGGTTGGTGGCGGCGAGCTTGCCGTCATACGACGTCGCCACCAGATCGCAGTTGCCGTCGATCAGCACCTGCCAGCGCACCTCCATGGTCTCGGCATCGACACAGGTGAAAAGCGAGTGGTACTTGCTGCCGTCTTCCGTCGGCACATTGGGCAACGGGATCGAGAATTCGCCGCCGCAAAACACGCGTGTCGTGTAGTTGATCTTCGGATCGACCGGATCTCGCTTGTCCGGAAAGATGCCGTGGAAGCCCTGGACGTTGGGCAGTTCCGTAATCTTGTCGCAGATGAAGTAGTCCAGCCGCACGCGAGCCAGACGCGCATTGATCTTGTCGTTGATCCACGCGTAGCGGCCGTCGTAGTTGCCGTCCTTGTAGGAAGCGTGGACGTGGTGGGTATCGCCCACCGTGTATCTCAGCGTGCCGTCCGGCTTGGTGCCCATTACCTTCCTGGACTCATTGGTAATGCCCCAGCCCACCAGCGCATCCGGCACGAAGCACGGGATACGATGAATCTCGCGGCCTGATGGCATGCCGAACACGCGCATATCGCCGGTATGGCCGCCGCTCCAAAGACCGTAGTACGTATCCAGTTCACCTGGCTTCGGGTGCAGGCCCGCGATTTCGTGTCCGGCTGCAGCCGGCGCCGCAGCGCCCGCAGCCTGGGCACTGGCTCCCGCGGATGGCGTTCCCTTGTCCGTGCAGGCCACCACCGTCGCCAGCCCGGCCAATGCCGCCGTGTTCATGAAGCGACGTCGCCCCAGCACGCTGGGCGCATTGTCCTGCGATGTCGTTAGCGAATCTTGCTTGGTCATCATCGGTCCTTGAATCGAATCTCACATGGCCGGACGCGAGCGCGCCAGCCGTCTTTTCCTTCTCGGTCTCTCTTCAACATCTCGACCCCTCTGCGGTTCTTCAACTTCTCTTGGCAGAGCGATCTTCCGCTTGCGTTTGGGGTAGGCGCTTGACATAAGTCATGTGCATCACAAAATAGGCATTTGTAATGCATGTTTGCAGGAGCAAAACATCCACAATGCGGAGCGTGTTGATTCACGAAGCTTTGATGCCCCGCTAAAAGGAGAAAACGATGCGTATCAAGACCCTGTTGCTGACACTGATTTGCGGCGCCGTTCTGGCGGCCTGCGGACAAAAGGAAAGCGCCGCACCTGCGCCGGCCGAGGCCGCCGCGGCACCGGCTGCCGCACCTGCCGCTACTGCGGCCACCACCAGCGAACCCGAGAACGCGCTGGGCAAGCGCACGTATGGCTCGGTTTGCTCGATGTGCCACGCGGCAGGCGTGGCCGGCGCACCCAAGCCAGGTGACAAGGCCGATTGGGGGCCGCGCATCGCCCAAGGCAACGACACGCTTTACAAGCACGCAATGGAAGGCTTCACCGGCAGCAAGGGATCGATGCCCGCGCGCGGTGGCTCAACGGCGTTGCCGGATGAAGCTGTCAAGGCAGCGGTGGATTACATGACAGCACAATCCCACTGATGCCATGCACGCGCTATCTCCTTCCGGCCTTGCCCGGCGGCGCTACCTGACGGCGGCACCGCTGCTTGCCGTCGGCATGTTCGTCCTGCCGGCATTGGCCGATGCATCGGTTCGGCAGGCCTCACGCCGGCTGCTCGGCACGCGGGTGGACATCGTGACCGACGGCGTGCCAGCGAATGCGGCCGCGCAGGCCATCGACGCAGCGTTCGCCGAGATGGGCAGGCTCGAACGGATCATGAGCCGCTATCGTCCGGACAGTCAGGTCAGTGCTCTGGCACGTGCTGCCGGCAAGCACCCGGTACCCATCGCGCCCGAGTTGATGTCGGCGCTCAGGTTGGCTAACGAGGTCTCCGCGCGCAGCCATGGCGCCTTCGACATTACGGTCGGCGCGTTTGAAGGCTGGAACTTCGATCCGGGCCATGAGCAAGTGCCCGGGCAAGCCGAACTGACGCAAGAGCGACCACTCGTGAACTACCGTGATGTCGTTCTGGACTCAACGCGCGGTAGCGCCTATCTGCGGCGTCCCGGCATGAAGCTGGATCTGGGCGGCATTGCCAAGCTCCCGATCCTGCAGGCCGGCATGGACGTGCTGCGGCAGCGCGGCATCTCGAACGCGATGCTCAACGGGGGCGGCGACGTGCTGGTCAGCGGCGGGCTTCAAGGCCGCGACTGGCGCATCGGCCTGCGCGACCCGCTTGCGCCGGAGCGATTGCTGGGGGTGGTGACGCTCACCGATGGCGTCGTGGCGTCGTCGGGTGACTATGAACGCTGCTTTGCCCGTGATGGCCAGCGCTATCACCACATTCTTGATCCTCGAACCGGCCTGCCAACCCGGGGGCCGCACGGGGTCACGCTGGTCGCGCGCAAAACAAGTGACGTCAACGGCCTCGGGGCCGCTATCATGGTGGCTGGTACAGCGGCAGGACGGAGCCTGCTGGGGCCCATGGCTAACGTGGATGCTCTGATTGTCGGGCCCGGGTCTCATCCATGGATGTCCGAAGGCATGGCGACCCGTATGCGGTCGTGAAACTATGATTTAGCGCATGGCTTCACGCGGGGAGCCGCGCTACCCTCCCACTCCTGACGCAGAGACGCTAGCAGAATGAAGCAGAGCGGCCCCGGTTCGGGGTGCGGCCGAAGACAGTCCGCCAGGACCGGTCAAGGCCGCGCAACGACGCCGGGATCATTTTGATGGTGTCTCTACCTGTCTCTAAACGCCCCCTCCGCCCTAAACAGGTGCAGAGACTCACCGGAGTTGCTGTTGAAACGCTTGCTTGCTTTCCTCCTGGGTACGCTCAGTCTGACGTTGCTCGCCCTGAATACGATTTTCTGGTGCACGCCACTGTTCGTGCTCGCCGTGATCAAATTGCTGTTGCCGTTCGCCGGCGTGCGACGGCTGATCGACCCCATTCTCAACCGCATCGCGACAAGCTGGGTTACCTGCAACAGCGTCTGGATCGGCCTGCTCCAGCGTGAGCCCTGGGCCGTGGAAGGTCTCGGTTCGTTGCGCCCGGACAGCTGGTATCTGGTTAACTGCAACCACCGCTCCTGGGTCGACATCTTCGTGCTTCAGCGCGTATTGAACCGGCGGATTCCGTTGCTGAAGTTCTTCCTGAAGCAGCAGCTCATCTACGTGCCGGTGATTGGCCTGGCCTGGTGGGCACTGGATTTCCCGTTCATGCGGCGGCATTCGAAAGCCGCGCTGCGCAAGAATCCTGAACTGCGTAACCAGGATCGCGAGACCGCGCGACGCGCGTGCGCCAAGTTCGCCCGGATTCCGACCAGCGTGATGACCTTTGCGGAAGGCACGCGCTACACCCCGGTCAAGCATCGAGCGCAATCGTCCCCGTATCGCCATCTGCTCAAACCCAAGGCTGGCTCTCTCGCCATGGCGCTCAACGCGATGGGAGAACAGTTCCACGCGCTGCTGGATGTCAGCATTGCCTACCCGGATGGCACACCCACTTTCTGGCAACTTGCCAGCGGTCAGGCTGGCAGGGTGATGGTGCATGTCCGGGAACTGCCGATCCCGCCGGACTTCTGCACCAGCGACTACACCAGCGATGCAACCTTCCGCGGCGAGTTTCACCGCTGGCTGGGACAGGTCTGGGAAGAGAAGGACGAGCAGATTGCCACCATGCTCGCCCAGGCCGCTCGGCCCTAGAAAGCCGTTTCAAGACGATTCTGGCGTCGTTGCGGGGCCTTGCCAGAACCGCTTCGCTTCAATCTGAAACAGCTTTAATTGCCCGCCATGCTCTCGGGGACCAGCAAGATCTCCGAGAGCGCGAGCCTGATGCTCTGCCAGGTTGCCGCCTCTTCGGCCTCGGTACATTCTCCGTGCTGGCGCTTGGTCGCCCCGATCCTGTTCAGCACCAGGTGACGCGAGGCAACCACCCCGACCCCCTCAAGACAAGCCTTCACGCACGCAAGCTGACAGCCGTCGATCGCCAGAATCGGGCGCCCCGACTGCGCGATCCGCGTCAGTGCGGGCACGCGGCCACCCACCCCACTGATACAGGACATCTCGGCTTGGCCGCTGCGATCCAGCCGGACGGCAAAGGCATTGGCCAGTTGGGCGACACTTGAACACCCTGAGCAGGCGTAGACCAAAGGGAGTCTGGAGCGATCGGACGTAGACATCATGAACTCGGCGGAACAAAGGAAAACAGGCGCCGGATCGGGCGCCTGACATGGAGAGTGGGAACGGTTTGGCCGTCGTGATCAGGCGCCGCCGCAACCGCCGCAGCACTGACCAGCCTTGGCGGCCGATGCAACCTTCTTGATGGCCACGCGCCAAGTGGCGGGGCCTTGTTCCAGGTAGTCCCAGGCAAACTGGCCAGGACGCTCGATCTGGAATTGCATCTGAAGCGGACGCGGATCATGGTCATTGACCAGCTCCAGCGCCTGGCCGACCTCAAGCCCGGTAAACGTCGAGAAAATCAGCGGATGGCGGTCACGCGGCGGAATCGTGCGGAGGTCGAGTTGCGGGTTGGCAGTGGTCTGAGACATGGAATTCCTTTCGGCTGGGTATGGCATCCATAAAGATGCATTTAAATTGCATCAATAGTAGTGAGCGCAATCCGGAGCCGTTTGATGCAGATCAGACCAGCACCCCGACCACCTCATCAAAGCCGTTGACATGCCTGAACCGCCACGAAAACGATGCCGCACACCGACGCCCCGGTGCTGGCAGAATGATGGCCACGCCGGTCGCGCCCATCGGGGCGCGCGTCCGGGCGTACATCTGCACGCACACGAGGAGCCAGACCGCGATGAGCATGACCAGGAGCTTTGCAGCCACCGAACCGACCCGCGACGAGATCGATGCCCTGTCGGGCGCCACGCTGCTGGAGTTCGGCGCCCCGTGGTGCGGCTACTGCATGCGTGCCCAGCCGTTGATCGAGGAAGCGTTCGGCGGCTACCCGGCCATCGATCACGTGAAGGTCGAGGATGGGAGCGGTCGGCCGCTGGGTCGCTCGTTCCGCGTCAAGCTCTGGCCGACCCTGGTTTTCCTGCGGGATGGCAAGGAAGTAGCACGGCTGGTAAGGCCGGAAAGTGCCAAGGACATCGCCGCGGCGATGCGGCGCATCCTCCCATAAGGCAGCAGGGCCCAGATACGCCCACCGCTGAAGACTGGGGACTGAGGACTGGAACCCGCCTAGATCTCCAGCGGCATCGCACTCGTGCACTTGATCTCGTCAAGGCACACGCTCGACTTCACCCCGCTCACACCCGGGATGCGCATCAGGGTGTCGAGCAGGAAGTCAGACAAGGACTTCAGGTCCTTGGCCACCACCTTCAGCACGTAGTCGATATCTCCGGTGACGGAGAAGCACTCCTGGATTTGCGCCAGTTCCGCCACCAGTCCCTTGAACTTGGACAGGTCGCGGATATGCCCACGCTCCATCGTCACATGGATGAATGCCGTGACGCCGAAGCCAAGTGCAGAACTATCCAGCCGCGCCTCGTAGCGCTTGATGATCCCGCCCTCCTCCAGGCGGCGGTGACGCCGCAAAGTCTGCGCGGGGGAAAGGCTGATGGCCTCCGCCAGTTCCAGGTTGGACGCGCGGCCGTTTTCCTGCAGCACGCCCAGCAAGCGGCGATCCGTGCGATCAAGTTCCGGATGTTGCATTTTCGTTTCCCAAACTAGCGGTTTGACGAAATCTTATCTCATATCCGAGGGTTTTCCTGCGCCTCTAAGGAAATCCTATTTAGCTGGCCGGCATATAAACTTTTCGCATGTCGAGCAGCGTGGGAAGCGCCTCCGGGTGCCCCCAATCCGTTTCCCCGCCGCAATATTATTTCCACCCCCGCATCCGCCCCCGAGCACTGACCATGGCCGACCTCTTTGAAAACCCGATGAAGCTGATGGGCTTCGAGTTCGTTGAATTCGCCTCGCCCACGCCCAACGTCCTGGAACCGCTGTTCGAGAAAATGGGCTTCACCCTGGTGGCCCGTCACCGTTCGAAGGATGTCGTGCTGTACCGCCAGGGCGACATCAATTTCATCGTCAACAACGAGCCGCATAGCCCCGCCGCGTATTTCGCCGCCGAGCACGGCCCGAGCGCCTGTGGCATGGCATTCCGCGTCAAGGATTCCCACCAGGCCTACAACCGCGCGCTGATGCTGGGCGCCCAGCCGGTGGAAATCGCTACCGGCCCGATGGAACTGCGCCTGCCCGCGATCAAGGGCATCGGCGGCGCGCCGCTCTACCTGATCGACCGTTTCGAAGACGGCAAGTCGATCTATGACATCGACTTCGAATTCATCGAGGGCGTGGACCGCCACCCGAAGGGCCACGGCCTGAAGCTGATCGACCACCTGACGCACAACGTCTACCGTGGCCGCATGGCGTACTGGGCGAGTTTCTACGAACGCCTGTTCAACTTCCGCGAAATCCGTTACTTCGACATCCAGGGCGAATACACGGGCCTGACCTCGAAGGCGATGACCGCGCCGGACGGCAAGATCCGCATCCCGCTGAACGAAGAGTCGTCGAAGGGCGCCGGCCAGATCGAGGAATTCCTGATGGCGTTCAATGGCGAAGGCATCCAGCACATCGCCTTCTCCGTCGACAACCTGCTCGAAGTCATCGACAGCCTGCAGATGGCCGGCGTCGAGCTGATGACGGCACCGAACGACTACTACTACCAGGCCCTGGACACCCGTCTGCCAGGCCATGGCCAGCCGGTGGACCAGCTCAAGGCCCGCGGCATCCTGCTGGACGGCACGACAGAAGGCGGCAAGCCGCGCCTGCTGCTGCAGATCTTCTCGAAGACCGTGCTCGGCCCGGTGTTCTTCGAATACATCCAGCGCTCCGGCGACGATGGTTTCGGCGAAGGCAATTTCAAGGCGCTGTTCGAATCGCTCGAACGCGACCAGATCGAACGCGGCACGCTGAAGGTCTGATCTTCCGGGGGCTTTCGCCCCCGCCTCCCCGCTTGATACAGATTTGCGCCGGCATCCCCCGGATGGCGGCGCGCACCCTGCGCCCGGCGTCACCCACGCCGGCGCGCTTTATTGACAAGCGTCCGCCTCAAGAGAGACGCGCCCGACATTCCACAAGAATGGGTAGAGGAAACAACTCATGCACGCTCCCGACAATCAAGGCACGCTCCAGCGTGGCCTGAAGAATCGTCATATCCAGCTCATCGCGCTGGGCGGCGCCATCGGCACCGGCCTGTTCCTGGGCATCGCCCAGACTATCAAGCTGGCCGGCCCCTCGGTGCTGCTGGGCTACGCGCTGGCCGGCGTGGTCGCCTTCTTCATCATGCGCCAGCTCGGCGAAATGGTCGTGGACGAGCCCGTCGCCGGCTCGTTCAGCTACTTCGCCAACAAGTACTGCGGACACTTCGCCGGCTTCATGTCCGGCTGGAACTACTGGGTGCTCTACATCCTCGTCAGCATGGCCGAGCTATCGGCCGTCGGCATCTACGTCCAGTACTGGTGGCCCGGCATTCCGACCTGGATTTCCGCGCTGGCCTTCTTCCTGATCATCAACGCGATCAACCTTGCCAGCGTGAAGTCGTTCGGCGAGATGGAATTCTGGTTCTCGATCATCAAGGTGGCAGCCATCGTCGGCATGATCGGTTTCGGCGGCTACCTGCTGGCCACCGGCACCGCGGGCCCCGACGCCAGCATCGCCAACCTGTGGCAACACGGCGGCTTCTTCCCGAACGGCTTCAGCGGCCTGGTGATGGCTATGGCCGTGATCATGTTCTCGTTTGGCGGCCTCGAACTCGTGGGCATCACCGCTGCGGAAGCGGACAGCCCCGAGAAGAGCATCCCGAAGGCGACCAATCAGGTCATCTACCGCATCCTGATCTTCTACGTCGGCGCGCTGGCCGTGCTGCTGTCGCTGTATCCGTGGGAAAAGGTCGTGACCGGCGGCAGCCCGTTCGTGCTGATCTTCCACGCGATGAACAGCAACGTGGTCGCCACCGTGCTCAATATCGTGGTACTTACCGCCGCCCTGTCGGTCTACAACAGCGGCGTCTATTGCAACAGCCGCATGCTGCTGGGCCTGGCGCAGCAAGGTAACGCCCCGCGCTCGCTGATGCGCGTGAACCGCCGCGGCATTCCGCTGACCGCGCTGGCCGTCTCGGCCATCGCCACCGGCATCTGCGTGGTGATCAACTACTTCATGCCTGGCGAGGCCTTCGAACTGCTGATGGGCCTGGTGGTCTCGGCCCTGATCATCAACTGGGCGATGATCAGCATCATCCACCTGATGTTCCGTCGCGCCAAGGCGGCCGCCGGCAAGACCACGCGCTTCCAGAGCCTGGGCTACCCGCTGACCAACTACGTGACGCTGGCCTTCCTGGCAGGCATCCTCGTGGTGATGTTCCTGACGCCTGGCCTGCGCATCTCGGTCTACCTGATTCCGGTATGGCTGGGCGTACTTGGCGTAAGCTATCGCCTCCGGCAGAAAAACGCCGGTTCGGCCATGCCCGCCGCCAGCGCCCAGATCCAGTAATTGCCGGTGCGGCCTCCGGGCCGCCGCCCTTCTGAACCAAACAGCCAGACGCATCCCATGTTCGAACATATAGAAGCCTTTCCGGGTGATCCGATCCTCTCGCTCAACGAGGACTTTCAGCAGGACCCGCGTACCAACAAGGTCAATCTGAGCATCGGCATCTACTTCGACGACGAAGGCCGCCTGCCGGTGATGAAGGCCGTGGCGGAAGCCGAGGCCGCGCTGCTGTCGGACATGGGTCCGCGCCCGTACCTGCCGATGTCCGGCATGGCCGCGTATCGTCAGGCCGTGCAGGCGCTGGTGTTCGGCGAGGATTGCGCCGCCCGTGCCGAAGGCCGCGTCGCCACGTTGCAGACGCTGGGCGGCTCGGGCGCGCTGCGCGTCGGCGCCGATTTCCTGAAGCGCTACTTCCCGAAGGCGGAGATGTGGATCAGCGATCCGAGCTGGGAGAATCACCGCGTGGTCTTCGAGCGTGCCGGCTTCAAGGTCAACACCTACCCGTACTACGATCCGGCCACCGGCGGCCTGAAATTCGACGCGATGCTTGCCGCGATCGAAGCGATCCCGCAAGGCGACATCGTGCTGCTGCACGCGTGCTGCCACAACCCGACCGGCGTCGACCTGAATCAGGACCAGTGGCGCCAGGTGATCGGCGTGCTCAAGGCGCGCAAGCTGCTGCCGTTCGTCGACATGGCCTACCAGGGTTTCGGCTCGGGCCTGGACGATGACGCCTTCGCCGTGCGCGAACTGGCCCGCCAGAATGTGCCCTGCCTGGTGGCCAATTCGTTCTCGAAGAACTTCTCGCTGTACGGCGAGCGTTGCGGTGGCCTTTCGGTGGTCTGCCAGAGCGCCGACGAAGCCAGCCGTGTGCTGGGCCAGCTTACCGGCGCCGTGCGCGCCAACTACAGCAACCCGCCGACCCACGGCGCCCGCGTGGTGGCCCGTGTGCTGACCACGCCGGCGCTGCGCGCGAACTGGGAGCAGGAACTGGCTGCGATGTGCCAGCGCATCACCCGCATGCGCCAGGCCATCCACGACCATCTGCGTGAGCATGTGAGCGGCGAAAAGCTCTCGCGCTACATCACCCAGCGCGGCATGTTCACGTACACCGGTCTGTCGGCCGACCAGGTCGACCGCCTGAAGAACGAGCACGGCGTGTACGTGCTGCGCTCGGGCCGCATGTGCGTGGCCGGTCTGAACGAGCGCAACGTCGGCGTCGTCGCCAACGCCATCGGGAAGGTGCTGAAGGGCTGAAACGCCTGAAGCACGCCTTTGCAGTCACAAGGCCACCCTCGGGTGTAATGCCGTTCAGTTAGGGTCCTTTCTGAGGTGTCGAACGGTATAGCGCTTAGGCAGGGCCTTGACAACACGGGGGCAAGTACGCCCCCGTCGTTTTTGTACGATCGCCAACTGAAGTTTGGCGCGCATGCGCCGCGGGTGTGCTGGCAGCTTGCCTGGGGCCATGTCGGCCGCCCAGATCTGCTCACCCTGTATCAGGCGCAAGGCCCGCAAAAAGCTCAGGTCGGTAGGCTCGACGCGGGCCTCAAGCGCAGCCTTGGCCATCTCCAGACGCACAAGGTTGTACGCAAGCAGCGCCCCCAGACCGGCTTGCCGTGATGCACGCGCAGATTGTCCAGTATCAGGTAGACCTTGCGCCTGGCGTCCCGTACCAGCCGGTTCATGAAGTTGGGAAGACGGCGGAATGCGTAGCGAGCTGCGCCCGCTTGCGCTCGTTAGCGCGATGCCCCAATGCTGCAAACTTTGACCGCCACCCTACGCCTGCTGGCCACGCGCTGATTGGCACTGGAAGAGGAACTGAGCACCCTCGACGGCATGCTTGATGGCCTGCCAGTCAGCATACCAAGTGGCTGCGGGAACGATTCGGTGTCGGGCCTCAGACCGCTGCGGTTCTGGTTGTCGTTGCAGGTGACAACCCGGAACGCCTGAAAAGCGAAGCTGCACTGGCAGCCCTTTGTGGCACAAGTCCTTTGCAGGCTTCGTCTGGCAAAACGGTCCGGCGTCGCTTGAACAGGGGCGGAGATCGTTCGGCAAATAACGCCTTGTGGACCATCGCCATGGTGCGAATGCGCAGCGATCCCAGGACGCGGGAATACGTTGAACGCCGGACGAAGGAAGGCATGTCGAAAAAGGAAACCCATCGCTGCCTCAAGCGCTATATCGTCAGGGAATTGTATCCACTCATCCTGGCCGGTCTGGCCGATTCGACGCGCGCCGCTTGACATAGGAGCGTCAATGCGACGACTGAAAACCTGTGGGAATCGCTCAAGGTTGCACGCCTGCGCGGCAAGCGCTTCGCCACGCGGAGCGAGGCGAAGCGAGGCGAGGCGAGGCGATGGACGAGGTGATCGACTGGTTGCGCTTTTACAATCATCGGCGTCTGCATTCGACATTGGGCTATCTCAGCCCGATGCAATTCGAGTGGTCCTGGTCCGCCGCTCAGCACCAGCGGTGCGGCATGATGTTAGCCTTGGCTATCGGATACGAAATTCGAGGGCACGCTCAGTTTTGAACACCATCCTTAACACAATCCCATTGATGGAGAGAAGTTGTGCAGATACTTCGGTATAGGAATGTGATTATTCGAACAATCGCAGGCAACGCCAGTCGGGCCATTCTAATGGCCCACGGCGGCTATACACCGCCGAGGAATCGCATTTTTCTTGGTTCTGGATGCTGTCAGGTGCCTTCATACACTGCTTTGCATTTCCATGCCCTCCCAGATTTCGTCGCGGTCTTTACTCATGGGGTGCATCTGCTTGCCGGCGCAAACATTCGGCCGATGGAAACCGTTCTTGGAGGAAGAGGGATCGTCAACTACTCACTAACTTACAACGAGATGGCGACAGCGCTGATGCCGAATGCACAATATGATCTCATCACAGTGGCACCGCACGGTAAGGCACATATGGTTGATGTGTTCGCTGCGATGAGGCAACACCAGCGACAGTACACGGATCTGAACTCCTTTGCCTGCCGGGTCAACAAGTTAACATACGACTTCTAAGAGACCGTTTCAAAAGCCAGGCTACCTTCTCTGCTGGCAGTCGATGCCGGCGAACGGATGCTGTTCCCGTGGCTGCCAGCGCCTGCCCAATCCAGGCCGCCGGCAGATGCTCGCTGAGCCGGGCAAAACTGGCCGGCTCAGCGAGCTCAAGGGTGGCGTGGATCTGTTCCGATAGCATCGGGACAGCTAGTTAACAGCTCGATATTTTGTTTACAACCCCTGCAAGGAAAAATGCCGTTCAGACTTAACTGAACGGCATTGCACCCTCGGGTGGCCTTGTTCTTTTCCCGTCCGGCGTTTTTGTCTTATGATGCCGCCCACCTCCATGGCCGGCAGCCTATGTCCAATACCAATACAACTCCAGCCGTCCCCGTCCCCGTTCCCGGCCTGCGCCGCGAACTGCGCGCGCGCCATCTGACCATGATCGCCATTGGCGGGTCGATCGGCACCGGACTCTTCGTCGCCTCGGGCGCCACCATCGCCCAGGCCGGCCCCGGCGGCGCGCTGGCCGCCTACATCCTGATCGGCGCGATGGTCTACTTCCTGATGACCAGCCTGGGCGAACTGGCCGCGTACATGCCGGTATCCGGGTCCTTTGCCACCTATGGCGCGCTGTACGTCGACGAGGGCTTCGGTTTCGCGCTCGGCTGGAACTACTGGTACAACTGGGCCGTCACGATCGCCGTGGAACTGGCCGCGGCGCAGCTCGTGATGCAGTACTGGTTCCCCGACACGCCGGGCGTGCTCTGGAGCGCCCTGTTCCTTGGCCTCATGTTCGCGCTCAACGCGATCTCCGTGCGTGGTTTCGGCGAAGCGGAATACTGGTGCGCGCTGATCAAGGTCCTCACGGTGATCGCCTTCATCGTCATCGGCACCTTGATGATCTTCGGCATCATGCGCGGCGATTTCTCCCACGCAGGCGGACTGGCCAACCTCACCACCGGCGATGCGCCGTTCGTCGGCGGCCTGCCCGCCATGATCGGGGTGGCGATGATCGCGGGATTCTCGTTCCAGGGCACCGAGCTGATCGGCGTGGCTGCAGGGGAATCCGACGAGCCGGCCAAGAACATCCCGCGCGCGGTGCGTCAGGTGTTCTGGCGCATCCTGCTGTTCTACGTCCTGGCGATCCTGATCATCGGCATCCTGATTCCGTACACCGACCCCAGTCTGCTCAAGACCGACGTGGAAACCGTGGGCGTAAGCCCGTTCACGCTGGTGTTCCGCCACGCGGGTCTTGCGTTTGCCGCGGGCGTAATGAACGCCGTGATCCTGACTGCCGTGCTCTCGGCCGGCAACTCCGGCATGTACGCGTCGACGCGGATGCTCTACAACCTGGCCACCGAGGGCCGCGCGCCGCGTATCTTCGCGCAACTTACCCGCAATGGCGTGCCCCTGGTCGCGCTGCTGGCCACCACGGCCGTCGGTGGCCTGTGCTTCCTGACGTCGCTGTTCGAAAGCAAGTCGGTCTACCTGTGGCTGCTGAACCTGTCGGGCATGACCGGCTTCATCGCGTGGCTGGGCATCGCAGTGAGCCACTATCGGTTTCGCCGGGGCTTCGTGGCGCAGGGTCTCGACCTGAACCGCCTGCCTTATCGCTCGCCGTTCTTTCCTTATGGGCCGATCTTCGCGTTCGCGCTGTGCATGATCGTCACCCTCGGCCAGAACTACCAGGCATTCAGCGAAGGCAAGATCGACTGGGTGGCCGTGACGGCTACCTATGTGGGCATTCCGATCTTCCTGCTGATCTGGCTCGGCTACCGGCTCGTGCGCAAGACGCACTTCGTGCCGTATGCCGAAATGAAATTCCCGGCCCTGCCGGAGATCGAAAAGGACGATTCACCGGCGACGCGGCCTCTGGCCCCGGCATCGGCCGAATAGCAAGGCATACCGAAGCACCCGGATGACCGGGGGCTTCGGCAACCTTCCGCCGAAGCGTTTACCATCCTCGTCTAGCCTTCAACGTTACGAGGATCTCATGGCAGACCTGTCCGCCTTCCCCATTACCAAGCGATGGCCGGCGCAACATCCGGATCGCCTGCAGTTGTACTCGCTGAATACCCCCAACGGCATCAAGGTATCGCTGATGCTCGAGGAAACCGGCCTCCCCTACGAACCGCATCTGGTCCGCTTCGACAAGAACGACCAGATGACGCCGGAATTCCTGTCGCTGAATCCGAACAACAAGATCCCGGCCATCCTCGACCCGAATGGCCCTGGCGGCAAGCCGCTGGCACTGTGGGAATCAGGCGCGATCCTGCTCTACCTGGCCGAGAAGACCGGCAAGTTCATGTCCGCCGATCCGGCCCTGCGCTACGAGACGATCCAGTGGGTCATGTTTCAGATGGGCGGCATTGGCCCGATGTTCGGACAGGTTGGCTTCTTCAACCGGTTCGCCGGCAAGGACTTCGAGGACAAGCGCCCGCGTGACCGCTATGTCGGCGAGTCGCGCCGCCTGTTGAACGTGCTGAACGAACGCCTGAAGGGACGCCAATGGATCATGGGCGACGACTACACGATCGCCGACATGGTCACCTTTCCGTGGATCCGCAACCTGCTGGGCTTCTACGAAGCTGGCGATCTGGTCGGCATTCAGGACTTCCCCGAAGTCACGCGCGTGCTCGATGCGTTCGTGGCCCGCCCGGCCGTGCAACGCGCGATCAATATCCCGAAGCGCCCTGAATGATCCGGATTAATGCCGGATAAGGCGTATTACGTGGCGTAGCCCAGCAACGCGCTGATCGCCGCGGCTTCCTCGCGCACGGCGCGGCCGACGGGTCCGTCGATCGAAGGATCGAACCCACCGGTCGCGCCCAATGCCGTCAGCACCGCGCATACACGGCCCGTATAGTCACGCACCGGCGCCGCCACGGCGCTGATGCCCTTCAGGTTCGTGTCACGCACCGATGCGCAATCCTGCGCGCGAACTGGCTCGCGCAACTTGCCGAGCGGATCGACAGCATCGAGCAGCGCCCTTCGGTCAGGCGGCAGCATCTGCAGCTCCTCCTGCGCCAGCGCCTCCACCCTGGATTCATCGAGCAGCCCCAGAAACACGCGTCCGGTGGCCGAAGACAGCAACGGCATCACCGAGCCGACGCGCGCATTCACCGTGACCGGCAAACCCGGTTCCTCGATGCGTACGATGGTCGCCCCCCGGGTTCCCATCACCGCGACGAAGCACGTCACTTCCAGCCGCTCGCGCAGGCGGATCAGGGCCGCTTCCGACAGCCGCAGCGGATCGGCCTGCCGCATCGCTGCCAGCCCGATCTGCAGCGCCTCGATCCCGAGGTGGTACTGCTGCGTGCCTGCCTCCTGCGCCACAAACCCTTCCTCCATCAGGCTCACCAGATATCGGTGCACCTTGGCCGGACTTTCGTCGAGCTGCGCGGCGATGGCCGTCAGGCTGGCGCGGCCACCCAGGCGGGCGAGCCCCTTGAGCACGGCCATGCCGGTCTCGGCAGCCTGCACGCGCTGGCGCCGCGCTCGCGGGCGCGGCGCGGGGGTGGATTCGGCAGGTATGGCTGGCATGGCGGGTGTCCTGGGCATAGCGTCTGCGGTTAACCCTCATTCAATGATTACGCAATGCGTATATGATTTACGCAAAACAGGCCAAATACCATCCGGCCAAATACCAAGGAGACAACCTGATGCGCCCCTCTCAGCCTGCAGCGCTGTTCGCTGCATCCATTGTGTCTGTGACGTCCATGGCATTTGCCGCCAGCGCGGCACATGCCGCCGATAGCTATCCGACCAAGCCGATCCGCTGGATCGTGCCGTATGCAGCCGGTGGCGGTTCGGATTTCCTGGCACGCACAATCGGACAGGGGTTGTCGGCAAAGATCGGCCAGCCGGTGGTGGTGGACAACAAGCCCGGCGGCAACACGGCGATCGGCGCATCGGAAACCGCGCGCTCGCCCGCAGATGGCTACACGGTGCTCTCCGCCGACAACGGCACGCTGGTATTCAACCCCGTGCTGTACAAGACGCTGTCCTATAACCCTACCCGCGACCTCGCGCCGGTGACGCTGATTGGCCGCTTCCCGATGATCCTGGTGGTGGGACCGGGTAGCACCGCGAAGACAGCGCAGGAGTTCATCGCACAGGTCAAGGCCGCGCCCGGTGGCATCAACTATGGCTCCGCCGGCGCGGGCAGCCCTCACCATCTGGCGATGGAACTGCTCAAGGTGGAAGCGCACCTGACCATGACACACGCGCCCTATCGCGGCGCCGGCCCCGCTCTTTCCGACGTAGCCGCGGGCCAGATTCCCGCGATGATGGTCGACTACGCCGCCGGCGCGGGCTTCATCAAGGGGGGCAAGGTGCGCCCGCTGGCCGTGGCGAATCCCACCCGTCTGGCGCAACTGCCCGACGTGCCGACGTTCGCGGAACTTGGCTACAAGAATGTCGAGGCCGCCGCGCTGGTCGGGATGGTGGTGCCGGCCGGCACGCCACCCGATGTGATTGCCACGCTGAACAAGCAAGTGGTGGCGTCGATCAAGGACCCCGCCATCAACAAGAAGCTGGTGGATTTCGGTGTGGAGCCGGTAGGCAATTCCCCCACGCAATACAGCGACCTACTGCGTGCCGAGAGCACGCGCTGGACCAAGCTGATTCACGATCTGAAGATCACGTTGGACTAATCTCGCTGGACTGAACCATGCCGCAGACGAACGCACCCGCCAGCAGTGGAAGCTGCCCGATCGACCACAGCGCCCTGCGCGCGCCCAACGGTTGCCCGGTCAGCCACCAGGCGGCGGCGTTCGATCCCTTCGAGGACGGCTACCAGCAGGACCCGCCCGAGTACGTGCGCTGGTCGCGCGCGCAGGAGCCGGTGTTCTACAGCCCGCAGCTCGGCTACTGGGTGGTGACGCGCTACGACGACATCAAGGCGATCTTCCGCGACAACATCACCTTCAGCCCGTCGATTGCGCTCGAGAAGATCACACCCACGGGTGAGGCGGCCAATGCGGTGCTGGCCTCGTACGGCTACGCGATGAATCGCACGCTCGTCAACGAAGACGAACCCGCGCATATGCCGCGCCGCCGCGCGTTGATGGAGCCGTTCACTCCCGCAGAACTGGCCCACCACGAACCGATGGTGCGCAAGCTCACACGCGAGTACGTCGACCGTTTCATCGACAACGGGCGCGCGGATCTGGTGGACGAGATGCTCTGGGAGGTGCCGCTGACGGTGGCGCTGCATTTCCTCGGCGTGCCCGAGGAAGACATGGACCTGCTGCGCCAGTACTCGATCGCCCATACGGTCAATACATGGGGCCGCCCGAAGCCCGAGGAGCAGGTGGCCGTGGCCCACGCCGTGGGCAACTTCTGGCAACTGGCCGGCCGCATTCTCGACAAGATGCGCGAAGATCCATCCGGCCCGGGCTGGATGCAGTACGGCCTGCGCAAGCAGCGCGAACTGCCCGAGGTGGTTACCGATTCGTACCTGCACTCGATGATGATGGCCGGCATCGTGGCCGCGCACGAGACCACGGCCAATGCATCTGCCAACGCGATCAAGCTGCTGCTGCAACATCCCGATGTCTGGCGGGAGATCTGCGAAGACCCGGCGTTGATTCCAAACGCGGTGGAAGAATGCCTCCGGCACAACGGCTCGGTGGCCGCCTGGCGGCGCCTCGTCACGCGCGATACCGAAGTGGGCGGCATGTCGCTCGCGGCTGGCAGCAAATTGCTGATCGTCACGTCGTCGGCCAACCACGACGAACATCATTTCGCCGATGCCGACCTGTTCGACATCCATCGTGACAATGCCAGCGACCAGCTTACGTTCGGCTACGGCTCGCACCAGTGCATGGGCAAGAACCTCGCGCGCATGGAGATGCAGATCTTCCTGGAGGAACTGACCAGCCGGCTGCCCCATATGCGTCTGGCCGCGCAGCGCTTCACCTACGTGCCGAACACCTCGTTCCGTGGCCCGGAGCATCTCTGGGTCGAGTGGGACCCGACACGCAACCCGGAACGGACCGATCCGACCGTGCTGGCGCCACGTGATGCAGTCCGCATCGGCGAACCGACTGGCGGCACCACCGGCCGCACGCTCCTTGTCGAGCGTGTCGAAACGGCCGCGCAGGGGGTGGTGAGCATCCGTCTGGTTTCGCCCGATGGCCGCGCGCTACCGCGCTGGTCGCCAGGCTCGCATATCGACGTCGAATGCGGCCACACCGGCATCTCGCGCCAGTATTCGCTGTGCGGCGACCCTGCCGATACCGGCGCCTTCGAGATCGCGGTGCTGCGCGAGCCCGAAAGCCGTGGCGGATCGGCGTGGATTCATGCCAGCCTGCACGCAGGCGACAAGCTCAAGGTGCGCGGCCCGCGCAATCACTTCCGGCTCGACGAGACCTGCCGTCGCGCGATCTTCATCGCCGGTGGCATTGGCGTGACCCCGGTCAGCGCCATGGCAAGGCGTGCGAAAGAACTGGGCGTCGACTACACCTTCCACTATTGCGGCCGCAGCCGTGCCTCCATGGCGATGATCGATGAGCTGCGCGCCTTGCATGGTGATCGCGTGCGGATTCATGCCGCGGATGAAGGCCAGCGCGCCGATCTCGCGCAAGTGCTCGGCGCGCCCGATGCGAACACGCAGATCTACGCTTGTGGACCGGCCCGGATGGTCGAGGCGCTGGAAGCCTTGTGCGCGACATGGCCCGAGGATTCGCTGCGCGTGGAACACTTCAGTTCGAAACTTGGAACGCTCGATCCTTCGCGGGAACAGCCGTTCACGGTCGAACTGAAAGACTCGGGTCTGACGCTTGAAGTCCCTCCGGACCAGACCCTGCTCGCCACCCTGCGCGCCGCAAACATCGACGTGCAAAGCGATTGCGAGGAAGGCCTGTGTGGATCGTGCGAAGTGCGCGTGCTGGCCGGCGAGATCGACCACCGCGACGTCGTGCTAACGCGCGGCGAGCGTGAAGCGAACAACCGGATGATGGCCTGCTGCTCGCGAGCGGCGAAGGGCGGAAAGATCGTGCTGGGGCTGTAAGCAGGCGGGGGGGGTGATGCGCCAGCCCGTGGCGCATCAACCAGCATCAACCAGCATCAACCGGCAACAACGCCATTCAGTACGGCGTCACGGATGCCGCGCGAGCACACCGCGAATCGTATCGGCCAGATCTTTCGCCAGGAACTTCGACACATAGGCATCGGCGCCAACCTTGCGCACGTGCTCCTCACTGGCCTCGCCCGAGAGCGATGAGTGGATCACCACCGGCAGCGACTTCAGCCGGGCGTCGGCCTTGATCTTGCGCGTCAGGGTGAAGCCATCCATCTCCGGCATTTCCAGATCGGTCAGCACCAGCGCGATCTCGTCGCGGACCGTGGCGCCCTTGCTGGCGGTCAGGTCTGCGATCTCGCCGAGCATATCCCAGGCTTCCTGACCGGACTTGGTCATCACGACTTGCACGCCCATTGCCTTGAGACCGTTTTCGATCAGGCCGCGCGCCAGCGCGGAATCGTCCGCGCAGAGAATCTTGCTGCCGGGGCGGATCGACAACGCCGGGCCGACGGTCGACGGATCTACGTCTGGCTGGCGCGAGGGCAACACGTCGCGCAGGATCTGCTCGACATCCAGCACCTGCACCAGCCGCGGGTTCTCGCCACCCGCATCGAGCTTGGCGATGCTGGTCACCAGCCCGCCCTTCACGCTGGTCTCGGCGGAGATCACCTGGTTCCAGTCCAGGCGGACGATTTCCTCGACCGCTTCCACCGCGAAGCCCTGCGTGGACCGCGCGTACTCGGTCACGAGCATGATGTTCAGGCCCGACTTCGGATTGCACTCCAGCAGGCGCGGCAGGTCGATAACCGGAATCACCTGACCCCGGATATCGGACATGCCCAGGATCGACGGCTCCGCGCCGACCACGCTGGTCACCGGCGGCATCACCAGGATTTCACGGACCTTGAACACATTGATGCCGAACAGTTCGGACTGCCCGGTGTGTGCCGCATCACCCAGTCGGAACAACAGCAACTCGAACTGGTTGTTGTTGGTCAGGTTGGTGCGCTCGTCGATGTCTCTCATCGCGCTGGTCATGCTCTAGCTCCGCTGGATGGGGTGAATACGTGTAATGCCGAAGAACTAACGGCCGGGAGGCATCAACCTTTAGCCTCCGGCACGACCCGTGGCGCAGCGCCCGCGCTCGAATGACGTACCAGTGACGCGTCCATGACGCACTTGTGACGCATACCGCTCTCCAACCGCCGCCGCACATGCACCAAGGGAAATCCCTGAGCCTCGCAATGCACTGCAAACCCGGGGTTATTCAGCCCCGGGCATGTTCCGCATGTTCGCTCGATGATGAAGACAACGTCACGCTCGCCTACCTTTGAGCCTCGCCGGATCCCGCCCGTCAGAGGTGGCCGACCGGCCCCGGCCCAAGGGCCGGACACCGAGGAAAGAGCGACCGCACCCCTTGCCCGATGCCCACGGGACCTCCGCCCTCACACCCGGAACCATGTGAGACGAGGCTGACGCCTGATCCGTACGCGGACGCGCGCAGCGCCCCCTGCAAGGAGACACAACATCATGATCGAACAGCCCTATCCGTCCGTCGCGGACACGGATGCCGCGCCCCCCACTGCCCAAGGCAAAATCGACCAGTACTTCCAGATCAGCGCGCGCGGCAGCACGCAGCGCCGAGAGGTCGTCGCCGGCATCACCACCTTCATGGCGATGGTGTATGCCGTTTTCGTCGTGCCTGGGATGCTCGGCAAGGCCGGCTTCGATACCAGCGCGGTCTTTGTCGCCGTCTGCCTCACCACCGCATTCGGGTCGCTATTGATGGGCCTCTGGGCCAAGCTGCCGATTGCCATCGGTTGCGCGATCTCGCTGACCGCGTTCATGGCCTTTGGCCTGGTGCTGGGCCAGCATCTGTCCCCCGCAGTGGCGCTGGGCGCCGTGTTCCTGATGGGCGTGGTCTTCACCGCGATCTCGGTGACCGGCGTGCGCACCTGGATCCTGCGCAACCTGCCCGCTGGCGTGGCACACGGCGCCGGCATCGGTATCGGCCTGTTCCTGCTGCTGATCGCCTCGAACGAAGTCGGCCTCGTCATCAAGAACCCCGGACCCGGACTGCCCGTCTCGCTCGGCAATATCACCGCCTTCCCGGTGATGATGTCGATCCTCGGACTGGCCGCGATCTTCGGCCTTGAGCGTCGCCGCGTGCCGGGTGGCATCCTGCTGGTGATCGTGGCGATCTCGACGCTCGGGCTTGTTTTCGATCCATCGGTCAAGTTCACCGGCATCTTCGCGCTGCCGACGCTCTCCGCGCCGGGTCACACCTCGCTGATTGGCGCCATGGATATTCGCGGCGCGCTGTCCGCCGCGGTGCTGCCGAGTGTGCTGGCACTGGTGATGACCGCCGTCTTCGACGCCACTGGCACGATCCGCGCGGTGGCCGGTCAGGCCAACCAGCTCGACGCCACGGGCCGCATCCACAACGGTGGCCGCGCCCTGACCGCCGACTCCGTGAGCTCGATCTTCTCGGCCTTCTTCGGCGGCGCCCCGGCTGCAGCCTATATCGAATCGACCGTCGGCGTGGCCGCTGGCGCCCGCACCGGCCTGGCTGCCGTGACCGTCGGCGCGCTGTTCCTGGCCGTGATGTTCTTCTCGCCGCTGGCTGGCCTGGTGCCGTCGTACGCCACCGCTCCCGCGCTGATGTACGTGGGTCTGCTGATGCTGTCGAGCGTGTCGCGCCTGCACATGGACGACCTGGTCGACGCGCTCTCGGGCCTGGTCTGCGCCGTGTTCATCGTGCTGACCTGCAATATCGTCACCGGCATCATGCTCGGCTTCTGCACGCTGGTGATCGGCCGGATCGTCTCGGGCGAATGGCGCAAGCTCAATATCGGCACGGTCGCGATTGCTGTCGCGCTGGCCGCGTTCTATGCAGGTGGCTGGGCGATCTGATCGCACCCAACACCGAGAATCTTGTCTCCTCCACCTGGGATGACCGGTGGATTTGCCGGCCTCCGGGGACTTTCCCCCCGGAGGCTTTTTTCTTCCTCTCGTTCTCCTGTTAGTTATTGTCGGCACCGTATCGGAAAGCTCCGAAGAATCGATACAGAGTCATTCGAAAACCCGACAGAAATATCATCGCGCCATTCGCTGACCACGATGACTCCTCAAACGTGGATTGAAATCCGGGTGGCTCAACCTCCCTCAGCCGCTTATCCAGATTGCCCGGAAACAGCGCCATAAAATCCCGGGTGGCTATCTTGCCGCGTTTTGGTTAGGATGCCGTTCGGTACCGATGGCTATCCGCCTCCGCCGCCGCGCACAACCCAATCACAATAATGGGCGGGCTTGCCTGCGCCATATGTCTAATAGACGCGATGCAAAGCGAATTTTTTGTTCGCAAATTAGCGTTTGATCCGTGCTTTTTCAGATATTTTTTGTAATATTTTTGTTGTGCGGGTGCGTTGCGATGTCCTGTAACATTCCGCCACAAATCTATCGGGGATCCAAAAATGCCGACCTACAAGCAGTTGCTAGCGGAAAAAGAAGCACTCGAAGCCAAGCTCAATGAAGTTCGCGCCAATGAAGTGGCTGGCGTGATCGAGCAAATTCGCCAATTGATGGCCGATTATGATCTGACCGTCGAAGACATCGCCCCCAAGCGCCGTCGCGGTCGTCCGGCCAGCGGCGCCACCGTGGCACGCAAGACGTCGTCCCTGCCGCCGAAGTACCTTGACCCGAAAACAGGCAAGACCTGGTCGGGCCGTGGCCGCGCGCCGGCATGGCTCGGCAAGCGCCCCGAGCGCTTCCTGATCGAACAGGCGTAAGAAAGTTCAGCGGGCAGTCCGGCAAACGCCGGGCTGCCGCATGAGGCGCGCTGCTCAGCGCGCCTCGCAAAGATATTCGCTACGCAACGCCCGGAATCCGAGTTGCGTTGGCTCGGGCGCGACATTCGCGCCCCCATCCCTCCTTGGCTCCAGTCGGAGCACCCGCGCCGAGCAATGCTGGGCGGTCTCATCCCTCGTGTACCGGATCTCGTACTGCGCGCCCGTTCGCGGGATGAAAGACACCCCCGCCGCGCAACGAACCTCCTCGGCCGGTGGCGCGGCCGTCGACGTCACGGCCACGTAAATCCGCTTGTCCACCGCTACCTTCCGCTCACGCGTTCGCGACGGCGGTTCCGGAGAGCTTCCGACCATATCCAGCTCTCCGTCGCGCCCCATCGCAGCCAATTGCTTGCCGGTTCCCGCCAGCACGAGCGGCCACGGGGCCTTGGGACAGCTCGCGGGGTCCAGCACGCTGAAAGTCGTGCGGTCATCGGTGCTGGTTGTCACCCGTACCATCGCGTAGGGCGCGTCGGGCGGTACCCGATAATGGCTCACGCAACCGCCCAGCACGAGAGCGCAGGGGATACAGAGCACTGCAGCGGACCGGTTCAGACGCATAGGGCGTACGAAGATGACAGTTGACCGACGATGATGCGAAAGCCGGGTGGCGCCGTCCAGCCCAGGGGATGACCCTGTGGTCGGTGAGGATATCCACAGGTTCTGTGGATATCCTCACCGAGCGGTTCGCGCTAGCCCTTTATGTGCGGCACCGCACTGGACTGCACAAGATTTAGGCAGCCCTGCCGATAGCACGACGCCGGAACTGGTCAATGTAGATCAGGAACGCCTCCGCCCCAAGTTCGGACTCCCGCCTGCCAGCACGCTGCGCGCTTGCTTCCGCGGCCGTGGGACAGGGCATCTCCGCCTCCGTTGACACTGGTCAACCGTGACTACGCGGAACTTCACGATGATGCCCCCATGTCTCGGGCGACATCGGTCCCTCCTCGGACCCGCGGCCACCGCATCGACCTTGATGCTTCGGCTTTGACACCTGGCGCCCGGGCCAATCCAAGTGGATAGCCCGATCGTCGCCATGATTGATGAAACCCAACTCTACGACCACATTCAGCACGATTTCCCGCTCGACACCCGTCCCTATCAACGCGCAGCATCGCTACTCGGCCTCTCCGAGCGAACGGTACTGAGCCTGCTCGCACGAGACCTTGGCAACGGACGCATCAGCCGCATCGGCGCGGTGTTCGCCCCCAACTCGATCGGGACAAGCACGCTGGCCGCGCTGGCGGTGCCGCCGAATGAAATGAAGCAGGTAGCGGAACGTCTGAACGCGGACCCGGCGATCAGTCACAACTATGCCCGTACCGGTCACCGCTACAACCTCTGGTTCGTCGCCGGCGCGCGCGATCGCATGATGCTCGATGCCGTCCTGCAGCACATCGCCGACGACGTGGGGTACCAGCCGATTGATCTGCCACTCGAACGCGAATATCACATCGACCTCGGTTTTCCCCTTGGCAAGGGTCGGGAAGCCAGCAAACCAACCCGGCGAGCACCGCCAGCATCCGTGCCCAAGCCAGACATGGACGAGTGCGACTGGCGTCTGGTGGCCGCGCTGGAACCTGGCCTGTCTCTGACGCCGGAGCCCTATCACGCGCTGGCCGAACGTTGTGGCCTGCCACTGACCGAGACGCTGCAGCGCCTGCAGCAGTGGCGCAAGAACGGTGTGATCCGCCGCTTTGGTGTCATCCTGCACCATCGGCCATTTGGGTATTCGCACAATGCGATGTGCGTGTGGAATGTGCCCGATGCGCGCGTCGATGCCATCGGGATGCGCATCGCCAGCCTACCGCATGTCACGCTGTGCTACCGACGCCCCCGACGCCTGCCAAACTGGCAATACAACCTCTTTGCCATGGTGCACGCACGCGGGATGCACGAACTCGAGACGACGCTGTCGCGCTTCGATGCGATTGGCGGGTTAACCGCCATGCCGCACGCTGTACTACGTGCCAGCCATTGCTTCAAGCAGCGCGGCACGCGCTACGGCAATATTCCGGCGAGGGTCTGAGCCCTCGCCCGCCCGCTTGCGCGGGCCTTAATCTTCCATTCAGGTTTCCATTCAGGACGCCGAGGCCGGCGCGGGAAACAGCACGGACAACCGCGCGGCGAATGGCCCCACCCACGTCGGGCGTGGCGCGGCATCCAGCCAGTATTTGACTTCCAGCCCCAGTTCGGTGTCGCCGCTGATCGACAGGCGGCGCTGGAAAAACAGCGTGTCCGTGTCGGCATCGCCGCTGATCAGGCGCAGGTAGTCCGCCACCTTGGCACGCAAGGTCAGGTCCGATGCGGAACCATCGAACGGCCCCGGCGCAAACCGGCCATCGACACATCGAAAGCGCACTTCCAAGCCGATATCCTCGACCGTCAGCCGAAACGTATGGCCATTCAGCGCGGCCGGCGGCTCCAGCCATCCCGAGCGGCGCATGGCCTCCACGGCCAACACGAAGGGCAACGCGCGCGCGGGCGCCGGCATGTGCCGGTGCACCCGCGACATCAATCCGGTCAGCATCGTCATGCCGTAGCCTCCTCGCTCTCAATCCATCGAATGCCCGGCTTGCCTGTCCAATACCCGTTACTGGGTGCCGCGTCCGCAGGCATGACCGGACTCGGCGCCGCCGGCATTCCGTGGCGAATGCCATCGAGATGGGCAATCGCTTCGAAAGTGCCTGTGGAATGGGGGCTGACACGCATCAGACCAACACCGGCCTCCGCCATCCGCGACACTTCAGCGCAGAGGTCGAGGCAAGTAGCAGACTGCGTCTGGATGCCGTTGAGCGTGAAGAACGCCTGCCCCTCGCCCGTGTCCGCCACCAGCCCGTCCGGATAGTCCAGGCAGCGGAATTCGCAGGCGTCCTTGCGCAGACGGTGATGGCGTGCGGTAAAGCAGCGCGCGGAAAACGCCAACGGCATACGCCCCCAGACCAGCGCTTCCAGATCGAGACCAGCCGGGCGCGCCGCGGCCAGCGCGGCCATGGTGCGGCCATCCATTTCGACCGGCACCGTGCAACCTACCGCGCCAAGCGATGCCAGCCATGCCAGCGTGTCGCCCTGATAGACGTTCAGGTGTGGGCCGCCCACGAACGGACGCCCGCCCATGCAGCGCACCGCGCCAAGGTCGTTGGCTTCGACCAGGTAGTCGTCCTGCCCGCAAACCCGGCGCATGACTGCGATATCGCTGTCGGATTCGACCAGCACCGGCGTCGACAGCACCACCTGCTTGCCTGCCTCGCGCAACATCTGCGCGATTTCGAGCCAGTCCGCATGACGTAGTTCGTGCCGCCGCGTGCAGACGGCTTCGCCGAGATGGACACGGTCGACGGGGCTGTCCGCGACCGACGCGTAGAACTGCAGCACCGTCGCGCGCGGCCAGTAGTAAAGCAAGGGGCCGAGGGAAATTCGAAACAAGGGAGATTGCTGTGTGGGCATTGCCATATGGAATCCTGGCTTGTGATGGTTGGACGCCGCTCAGCGCCAGGGCCGCTCGTACGCACCTTGCGTGACCTGGTCGCCTTCGGCGTGGCGTCCCAGCGTGGCCTGCCATTCCTGCCGCGGCGCGAACCGCTTCGGGTCGCGGCATGCATCGTCGATGGCCGCGCGCAGCACACCCACCACGTCAGCCACGTAGCGCGGGCTGCGCTGCCGGCCTTCGATCTTGATCGCGGCAATGCCAATATCGATCAGCGTGGGCAGCAGCGATACCGCATTGAGACTGGTCGGTTCCTCCAGCACGTAGCCGCGTTCGCCTTCGACGGTGAAACGTCCCTTGCACAGGGTCGGATAGCCTGCCGGCTCGCCAGGGGCGTAGCTGTCGATCAGGATGCCGGACAGTCGCGCCTGCATCGTGCCGTCCTGCTCATCCCAGCGCACCGCATGAGCCGGAGAGCAGACGCCCTTGTTATTGGGCGAGTCGCCGGTAGCGTAGGACGACAGCAGGCACCGGCCCTCCGCCATCACGCAGAGACTGCCGAATCCAAAGACTTCGAGTTCGATATCGGTCTGGCAGGCAAGCTTCGCAATCTGCGTGACCGTGAGCACTCGCGGCAGCACGACCCGCCGGATGCCGAACTGCTCGCGCATCAGCTCGATGGCGTCGGCGTGCGTGGCGGAGCCCTGGACGGAAAGGTGGATGCGCAGGGACGGATGGCGTTTCGCGGCATAGGCAATCAGACCGGGGTCGGCCATGATGACCGCATCCGCGCCGAGCGCGGCCGCCGCGTCGACGGCGTGGTGCCATTGCTCGACGTGGCCCATCTGCGCGAACGTGTTGATCGCGAACAGCACTTCGGCACCGCGTGCATGGGCCTCGGCCACACCGGTGCGGATATCGTCCTCGCTGAAATTCAGACCGCCGAAGTTACGGGCGTTGGTGGCATCTCGCAGGCCCAGATACACCGCGTCTGCGCCGTGCTGCAGCGCCATGCGCAGCGCTGCTAGCGAGCCTGCGGGTGCGACAAGTTGAGGGCGGCGCACGGGCGCCGCCAAGGGTGGATTCATCGCATCGGGTCCGGAAAGGGAGTTCCCGGATGCTAGCGATACGCTGATAGTGGGCCTTTGACTCGGCGCAAACGAAACGAAAGCGTCGCGCCGCGTTTGCCGGCGTTTGCCGTCGTTTGCCGGCGTTGGTCGTAGTGTTGGCTGCTGCGTTGGCCGCTGTATCAGCCCACTGCGCGCGACATGCGAACCGCGCCGAGCCGCGCGGAAAGCTGATCGGCCAACGCACGGACCTGTCCGCCGATTTGCTCGCCGGTCGGCGCATCGATCTCGCTGGTCAGGTAGCTGACAGCGATGGCACCCACCGCACGCGAGCGCGTGGCGTCGAACACGGGTGCGCCAAAGCAGGTCATGCCATCGCGCATCTGGCCGTTGTCGATCGAGTACCCGAGTGCACGAACCTGTTCGAGTTCATCCACCAGCGCCGCGACCGTGGCCACGCTCGCGCGCGTCAGCGGCACGGGCATCCCCCCATCGAACAGATGCCTGACTTCCGCCGCCGGTACGGTGCTGAGCATGGCCTTGCCCGTGGCCGTGTATGGCGCGGGCAGCCGCATGCCGATGCGGAAGGTCACGCCCAACGGGCGGTCGCCATTCTGGCAGGCCAGGTACACAACCTCGGCGCCATCGAGCATCGACAGCGTGACCGTGGCGTCGTGAAAGGCATCGGTCTCGTCCCACAGCGCCCGGAATTCTTCCGTGATCTGCGTCTGCGACAGGAAGGCATTGGCCCAGCTCATCACATGTGGCCCCAGCGCCATCGCTCCGCCCGGCAGGCGCTTGAGCAATTGAAGCTGGACGAGCGTGTCGCACATGCCGTGCAGCGAACTCTTGGGCGCGCCGGTCAGCCGGGTCAGGTCGGCCAGCGTCAGCGGCTCCGGCGCTGCCGCCACGGCATCCATCACCTGGACCGCGCGCACCACGGCAGGCGAAGTGGACTTGAGCGCTGGCGCGGCGTCCGCCGCATCTGCGGCGGGAATGGCATAGGCTGTCTTTGGCATCGGCTGGCTGCTATCGGAACGGTTCTTGCCCTCTGGCGGTCTTTCCGACGAGGGCGTAAGATATTCCATCGTTCCGCATATCGAATATCGTTCAATCTATTGAACGATATTAAACACCGCAAACCCGACGAATGCAACCCGAGGATTTCGCCATGCAACTCAAGGACCCTTCGCTGTTCAAGCAACTGGCCTATGTCGACGGTCAATGGATCGGCGCCGATTCGGGCGCCACGTTTGACGTCACGGACCCGGCCACTGGCGAGGTCATCGCCCGGGTGGCCGACCTGGGTGCCGCCGAGACCACGCGCGCCGTTGCTGCCGCGGAAGTCGCCCAGAAAGCCTGGGCGGCAAAGACCGGCAAGGAGCGCGCCAATATCCTGCGCCGCTGGTTCGACCTGATGCTGGCCAATACCGACGACCTGGCCTACCTGATGACGCGCGAGCAGGGCAAGCCGCTGGCCGAAGCCAAGGGCGAAATCGCCTACGCCGCCAGTTTCATCGAATGGTTCGCCGAGGAAGCCAAGCGCGTGGACGGTGAAGTGCTGGCCACGCCTGCCGCCGACAAACGGCTGGTCACGCTGCGCCAGCCGGTGGGCGTGTGCGCCGCCATCACCCCGTGGAACTTTCCGGCTGCGATGATCACGCGCAAGGTGGCGCCAGCGCTGGCCGCGGGCTGCGCGATCGTGATCAAGCCGGCCGAACTGACGCCGCTGTCCGCATTCGCGCTGGCCGAACTCGCGCATCGCGCCGGCGTGCCGGCAGGCGTGCTGCAAGTTGTCACCGGCGACGCCCGGAACATTGGCGGCGTGCTGACGGCCAGCCCGATCGTGCGCAAGCTGTCGTTCACGGGCTCGACGGAAGTGGGCCGCATCCTGATGGCTCAGTCGGCGCCGACCATCAAGCGCCTGTCGCTCGAACTCGGCGGCAATGCGCCGTTCATCGTCTTCGACGATGCCGACGTCGATGCGGCCGTGGAAGGCGCGATCGTCGCCAAGTACCGCAACGGCGGCCAGACCTGCGTATGCGCGAACCGCTTCTACATCCAGGACGGTATTTACGATGCGTTCGCCGCCAAGTTTGCCGAGCGCACCGCTCAACTGCGTGTCGGCAACGGGCTCGAGGCAGGCGTGGTGATCGGCCCGCTGATCGAGGACGCCGCGATCGAGAAGGTGAATTCGCTGGTCGAGGATGCCACGTCCAAGGGCGGCAAGGTACTGGTCGGTGGCGGCAAGCACCCGCTCGGCGGCACGTATTACACGCCGACCGTGATCGGCAATGCCACCGCTGACATGCGCATGGCGCGCGAGGAAATCTTCGGGCCGGTGGCACCGCTGTTCCGCTTCAGGCTGGACGACGAAGCCGTTGCCGCCGCGAACGCCACCGAGTATGGCCTGGCCGCCTATCTCTACACCCGCGATATCTCGCGCGCATGGCGCACCGCCGAGGCACTGGAGTACGGCATGGTCGGCCTGAACACGGGCCTGATCTCCAACGAGGTGGCACCGTTCGGCGGCATCAAGCAATCCGGCGTCGGCCGCGAAGGCTCGCGCCACGGCATCGAGGAATACCTCGAGATCAAGTATCTTTGCCTGCAGATGTGATTGCGTCTCCCTCTCCCGCTCGCTCACAGGGGAGAGGGAAGACAACCCAGAAAACCACACACCGGAGACCCCATGAACCCGTTCCGTTTCCAGACCGTGCCGACGGTCATCGTCGAGCTTGGCGCCGCGCGCCGGCTGGGAGCGTTGCTGCGCGAGGCCTTTCCGCAAGCGCAACGCCTCTGCGTGGTGACCGACGGCTTTCTCTCGAAGAGCGGCCTGCTGACCCCGGCCCTCGATGACCTGGGCAAGCACGGCTGGCAGGTGACCCTGATCGACGACGTGATCGCCGACCCGCCCGAGCACATCGTGCTCGAAGCCACCGAGCGCGCGCGGCAAGCCGATGCGGAAGTCGTACTCGGGCTCGGCGGCGGATCGTCGATGGACGTCGCCAAGCTGATTGCCGTGCTGCTTCCTGCCGCGCAGTCGCTCAAGGACATGTACGGCGTGAAGAAGGTCACGGGCACGCGGCTGCCACTCGTGCAAATGCCGACCACCGCCGGCACCGGCTCCGAAGTGACTGCAGTGTCGATCGTCACCACGGGAGAGACCACCAAGATGGGAGTGGTGGCGCCGCAGCTTCTGGCCGACCTGGCCATTCTCGACGCCGAACTCACGCTGGGCCTGCCACGCGCCGCTACCGCAGCCACCGGTATCGACGCGATGGTGCACGCGATCGAGGCCTATACGAGCGCGCATCTGAAGAACCCGATCTCGGACATGCTGGCCGTGCGCGCGCTGGAACTGCTATCGCAGAACCTGATGCTTGCCTGTGACAATGGCCACGACCACGGCGCGCGCGAAGCCATGCTGCTCGGCGCGATGTTCGCCGGCCAGGCCTTTGCCAACTCGCCGGTGGCGGCCGTGCACGCGCTGGCCTATCCGATCGGTGGCATCTTCCATGTCGCGCACGGGCTCTCCAACGCGCTCGTGCTGCCGCACGTCATGAAGTTCAACGCACCGGCGGCCAGCAAGCTGTATGCGGAACTGGCCGACGTGATACTGCCGGGCACCACCGGTAGCTGCGAAACCAAGACAGCCGCGCTGATCGCCCATATCGAGGGACTGGTGCTGGCCACGGGCATCCCGCGCACCTTGCGCGAGGTTGGCGTCAAGGAAAATGATCTAGGCCGTCTGGCCCGCGATGCCATGCTGCAGACACGCCTGCTGGTCAACAATCCGCGCGAGGTCACCGAGGCCGACGCATTCGCGATCTACAGCGCGGCATTCTGACGCGCCCCGGCAACGGGCCCACGATGCGACCACCATGAAACCGCCGTGGAACCGCATTAGGACTACAGTGTAAGAGGCGCTATCAAAATGAAGCGAAGCGGTTCTGGCTAGACGCGCGGCCGCAGACAGTACAAGTAGTACGGCAAGGCCGCGCAACGACGCCAGAATCATTTTGATAGCGCCTCTAAAGCGCTAACAGGGCGCTACCCGCTGGCGGTGTCCTACAAGGATGCCGCCGGCCCGTGACACGTCGTTAATACCAGCAACGCGTACCTCACCACCTGCAAGGAACTGCCATGATGCAGACCGAAATCCAGGCATCCACCTGGACCAGCCCCGACGAGGAAGATGAACTGCTACGTGAGCGTATCGGCACGTGTATTGCCGAGGCGTGCGGCGGCGATATGCCTGATGGCGTTGCCGTGCACGTGGTAGACCGCCAGGTGACCATCACCGGGCGCGTGGAAGACTCGGACCTGTCCCGCCGCATCGCGCAGGCTGCGGCAACGCCGCCGGGCATTCTCGGCGTCACCAACCTGCTCGTCACGCGGGTGCCATCTCAGGCCCAGGGATCGTAGCCGTCCTTCTCCCAGTACGGAGAGATCCCGTAGTACTCGTGAATGCTGGTGGCCCACTCGGAGTTGGCCATGGTGGGCCAGTGTTCCTTGTCGAAACCCGGCGACGCCTTGAGACGTTCCTTTTCGACGCCCAGCACGAAGCACTTGCGGCGCGTATCGAGGGTCAGCGCTGACCAAGGCAGCGCGTGCAGCTTTTCCCCGATGCCAAGGAACCCGCCCATCGCCAGCACCGCATAGGCAATCCGTCCGCCAACGATGTCCAGCATGATGTGGTCGATCGTGCCGAGCTCGTCGCCGGCAGGGTCCACGACCTTGTTGCCTTCCAGGGTGTCGGCGGCCATCACGAACGGCCCGCACTTGCCGGGCTTCTGGTTCACATTGCCGATGATGGCGGCCCTGCGTTCGGATGCGCCCGCGGGCGGTGTCTGCTGGTCCATGGGACTCATGGGCAACTCCTCCTGACCAAAGGGTTGGACTGACAAGCGAGACGTATCTCCGGCGCCACATGCGAGCTGAAACCTACCAACGCCGAACTGTCCTGACTTGATCGTAGGCGCGCGCGCGGACGTCTTTCAAGTCATGTTGCAGTGCAATCGAGAGCTGCCGCACGCTGACACAGGACGCCCCATGTTGCCATAGCGCTGACAAAAATGTCGGCCCCGGCGTCGGCGGCGGCCCGCGAAGGCATCCCACCTGGCCTCACCGATGGCTTTGCGCCGTGGCCATATCCCAGATGTCCTGCGCGATCGGATGCTCGCGCTCCTCGATCACGTGGGCCACGAGCCCTGCCACGCGCCCGATCAGCGACCGCCGGTTCCATCCATACACCCAGGATCCGTATGGATGACAACTAGACAATGGCCCGCACGCCGCGACGGCGATCCTCCCGCAGCAATGTGGCGATCCGCTGCAGCGCTTGAGCCAGATCCGTCTGGCTACGCGCGCCACCGACCGACAGACGCACCGCATCCACGGGATTCGCATCCACGCTGAACGCATCCGAGCAGGCCACCAGCACACCCTGCTGCTCGAGCGCGAGCGCGAACAACTGGCGATTCCAGTGGGGCGGCAGCGTCATCCACAAGTGCAGGCCGGTGGGATGTGCGTTGACGTCCTTCGGCAACAGGCTGCGCGCCAGCGTCTGCCGCGCGCGTACCTCGCGCTGGATGTCGAGCATCAGGTGCCTGGCCTGGCCACTGCGCATCCAGTGCTCGGCCACCGCGGTCAGCAATAGCGAACACCCCATGCTGGAGGCGCGCAACGCATCCTGCAGCATTGAGGCATCGTGCTGGCGCGGCAACAGGACGAACGACGTGCGCAAGCTCGGCCAGAGGCATTTCGACAGCGAGGTCAGATAGTACGCACGCTCGCCCCCTTCGTAGGTGACGATCGGCGGCGGCGCGTCGTTGAGCAGGTAGCGGTAGGGATCGTCCTCGATCAGCGTCATGCCGAGCTTGCGCAGCATGGCCCCGATGGCCTTGCGCCGGGGCTCTGGCATGGTGCTCGCCGTCGGGTTCTGGAGCGTCGGATTCAGATAGATCACCTGCGCGCCGGTTTCGCGATGGCTTCGTTCGATCGCGTCCGGCAACACCCCATCCTGGTCGACTTCGAGCGCGACGACACGCAAACCGAGCTGCTGCGCGGTAAGCAGAAAGCCGGGATAGGTCAGCGGCTCGGCAAGGACGGCATCCCCACGCTGCGTGCGCGACTGCAACAGGCTGAAGATCGCGGCCTGGGTACCCGCGCAGACAATCAGTTCCTGCTGCCCGGCCATCGCACCAACCGCGGGCCGCAGCCACGCCCTGCCCGCCTGGACGATCGAGGCGCCGGACCACGTGTCCTGGTAGGCGGACATCGCCTCGATGCCTTGCCGTGCCAGCACTTCGTCAATGGCCAACTTGAGCGCGTCACCCATGTTTCCACTAGCCGGCTGCGGTGGGGTGTTCATCGACAGGTCGATACGCATCTCATCGCCCGCCTCGCCAACGCCCGCGACGAACGAGCCACGCCCGCTGAACGACGAGATCAGGCCGCGATTGCGTGCCTCCGTATAGGCACGCGTCACCGTGGTGAGATCCACCCCGAGCTGCGTCGCCAGCCACCGCTGCGACGGGATCTGGTCGCCCACGGCGAGTTCGCCCGTCTGCACCGCCCGCGCAATCAGGTCCGCGATCTGCACGTAGCGCGGCCCGGCGCCCGGCGTCAGCGGGCGCAGCCATTCCACATGGCGTTCGGCTTTCGTGTCACTCATCGTCGACATCCTTCAATCGTCCATTGCAAACCCGGAACCTGAGGCATAGTATACGCATACAGTCCATACACAAACACATACAGTTTATCACTGTATGGAGTATTTGCCACGGGCTCACGGTGTCGCAAGCCGCCAGACAGGCGAGGCGCGGATCGGGATGAGCCCAGGAGAATTTGTCCATGTCTGCATTCGAAGCCCTTGATCTGGCGCGGTTTCAGTTTGCCTTCACCGTCTCGTTCCACATCATTTTTCCGGCCATCACGATCGGGATGGCGTCCTACCTGGCCGTGCTGGAAGGGTGCTGGCTACGCACCGGGAACACCGTCTATCGCGACCTCTACCATTTCTGGTCCAAGATCTTCGCGCTGAACTTCGGCATGGGCGTGGTCTCCGGACTGGTGATGGCCTACCAGTTCGGTACCAACTGGAGTTTCTTCTCCGAATTCGCGGGCAGCATTACCGGGCCCCTGCTGGCGTACGAGGTGCTGACGGCCTTCTTCCTCGAAGCGGGCTTCCTCGGCGTCATGCTGTTCGGCTGGAAGCGGGTCGGCCCGGGGCTGCACTTCTTCGCCACGCTGATGGTGGCACTGGGCACGCTGATCTCGGCCACGTGGATTCTGGCGTCCAATAGCTGGATGCAGACCCCGCAGGGATTCGAGATCATCGATGGCCGCGTGGTGCCGACCGACTGGCTCGCCGTGATCTTCAATCCGTCGTTCCCCTATCGCCTGGTGCATATGAGCATCGCGGCCTTCCTTGCCACCGCGCTGTTCGTCGCTGCATCGGCGGCATGGCATCTGCTGCGCGGTAACGACAATCCAGCCATCCGCAAGATGCTGTCGATGGCGGTCGGAATGCTGCTGATCGTCGCCCCCATCCAGGCCGTGGTGGGTGACATGCACGGCCTGAACACGCTCGAACATCAGCCCGCGAAGATCGCCGCGCTGGAAGGCCATTGGGAATCGCACGGCGACGAACCGCTGCCGTTGCTGATATTCGGCTGGCCAGATATGGAGCGCGAGGAAACACGCTTCGCAGTCGGCATCCCTCGCCTGGGCAGCCTGATCCTGACGCACACGCTGGACGGGCAGATCAAGGGCCTGAAGTCCTTCCCGCCGCAAGACCGACCCAATGCCGCGATCCTGTTCTGGAGCTTCCGCGTGATGGTTGGCCTGGGTCTGCTGATGATCCTGCTCGGCCTCTGGAGCCAATGGCTACGCTGGCGCGGGCGGCTGTATGAACATCGCGGCTTCCTGCGCATGGCGCTCTGGATGGGCCCCACAGGATTGGTCGCCCTGCTCGCGGGGTGGTTCACCACGGAGATCGGCCGCCAGCCCTGGGTGGTGTATGGCCTGATGCGAACGGCCGACGCCGCGACACCTCACAGCGTCACGCAGTTGACGATCTCGCTGGCGCTGTTCGTCATTACGTACTTCTTCGTCTTCGGCGTGGGCATTGCCTACATGTTGCGGCTGGTACGCAAGGGGCCGAAGCCGTCCGAGGGCGACGTGTTCGAATCCGATGCCGAACCGCCAACGGACCACAAACCCGCGCGGCCGCTATCGGCCATCGACGACGACACGCGCCTGAACCCCGCGGAAGCAAGGAGCTGACATCATGGGTATCGATCTCTCTCTGCTCTGGATTCTGATCATCTTCTTCGGCGTGATGATGTACGTCGTGATGGACGGCTTCGATCTCGGCATCGGCATCCTGTTTCCGTTCGTGCCCGCCCGGCATGACCGCGATGTGATGATGAACACGGTGGCGCCCGTCTGGGACGGCAACGAGACCTGGCTGGTGCTGGGCGGCGCGGGCCTGCTGGCGGCGTTCCCGCTGGCCTATTCCGTGGTCCTGTCCGCGCTCTACCTGCCGATCGTCCTGATGCTGCTGGGGCTGATCTTTCGTGGTGTGGCGTTCGAATTCCGCTTCAAGGCCAACGACCGCGAACGCCCGGTATGGGATCTGTCGTTCATGGGCGGATCACTGGTGGCCGCGTTCTTCCAGGGGGTGGCGCTGGGGGCCTACGTCGATGGCCTGCCCGTCAAGGACGGCGCCTTCGTGGGCAGTTCCATGGGCTGGCTCGCCCCGTTCCCGCTGTTCTGCGGCGTCGGCGTGGTCGTCGCCTACACGCTGCTGGGTGGCACGTGGCTGATCCTGAAGACCGAGGGCCTGCTGCACGACCGGATGAAAGCCCTGACGTCCCGGCTGGTGTGGGCGCTGCTCGCGATCATCGCGCTCATCAGCATCTGGACGCCGATTGCCCAGCCACGCATCGCCGAACGCTGGTTCAGCCTGCCCAACCTCTTCTGGTTCGCGCCGGTCCCCCTGCTTGTGCTGCTGTGCGCCGTGCTCCTGCTGCGTGCGTTGCGCCGAGACACCCATGCGCAACCGTTCCTCTTCACGCTCGGGCTGGTTTTCCTGGGATACAGCGGCCTGGCCATCAGCGTGTGGCCCAACATCGTGCCGCCATCGATCTCGATCTGGGCCGCCGCCGCGCCGCCGCAAAGCCAGGGCTTCGCGCTGGTCGGCGCGCTGTTCGTGATTCCGTTCATCCTGATGTACACGGTGTGGTCCTACTACGTGTTCCGCGGCAAGGTCCGCGTCGGCGATGGCTACCACTAGGAGACCCGACATGTCGCACTTACCTGACTGGGCGCGCCGGACTGGCTGGCTTCTGCTCATCTGGACCTGCAGCGTGGCCGGGCTGGGCGTGGCAGCCCTGGTGCTCCGCCTGCTCATGCAGATGGCTGGCATGCATCGGTAACCGGCTTCTATAGTTGTTCCGGCATTCAGGATCCGAATTCGCGGACCGGATGCGAGCGCGGTTCGCCCCCGCCGAAGGGCCGCGCGCGTCGAAGACCTCGGTGACCAGCAAGACCGTAGACAGACAGGAGTCGCATCATGAGCAACAAGCCCACCATCATTCTGGTACATGGGTTCTGGGGAGGCGCCGCCCACTGGGGCAAAGTCATCGTCGAGCTTGCGCGCAAAGGGCATACGTCCCTTCACGCCGTCGAAGTGCCGCTGACCTCGCTGGCCGACGATGCCGAACGTACCCGAAAGATGATTGCGCAGCAGGCGGGCCCCGTGCTGCTCGTGGGCCACTCGTACGGTGGCGCCGTGATCACACAGGCGGGCAATCAGCCGAATGTGGTGGGGCTCGTCTATATCGCGGCATTCGCCCCGGATGCCGGAGAAAGTCCCGGCGGTATCACACAGCAATGCCTGCCGGCCGCAGCGCCCAACCTTGCGCCCGACAGCGACGGGTATCTGTGGCTGAAGGCCGACAAGTTTCATGAGAGCTTCTGCCAGGATCTGTCCGCCGACGAGGCCCTGGTCATGGCCGTCACCCAGAAGGCGCCCGTTGCCAGCACCTTCGGCGACACCATCGCCGTCCCGGCTTGGAAGACCAAGCCATCGTGGTACCAGATCTCCAGCGAAGACAGAATGATTGCGCCGGCCAACCAGACCATGATGTCCTCCCGGCTCAATGCCAGGAAGGTCATCACGCTGGACGCCAGTCATGCATCGCTGGCCTCCCGGCCCGCGGAAATCGCAGCGTTCATTGACGAGGCCGCTGCCACGGCGAGCCAGGGCTAACGCCTCGTCATGCCAAGGGGGCGCGTCGCTCACGCGACGGCCCCCGCAGCTGGCCACACTGGTCGATCACCCGCCGGCCGCCAACGCTAACTGGCGATATGAGGCCAAGTTCGAACAGGCTTCAGCGTGTACGTGGGAATGCTGAGGGGCGGAGCCCTGTCATGACAAGACTCAACCCCGCCAGGGCCTACTGGTAGTCAAACGTGAAGGTCATTGCAGAAGTCACGGTACCTGCCGTTACGGTCCCGACCCGCATGTAGCGCGCCATAAAAGGAAAGCTGTTCTGAACATTGGCACTGATCGTGCCCATATTGACGCGCGACTGCAACCGCACAGGAGCCTGGTGTTGGTCGACGATCTGCACGCCCACGCCCCCTGCACCGCCGGTCTGCACGCTCAATATGCCGTTGTTCGCATCAATCACACTCAATCCGGCAGCGGCATCAAGCGAAATACCGACCTGGGCGCTAGCGTCGCATCTGAGCCCGATGGCGAATGACGTGGCCCCCGCGGTTCCGGCAGAGAGCGCCCTCTGATTGACCGTCGGGAGCCGCACCACCGCCGGGAAAGTGGGTGTGCAGGCAATGCTCTTCAGCGTAATGGCGCCAGCCGGATAAATCCGGCTGGCGTAGAAGTCGTCATTCTTGAGCACACCGCCGGTGCTAAAAACACCAAACAGCCAGGCTGCGTTGTTCATAACCGATCCGGAGACAATAGTGCCCGCGATCCTGACTAACTCCAACGTACCGGAGAAGTTGTAACTGCCTCCCGCGCCAATCTGCGCAATGACCGAGAAGCAGTTCAGTCCGGAACCGTTGACGATAGGGGTTCCAGAGCCATTTCGTAGCCGCATTCCGACTCCACTAACGCCAGTCGTATACACACCTGGCATGACTTCCGTCGCGCCACCAAAAGGGGTGCACGCAACGATGTTGCTGCCTACCTGGATCGTCTGGGGTCCACCCCAGCCAATGGTACAGGTTCCCGACATTGAGAATGCCCGCACCGTACCTGGGATGGTATCTCCGGGCAGCAAGCTGGACGGTACAGCAACAGTGCCTGGATAGCTGATCGCGTTCGGTAAGCCGCTGATATTCGTACAGGCGGCGGCGTATGCCGAGGATTGAATTCCCATTGCGAAAGTCAGAACGGCAAGCATCCTTACAAGAAGGCAGTAAGTGGTGCGGGTTATCTTGTGCCGATACTCTGGCACCCGACAGGAACCGCTCTCGCCAACCGGCAGGTTTCTGGGAACATTCTTTAAGATTTCACCAATCATTTTCAATCCTAGTATTCACCGCAGCATTCGTCATCGCTTGTCCGCCCGAATGTCTCAGGCGAATGCCAATACCTGCCACGCCAGTGGAATAAGCGCCCGGCATGACCTCGGTGCCACCGCCGTAGCAGCAGGAGACGATCTAACGTCGTTCCACACCTCATTCACCATGCCCCTGACCCGTAACGATCACGGGTTCGGCCGGCACTCCGCGCCCGCCTGTACCAACCCGGCAGGGGTGGCGTCGGCGCCGGGCAATGCATAGGACAGCGAGCACGAATCCTTCGGGCCTGCGCCCCACTTGGCCAGCAACGTTCCGCTGTCGTCCTTCACGCCACGCAGGATCGCCAGGCCACCCTGCGCCACGGTGCCGAAGGACCGGCCCGTGTCGTCCAGCACTTCCGCGCCGAACGGCAACGGGCTGCCGTCTGGTAGCTTGATGCGCAGCGCCACGGCACGACCCGGGTTATCGGTTTCGAACAGAACCTTCACCACAGCGCCGGCCGTTGGGGCAACGTTCTGCATGGTCGACTTCAGTTCGACGTTCAGCGGTAATCCCTTCGGATCGAGGTTGATCTCGTTGCGCGAGAACGGGGTCAGATTCGAGACCACCGCGTGCCCCCATCGATCGATACGCAACCCCGTATCGTTGAGCACCTGCGCGCCCACCGCATCCTTGGCCTCAATGACCGCGACGGTATCGCCGAAGCGCGGGGCGAACGTGACGCCACCCTGGTAAGCCACGACACCGCCTGAGATACCCACGCCCGCCTGCGTGTAGTTCGTGCCCTTGCTCACGTTGCCCGATAGCGTCGCCATCCTCGATATGTAGGATGCGTTCAGGCTGGCGCTGTTGTTGGTAGGCGCGTCACCACCGCTGGCATGATTCGCGGAGACCGAGTACGACAGCGCATTGTCGACGCCGGCCGTCCCGGAAATGGTCTCCTGCAACGTGGTTGCGCCCTGCGAGTCCTTCTGGAGGCTGGTCGTCGAGTACGGCGCGAACGGTGTCTTGCCGAGCGGCAGCGTCAGGGTCAGCATCACGCGGTTGTCCCATTTCCCGGTATTGAGGCTGAGCTGCCTGGCCGCCGAAATCCCGTAACTGACATCCCTGTAGATATTGCTGTAACCGGCCTGGAACTGCGTGTCCCGGCCATCCCGGTTCCAATAATCCTGGGTCGATCCCGACAGATAGAAGCTGCCGTATCCCATCGATAGCATCTGATTGACCATCACCTGCAGCCTGCCACGCACCGTGCCCACCGCGGAAAAGCCGAGCCCACGAGAATCGAGATCGCGCAGTATCACCGCGTCGGAAAAGCCCAGATAGCCGTGCGTCGAGTAACGATAGGCCGCCAGCGTCAGGTTGGTATTGGTCGGGGCAACCAGCTTGCTGTACGACAGCCGGATGCTTTGCCCGCTACGATCCGGCTCCGAAGTCAGGTGTGTCGACGCTTGCGTGACATCGAGGCCGATCGCGCCAAAGTCCGTGCTCATGGCCAGACCCGCCAGCGCGGACCAGTAGCCCTCGGACACCAGCGCGCCACCGTAGGCGGTGAACATGTTCGACAGGCCGCGCTGGATCGTGGCCTGGAACACGCCGGGCTTGCTTGAAATGCTGGTATTGCGGAACTGACCAGCCGTCACGCCATAACGCGTTACGCCCGGGCGCAGCGCATTGGCCATCGGCGCGAACGGCACGCGGGAGACATGCTGCGACCCATCTGCTTCGGTCACCACCACGTCGATGTCGCCGCCGTAGCCGGTCGGATACAGATCGTTGATCTCGAACGCGCCCGGGGCAACCGTGGTTTCGTAAATGATGTTGCCGTTCTGGCGAATCTGTACCCGCGCGTTGCTGTTGGCGATGCCATGGATCGTCGGCGCGTATCCGCGTTGCGAATCCGGATACATGCGGTCATCCGTCGCCAGCTGGACGCCACGAAAGCCGAAACTGTCGAACATCCGCCCATCGGTGAAGGCATCGCCCAGCGTAAGCTGGCTCTTGATCTCGTTGATCGACCGTTGCAGGTTGGTCTGCACCGCCTGATAGTGCGTGCCGCCCGGCTGCCCTCCGCCATTGCTATACGACAGGTTGCCGTTGTGGTGGAACCGCCATGGTCCCAGGTTCAAACCTGCGTCGAGCCCCACGAAGCCCTGCGTGTACGAGACCCCGGCGCTATCCGAGCGGTAGGCATTGGCGTTGTACTGCAACCGCGCTGCGGGAATGCCGTTATCCCAGTATTTCGGGTCGACATAACCGCGCGCGGAACGCCTCATATAGAGCTGCGGGATGCTCACGTCAAGACGTTGCTCTCCGGTATCGAAGGTCGCGGTGGCTGCGGGAATCAGCCCGGGGATCTGCTCGCAGTCCGAACCTTCCTGCAGCCGCGCGCTGGCCTCTGGCGCCAGCTTGGCGAGGTCGACGCCCATGCGATCGAGCATGTCGTGGTCGAAGCACGGTTGCACGTTGCGTGCGTCATCCCCAATCGCGCGAAGGTTGACTTCGGCGCGGCCCAGCCAGACATCGTTGACGTACAGATCGGCACGGTAGTTGCCTGGCGTCGCGAAGTTGCCCTGATTGAATCGGGAGATATCCAGCCGCTTCCCGTCCGGGTTGTAAAGAAAGCTATCGTTGAATTCCACGGCAGCGATCGTCGCGCCCGCTGGCGCGTCCACGGAAGCGCCCATTGCAGGCGTGACCGCCACCCCCGCGAACATCGAGAGCGCGACTGCGCTCACCTGACAGAGGTGACTTGGGCAGAGGCGACTTGGGATCGAATGAGGGATTCTTGATACCGGCTTCATGGCCACTCGGAAAATTTGGACAAACGGCCGCCCCTGCAGAGCACGAGGCCCGCATCGGTGGACTGCCTTGAAAGGAGATCCCGGACACCGGCTGCCTGCGCCGGCGCTGATGGATCAGTTACCCGGGACTACCGGAGCATCGCCCTCTATCGGGCCGCCCCAGTCGTTGATCGCGCGATAGTGCACGGTGCCATCGGCACCCACGCTCGCTTCGCCGTCGAGGGGAAACGTCTTCGTTTCACCAGGGCCGACCATGCCGCCCTCCTGATTGCGAATCGTCTTGCCTCCCGCGGACACATCGATGCCGGCGTACGAGACGTAATAAGACGTTGGATTGGTCGCTTCGAGAGCCAGTGTCTTGCCCGCAGGCTTGATGCGCCAAGTCACGCGTGACGGCGCTTCCGAAGCCGTGCCCACCAGGCCGGCGGGCCGGTAGAAGAGCTTGACGCGGGTGCGGAACGCCAGTTGCAGGCGATTGGATTCCGCGAGGTCACCCGTGGCTTTCGGGGGGATCTCCAGCACGTTCAGCCAGAACACGGACTCCTTGTCCATTGGCAGTGGCTCGCCGGTGTAGAGCACGCGCAGTGTCTGCCCCTTGCTCGGATCGATACGCGCCACCGGAGGCATCACCGTGAACGGCACCTCAATGGCTGTCGGCGAAGCCTTGGAATTGCCATTGTCCACCCACGTCTGGACCAATGCCGGCGTCTTGCCTTCATTGGATGCCCGGATCGTGGCTTCCTTGTCTTTCGCGTCGAGTATGACGCGCGTGCCGCCAAGGACCACCGAAGCATGCGCTGCAGAGCCCGTAAGGCCTAATACAAGCATCCCGGCGGCCAACGCGGATTGAATCGTTGACCTGGTTTTCATGACAGCCAATGCAAATGCGGTGTGCTGAAGCCGGATGGCGCCCTGATGGACGTCTGGGGCCATCCCGGCAGACTGCTTAGTTGTAGGAAATGTCGTACGTCACCGTCGAGCTGACGGCGCCCGCACCCGAGCCGGCGGCCGAGGTCGAGTGATACTGGGCGTAGTAGTCCAGATTGGCGGCGCCGGCCGTGATCGCCACCGATTTCGAGTTCTGCAGACCGGCCCCAACGCCATCCGAGGCGCCCACGGTGATGACTGACGTGTCCTTGTTCAGCAGTTCGATTTCAACTGCCGTGGCCGTGCCGGCGTTGATCAGTCGGCCAGTGCCCAGATTGACGGTGGAGCCTCCCTCGAAGAACGTGTGGACGTTGCCCGTGGACGGCGTGCACCCGGTCAGGGCGATGCGGAAGCCCGTGCGGCCGGCGGTCGCGTCCAGGGCGTTCAGCGTGGCCGTCGAAACGGTCGGCATCGTGACCGTGAAGTTCGCGGGTGCAGTGCCACCGTTGATCTTGCAGGTCGTGGCGGTGATGTTGCCGGTGAACGTGATGGTGCCGTCCGGCGCGGCATGGGCGAGTTGGGTACCCATGGCGGCAATGGCTACGATTGTGGCGGAAATGAGCTTGGTTTTCATATCAGAATTATCAAGATACAGGAATCAAAAATATAACCGGAGGGTCCAGCCAGACAACAAAATTAAAATGCTGCCGCAGATCGGAGAATGCACTGCATTTCAATCCCCCATCCTCCGCCGGCCTCCAACTACATTATTGGTTTAGCTCACATTGCGCCCAAATAGGACAAGCCTTAAATTTCGTCGCAACATCACCAAGTCCCGATACGGACAATCCATCAACTCAATTTTCTGAAATTTCCCACTCAAATAGAAAAGATTCGATTAATGAGAATCAAACATTCGTGACCCGATGGAAATCTCACATTTCCGGTTTCCACCACGCCTGCGCCCGGCGCTTAAAAAACTGATGGACCAGGCGTGCCTCCGGCATCGGCGCTCCCAGCAGAAATCCCTGGGCCTGATGGCAGCCAAGTCTGATCAGGCACTCCAGGTCATCAAAGTTTTCCACCCCTTCGGCGATGGCCTTGAGGCCCATTGCGCGCACCATGCCGATAACGCTGCCCAGCAGCGATGCGGCGCGCGGGTCACGTCCGATGTTCTCCACCAGCGACTGGTCAAGCTTGATCGAATCACACTCGATATGGCGAAGCAACCGCAGTGAAGTCGCGCCCGTCCCAAAGTCGTCCAGCGCGATACGCACGCCTTCTGCCCTGAGCGCCCGAATGGCGTCCCGCGCCACCGCCAGGTCATTGACCGCCGTTTGCTCGGACACTTCGATATGCAGGCTACGCATGGAGATTCCGAAATGCTGGCAGGCGGATCGCAGCGCGACGTGCAGCCTGCCGGTTTCCAGGCAGCGCCACTCCGCATTGATCGAGATCGGAAGCGCGAGTCCGCCCTCTTCCCAACGGCGCACCGCCGCGGCTGCGTGCCAGATCATCACAATGGTCAGTTCGGACAACAGATCGTGCTCACGCAACGCCCCCAGGAATGCCGCGGGCGGAATCATGCCGAAGCCGGGACGCGCCCAGCGTGCGAGCGCTTCTACCCCGCGCAGGTGCCCCCCATCCAGATCGAACTGCGGCTGATAGCAGGCCACGAATTCGCCACAATCGATCGCGTTGCGTAGCACTTCCACCTGTCGCAATTCCGGCGTCCACCAGGATTCCATGGTGTCCTTGTCGACCTGCATTTGAGGATTGCCCGATTTACCAGACTCGCGGGATTTGGCGTGCATCTCTCGCATCCATGACATGCTGCTATTACCTCTTGAACGAACGTTTGCCCTTGCTAGTGCATTCACGACGGCCGATGCATCTCGCCCGAATGAATGCCGTCACATGAATTGAGGAGATTCCATCGATTCGCAAAATCCTCCCGTACCTTCCCCAATACTCATCTCGATAATTCCCTACCGCTATTGAAAATCCCAAATCTGGATGCCATTTGTCACAATCAAATATTAACGATCAGACAAGAGCAGCCCGGGAGCGAACGCAAGGCGGTCGGGCTGCACGGGTTCCACGGCCGCGTACTGCGCGATCAGCGTTTCCAGGGCCGTGCGCAGGGCGATCCATTGCTCCTCCATGCCCGCAAGACCAGACTCCTCGATGGTTCGCTCGAGCCACCGACATGCCTGCGACTCCGACGCATGACCAAGCGTGGCCAGCGCGCCGGCCAGGGCATGAAGCTTGCGCATCAGGCGGACGACATCACCTGCGGCCGCCGCCTCCGACAGTTCCGCCAGATCCTCGCCGAGGTACTCGCCCAGGGACAGCATGGCTTCCTTCGGGATTAGCGACGGTTCCGTACCCGGCAAGGGTGGTGAAACATCCATGGACTCGATCAGTTCCCGAAGCGCCGCGAGCCGTACCGGCTTGGTCAGGCAGCGGTTGATGCCGGCCTGCTGACACGCGCTCTGCAGGTCGGGGCCAACGCTGGCGGTCACAGCAATGATGGGAGCGGTGATTCCACGTTCGCGCATCGTCCGCGCAAGTTCGTATCCATCCATGGATGGCATCTGGAGGTCGGTGAGGATCAGGTCGTAGGACTGGCTCGCAGTCAGCGCCAATGCTTCCCGTCCATCGCCGGCAACATCCACCCACTGCCCAAGCCATTCGAGCAGTCGACGCATGACAACTTGGTTGACGCGATGATCTTCCACCAGCAGGATGCGCAGCGACTTGAGCGCGAGATGCCCGAGGGCAGAATCGGCACGCCGCTGCGCGGGCATCGGGAGTTCGAGCCCTGCGGCGATCAGAATCGCCTGAACCAGGCCGCGCCACGAGTACCGCGAGGCGCGAATCGGCGTCTGACTGGTGTCTGGTACCAGGGACGCGTTGCTCTCGATCACGACGTCGGCATCGGGACAGTCATCGATATCCGCGTGCTCGCAGACCACCACGTCCACGGGCGTGGCGGGCGGCTGTGAGGGATCGAACCTGACCACCACCGCGCCATAGTGCTGCAACAGGTGCTCGATCCCGTGGTATGTCTCGCGCGAGGGACTGCACAGTCCAACGGTCAGATCGCTCAGGCCGCCCGCGATGTGCAGATCCTTCAATAGACGGGTCTGCACGACGTCGGCCGGCTGCGCGGCCGTCACCGGCTCCATCGGAATGCGCACCTCGAAACAACTGCCGAGCCCCGGCTCACTCACCAGGCGAATGGAACCCTCCATGAGCTCGACAAGCCGATTGCAGATGGAGAGCCCCAGCCCCGTGCCGCCAAAACGGCGGGAGTCCGACTGCTCGGCCTGCACGAACGGCGCGAACAGGCGTTGCTGATCCCCGATGGCGATACCGATGCCGGTGTCGATCACGCGCAGCTTGAGCCAGTCCCTGCCACCTTCCGTCATGGTGGTAGCCTCGACCACAACCTTTCCCTGCTCCGTGAACTTGATCGCGTTGCTGACGAGATTGCCCAGCACCTGTTCCGTCTTGAGTGGGTCAAGCAGGATCGGGCTGTGCAACGCAGGATCGATCACGCAAGGTAGCTGCAACGACCTGCGCTCCGCATCCGGGGCAAACCGACGGCAAACGTCCTCGACAAGGCTATCGATCTGGCAAGGGCGCGCCTGCAATGCCATCTGCCCGGCCTCGATCTTGCTGAAGTCGAGCACGTCGTTGATGATCTGGATGAGCGACTGCGCCGATTGCTGCATGACCTCCAACTGGTCGCGCTGGGCCGCGTCGAGCGCGCTCACCTCCAGCAGTTCGATGCTGCCGAGCATGCCGTTTAACGGCGTGCGAATCTCGTGGCTCATCGTCGCGAGAAAGGCGGACTTTGCCCGATTCGCCGCATCCGCGTCGTGGATAGCCTGTAGCAGCGTCGCTTCGCTCTGCCGGGCTGCGGTCACGTCGTCGATGGCGCAGAGCGTCGCCGGATTGCCCTGGTATGTCGACTCGGCCACGCGGACGCTAAGATGGCTGACCGTGTCATCGATATGCGCCAGCTCGAAGTTGAACTTCCCATGCCGGGCATCCGCATTACCGTGCTCGCAACCCACCAGCGCATTGCAGGCCGCGCGGTGAAAGCGCGCCAGTTCTCCGGGCTCTGCGTGAGCCGTGATCCGATCGGAGACATCGTTCTCCATCAGCACCGCGGCGTTCGTACTGTCGAGGATCACGAGCCCGACGCCGGTCGACTCGATGATGGTACGACCGAGGACTTCGCTCTCCTGCAGGCGCAACGACTGCATTTGCGTGGGCCGCATGATGCGCCTGTCCACCAGACGGACCCATGCCAGCATCAAAGTGCAGGTCAGCCCAGTCAACGCGAACAGCCAAAGCGTGTTCCGCCGCAGGCGCTCCCACAGCGTGCCGGTCTCCACCACCTCCACGGCTCGCCATCCGGAGCGACCCACCGGACCGTCCAGCACCATGGCACTGGGTAGCAGTCCGTTGCCCACGAACGTCTGCAAGTTCGTCGCGGCATGGGTTCGCTCCATAAGCGCCCGGCTTACTACCGGCGGCAGCGGATCCCGGGACATGGAATCCGGCCGGAGGACCGCCCCTTCCACGGTCTGCACGAAGAAGCCCTCCTCGAGGTCGTCATCCTCGGGAAAGATCGCGCTCAACGGAAAATCCATCGCAAACACGGCGCACGGTTCGCCATCCACATGGATCAGGGTAGCCACCGTAACGACCGGCGCGCGAGACACCCAGTCGTAGCCCGGTTCCAGCATCACGACACGGCCGGGGGTTGCCCGCAACTGTTCCAGCAGCTTCCGGCTGCGCAATCGCGAAATACTCCCTTCGACGAAGGCCTGGTACGTCGCGTCGTTCCGCAGCGTCTCCCTGGCTTGCGGCAGATTGCGTGGCGTGACATAAAAACGATCGGCGTTGAGGTCGACGAGCCAGACGTTCTGCAGGCCCTGATATTGGACACTACTCACGCGCAGCATGAACGCCAACACGTTCTCCAGCTGCGCAATACTGGCATCGGCCGGAATCGCCTCCCGTCCGGCGGCAACGGGCAGCGCCACATACGGGCGCTCCCCGCGCTTCTGCAGATGGTCGATCCAGTCGCGGCTGACGGTCTGCGCCATAGGCTTACCGACGCCGACCTCGATCAGCCGTTCGAGCGTGCCTTGCGCACGCAGCGTCATCCTCCCCACCGCATTCAGATTCGCCTCCACCTGTCCCGCGCGGGCCTGGAACAGGATCTTGTGCCGGTCCACGGCTTCTTCCATGCGGTACTTGAGCAGCACGAACCACGACAGCCCAATCAGCACCAGCAGGCAGGTGACAAAGACATAAACCAGATTGCGAATCTGAGAGATGCTCAATGGCAACGCAGCCAGCTTCTCTCCCTTGATCAGCTTCCTCATGGTGGTTTCCCTTACTACGTCGGGGGGGCACTCCGGCTCGGGCCGACACGCCCCCCCATCCGTCGCGCGTGGTTACGCGATGCGGTGTGTCGTGTCGTGAATCTGGAACACTGCCCTGCGCCGTCGTATCTGGCGGCAGTGCCGAGCGAGGCGTTGTCCCGGGAATCTGGAACCCGGCGTTGCCGGGTGGCCGGCCCTCGGTCGGGGCTGGCATTCGCTTCAACCAGGCGGGACGTTACGGGCCGCGCCAGGCTACTTCGTGCTACACCAGGCCGTACTGGATTGACATCGCGACAAGCTGCACGTGGTCTTGCACATTCATCTTGCGCATCAGACTCTTCTTCTGCGCACTGACCGTGTTGACACTGCGGCCAGTGTCGCGGGCAATCTTCGAGACCGGCACGCCTGCCAGGTAAAGCCGCAGGACTTCCAGTTCGCGCCGGGATAAGCTGTTACGAATCTCGTTAGCGGCGCGCGGCGCGGCACGCCATGCCCCCCACATCACGTCCATCGCCCGCGGGGAAAGCGAACCGACGCCGATGTGCGCCATCAATACCGCCTGCGCCACGGCATCGGCGTCATCCAGCGCACTGACGATGTTCTTTACACCGCTGCCGAGCAGCGTCAACACATCGGCCCGGCGCGTCAGATCGGCCTGGACGACCAGCGTTGCCGGCGGCGCCGTCGCGGTGTCAACCAGCTGGAGAAACAGTGCGGATTGATCAAGGCCGGATTCCGGCTCCCGAACCTGAAGCACGACGTCGCATCCCCCGCGCTGCGCGATCGCGAGAACCTCCTCAGCACGCCCGCCGTTACCGACGAGCTCAATGCACGGCAAGAACACCAGACGCCGTGCGAGCGCCTGACAGACCGCAGGTCGATCACTTGCGATGCATAGCCTGACTTTCTTCATTTCCCGCTATCCCGATTCAATATCTGCCTGCATCCATGTTGGTTCACGAGAGCGGGCGGGACTATAAGGCAACGATTAAATTTTGACGCAATGCATGTAAGTGACGGGGTTACGTCAATGCATCGGCACCGGAATGGTGCGTGGTGCGATACCAGACACGGAGAATCGGCGGAACTGCGGGAGGGGGCAAGAAGAAGCGAGAAGGAGCGGGTCCGGCGACCCGCGTGCCGGCTGCGATTACGGCAATAGAGATAGCAGCGGCAACGACCGGACCCGACTACTGGGCGGCCGCAAGCATGCCGTGGGTAACGGCGTACTGATAAAGCTCGTAGTCCGATGTCAGGCCCAGCTTGCGCATCGCCATACTCTTCTGGGCGCTAATGGTCTTGCTGCTGCGATTGGCCTGCCTGGCAATCTCGACCAGGGGCACACCAGCCGCGCATTTGCGCACGACCTCCAGTTCCCGTTTCGAGAGCTTCGGCTCCGGCGCACCGGCTTCATCGCTGGCATCGCCGAGCAACGCCTGCACCGCGGGCGCCAGATAGGGGATACCGACGAAGGCCGCCCGGATCGCGGGAGCAAGATGGCCAAGGTGATCGGACTTGCTCAGGATCACCGAAATGCCTGCCTTCTGGATGTTCCGCAACAGGGCGGGATTATCGAGCATCGTGATCACGACAATGCGTACGGACGGATGGCGCCTGCGAATCAACTGCAGCATCGGCAAGCCATCGCCAGCCGCACTCCCCGGCATCGAATAGTCGGTCACCAGCACATCGCACTGGGTGGTTTCAAGCAGACGCAGCAACTCGGTGGAGCTATGCGCCATGCCAACGACTTCGAACCCAACCTCGTCACCTAGTTCTCTACGGATGCCATTGACGACTACCGGGTGATCGTCGGCAATTAGTACCTAAATCATCATGCCCCTTCGGACCCGGTCGATTTAATGAGATACATGAATCACATTGTCCTTGTATGGCCGGGTCGCCATGTCGAGATAATAGAAGTTCTACGAGATATGAGTCCTAGGGAAAGCCTTAAATCCACAGGCCATCAGCATCGATGGCCAAGTCTTGCGCGGCACATCGGCGAGCTATGACTCGGCTTCGAGGTACACCTGCAGGTAGCCGTCCAGATCATCGGCGAGCTGTTTGGCCGCATCGAACGCATCGCGCGCCACGGCTTCGAGTTCCCTGCACAGGTCCGCCACCTCCTCCCAGTCATGCAAATGCGCGACGGCGCCGCGAACGCGATGCGCGCGCTCGGCCACGGCCCCGAGATTCCTCTGCTCGACAGCCTGCCTGATAGCCTGCGCGTCTTCCCAGACGGTCCGTATCAGCAGCATCCGGTCGTCTTGCGAGACGTCGCTCTGAGGCCGTTCTGCGGCGCTCCTGACTGCCGTCGCCAGCGCTTCACTTCGGTCCGGCAACACCTGCCTGAGGCTATCTGCAAGGGCCTGCAACAGAACAGGCTTGGTCAGATGTCCGTTCATCCCCGATGCCACACAGCGCTCGGCCTCTCCGGTGACCACGCTGGCGGTGACGCCGATGATCGGGATGGTGAAGCCGTCCGCGCGCAAGGCATGCGCAAGCGCGTAGCCGTCCATCCCTGGCATGTGCACATCGGTCAGCACCGCATCGAATTGGCCCTGTCTGCAAGCAAGCAATGCGTCCTCACCACTACTGACCAGGGTCGTCCGGCAACCCAGCTGTTCTAGTTGCTGCTGCATCAGCCGACGATTGACCGGATGGTCGTCCACCGCCAGCACCTGCAGATCCAGCTTCGACATCTGCATCGAACGTTGGGCCGGGGACGCCGTGCTGGTCAGCGGGATGCCTGCTGCCCGACACAGCGCGCGCAGGATGCCGGCCTGATGATAGGCAGAGACGGCCAGGCCATCGGGCCGCGCCTCGGCTTCCAGCGGCCCACTTGCCTCGAGCCTGACCACTCCGGCGTATCCGTTCGGCACGGGGCCCTGCGTCTCGTCCGCTATCAGCAGCACAGTACCCGGGTCGGTGGCGTCGCCCTGGCAGGCAATTGCCCTTCCTCCTGACTGGTGGATCATGGCGATGACATCCGCGCACCATACGGGTTCCCGCGCCATGACGGCAACGTTGGGTAACGTCGCCTCGACCGGCGGGCGCGGGCGCCCGCTTTCCAGGCTGAGCGATACTGAGAACCGGCTACCCCGTCCCGGCTCGCTTTCGACCGAAATCCCGCCTTTCATGAGCAGCGCGAAACGTCGGCAGATCGCCAGGCCAAGCCCCGTCCCGCCGAACCGCCTGGCCGTCTCGGTATCGGCCTGCATGAATGGACGAAACAACTGGGCCTGCTTGTCCGCCGCAATGCCGATGCCGGTGTCGAGCACCTCCAGAATCAGGGACTCATTGGACGGCTTAGCGGGTGCCGTAGGAGACCGGAACACCCGAATATCGACGTGTCCCTCAGAAGTGAACTTGAGCGCGTTGGTCAGGAGATTGGTGAGTGTCTGCCTGATACGATCCGGATCGCCGATGAGCCAGGGCAGATCGGCCTGCACATAGCAGGTCAGTGCCAATCCCTTGCGCAGTGCCAGCGGCGCGTGGGCTCGAGCCACGCCCTCCACCAATTCCACGGGATCGAACGCCATGGACTCCAGATCGAGTTGCCCGGCCTCGAACTTGCTGTAGTCCAGCAGATCGTCGATGATCAACAGCAATGTGGCCGACGACGCCTGAATTGTCCCGATGTGCTGGCGCTGCTGGTCATCCAGCGCGGTCAGCGACAGCAGTTCCAGCGTGCCCAACATGCCGTACAGGGGCGTCCGCATCTCATGGCTCATCCCCGCCAGGAATATCGACTTGGTTGCACTCGCCTCCTCGGCCAGTCGCTGGGCCCGCTGGAGTTCGCGCTCGGCCTGCAGGCGGATGGCGACTTGCCGCCGCTGACGCCAGTAGCCGAGAGCCAGAAGCGCCAGCGCCGTGATGACCAGCGCCACATACGGTGCGGCACGCCGCCGGACTTCACTACCCGACAAACCGAACTGATAGGTCGTGGTCAGGTACCGATTGCGGACTGCCAACCTCTGTTCTGGCGGCATGGCCTCGATGGCGCGATCGATCAGCGGCACGAGCGGCTCCAGCCCCGGCCGCACATCGAATCCGATAAGCTGCCGCTCCTTGGTAGCGCCCACAACCTTGAGTTGGCCCACGTAGCGGCTCTGAATAGCGCGATCCAGCGTGGCCAGATTGCCAATGTAGAGATCGGCCTTGTTGTCCCGCACCATCTCCAGCGCCGCCTCGGGCGAGGCAGCAGACACGATCGACGCCGACGGTACCGCCGCGCGCACCAGATCGGCCATGACCGACTTGGCGGCCACGGCAACCCGAAAGCCTGCCAGCTCGGACAGGTCGCCGATGGCCGGGGAATCGGTTCGTCCAACGATCACAAGGGGATAGGACTCGACCGGACGGGTACGGGTCGGGAGATGCCGATCCGCCATTTCCGCCGGCTCGACGTACTGATTGAGATCGATCTCCCCGGCCGCCCTCAACCGGCCGGACTCGGCCGGCTCGGCGACGGAACTCACATCGAGACGCAGGCCCAGGGTCTCACTCAGGTAGGCCAGGTAGGCGCTCAGCATTCCGGTGGGCTGCCCATCCTCGCCCTCGTAGCTGAACGGCGCCCACTGGGTCAGCAACTGCACACGCAGCCGCGGCAGGGAGGCCAGGTAGCGCCGCTCGTCTTCACTCAACGGCACCACGGGCTGCGCTGGTGTGCCGGCCACGGCGGATGGCTGCGGGCTGGACCCGTCCAAAACGCGTGGCTGCGCCGCCGGGAAGTAAGCGCGGGGGCCCGACGCTTCACCGGCTGCCGCGGGCACCGCAACCGGCAGCAGCAAAGCCGCCAGCATGAGAGTGAACGAAGCCACGTACCGACGGGCGATCCGCGTCGGACAGGAATGCCACATGCCTTCCTCCTGGCGCCCCGGGATGGCGACCACGTTCGTCAGCGGTCTTCGCCCCGGCGTTCACCGATATGAGATTTGTATGCTACTCCACTGCGCGAATAGGTGGTGTCATACTCGATTGAAAGTGCCACCCGCTTGAAAACTCGCAGTGGCCAGGCGGCGCGAGTTACTGCGGCAGGTCCTTGGTAGTCACGCTGGCTCCGCCCGGGACTGGGGGTATCCATGCCGATTGCCTGAGGCGAGCTGCCCGACCTGTCGTCGTCCGCGCATTGGACCATCGCCAACGCCTGCGCGCGGCCCGAAGAGATCGCACGCCATGATCCATGGGATGGCTACAATGCAGTACGGCAGACACTGGCCCGCGCACGCAAGCTGCCGGATAGCGTCCCAACCACCTCAGGGAGACGAAACTCATGAAACACGAATCCGCGTCCGTTCCTGCTTCGCTGCGCGCGCTCGCGCTGTCTCTCGGCTGCCTGCTGGCCGCACCGGCCATCGCCAAGCTCCCGCCGCCAACGCCGGAACAACAGCAGGCCGCCGAAGCCAGGAAGGCCAAGGAGGCTCAGGACGCCAAGGCTCAGGCCGACGCGCTGGCCAAGGTCCAGGATCAGATCGCCGCGCGGTTCGGCAAGGGGTCCGACGCAGCGGCCAAACCCGCCGAGGCGCAAGCACGGTGACGCGGGGCCCCCGAGGGGGAAAGCGGACGGGGACGGGACGGGGCCCCAACGCGCGCGGGCGCCGTCAGCGGCGCCTTACTCGAAAGGCTTCGGCTTCGGCGTCTTGTCGCTCGACGGCGGCAGCATAGGCAGCACGATCTTCGGCTGATCGCCGGTCAGCGTCTTCAGGAACGCCACGATATCGGCGTTCTCTTCCGGCGTGAACTTGCGCGCCAGTTGCAGGCGCCCCATCGTATCCACCGCCTGACTCAGCGTGGCCGCCTCGCCATCGTGGAAGTACGGATAAGTCAGCGCAACATTACGCAGGGTCGGCACCTTGAAATTGAACCGGTCAGCGTCCTTGCCCGTCACGCCTGCCCGGCCCTCCGACGGATTCCTGGTCTTGTACGGCTCCACGAGACCCATCTTCTGGAACGAGTTGCCGCCGATGTTCTGGCCGTTGTGGCAGGCAACGCAGCCAGAGCCCTTGAACAACTGGTAGCCGCGCAACTCCTGCGCGTTGATGGCCTTCTTGTCACCCTTCAGCCATTTGTCGAAGCGCGCGTTCGGCGTGACCAGCGTTTCCTCGAACGCGGCAATGGCCAGTGTGATTTCGGATATCGTCAGCTTGTCCGACTTGAAGACCTTGCGGAACTCATCGACGTACCCGGGGATGGATCGGAGCGTGTCGACCGCCAACTCGTGCGTGAAGGCCATCTCGATTGGGTTGGCAATCGGCCCGCGCGCCTGCTCTGGCAAATCCTTCGCGCGGCCATCCCAGAACTGCACGAAATTCAGGCTGGAATTCAGGACGGTCGGCGAATTGATGCCGCCCTGCTTCCACTTGTCGCCGATGGACGTCTTGAGGTTATCCGAGCCACCCATGCTGAGGTTGTGGCACGAGTTGCACGAGATAAAGCCAGAGCGTGAAAGACGAGGATCGAACCAGAGCTTTTCGCCCAGCGCCACGCGTTCCGGGTGCTGGACCTTGGCAGGCGCAATGGGCTGGATAGGTTCGGCTTGCGGCTCGGCGGCGTGCGCACTGGATACGGCGGCGGCAAACAGCACCGTCATGAACGTCGCCGTCGAAAACGTCGACAGGACTCTGCTTCGGCTGGATTTCATGGGGACTCCGTCTTGTGGGTCGGACCGCGCAGCGCGGTCCGCAAGCCGGATTAGGCACTTTTGGTTCCATCCAGGTGTTGATAGCTATCAACCGCTTTGGAGGATGAAACGAACGGGTACGACACATATCAAATCGGGCTCGATTTCGTCCCGATGCGCCGCAGCCAGCCGGACATGCCCATCGTCGCCGAACGATTGGCATACCCGGCTGGCCCGTCACCCATAGTGCGTCAGCAGTACATCAACGGCGCGTCAGTCCAGGGTGATGCCCTCGCGCTGAATCACCACTGCCCAGTTGGCATCTTCCTTCTCGATGCGCTTGGCAAAGTTCGCCGGGTCGATCATGACGACTTCACCCTGCTGACTCAGGACAGACTTTGCGCGGGCATCGTTGGCCAGACCCTTGGTGATCTCATACAGCTTCTGCACGATCTGCGGCGGCGTGCCGGCCGGCGCCAGCATGCCGAGCCAGAAGCTGACATCGAACGGCTTGACACCGGCTTCCTCCAGCGACGGCACGTCTGGCAACTGCGGCATCCGCTTGGGCGACGTCACTGCAAGCGGCTTCAGCTTGCCAGCCTTGATCTGCGGCAGCCCGTTCCACGCGTCGAAGGCAGTCTCCAGTTCACCGCTGATCACGGCCATCTCCGCTTGCGAGGCCGATTTGTACGGCACGTGCGTGGTCTGGATCTTCTCCCGGTTGTTCAGCATGGCGAAGCTCAGATGCGCGATGTTGCCCGGCCCCGCCGAGCCATAGCTGAGCTTGCCCGGATTGCGCGTGGCGTAGCGAACCAGATCGCCAACCGAGCCGATACTGTTCTTCTTTGCCCACTCGGGGTTCGCCACCAGCACGAACGGCGCCTCCACTACCAGCGCGACCGGCGCCAGATCCTTGGGCTTGTAGTTGCTCCGCTTGTACACCTGCGGGTTGATGGTGATGCTGCTCGAGTTCGTGACCAGCAGCGTATAACCGTCCGCGGGTGACTTGGCGACTTCGGCAACGCCGATCAGGCCGTTCGCGCCCGGCTTGTTCTCGACGATGACGGGCTGCCCCAGCGACTTGCTGAGCTGCTCCGACAGCACGCGCGCGACGGTATCGGTGGTGGACCCTGCCGGGAACGGCACGACGATCCGGATCGGCTTGTTGGGCCAGTTGGCCGTCTGTGTGGCCGTCTGCGCGCCAGCCGGCGCCGCCATCGTCCCTGCCATGACGGCCAGCGCCGCTGCCACCAGCTTCATCCCGCCCTTGATGGCGCGGCGGCGTGCGGTGATTTCGCGTTCTTTCATGTGTGTCTCCTTGTCGTTCTCGGTGTCGTTCTCGGTGGTCCTGCTGAGTTCCTGCGTCATGCGCGCCCCTTCGATACCTTGGGCTGCGCGGTTTTCCCTGTCACGCCGATACGCTCCAGCTCCGCGATCTGAGCCGGGCCGAGCGCGAGCACGCGCGCCAGCACCGATTCGGTGTGCTCGCCAAGCGTTGGGGCGGCATATCGGATTGCCTGCGGCTCGCTGCCCGTGCGGAACCAGGCGGTCGTGGCCCGGTACGGCCCGCTATGGGCACGGTCAATGTCGCGCCAGAATCCGCGTGCGTGCAGATGGGCATCCTGAAGTACCTGCGACATGGGACGCACCACGCCCGCCGGGATGCCAGCCTGCTGCAGCGTCTGCATCGCCGCCTCCGGATCGCGGCCGGCGCACCAGGCGCCGATTGCGGCGTCGATCTCATTCCCCCGCGCGCGTCGGCCAGACACGCTGGCGAGTTGCGCATCAACGGCGAGATCGTCCCGCCCCATGACGCGACAAAGGGCGGGCCAGTGCGCGTCCGTTGCGGACAGGACGACCCACGCATCGTCCCCGTCGCAGCGGAAGCACCCGTGCGGAAACAGCATCGGATGACGATTACCCTGTCGCGGCGATACCGCTCCGGAGATCGACTGCTCGATCATGAACGGCGCGGCCATCGGCAGCATGGCCTCCACCTGCGACAGGTTGACGTGCCGCCCCTCGCCCGTGGTCTGCTGCGCGAACAGCGCCAGCAGCATCGCCGCACCCGCGTTCAGCCCGCCAATCGGGTCGCCGTAGGCATAGGAGGTCATGGCGGGCGGCCCATCCGGGTGCCCGGTGTAGAGCGGCAGCCCGCTGGCCTGTTCGAGCGTGCCGCCGTAGGCCCGGGTATTGCTCCACGCGTTGCCGAGCCCGAAGGCCGGCATCGACACCATGACCAACCGCTTGTTCCGGGCGCGCAAGGCCTCGTAGTCAAGCCCGAGCTTCGGCAACACCTCCGCCGAGTAGTTCTCGATGACGGCGTCCGCGCCCTCCACCAGTTCGAGCAACAGCCGCTTGCCCTCCTCGCGCGTCAGGTCGAGCGTGATGCCCTGCTTGTTGCGGTTCATCAGGTTGAAGTTCGAGTTCTTCTCGTACAACCGCTCCCGATAAAACTCCTCGGTAAAGTTCGCGCCGCGCCACCAGTCGGGGTAGCTCGTGCTCTCGACCTTGATGACCTCGGCGCCGAAATCGGCCAGCGTGCGCGATGCAAGCGGCCCGGCCCAGCCCATCGTCAGGTCGATGACACGGACACCTTCCAGCGGGCCCTGCGCCGTGGTGGCGCGTTGAAACTGGTGCAGCGGTCGATGATCGAGACCCGACGCACGATAGAACGCATCGTCCGCGCCCTTCAGCGGCGCGTCGCCACCGGCCAGCGGACCGGCTGCGTCGAGCCGGAGTGGCACCACGGGACCTTCGAACGTCGTCCCGCCGATTCGTACCGGCACGAATGCGCCACGTTCCCGGTGCACCGCCTGGCCGAGCAGTTCCTGCATCGTTGGCACCAGCACGGTGGGATGCTTCATGTCCCCGAGCAGCTCGAACCACTCCTGCGCCGTGCGCGTGCGGAACGCCGGGATCAGGATGGCGTCGATCTCGTCGGCCCGGTTCATGCGCTCCTGGCCGTTCGCGAAACGCGGGTCGCGGGCCAGTTCGGGCCGTCCGATGGCTTCGCACAGCGCCGTCCACTGTGGCAGCGTGTGCGTGAAGATGCCGATCCAGCCCGATGCGGTCTCGTAGATACCGGCCGGATGCGTGCCGCAGAAACGGTTGACGCCCAGACGGCGCAGCGGGTGCCGCTTGTCGGGCACCATGCCGGCTTCCATCTCGACCACGCTGAACACCGCTTCATGCAGGCTCAGCACATAGCGACGGCTGCCTTGCGCCCCGCCGATCAGGGCGGCCACCGCAGCCGAGTACGCCATCAGCCCGCCCACGATCGCGGTCTGCACGTCATGCGGCATGTGCGGCGGCCCGTCCACCGGACCGCTTCCGTGCACGGCGCCGGCGAGGCAGCGGCACACGGCTTCCGAACCCGCGAACTCGCTATATGGCCCGCTTTCGCCGAACCACGTGAGCGCGACCTCGATTGACTCGTGCCCCGCTTGACCTTCCACGGCTGCGGCTGCGTCTGCGGCCACGGCCCAGACGGGTGCGGACAGCACGCCCACGCCTTCGGTCAGCGCGCGGGCATCGAGAACGACATCGCAGGTTCTTGCCAGCCGGGCAAGCCACGCGCGGTCAGCGGCATCCGCCGAATCAGCGGTCACGCTGCGCTTGTTGGTGTTCAGCCAGGCGAAGAGCGCGCTCTCCGGCTGCGCTTCGGCACTGGAAACCAGCGGCGGCATCTGCCGCCAGACATCGCCCTCCGGGCGCTCGACCTTGATGACTTCGGCGCCGAAATCGGCGAACAACTTGCCCGCGTACGCAAGCGCCGGACCGGTGCCGACCTCGAGTACGCGCAGCCCACCCAGCGCAAGCGGCGCCGGGGCAGCAGCATCCTTCATCTTGAATCCCTCGCGTGTGGACGTGGATCGGGCCTGCCGAACAGTGCCCGCGTTTCACTCATCACAGTGACGATCACCACGCTCACCATGCATCGACGAACGACTGGCGCGCCCTGCGGCTGCGGACATCAGCCGAGGCAATGCCCTGGGCGATCCATTTGCGCGTCTCGGCCGGGTCGATCACGGCATCGATCTCCACCGCTGCGGCCGTGTTGATCGCGTGGCCGCGCTCGTAGGACTGCGCCACCAGCTTGTCGAACAGCGCCTTGCGCTCCGGGCCATCGGGCACCGCTTCAAGCTCCTTCTTGAAGCCGAGCCTGACCGCGCCCTCCAGCCCCATCGGACCGAATTCACCGGTCGGCCACGAGATCGTGAAGTTTGCCGAGCGGAAGCCACCGCCTGCCATCGCCATCGCGCCGAGGCCGTAGCCCTTGCGCAGCGTGACGGCCAGCAGCGCCACGCGCAGCTTGGCGGCAGCCAGGAACATCCGTGACACGTGACGCACCTGGGCCTGGGCCTCGATCTCGGGTCCGACCATGAACCCCGGGGTATCGATCAGCGAGATGATCGGCAAGCCATGCGCATCGCAGAGTTGCATGAAGCGCGTTGCCTTGTCCGCGGCATCCGCGTCGATCGCGCCACCAAGGTGATACGGGTTGTTGGCCATGATGCCGACCGGCTGCCCCTCCACACGGGCCAGCGCGGTGTGAATGCCCGCGCCGAACCCGCCGCGCAGCATCAGCACGCTGCCGACGTCGGCGATGCCTTCGATGGCCTTGCGGGTGTCGTACACGCGCAGGCGGTTCTCGGGCACGACCTGGCGCAACGCCAGCGCGTCAGGCGCGCTCCAGTGCGCCACGCGGCCCTGGAACATCGACAGGTAGTGCTTGGCGACCACCACCGCCTCGGCCTCGTTCTCGACCAGCACGTCGACCACGCCATTGGCGAACTGCACCGACGCGGGACCCACGTCTTCCGGACGGAAGATGCCAAGGCCGCCGCCCTCGATCATCGCCGGCCCGGCCATGCCGATGTTCGCCGAGCGATCGGCGATGATCACATCGCAGCAGCCCAGGAACGCCGCATTGCCGGCAAAGCAACGGCCCGACACGATGCCGACCACCGGCACGTGTCCGCTGAGTTCGGCGAACGCCGCGAACGACGGCTGATACAGGCCGGAGACGGACGGGAAATCCACGTCACCAGGCCGCCCGCCGCCACCCTCGGCAAACAGCACGAGCGGCAATTCATCACGGAGCGCCACCTCGACGATACGGTCCGTCTTGATGTGATTGCGCTTGCCCTGCGTGCCGGCCAGCACCGTGGCGTCGTACGCCATCACCGCGCTGCGTGCCCGTTCCTTCGCAACCAGCTCGCGGTTGATCTCGCCGATACCGGTGATCAGGCCATCCGCGGGCGTGTTGACGATCAGGTCTTCCTTGCTGCGGCGGGATGCCTGCGCGGCCAGCGCGAGCGCGCCATATTCCACGAAGGAGTCGCCATCGCACAGGTCGGCGATGTTCTCCCGCGCCGTGCGCTGCCCGCGCGAACGGCGTTTGGCGACGGCATCGGGACGCGCCGCGTCATACAGATAGGCGTGCCGGTCCAGCACACGCTGCAGATCCGCTCGGATCGCATTCGGATCGACATTCCGCGCGGCATCCACGGCCACGCCGTCGGCCTCTGCCTGCTCGAGCACGATCAGCATGTGGCCTTCGGACACCAGCGCACCCTTCTCCGGGCGCAGATCGACCACACGGCCCGCGCACGGCGCGACAATCGCGTGCTCCATCTTCATCGCATCGAGCACGGCCACCGTCTGCCCCGGCTTGACGATCTCGTCCAGTTGCACCGGGATGTCGACCACGCGGCCAGTCAGCGGCGCGCGAATCGCCACGAGCCCTTCTTCCAGTTCCTCTTCGGCCTCCGGTGCGCGGGTCGCGTGGCTCGCGTGCGCGGGCATTGCATGGGATGCGCCGCCGAAACGCGCATCCTGCGCGCGCTCGGCTTCGGCGATGGTTTCCGCCGACGCCATCAACGCCGGCAGGATCGACTCGAAAAGCCGCGTGTGGACGTCCTGCGTCAGGAAGTCCTCGCGCTGGGCAAGCGCCCGCAGCAGGTTGAGGTTGGTCGGCACGCCAACAATGCGGAATTCCGCGAGGCTGCGCTGCAGCCGGCGCACGGCAGCTTCGAACCCGGGTGCGGCGCTGCTCACGATCAGCTTGGCCAGCAGGGTGTCGAAGTTCGGCGACGGCTCGTAGCCAGCGTAGCCGTGGGAGTCCACCCGTACATCAGGACCGGCGGGCGGCTCGAAACGCTCCAGACGGCCAAATGCTGGACGCGCCAGCCCTTGCGCATCGGTCATTTCGGCATTGACGCGCACCTGGATCGCATAGCCCCGGGGTTGCGGCGGCGAAGCCGGATCGAGTCCAAGCTCGGCAAGCGTCCGCCCCGAGGCCAGCCCGATCTGCAGCGCCACGAGATCCACGCCGGTCACCTGCTCGGTGATGGTGTGCTCCACCTGCAGCCGGGGATTGGCTTCGATAAAGACGAAGCGCTTCTGCTCGCCCGACTCGCTTTCCTCGACCAGAAATTCGAACGTGCCCAGGCTCTGGTAGTTGACGCGACGCGCCAGCCGCAGCGCGGCCTTGATAATCTCCGCGCGCAGCTCCGGCTTGAGCACCGGGCTCGGGGCAATCTCCACCAGTTTCTGGAAACGGCGCTGCAGCGTGCAGTCCCGCTCGCCGAGCGCGATAACGTGCTGGCCGTCGCCAGCGATCTGCACTTCGATATGGCGTGCCCGGCTGACCAGCCGCTCGGCGTACAGCGCATCGACGCCAAACGCGGAACTGGCCTCGGACCGGCAGCGCGCATAAGCCTCCGCCAGATCCTCGCGTCTGCGCACCACGCGCATACCGCGCCCGCCGCCACCGCCAACCGCCTTGATGACGATGCCGGCGTCGCCCTGGGCATCGAAGAAGCGTTCGATCTCCTCCAGAGACGCGCCGCCATGCGTGGCGGGCATGACCGGCACGTCGCACTCGGCCGCCAGTTGCAGCGCGCGGCCCTTGTCGCCAAACAGAGCGAGATGCTCGACCGTCGGTCCGACGAACCGGATGCCGGCATCGATGCACGCCTGCGCAAAATCGGCCCGCTCACTCAGAAAACCGTAGCCCGGGTGTACGGCATCGCTGCCCGATGCCTTCGCGACAGCGATGATTCCCGCGATGTCGATGTACGCAGCCGGGCCTGCACCGTCCAGCGCAATGGCCTCGTCGGCCAGCATCCGATGCCGGCAGCCCGCGTCGTCCTGCGAGTACACCGCGACGGTGCCGATATCCAGGTCGCGTGCGGCGCGCTGGACGCGCAATGCGATCTCTCCGCGGTTGGCGATCAACAGCTTCTTCAATTCAGTCTCCTCGTTTCTGCTTCTGTCTTGGGAATTCAGTTCGTACGTCAATCAGGGCCGGATGCCGAACCGGCTCACGCCTGCCTCGCGCAGCGGCGCCGCCAGATTGGCGAACTCGCACAGCAGCGCACGTGTTTCACGCGGATCGATGATGTCTTCGATGACAAAGGCCTCCGCGCTGCGGAACGGCGAGGTCAGGCTGCGCACGCGCAACATGATCTCGGCGCGTTTCTGCACCGGGTCGTCCGCCCCTTCGATCTCGGACTTGTAGGCAACTTCCAGCCCGCCTTCGATCGGCACCTCGCCCCAGTTGGCTGATGGCCAGGCGTAGCGGAAATTGAAGCGCCCCATGTGCTGATGCGCGGCGGCCGCCACGCCATACGCGCGGCGCAGGATGATCGAGCACCACGGCACGGTGGCCTGATAGACCGCCGCCAGCGCGCGTACACCGCGCCGTGTGGTACCGGCTCGCTCAGCGTCCAGGCCGGACTGGAATCCGGGGGTGTCCACCAGATTCACCACGGGCAGGTGGAACGCCTGGGCCAGATCGACAATGCGCGTAAATTTCTCGGCGGTATCGCTATCCCAACTGCCACCCTGCACGCGCGGATCGCTGGCAACCACCGCCACCGGCCAGCCATCGAGCCGGGCCAGGCCCGTAACGATGGCGCAGCCCCAGTGCCTGCCGATCTCGAAGAAAGAGCCAGCGTCGACCAGCGCTTCCAGGATCGGACGGATCTCGTACGTCGCCCGGCCATCGCGCGGGATGGCGGCCAGCAGCCATTCATCACGGCGGGCGGGGTCGTCTGCCGGTGTCACGCGCGGCGGCAGTTCGTGCACCGATGCCGGCAGGTAGGACAGGAAATCACGCGCCCGCGCGAACGCCTCCTGCTCGGTGGCCACCTCGTCATCGACCACGCCATTGCGGCTGTGGATGTGACTGCCACCCAGTTCGTTCTTCGTCAGCCCCTGCTCATTGGGCGCCGCCGCTGGCGGGCCGGCATAAAAGAGCTGCGACGTCTCGCGGACCATCACCGAGTAGTGGCTGGCTGCCACGCGCGCCGCGCCCATGCCCGCCACCGACCCCAGTGCAAGCGACACTACGGGCACCACGGCCATGTTCTCGACCACGTGCTCCCACACCTTCATGGTGGGGATCAGCGTATGGCCCTTGATCTCGACATTGCGCACCGAGCCGCCACCGCCCGTGCCGTCGACCAGCCGTACCATCGGCAGGCGCAGGTCATGGGCCATCTTCTCCGCGTGAATCAGCTTGTCACCCACCGCGCCGTCATTGGCGCCACCACGCACGGTGAAGTCATCGCCCACGAGCACCACCGGGCGCCCGCCGACATTCGCCCGGCCCATCACCAGGTTGGACGGCACCAGGTCCACGAGCCGGCCGTTGCTGTCGTAGCGGCCGCTGCCGCTCAGTCCGCCAACCTCCCGGAACGTACCGGGATCGGCGATACCGGCAATCCGCTCCCGCACGGAAAGCTTGCCGGCCGCCTTATGGCGCGCCACCTTTTCCTCACCGCCCATGCGGGCGGCCAGTCGCCTCCGGTAGGCAAGTTCATCAATCTCTGGTTGCCAGGTCACGGCGTGTTTCCTCTTTGGCGGCGTATGCATTGACTCCACTAGCGCACGATCCATGCCACCCCGAAGACACTCGCCAGCACCATGATTTCATTGAGGATTTTCTCAGCCGCCACTATCATGTCCGCCATAACGACAGTTCGCGTCCTCAACGAGGACACACATGGAGACAGGCAGTGTCCTCAGAGAACACACAGCGTCCGGCCACCGAAGCCGTGGCGCTCGGCGCACTGGTGCTATCCCGCGACGGCGGCCGGGTGGCCGCTGTCGGCGTGTGCGCCGACAGCAACATCGCGGATGCGGCCGAGCAGGCATGGGCGCAGTCGGCGGACCGGGAAACCGGGCGGCGGCTCTTCCCCGTCGAGACGGGCCTCCACCGCTACATCGGCCTGTGCCAGGAAGACGACCAGCATCGACTGATCCTTCTGCATCGCGCGGACGCGAGCACGGCGCTGTTCGATTTCCTGGGCTCGGTGCCGTTCGCTGGTGCGATCCTCGACCACTTCCTGACCAGCCCATACGAAGCCATCGTCGTGGCGGACCACGCCGGACAGGTGCGCTACGTCAGCCCGGTCCACGAGAAATTCCTTGGCCTGAACACCGGCGAAGGCATTGGGCGCCCGGCCGCGAGCGTCATCCCGAATTCGCGGCTGCCCCAGGTAGCAGCCAGCGGCAAGGCCGAAATCGGGCAACTGCAGCGAATGAACGGCGTGACGCGCGTGGTCAACCGCATCCCTATCCGCGAGGCCGGCGAAGTGGTTGGCGCCATCGGGCAGATCATGTTCAAGGGACCGGAAGCCATTGCGCGAATGCACGAAGAACTGTCCGAGCTGCGCTCTCAAGTCGTGCGTTACCGGCGCGAACTGGATGGCCTGCGTGAAAGTCCATCGCCATACGGCTTGATCGGGGAAAGCGCGCCGATGCAGCGGCTGCGCCGCGAGATCGAGACCGTGGCACGCCTGGATGTGCCAGTGCTGATCCTGGGCGAAAGCGGCACCGGCAAGGAACTGGTGGCCCGCGCCATTCACGCCGCAGGCAGCGAGCCCGCACGCGAACGGCCGCTGGTCAGCCTGAACCTGGCCGCCCTGCCCGCCACGCTGATCGAATCGGAACTGTTCGGCCATGTGCCAGGTGCCTTCACGGGGAGCCAGCGCAAGGGACAGGCCGGGAAGCTGGAGATTGCAGCTGGCGGCACGGTGTTTCTCGATGAAGTGGCCGACGTGCCGATGGAGGTACAGGTCAAGCTGCTGCGCGTGCTGGAGGACCACATGGTCGAGCGGCTGGGCAGCCATCGCCCGGAACGGGTGGATTTCCGCCTGATCTCCGCGACCAACCGCGATATACCCGCGCTGATCGATGCCGGGCGTTTCCGCCTCGACCTCTACTACCGGCTGAGCGGCGTGGTGTTGCGTATTCCTTCACTGCGCCAGCGGCGCGAGGACATTCCCGCGCTGCTGCATCACTTCGTCAACGCGTTCTGCCAGCGTAACAACATCCCCGCCCCCGCGATCGACCAGGACGTGGCCCGGCATATCGCCAGCCAGCCGTGGCCCGGCAATGTGCGCCAGTTGCGGCAACGCATCGAGGAAGCACTGGTGTTCTGCGATGGCCGCACGCTGCGCGTGACGGACTTCTCGCGCGGGGAATCAGCAATCGTGCCGGTGGCCGCCAGTGCCCAGCCGGATGAGGCACCGCTGCCGCCAGGTGCGGGGAACAGTGCGCAGAGCAGTGCGGGGATCGAACCGCCAGTGTCCTACGCATCGTCGCTGCCTGCAGCCCCGCCATCCGGCGCGTTGTCCGCCGGCATGAGCGAACTCGCCTATGCGGCGGTACTTGAGGCCATTGCACGCCATGGCGGCAACAAGAAGCGCGCCGCCGAGCAACTGCGGATCTCGCGCTCCCACCTGTACAAGATTCTGGAGCGCGGGCCGGGTGGCTAACCCGGCCCGCCACGCCAGTCACACCACGCCACTCACACCACATTGATCACGACATCGATATTGCCGCGCGTGGCCTTCGAGTACGGGCAACGCTGATGCGCATCCTCGGCCAGCGCCTGAGCGGTGGCCCGGTCAAACCCCGGCAGGCTCACGTTGAGCCGTGCCTGCAGGAAATATTGATCGCCAGCCATGCCGAGGTCGACTTCCGCATCGACGGCCACGCCAGCGGGCAGCGCAATCTTCCGCGCCTGTGCCGCTTTGCCGAGCGCGCCGATAAAGCAAGCCGACCAGCCGGCCGCGAACAGTTGCTCGGGGTTGGTGCCGTGGCCTGCCGCGCCCGGGGGCGTCAGGCGGATATCGAGTCTGCCGTCGTCGCTGCGTGCAGCGCCGTCACGGCCGCCGGTAGTGTGGGTCTTGCCGGTGTAGAGGACTTTGTCGATCTTGGTCATGCTGGGCTCCTGGTATCGGATGAACGTTCTGACCCGGACTGCTGCCGGGCCATATAGGTAGATGTCGAAGGTGCCGCCTTCACGGTTTGCGATGCGTGCCGTGCTGCGTACAGGAGCATTTAAGCGGGTGGATGTATCAGCGCCGTAGCCAAAATCGGCCGGTTTCGTGTGCGCGCGTATCGGCATGGGATGCCGATACAGAGAGATACAAAACAGTGTGGCGGGAGAGCGGGAGAGCGGGAGAGCGGGAGAGCGGGAGAGCGGGAGAGCGGGAGAGCGGGAGGGAGTGTGAGCGGTGAGACGGCGCGGCAATGGCCGCACCGTCACCAGTCGCGTCAGTGACGCGGGGCAGGCTGCGCCGGGGCCGATGATGCAAGTGGCAACGTAAGCGTCGCCTGCAAGCCACCGCCCTCGCGATTGGACAGCACCAGATGCCCACCCATGGCACGCGCCAGTTGCTGGGCAATCGCCAAACCCAGCCCGGTGCCGCCGGTACCCCGGTTGCGCGACGTCTCGACGCGGTAGAACGGCTGCATGACCCGTTCGAGATCGGCCTCGGGAATGCCCGGCCCCCGGTCCTGCACCGCAATCGCCAGATTGCCGCCTGCCTCGCGCGAGACGGCGACACGCACCTCATTGCCGAACTTGAGCGCGTTGTCGATCAGGTTCGTCAGGATGCGCCGCAATGCCTGCGGCCGCGTCTCGATGGGCGCGCCGGCCTTGCCTTCCACCTCGATCGCCTGCCCGCCATCGCGATAGTCGAACGCAAGGCTGTCGAGGAAGGCATCGACGTCCACACGCACCGGCGTTTCCGAGCTGCCGTGCAATGTGCGCGCATAGGTCACGCCTTCGCGCACGAGTTGCTCCATCTCGCGCAGATCCTGAAGAAAGCGCTCCTGCGTGTCCGATGGCTCCATCAGGTCCAGGCGCAGCCGCATCCGCGTGATCGGGGTCTGCAGGTCGTGCGAAATGGCGGCGAGAATCTGCACCCGCTCGGCAAGGTACCCAGCAATGCGCTGCTGCATGGCGTTGAAAGCCGCCGCGGCATGTGCCACTTCCATCGGCCCTGATTCGGGAATCTGCTCGGCCTTGAGATCGGGACCGAGGTTTTCGGCCGCGCTGGCCAGTTGCTTCAGCGGGTGCGTCACCACCCGCACCGCGAGCCAGGCGCAAACGCCCAGCAATACAAGCTGCACCGCGAGCAATGCGGGCAGCCACATGGCCAGTGGCTTGGGCGCCGGGTGAATGTCGATGGTGAGCGGGCTGCCGTCACTCAGGTGGATATGCACCTGGAAGTGCTCCGCGTCGCCCGGCACGGCATTCGCGTGCACCGTGTAGCGGCCTTGCAGCGCATGCGTGATGGTGTCCACCGCCTGCCGCGACAGGGCCTCGCGCGGCGGCTCGTCACCGCTGACGCCTGCGTTGAGCTGGTAGCTGTAATTCTTGCGCTCGAGCTTGTCGAGCCAGCGCGGCCGCTCGGCCGCCGGCATCATGTCGAGAATCGACACGGAACTCGCCACATCCTGCTCCAGGTTCGAGAGCATCAGCCGATCGGCCGCGCCTTCGCGCTCTTTCAGCACGAGCGCGAAGGAAAGCCCCTGCGCCAACGCCAATCCGACCAGCAGGATCACCATCAGCCGGGCAAACAGGGAGCGCGGCCATGCGCGCAGCGCGCTCGCGTGAGTCACGTCCGCTCCTCGCGTACCTCGACGACCGCCGTGAACACATAGCCTCCATTGCGCACGGTCTTGATGTAACGCGCCTCGCGGGCGTCGTCGCGCAGCCGCTGGCGCAACCGGCTGACCATCAGGTCGATCGAACGGTCGAACAGTTCGGCGTCGCGCCCCTGTGTGAGATTCAATAGCTGGTCGCGGCTGAGCACACGCTGCGGGTTGTCGAGAAAGACCCGCAGCAGCCGGTATTCCGCGCCGCTCAGCGCCACCAGCACATCGTTCTCGTCGAGCAGATGGCGTGCCGTGGTATCGAGCCGCCAGTCACCGAATGCCAGCAGCGTGGCGGCCTCGGTGATCTGCAGGTTCGGCGGCAACATGCGCGTGCGCCGCAGCACGGAACGGATCCGCGCCAGCAGCTCGCGCGCGGCGAATGGCTTGACGAGGTAGTCGTCGGCGCCCATTTCCAGCCCGAGGATGCGATCGGCTTCCTCATTGCGGGCCGTCAGCATCAGTACGGGAGTGGTCTTGTGTGGCCCGGCGCGCAAGTCGCGGCACAGGGCCAGGCCGTCTTCGCCTGGCATCATCAGGTCCAGCACGATGAGGTCGACCGACCCCTTCTCCAGCGCGGTGCGCATTTCTCGCCCGTTCGCCGCAAGCGTGACACGCATTTCGTTGCGATCGAGATAGGTCGCAACAAGCTCACGGATCTCGCGGTCGTCATCGACGATCAGAATATGGTCAGGCCGGATCATTCCTGGCTCCCCTCGGTACAGTCGGCATTCATCCCCATGCCGCCCATTGTGCAGCGCCTTTGTGTAGCACTTTAGGCGACGCGTTGTATCGCTCTCTATCTGGAGCCGTCTTATACAGGAATCGTTGCAAATCTGCCGGCCGCCCGCGCCATGCTGATGGCTCAGGGGGCCGGCGTCGACGAGGCCCCGGGGATGCGCCTGCGGGCCTCCGTCGCTCAGGCATTGGCGCCGTCGAGGTACGGATCGATCGAGCGCGCCGGAGCAGCAGATACACCGGTGCGGTCCAGACCTGCCAGCGTGCGGGCGCCATCGAGGTACGGATCGATCGAGCGTGCCGGATCGGCGGACACACCGGTGCGATCCAGACCTGCCAGCGTGCGGGCGCCATCGAGGTACGGATCGATCGAGCGTGCCGGATCGGCGGACACACCGGTGCGATCCAGACCTGCCAGCGTGCGGGCACCGTCGGTGAAAGTGTCGACATTGCGGGCGCCGTCGGTGTACGGGCTGCGCGGGTCCTGCACGCCGTGCGCGCCCTCGCTGTACACGTCACGCGCGTCTTGCACGGAACGGGCACCGTCCGTGAACGGGTCGCGCGCGCCGGCATGGGAAAGCCCTGCTGCCTGGGCGCCTGCGGCGGCAGCGGCCAGGGCGATCGCGAAAACAAAACGCTTGGTGGTGGTCGAAGTCATGATGATGCTCCTTGAAGTAGCGGGATCGGGTTGGTAACTGCGTGCCCCGGGATCGCTTCGTTGCGGTTCGCCGTGGGCCACGCAACGTATTCAAGGAGACCGATGTATCGCGCCCGTAGCGCAAATGTGGGGTTTCAGTGACCGCACGTATCTGCGCCGGCGCCAGATACACAGCGATACAAAACCATGTGGAAATGTGACGCGCAGGCGATGGATATCGTCGCCCTGGCTCCAAAGGTGCCGCTTGCCTATCCGATTCTGTGGGTCGAGGCGCCTGCACGAACTGGCTTCCTCGTCACTGGGCACCAAAAGCAGACCTTGACACGTCATTCTCTTTTTACAATACTTATCTCATATTTATTCTCAAAAGGAGAACATCGCGCGTGCGATGTGAAGGCAACGTGGAACTGGCCGAACTGGAGATCTTTCGCGCGGTGGCCCGGGAACAGAGCATCACCCGGGCGGCGCGCGTGCTGGACAGGGTGCAATCCAACGTCACCACGCGCGTGAAGCAGCTCGAGGAAAGCCTCGGCGTCGCGCTGTTCCAGCGTGACAGCAAGAAGATGACCTTGACGCCTGAAGGCCAGCGGCTGCTTGGCTATGCCGAACAGATGCTCGCGCTGGCCGAGGAAGCCCGCCAATCGATGCGGGCCGATACGCCGAGCGGCACGCTTCGCGTGGGGTCCATGGAGAGTTCCGCCGCCACCCTGCTGCCGAAGCCACTCGGGCGCTATCACGCCGCCTGGCCCGACGTCGAACTCGATCTGACGACGGGCACCACGCAGAGCCTTGTCGACGCCGTGCTGGATCGCCGTCTGGACTGCGCGGTGGTCGCGCACCCTGGCAAGGGCGCCGCGCGCGATCTCGATATCGCTGAGATGGGCGCAGGACTGGAAGGCACGTTCATCCGGACCGAGGAACTGGTGCTGGTGCTGCCGGCCACGCATCCAAAGGTGCGCGGTCCGCAGGACGTAACGTTGCGCCACCTCGCCGCGTTCGCGCGTGGCTGCACATACCGCCGCTGCGCCGAGGAATGGCTGGAGGAAGGCGGCGACGAGGTACGCCGCACGCTGTCGGTCATGGAGATGCCGTCCTACCACGCGATCCTCGCGTCCGTGGCAGCCGGGTCGGCGGTAGGGATCGTGCCTCGCGCGTTGCTGGCATTGCATCCCGACCATGCCGAATTCCAGACCGTACCGGTCAGGCCTGCGCACACGTTTCTGGTCAAGCGCGCCGGATTCACCACGTCCGCCTTTGAAGCATTCCAGCGGGAGTTGCGTCATGTCTGATTGCCTGCATTCCCCGCACCCGTCTTCGGTTGCGCGCGGCAGTAGCCACGCCACGCCGGCATCGTGGCAAGAACCCGTCGCCGCCGCGCTGGCGCTAGCCGTGGTCATGGGCTTCGGCCGCTTCGCGTTCACCGGCATGTATCCGCTGATGGTCCAGGAAGGAGCCATGTCCGTTGGCACCGGCTCGCTCGCGGCCTCCGCCAACTACGCGGGCTATCTGGCCGGCGCGCTGCTTGCCACGAAGATCCCGGCGCGCACGGCCAGCGACTGGACGCGCGCCGCGCTCGTTGCCACGGTCCTGTGCATCCTCGCGCTCGCCGCGCCCATTCCGCCCACCGTTTTCGTGGCGCTGCGCTTTCTTGCAGGCGTGGCCAGCGCCGTGGGCCTTGTCTGCGCCTCGGTCTGGCTATTGCACGTCGTGGGCCGGCACAATGGCGCCCCGCTGCTCTTTGCTGGCGTGGGCACGGGCATCGCGGTTTCGGCCGAGCTGATCGCGATCGGCAATCTGTCGACACCGGGTAGCAGCGTGCTATGGCTGGTGCTGACAGTCGGCGCGCTAGCGCTGTCGGTACTGGCATGGCGGCCGATCCGCCAGCCTTCGGCACAAGCCGCCACGGCTTCGGCGGCGCACCAGCATCGGCCCCGGCACGCGCTGGGCGCGTGGCCGCTGGTCGCCAGCTATGGCCTGGCAGGTCTTGGCTACATCATCACCGCAACCTATCTGCCGCTGCTGATCCACGGCGCGCTCCACGACGTCAATCCACTTCACATCTGGGCCATGTTCGGGCTGGCAGCGGTGCCCTCCTGCTTCCTGTGGCACTCGGTGCACGAACGGCTGGGCACGCGGCGCGCCATGCAATGGAACCTCGTGGTCCAGGCGGTAGGTGTGGCGCTGCCGGCCATCAATCACTCTGCGGCCGCCTATCTGGCGAGCGCGGTGCTGGTTGGCGGCACGTTCGTCGGCACCGTGACCATCGCCGTACCCGCCGCCCGACACGCGGCGCATCTGGTCCGCTTCAATCTGGTGGCGGCAATGACCGCCGCCTACGGCGTGGGCCAGATCGCGGGGCCGCTGATGGCCTCAGCCCTGATGTCTCACGGCGGCAGCTTCAACGGCGCGATGGAGATCGCCTCCGCCGCCCTGCTGATCGCCGCCGGCATCTGCGAGATCCGCTCGACTGGCCAAACCGGCCAGACCCACCAGACCCATTCGTAAGCTCGACACGCCAACCGGGGAATCCGCCATGAACACCACCTCCCGCAGCCCGCGCCAGAACCTGCTCGCGCGGCTCAACCTCTCCACACCGATCATTCAGGCGCCCATGGCCGGCGTCAGCACACCGGCCATGGCGGCCGCCGTTTCCGAAGCGGGCGGCCTGGGCTCGCTGGGTGTCGGCGCGATGAACGTGGACGGCGCGCGCAAGGCGATCCGCGAAACCCGCGCGCTGACCAGCAAGCCGTTCAACATCAACCTGTTCTGCCATGTCCCCGACGCGCCCGATGCGGCGCGCGAGCGCGCCTGGCTCGAATACCTCGCGCCGGAATTCAAGAAGTTCGGCGCCGCCGCGCCTGCCAGCCTGAACGAGATCTACAAGACATTCCTGACCGATGAGGCCATGTTCCAGATGCTGCTCGAGGAAAAGCCCGCCGTGGTGAGCTTCCACTTCGGGCTTCCCGCGCAGGAGAAGATCGACGCGCTACGCGCGGCGGGCATCGTGCTGCTGGCCAGCGCCACATCGTTGCGGGAGGCGCGACTGATCGAAGCGGCGGGCATCGATGCGATCGTGGCGCAAGGTATCGAAGCCGGCGGCCATCGCGGCGTATTCGATGCATACGGCGACGACGAGGGACTGGGGACACTGGCACTGGTGCGCGTGCTGGTCGAGCGCACCAGTCTGCCCATCATTGCGGCGGGCGGCATCATGGACGGCGCGGGCATCGCGGCGGTACTGGCGCTGGGCGCACAGGCCGCGCAACTTGGCACGGCATTCGTCGGCACCCAGGAATCGTCCGCCGATGCCGCTTATCGCGCCGCATTGGCTGCCGCACTTACCGCCGAACAGCCGCGCCCGACCACCTTCACGCAGGCCATCTCGGGCCGCACCGCCCGCGGCTTCGCGAACCGGCTTACCGCGCTGGGCGCCGCTGCCGGCGCGCCGGCAGCCGCCGGCTACCCCATGACCTACGACGCCGGCAAGGCGCTGCACGCCGCGGCCAAGGCCAGTGGCAACAGCGACTATGCCGCGCAGTGGGCCGGCCAGGCAGTGCCCCTGGCCAGGGCGATGCCTGCGGCGGAACTGGTTGCCACGTTGACGGCGGAACTGAAAGCAACGCTGGAGCGGCTGAGCGGGTTGAAGGCAGTGCTGGGCTAAGAGGGAGGGATCAGGATCGGGCCGGACGGAGGCCCCCCGTTCGCGCCGATTCCCCGTCATTCGCCCCCAGATTCCGTCGATTCGGCCCATGCCCATGGCACTGGCGCGTGCAGTGGCCTATACATGACGCACCAACACAACCCGCACACTCCACATAGCGAGGTCACTCATGCGTCAGGAATCCATGCGCCCGCCCTTCCCTCCCGCCGACGACAACGCCTGGGCCTATTGGCGCGCCCGCCGCATGGTGCGGGCGCTGCGCGGCTGGTATATCCACCTGCTGGTCTATGTGCTGGTCAATGGCTGGCTGTGGTTCCGCTTCTACTACTTCGGCTCGCCGTCGTGGTCGCACTATCAGACCACGGGCTGGCCCTGGCCGCTGAGCACCACGCTCGGATGGGGGCTGGCGCTGGCGATCCACGGCGGGCTGGTGTGGATGCGGCTGTCGCGCTGGGGCCGCGACTGGGAAGCGCGCAAGATCCAGGAGTTCATGGATCGCCACTGAGCCCCGGCTTCAAGGCAGACGCTACATCTGCCTGAAGCGGTGCACATACGCGCGCGATACCGGCAGTTCGGTATCGCTGTCGCGCATCCGCACGAACAGCCGGCCGCTCTCGTCGCGGCGCGTCCCGGCGACGCATTCCATATTGACGATGGTCGAGCGGTGGACCTGCCAGAACACGTCGGGGTCCAGGCCCTCGGCCAGTTCCGCCAACGGTGTGCGGATCAAGTGCTCGCCGTCCCGCGTATGCACCACCACGTACTTGTCGTCGCTGTGGAAGTACATCACGTCCTGGATCGGCACATGGCTCGTGGTGTTGCCGCGGCTGGCGCGCACCCAGCGCAGCAGGCCGCCACCCTCGGCGCGTGGCTGGCCGCGCGTGAGCTGGCTCAGCAGCTGCGCCAGTTCCGGCATCGGCGCTGCATCCTGGAAGGCCTTGCGCAGCCGCTCCACGGTGCGGGCCAGGCGCTCGTCCGTCACCGGCTTGACCAGATAGTCGACCGCCGCGCGATCGAAAGCATCGAGCGCGAACTCGTCGTATGCGGTGACGAACACCAGCCGCGTATCGGTTTCGATACCCTGCGCCACCTCCAGCCCGGACATGCCCGGCATCTTGATATCGAGAAAGGCGACATCGGGCGCCAGACGCGCGATCGACGCCGCCGCCTCCACGCCGTTCGCGGCCTCTCCCACGATTTGCAGTTCCGGCCACAGCCGGGCCAGCTTGCCGCGCAGGTGGGCGCGCAGGTGTTCCTCGTCGTCTGCGATCAACGCCGTAGGGGCGGTGGACATCATGCGGTGTCTCCGGTTCGGAATGCGCGGGGCAGCGGGATCTCGATCAGTACGGCGGTCCCAGGTGACCGCTCCTCGATACGCACGTGGGCGTCACCGTCATACAGCACCGCCAGCCGCTCGCGCAGGTTCGACAGGCCCACGCCGGACCCGGCCTTGGGATGAAAGCCCATGCCGTCGTCCTCGATCGTCGCCAACATGCGCGGCCCGCGCGACTCCAGCGTGATCCGCAGATGGCCACCTTCGATCTTCGGTTCCAGCCCATGCTTGATGGCGTTCTCCACCACGGGCTGCAGCAGCATCGGCGCCAGCGGCGCGGTGTCGAGCGAGGGATCGACCTCGATCGTGTACTGCAGCCGGTCGCCCATGCGGATCTTCAGCAGCGCCAGGTAATCGCGCAGCAGCTTGGCCTCCTGCGCCACCGTGCCTTGCGTGGCGCGGCTGGCCGCCAGCGACGCGCGCAAGTAGGCAATGAAATGCTCGAGCATCAGCGTGGCTTTCTGCGGCGCCGGCTCGATCAGGCTGACCACGTTGGCCAGTGTATTGAACAGGAAGTGCGGCTCGATCTGGGCCTGCAGCAGGCGCATCTGCGCTTCCACGAGCTGCTTTTCCGTGGAGATCGTGCGCACCTGCTCGCGCGCCATGAACTCGGCGATCTTTCGTTCTTCCCAGCTACGGCCGAGCAAACCCACGCGGCTCCACGTCATCATGCCGTGTATGGCCAGCGCGATCCCCCAGCCCATCAGCGGCCCGCCTGACCACGGCCGATGTGGCGACGTCACAAGGTTGATGGTGATCAGCATCGCATTGACCGTCACGTAGACCAGTGCGTGCATGTAGAAGAAGCGCAGCGAGCGCACGCGACGGCGCGCATCGTTGTAGGCGCGCTGCTCGGAGGCGGTTCGCCAGAGTTCGGGGTCTGCGGGGCGCACGGTTGAATGGACGATTCGGATGGTCGGGGACGCGGAATGCTGCGAGGTTACCACCGGCACCCGCCGGAAGGCATCGGACGTCTCGCGGATGAACGGAAAGGCGGCGCCAATGGCCGCTGGCCGGCGCGACTTGCGACGCCCGCCGACTTGCGACGCCCGCAACTTGCGCGGATGATGGCGGGTGCCTGCCGCATCGCAACACGCACCGCTTCCGGAGATCTTCGCCCCCATGTCCACCCCGATGTCCGCCCCGACCGCCACCCTGAGCACTTCCTCGCCCTCGCCACTCGATCTCGCGCTGCTGCGCCAGTCGATTGCCCTGTCCGAAGATTCGAAGCAGCGTGGCCGCCATCCGTTCGCGGCGCTGGTGGCCGATGCCCAGGGCAATGTCATCGTCACGGCCGGCAACAACTCGATGCCGCCCGAAGGCGACCCCACCCAGCATGCCGAACTGGTGGCCGCTGCCCGCGCGGCAAAGCTGCTCACACCAGCCCAGCTCGCGGATTGCACGCTCTACACCAGCGCCGAGCCCTGCTGCATGTGTGCGGGCGCGATCTACTGGACCGGCATCGGGCGCGTGGTCTACGCGCTGTCGGAACATGCTCTGCTGGGCCTGACCGGCGATCATCCGGAGAATCCAACGTTCTCATTGCCATGCCGCGAGGTATTCGCGCGCGGACAGCGTCAGGTCATCGTGCTTGGACCGATGCTGGAAGACGAAGCGGCAGCACCGCATATCGGGTTCTGGGTGCCGCATGCGTGAATGGGCCTGAGCCCGGCGACTCAAACCTGATCGGCGCCAGCCTGCGCGATCTCCCCGGCTTCGGCACGCAGGCACGCCATCAGTTGCGTGGCGCCCGGCGCCAGTCGCCGGTCCCGCAGCGTGATCAGGCCGACCGGGGGCAAATCCACCTCCACCGGCATCGCCAGCACGCGGAAGCGCCCTTCGGCCTCGAGCTGGCGGCCTACGGTCCGCGCGACAAAGCCGACCGCCTGCCGCCGCACCACGAACGTGGTCACCGCCAGATACGAAGACGACTCCACCCGATCCACCGGGGGTTCGAATCCATGCCGGAAGAACGCCTGCTCGATCTTGACTCGCAGTGAAGCCCAGGGCGGCGGCAGCACCAGCGGGCCGCGCGCCAGATCCGCCCAGCCGGGGCGCTTCTTGCGCGCCAGCGGGTGGTCAGCGGCGACGATGGCAACCATCGGTTCGTCATAGAGCGGTTCGGTCACAAGATCCGGCGCCGCATAGGCTGGCTCCAGCCGCCCGACGATCACGTCGAGCTCCGACAGCCGCAACCGTGGCAGCAGGTGCGTGAGATCGCCCTCTTCGATCAGCACCGTGGCGCGCGCCGACTGCTGCTTGAGACGCTCCACCGCGCCGGCCAGCAACACCGGCAGCGTCGCCCCCATCGACCCCACGCGCACACGGCCTGACGCACCGCTGGCCTCGGCCTCGATCTCGTCACGCGTGACTTCGTACTGGGCCAGCACGGAACGGGCAAAGCGCACCAGCGCCTCACCGGCCGGCGTCGGCTCGGTCCCGCGCGTGGAGCGCGTGAACAGCGCCATACCCATCATCTTTTCGACTTCCACCAGCACCTTTGACACCGCCGGCTGGCTGACTGCCAGGAACTCGGCAGTGCGGCCCAGGTGGCGAAATTCGTCCAGCGCCACCAGCATCTGCAGGTGGCGTAGTTTGATGTTGGAGCGCAACGCGCGGTCGATGTGGGCCATGCTGGCGAGTCTACCTAACCTTTTGGTTATGAAGCAATGCCATTTTTTGATTGGATTGTTATGATCCGCGCCACCACAATCGCCGGCATGGCGACTGGCAGAGCACCAGCCGCATCGAACAACACCGGAGACATCATGACGCAAGGCAACCCCACCAGCCTCATGCGCCGCCGCCTGCTGCTGGGCAGCGCCGCGGCCACCGCCGCTGCCGCCACCGGCACCGCCGGCCTGATCGTGCCGGCCACGGCACGCGCCGCGGCCGAGTATCCCGAACGTCCCATCACCTTCATCTGCCCGTGGCCCGTCGGCGGCACGGCGGACCAGTCGATGCGTGCGCTTTGCCAGGTGGCGTCCGGCATCCTCAAGCAGTCGATCGTGGTGGAAAACCGCGCCGGCGCGTCGGGCATGATCGGCACCAAGGCGCTGGCCCGTGCCACGCCCGACGGCTACACGATCGGCCAGATTCCGATCTCGGTCACGCGCTTCTCGCAACTCGGGCTTCTGCAACTCGACCCGCGCACCGAACTGACCTATCTGGCGCGGACTTCCGGCCAGACATTCGGGATCGCCGTGCCGACGAACTCGCGCTTCAAGACGCTGGCCGACGTGATTGCCGAAGCCAAGGCACGCCCGGGCCACGTCACCTACGCGCACGCCGGCATTGGCGGCGCCACGCACGTGGGCATGGAGCAATTCGCCATGGTCGCGGGCGTCAAGTTCAACGCCATCGCCTACAAGGGCGGCTCCGCAGCCCTGCAGGACGTGCTGGCCGGGCAGGTGGACCTGCTGGCCGACTCCAGCTCGTGGGCGCCGCACGTGGAAGCCGGCAAGGCACGACTGCTGGCCACCTGGGGCGAGCAGCGCACGCCGCGCTTCAAGGACACGCCCACGCTCAAGGAGCTCGGCTACAACGTCGTGGTGGAAGCGCCCAACGGCATCGGCGCGCCCAAGGGGCTGCCGCCTGCCGTGGAGATGAAGCTGCGCGAGGCCTTCCGCGCGGCCGTGGCCAGCACCGAATTCAAGTCGGTGGCTGCACGCATCGACGCGCCGGTGATGTACCTGGACGGCCCCGACTACAAGAAGTACGTGGCCGCCGTCTATGACCAGGAAACCCAACTGATCCAGCGCCTGAAGCTCAAGGAAATGCTGCAACAGGGCTGATCGAAGCAAAACCATCGTGACCTCAAACCCCGTCATTCGCCTGCACGCCAACGACAACGTCCTGATCGCCCGTGGCGACCTGACGCTGGGCCAGCATCTGCCGGACCTCGACCTGCGCGTGCGCGCGCAGGTCCCCGCCGGCCACAAGATTGCCGCGCGCGCGATTGCGCGCGGCGAACAGGTACGCAAGTACGACACCGTCATCGGCGTAGCCGACCGCGATATCGGTCCGGGCGACCACGTGCACAGCCACAACCTCCGGCTGGTGGACTTCTATCGCGACCCGTCCTTCTGCAGCGACGTCCGCCCGATCGACTACGTGCCCGAAGCCGAGCGCGCCACGTTCATGGGCTATGTGCGTCCCGACGGGCGCGTGGGCACACGCAACTTCATCGGCATCCTGTCGTCGGTGAACTGTTCGGCCACGGTGATCAAGCACATTGCCGCGCACTTCACGCCCGAGCGTCTGGCCGCCTACCCCAATGTCGATGGCGTGGTGGCGTTCGCGCAGAGCAGCGGTTGCGGCATGTCGTCACCGAGCGAGCACTTCGATCTGCTGCGCCGCACGCTGGCCGGCTACGCGCGCCATGCAAACCTTGCTGGCGTGCTGATCGTCGGCCTGGGCTGCGAGCGCAACCAGGTGGCCTCGCTGGTGGAATCGCAAGGACTGGTCCCCGGAGAGAACCTCCACACGCTGGTCATGCAGGACACCGGCGGTACCCGGGCGACCATCGCGGCAGGCGTACAAGCCGTGGAGCGGATGCTGCCCGCCGCCAACGCCTTCACACGGCAGCGTGTCAGCGCCAGCCACCTCAAGATCGGCCTGGAATGCGGCGGTTCGGATGGCTTTTCGGGCATCACCGCGAACCCCGCGCTCGGCGCGGCGATGGACATCCTGGTGCGACACGGCGGCACGGCAATCCTGTCGGAGACGCCCGAGATCCACGGCGTGGAATACATGCTGACGCGCCGCGCGGTCACGCCCGAGGTCGGCCAGAAACTGCTGGACCGACTGGCCTGGTGGGAACGCTATACGGCCGGGCAGAACGCGCAGTTCAACGGCGTGGTGGGTCACGGCAACCAGCAGGGCGGACTGGCCAATATCTTCGAGAAATCGCTCGGCTCGGCCATGAAAGGCGGCACCACGCCGCTACAGGCCGTCTACGAGTACGCGGAGCCGATCGACAAGGCCGGCTTCGTGTTCATGGATTCACCCGGCTACGACCCCGTCGCCGCCACCGGCCAGATCGCCAGCGGCGCCAACCTGATCTGTTTCACTACGGGGCGCGGTTCGATGTTCGGGTCCAAACCCGCGCCGACGATCAAGCTGGCGTCGAACTCGCCCATGTATCGGCGGCTCGAGGAAGACATGGATATCAACTGTGGTCTGGTGCTCGACGGCGAACTCAGCGTGGCGCAGATGGGCGAACGGATCTTCGAACACATCCTGCGCGCCGCGTCGGGCGAGCCCACCAAGAGCGAGTTGCTTGGGCTTGGCGACCATGAATTCGTGCCCTGGCACGTGGGGATCGTGAGCTAGCGCCTTTGGTGCTTCCTACGTTAGCCCTCTCCCCCGGCCGTGCCAGACATCACCCACTTCCCTATGCTGACCACCCTCGCCAACCCTGACCTCCTCCGCACCCGGAACCTGATCGCCCAGCACTGGTGCGACGCCCACGTCCGGCTACCGGTCACCGACCCCGCCACCGGTCACGTCATTGCCGAAGTGCCCGATAGCAATGCCGCCGACGCGCAGCGCGCCGCCGATGCGGCCGCAGCAGCGTTCCCGGACTGGAGCCACCGCACCGCTCGCGAACGCGCGCAACTGATCAAGCGCTGGCACGCGCTGATCCTCGCTCACGAGCAGGACCTGGCGCGCATCATCTCCGCCGAGCAGGGCAAGCCGACGCACGAGAGCCTGGGCGAAGTCCGCTATGGCGCGTCGTATGTCGAATGGTTCGCCGAAGAAGCCACGCGCATCTGCGGCGATGTGGTGGCAGAAGCGGTGCCGGGCCGCAAGATGATCGTGCTGAAGGAGCCCGTGGGTGTGGTGGCCGCGATCACGCCGTGGAACTTTCCCCTGGCGATGATCGCGCGCAAGATCGCGCCAGCGCTGGCCGCTGGCTGCACCGTGGTGGCCAAGCCGGCCGAGGACACGCCACTGACCGCCCTCGCCCTCGTATGGCTCGCGCAGCAGGCAGGGCTGCCGCCAGGCGTGCTCAATATCGTTACTGCCTCCCGCGCCAATACGCCGGCCGTCGTCGATGCCTGGCTGGCCGATCCCCGCGTGCGCAAGATCACGTTCACCGGCTCCACGCCGGTCGGCAAACATCTGGCGCGCGAATCGGCCGGCACGCTCAAGAAACTGTCACTCGAACTCGGCGGCAACGCGCCGTTCATCGTGTTCGACGATGCCGATCTCGACGCCGCCGTCGATGGCCTGATGGCTGCCAAGTTCCGCAACGGCGGCCAGACCTGCGTGTGCCCGAACCGCGTCTATGTCCAGGATGGCGTGCATGACGCGTTCGTCGAACGGCTGGCGGCACGCGTGGCCGCATTGCACGTGGGGCCCGCCACCGAATCCGCCGCGCAGATCGGCCCGATGATCAATGCGCGTGCCGTCGACAAGATCGACCGCCACGTGCGCGACGCCGTCGACAAGGGCGCCCGCGTGGTGACCGGCGGGGAGCGCGTGCGTACCGGCGACGGCCCGCACTATTACGCGCCCACCGTGCTGGTGGACGCTACGCCGGCCATGGCGCTGGCGCACGAGGAAACGTTCGGCCCGGTGGCGCCGGTGTTCCGCTTCCGGCACGAAGACGAGGTCGTGCGCCACGCCAACGACACCCCGTTCGGCCTGGCCGCGTATTTCTATTCGAACGACGTGCGCCGCATCTGGCGCGTGGCGCAGGCGCTGGAGACCGGCATCGTCGGCATCAACGAGGGGGCGCTGGCCTCGGAGGCCGCCCCGTTCGGCGGTGTCAAGGAATCCGGCTACGGGCGCGAGGGCTCGCGCCACGGACTTGACGATTACATGCATACCAAGTATCTCTGCCAGGGCCAATTGCTCTGAAATCCGTCTGACAACGAAGGCCCGACAGGAGACATCATGCCCGCACACAACCCCTTCAAGGCCGCGCTGACCGCGCGCCAGGCGCAAATCGGACTCTGGATGTCCGGCGCCGCGCCCTACTTCGCCGAAGTCACCGCCACGGCCGGCTTCGACTGGCTGCTGATCGACGGGGAACACGCACCCAACGACGTGCGCACGATCCTGCAGACGCTGCAGGTGCTCGGCCCCTACCGCTCGCAGCCAGTGGTGCGCGCCGTCGCCGGCGAGACCGCGCTGATCAAGCAACTGCTCGATATCGGCGCGCGCTCGCTGCTGGTGCCGATGGTCGACACCGCCGAGCAGGCAGCCGAACTGGTACGCGCCACGCGCTACCCGCCGTTCGGCGTGCGCGGCGTGGGCAGCGCGGTGGCCCGCGTGTCGCAATGGAGCGCGCGCACCGACTACCTTGACGTGGCCGACGACGAGGTCTGCCTGCTGGTGCAGGCAGAGACCGTGACCGCCATGCAGAACCTGGAAGCGATCTGCGCCGTCGATGGCGTCGACGGTGTGTTCATCGGCCCGGCCGATCTGGCGGCATCGATGGGCCATCGCGGCAAACCCGGCCACCCGGACGTGCAGGCCCAGATCGAGACCGCCATGCGCACCATCGTCGCCAGCGGCAAGGCTGCCGGCACGCTGACTTCAGACCCTGCCCTGGCACGCCGATATCTCGAACTCGGCTGCACGTTCGTCGCCACCGGCGTGGACGTGCTGGTGTACGCCAACGCGGCCCGCAAGCTGGCCGCCGAATTCCTGCCCGACCGCGCCGGCCAGATCAGCGCGCCGGGCGCCGCCTACTGATTCGCACGATGACCGCCCTGCCCTCCCAAGACGTTCTGCTTCAGGCCATGCAGGCCATTGTCGGCCCGCATGGCTGCCTGACCGCCGCAGCCGATACCGAACCGTTTGTCACCGACTACCGGCGCATCTACGTCGGCAAGTCGCCCGTCGTGGTCATGCCGTCGACCACCGAACAGGTCAGCCAGGTGATGACCTGGTGCTACCAGCACGACGTGCCGGTAGTGCCGCAAGGCGGCAACACCTCGCTGATGGGTGGTGCGGTGCCCGACGACAGCGGCACAGCCGTAGTCATCAGCCTGCGCAAGATGCATCGCGTGCTGGCGATCGACACCGTCAACGATACGATGACCGTCGAAGCCGGCGTCACGCTCTCCGCCGCGCGGCAGGCCGCCGAAGACAGCAAGCGCCTGTTCCCGCTGCGCATCGGCTCCGAGGGCTCGTGCCAGATCGGCGGCAACCTGTCCACCAATGCGGGCGGCACGGCGGTGCTGCGCTACGGCAACATGCGCGATCTGGTGCTTGGCATCGAAGCGGTGCTGCCCGATGGTCGCGTGTTCTCGTCGCTGCGCGGCCTGCGCAAGGACAACACCGGCTACGACCTCAAGCACCTGTTCATCGGCGCGGAAGGCACGCTCGGCATCATCACGGGTGCGGTACTCAAGCTGATGCCGCAGCCGCGCTCGTCGGCCGTGGCATTCGTGGCCGTGCAAAGCCCCGAGGCAGCCGTGAAGCTGCTGGGCGAAGCGCGGGCGCTGTCCGGCCAGGCCGTGACGGCCTTCGAACTAATCTCGGCGCCGGCGCTGGACCTCGTGCTCGAATATCTCGGCAACGAACCGTCGCCGCTAGAAGGCCGGCATGACTGGATGGTGCTGATCGAACTGACATCGGGCGCCGACGAGGAAAGCCTGAACACGACGCTGATGGAGATCCTGGAAGCCGGCCTCGGCCAGGGATGGGTGGTGGATGCGGCCGTGGCGTCGAGCCTGACCGACGCGCAGAAATTCTGGCGCATCCGCGAGGAGATCTCCGACGCCCAGACGCGCACCGGCGGCAGCATCAAGTGCGATATCTCGGTACCGGTATCGCGTATCGCGGACTTCATCGGCAAGGCTTCCGCAGGCGTGCTGGCACTGGAGCCGGCCACGCGGATGGTGATCTACGGGCACATGGGCGATGGCAACGTGCACTTCAACCCGCTGCGGCCGAAGGATCGCCCGGCCAGGGACTTCCTGGCCCAGTGGTACAAGCCCGTATCCGATCTGGTCGATGGTCTCGCGCACGCGGAGAACGGCTCGATCTCGGCCGAGCACGGCATTGGTGTGGCCAAGCGCGACGACCTGACGCGCTACAAGTCCACGGTGGAGCTGGAGCTGATGTGGCAGGTCAAACGCGCGCTCGATCCGAAGAACCTGCTGAACCCGGGACGGGTGCTGCCACGGATCGCTGGGCCCGCTGACTGAGCCAGACCCCGCCGAGCACGAGCACCATGCCTGCGAGCTGTGCCGTGCTCAGCGTCTGACCCAGCGCGATCCAGCCGAGCACCACCGCCGTCAGCGGACTCAGGAACCCCAGCGTGGCTACGGCGCCCGGCCCCAACCGGGCAATGCCGCGGAACCACAGCACGTAGGTCAGCGCCGCCCCGATCAGGCTGAGCCATGCCATGCCAAGCACGTTCGGCAGGGTCAGCGCCGGCAGCGGCGGCTCCAGCCACCACGCGAACGGTACCAGCAGCAGGCCGCCCGCCGTCAGTTGCCAGGCCGTGAACGTCAACGCCGGCACGGGTGGCTGCCAGCGGCGCGTCAGCACCGTGCCAAGCGCCATCGACACCGCGCCGGCCAGCCCCGCCACCACGCCCACCGCATCGAGCGTCGCCTTCGGCGTCAATACCAGCAGCGCCACGCCTGCAAGACCGGCCAGGGCCGCCACGATCGCGGCCACGCGGATTGCCGACCCAAGCAATACGCGCGACAGCCCCAGCACGATCAACGGCTGGATGGCGCCAAGCGTCGCGGCCACGCCGCCCGGCAGGCGATATGCCGAGACGAACAACATGGCCCAGAAGAACGAGAAATTGAGCGCGCCAAGCACCAGCAGACGCGGCCACCAGCCCCGGCCCGGCCATTGGCGGCCAAGCAGCCACAGCAGGATGCCCGCCGGCAAGGCACGCAGCATCGCCACCGTCAGCGGATAGCCCTGCGGCAGCCAGTTCGTGGTCACCAGATAGGTGCTGCCCCAGATTGCGGGGGCAAGCGCGGTCAGCAGCAGGTCCGTCGTGCGGGTATGGGTCATGGTTTCCGGCAGGGATTCTGGCGTGGCGCGCGGCACGTGGCGCATATGGCTCGAAGCGTACTGGACAAACCGGTCGTCGGGTATCGGCGTGCGTTCAACACACTATTGACCATTCGTAATCAATCGGGGCGCGTCCGCAACGGAACACGCCTCCATCTGCCCATCGCGGGTCCGCTTTCTGGTGGAGACACCGCCCGAGCCGACGGTGTAGTATCCGTTGCCAGATTTGCTTCTACTCGTTGGAGAAACACCATGAACGTACTTGTCACCGGTGCCAGTGCCGGGTTCGGTGCCGCCATCGCACGACGCTTTGCCGCCGCGGGCCACCACATCATCGCCGCCGGCCGCCGCGCAGACCGGCTCGAGGCGCTGGCCGACGAAATCGGCCGTGACAAGGTCCTGCCCCTGATCCTGGACGTGCGCGACCGCGAGGCCGTGGCCAAGGCCATCGCAAGCCTGCCGGCCGATTTCGCGGAGATCGACCTGCTGGTCAACAACGCGGGCCTGGCGCTGGGTCTGGAAGCCGCTCAGGCTGCCGACCTCGACAACTGGGACAACATGGTCGACACCAACATCAAGGGCCTGATGTATGTGACGCGCGCGGTGCTGCCCGGCATGGTCGCGCGCAATCGCGGTCATGTGATCAACATCGGCTCGACGGCCGGGGCGTACGCCTATCCGGGCGGCAACGTCTATGGCGCGACCAAGGCATTTGTGCGCCAGTTCTCGCTGAACCTGCGCGCGGACCTGCAGGGAACGCGCGTGCGCGTCACCGACGTGGCGCCGGGCCTGGTAGGTGGCACCGAGTTCTCGTCGGTGCGTTTCGGCGGCGACGAGAACCGCGTGCAGAAGGTGTATGAAGGCGCCGATGCGCTGACACCCGACGATATCGCCGAGACCGTGTTCTGGGCCGGCACGCTGCCCGCGCGCGTCAACATCAACTTCGTGGAACTGATGCCGGTGACCCAGACCTTCGGTCCGCTCACGATTCACCGAGAGGGCTGATCGCATGGCCAACATGGCCGGGCCGGCTGCCGCGCCCGGGCCGGCGGCCGCGCTTCAGCATGATGGGCGGCCATCCGGAGACGACGCGCTCCACGTGGAAAACCTGCGCGGCCATGATCGCGGCCATGGTGGTGGACCTTACTCGCTGGTGATTCCCGCCGGCAAGTGCACGATCCTGTCGGGCCCGTCCGGCAGCGGCAAAAGCCTGCTGCTGCGCATGATCGCCGATCTCGATCCGAATACCGGCGATGTCCGCCTCGGTGCCACCTCACGCAATGCGATAAGCGGCCCGGCGTGGCGGCGTCAGGTCATCTACGTGGCCGCCGACGCGGGCTGGTGGGCCGATGACGTGAGCGCCCATTTCGACGATTTCGCGCACAACCGGCCCGAGTTCGATCGGTTGGCGCATCAGCTTGGCCTGCGCCCGGACATCCTGTCGGCACAGGTCAGCCAGCTTTCCACTGGCGAGCGGCAACGGCTGACGCTGATGCGCGCGCTGGCACGTCACCCCCGATTCCTGCTGCTCGACGAACCGACCTCCGCGCTGGACCAGGACACCACCCTTGCCGTGGAGGCGGTACTGCGCCGGGTCATGGCTGGCGGTATCGGCCTGCTCATGGTGTCGCACAACCCGGCGCAAGCCGCACGCCTGCGTGACGCGCAGTACGTCATGAGCTCGTCGGGGCTGAAGACGCTGGAGATGCATTCCGCATGAGTCCGATCATCCTGACCACTGGCGACCTGGCGCTGGCCAGCCTGCTGATCATCCTGGGCGCGGGGCTGTCGGTGGCGACGTCACTGAATATCCACCGCACCTTGCTGTGGATGGCGCTCCGCATGGTCGTGCAGCTCTTGCTCGTGGGCCTGGTGCTGCGAACCGTGTTCGCGCTGTCATCGCCGTGGATCACGCTGCTGGTGTTGCTGCTGATGGTCGTGGCGGCCGCGCGCGAAGTTGGCAGCCGACAGCAACGGCGCCTGCGGGGCCCGTGGCAGTGGATGATCGGCCTGACCACGGTCAGCGTGCCGACGCTGACGATCACCGTGCTGGCGCTGACCACGGCGCTGCGTCCCTCGCCGTGGTACGACGCGCGCCACGCGATCCCGCTGGCCGGCATCATCCTCGGTAACGCCATGAGTTCGGCCAGCCTGACGTTGCACACGGCATTCAATGCGGCCTGGCTCCAGCGCGGCGCCATCGAGGCACGGATCGCCCTGGGTGACGACCGTCGCACGGCACTGGGCCCGATCCTGCGCCAGGCCGTGCGCAGCGGGATGCTGCCGACGCTGAACGTCATGGGCGCGGCCGGCATCATCACGCTGCCGGGCATCATGACCGGCCAGATCCTGGCTGGCATGGACCCGATCGACGCCGCCCGTTACCAGATCCTGCTGATGTTCCTGCTGGCGGGCGGCTGTCTGCTGGCCGCGTTCCTTGCCGCATGGCTCGCGGTATGGCGGCTGACCGACGAACGACACCGCCTGCGGCTCGATCGCCTGGACGCGCGCGGGTCCGACCACTGAGTCTTGTATCCGCCATGTACGCCAAGCCCGGGTTCGCGGATACCTGCGGTAATCTTGTGATTCCGGGCGCATACCAATGATTACGGCCCGTTAAATGCGGGGTAAACCGGTTCCTGCTTCGCGGATGCAGGCCCGATGCGGCAACTAGCATTCGGGCCTTGGCCATCAAGTAAGCAGGAGACCCGAATGCGTTTTGCCTTTGCCGGGTTCGACCTTTGGTGCGGTGTGTTCGATGCCTTCGTCGCGCAAGGCTGGCAGCCGCTGGCGTTGTTCACGATGCCCGTGGACAACCAGCATGACTTCAACGAGCAGGTGGTATCGCGGGCGCAATCGCTCGGCATTCCGGTGCACATGTCGCCGATCCGCACCGAGGACCTGCGCGCGCTGCGCGACCAGCAGTGCGAGGTACTGGTCGTGGCCGGGCACGGCTGGAAAATTCCCGACTGGACGCACGACCTGCATCACGCGATCAACTTTCATCCATCACCGCTGCCGGAAGGGCGCGGGCCTTACCCGCTGTTCCGCGCAGTCATGGAAGATCGCCGCGACTGGGCGGTGACATGTCATCGCGTGTCGCCCGCATTCGACGCAGGCGATATCCTCGCCGCGGAACCTGTCTTGCTGACGACGGACGAGTGCCATGAGACGTTGCAGTTGAAGCTGCAGCTTGCCGCACGCAAGCTGGCCACACGCGTGGCCAGCGACTTCCGCTCAATGTGGAATACCAGCCAGCCACAATCCGGCGGCAGCTACTGGCCGAAGCTGACCGATGCGGACCGCACGCTCGATTTCACGGGTCCGGTGGCCGAGATTCTGCGCCTCTGTCGGGCATTCGGACAGCACGAGTGCATCGCGCACGTCGGCGCCATCGCGCTGTATGTTCGTCATGCGGCGGGATGGCCCGAGACACACGACTACCTGCCGGGCACTGTCGTGCACCACTATCGGCGCAGCCTCGTGGTAGCGGCACGCGACGGCTTCATCGCACTGCTCGACTGGAGCGCATTGCCACCGCCGACCCGCGCGCTCAACGGGCGCTGAAGCACATGACGCACATGAGGCGCAGGCAGCGCCACCCCGCACATTGCGCACATGTCACCCCTGCGTCATGCCTGTGACCATGGCGCGGAAGCATTCTTGTCCCTGACAACAACCCGCCCGCGCAGCAGCACGGGCCATTGATGACAAGGAGGGCAAGACGATGCAAACCGCTTATCTGTTGATGCTGATTCCGGCGCTCGCGTCAGCCACTGCATTCGCCCAAGGCACACAGGGCACACAGGGCACGAGCGATACCGGCAGCAAGCGCACCACCGCGCAGGTGAGACAGGAACTGATCGAGGCGAAGCATGATGGCACCTATGCGCGGGGCAACGCGGAGTTTCCGCCCAGCGAGCAAACTGTCAAGCGACACAAGGAGGAGCATGCCGCGGCCAAGCATCCGAACGAAGGCAAGCCAACGAAGCCGGATGCGCACGACATGAAGTAGCCCGTTGCAGGTTGCATGCCTGCGTGCGAAGTGGCAGGCAGGAATGCAACCGTCGATGATGGCGCGGGTTGCCCATTTCTTGAGCAGCCCAGCTCGAACGCCTGATTGCAGGCGGCCTGGCGCGGCGATGTCGATGTTATCCACAGTTTCTGTGGATAAGGCCGGAGGCCATTCGGCCGCGTTTACTCACCACCGTTTACTCACCACCGTTTACTCACCACCGTTTACTCACCACCGTTTACCCACCACGTTTGCGCACGTATACGCACGCATACCCACCACACATCCGGCCTCGTTTCAAACCCAGCGAGGCCGCATTGCGTATACGCACCCGGCGTGCTCAGCCCTCTTCGCCGTAACCTTCGATCACCACGATGTCCGCCTGCGAGTGCGGCGATCGAACCGCCACCAGCGCCTGATATTCGGGCGAACGGTAGCACTCCAGTGCGCGCTGATAGCTCTCGAACTCGATCACGACGATGCGGTCCCGGCAATGACCCTCGACCACGGTCCGCTCGCCACCCCTTACCAGGAAGCGCGCGCCGTACTTGTCGAACACGGCCTTGTTGGCGGTGATGTACCCGCGATAGCCATCCATGTTGGCGATATCAACTGCGGCAATCCAGTATCCCTTGCGCATGATGTCTCCGAGTAATCCGGCAACCCGACTATAGCGGCGGCAACCGGCGCTTGACGGGCTGTGACTTCACGATGGCCGAACTCGTTTCGGCCAGGTCCGTGATTCTTTCGAGTATGTGATCGAGATGTTCGATCGAGCGCAGGTAGAGCCGGCCGATGAAGCAGTCGTCGCCCGTCACCTTGTCACACTCGGCGAATTCCGGAATACCTTCGATCAATCGTTGCACCGCCTGCAGCTTGCCCGGCAGTGGCTTGATCCGCACGATGGCCTGCATCGAGAAGCCCAGTGTGCGGGGCTCGACATCGACTGTGAAGCCCCGGATGACGCCCCGGTCCTCCAACCTGCGCAGGCGCTCCGACGCGCCCGGCGCCGACAGCCCGATCTGCTCGGCCAGCGCCTTGACCGGCATTCGCGCGTCCTGCTGCAGCAGTGTCAGGATGCGACGGTCGATGTCATCGAGGGACATAAGGAATTTCCCGTCTTAGCTTTGGAAACGACGGAAATATAGTCCATTCGCCTGCAATCCGATATCCCCGAGCGCCGTCTTACCCCCTAGAATTCAAGCCCTGAATGCCAGAGAGGCCAAAGAGACTTGTGGAGGGAACGCGGTGGACAACAAGACACGCGGAATGATGGAGATGGTTGCGGCGATGGTGATCTCGGGCACCATCGGCTGGCTGGTGGTGATATCCGGGCGACCGGTCACCCAGGTGGTGTTCTGGCGCTGCGCGTTCGGCGCGCTCGTGCTGTTGCCGGTCTGCGCGGCCAAAGGCTATCTCCGTCCCGGCAGAATCAGCCGGCGGCAACTGGCGCTGGCCGTCGCTGGCGGCCTGGCCATCGTCGCCAACTGGCTGTTGCTCTTCTCGGCCTACTCCGGCGCGTCCATTTCCATCGCCACGGCGGTCTACAACACGCAGCCGTTCATGCTCGTTGGCCTTGGCGCGTTGTTCCTTGGCGAGCGCCTGACGCTCGCCAGGTTCGGATGGCTCGTGTTGGCGTTCGGCGGCATGCTGCTGATCGTGCGTGCGGGGCCCGATGCGGGCGCCATGGATGGGCGCTATCTCGTGGGGATCCTGCTGGCACTGGGCGCCGCGTTCTGCTACGCGCTGGCCGCGCTGATCGCCAAGAAGCTCAAGGATGTCCCGCCACACCTGATCGCGCTGATTCACGTGATCGTCGGCACGGTGACGCTGCTCCCGATGAGCCTGCAAGCGGACTGGCCCACCGGTGCGGCGACATGGACGACGCTGGTCACCCTCGGCTTCGTGCATACCGGCGTGATGTACATCCTGCTGTATGGCGCCATCCAGAAACTCTCCACCTCGCTGACTGGCGCGTTGTCGTTCATCTATCCGATCGTGGCCATCCTGGTGGACCGGCTCGCGTTCGGCCATCACCTGCACCCGTCGCAGATCGCCGGCGCCACGCTGATCCTGCTGGCCGCCGCGGGCATGACGATGGGATGGTCGTGGCGCAAGCGCCTGCCGTCGGCCGCGCGCAAGCCGTCCGCCTGACAGCGGTCAATCGACTTCAATGACGGCCGGCCTTCGTCCACCCGGCGTCGTGACGCCGAGCCAACGGGCGAAGAGCTTGAGCGTCAGCCCATTGAAGAACAGGTTCAGCAGCACGAAGCCCGCCGCCATGGCCGCCGCGAAATGGCGGGTGTCTGGCGCCAGGTCCTGATTCCGGGCCAGGCAGATGGCCAGCGTCAGCGTCACGGGGCCACGCACGCCACCCCAGGCAATCAACAACTGGTGCGAGATCGGCAACGGTTTGCAGATGCCTATCCGGCTCATCATCGGCATGCTCACGGACAAGATGCCGAACCGGCTCGCCACTGCCGCGACCAGCACAAGCAGCAGGATGACGATGTCGATCATGCGCAGGTCGTCGAGCAGCGACGGCACATGTGCCGTCGCCAGCAGCAGCACACCGGCGCTGGCAATGGTGGCCTGATAGAGCCACAACTGCCGAAACAGCTTGACGTGCGATGCGGGTCGCCGCGAAAGCATGATCCGCCCGACCACGAGCCCCGCGCACACCACCGCCGCCACGCCCGACACATGCAGCACGCGCTCCGCGAACGGATAGATCAGGTTAGGCAACGCGAGCGACAGCGCGTACTCGGCGAACGGCGGGCTGCGCATCACGCCGGACACGAACACGAACACCACGCCCACGAGCCAGCCCACCGCGCACCCCCCCAGCAGCGAGAGAAGAAACTGCGCCAGCGGAAAATGCGCGGCATCGTGTGTCGGCATCACGGAAATCACACCGGTCAGCAAGGTCGTGATCGCAATCGCGGCGGCATCGTTGAACAGGCTCTCGCCTTCGACCAGCCGAATCAGCCGCGCCGGCGCGCCACTGCTCTGGAACAGGCCGATGACCGTGGACGGATCGGTGGTGCTGACGATCGCACCGAGCAAGAGGCAGGCGATCAGCCCCTGCCCGCTGGTCAGGTAAGCCACCGCGCCGACGCTCAGCGTTGCCGCGACCACGGCGCCGATGGCCAGCAGCAGGATTGGGCCGAGGTCGGCGACGAACCCTGAACTGTCGACCTCGATTGCCGCCTGAAACAGGATTGGCGGCAGGAAGATCCAGAGATAGGCCTCGGGCGGCATGGCCGGCGCCAGGAACGGCGCGATGGTGTTGGCCGCGAATGCAGGCGCGACGTGCTCTAGCGCCACATAGCCGAAGCCGAAGGTAACGCCGGCGGCGGTCAGGATGATCGGGTCGGGCAATCGCACGCGCTGTGCGATGACATGGCAAATGGCGATGAGGAACAGCAGCACGCCGACTCGCGTAGTCAGTTCAATGGCAACGTCCAAGGTTGGGCTCCTGATGCGGATGGGGAGTTGGCTGAGGGCGCTGGCGGCTCTTCCGGCACTATTGCGGGACGAGCATTGAGTAGACCGGTTAGATGCACGGCTGGCGGCCAAGATTCTGCCGATTCGCGCAATTCCGCATTGCAGAGTGACGGCGGAGCCGTGCGGAGCCCCGCGCTGCAAGGCGGGGCGGGGTATTGCCTCCCACCGGTGACCGTATGCGATCCGCCACAACCCCTGCGTGGCATTGACCGTGCGGGTCGCCGTCGCTAGGATAGGCCGGCGCCAGCCCCTGCCTGGCCGGCGCGGCAAACGGCGCCGCAGGCCGGACTGCGCAACCGAAGTGGCCGATCGACCAGACCATGACCCACCAGCCCCCGGCGATGGACGCGGATATCCGCGTGATGCTTGTAGAAGACGACCCGGCCACCAGTGCCCGCCTGACTTCCGCGCTTGCCAGCGTGCCCGGCATCCATGTGATGGCAACCTGCCACAACCGCGTCAGCGCCTGCGAGTGGCTGACCGTCAATACGCCCGATGTAGTGCTGTGCGACCTGGGCCTGCCCGATGGCTCCGGCATTGATGTGATCCGCTTTGCCCGGCACCGGCACCCACACTGCGAGTGCATGGTCATCACCATGTTCGGTGACGAGGCCAATGTGCTGGCCAGCATCTCGGCCGGGGCCACCGGCTATCTGCTCAAGGACGCTTCCGACGAAGACCTGCGCGCTTCCGTGCGCGAACTTCGCGCGGGCGGCTCTCCGATGAGTCCCGTGATCGCCCGCCGCGTCATCAACCGGTTGCGCGATGCGAACGTCCCTGCCCCGCGCGCCGTCCGTGCGGAACCGGCTACGCCGTTGTTACCAGAAGCCGCCGTTGCGCTCTCCGCGCGCGAGTCCGAGATTCTCGACCTCGTCGCGCGCGGCTACACCTATGCGGAAATCGCCCGGCACCTGTCGATCAGCGTGAATACGGTGGCGGCCCACATTCGCAACATCTACGGCAAGCTGGCCGTGAACTCGCGCTCCGAGGCGGTTTTCGAAGCCCACAAGCTTGGTCTGCTGAAATCCATGTGAGCCGCACGGTGATCGCGCGCCTCGCTTCCGCCCCGCGCTCCTCGCGATGGATCGCCTTGCTGTTCGGGTTCGTCACCCTGGCCGCGCTGATGCTGGCCGCGTGCTCGTCCGTCGGCGACGACAAGCACGAAGACAAGCGCGAAGACGCCACCAACGCCTCCACACAGATCTTCAGGCAAGCCGATGCCACATTCGGCGCGATCCACTGCAGCGGCGGCGCACACGCACACGCACACGACAACGCCGCTGGCAGCACTGGCTCGCCATCCGCACCGGTCTCGCTGCCGTACTACTGGGACCGCGAATTGCCGCGCCAGAGTGGCACGGCCACTTTCCGTATCCGCTTTCCCCATGAGGCTGGCGGCCGCGAAGGTCTGGGGTTCTACCTCGCACGCGCGGCCAACAGCTTCGAGATGCGTCTGAACGGCAAGCTGCTGGCCACTGCCGGCGACCTTTGCGCGCCGGCCCTGTATGGCGGACAGCGTCCGCTCCATGTGCCCGTGCCGCAGGCCATGCTGCAGCCCGACAACGAACTGTTGGTCACGATCTCCGCCCGGGCGGACGCGCGTGGCGGTCTGTCGGCGATCGAATTCGGGCCCGACAGCGTGACGCGCGCGCACTATGACCGCGCGCTCTGGTTCCGCGTGATCGGCCCGCTGGTGATTGCGGCTGTCAGCCTGGTGCTGGCCGGCATCTCGCTGATGATCTGGTGGCGCCAGCGCGATCCGCTGTTCGGGCTCTATGCGCTGGCGGAGATCGCCTGGGCCATCAGCCTGGCCGAGTTCTTCCTGACCGACGCGCCGCTACCGCGTGGTCTCTGGCAGGTCATCATCCTCTCCGGCCGCGCCGTCTTCATGCTGGCCACCGCGAAGTTCGCATTCATCGTCATCGACGTGCGCGCGCGCTGGCCGGGCTGGCTGGTCAACGGGTATCTGTGGCTCAAGCTGCCATTGATCCTGCTGATGGCCAGCGTACTCAGCATGCCCTACCTGAAGCTGGCCGACTGGGCGGTCAACGTGGTGATGGCCTGCTGCGTCGGCGGCGCGCTGGTGTGGTCGGCATGGCGTCGCCCCAATCGCGAGCGCATCGTGCTGGCCGGCGCGCTCGGGCTTGCCACGGCACTCACGCTGGCGGACTTTATCCGGATCACCATGATCGGCGACTTCTACTGGGAAACCGCCCTGACGAAGTACGTGTCGTTGCTGTTCAGTCTGGCGATGGCATGGCTGCTGGTGGAACGCTTCACCGGTACCAGCCGGATGCTGGCGGACCTCAACCGCGATCTGGATCGGAAGGTGGCGCAGAAGGAAGACGAACTGCGGCAGCTCTACGCCCGATCGCGCGAGATCGAACGCGAACAGGCCGCGATGAAGGAACGTGGCCGCATCATGCGCGACATGCACGATGGGCTCGGCAGCACGCTGGTTGGCGCCCTCAGCCTGGTCCGCTCGGGGCAGAGTTCGTCGCCGGTCATGCAGAAGCACCTGCAGCAGGCCCTCGACGCGCTGAAGCTCTCGGTCGACGCGATGCAGGACACCGGTGGAGACCTGGCAGCCGTGCTCGGCACGCTGCGCTACCGCCTGCGTGAACGGCTCGAAGCGGCGGGCATGACAGTGGACTGGCAGGTGGACCGCCTGCCAGAACTGAAAGGACTCACGCCCCAGATCGTGCGGGAATTGCAGTACCTGCTGCTCGAAGCGTTCTCGAACGCCATGCAATACGCGCCGGGCGGCGTGATCCGGGTCATCGCGCGCAGCCTGACCGACGATGCCGACGATGCCGAAGCGATCGTCATCGAGATTCGCGACAGCGGACCGGGGTTCGATACCACGGCTGCTTCGCAAGGTCATGGGTTGGCCAACATGCACAGCCGCGCAGCCAGCATCGGCGGCGAACTGCAGATCGAATCGTCGCCCCATGGCACGGCCGTGCGCCTGCTGCTGCGTCCGGATCGCTGGACGGATACCGCCATGCCGCGGCCCGAGACAGACCCGGCCTGAATGGTCCCCGCGGCGCACGCTATCGCACGCACCGACGCCCACACCGACGCCCACACCGCCGTCCATATACGCCTGACGCATAAGCGTATGTCTGCTTGATCGTTCTCCCTGAGACGGGTCGGCCATACAATGGCCCGACGCCATGGCACATGCCGCGACGACATCCATCAAGAACAACAGGGCCAGAAGGGAGAAGACGATGAAGCTGGGCAAGGGACTACGTCTGTTCACCGCGCTGCTTGCGGTAACGGTGATGCAGGCTGCAGGAGCAGCGGACCCCGACAAGAAGGAGATCCGCTTCGGCGCCACCGCCGGCCCCTATGCCGACCAGATCCGCTACGGGGTCAAGCCAATCCTCGAACAGCAGGGCTACAAGGTCACCATCATCGAGTTCAGCGACTACGTCCAACCGAATCTGGCGCTGGCCGACGGCGCCATCGACGCCAATGCGTTCCAGCATGTGGTCTATCTGAAGAAATTCTCGAGCGACCGCAAGCTGGCGCTCTCCGAAATCGTCCAGGTTCCCACCGCGCCGATCGGCATCTATAGCCGCAAGCACAAGTCGCTGGCCGAGGTGAAGACCGGCGCCACCGTATCGCTGCCCAATGACCCCACCAACCTGGCGCGGGCCATCGCGATCCTGCAGCAGATCGGCTGGGTCACGCTCAAACCCGGCACTGATGCCGTGCGCGCCTCCGAGCGCGACATCGACGGCAACCCGCACAAGCTCAAGCTGATTCAACTGGAGGCAGCGCAGTTGCCGCGTTCGCTGGACGATGTGGACTATGCCTTCGTGAACGGAAATTTCGCGCTGGCTGCCGGCCTGAAACTCACCACCGCGCTGGCGCTTGAAAAGATTCCTGACTACTACATGAACCTGGTCGCCGTCAGGACCAGCGATCTGAACCGGCCTTATGTCGCGGACATCCGCGATGCCTATCGTTCACAGGCATTCAAGCAGGTCACGCAGCAACGTTTCGCGGGATTCGTTGCGCCGGCATATCAACGTTGATGTGGCACGTGTCGGGCTGGTCAGCCAGCCCGGCTCTTCAGGGATGCCTGGAGGCCGATCGTCAGGGATGACCTGCCGCTTTCGGCATCCAGAGACGATGACCCGGATGTTTTTCCCTTTGTCGTTACCTTCGGGGTCAGCCGGGCGGGGCTCGTACCGCCATATTCTGGAAGCGTTTTCGGACCTGCCCCATGACATGCCAAGGTTCAAGGACGAGGTACTGCGAAGCGCGCCCGGCATCGTCGCCACGGATGGGCAGAAGTAACGCCGCCTTCTTGCCAACGGCCCGTGTCCGCCAGGCACGTAGCCATCTTCGCGTCACGCAACACAGGTAAAACGTCCCGGAGGATCAGGCCCTCGCCACCAAAAGGCGAGCCTGCGGATGGAAACAAGCGCGACCCGGCATAGCACCGGTCAAATGTATGCCAGCCAGTCATTGGCGCGTCATCGACGCCGCATAGCATCTCGCGCTTCGCAGTCCCCACAACACCCCGTGCCCAAGTCGCGCGATTCCATCCGAGCCAATCCATGCGTTTGCATTACACACTTCCAGCCGTGCTCCTCATGGCGCTACCCGCCCATGCCGAGCTGATCATCAGTGAGTACGTCGAGGGTACCTCGAACAACAAGGCCATCGAGATCTACAACCCCGATGCCACCGAGGCCGACCTGTCGCTCTACAAGATCGAGCAGTACAACAACGGCGTCACCGCGCCGAATGCCACATTCCAGCTCACCGGCAAGCTCGCGCCGGGGTCGGTCTACGTCCTGGCGCACAGCACGCTGGCCGCGGTGCTCGGCTCCAAGGTCAACCAGACCGCGACGTTCACGTTCAATGGCGACGACGCCCTCACGCTCACGCGCTCAGGTACCGTGGTGGACCATATCGGACAGGTCGGCTTCCAGCCCCCGTCAGGTTTCTGGGGTACGGCCACTGCCGGCACCAAGGACCACACGCTACGCCGCAAGGCTTCGGTGACGCAGGGCGACACGGATATCACCGCGGCCTTTGATCCGGCTGTGCAGTGGGATTCGTTCAACGTCGACGACTTCTCGGACCTGGGCCTGTACAACGGCGCGGGCACCGTCACGCCGCCGCCGGTCGCAGCAGTGTGTGGCGCGCCGGCGACACACCTCGCGGACGTCCAGGGCGCGACATCGACCTCGCCGCTGGCCGGCCAGAACGTCGAGATCGAGGCCGTGGTCACCGCCGACTACAGCGGCACCGGCGGTTTCAGCGGATTCTTCGTGCAGCAGCCCGACGCACAGCGCCGCAAGCTGCCCGGTGTCTCCGAAGGTATCTTCGTCTATGCGCCCGGCGTAACCGCGCGCGCCGGCGACCTGGTCCACCTGGTGGGCAAGGTCGAGGAGAAGTACGGCCAGACGCAACTGACGCTGGCTGCGAACGGCCTGGCCAGCTGCTCCAGCGGCAACAAGGTGACGGCAGTCGATGTCACGCTGCCGCTGGCTGACGCCAAGTCGCTGTCGGCCTATGAAGGGATGCTGGTGCGCCTGCCCCAGACGCTGACGGTCAGCGAAACCTACGAGCTTGGCCGCTATGGCAGCGTGCTGCTCAGCAACGGCCGCCTGCCACTGCCGACCAACGTGGCCCCGGCCGCGAACGGCGCCGCTGCGCAAGCTGCCGCCAACGCGCTCAATCGCCTGGTGCTGGACGACGGCTCGAATCTGCAGAACCCCGCCACTGTGCCCTACCCCGCCCCGGGCCTGTCCGCGGCCAATCCGGTGCGTGCCGGCTACACGGTCAGCGGCGTGCAGGGTGTGCTCGAGATCCGCTACAACGCCTGGCGCCTGCAGCCGGTACCGGGTGCCGCCGCCCCCGCGTTCAACGCCGCCAGCAATCCGCGCACGGGCGCGCCCACGCGCCATGCCCAGGCTGACGTGCGCGTGGCCTCGTTCAACGTGCTGAACTACTTCAACGGCGACGGCAAGGGCGCTGGCTTCGACGACCCGAACAACCGTGGCGCCAAGTCGCAAGCCGAGTTCGAACGGCAGGAAGCCAAGATCGTTGCCGCCATCCGCGCGATCGACGCCGATGTGGTCGGCCTGATGGAAATCGAGAACGACGGCTACGGCGACCTGAGCGCCATTCGCCGCCTGACGAGCCAGCTCGGCGCCGACTGGCGCTACGTCGATCCAGGCCTGCCCAAGCTGGGCGGCGACGCGATCACCGTGGCGATCATCTACAACAGCCGCAACGTGGAACCGGTGGGCGTGCCCGCCACGCTGGCCATCGACGACAAGAACCGCCAGCCGCTGGCCCGCACGTTCCGCCGCCTGGGCGGCACGCAGAACTTCACGGTGGTGGTGAACCACCTGAAGTCCAAGGGCTGCACCGGCGCCACCGGCAAGGACGCCGACCAGGGCGACGGCCAGAGCTGCTGGAACCCCACCCGCCTGCGCGCGGCGGGCCTGATCGCAGACTGGCTGGCTACCTCCCCGACCGGCGTGGCCGACGTGGGCAAGCTGCTGATCGGTGACCTCAACAGCTACGCCAAGGAAGATCCGGTACTACTGTTCGCCGAAAAGGGTTACGCCGACATGGTGGCAAAGTTCGTAGGCAAGGATGCGTACAGCTACGTGTTCGGCGGTGAATCAGGCTACATCGACCACGCACTGGCCACTTCCGCACTGGCAGACCGCGTGCGTGCCGTGCATGAATGGCACATCAACGCAGACGAACCGATCGCGCTTGAATACTCGTTCGCGTACAAGAGCGCCGAGCAGCAACAGACGTTCTATGCGGCCGACCCTTACCGTTCGTCGGACCATGATCCGGTGCTGGTCGATCTGGCCCTGAACACGCAGTCGACCGGTGGTGGCACAGGCGGCAATGGTGGCTCGTCTGGCGGCACCTCGGGCACAGGTGGCACTGGTGGTACCAGCGGTACGGCGGGTTCCGGTGGCTCCAGCGGATCGGCCGATTCCGGCAACTCCGGCGCCGGCTCGATGGACCCGTTCACGTGGCTGACGCTGGCCGCTGGCGTGGCAGCGCTGGCACGCCGCCGCTCGTGGCGCTCGTGGGCAGTCTGAACGCCCTGGCGCGCCGCAGGCCTGACTGGCGGTGGCGAAGCCCGGTCCATCCGGGCTTCCTCGCCGTCGCCCTGCTGATGCTCGCGCTGCAGGCGGGCGGCGCCACGATGGCCGATGCGTTACGGTACGAACGGTCGGCCATCGCCAGCGGAGAAGTCTGGCGACTGGTGTCCGGCCACTTCGTGCATCTGGGCTGGACGCACTGCCTGCTTAACGTCGGGGGCGTGGTGGCGCTGGCGGCAATCCTGCCCGCGCCGCTGTGTGCGTGGCGCTGTTGCCTGCTGCTGGCCACGATCATTGGTCTGGCTCTGTTCGCCACCTTGCCCGGTCTGCAGCACTATGCCGGGTTCTCGGGCGTCAACTACGGCCTGGCCGCGCTGGCACTGCTGCCGCGTGCCCGCGCGGAAGCAACCGCCGCGCTGGTGCTCGGCGTGCTGATTGTCCGTGCGCTCTGGCAGTGGCTGGGCGGTGGGGGCGCGGCGGATGCCGCATGGCTGGGCGCGCCACCGCTGGCCGCCGCCCATCTCGCCGGGCTGGCAAGTGGGGCGGCAATCCTCTTCCTGCCCCTGATGCGTCTGGACCGTCTGCCTGTCGGACCCGTCAAACGCTCAGAACTTGTGACGCAGCCCCACCGCGATGCCGAACATTGAGCTCTGCCCGTTGGCCAGGGCATAGCTGTTGCCAAGCGACAGGCTGTTGGCATAGAAAATCGCGGCGGACTCCATCGCCAGACCGGCGTTCTTGGTGTAGGCCGCCGTCACGTAGACGTCAGTCCGCTTGGAGAACGCATAGTTGGAGATAGCCGAGATCTGCCACGGGTTGGCCAGGTGCGCATCGCCGAACTGATTCTTGACGTTGTCGTAGTTGTACTCGAGCGTCAGCCCGATGGCCGTCGTGATCTGGTACGTGCCGCCGATCCAGTAGAAGTCATCGCGCAGGAACTCGGCGCCCTGCTGGTTCTTGTTCTGGCCCCACCGGTATCCCGCCATGACCTTCGCCGGCCCAATCGCGTAGCTGGCGCCGACCGTGGCCTTCTTGAAGGTGCCGGTACCAGCATTGGTCGGCTGCGCGGTGGGCGCGATAGTCGGATTGAACTGGTCGTAGCCCACCACCACGCCAAGTGGTCCGGTGGCATATACCAGTGCCGCGCCGTAGGCCGTATCACGCCGGAACTGTCCCGGTACCTCGCCGTTGCCGCCGAGGATGAACGGGGCGCCCACCGTGGGCGGCAAGGCCAGGCCCGTACCGAACGAAAAGTGCCCCAGCGCCGTGATCGGCCCAAAGCTTCCCGTGTACTTGATCGTGTTGTCCTCACGGAAATTCGCGCCCGCCATGACCACGACGGGCTCGTACTGCGTCGCGTACGCGGCTGGCGCGAAGTTCGCCAGCGCTTCGAACATGGAGGTGTACTGCCGGCCCAGCGAAAGCTGGCCATAATCGCTCTGCAAGCCCACGAACGCCTGCCGGCCAAACAGGCGGCCGCTCTGCTGCGAGGTGCCGGTATCAAGGTTGAAGCCGCTCTCCAGCACGAAGACGGCCTTCAGGCCGCCCCCCAACCCTTCCGAGCCGCGCAGGCCCCAGCGCGAACCCGACACACCGCCGGAATCCATGCGGAAGACGTTGTTCGACGGGCCAGGGTTGAAGCCATTCGCGGCAACCGGCACGGCGCCCAGATGGTTGGCGAATTCGAGGTTCGCATCGACGACGCCGTAGAGCGTCACGGTCGACTGGGCGTGCCCGACACTGGCGCCGGTGCATAGGATTGCCACTGCAAGATACTTCCGCTGCATCTTGAGCCCCTCCGCTTGTTGTTCTTCTTTATCCGGACAGCAAACGCCCCCCTCCACCGATGGCGCTCCCAGCCATGATGGAATCTCTCCAGACAATCTTCCGGTACTGCCCACACTGCGGATGTTCGCCAGGCCACCGACGTGCCTGCCTGAACCAAGCGTATGTGTTGAACGCGCGTTTTGCCACGTTTTGCCGAACTACTTCAACGCACGTTGCGAAACCGCGACGATCGCAATGACACAACACGCGCCCGCCAGCAACATCAGCAGATTGGCGGTGCCGATCAGCGTCGCCTGCTGGTCGATCAACCGTGACAGGCGTGCCAGTTCGGCCGGGTCGATACCCTGCTGGAATTCAAACGGCGTCACATGCGCAACCAGTTGCGTACGCGCGATCGCCTCGTCATATTGCAGCCACAGGCTGGCCAGCCCAGTCCCCGCCGCCGATGCGATCTGGCGCACGATGTTCTTGAACTGATAGCCATGAGCGAAGTCGTCCACGCTGAACTCCGCCCACGTCAGGCCAGCCACCAGCATCAGCACGAAAGGCAGCGTCAGGTTCTGCAGCACAAGCACCGGCAGGATGACTTCGAGCGAGGCGCCGGGCATCATCCGTTGCGAGAGCAGCCACGCGGCCATGGCGAAAATAAGATAGCCCAGCGCGATATACCGCCGCGAGCCGGGCAGCGATGTGCCCCAGAACGTGAACGCGGCCGCCGCTGCGAAGCCCAGCAACGACGTGGTGGTGAGCACCGTGCCGGTGGTCTGGAAGGTGAACCCCATGCCGTTCTGCAGCATCGTGGAGATGACATAGGTCCACAGCCCGTTCAGCAGGTAATAGATGGCGTAGAACGACAGCCCGATCAGGAAGCGCCGCCCCAGCAGCAGCTTCGGGTTGAGCCACGGGTCCGGATGCCGGCGCAGATACACCATGCCCGCTGCGAAGAGCGCGATGCCGGCCATCGGCGTGAACGCCACCGAGGGCGAGTTCGCCAGCTCGTAGAACCGCAGGTCTCCCAGGCCATGCAGCAGCGTCAGCGCGCCCGCCCCGAACAGGATCACCGTCACCCAGTCCATCGCGTGATAGTCGACGTCCCACGGCGCCACCGTGACCGTCAGCCGGGGGGGATAGGTGAGCACGACAAACAGCAGCGTGGCCAGCGCGATCCCCGCCTGGAGCACGAACACCATCTGCCATTCGGCGTTCTCGACCAGTTGCGCCGTGATCCACGGTGCCGCCGCCGGCAAACCCATGCTGCCGATATTGAATCCAATGAACAATGGCCGGCGCTCCTCACGCGCGGCAGCAAGCTGGATGATGATGCGCGACGCTGCGAACAGCCCGCCCGCGCCGAAGCCCTGCACCGCGCGGGCCAGCGCAAGCTCGAGCGGATTGCGGCTCAGGGCGCATAGCGCCGCGCCAGCGGCGGCGATAACCAGCCCCGCCATGGTGAAGCCACGGTAGCTGATGTCGTGCGCGAGACGCCGCAGCATCAGATTGGCCACCACCGCGGCCGCCGCATACGACGTCAGTGTCCAGAGAAAGTCCTCGGGGGATGCGTGCACGCCACCGCGAATGTGAGTGCCGGCCACGCCCATCATCGCGGACGCCCAGAAGTCGACTCCCGTCGAGCAGCCGAGGGCCAGGCCGATCATGTAGACCCGCACTGCGGACAACTCCGGATGCTGGCTCAGCAAGGGCTTGCTTGGCATGGGGGGCGACCACCGTTCTGACCGTTGGACGGATGCGGGCACTGGCCGGTCACGACGCGTGGGGGGCGCGTCGGGCGCGACGAAATCAGCATAGCAGATGCATACTGCCCGCACGCGGGCAAAACCGCGTGCCGCTATACTCCGTGCATCCCACGCCCTCGGCCGTTCATTCCGGCACACCAGACACCATGACGCCAGCCACTCCACCCATCGCAGTCGTTGGCGGGCAACCCGTGCCGAACGGCCATGCCGGGGCCACCTCCCGCAACGGCGCAAAGGTGCCGTTCGAGACCGGCATCCGGTTGGCCGGTGTCGGCAAGTTTCAGTATCGCCTCTTCGTCATCTTCGGCCTGGTCTGGCTTGCCGATGCCATGCAGGTGCTGTCGATCGGCTTCAGCGCGCCGTCCATCGCCAGGACGTTTGGCATCACGATGCCCCAGGCGCTGCAGACCGGCACGCTCTTCTTCGTCGGGATGCTGGTGGGCGCGATCGTCTTCGGCCGCCTGGCCGACCGCATTGGCCGCCGCCCCGTGCTGATGATCGCCATCGTCATCGACGCGCTCTCCGGCATCGCATCGGCCTTCGCGCCAGAACTGTCCTGGCTGCTCGTGTTGCGCTTCCTGACGGGCGTCGGTGTCGGCGGCACGCTGCCGGTCGACTACACCATGATGGCCGAATTCCTGCCCAGCGACCGTCGCGGCCGCTGGCTGGTCCTGCTCGAATCGTTCTGGGCGATTGGCACGATCTGCCTGGCGGTACTGGCGCTCGTGGCGCTGTCCCATGGCGATCAGGCCTGGCGCGTCATCTTCCTGGTCACGGGCATTCCCGCGCTGATTGGCGTTGTCCTGCGCTTCTACATTCCGGAATCGCCGATGTACCTGAACCGTAGCGGGCGATCGGACGAGGCCCGCAAGGTACTGGAACGGGTAGCGAAAGCAAACGGCCGAAACGTCGAAATCCCGGCCCTGCAATCCGAAGTCGTCGCGCCGAAGTCGGTCTTCACGCTGTTCTCCGGAACGTTCCGCCGCCGCAGCTTCGCGCTGTTTGCCGCGTGGGCGCTGATCTCGATCGCGTACTACGGTGTGTTCGTCTATCTGCCGATCAAGCTCGGCGCGGAGGGCTTCGCCTTCATGCGCGGGCAGGTCTTTCTGGTCGTCCTCGCCATCGTCCAGCTCCCCGGCTTCGCCTTGTCCGCGTACGGCGTCGAGCGCTGGGGCCGCAAACCCACGCTGATCGGATTTCTGCTGCTCAGCGCGGTCGGCTGCATGCTGTATAGCCTGGGCACGTCTCCCACGGTCGTCGTCGGCTCCACGTTGCTGATGAGCTTCGCGCTGCTGGGTACTTGGGGCGCGCTGTATGCGTTCACACCGGAGGTCTACCCGACCGACCTGAGAGCCACTGGAATGGGCGCGGCCGGTGCGGTGGCGCGTTTCGGCGGCCTATTCGCACCCGCCATCATCGCGCCGGTGATGGCCACGCATTTCACCCTGGCCCTCGCGTTGATCTCCAGCATGTTGCTGGCCGGCGCCTTCGCGATCGGCATCGTCAACGTGGAATCGAAGGACCGCGCGCTCGATTGAGCAGGGCCCACGGCGGGTCTCCGACTGGACCGGCCAGACCCTTCCTCGGCCAATCTACCCCTGCATTGAAGTCGGTCTGCTTGCCGGCCTGACCGACGGCCTCCCATGGCACGCCGTCGCCGCTGACCGCGACGGCGCCCTTCGCCATAGGGATAAATCCTCCCCCCTCTTGCTCCACATTGGCAGGCCGCCCCACCCCTCCCGGAGGGGGTTCCGCCTCGGGCCGCGCGATCTAATGCGCATCAGCCCACCTCCATGTCCTCCCAGGCACCGGCAAACGGTGGGCGATCACAACACAAGACCAATACGGAGAAGACAGAGCATGAGGAAGCAGGCTATCGCGCTGGTGGCTCTCGCCGCGGCCAGTGTCACAGCACACGCGCAATCGAGCGTCACGCTTTACGGAGTCATCGACGGGTCGATCGAATACGTCAATCGCGTGGCGTCGTCCGCCGCCACGCCCAACCAGGGTGGCAGCCGCTTCGGCATGCCCAGCGTGGGCGGCCTGTCGGCGTCGCGCTGGGGCCTGCGCGGCGTCGAGGATCTGGGCGGCGGCAACCAGGCGCTGTTCGTGCTGGAGTCCGGCTTTCAATGGGACACCGGCGCGCTGCAAAGCGCCCCCTTGTTCAACCGCCAGTCGTACCTCGGCATCCAGAACGCCACCGTCGGCAAGTTCTCGTTCGGCCGTCAGTACACGTCGTTCTTCGACGGCATGGCCAACTTCGCCCCGCTTCGCTTTGCGGCCACCTATGAGCCGGGCATCTGGTGGATGGGCCTGAACTACCGCGAAGACAACATGGTCAAGTACACGGGCCAGTTCGGACCGTTCCAGGCCGTGGCGCACTTCTCGTTCGGCACCGGCGTGGCCGTGCAGAACGCCACCATCCTGCTGGCCAATGGCGGCGCCGGCGAAGTGCCGGGGCACTTCTCCGACAACACCGGCTACGGCGGCTCGCTGATGTACCTGAGCAACGGCCTGGGATTCTCCCTCGCGGCGGATGAATGGCGTCCGGCAGCAGTCACCGGCCAGCCGGGCAAGATGACCAAGCTCGGTGCGGCGGCTCTCTACAACACCGGGCCGCTCAAGTTCACGGCCGGCTATCGCTACAACAAGGGAGAATTCTCGAACGGCGGCACGCTGCTGCGCGACGACTACTGGTGGGCAGGCGTGAACTATCAGGCCACGCCGGCACTGGGACTGTCCCTGGCCTACTACTTCGCCAACGTCAAACAGGCCAGCGCGGCGGCGAACACCCCGACAAGCAATCCGCCCAACATGCATCAGGTCAGCTTCATCGCCGACTACAACTTCAGCAAGCGCACGGACGTCTATCTGTCGGCCGGCTGGGCGCACAACGGTGGTCTCAGCTTCGACGGCGCCGCCACGGCCTATGCCTTCAAGTACCCGACCATGACCGGACAGCAGAACATGGTCGGGGTGACGGTAGGCATCCGGCAGATCTTCTGACCTGGAACCCTATTCCTTGTCTCAGCCCTTGCGGTGGCCGACGGCGGCCACCGTTCTTTTTTTGGGGCTCTTCGTCGATTTGCGGGATGTGGGAATGGACTCAGAACGACCCACAAGGGACGGTCGCAATTCTCCAAGGCGGCCATTCGCCAACGGTGCAAATATCCGACGATGCCTGGCCATATTCGTAGTCGCTTTCGGCCATGCTCAGTTACTGCGGTACGTCCATCTGTGCATTTTCAAGCTCGACATGCGCTTCGTCGACTTTGCGTTGACGATCGGCGATTTTCTTCGCGCTCTTGCCGTTGGCCTTTGCTTCCTGCAGGTCACGCTCGCGTTCAGCCAGTTTCTTTTGCGCCGCGACCACCTTGCGTTGTGCGTCGCTGCGCAGCACAGCATCGGTGCAATTGGCATTCATTTGAGCAAGCGCTGCTTCGAGGCCATCTACGCGCTTCGCATTACCGTGTGCTTTCGCGTAAGTGATTTCTCGCTCTATCGACTGGCGCTTCGCATCACAACCGTCAGTTTGAGCGGCGCATACCATCGGGGAAAGGACCACGCCGAGCAAAAATGCTTTGATCACGATATTCATGAGAGGCCTCGTAGTAGTGGCGCGTTGATCGTCGACTGTGCATTCGGCAGAGATTATAGAGCGCTCGCAATTGGCTGCCCTGTCGGATACCGTTCCAGACGAACAGTCCCCTGAATTGCCGACGGCCCGGATTCATCTGGTTACGTTTCGTGAACAGACTACCTCTAAGCATAAGCGCAACGGGTCGCTCTCAATCGCCGCTCGCTAAGGCCTATATAAGATCACGGCTGAGTTCGGACAGAGCAGCGACTAAACCGTTGTTCGACAACGTTGGTCCCCCATTGCGTCCCCTCTGATTCGCTGGTCAATTGAAAATCAAATGATTCATATAAGTGGCGCGCTGCATCTAGACCCTTGAACGTCCAAAGGTAGGTCTCACTAAATCGCTCGTCGACAAATCTCATCGCGCGTGACATCAATTGCCGCCCGACACCGGAACCACGCAACGAATCGTCCACGATAAACCATCGCAAGTGAGCGATGCCCGTTTCATCATCCCCATCGATTGCCACAGAGGCGAGAGAGCGACCATTTTCGGCGTAGAGCCATAGCGCCTTGCCATCGGCTGGCAAGGTGCCAGCGAACTCGGCAAGCTCTCTCGCCACCTTCTGCTCGAAGAACGCGCCGAAGCCCCAGTGCTCTGCGTAGAACCGGGCGTGCAAGCTTGCTATGTCACCGATGCAGCCGGGTTGATAGCCCTCCTGAATCTGCGTGGCTATGACGCGTCCGGGGGCCGCTTCGGTTGAGTTGTCTTGCGCGAGCGCGTCGGCGTACAGCGCGAGAGAACGAACCAGGAGTTGCTGGTCGGCAGGAACCATACGTCGAAGCGCACTGGACACCTGATCTGTCGCGAATCGGTCAATTTTTCTCCGGAGCTTCTGCCCTGCCTCTGTTAAATACAGCTCAGACGAGCGCGCATCCTCGTTTGCAACCTTGCGGTTCACGAGTCCGCCAGCCTCCAGTTTTGCAACCTGTCGACTTGTATTTGATTTGTCGAGGCGCAAGATGTTGCCTAAGTCCTTTGCACTGATCCCTGGCGTTGCCCCGATTTCGATGATCGCGTGAACAGCCGAAGGTGCAAGATCACTGTCAGCCAAGGTCGTTCGCATGAAGCCTAATTCGCGAACCAGTTTTCGGGAAAAGTCCCGGAGCTCGAGAATCGTTGTCTCTCGGGATTTGGCTGGAAGATCGACAAGGTCCATGTGCGGGCTCAAATAAGTTGCGCATCGCAACCAACATAGTTGCGATACGCAACCATGTCAAGGTCCGCTTTATAGTGGTGTTGAGTTGTGGCGCGCTATTGCTCGCCTAAACCCTACAGGCGTAAGACATTGGCCGCTGAAGGTTCTTTTGTCATGGTGCAGCGGACGTACACGCAAGCCGGCGGAACGTCGCAGCCTGGCCGGGAAGAGCCCGATCGAGTCGGCGGCCGACCTGTCGGCGACGACGGGCTGTGGCCGACCCTTGGCGGTCCCTGACATTGCTCCAGAGCGGACATCCCGATGGGCAAATTCACCGTTCGAACGCAGCGTCGCCCGTTGAACCATGACATTGGCCGCCCACAGAAATAGAGACCGTCACGCGACGGCCTCGATACTCGAATTTCCCCTGGGCAGGCCACTTGCGGCCGCCGCAGTCGTAGTGCCGATGGAGATCGGCCACGCCCAGCGGCAGATCATGGTCTCTGGGTTCAGCAATGCTTTAGACCCATTCTCATAGTGGCCGCTACCAACGAGACGCGTAATGCTGCCGGTGCCACCACCTTCAGCGCGAGCTCGTCGTCGTCCGCTTGAGCGGCTTACTTTCCGCTGGCCTCGAAGCCAGCTACTACCCTGGCGACAATGTCGGCCTTCTTGGCAAAGAGTTCGCGATGCCCAGCGTCCTCCACCCATTCGACAGTGACGTCTGTGCCAACTGCGGTTGCGCGTTCTGCGTACGCCTTTGAGCTTGCCGGAGCCACAATCGTGTCCTTAAGTCCTTGTATGACCAAGACCGGCGTTTCGGAACGCTTGAGCCCAGCATTGTTTCGACGTAGTGCATCTATCCACCCCGGATTATCTGTGACGTTGGATGTCACAGCAGGACCGGCTGCTGCTACTGCAGCCAAACAGGGTAACCACGCAGTTCTGATGCGAAGCTGCCAGAAGCTTCTGGCCGTCGTCGGTAAAGAGGTTCTTGTCCAGGTTGTAGGCATCCGGGTAGGCGACCGTGCCTACCAGAATCTCCGCCGCGTCTTGACGCGTGGCTCTGATGTCGAGCGCCGGATGAATGGGATGGCTTGTCTGGAGCAATACCAGACGACGCTGGAAGACGCGCCCGCGTGAGGGTTCGGCGGGCGGGCCGTCAGCCCTTTAACCGTGGGGCGGAACGGCTTCCGGGTCCATCCACATCACCTCCCAGATATGGCCGTCCGGATCCTCGAAGCTGCGTCCGTACATGAAGCCGAAATCCTGGACAGGCGTGGGGTCCGCCTTGCCGCCGGCGTCAGTCGCCTTCTGCACGAGGTCAGACACCTCTACTCGTCCGCCCGCTGACAGACACAGCAATACCTGCGCCTCCGCGTGCGCGTCGACGATTCGCTTCCCCGTGAACTGCCGCCATTTGTCGTGCGTAAGCAGCATGGCGTAGATCGTCTCGGAGATCACCATGCATGCCGCGGTTTCATCAGTGAACGCGGGATTGTTGACCGCGCCAATGGCTTCGTAGAAGGCCTTGGATCGCGGCAGGTCTGTCACCGGCAGGTTGATGAAAATCTGCTTGTTCATGATCTGGAGTCCTGTATTTGAGCGATATTTGAACTTCGGTTGTTGATGTAAGCCATGAAGCGATTGCCATGGCATCTTTCGGGCAAACAGTGAAAGAAGGTATTCGACTGGACCTCTTTCGGCCTGCGGCGCGACCGGACAAGCGTGCTGTACTTCCATCGCACATCACTGCCGCACGGACGGCCGGCCGGCGCGGCGCCATCAGCCAGATCACCGGCGCGCAGGAGAGCATCGCGATGACCGCGGCCGTGGCACCCGTAAAGCGGGCGAGGTCAGCAGCAGGATAGGCAGGAGCATGGGCGGGCCGCCTCGCTCAGTCGGTGAAGCCACCATCCGTCAACAGCGAACGGCCGGTGACCCAGGCCATATCTGGCGAGACCAGCGCCGCGATGACATTGGCAATATCTTCGGGATCGGCCAGCCGGCCCAGCGGCGTCCTTTCGCGCGCCTGATCCAGATGCGCTTGGGGAATGCCGGCGGTCATATCGGTGCGCGTGATGAAGGGCGCCACGGCATTGACGCGGATCCTCCGCGGCCCGAGTTCGAGCGCAAATGCGCGGGTGAGCGCGTCCACCGCCGCCTTGCTGGCCGAGTAGACGCCGGCCTCGGCCGTGGGTGCACGGGCAAGATTGCTCGACACATTGACAATGCTGCCGCCCGCCGCGCCGAACAGCGGTGCGAACGCCTGCGTCATCAGCATCACGCTGAGTGCGTTGTGGTGGAACTGTTCGTCGAAGAATGCGGCATCCAACTCGCCGATCGGCCGCGCGCCGTACACGCCCGCGTTGTTGACGAGGATGTCTATGCGGCCACGCTCGTTCGCGATGGCGTCGGCCAGTGCGTGGACAGAGTCGGCGCGGCTGACGTCCGCCTGGAACGCATGAGCGCGGCCGCCGGCGCCCCGGATCTCATCGATCACGGTCTGCGCCGTCTCGCGCTGCTCGCGGTAGACGACAGCGACGCTGGCACCGCGAGCGGCGAGCGCGATTGCGGTGGCGCGGCCGATGCCGCGGGAGGCGCCGGATACGACGGCGACTTTGTCTTTCAGGGACACGAAAGTGCTCCGGTAAGGTGCGGGCGAGAATGAGGCCCGTCGATACGGAGAACGTTATCGGCTCGCCCCGTTGGAAGGAAGCTGGCAGATTGCAACGGGGCGTTGCGGAACTGGAACGGGCCCGCCGGACAGGAGGGATCAGGCGATGGCCTGATCGGACGGCCACCTTGCGCGCACCAACTCGAGGAACACACGCACGGCGGACGTCATGCCGCGCCGGCTCGGGTACATCGCGTACAGCGTGGCTGGGCGCGAGCGCACGGCTTGCAGCACGGGCACCAGCGTACCGGCATCGATGGCGTCCTGGCAAAGATAGGCCGGCAACTGCGCCATACCGGCGCCGCGCAGCGCGAGTTCGCGGATGGCCAGCAGGTTATCCACGGCAATGCCCGGCGTGACAGCGATATCGATCGGCTTGTCGTCTGCGTCGACGAACTGCCATGGCCGCGGATTTGCCAGTGTGCCCTGCGCGAGGCAGGGGTAGTCAGCCAACTCGTCGAGGCGCGCGGGCGGGCCGTCGGCTTCCAGCAACGACGGATGGGCCACGACGATCGACGCCGACGTCGCCACCGGCGTGGCGATCACGTCCTCCGAGGCGAGCGGCACAACTGCCGCGCGGATGACAAGGTCCAGTCGCTCTTCGGCCAGGTCGACAAAGCGATTCGAGAGCGTCAGTTGCACCTGCACGCCCGGGTGGGCGCGCGCAAACTCGGCCAGGATCGGAGGGAGCGTGGTCTCGGCGATCAGCACGGAGGTATGGAGGTGGATCACGCCCGATGGCTCCGCCACGGCGCTGCGCGTGAGGGCGCCGATCTTGTCGACGTGCGCGGCCGCCTCCAGTGCGTGCGCGAGCACCGCCTCACCAACCGGCGTGAGGCCGAAGACCTGCCCCGCCCGGTGCAGCAGTCGCACGCCGAGCGCACGCTCAAGTGTCGCCACCCGGCGGGACAGCCGCGACTTGGCGATGCCGGTCTGCCGCTCGGCGGCGCTGAATCCGCCGGCATCGACCACGTGGATGAAGAGAAGCAGGTCGTCGAGATGTGCGCCGATGCTCTGCGGCATGGGGGCGGATTCTCTGTGGGCGGCGGAGGCCGCTCGGGGATCTGGCATAGGAGGCGAAGGCGCGGGGCCGCGAGATTGCGGGAAAGGTAGATGCTACGACCCTGACAGGCGCCTGGGAAGGCCGTGGCCGCCGATCTGCCGGCACTCGGGTCGCCGCCCGACCTGCGCCTTAAGCGCTCCACAGCCACGGGACTGAGCAGCCGGCGGCTGCAACGGCTGGAGCGTGGGCGCCCTCGCCTTTGCTCGGGCTCCCGTTGTCCGGAGCGCACGGCGGTCTCGTTCCTGCTGCGTTGCCGGACATGCTTCTGGACCAGACGGAGTACATGGGCAGCAAGAACACCGGGGCCAAGACGGTCCCGGTGTTCTTGCCATGAGCGGGTAGGCCCAGCAAATGCCCGGAACATTGGGTGGCCGCTGCGAATGTCCCCTTTTGGCCGGTCTCAGCCTTCGGCCCGCCCACGCAAGGGCTTGGGACGCGAGGCTGAGCGACTGCGATTGGCTCGATTGCTGCCGATGCTGTCAGCTTCGCGCTAGCTCTGATTAGAGCTTGGGGAGCTGACGGTGCCTTGAAAGCCGGTGATCGAAGAACGGCTGGGACTACTGAGCACGGGACGATGAGCCGTAGAGGAACGTCGTGGGGAGGCTCCGCAGGAAGGGGCCCCAAACCAGGTCCACCTTTTCCCAATATTTTTTACCCGGGTAATATTGACGGCGATTTTTATCCGGGTATAATTCGGATCATCAAATCTCACCTCGCCACCATGTCACCAGACAAGTCCAACTCCCTCACGTGTTCCGGTGGCAACCGCCGTGTTACCACCAGGCCTGTTCGTCCGAGCATCGTAGAGTCGACCTCGCTTTTGTGTCTCGCAAGGGTTGTCTCGCGGGGTACAGGCCACCGCCCGGCGGCGATCGACGACTCGCGGCTGCTGCCGTTTTCGGGAGTCGGGGACAGCCCTTCGGCATAGACACCGCGTCACTCCAAAAACCCGCTAGTGCCCTTTCTCGGACGGTCTGCTGTCAATCCGGGCGGGGAGCCCTTTGTCCAGAAAGAGAAAATGACCTCCAGTTCGTCAATCGCACCCGCTGCTCCAGCGACCTCCCGCCCGCTGTGGCGTACATACCTGGCCATCCTGCTACCAATGATTCTGACAAACACGCTGCAGGTTGCAGCCGGAACCATAGATGGCATCTACCTGGGGCAGATGCTCGGCGTTCAGGCCATAGCGGCCGTCTCGGCCTTCTTTCCGGCGTTCTTCATGCTCCTGGCGATCATCATAGGATTGAGTACGGGTGCCACGGTGCTGATCGGCCAGGCATGGGGGGCACGCAACCCGGAGAAGGTGCGCTCCATTGCAGGAACCGCCATTGCATTGGCACTGACCACAGGCATTGTCGTCAGCGTCGCGGGCGGCGTGTTCGCTTCATCGTTGCTGCAGCGGCTGGGAACGTCGCCAGACATCCTGCCCGAGGCCACGCTGTATGCACGCATCATGTTTGTTGGCTCACCACTCATCATTCTGCTGTGGCTGATGACTTCGATGAGTCGGGGAGTTGGTGATGCCGTCTCGCCATTGTGGACATTGGCCGTGGCAACCATCATCACCATGATATGTACACCAGCCCTGATTTGCGGCTGGGGTGGCATGCCTCGATTGGGGGTGGCCAGTGCGGCCGTCTCGACGCTGGTCGCGTTTGCGCTGGCGCTAGCGTGGATGGCTCGCCGCTGGCTTCGCGCTTCGCATCCACTGGCACCAAATGTCGAACTGCTTTGCCAGATCCGCTTCGACTTGCCCACGGTACAGCGCATGTTGCGTATCGGCATTCCGTCGTCGCTTCAAATGTTCACGGCGGCATTGGCCGAGATCGTGCTGCTTGGCCTCGTCAATGGCCATGGCTACAACGCAACTGCGGCCTATGGTGCCGTGAACCAGGTCATGAGCTGGATTCAGTTGCCCGCGATGTCCCTGGGCATCACTGCTACGGTTCTGTCGGCGCATGCAATCGGCGCAGGTCGCAACCAGCGTGTCCTCGACATTGTGCGGGCCGGCCTCTGGCTGAACATCGTGGTCACAGGTGCCGTAGTTTCCATCGTGTACTTCATGGCTCCCGCGGTCATTTCGCTGTTCTTGACGGATGGCCCCACTGCCTCCCTCGCTCAGGATTTGCTGCGCACAGTTGCCTGGAGTGTCGTGATACTGGGTGCAGCCAACGTCGTTGTCGGCGCGATGCGCGCTAGCGGTACGGTTTTGTGGCCCGCGATGCTTGGCATGGTATCGATCCTGGGAGTGGAGGTTCCGTTCGCCTATTGGCTGCACAGTCGCATCGGAATTTCCGGGATATGGTGGGCTTACACCGTGGGATTCGGGGCCATGCTGCTGCTCCAGTCGATGTACTTCCGATGGGGCTGGCGTCGTCAGCGCATCGAGCAGCTCGTGTAGCGGGCGAATTCGCTCGTGACGGTGGTAAAACCTGACGGCTTCGCCCTGGCAGCCTCCGGCATGACCGTTGGGAACCTCGGCGGACATTTGCATTGTCGATGCCGAGCGTCCGTCTCCGACGAACTCTGATGTCGGTCCGCCCGCCCACAGGCGGGCTGGCGCCAGAGGCAACTGCCGACCCGGAGCGGTCCTTTATCCGTTCGAAGTCTGCGTCCCCTATTCGAGCAAAAACGGACGCTGAACCGCGCAGTAGCTTCTGGCCGAACCGAGGAGTCTGCAGGCCGCCAAAATCTCGATGCACGGCCGGACTTGTTGAACTCGCGTTATCTGCACTCCCGCCGTTGGTGGCACAAGTGCCGCTTACTTCTCGGTGCGTGGTACCTGCAGCCTCGACGTCCAAAGCTGCTGGCACGAGGGTGAGGGACTTTTCTTCCAATTCGTCACGGTAGGAGGACCAGACGAAAACACGGAGTCTTTAAATATTTAAACGATGGCATGAATACTTTGATGGAACGCTCCAAACTGCGACGATTGCGGCACCATGCTTTCCGCGAGCGGTAGTAGCCGGAGGATAGGCAGCTCCTCGGAATTGCCGTAGTGCTTGTCTGCGACACGTTTAGATTTCATAAAGTAGCTTTTTCACCGATATAGGTAGGGTCATGCTCACTGTGAGAAGCCTGTTGTTAAGCCTTGTCTTGGGCTCGGTATCCATTGGGTTGGCGGAAGCGGCGGAGAGACCCAACATCGTGGTCATCATGGTCGATGACATGGCACCGATGGACGTGTCAGCCTACAACCGCGGGCTCGGCGCCGTTACCACGCCGAATATCGACCGCATCGCAAAAGAGGGGCTAATGATCTCCGATTATTACGCCCAACCGAGCTGTACTGCGGGCCGCGCGGCGCTCATCACTGGACAATATCCGATCCGTACCGGACTCACGGCAGTCGGGCAGCCTGGCGCGAAAGTCGGCCTGCAGGACTCCGACGTCACCATGGCCCAGTTGTTGAAGGCCGAGGGGTACGCGACCGGCATGTTTGGCAAATCGCACGTCGGCGACCGCAATGAGTACCTGCCGACAGTACACGGGTTCGATGAGTTCTACGGCTTTCTCTATCACCTCAACGTGATGGAGATCGCTGAAATGACTAACTTCCCGAAAGACCCGAAGTTCCCCGGCATTCCCCGCAACATGATTCACGCGGTCGCTACCAGCTTGAATGACACCACTGACGACCCGCGCTGGGGGCGTGTGGGCAAGCAGAAGATCACGGACGAAGGACCGCTCACGATCGAACGGATGAAGACCATCGACGACACCTTCACCGACATGTCGATCGACTGGATCAAGAAGCAGAAGGCAGCCAACAAGCCGTTCTTCCTGTGGTTCAACCCTTCGCGCATGCACCAGAAGATTCACGTCAGCAATCAGTGGTTGGGCAAGAGCGGGCACACCGAATACACCGATGCCGTGATGCAGCTCGACTCGCTGGTTGGCAAATTGCTGGATTCACTCGATCAGGAGGGGTTAAGCAAGAACACTATCGTCCTGTTCACCTCCGACAATGGCGTGAACCTCTCGCATTGGCCGGACTCTGGCGCTGCGTCGTTTCGCGGCGAGAAGGGGCTGACCTGGGATGGCGGCTTCCGTGTGCCAATGCTGGTCCGCTGGCCCGATCACATCAAGCCTGATACCTGGACCGGAGAGTTCATGACATCCGAAGACTGGCTACCCACTCTGATGGCTGCCGTCGGCAAACCGGACGTGAAATCCCAGCTACTAACTGGCCTTTCCGTCGGCGGCAGGACATTCAAGAATCACCTCGATGGCTACAATCAGCTCGATATGCTGACAAAGCCCGATGGCAAGTCCCAACGGCATGAATTCTTCTACTTCGCCGAAACCAGCATGAACGCGGTTCGCGTGGACCAATGGAAGATACACACGGCCATCAAGGACAAGTGGATGGAGGCAGCCAAGGAGATCCCCGGCGGGCTCGTGATCGACATCAAGGTCGACCCGTACGAGCGCTCTCCCGAAACCGGCGACCATTTCCGCTGGCAACAGCAGCGGAGCTGGATCATTCCAATCATGGCACCGTATATCGAAGCGTTTCAGAAGAGCATGAAAGACTACCCGCCTTCACAGAAGGGCGCCGGCGGGATAGGGATGGCTTCCATGGAGAATTAGCCTAAAGCGGCCGTTTGACATTGAGTCGTAAAAGTCGGCTTTTGGGACGCCGTCCACGGAGCGTCGAAGGTCGGCTTCTGGCCCGTCTCGGCCTTCCGTCTATCCAGGAAAGGGGTTACTGGCGCCGACGGCGGCTACCGCCCCTTCTCGGCCAGTCAGCTTCACAGCGCCGAAAGGCCGAGTCGGCCAGTTTTCTGCTGTTCGGTTTCATAGGATCGAGGGCCGTTCCCGACTCCAGAGCGGCCATCGTCGACCAGACCAATGGCCGGCCGCACATCGGCCAACACCGACTTGCGGCCTGGCATCTGCTTTTCAAGTCAGTCTCAGTCTCCCCGTGAAGGGCGGGATGGCCGCGCTGTTTGCCGCGGCGCAAGGTGCCGTAGGGCAGGATGGACACGCGGACATCAGTAGTCGCCGTTGTCCCGCAACAGCGCCGGATTCACCACCCGGATGCTTCGAAACGCAATCTCGATCAAGCCGCGTCTCTCCAGTTTCTTCAGAAGCTCGTTCAATGTCTGGCGCGAGACACCGACCATGGCAGCCAGGTCCACCTGGGACACCTTGACCGTGACAGGACCGGCATGTTGCTGGTCCGGACGCTGTATCCGCAGCAATGCCGCCAGCTTTGCACAAACACGCTCTTCCGGAGAAATCAGTCTTGAATCCGAGACGTGGCGCAGCAAGCCGGCATATCGCTCCGCGATGAACAGCGCAAGGTAGCGGTAGAAACTCGGATCTTCCTTTGCGATTCGCTCGAATTGCGCCTTGGAAAGCGTGAATATCCGGACGTCCGTGTCGGCGATCACTGCCACGGTGGTCTTCTCGTTGGTGACCAGGGCCAATGGGCCAAACCAGAAACCGGGGTCTCCTACGTGATAGAGGTTCTCCTCGCCGCCGACCAGCACGCGCGTAACGCGGACGTGGCCCTCCAATACTGCACTCATCGCTTTGGGTGTACTTCCCTGTGCGGAAACCACCGCCTTCCTTGGGAAGGTGCGCACCGTACCGCGGGAAATGATCTTGTCCTGCAAGGCTGCGGGCAGACTCGCAAACCACGCATTGCTCACAAGGATGCGTCGGAGTTCCTGATCAGTGGCGTCACCGGTAGCGGGCATGGAAAAACGAGATGAGTTGTCGTCCGGGCGACAAGTGCCAGGGCGCTTCAAATGTAGCATGCCCTCGCATGCTGGCCGTGCGGGCCGGGACGCTCTACTACAGCAAGGAGACGAGTCGTGAAGCAACATTCTGGTTCGGGATCGGTCAGGTCGACCGCGTGCCATCCATTCCGCCGCCGAATCGCGATGGCACTGGCGTTCGCCGCTGCGTGTGGCACAGTTGGCACGGCAGCCGCGCAGTCGCCGCAGTCGCAGCAATCGAAGTCTGGCGGGACTGCAGTCGTCGATGCTATCAGGGACCCGATTCCCGGCCCGCGCAATTGCTTCTGGTCGCGTGGCCCGGTCAGTGCCGATCCGTACATCAATATCGCATATCCCGATGCCGGCACGTTTTACTGGGGCGCGACGTTCTCGATTCCTGAGGGCGCGAGGCTTTCCATGGAAGGCAATTTTCCGCACTCGCGGTATATGTCGCTGATCAGCTATGACGGCGCCGGCGTTCCCGTCGAATCCGTCGCCGACTATCTGATCAAGCCCGCAACGGGTGCGGTGAATCCTTTCCTGCCCGGGGCAAATCGCAACGCAAAGGCGCGAGGCTACTCGCTGGATGTCCTCGACGCAGCGCCTCCGGCCGACCAGCCTGTGGGCATGAACTTGCTTGGGCAGCAGCGCTCGATATTGCATGCTCCGAAGTACGGACCCGGCCAACAGCAGGTTCTCTATCGCATCTATGCGCGAGACAAAGGAGTGGACGAGACAGGAGGCGTCGGACTGCCTGTTCCCGTGCTAACACTCGCAGATGGCCGGGTACTCAGGGGGGATGCGGCGTGTCCCGCATTGCGCACCCGGCAGCCGCTGCAGATCGATCCGGCAGCGCTCGCGGTCCCGATGGAGAAGTACCACGAGCTTGTTGCCACCGCCCGCGAGGTAGGCAAGGAGAAGCACCAGCCTGCGTTTCCGGCAACCAGCCCCCCTACTTGGTTTATCCAGTACGACCGAGAATATCTGTACAGCCTATACACCGGGAAGCCACTGACCAGCCCGAAGAAGAGCACCGGGGGCTTCTATCCGAACCTCGACAACCAGTACATCCGCACTATTGTCAACCGCAAGCTTGGCAAGGTGTTCGTCATCCGCGCCGAGGCGCCGACAACGCCTCGCACAGCCAACGGTGATGCCGTGATGGGCACGGGCGAGCTTAGGTACTGGTCCATGTGCTCAAATCAGGGCTTTGCCAATACCCGCGTCAATGGCTGCGTCTACGACGAGCAGGTTCCGGTTGGTCCGGATGGCTTCTACACGATAGTAGTGAGCCGGAAGGAAGACCGTCCACGCAACGCAACGACACAGTGCGGCATTGCCTGGCTGCCGATGGCGGATGACGGAGATGGCGCCGAAGACGCTGATGTCACGGTGGTGCAACTGCGGCACATGCTTGGGACGACAGACTTTCCCCACGCGGTACAGGCCATTTCGAAGCCGGGCGATGAACGCAAAGTCATGGGCGACTATTACCCGGCGGGCCGCTACATGTCGACCTCGGCCTTCGAGATCGCGGTGCCTTGCATGCAGGACAAGCACTAATCAGCTGCCGTGCTGGCGGAGTTCTTTCGGAGCAGTCGGTCGCTGGCGACATCGCGGAGCCAGCGGCCGGCGAGCCCGCCACTACTTCAAAGCAGAAACAGTACGGCATGGCGACGCGCATATGCGGATGCGCTGGCAAACGCCTACGCCACATCGCTTTCGCTCGGCAACGGCCAGCCGCTTTTCGTTCGATGCCGCGATCAGTTGGCTAGATCGCCGCAACGTCGTCGTCGACGTATGGGGCGTTTTACCGACAGATTGGTCGTCACACGCGTAAGAGCCAACGTTGCTACCGACCAAGGGGCGCCCGCTCAAAACGCCGTCGTTGGCCGGCTACTGTCTGGAGGGGAAACTCAGCCTGACTATTCAGATGGCAGCTTTGGGCCGGTTTCCGCCCTCAGCCTATCCGCGCCTAGGCTTCCAGGCGCTAGAGGCTTCTACCGACCCATCTCTGCCGGTTGAACTTCGTTTAGCAGACGACCGGAGTCACAACTAAACCGGCCATCGAGATTGAAAAGGCCAATGACTCAAAATGGCCGAACTCTGCCCTCCCCGGAAGTTGGCGATAAGCCTTCTTTCTGACGCCCCTTACCGGCCCTCGCCCTATCCAGGGTCCACTCATTCGGAGTCCAGCAGTTTCATGCTATCCAGGATCTTCGGCGGATAGTGCAGCACGTGAGTCACGTGGTCCGCCGCGAAATCCTTGAGGGGCCGTTACCTCGCGCGGATGGCAAGGCCAATGCCATGGACAGGAGTCTGTCCGCACGCCGGCGCGATGCCGACGCTGCCGCTCACTCGTCTTCCGCCTTGCTCATCACCACATTTGGCACTGCCGCGGCGGGAGCAGTCACGAACGCCGCCTGGCGCGGCTTGTCGATGCTGTAGCGCAGGCGCCCCGTCTCGATATAGAAGCGCAGGTTGCGATTTTTCATCAGATAGAACAGGCCGACGAGCGCCGCGGCAAAACCCGAAGCCGCTCCAACACCCAGCGCCCAGCGCGGACCAAAGCGGTCCGCCACCCACCCCACCACCGGCGCGCCAAGCGGCGTGGTGCCCAGTGCAATGGCCAGCAGGATGGCGATTACCCGGCCACGCATCGCCGGCTCGGTCGAGATCTGCACGAGGCTATTGGTGGACGTGGTGAACGTCTGTGTCGATGCACCGATCACCGCCAGCGTCAGGCCGAACAACACCGCATTCGGCATCAATGCGCCAAACATGCAGCCCACGCCAAAGATGGTTGCGGCACCGACCAGGATCGCCATGCGCGGGCGTGCCCGGCGCGCGGCCAGCAGCGTGCCGGTAACGGACCCTATCGCCATGGTCGAACTCAGCAAGCCGTACTGTCCCGCACCGGCATGAAATGCACTGACCGACATCGTCGAAATGAAGATCGGGAAGTTCAGGCCGAAGGTGCCGATCAGGAACAGCATGAACAGCGCCGCCTTCAGGTCGGGGCGTTTCCACACGTACCTGAAGCCTTCCAGAAAGCTGCCGCGTGAGCGCTGCGCGGGCGGCTTCAGGTGCAGCTCGTGCTGACGCAACATGCGCAGCGCGCCGATCACCGGGACAAACGACAGCGCATTGATCAGGAATACCCATCCCGTGCCAATCGATGCAATGAGCAGACCCGTGATCGCAGGGCCAATCATCCGCGCCCCATTGAACGAAGTGGAGTTCAGCGCAACGGCATTGGGCAGGTCCTCCTCGCCGACCAGATCGGAGACAAAGGTCTGCCGCGCTGGGGCGTCGAACGCGGTGACGCATCCGAGCAGCAATGCGAACACATAGACATGCCACAGTCGCACCAGGCCAGTGACGGTCATCAGGCCCAGCCCAAGCGCCAGCAAACCCATGGCTGTCTGCGTGATGAACAGCAGTTTGCGGCGGTTGAAGTGATCGGCCGCATAGCCGGTAAGCGGCAACAGCAGCATCTGGGGGCCAAACTGCAGCGACATCACGATCCCGACGGCAGTCGCGTTGTGATGCGTGAGTTCGGTGAGCACGAGCCAGTCCTGCGCCGTGCGCTGCATCCACGTGCCGATGTTGGACACGATCGCGCCACTCGCCCACACCCGGTAGTTGAAGTTGCGCAGCGAACGGAATGTACGAGCCACGGACGTGTTCCCTATGAATCTATCGTGTTGACGTCACGGCGCGACCAGCCGCTTGAGAAGCTCGATGCCGGTTGCGAGTTGCTGCTGTTCGGCAGCGGTGAAACGACTCTGGATGGCGCGGTAGAGCCAGTCCTCGCGCGCCGCGCGGCTGGCTTTGACTTTCTGGCGGAAGGCCGGGGTCAGCGAGAGAACAGTTTGCCGACCGTCGTTTGGATCGGGCGCGCCGCTGACGGCACCCGCGGCCTTCAGGACTGTCAGCGTCTCGCCCATCGATTGCGGACGCACATCCAGGGCGCGGGCGAGTCCGGCAACCGTTGCCGGGCCATCGCGCTCGAGCAGATGCAGCACCTGGATCTGCGAAGGCGTGAAATCACCGGCCCTCGCCTCTTCGCGCAACCTTCGGCGCAGCGTGCCAATCAGGGCGCGCAGGTCTTCGGCCGTGGCGTGCGCCAAAGCGTCACTTGCTGAAGGAGGACTCTTGCTCATGGCATGCAACTAGAAAGGTTACCTTGCAAGGTTACCTTCCTAACTGGGACAGGTCAAATCGCGCCTCAGGCTGCCAGCAATGGGACGTCAACTGCCATGCAGAACGCCAGCGCGCGCAATGCCCCGGAAAGACCAGCAAGGGCGAATACCGAACGTTTTGTTGGGCCCATGCATCTAGACTGAGCGGTCCGGTCAGGCTAGGATTTTCGGAAAATTACCCACTTGAAGAGGAGGAGACGATGCTGGCTGTTGTTGCGCAGATCAAAGTGAAACCCGGTGCCGAGGCTGAGTTCGAAAAGGTCGCAGCCGAACTGGTGGCGGCATCCCGGCAGGAGGAAGGATGCCTTGAGTACACGCTCTGGCGGACCGCTGAAACCGGGCTTTACGCATTCACCGAGAAATATCGCGATGCCGATGCGGTCGACGCGCATCGGAAATCGGAGCACTTCCGCTCCATCGGCAAAGCAATGGGCGCGTTCATGGATGGCCCGCCCAACGTACTGCGCCTGTCCTCAATCTGATCGACTACGATCCGGCGAACGTCCATGATTGCGTCGACGACCCGATTCCAGGGTCGTCGCCATCCCGGATGAAACTCCTGAAGCCCCGCGCCGTCCAATGCTTTTTGGAAGACATCGGACAATCATCATGCATCGGGTAGTTTTCAGCGCAATTGGACTGGTACTTCTGCTTGGCGCCATTCAGGGATGCGCGTCGTCAAGCGCCCCGGGAGGCCGGGAATCAAGCGTCACCGTGTACGGCACCGTGGATGCCGGCGTGAGCGTGACGCGCGACAAGTGACCCCTGCACGTGCCGAATCAGGCACACCCCTCAGTTTACAAGGAAGGCTGAGCCAGTAACGCCAAGGCATCGGTGAGTGAGAGCACCGTCGTACGCGATTCGAATGCCGTGGCAAATAGATGATCGTGGACGACCGGATCCGGGTCGTAGCAGCAGTCCTTCACCGTGAACAGCCGGAAGTCCGCATCGCTCGCATGCGCCACCGACGACAGCACCACCCCCGTCGACGCGATGCCAACCATGATCAGCGTGTCGATCCCCCGGGCGGAAAGCCGCACCTCCAGGTCAGTGCCGAAGAACACGCTGGCGCGATGCGCGAGGATCAGCGGTTCGTCGGCCCGCTGGCCGAGTTCCGGCGAGATCTGGTCATTGACGAACAGGCCAAGCTGCTTGATGACCTGCCCGTTCCGGTTCAACGGACTGACTTCCGGATACCCCGCGCTGAAATGAATCTTGGCGAAATAGACGCCGACGCCCACCGCTCGTGCGGCATCGCACAGCCTGCGTGTATTCGACAGCAGAGCCGGCGCGACGGACGGGAACAACTCCAGAATATCGGTCTGGTAATGCATGACCACCAGCGCGGTTCGCGCAGGCTCGATTACCGGAATCTGCATGATCATCCTTTCTGGCCTCGGGTTGATGGCAAACCGCTTCGATGCTGCGCCCGTCGGGACCAATGACGAACGCCGCTTGTTAGTTCGCGTGGTAGTTCGCGTGGTAGTTCGCGTAGTGGTTCGCATGGTAGCGCGGGCGTGGACCAAGGGCACCGTTGTCCTTGCTGCCAGCGCCCTATGCCGCGCGATTCATCGCTGACGCCGAATTTGACGTGATCAAACATTGGCGCTCCTGAAGCGTCTGGGCCTTCGCGAAATTCTGCGTACTGTATCCCATCAAGGCCGCGCAACGATGTGCGCCGTGCGCCTGCCGTGCGCCTGCTGTGCGCCTGCTGTGCGCCTGCTGTGCGCCTGCTGTGCGCCTGCTGTGCGCCTGCTGTGCGCCTGCTGTGCGCCTGCTGTGCGCCTGCCGTGCGCCTGCCGTGCGTCAGTGGCACTTCCTTCGATCCATCGTCGGAATCGTCTGACGCACCTTTCGGAGCCGCCCTTCTGCTTCCCTCCCCCACCGCGAACCTAACCTTGATGCATGGGCGCACAGCCCTGCCCCCGCCGCCGGGCAGCAACGGGAGGGCCCGGCGGATCCGATTGAATCCACTTTGAACAGGAGCTCGAACGTGATGAGTAAATGGCTCTCGGCAGTAGTGTGTTCGATGCTGGTTGCCACGCCCGCAGGCATGGCACTGGCGCAAGCCCCGGCAGGATCGAAGGCCGATCACGAAGCTGCAATCAAGCAGGCGGATGCCGACTACAAGGCAGCATCCGCGAGATGTGACGGCATGAAGGACAACGCGAAGGACGTGTGCAAGCTGGAGGCCAAGCGAGATCGTGACGTGGCCAGGGCTGACGCGGATGCGCGCCACGAAGGTACCGAAAAGGCCCACGCCAAGGCCATGAAAACCAAGGCCGATCGAGACTACGACGTGGCGAAGGAAATGTGTGACGACAAGAAGGGCAACGAGAAGGACGTCTGCGTGAAGGATGCCAAGGCCGCGCATGAGCGGGCCGTGGGCAGCGCGAAGATCGAGAAGGCCGCAGCCACCGGCAGCCCCGAGGAAGTCGCGCAAGCGCGCCGTGCTGCCCAGAAGGACAACCTTGACGCGGCATACGAGGCTCGCAAGGAACGTTGCGATGCGATGTCCGGCGACGCCAGGAGCCAGTGCCAGGCCGATGTCGCCGCCAAGTTCGGCAAGTAATCAACCGTCAATCATCACCTCCGCCAATTGCTGGCGTGTTCCCGGGGCGGCGTCCGTATGTCCGCACCAGGAACTTCACTCAAGGAGTCAGATATGAACTGGGATCAGATCGAAGGTAAGTGGGAACAGGCCAAGGGCAAGGTCAAGGAACAGTGGGGCAAGCTCACTGACAGCGATATCACGCAGATCCGCGGTAAGCGGGACCAGCTTCTCGGCCGCATCCAGGAACGTTATGGCTGCACCAAGGAAAAGGCCGAGGATGAGCTGAAGGCATGGGAGCGTGACGTCCACTGGTAACCCATCGCTTGCAAGAAAGAAGGGCGTGCCACCCGGGCACGCCTGTTTCCGGGAGTCACCATGACCATGGTTACCAGTGCGGGACCCCTCATATCGTTGATCGCTGGCATCCTCATTCTGATCATGCCGCGACTGCTCAACTACATCGTCGCCATCTACCTCATCGTGATCGGTCTGCTCGGGTTGTTCGGCGGACATCTACGCTAAGAGGCACTATCAAAATGATTCTGGCGTCGTTGCGCGGCCTTGCCGTACCACTTGTACTGTCTGCGGCCCCGCGCCTAGCCAGAACCGCTTCGCTTCATTTTGATAGCGCCTCTAACGGCGCCGTAGTGAAGGTTGGCCGTCCCGGAGCAAGAGATGGCCGGACACGTCAGCCGCGCAAATACGCCACGGCCCCCGACCCGGCCACGCGCCCGCTCGCAAAACAGGCCGTCAGCAGATAGCCGCCGGTCGGCGCTTCCCAGTCCAGCATCTCCCCCGCGCAAAACACGCCCGGCAATGCGGTCAGCATCAGTCGGTCATCCATCGCCTCGAAGCGGACACCGCCCGCCGTGCTGATGACTTCGTCGATCGGCCGCGCGCGAACGAGCCGCAGCGGCAATGCCTTGATGGCTGCCGCCAGCGTCACGGGGTCGTGCATCGCTTCCTTCGTCAGGACCTCACGCAACATGCGCGCCTTGACGCCGGTAATACCCAGCCGGCTCTGCAGATGGCTCGATACCGAACGCGAGCCGCGCGGCCGGCTTACTTCGGCCGCGACATCCTCCGGGGAGCGCCCCGGCGCCAGGTCCACCGTGATGATTGCGAACCCGTGCGTGTCGATCAGATCGCGAATCGGCGCGGACAGCGCGTATACCAGACTGCCTTCGATGCCGGTCTCGCTGATGACGAACTCGCCCTGCCGCTGCAATGCCGTGCCATCGACCGTCGTGACGCCGATGGCCACCGACTTCACTGGCTCACCCGCATGTTGCGCGCGGAACACTTCGCTCCAGGCGATATCGAAGCCGCAGTTGGCGGGCCGCAGCGGCGCCACGTCAACGCCACGCGCCGCCAGCATCGGCAGCCATGCGCCATCGGAACCAAGACGCGCCCAGCTACCGCCGCCGAGCGCGAGCACAACCGCACGTGCCGCCACCTCGATCTCGCCGTCCCGCGTGGCAAAGCGCAGCACATGCCAGCCGTCGATGGGCGCGCCAAAACCGATCCAGCGGTGCCGCACGTGAATGCGCACCCCGGATTCGCGCAAGCGATGGAGCCATGCCCGCAACAGCGGCGCGGCTTTCATGTCAGTGGGAAATACGCGCCCCGAACTGCCGACAAAAGTGTCGATGCCCAGCCCGTGCACCCAGGCACGCAGTTTGTCGGCGTCGAAGCTGTCGAGCATCGGCCCGATCCGGTCCGCGCGTGCGCCATAGCGGCGCAGGAAGGCTTCCGCCGCCTCGGAGTGGGTGATGTTCATCCCGCCCTTGCCGGCCATCAGGAACTTGCGACCGACCGATGGCATGGCGTCGTAGACGTCCACCGGCAGGCCTTGCCCGGCCAGCATCTCGGCGGCCATGAGACCGGCAGGTCCCCCGCCAATGACAATGGCGCCATCGTGGCGGATGGGTTCTTGGGCAGGAACAGCGGGCATGGAATCGTGGATGACGGAGGGCTGGCGAATTATAAGCGTAGCCACGCCAGCGGCGATCCGTCCGCGCTCGCCGCCTGCTCCCGGGCTGTGGTACCGTCGATTCCCTTCGTCCGCCGCACAATTCCGTCAGGCATCACATGGACAGTCCAACACTCACGTTCGCCGATCAGCAAGCATGGGAAGTCTGGCTCGAAGCCAATGGAGGCACCGCATCCGGCGTCTGGCTCCGCATCGCCAAGCGATCGGCCGGGGAAGCCACGGTGTCCTATGCGCAGGCGATTGAAAGCGCCCTTTGCCACGGGTGGATCGACGGGCAGAAGCAGGCCGAGAGCGAACACTATTGGCTCCAGCGCTTCACGCCGAGGACTGCAAGGAGTATCTGGTCCAGGATCAACAAGGAAAAGGCCGAAGCGCTGATCGCCGCCGGGCGAATGCGTCCAGCCGGGCTTCGTGCCGTCGAGCAGGCCAGACGCGACGGACGCTGGGAGGCCGCCTATGCATCCCCGAGCAAGGCGACCGTGCCCGACGATCTGCAGCAGGCCCTCGACGCCAACCCCAAGGCCAGGAAATTCTTCGCCACCCTGAACAGCCAGAACCGCTTCGCCATTCTGTTCAGAATCCAGAACGTGAAGAAAGCCGAAACGCGCGCCAGAAAGATTGCCCAGTTCATCGAGATGTTGAACAAGGGGGAGAAGATCCATCCCTAATCCCGACGGCGGCACCAGGGCAACGCTAGGTCAGCGCCCGCAAACCCTGCAACACCGTCGGCACCAGTTCGGACACCGTGGGGTGGATATGCACCGCGCGACTGATGGTCGTGTAGGGAGCCCCGGCGTACATCACGTCGAGCAGTGAGTGCACCACCTCGTCGCCGTTCAGGCCGAGGATCGCAGCGCCCAGCAACAGCCGCGTGTCGGCGTCGACGAGTATCTTCATGAAGCCCTGGCTTTCGCCCTTCTCCACGGCCCGCCCGACACGGCTCATGGGCCGCGTGCCCACCAGCACCTTGCGCGTTGACTGCCGCGCTTCCCGCTCCGTCATGCCGATGCGGCCCAACGGCGGGTCGGTAAACAAGGCATAGGCCGGAATGCGATCCGTCACCGCGCGCGGATCGTTATCGAGCAGATCGGCCGCGACGATCTCGTAGTCGTTGTAGGACGTATGCGTGAAAGCGCCCCGGCCGTTGCAGTCGCCAAGCGCCCAGATGCCGGGGACGCTGGTGCGCAGTTGATCGTCCACCTTGATGTAGCCCCGGGCATCCGTCTCGATACCTGCCTTGTCGAGCCCCAGATCGTCCGTATTGGGCACGCGCCCGACGGCCATCAACAGGTGCGAGCCGTGAACTTCAGGCGCCCCGCCCGCGCAATCGAGCCCGACGGCAATATGGTCACCGTCCTTGCGCGCGCTCAGACAGTTGGCGTCGAGCCGGACCTCGATGCCCTCGCGTTCGAGGATCTCCCGCACGGCTTGCGACACGTCCTCGTCTTCCCGCTGAATCAGCCTCGGGCCTTTCTCGACGATGGTCACCCTGGCCCCGAACCGCCGGTACATCTGGCCGAATTCAAGGCCGATGTAGCTGCCGCCAACGATGATCAGATGCTCCGGCAGGAAGTCGACTTCCATCATGCTTGAGTTGGTCAGGTATGACACCTGATCCAGCCCTGGCATCGGTGGAATCAGCGCCCGGCCGCCGACGTTGATGAAGATCTGGTCGGCCTCCAGCAACTCCCCATTGACCCGCACGCCGCGCGCGTGCTCGAAGCGGGCGTGCCCCTGATGGACGGTGACGTTGTCCAGCCCGCGCATCCACTGCTCCACGCCCTGGCTGGACCTGCCCGAGATTTCGTCCTTGCGTGCCTTTACCTGCCTCATGTCGACCGCGACCGGCCCACCGATGGTCACGCCGTACTCGGCAGCCCGCCGCGCCAGTTGCGCGGCGTACGCACTGGCGATCAGCGCCTTGGTAGGGATGCAACCGGTGTTCACGCAGGTACCGCCAAACCGCCCGCGCTCGATAACCGCCAGCTTCTTGCCCGCGCCGGCCAGCCGCGCCGCGAGTGCGGGGCCGGCCTGTCCGGTGCCAATGATGATCGCGTCCAATCTCTGAGCCATCACGATTCTCCTTGCCGGGTACCGTGCTCGCCACCGGGCGAACCACGAAAATGGGCGCCTCCGCGACATCACCCGGGCCGCCAGCGCCAGGACCGCGCGTGCCCGATGATTCCCGGAAGCCAGATCCGAGCATAGTGGACGATCCAGACGTTCGCCGGCCGCGTTGCAGCGGCCAAGTGCCGCCCGCTTCCGGGTTTCCCCTCAATCTTGGGTATGAAGCGCGGTGCGACAATCCAGCCTGATCGCCCGAAGCAGGCGTCGCGGCGAGGCAATGATCGCAGGCCAACCCAAGGGAGAAGAATATGCGTCGTCTTGCCGTTTTTTCCGCCGTCCCGGTCGCTTTTGCTTGCGGCTATCTTGTCGCCCACATCGACCTGCCGCATGCCCACGCCCAAACCCCGCCGGCCGCGCTGGCGCCCCTGATCGTCAACCTGGCGGCCATGAGCGACGAGGCCATCGGCCCGCAAGTGCCCAACATGGGCACACTGCGCACCAAGGGGCTGGTCAACACGCCTTCCGGAACCATCGCCGTGCAGTCGGGCAATGTCCCCAAGCACTACCACAACAGCGCCGACGAGATTCAGTACATCATCTCTGGCAAGGGCGTCTTCTGGCTGGGCGATGAAAAGCGCGAGGTCGGCCCCGGTGACCTGATCGTGATTCCCAAGGGCACCGCGCATGCGGGCTCGATCGCATCCAGCGGCGAGTTCAAGGCCTTGGCCATCAAGCTGCCGCCTCAGGCCGCCGGCGATACCCATCTGCTGCCCTGAATGCTGACTTGAATCCGCGGCCGCCTGGCGGCCCTGACCCCGCAACCTGCCGGCGCCGCATGTGCGGCGCCGCTCATATCTGGCCCTCTAGGCCATTGTCCGGCAAGGCAACTCCCCATAAATTCCCGGAGGAGACCTATGCCGCTTTCCTGGAGCCGCCAGCACATGATTCGCGACCTGATCGAGTCCACCCCCGCCCCGGGCGATCGTGCCGACGTATGCATCGTCGGCGCCGGCGCGGCCGGCATCCTGCTTGCCGTGGAACTGGCCCGCCATGGCCGGCGCGTGGTGATGCTGGAAGGCGGCGGCGAAGACATCGAGCAGGCCTCGCAGGACACCTATCGCAGCGAGATCGCCGGCCTTCGCCACCATGGCATTCACGATGGCCGCTTTCGCGCCATCGGCGGCTCCACCACGCGATGGGGTGGCCAGATTCTGGAGTTCGATGCCATCGACTTCGAGCAGCGCCCCTGGGTGGAAGGGAGCGGCTGGCCCATCTCCAAGCGGGAACTGGCCCCGTACTATCAGCGCGCGATCGAACTGGAAGGACTCGCCAGCGCGTCGCTTGAGGACGCGACCGTCTGGCGCGAACTGGGACTGGCGCAACCGGTGTTTTCGAATCTCGACACGTTCCTGACCCGCTGGTGCCCGGAAACGAACTTCTCGAACCTCCACGCCAGTACCCTGCGCAACCATCCACTGGTGACCGTGTGGCTACATGCCAATGCCGTATCCCCCATCGTGGAAGGCACCCATGTTCGCGGCGTCCGATGCAGGACGCTGCAAGGCAAGGAAAGCACGTTCCGCGCGGACCGCTTCGTCTGGTGCATGGGTGGCATCGAAAGCTCGCGGTTCTTTCTGCAGCCGGAGCTGACGCAAATGCCGTGGCAACGCAACGCGCTGCTGGGCAGGCATTTCCAGGACCACGTGGTCTGGCATACATGGCTCGACGTGACGAACCGGCGCAAGTTCCTGGACGTGTTCGGCAACGTGTTCAGTCGGGGCTACAAGTACCAGCCCAAGATCCGGCTTTCGCGCTCGCTGCAGCAGCGCTATCGCACGCTCAACGTCGCCGCGCAGATCTCCTTCGAAAGCGAGTCCGGCGAGATCCAGGCACAGATCAAGACAACGGCCAAGAAGCTGTTGCGCGGCCGCGTTGGCGAAGTCACGGGCGGCGAGATTGGCCGGCTCGTCCGCCATGCGCCACTGCTGGCGCGTCAGAGCTGGAGCTACGCGGTGGCGCGCCGCGCGTATGTGCCGCCGGACGCCCGCATCGGGCTGCAGATCCAGTGCGAGCAGTCGCCACGCACGGACAGCGCGATCCGCCTGTCGAACTCGCGCGACAGCCTGGGCCTCTGCCGCACAAGGCTCGACTGGCGCATCTCCAATCACGAGGTGGATACGATCCGGGCCTTCGCGAAGGTCGCGCAGGACTCGCTGGCGGGCATCGCGCGCGTGTCCGACCCGAGTCTGTCAGAGGCCCCCGATGACAGTATCCGGGCCACCTGCGACGACATGAACCATCACATGGGCGGGATGCGCATGTCGGCCAGCGCCAGTGACGGCATCGTCGACCTCGACCTCAAGCTGCATGGCATGGACAACGGCTATGTATGCTCCGGCGCGGTATTCCCGACCTCGAGTTTCTCCAATCCGACGCACACCGTACTGGCACTGGCCGTACGGCTGGCCGAGCATATCGGGCGTCGCTGACATGGATCTGGCGTCTCCATCACGCCACCGCAACCGATCAACCTCCAAGGACTTGTCGATGGAAATCATCCCGTTCGCCAACACCGGCCGCCAGACCACCCGGCTCGGCTTTGGCGGCTCAGGCATCATGGGCGCGCTGGACCGCCGCCAGTCGCTGTCCATGCTCCGGGCGGCCTACGACGCCGGTGTCCGCCATTTCGATACGGCGCCGATGTATGGCTATGGCGAGGCAGAAAGCTGCCTCGGCGAGTTCCTGCGGGAGGTACGCGGCCAGGTGACCATCACGACCAAGTTCGGCATCCCGCCTCCGGACAGCAACGCCGTCACGCGCCTGGCGCGCGTGGTAGCGCGGCCGGTGCTGCAGACGTTTCCGGGCCTCAAGCAGATGCTGCGCAAGACCGTGATACCGATACCTGGCACATCCTTCTCTCCGGTCACCCCCTCCGAACCGAATCCCATCTTCACCGCACGCCAGGCGCGTGAATCGCTGGAAGCCAGCCTCGCCACCCTCGGCACCGACCATATCGACCTGTGGCTGCTGCATGAAGTCACCGCCCAAGACCTGACGGCGCGCGACGGCAACCACGAGCTCCTGCGTGTCATGGAAGACGCCGTGCGCGACGGCAAGATCGGCACGTTCGGCGCTGGCTCCCATCGCGACCAGATTCCCGAACTGGTCCGCACCCAACCCGCCTTCTGCCGCGTGGCGCAGTTCGAATGGTCGGTATTCGATCCGGCCATTCCCGATACCCCCTATCCGCGTATCCATCACCGGGCGCTGAACCAGCACCTGCCGTTGCTTGTGGCGTGGCTGCAGGCCAGCCCGGCCACCTGCCTGCGCTGGTCCACCGAGGTCGGCGCCGATCTCGCCAATGCCCGCGTGCTGGCGCAACTCATGCTCAAGGCCGCGCTGGTCATGAACCCGGCCAGCGTGATCCTGTTCTCGTCGAGGCGGCCGGAACACATCCTGGCGAATATCGACGCAGCCGAGGACACGTCACTGGACCAACCGGCACGCCGGCTTCACGCGCTATTCCAGCGGGAGCGTCCACCTGTCCCCGCCTAGGCACCTGATCCCGTCCTGATCCCATCTTGATCCCCCAATCCGCTCCCAGATTGGCTCGCTGATCCCGAGCCAGGTCATTCCCCTAGGGTCCACGCCTCGCTCGCCGGCCCGGTTTCACCACCCCCCGCCACTGCTCCCACCACCACAACAAGGCTGGCGGCCCCAGTGCCTGCTTTGCCACTTGTGACACCCACTCCATTTCCCCACCCACCCAACCCCATATGGGTGGCTGTTCTCTTGAACGCAATTTGATGTACTGCGCACCGGCCATGAGCTTTTCGCGCGTGCGCGCCGGCTCGGCGACCCAACAAGCCGCATACAGGAGACAGATGTGACCCAAAATGAAAAGCTCGCCGGCGACACGCCGGCGGTGGCGGCCTTCGACTACATCATCATCGGCGCAGGATCGGCCGGGTGCGCCGTAGCGGCGCGGCTGGCCGAGGATGCTGGCGTGACCGTGGCCCTGCTCGAAGCTGGCCCGACCGATCATCACTTCAGCGTCTGGACGCCGGTGGCCGTTGCCGCGATCGTCCCGAAAGCCGGTCCGCGCAACTACGCCTATCGCACCGTACCGCAGCCGGGACTCGACGGCCGGCAGTCCTACCAGCCGCGCGGGCGCGGCCTGGGCGGCAGTTCGTCGATCAATGGCATGGTCTATATCCGTGGCCACCGCAGGGACTACGACACCTGGGCGCAACTGGGCTGCCATGGTTGGGGCTATGACGATGTGCTCCCCTATTTCCGTCGCAGCGAAACCAACCATGCGCTCGATGACCGGCACCACGGCAAGGACGGCCCGCTGCACGTCAACGAGCTGCGCACGCCCAACCCGTTTTCCGCGCGCTTCATCGAGGCCGCGATGCAGGCCGGCATCCCGTTCAACCGCGACTTCAACGGCGCGGAACAGGACGGCGCCGGCTACTACCAGGTCACGCAGCGCAACGGCGAGCGCTGGAACAGCGCGCGCGCCTACCTGCACCATGGCGATGCCAACGATGGCACCTTCAGCGGCGGCCGCCGCAACCTGACAGTCTGGCCCGACACGCAGGTGCAGCGCATCGTGTTCGAAGGTCGCCGCGCGGTCGGCGTCAGCATCACGCGCGCCGGCGTCACGCAGGTGCTGCGCGCGCGCCGCGAAGTGATCGTCAGCGGCGGCGCCTTCAATTCGCCGCAGCTTCTGCTCGCATCCGGCATCGGCCCGGCTGCCCATCTGCGCGATCTCGGCATCGACGTCGTGCACGACCTGCCCGGCGTGGGCGAAAACCTGCAGGACCACCTCGACATCGCCGTTTGCCGTCAGGTGTCATCGCCGCAGCTTTTCGGATACTCGCTGCGCGGCGCGGCCAGGATGCTGGGCCAGTGGCGCCAGTATCGACGCGACCGCACCGGCATGTTCAGTTCCAACCTTGCCGAAGCAGGCGCCTTCCTGCGCAGCCGGCGGGACCTGGCCGAGCCCGACCTGCAGTTCCACTTCGTGCCGGGGCTTTCCCCGACGCACACCGGCATGCGACGCCGCGATCTCAAGCATGGCTTCACCGGCCTGGCCTGCCTGCTGCGCCCCGAAAGCCGCGGTCACGTGCGGCTGAACAGTGCCGACACCCGCGACGCGCCGCTGATCGATCCGCGCTTCCTTTCCGCCGAATCGGACATGGCGGGCATGGTCGCCTGCTTCCGCCTGATGCGCCGCATCTTCGCGCAGCCGGCGCTGGCTTCCGCGCAAGGCCGTGAACTGCTCACCGAGGAGATCGGCCCCGGCGACGGCGACGAAGCCGCCATCCGCGCGTATGTGCGCCGTCATGCGGATTCGGTCTTCCACCCGATCGGCACCTGCAAGATGGGCGTGGATGCGATGGCCGTGGTCGACCCGTCCCTGCGCGTGCACGGCGTGGAAGGCCTGCGCGTAGTCGATGCCTCGATCATGCCGACGCTGATCGGCGGCAACACCAATGCACCCGCCATGATGATCGGCGAGAAGGCCGCCGACCTGATCCGCTCGGGCGCCTGATGACCACCACCTCTTCCCACCTGGAGCATTTGATGCGCTGTTCCACCCGCTTCGCACTGACCGCCATCGCGGCCAGCCTGATTGCCACGACCGCCTGCGCTAATGGCCCCGCTGTTGGCACCGCTGCCGGCCCCGCTGTTGGCCCTGTCGCCGCCTCCGGCCCGGCGCCGAATCCGTTCCTGGCCCAGTCGTACAACAACCAGACTCACTGGAATGACGCCGCCACGGACAGCGTCGGATTCACCGTGCCGCGTGGCAACTTCGAGATTACGCCGGAATCGGTCCAGGTCATTCCGAACGAGTCCGTCAGTCTCCCGCTGGTCATGGACCACGTGGGCGGCAAGGACATCTACTGGTGGTGGGCCGGCTTCTCGCTGCGCAAGGTAACGGTCGAGAACGGCAAGCTGACCGAGATCGCGCGTACCGATATCCCCGTGCGCCTGCCGAACTACACCCCCGTGACGCCGACGGAGCGCCAGGCACAGGCCGAGAAGGTCAAGGCGTTCCTGGCGGCCCGCGACGAGGCTGGCCTGCTCGCCTACATGAAGTCGCAGCCGAACCGGATGGTGTCGTTCGCCGAGGACCAGGTCGCCAACGGCGCGGTCTACGCGGTGCTGGGCCGCGACGATACGTTCTACGGCTGCAGCGGCCGCCAGATCTTCCGTATCGACCAGCTCGACCCGAAATCGCCCGCGTCGGGCATGACGCCGCTGCGCGCCGCCACGCTGCCGGCCAGCCTGTTCGACAACGAGAAGATCAAGCGCGGCAAGACCCGCCTGCCCGCCGATATCCTCTTCGGCATGGGCATGACCTACAACGGCTACCTGGTCGTCAACACGCTCGGTGGCAAGGTCGTTACGCTCGACCGCAATTCGCTGCAGGTCATCGACAGCTACACCGTATCCGGCGCCGACGAGATGTTCATGAACAGCTTCGCCACGGGCCCCGAGGCCGGTGGCGGCGCGGTCTACGTGGCGTCCAACACCACGATGTACCGTCTGGTGGTGGATATCCACGGCAAGATCCACGACGACGAGGCCAGTGGCGCGTGGCACGCCAACTACGACCGTGGCGTAGTAATGCCCGCGCCCAAGATCGCCGACGGCACCGGCTCCACGCCGACGCTGATGGGTTTTGGCCCGGACGAGGACAAGCTCGTGGTCATCACCGACGGCGCGCGCAAGATGCGCATGGTGGCCTTCTGGCGCGACAACATCCCCGCCGGCTGGAAGGCCAAACCGGGCACGCAGTCGCCGCGCATCGCGGACCAGCTGGCGGTGGACATGGGTCCCAAGCTCGAATCGGTCCAGTCCGAGCAATCGGTGTCGGCTTTTGGCGACTACGCGTTCGTGGTCAACAACATCCCGACCAACGATTCGCCCCAGATCGAGCGCGGCGGCGGCTTCACGAGCCTGATCAACGGCGCCACGCGCCCGGGCCCGAGCGGCGTGGCCATGCTCAAGTGGCAGCAGCGCACCCACAACTGGAAGATGCAATGGGTGCGCACGGATGTGTCGTCGATATCGGTGGTGCCGATGATCAGCGGCGGCGGCCGCATGGCGATCGTCGACGGCTACTTCACGAACCGCTGGAACGACCGCTATCACATCGGCATGGATCTGGACACCGGCAAGACCGTGATGACGATCCGCACCGGCACCGATCCGACCTTCAACGGGCTGTACTCGCCCGTCAAGGTCGATGCCGAGGGCCACATCTTCTATAGCGGCGCATTCGGGCTGGTGCGACTGGACACCTCCCGGATGAAGCGCGTGACCGGGGATGCCGTGACCACGGCGCAACGCCAGTGATCCAACACCCGACAACGACAAGGAGACATGCATGAAGACACTCGACAGGTTCTACATCGACGGCCAATGGGTTCCGCCAGCCGCCGCAGCCCGCAGCATGCCCATCGTCAATCCGGCCACGGAAGAGGTTGCCGGTCACGTCACGCTTGGCAGCGCGGAGGATGTCGACCGCGCCGTGGCCGCGGCGCGTGCCGCGTTCCCCGCATGGTCCGAGACCAGCCGTGAAGAACGTCTGGCGTTACTGGAACGGATCACCGCGTTGTACAAGGCACGCTTGGGCGATTTCGCAGAGGCAGTGCGTACCGAAATCGGCGCGCCGGTCAGCCTCTGTAATACGCTGCAGGCCCCGATCGGACTCGCCCATCTGGGCGCCGCCACCGAAACGCTGCGCGCCTTCCAGTTCGAAACCGCCCACGGCAACAACTACGTGCGCCATGAACCGATCGGTGTGGCCGCGCTGATCACGGCCTGGAACTGGCCACTGAGCCTGATCTGCGCCAAGGTGGCCGCCGCGCTGGCCGCCGGCTGCACCATCGTCCTCAAGCCATCGGAAATCGCGCCGCTCGACGCGGCCCTGTTCGCCGAGGTGATGCACGAGGCAGGCACCCCTGCCGGCGTATTCAACATGGTGTTCGGCGATGGTCAGGAAGTGGGCGCGCGGCTTGCCGCCCACCCCGACGTGGATGTGATCTCGATCACTGGCTCCACCCGCGCGGGCATTGCCGTGGCGCAGGCCGCAGCCGCCACGGTCAAGCGCGTGCACCAGGAGCTTGGCGGCAAGTCGCCGCTGCTGATTCTGGACGACGCCGACCTGCAGGCCGCCGTTGCCCAGGGCGTGGGGCACGTGATGCTGAACTCCGGGCAGACCTGCATCGCGCCCACCCGGATGCTGGTGCCGCGCGATCGCTATGACGAAGCCGTGCGCGTGGCGGCCGCCACCTGCAATGCATTGCAGGTGGGCGACCCCGCCGAGCCGGGCACGCGTATCGGCCCCATCTCCAACAAGGCGCAGTACGAAAAGGTCCAGCGCATGATCGGCACCGGCATCGAGGAAGGCGCCCGGGTCGTGGCGGGTGGACCGGGCCGGCCGGACGGGTTGACCCGTGGTTTCTATGCGCGGCCGACCATCTTCGCCGACGTCGACAACAGCATGACGATTGCGCGCGAGGAGATCTTCGGACCGGTGCTGGTCATGATTCCGTACGACGACGAAGCACAGGGGATCGACATCGCCAATGACACGCCATACGGGCTCGCCGCGTATGTGGCATCGGGCGACCCTGCCCGCGCGCGGCGCGTAGCGGCGCGTCTGCGTGCAGGTTCGGTCCGCATCAACGGCGGCCAGGTCGACCTGTCGATGCCGTTCGGTGGGTACCGCGCATCCGGCAATGGCCGTGAGAACGGGGCGCACGGGCTGGCCGAGTATCTCGAAGTCAAGGCCGTGACGGTCTGACCGTACCCGACAAGGAAGAAATCGATAAGGAAGAAAACGGAAAGGGAGCGACGGCGCCGCTCCCTTTTTCGTTCCTGGGTCATCGAGGACGCCGGCTGATCGTCCATCCCACGAACGGGTCCGCGCCAGTGCGATGCCGCATCCAGTCCGTCCGGCACAACATGCACTGATGCGCGCGCGTTTCGCACATGGCGCTACCGCCCAGGCTGCGCCACTGCAGATCGCCCGCGGGACGCAACGCCCCGTGGCCGCCCGCGCGACGGCTGTCGTGACGTAGCCGCTCGCAGTGCGTACACAGCGGCGATTCGCCTGTGGCCGGCATGGCGCGGACGCGCGCGGCGGCCACCGTGGCATCGCCGATATCGAGCCGGCGCGCGGCCTCGCCCCAGCGGCTACGCAATCGGCGCGCGGCGGCCAGGTAAAGCATCCGCACGGCCTCGCCACCGTCGCAGGTGGCGGCCTGACGACATGACTCGGCGTACCGCCTCACATCCAGACCGAACTGCGCCGCCGTGGCAAAGCAGACCACGCGCTGCCGCCCATCGCCGGTTGCCATCCATGCGTCGAACAGTGCAGCCAGTCGGTCCTCGTAGGCTTCCGTGGCACTTGCCTGCGCCAGGGCCATGCGATGCGCGCGTTGCGTCAGGGCGCGTACCTCGCGGCGAAGATCGCCGGCGTCGGGGGTGGTTTGGGCAATACGCTGCGCGCCGGGCATGATGTCTCCTCGATATAGTCAGCCGATTATAGGAACGCGATTCGCCGCCACCGCGCAAACCCGACACGTCCAACCTGATACGGGTGGCTTCGCCCCATGCCGGATTTTGGTCTACTGGCAGGCAGACAAAACCAACTTCGGGAGACAACCATGGGCGTCCTCAGCGGTATCCGCGTCATCGAATTCGAAGCCATCGGCCCCGGGCCGTTCGGCGCCATGCTTCTGGCCGACATGGGCGCCGACGTGCTCCGCATCGACCGGCCCGTGGCCCCCACGGACCTGGGCCCGAAGCGCGGCCCCGGCAAGCGCATCGACGTCACGGGGCGCGGCCGCCGCTCGGTCACCATCGACCTCAAGCAGCCGGAAGGCCAGCAGGCCGCGCTGGAACTGATCGCCAAGGCCGATGTGGTCATCGAGGGATTCCGCCCCGGCACCATGGAGCGCCTTGGGCTGGGCCCCGCCATCGCACTGGCGCGCAATCCACGCCTGATCTACGGCCGCATGACCGGCTGGGGCCAGACCGGTCCGCTGGCCGAACGCGCGGGACACGACCTCAACTACGTTGCGCTGTCGGGCGTGCTGTCGGGCATCGGCCGTGCCGGCGAGGCCCCGGTTCCGCCGCTGAACCTGGTGGGCGACTACGGTGGCGGCGGCATGTTGCTGGCGCTTGGCGTGGTATCCGCCTTGCTCAACGTGCATCGCGGCGGCAAGGGCCAGGTGGTGGATGCGGCGATGATCGAAGGCGCCGCGCAGCTCGGCGCGGTGATCTGGGGCCTGATTGCCTCGGGCAACTGGCGCGAGTCGCGTGGCAGCAACTTCCTCGATGGCGGCACTCCCTGGTACGACAGCTATTGCACCCAGGATGGCCAGTACATGTCGGTGGGCGCCGTGGAGTCGCGCTTCTACGCGGAACTGATCGAGAAGCTTGGCCTGGCCGGCGAGACCCTGCCCGGCCAGCACGACCGCGCCGGCTGGCCCATCCTGCGCCGCCGCTTCACCGAAGTATTCCTGACCCGCACGCGCGATGAATGGTGCGCGATCTTCGACGGCAGCGATGCATGCGTGGCCCCGGTGCTGGGCTTTTCCGAAGCGCCGGACCACCCGCAGCACCGCGCGCGCGGCAGCTTCATCGAAGTGGACGGCGTGGTGCAGCCCGGCCCGGCGCCGCGTTTTCTCGGCACCCCGTCCGAAGTCCGCCGCGCAGCCCCGGCACGTGGCCAGCATGGCGGCGCCGCGCTGCGCGAATGGGGGTTCGACGACGCCGCGATTGCCCAGTTGCGCGCGCAGGGCCTCGGCTTTGCCGAGGAGCAGCCATGAGCGCGCCGATGCTGGTCCTGTTGCCAGCCACCTCGGACACGCCGCACGGCTTCAGACGCGTGCGGTCCAGCCCGGGCTTTATGACGACCTGCGGCGAGTTCTATGTCCACGAGAGCGAGCCAATCCTGGCCACGCGCATCACGACTGCCCACCTGAACGCGCAGGACATCGTCCACGGCGGCTTTCTGGCCACGCTCGCCGATTCCGCGTACGGCGTGGTCCTGCGGCGCACCAACCCCGAACTGATCCCCCGCACGGCGCAACTGAGCGTCAGCTACCTTGGCGCCGTGCGCGAGGGCGACTTCGTGGAGGCACGCGTCACGCTGCACAAGATCGGCAAGCGGCTCGTGAATGGCAGTTGCGATGTGTATGTGGGGGACCGGATGGTGCTGCAGACGACAGCGGTGTTCTCTGTAGTCGCTGCTTAGTCCAGCCCGGTCTGGTCCGCTCCAGTCTGGACCCGGCCGTCACGGCCTTCCATCGTCAGGCGGTACCCGTGCGCAGCGCCCGGTTGCGCACGGCCAGTATGACTTCGTAGCGCGTGGAGACGCCCAGCTTGGCGTAGATCTGGCGCAGGTTCCACTTGACCGTATCGACACTCAGGTTCAATACCAGCGCGATGCGCTTGTTCGACATCGACTGCTCGAGCAGCGCGACGATATCGCGCTCGCGCGGGGTCAGATGCTCCGGATCGCCGTCACGCCTGCGCCGCCGAACCATTGGCAGGCACGTGGCGGGCTGCTGGAGCTGATCTTTCGCGGCGCGCACACGGCCCAGCCAGTTGTCGCGCACCGCGTCGCCCGATGGCTGCACGCAGTCGAGCAGCGCCGGAATGCCCGGCTCGTCGCGCAACATGCGCAACAGGCCAAGCCGCAGCCCCGCCGCCAGCGCCGATTCAAGATGGCGAACCACGAGGTGTGGTCGGTCCAGGGCGGCATTCACACGCGCGAACAGCAGATCGATCAGGACCAGCGCGCCGGCGTTGTCGGAGCGAACCGGCTCCAGCGCGGCCAGCGCCCCGACCGGATTGCCGGCACTCAGCGCCACGCGCACGCGCGACAACGCCGCGATCGTGCCAACCTCCCGGGCGCGCATGTCCGATGCATCCAGCGTGGCGGCCAGCGCCTCGAGCTCGTCCTGCAGCAGGCCAGCATGCCGCAAGTCCCCGGCCTGAATGGCGAATAACACCCGCTGCGCCAGCAAACGCACCTGCACCCGTATCAGCCCCCGCCCCGCCGCTCGGGCCTGCGCTTCTATCAGGGTCGCGCGTGCGCCATGCTGGTCACCGGCCAGCCACTGCAGCCGCGCCTGGCACAGCGTGGCCACGATCATCACGTCCGGCGAGGAGTGATGGGCCAGGTCGAGCCAGCAGGCCAGCATCTCGGCAGCTTCTTCGGCGCGATCCTGTTCGAGCAGGGCGGCCGCGACCGGCACCGCGCATACGCAAGCGCTCACCGAACGCCTGCCGTGAATCTGCTGCGCCATGCGTGCCGCCGGCATCCCGATAGCCTGAGCCCTGCGCGCATCCCCGCGCATCAGCATGGTCAGCGCGGCCGCGCCATGCGCCATCGCCACCAGTTCATCAGGAGGTGCCGCTTCCAGCCTTGGCACCGACGGGAACTCGGGCCGATGCAGCATGGCCCCGCATCGCACCGCCAGCGCGGCGCGAATGTGCTCCAGCGACGGATGCGGCAGTGCATGGCCTCCGAGCCGGGCCAGCCACACATCCATGGCGGCAGGGTCATCCTTCTGGAATGCGATGCTCGCGCGGATCAGCACGACCTGCGCGGCAACATCGTCGCGCCCGGCGAGCATGGCCAACCAGCGCTCCGCATCGTCCAGGCGTGCCGCAACGGTGCAAGCCCAGGCCGCCGCCAGCAGCATGGCGGGCTCGTCGACCACACGTTCGATGCCAGCCTGATCGATCCAGACCGGTAACGCGCGAAGTTGACTCAGCGCCGGCATCGCCGGCATGGCTTCGCGCACGACGTGCGCCACGAGCCCGGCATCGTCGGCACGCATGGCGTGGTCCAGCGCCTCGCCGCTGCTACCCACCCGCACCCATGCGGCGACGGCTCGCCGGTGCAGCGCCAGCCGGTCGGCACCGGCGAGCGGCATCGACCGCCGCAGCCAGTCGGCAAACAGCGGATGGAGCGTATGCCAGCCAGCGTGCGCCCGGGCTGGGCCGATGAAGATGCCCTGCCCGACCAAACTCCGCGCGCATTCGGCGGCGCGCGGCACACCCGTGACATCGGCGGCAAGTTCCGGCGTCCAGCGGTCGAGCCATGCGAGCCAGCGCAATAGCCGCGCCTGTCCCGCGCTCAGCCCTGGCGCGACCACTTCGGTCCAGTACGCGTCGAGCGCCGCGCGCGATTCGTCCGCCGCGCGCCCCCCAGCCAGCATTCGCACACCCGCCGGCCAGCCGCGCGTAGCCTCCAGCAACCGCACGCTCGCGGCTTGGCCCGATTCGGGCGGCAGGCACGCGCGGGTTTCGGCCAGGGTAAAGGCCAGCGATTCGTCGTCGAGTTCGACCACCACGCCCTCCGCCCCAAGCTGGCCAAGACGCAGGGCCGGACGGCAGCGCGTGGCCAGCGCCAGATGCAGGCGCGGCAGGCGCGCGTCGATCAAGGCCTGCAACACGGCCCATGCGCCCGTGTCGCGCAGGTACTCCGCGCCATCGAGCATCAGATAGAGTTCGTCGGGCACGGCGGCCAGCGCCGCGATCAGGGCTTCGGTCGAGTCGTGCCGGGGTGATGGCGACACGTCGCCCTGTATAACACTGGCCACGCTGGCCACGCTGGCCACGCTTGCCTCGATGGCCGCGCAAAGCCGGGCCGGCGCGTCAAGCTCCGGGCCGAGCGAGAGCCAGCCCACGCGCGCGCGCGCCCCCACGAGTTGCTGGCGCCACTGCGCCAACAGCGTGGTCTTGCCATACCCCGGGCTGGCGGCCAGCACCACCAGCGCCGCATGGCGCGCCTCATGCAGCCGCGCCAGCAGCGCATCGCGCATGGCGATGCCGCCGCCCAGCCTTGGCGGCATGAGCTTGTGGGAAGGCACACTGCAATCCATGGACATCCGCTCCGTACCTGCCGGCCCACACTCGCAGACCGCTCGCAGACCGTATGACCAGCAGGATATGCCCGCACGCGCGCGTTGCGGCCGACAGCCACCCTGGCCCACCTGAAGCGGGTGGGAACGACGCAAAGCGCACGGTCGTGCGCTTTTGGTCGTCCCGCGCCACCGGGGGGGCGAGTAGAATCGCTTGGCATCGGGCCTTGCCCCTCCTGCGCGCCGCCGCATCCGGCGCTGGTCAAACCCATGTCCCAGCCTTTTCCCGCGCCGGCTGAATCCGCATCGACCGACGTCTTCGCGGATATCTCTCCCGACGTTTCTCCTGACGTTTCGCCGCTATCGGCTGCGCGCGCGCATCCGCGCGGCACGGCGCGCGTGGTGGCGCGCGAACGGCTGCTTGCCCAGCTCACCGAGGCTCGCCGCCGCCGCTGCATCGTGATCCAGGGACCCGCCGGCTTCGGCAAAACGGCCGTGCTGGTGGCCTGGCGGCTAGACCTGCGCGCCCTGGGCTTCGACATGGCCTGGGTGACGCTGGCCGACGACGACAACGACATGACCCACTGGCTCGACCACGTGCTGTCGAGCCTGGCGCAGGTCAGCCCCGCCATCACGCGCGAGGCCGCCCTGCTCGGCGGTCTGGGCGACTTGGAAAGCGAGGCCATCGAGCGCACCGTGATCGCGCTGGTGGGCGGCATCGCGGCGTGCCCGCGCGAGATCGTGCTGGTGATCGACGAACTGCATCGCCTGACCAACCCCCGCGTGCTGGAAGCCATGCAGTGGCTGCTGGACTACGCGCCGCCAAACCTGCACGTGGTGCTGGCCTCGCGCAGCCAGGTGCCGCTCTCGCTGGGACGCCTGCGCGACCAGGACCTCGTGCTTGAACTCGACCAGCGCGACCTGCGGCTGACCGCCGACGAATCGCGGCGCTTTCTGGCCACGCAGTTGACCGGGATTGACGCGCGCGATGCGCGGGTACTACACGAGCTGACCGACGGATGGGTGGCCGGCCTGCAACTGTTCGCCACGCACTGGAAGCGCAAGAAGCAGGACGCCAACAGCCTGTCGTTCGCCAACGACTTCGTGCGGGCCAATGTGCTGAATGCGGGCGCCTTCTCGGCCTATTTCGAGCGCGAGGTGCTGTCACGCCTGGCCCCGGACGAAGCCGAGTTGCTGGTGCACGCGGCCGCCTGCGAGCGCTTCTGCGCATCGCTATGTGTCGCCCTGACCGGGGGGCGCGCCGATTCGGAACCCGTGGTTTCGGCGCTGCTGGCGCGGCTCGACAACGAGAACCTGTTTATCGAACCGGTACAGGGGCCCGACCGGGCACCGTGGTACCGGCTGCATCCGCTCCTGCGCGAAACGCTGGCGGAGCGGTTCCGCCAGCGCAGCGAATCGGTGCGGCATCAGGTCCATATGGCGGCCTGGCAGTGGTTCCGCGATCACCGGCTGCTCGTCGAAGCGGTCAGGCACGCGGTGCTGGCCGGCGAATCCGGTACCGCCGCCGATCTGGTCGAACGCTACGCATCGACCCTGATCGGACGTGGCGAGGTGCGTAAGGTGGCGGGTCTGCTGCAGCAGCTTCCCAAACCCGAGGTCCGTGCCCGGCTGGCGTTGCGCCTGCTCACGGTGCAGATGCAACTCTATGCGCACGAAGTCGATGCCGCGCGGGCCGAGCTCGACGCGCTCGATGGCGAACTGCCAGCCGAAGGGGAGCTGCGCCAGCGCCTCAGGCAACTCCAGATGATGCGGATGGTGCTGACCGACGACGCCGAGAGTGCGCAGCGGCTGCAGCCGCTGCTCGAATCCATGCCGGGCGACGTCGGCGGCTTGCTGGTGGGCGCGCGTAACAACCTGTTGACGTGGCTCTACATGCATCAGGGCAACTACGAGCGCGCCCGCGCCATCCAGTCTGACAACGCGCCACTGATCGTCGAGGGCGCGCCGCTGCTCGGCAGCGCGGCCGGCATGCTCAACGGCCGATGCATGGCCGCCTTCAGCTACGCGATCGAAGGCAAGATCACGCAGGTGGAGCGCATTTGCCGTGACGTGCTACGCGAAACCGAACAGGTCGGCGCATTCGGGACCGAGCCCGAGTACTTTGCGGCAGCCATGCTTGGCGAGGTGCTCTACGAGCAAAACCAGATCGAAGCCGCGCTGGCCATGCTGGAACCCCGGGTGGACGTGCTGGAGCGCATCTCGATTCCCGATTCGGTTTTGCGCGTCATCATGACGCTCGCGAAGTGCCATGCCGTCCGTGGTCACCATCTGGATGCCTTTGCCTACCTCGAACGGCTGGAAGAACATGCCGCGCGACGCAAGCTCGATCGTTTGCTCGCGCACAGCCTTGCCGGCCAGGTCCGGCTGCATCGGCGAGCCGGCGACCGTGCCGCAGCGGATGCCTGCCGGTCGCGGCTCGAGGCCATCGCCGAACGCCACCGCGGCGCGGGCCCTGGCACCGTGGACGAGATCCTTCTGGTGGCAGGCCGCGCGCGCGTCATGGGATACCTGCTGGACGGTGATCCCGCGAAGGCGGCCGCTGCCGTCGGCCCGCTGATCGACCAGTGTCAACGACGCGGATGGCAACGCCATCTCGCGCAAATACAGTGGATGGCGGCACTGGCCGACCATCGACTCGGCAACGCTGCGTCCGTGCGCGAGCGCGTGCTGGCTGCGTTGCGCGCGAGCCACCGGCTCGGCCTGGTGCGCAGCCTGCTCGATGTCGACCCGGGCGCGTTCGACGAGATTGCTGCACTAGCGCAGCAGCCCGGTGAAGCGCCCGATCCGCTGCTCGCGTTCTACATCAGCCGCCTGCGCGCGACCGGTGCTGCCAACCCGGTGGCATCAGCCGGCGCTGCGGCGCCAGCCACGCTGCGCACGCTTGCAGAGCCACTGAGCGAACGCGAAGCCGATGTGGTCGAATTGCTCGGACAGGCCCTGCCCAACAAGAAGATCGCCCGCACGCTCGGCCTCTCGCCCGAGACCGTGAAGTGGCACCTCCGCAACATCTTCCGCAAGCTTGGCGTAACATCGCGCGACGAAGCGGTCGCGCGTGTGCGCGACCTCTCCCGCCCGAGCTGATCCCGGCGCTCGCTCCCTCGCAAGAGTTGACCACTACAAGCGGCCGCGCCACCTGACATGGGTGGTAGTGGCCGCCCCCTCCCCCGGCGTAACTTAGCGTCATTCGATCGCACGTCCGATCCCGCTGGATCGGCAGGCGACAAACGCCCTGCGGCACCCGTGTGCCGCTGACCGAGGAGACGCGTTCCATGACCGCTACGTCCGCTGTCCGCAGCGACACCGTGCCCAAGTTCCGGCCAACGGTATTCCCGCCGCGCCCTACGCTCGTCGAACAGCGCGCCGACGGCACCATCCTCCTGCGCTGCGCCACCCCGCCGGCCGACCCCGCACAGCGCGGACTCGGCGAGTTTGCCGCCCACTGGGCGGTTCAACGCGGCGACACCTGCGCGTTCGCCGAGCGCGAATCGACCAGTCCGGACGCCCCGTGGCGCATGATCACCTGGGCCGAGATGTGGCAGCAGATCCAGGCCGTGGGCGCCGCCCTGCTCGAGATGGGCCTGGGCGCCGACCGTCCGCTGCTGATCCTCTCCGGCAACTCGATCGAACACGCCGTACTGGCCCTGGCAGCCGAGCACGTCGGCGTGCCCATGGCGCCGGTATCGCCCGCTTATTCGCTGGTGAGCAAGGATTTCGCGCGACTCCGCGACGTGGTAAGCCTGGTGCCACCGGGTGCGATCTTCGCGCAGGATGCCGCCGCCTTCGCCCGCGCCCTCGACGTCATCGGCAAGCCCAATGTGCCCGTCATCGCGGTACACGGCGCGCGCGACGGCCAGCACGACTGGGCCTCGCTGGTCGCCACCACCGTGACGCCTGCACGCCGCGCGGCGGTGCAGGCCGCGCACGATGCCATCCGCGAAGACGACCTGGGCCGCGTGCTGTTCACGTCCGGATCCACCGGTGTGCCCAAGGGCGTGGCGCTGTCACACGGCAATCTCCGCGCCGTGGCCGCTTACTACCTGGAGAGCTATCGGCCGCTGCTGGAACGCCCGTCCCGCTACCTCGACTGGCTGCCATGGCACCACGGCCTGGGTGGCGTGCTGAACATGACGCGCGTGGTCACGCTGGGCGGCAGCCACTATATCGACGATGGACGCCCGCTGCCGGGTCAGTTCGAGCGCACCGTGCGCAATATGCGCGATGTCGCTTCGACCGTGTTCACCGCCGTGCCAGCCGCCTGGACGATGTTGGTGACTGCGGCCGAGCGCGATCCGGAAGTCGCGCGCAACCTGTTTTCCGAGGCGGTGAACTTCTCCTACGGCGGCGCCAGCCTGCCGCGCGATGTCTGGGACCGCATCCACGCGCTGTCCGAACGCACGATCGGCGAGCGCGTGGCGTTCTGCTCGGGCCTCGCTTGCACCGAGTCGAGCGGTGTGGGCCTCTACTGCACGTGGCCGAGCGAGACCACAGGGAACATCGGTGTGCCCATGCCCGGCGTTTCCGCGAAGCTCGTCCCGCTCGAAGGCGGCGATGGCCGCTACGAGATCCGCATCAAAGGCCCCAGCGTGTTCAAGGGTTACGTGCAGCGCCCCGACTTGACTGCTGCCGCGTTCGATGAAGAGGGCTTCTTCAAGATGGGAGACGCGGTGCGCCTGCAGGACCCATCCGATCCCGCACGCGGCCTGTCGTTCGCCGGCCGTGTGGCCGAGGACTTCAAGCTTACCAACGGCACCTGGGTCCGTACCGGCGCGGTGCGCCTTACGCTGGTCGAACGATGCGCGCCGCTGCTCAACGACGCGGTGATCTGCGGCCACGACCACGACTACCTGGCGGCGCTGGCCTGGCCCAATGTCGCAGCCTGCCGGAGCCTTGCGCCCGAACTGGCGGCGCTCGATGCCGAAGCGCTGGTCCGGCACCCCGTCGTCGTCGAGGCCATTCGCGCGCGGCTGCAAGCACCGGCGGGCGGCAACGGCGCAAGTTTGTCCGTGCGTCGCGTGATGCTGATGGCGGAACCACCGTCGATGGACGCGAACGAAATCGCCGACAAGGGCTACGTGAATCAGGCCGCCACGCGGGCGCGCCGCGCCCATCTGGTCGAAGCCCTGTTCCATCCCGAACCCGAAAGCCACATTGCCTGCGCGCGGTAAGTCCGCACACACGACAACAACTCAAGAGGAGACTGTCATGCAAGTCCAACGTAACGTTTACCGTGAAGATCACGAGATGTTCCGCGAAACCGCCCGCCGCTTCCTGGAGCGCGAGTGCCTGCCCAAGCAGGCCGCCTGGGACAAGGCTGGCAAGGTGGATCGCGAAACCTGGCTCAAGGCCGGTCGCGAAGGTCTGCTGTGCGTGACGCTGCCCACGGAGTACGGTGGTGGTGGCGGTGACTTCGGCCACTCGGCTGTGTTCAATGAAGAACTGGCGCGCGTCGGTGTCAGCGGCCTGGGCTTCGGCGTGCATTCGGACATCATCGCCCCGTACATCGCACGCATCGCCAACGAAGAGCAGAAGCAACGCTGGCTGCCCAAGGTGTGCTCGGGCGAGGCCATTCTCGCCATCGGCATGACCGAACCGGGCACCGGCAGCGATCTGAAGGCCGTACGCACCACGGCCATTCGCGACGGCGACGAGTACGTGATCAACGGCAGCAAGACCTTCATCTCGAACGGCCTGACCTGCGACCTGATCATCATGGTCTGCAAGACCGATCCGGCGGCCGGCTCGCGCGGCGTGAGCCTGATCATGGTGGAAGCCGACCGAGAGGGTTTCCGCCGTGGCCGCAAGCTGGAGAAAGTGGGCCAGCACGCCCAGGATACGGCCGAGCTGTTCTTCGACAACGTGCGCGTGCCGGTGGCGAACCTGCTGGGCGAGGAAGGCAAGGGCTTCGCCTATCTGATGGGCGAACTGCCGCAGGAACGTCTGTCGATCGCCGTCAGCGCCGCCGCCAAGCTCGAGGCGTGCCTCGAACACACGATCGCCTACGTGAAGGAGCGCAAGGCCTTCAACCAGACCGTGTGGGATTTCCAGAACACCAAGTTCAAGCTCGCCGACATCAAGGCACAGGCCGTTGCCGTGCGCGTGATGGTGGATTACTACCTCAGCGAGCATATCCGCCGCCGCCTCTCCCTTGAAGAAGCCGCCATTGCGAAGCTCTACGCAACCGAAGCGCTGGGCAAGGCGCTCGACGAAATGGTGCAGCTGCACGGCGGCTACGGCTACATGCTCGAGTACCCGGTGGCGCGCGCGTTCGCCGATTCGCGTGTCACCCGCATCTACGGCGGCACCAGCGAAGTGATGCGCGACCTCATCTCCCGCAAGCTCTGAACCCCTCCCCCCAAGACAACCCTAAAGCCATACACCTGACAGGAGACTCTCCATGACTCGCAAGGTTTTTGTTGCCGGCGCCGGCATGATCCCGTTCAAGAAGCCGGGCACCAGCGACACCTATGACGTGATGGGCGCCACCGCCACGCGCCAGGCGCTGGCCGATGCCGGCGTCGACTACAACCTCGTGCAGCAGGCCTACGTCGGCTACGTCTACGGCGATTCCACCTGCGGCCAGAAGGCGCTTTACGACGTTGGCATGAGCGGTATTCCGGTGATCAACGTCAATAACAACTGCGCCACGGGTTCGTCGGCACTGTTCCTGGCCCGCCAGGCCGTGGCAAGCGGTGCCGTGGAATGCGCGCTGGCGCTCGGCTTCGAGTACATGGGCCCCGGCGCGCTGAAGTCGGTCTGGACCGACCGAGCCAGCGCGCTCGAGCGCGCGCTCAATCTGACCGACAAGCTGGTCGGCAAGACCGAAGGCATGAGCAATGCCATCCGCCAGTTCGCCGGCGCCGGCCAGACGCACATGCGCAAGTACGGCACCAAACTGGAAACGTTCGCGAAGATCCGCGCCAAGGCCAGCCGCCATGCCGCGAACAACCCGCTGGCGGTATTCCGCACTGTGGTCAGCACCGAAGACGTGATGAACGCCCCGATGCTTTGGGATGGCGTGCTGACTCGCCTGATGGCCTGTCCGCCGACCTGTGGCGCGGCCGCTGCCATCGTCGTATCGGAAGACTTCGCCCGCAAGCATGGGCTGCGCACTGATGTGCTGATCGCCGCCCAGTCGCTGACGACCGATCGCGCCAGCAGCTTCGAGAGCGACATGATCCGTCTGGTGGGCTTCGACATGACGCGTGAAGGCGCGCGCCAGGTCTACGAGCAAGCCGGCATCGGTCCGCAGGACGTCGACGTGATCGAGCTGCACGACTGCTTTGCGCAGAACGAACTGCTGACCTACGAAGGTCTCGGCCTGTGCGACGAAGGCGGCGCTGAGAAGCTGGTCAATGACGGCGACAACACCTACGGCGGCAAGTGGGTGGTCAACCCGTCCGGCGGCCTGCTCTCCAAGGGCCATCCGCTTGGCGCCACGGGTCTGGCGCAATGCTACGAGATGGTCCAGCAGCTGCGCGGCAATGCCGATCAGCGCCAGGTGGCCGGCGCACGCAACGCGCTCGCGCACAACCTTGGCCTGGGCGGCGCCTGCGTGGTGACGCTCTACCAGAAACACGACTGAAGGAGCCCCCCATGATCGACAAGAAGCATATCGGCAAGGTCATCGCGGACTTCCGCACGTCGGCGCCCGCGAGCCAGTTGCGCTTCTTCGCCAAGGCCACCGGCGAGACGCGCGCGATCTACACGAACGAGGCAGCCGCACGCGACGCCGGCCATCGCGGCCTGCCGTTGCCGCCGACGTTCCTGTTCTCGCTGGAACTGGTGAACCCGCCGAGCGGCTGGCGCGAGGAACTGGGCATTCGCACCGAGCGCATCCTGCACGGCGAGCAATCGTTCACGTATCACCGCATGGCCTACGCCGGCGATGTGCTGCACTTCCGCACCACCATCACCGACATCTACGACAAGCGGAATGGCGCCCTGGACTTCGTGGTGCGCGAGACCCGTGTCACCAACCAGGACAACGAGCACGTGGCGGACCTGCGCGGCGTGCTGGTACAGCGCAACGGATAAGCGGAGGGGTTCCATGAGTATTCCGAATTTTGAACAGATCCAGGTGGGCGACACGCTGCCGCCCCTGACGCTGGAGCCGATCAACCGCACCACGCTGGCGTTGTTCGCCGGCGCGTCGAACGACCACAACGCGATCCATATCGACATCGACTACGCCCGCATGGCAGGCATGCCGGACGTGTTCGCACACGGGATGCTGTCGATGGCGTACCTGGGCCGGTTGCTGACCCTTTGGGTTGACCAGCGCCAGATCCGCAATTTTGGCGTGCGCTTCGTCGGCATCACCCATCTGGGCCATCGCATCACCTGCACGGGCCACGTGGTCGAGAAGTTCGAAGCCGACGGCGAGCGCCGCGTGAAGGTCGAACTGCGCACCGCGAACCAGTACGACGAAACGAGGATCCTGGGCGACGCCGTCGTCGCCCTGTAACAAGCTGTTCAAGCCACTCATCATCACCAAAGGAGTCAAGACATGGGAGCACTCGAAGGCAAGGTGGCACTGGTCACCGGTTCCGGCCGCGGCATCGGCAACGCCATCGCACAACGCCTGGCGCGCGAAGGCGCTCGCCTGGTCATCAATGATCTGGACGCGGAGCCCGCCCACGCCACCGTGGAAGCGTTGCGCAAGATGGGCGTGGAAGCGGTGGCCTGCGTAGGCAACGTGACGGCGCCCGACTTCGCCGACCGCTTTATCGGTACGGCAATGTCCGAGTTCAAGGGCATCGACATCATCGTCAACAATGCCGGGTTCACCTGGGACGACGTGGTGCAGAAGATGAGCGACGAGCAGTGGTATGCGATTCTCGACTGCCACATGACGGCCCCGTTCCGTATCCTGCGGGCCGCGTATCCGCACCTCAAGGCGCTGCACGCCGCTGACAAGGAAGCGGGCCGCGAGGTCTATCGCAAGATCGTCAACATCTCGTCGACATCGGCGCTGAACGGCAATGCCGGGCAGATCAACTACTCGGGCGCCAAGGCCGGCGTGATTGGCATGACGCGCGCTATGGCACGCGAGTGGGGCCGCTTCAACGTCAACGTGAACGCCGTGGCATTCGGCCTGATCCATACGCGTATGACCTCGGCCGATGCGAATGCAGGCGCCACCGTGAACATCGAAGGCCGCGAAATTCGCGTTGGTCTGAATCCGGAGATGCTCAAGTCGCACGCCCAGCGCAATCCGCTCGGCCGGGGCGGCACGCCGGAAGAAGCCGCTGGCGGCGTCTACCTGTTCTGCTCGCCGGATTCGAACTACATCACGGGCCAGACCATCGCCGTGGCCGGTAACCTGCAGTAATAGGCACGCTGTTGATCTGAAGCGTGCCGGCACCAGTCATGACTAACCGTCGTGCGCAGGCGTCGGCACCAATGAAAAAGCCCCGGCCGTTCGTTTGCGGCCGGGGCTTTTTTCGTGAGCGTGACAAACGTCAGAACGTCTCCACCACCTTCCTCACCGCGTCTGCCATCTTGCCCGCCAGGTAGATATGGCCCGCGGGAGTCGGATGCACCCCATCGGCGGACATGTAGATATCGCTATTGCCATCCCCCTTCGGGTTGGCAACGGTCCCCGTGCCGGTCTGCCACTGCTCCGCCATGTTGTCGATGAAGTAGAAGTTGGGCCGGGTGCCAACGGCCGCCTTGATGGCGTCCTGATGCGCCTGAAGCTCGCAACCGGGCGTCCACGGCCCCACAACGAACACCACGGTGTTGGGCAGGTTCTTCTGCACATCATCGAACAGGGCGGTGGCTTCCGCCTGGAACTCGTCCGTCGGTGAGCAGGCATCATTGACCCCGCCGGCGATGACGACCACGTGCGGCTTGAACGGATAGATATCGGTGGCGACACGGTCGCGGAACTTGAGTTTCGGCGCTGGCGCGGCCAGATAGCCGGTGGCGCCTACACCGGACTGATACATGTCGTTCCAGCCCACCAGATAGCCAAGCTTGGCCGCGTAATTGTCGAAGCTGTAACCTAGTCCGGACATCCCCTCCGTGATGGAGTCGCCCAGTATCACAGCCCGCACCTTCGGCACCACCGGTGGCGCCGTGACGGAATCCCCGGGGGCGATCCGCAGTCCGCCAAATCGCATGTTAGGCGTCTCGATACGGATCTTTCTGGACTTCCTCACCCCCTGGAAATCGACGCGCGTGAGGTACAGGTTGCCGTCGTCCGGGTACGCAACCGGTGTGGTGGAGGCATACTGCCCATCCACCAGAATCCGGTGCGCCGATATCTGGTAGTTGCCCTTCACCAGGATCTCGAACGTTGGCGCATCGGTGACGAACTCGATGTAGTAGACGTTGGAATCACGGCCCAATCCGCCATAGTTCACTGCCGTATTCTTGACGAGCAGATTGTCCGGGAAAGCGGTGCCGGCCGTTTCCATGGCGCCGATGTATCGCAGCGACGGATCGTTTGGTGGCACCAGCGTGCTATCCGTGATCGTCGACGGCATGTTGGCCGTGCCAGCCGTAATGATCGGTGGCGACGTCATGGTGGTTGGCGCCCCGCCATCCGCCAGGGCCGATTTGAGCAGCGCCTTGGTGGTCTGCAACTCCGTCACCGTCGCCGGCGGATTGGTAGTGGTCGGTGGCGTTACCGGCGTCGATGGCGTGGTGACCGGTGCTGCCGGGCTCGCGGTGCCGGAGCTGCCGCCCGACGCCTGCGTTGTTCCATCCCCACCACCACCTCCGCAGCCAGATACGAGTCCGACCGCCAGGGCCATCGACAAAGCAGCAAGTTTTGATTTCATCCCGTTCTCCTTTCTTTTTTTTAATTATTTGCATGAAGTGAGCACGGCGGCACTCCGCCAGAGGGCCTAATTTCGCATCCATCTTTTGAATTACCTCTGTCGCGGATATCGGATCCGGAACTCAGACTTTCGGCCCATGAATCTCCACCCGACAATCTGTTAGCGCAGTAATTGACTCCTCTGCGATCCGGTGCCGAGGAACAGCGGCTGGCAGCGGCACTGCGCTATTCTCACGACAGTCATTCCGGTACGGGGCCGGCGTGACGTAACGGGAGACACCTTCCAGCCATGATCCGCGGCACCGACATCGCCCAAACCACCCCCACCAGTCATGCCATCGCAAACAGAATCCGCCAGGCGTACGCGCTTGGCGACGTCACGCAATGCGAGTTGCTGCGACGCGGGTTCAATCACGTCTATGGCCTCCGCTTCCTCGATGGGCGACGGGCTGTGGCACGACTGTGCGCGGACCGCCCGCGCGGCGCACCGAACAGCATGTATGAGGCCGCGCTGCTCGGTCACCTGAAGGCGGCCGGCGCGCAGGTCGCCGCGTCGCTGCCGACCGCTAACGGTGAAGTGGCGACGGAAATGGCACTGCCCGAAGGCAGTCGCACACTGATGCTGTTCGAACATCTCGATGGAGACCTGCCGGATTCACTGCCCGACTTCGAGGCAACCGGACGCGGCCTGGCACTGCTGCACGACGCCGCTCATGGCTACGATGGCCCACCCAGCCGCTACACGCTGGAGCTTCCGCAATTGCTGCACGCATCGCTGGACCGCCTGTGCTCCGCGCCGACATTGGACGATGCACTACGCGCGACGTTCTCCGCCATCGCCCGCAGACTGGACGACCGCATCGCTGCAATCACCGGCATGACCCGCGTGTACTGCCACGGCGACTGCCATGGTGCCAACAACTTCGTGACCGATGGCCCCGCAGACACTCGTATCGCCTCGTTCTTCGACTTCGACGACGCTGGACCCGGCTGGCTTGCCTATGAACTGGCGGTCTGCCTCTGGGCCATGCTGCCGCGAACGGAAGGTGCGGGACTGGATGCCCAGTCCCGGGAACGATGGGAGCACTACATCGCAGGCTATCGCAGCGTTCGGCCAATCGGGCCAGCAGACTTTGCCGCCATTGGGCTCTTTGTCGCGGTACGGCAGTTTTGGCTGATGGGCGAATACGCGGGCCGTAGCGATGTCTGGGGAACCCAGACGTTGCCGAAAGCCAGCTTGCTCAAGTACGTGAAGTTGCTGGCAGAGTGGGAGGAAATGGAGGTACCGCAGTGACCGGGAGCGATCCCTCCGTGCAACTGCCCCTCAGTCCTTGACCACGTCGCCCTGCGCGCGGCGAATGCAGGCATGACAACAGCATTCGAGTGATGCGCAGCCCGCGAGGCGTGAGATCCCGCTGCGGCGAAACGCCGCGGCGGCCGCCCTTTACACGAGTTGCCGGCACAAGCGTTGATGCAACACATGCTCCAGTCACATGCCGTTTGAACGTTCCTGCCGTGGGAACGTTCAAGCATCCTGAATGCCAATCAAATCCCGCTATTGCTTTCAATGAAAAAGCCGTTATGCTTGGCGCTGTTTTGACATCCTCGTAGATCGTGCGTCATCTGGCCCGCCGGCATTCATGGATTGCCGGATTCCTTCTGATCTTGTTCCTGTCGGTGCAACTGGCGACCGCAGCCTATGCCTGCACGATGGGGATGAACTCGACGGATGAACATCCGTCGATGGAAGCGACAATGTCCTGCGCCGACATGGCCGAGCAGGATGCCGCGCAGAACGACGGCCAGAAGGCGCTTTGCATGAGCCATTGCCAGGCCAACGCGAAGCACGCCGACCACGCCACGCCGCAGATTCCGGCATTTATCCCGTTCCTCGTCAGCATCGTCGTCGAGCCCGCCGTACTGGACGACGCACCAAGGCTTGCCGAGCGCGCGCAGAGCCAGCCACGCGCCCCGCCTCCGCCGCACGCCATTCTTCACTGCTGTTTCCGTACGTAGCCTCCGAAGCAACGCAAAATCCGTTCCGCCCCCGAAACCTCGGGCGCGGTGGCCGTTGTTTCCGGAGGCTTTATGTCATTCCCGCTTCGCCTGAGGCTGGCGCTCCTTTGCGCGTCCGCCCTCGGCATGTCGGTGTCGCACGCCGCGTCACCACACGCCGCCCCTTCCCTGTCGCTTGAAGAGGCCGCTGCTCTTGCCACGACACATGCGCACGACGCAGAAAACACGCGCGGCGCCGTAGACGCTGCCGTGCAGATGGCCGTGGCGGCCGGGGAGTTGCCCGATCCCGTCCTGAAAGTTGGACTGAACAATGTCCCAACCGATGGCCCCGACAAGTTCTCGCTGACCCGCGAGAGCATGACCATGCGGTCGATCAGCGTGATGCAGGAGTTCACGCGCTCGGACAAACGCCGGGCCCGTTCGGCACGCTTCGAGGCCGAGGCCGCCTCGGCCGACGCCCAACGCATGGTCGGCATGACCAATGTCCAGCGCAGCGCCGTGGCGGCATGGATCGACCGCTGGTACGCCGAACGGGCGGCGGCACTCCTTGCCAGTCATGAGCAACCCCTGAGCCTGACGCTGGAAGCGGCCAACGCCGCCTACCGCAGCGGCCGCGGCACCCGCGCCGACGTGTTGTCCGCGCAACTCGAAGTACAAAAGCTGCGCGACCGCGAGAACGAAAACCAGGCAGCCCTCGACACCGCCAACGTGAATCTCACCCGCTGGATCGGCACCGATGCGAGCCGTCCCCTGGGTGATCCCCCCACGCTGGCGGTTCCAGATCGCGTCGCGCAACTTGCCCAGAACCATTTCGACGGTGTCCCCGAGGTTGCTGCGGCCCAGCGCGACGTCGCACTCGCGGAGTCCGAGATCCGCGTGGCGGACGAGGCCCGCAAGCCTGACGTCTCCCTGGAACTGATGTATAGCCAGCGCGGCTCGGCCTATTCAAACCTCGCCTCGATCAATGTGAGCATCCCCTTGCCCTGGGATCGCGCCAACCGGCAGGACCGCGAAGTCGCTGCCCGGCTCGCGCAGGCCACGGCGGCACGTGCGAAAGCGGAGATGATCCGGCGCGACACCGATGCTGTGGTCGGCGCCAGGCTCGCCGAGTTGCGCCGCAACCTGGAACGCCTGAAACGCTACGACGACGCCACGCTGCCGCTTACCAATGCCCAGGCGGAGGCCGCGTTGACGGCCTATCGCGCCAATGCCGGGTCCCTGCAAGCCGTGGCCGATGCCAATCACCGTGTCATCGATACCTCGTTGGAGCGGCTATCGCTGGAACAACGCACGACCCGACTCTGGGCCGAACTCACCTTCCTGATGCCGCTGCCTACCGCGCAAACCGAACCCGCCAACAAGGATCTTCCATGAAGGCACGACTGACCATCACAGCGACTTGCCTGGTCCTGATTGGTGTGGCCGGCTACAGCGGCTATCGCCTTGGCGCATCGCACACCATGCCGGCAACGTCCGCCACGCAAGGCGACAGGAACATTCTCTACTGGCACGATCCCATGGTCCCCGGCCAGCGATTCGACAAACCCGGCAAGTCACCCTTCATGGATATGCCGCTGGTGCCGGTCTATGCCGACGGCGATGACGCAGGGAATGGCGTGAATAAGGGCGGCGTCAGCATCGACAGCCGCGTCGCACAGAACCTTGGCATCCGCACGGCGGAAGTGAAATCCGCCCATATGGGCGCAGTGGTTGAGGCACCCGGCAACGTGGCGATCGACGAGCGCAGCATCCGCGTGATCCAGGCTCGCACCACCGCCTTCGTGCAGCACGTTGGTGTGCGCGCCACCCTAGATCCGGTACGGCAGGGCCAGACGCTGGTCACTTTCTACGCGCCAGACTGGGTCGCCGCGCAAGAAGAGTACCTGGCGGTGATGCGCTTGCCCGCCAGCCTTCAGAACGATCTGGCGAGCGCCGCCAAGGCGCGGATGCTGCAGTCGGGCATGACGCAGGGCCAGGCCGATGCGGTCACCCGCACCGGCAAGCTGCAATCGGCACAGAGCATCGCCAGTCCGCTGGATGGCCTGGTCACCGAAATCGCGGTACGCGAAGGGATGACGATCAGCCCGGGCATGACGCTGTTCCGCCTGGCCGATCTTGCCCAGGTCTGGGTGATTGCCGAAGTGCCGGAAGCCCAGGCGCGCAGCATCGCACCGGGCCAGACCGTGACGGTGTCTGCCACCGCCGCGCCGGATCCCGTGCAAGGCAAGGTCGACGCGATTCTGCCCGACGTTGACCCTGCCACGCGCACCATCAAGGTCCGCATCGTGCTGCCGAACAAGCAGCGTCGCCTTGTGCCCGGCATGTTCGCCAGCGTCCGCTTCGAGAGTGGCGACCGGCAAGACGTGCTGCAGATCCCGACAGAGGCGGTGATCCGCACGGGCCAACGGACTCTCGTCATGGTCGATGCCGGCCAGCGGGGCTATGCCTCTACCGAGATCCGCACCGGACGCGAGGTCGACGGCATGACCGAGGTGACCGCCGGACTGCGCGCCGGACAGCGCGTCGTAACGTCCGGCCAGTTTCTGATCGATTCCGAAGCCAGCCTGCGCGGCACGTCGGAGCGGCTGGAAACCCCGGTGGCAGCTTCTGCGCCGTCGGCAACATCTGCACCATCGGCACCATCGGCACCATCGGCACCATCGGCACCATCGGCGACCACACAGGAACACGAAGCCACGGGTCGCATCGAAGCCGTGAACGCCGACAGCCTGACGATCTCCCATAGCCCAGTGCCCTCGGCGCAGTGGGGCGCCATGAGCATGGATTTCGCCGCACATGATGGCGCCCAGCTCAAGGGACTGAAACCGGGTGACCGTATCCGCTTCCGCTTTCATCTGGCCGAAGACGGCACGGCCATGCTGTCGTCGGTGCAGCCCGCAGGCGCCGAAGGAGGTCAGCAATGATTGCGCGCATCATCCTCGCGTCGATCCGCAACCGCTTCCTGGTGCTGCTGGCCACGGTCATGCTGACGGCCTGGGGGCTGTGGGCAGTCCGCACCACGCCGCTCGACGCGTTGCCGGATCTTTCCGATACGCAGGTCATCATCCGCACCCCGTTCCCGGGCCAGGCGCCGCAGATCGTCGAGAACCAGGTCACCTACCCGCTCACCACGACGATGTTGTCCGTGCCGGGGGCCAAGACCGTGCGCGGCTATTCCTTCTTCGGTGATTCCTTTGTCTACGTGCTGTTCGAGGACGGGACCGACCCATACTGGGCCCGCTCCCGCGTGCTGGAGTACCTGAATCAGGTGCAGTCGCGTCTGCCGGCGGCCGCCAGGCCCGCACTGGGGCCCGACGCCACCGGTGTGGGATGGGTCTATGAGTACGCGCTGGTCGATCGCACCGGCAAGCATGACCTGAGCCAGTTGCGCGCGTTGCAGGACTGGTTCCTGCGCTTCGAGCTGAAGTCGCTGCCGAACGTCTCCGAGGTGGCCTCGCTGGGCGGCATGGTGCGGCAATACCAGGTGGTGCTGAAGCCTGACCGCCTACGCGCCTACAACCTCCCGCAATCGAAGGTGATCGCCGCGATTCGAGGCGCCAACCAGGAGGCAGGCGGCTCGGTGCTGGAGCTAGGCGAAGCCGAGTATATGGTCAGGGCATCGGGCTACCTGAAGACACTCGAGGATTTCCGGCAGATTCCAATCGAGACCAGCGCGGCCGGTGTTCCTGTGCGCCTTGGCGACGTCGCGACGATCCAGCTCGGGCCCGAGATGCGACGTGGCATCTCCGATCTCAATGGCGAAGGCGAAGTGACGGGCGGCGTCATCGTAATGCGCTTGGGCAAGAATGCGCTGGAGACGATCGACGCCGTCAAGGCCAAGCTTGCAGTGCTGAAAAAGAGCCTGCCCGCCGGCGTCGAGATCGTCACGACCTACGACCGCTCCGCGCTGATTCATCGCGCGGTGAACAACCTTTCGTACAAGCTGGCCGAAGAGTTCGTGGTCGTCGCGCTGGTCTGCCTGATCTTCCTGTTCCACCTGCGCTCCGCGCTGGTGGCCATCGTATCGCTGCCGCTAGGCGTGCTGGCTGCCTTCCTCGTCATGCGGTATCAGGGCGTCAACGCCAACATCATGTCGCTCGGCGGCATCGCCATTGCAGTCGGCGCCATGGTCGACGCCGCAGTGGTAATGATCGAGAACGCGCACAAGCACCTGGAACGCTGGCATGTCGATCACCCCGGGCGGCCACTCTCCGGCGAAGACCGCTGGCGCGTGATTGGCGCATCCGCAGCCGAAGTCGGTCCCGCGCTGTTTTTCTCGCTGTTGATCATCACGCTGTCTTTCATCCCGGTGTTCACGCTGGAAGCACAGGAAGGCAAGATGTTCTCGCCGCTGGCCTTCACGAAGACCTACTCGATGGCGGCTGCGGCAGGCCTCTCGGTGACACTGGTGCCGGTGCTGATGGGTTACCTGATTCGCGGCCGCATTCCCGCCGAGCAGGCCAACCCGCTGAACCGCTGGCTCATCCGCGCCTACCAGCCAATCCTGACCCGCGTGCTGGCCTATCCGCGCGCGACCATCGCACTGGCGGTTGTCGCGCTGGTGGCCACTGCCTGGCCGATCATGCGGATTGGCGGCGAGTTCATGCCCCCGCTCGACGAAGGCGATCTGCTCTACATGCCCTCGGCTTTGCCCGGCCTTTCCGCTGGCAAGGCGGCGCAATTGCTGCAGCAGACCGATCGGCTGATCAAGTCGGTGCCGGAAGTCGACACGGTGCAGGGCAAAGCCGGTCGCGCCGATTCGGCCACCGACCCGGCCCCGCTGGAGATGTTCGAAACCACGATCCAGTTCAAGCCACGCGACCAGTGGCGCCCGGGCATGACACCCGACAAACTCGTCGAGGAGCTTGATCGCGTGGTGAAGGTTCCGGGACTTTCCAACATCTGGGTGCCACCGATCCGCAACCGCATCGACATGCTGGCCACCGGGATCAAGAGCCCGGTTGGCATCAAGGTGGCGGGCACCGACCTGAAGGAGATCGACCGGCTAGCCACCCGCATCGAAGAAACCGTGAAGACCGTTCCCGGTGTCACGTCGGCGCTGGCGGAACGCCTGACCGGCGGGCGCTATATCGACGTTGACATCGACCGCGCGGCCGCTGGCCGATACGGGCTCAATATCGGCGATGTGCAGGCCATCGTCTCCTCGGCGATTGGTGGCGACAACATCGGCGAAGTGGTCGACGGGCTGGCCCGCTATCCCATCAACCTGCGCTACCCGCGCGACTATCGCGATTCGGTCGAACAGCTGCGGAGCCTGCCCATCGTGACCGACCGCGGCCAGCAGATCGTGCTTTCCGACGTCGCCCGCATCCGAGTGGAACAGGGCCCGTCGATGCTGCGCAGCGAGAACGCGCGGCTGTCGGGGTGGATCTACGTCGACATCCGTGGGCGCGACCTGCGCTCCGCGGTGCACGATATGCAGGCGGCCGTGAGCAAGGCAGTGCCGATGCCTGCAGGCTATTCGCTGAGCTGGTCCGGTCAGTTCGAGTATCTGGAACGTGCCACCGCGAAGATGAAGGTAGTGGTGCCGTTCACGCTGCTGATCATCTTCGTGCTGCTCTATCTGGTCTTCGGTCGGCTCGACGAGGCACTGCTGATCATGGGCACGCTTCCGCTGGCGCTGATCGGCGGCTTCTGGCTGCTTTATCTGCTCGGCTACAACCTGTCGGTAGCCGGCGTGGTCGGTTTCATCGCGCTGGCCGGTGTGGCCGCGGAGTTCGGCGTGATCATGCTGCTTTATCTCAAGCACGCCTGGGAGGATAGCCAGGCACGCGGCATCACCGACATCAATGCCCTGCTCGCCGCCATCCAGGAAGGCGCCGTGCAGCGCGTGCGGCCCAAGGCGATGACCGTCGCCGTCATCCTGGCAGGCCTGATCCCGATCATGTGGTCACACGGCACCGGCTCCGAAGTCATGCAGCGCATTGCCGCGCCGATGGTTGGCGGCATGGTCACGGCGCCTCTGCTGTCGCTGTTCGTGGTGCCCGCCGTGTACCTGTTGATCCGCCGTCGCGAAACGAAGACTTCCCCATCATTCACTCACACGCCCATCAAGGAGCAAGCATGAAAACCTCTCTCACCTCTCTCACCTCTCTCCATGCAGCCGTCTTCGCGCTCGCCGTTGGCCTGATTCCTCCAACGTTCGCAGCCGGAATGGACGGCAGTATGGACATGAAGCCCGCCGCCAAGGCAATGAAGACGCCACAGCCCGTCTCCGCCGAAGTCCGGAAAGTCGATCCCGCAGCCGGCAAGGTCACGCTCAAGCACGGCCCGATCATGAACCTGGGCATGCCCCCGATGACGATGGCATTCCCGGTCAAGGACCCGGCGATGCTGGCGAACCTGAAGGAAGGCGACAAGGTGTCGGCAACGTTCGACAACGTGGACGGAAAAATCACGGTCACCGACTTGCGCAAATAGCGCGATCGAGCCGCGCCGACGACCGGGATGGCTTGCCATCCCGGCAAAAAAAAGTCGCCGCGACCATCGCGGTCGCGGCCGAAAAGGGGGCTTGTTCGAAAGAAGGAGTCCTCGGACTTTCGTTATCCCCTGGTGTCAGGCGATCCGTGACCGAACGTGCTCCGTTCGTGGATCTGGCCGTCGCGCCCGTGTATCAGCAACTCAGCCCTTGTCCGCTTCGCCAGTTGCGTGGCGATGTCGATGGCTGCCTCTCGTGTCTGGTATCGCGTGCGGGTTCCCGTCCCTTCGATTGCGATGGCCCACTCACTGCCGTGAGGGAGCACATGAATGTCGCCTGACATGCTGCGTCTCCGTTGACTTCTATGGCGCTATGCCGGCACCCTGGCAAGCACACCCACGTCGCTTGACTCGATTGGTTCGATCGGCTCGATCGGCTCGCTTGCGTGGGCTTCGCGCTCATAGATCATCAACATTGCACGTTCTTTAATGGCCTTGTGTACCCCCGCGGCAATCGCGGCGCCACGAGACGCGTATGCATTCAGCTGGCCTTCGGATTCCACGGCCCAGTGGTTGTCCTGGGTGACCAGCACCTTCACGATAGATGTCGACATGCATGATCCGGTAGAAGTGGGTATGAATAAGTTCTACTCGGTATCCGCGGGCAGCGATGTAGGACGTTTTCCTATTCTGCGAGAAGGGGTGCGTCCGTCACGGCGCCATGCGAACCGACTGGACCGTCAGCACGAAAACGGGCCACTGTCGCAGACCACTATCGGCTTCGATCAGGGATGCAATCAGGCAATGTCGAGTATGGATACAGGCGCTATTTTTCCGCCTTGCCATGCATGACCATGATGGTCTGCTGCATCAGCGCGCAAAGCGTCTCCTTCGATCCTTCAACGGCAAACACTTCGGCCTGCGTCACGATCAGCGTGCGTCCCGCGCGGACGACGCTGCCCCGGGCAATCAGCTTGTCGCCATTGGCGGGCGCTAGAAGATTCAGCTTGTACTCGACCGTCAGGACCGACGCGCCCGCCGGCACAAGCGACATCGCGGCGTAACCGCCTGCCGAGTCGGCGATGGTACCGACCACGCCACCGTGAACGTAACCATGCTGCTGTTCGATGCCGTCCCAGTGCGGCACATGAATCTCGGTTCTGCCCGCCTCCACCACGGGCAGCGTGGCGCGGATCAGATGCATGACGTTCTGGGATTGAAAGCTCGCCTGGACAGCTTCCACGAAGTTTGCGTTGGCGGGTGTCACCGTGCCGTCTCCTTTTGTGCGTTGTCGTGTGCGCAGGATTGTGGCATGGAAACCGCCTGGCGAGCCGGAGCGTCCCCGCTCCCCTACTCTCCTACTCCTCCAGCTTCAGCCCCGTCTTCGCGACGAAGGCTTTCCAGCGCTCATACTGCTCGCGCGCGTAACGATCAAGCGCCGGACCGTCGGTGGCCATCACCTCGAACCCTGCCTGCGTCAGCTTGCGGTGGGTCTCCGGATCATTGAGGGCAGCCTGGAAGTCGCTGGTCAGCTTACGCGCCACGGCCGGCGGTGTGCCGGACGGTGCGAACACGCCAATCCACGAGTACGCCTCGAAGCCCGGGAATCCGGACTCCGCCACCGTCGGCACATCGGGCAGATCAGGCAGTCGCGTGGCGCCGGTGACAGCGAGGGGCTTGATGCGCCCCGCCGCGATCTGGCCCTTGAGCGCGGCGTAGCTCAGCAGAGTCAGGCTCGACACGTTCCCCAGCACGGCCTGCACAGCCGGCCCCCCGCCGGCGTAAGGCACGTGTAGCAGTTCCACCCCGGCCTGACGCTTCAAGTCCTCGGCGACAAGATGGTTCATCGAACCAAGACCCGTGGACGCGTAGCTGTACTGATTGGGCGCGCGCCGCGCGGCATCCAGGAATCCGCGCAGGTCCTTGCCGGGCACCGACGGATTGGCACCGATCACCAGTGGGAAACGCAGCGCCAGCGTGACACCGGAGAAATCCTTGAAGGTGTCATACGGCAGCCGGGATTTCGCGATGGGATTGATCGCATGGGTATCGAAGCTGATCAGCAAGGTGTTGCCGTCCGGCGCGGAGCGCGCCACGTACTGCGTCGCGACCTGACTCGCGGCGCCGGGACGGTTCTCCACCACCACGGGACGCCCCAACACCTCCGCCAGCTTGGGCTGCACGATGCGCGCGGCGATATCCGTGCTGCCCCCGGGCGGGAAGGTGACGACGAGCTTCAATGGCGTTCCACTATCCGCCCAGGCGGAAGTCGGCAACATGCCACCGGGCAGACACAGCGCGGACAGCGCGGCGATGACGGCAAGCCTGCCGCATTGCGCGCGCGGCATCCCGCCAGAAGCGGCCGGCGTGGTTTGCCGGCGCGAGGAAAAACAAGGGAACAGCATGGTACGGCCCTCCTGTCATCCAGATGCAAAGCAGATATCGACTCAGCCCATCCACTGGCTGACCGGTGCCGCGGCGTCCTGCAACTCCTGCGTGATGACGTCCACCAACGCGGGACCGTCATGCTCCAGCGCGGCGCGAATGGCCGCGTCGAGCATCGCGGGATCTTCCACGCGCCACGCGCGCACGCCAAAGGCCTCGGCCACGCGCGCGTGATCGGTGCGGCTGAAATCCACCGAGAAGTAGCGGCGGTCGTAGCCGGCCTTCTGGCTCGCCTTGATCCAGCCGAACACCGAGTTCGAGAACACGATCATCTTCAGCGGGATGCGGCGGCGTACCAGCGTTTCCATCTCGCCGCAGGTAAAGCCGAAACTGCCATCCCCCATCACGGAGACAACCGTGGTGCCGGGGCGACCCAGCGATGCGCCAATACCGGCCGCCAGCGAGAAGCCCAGCGCGCCATGCGCGCGATTGGTGATGAACTGCCTGCCGGCGTGTCGGCTCTCGTGATAGGCGGAGAAATACGGGCAAGGCGTGCCGGGGTCCGCCACCACGATGGCGTCCTCGGGCAAGAGGCGGTTGAGCGTGTCGACCACGCGCTCGGGCTTGATCGGCCGCTCCAGCGAGGCCGCCAGCGGTGCGAAGCCCGCACGCTTGGCCGCGCGCGCGACTTCCACCAGCGCGCGCCCGTCGGCGGTGTCGGCGCGGCGCGTCGGCAGTCGGTCACGCACCGCGGCGTTCAACATGCGCAGGGCCAGCAAGGCATCGCCCACCATGCCGACGTCGGTGTTGTAGTTGGCCGCGATCACCATTGGATCGATGTCGATATGCAGGATCGGCACGTTGCGGCCGGGGAAGCGCCAGTGCTCGGTAGTGGTGGAGCCGGCGCGGCAACCGATGAACAGCACGACATCGGCATTGGCCACCAGATCGCGGGTGGCCAGGATGCCGCCATTGGCGCCTACCACGCCGGCGTTGAGCGGGTGCGTATCGGCCAGACTGCCCTGGCCGCTGACCGTAGTGCACACCGGCGCGTTGAGCGAAGTCGCGAGCGTGTCCAACTCACCGCAGGCGCCCGAAATCACCACGCCACCGCCGCAGATGATCAGCGGCGCGCGCGCTTCGGTCAGACGGCGCGCGGCGCGATCCACCTCGTCGGGGTCCGGCGCGTAGCGCAGCGCCGGGAAACGATCGTGACCGGCCTGGGCCCAGATCCCGGCCGGGTCCACATCATGCTTCTGAACGTCGTAGGGGAGGCACAGATGCGCCGAGCCCGGCTTGCCGGTCGTCATGGCGCGGAAGGCTGCGCGCACGGCGTCCGGAATCTGATCGGCACGGTCGATCGTGGTGTTCCACTTGGTCAGTGGTCGATACAGGGCTTCCTGGTCCAGCTCGGTCAGGGGGTACTTGCCGCGCGAGTTGACGGATACATCGGACGTAATGCCCAGCACCGGCACCGACGATTCGTTGGCCTCCACCAGCCCCGGCAACAGATATGTAGCGCCACCGCCACTCGGACCCTCGCACACGCCGACCTTGCCCGTGACGCGGGCGTAGGCATCCGCCATGTAGGCGGCGCTGCGCTCGTCGCGCGCCAGCACGTGATCCATGCCGTGGTCCAGGCGGGCCAGAGCATCGTAAAAAGGCAGGCTGGTATCGCCACACAAGCCAAAAATGTGCTTCACACCGTTGAGCTGGAGCATACGCACCATCGCTTCGGCGCCGTTCATCTTGGTCATCCGCTTGATCTCCATTGATCGGCCGGGTGAAGGGAGCGCCGGCGTCCGATGGAGCATACTCGAAAGAATACTTTTAAGTATACTGAAACGTATGCAAGAATCCGGACAGCAATTGCCGATGCCGGGTGCTGACAAGGGCATCTGGTAGCGCGCGCGGTATGATCCGTGCGATTCAAGAATCCCATCGGGCAGAAACAAGCATGAATTCGCCTATTTCCACGACTCGGCGCAAGCGCGGTTCCGACGTGTTCCAGACGCTGCGCGACATGGCCATCTCCTACGCGCTGAAACCGGGCGAGCGTCTCAACGAAATCGAACTGGCGGAGCAACTTGGCGTGAGCCGCACGCCGGTGCGCGAGGCACTGGCGCGGCTGGCCACGCATGGCTTCCTGGAGGAGTCGAGCCGTGGCTACGTCCGCCGGCCGCTCGACATCCGCGAGATGCAGGACCTGTATGAGGCGCGCGTCGCCGTCGAACGCGAATGCCTGCGGCTTGCGTTCGAGCGTGCGTCAGCGGAGGGGGTCGAGGAATTGGCCCGATACCTGGAACACAGCCGTTCGGTCTCGCCCGATACGCCGGCACAGCAACTCGTTGAACTGGACGAGGGCTTTCATTTGCGTATCGCGGAGTTGTCCGGCAATGCGGAGTTGCGCCGGATGCTGGCCAGCCTGAACGAACGCATTCGCTTCATCCGCTGGATCGACATGGAGAACGTGGGGCGCGATTCCACCCAGAGCGAGCACGCCGATATTGTCGACGCGTTGAAGGCGCACGACTGGCAACGCGCGGAGGCCCACCTGACCTCGCATATCGCGCTACGCCGCGAGCAGATCGTCGACGCCATCAAGAAGGGCCTGGCGCGCGTCTATCTGGAGGGAGAAGCGGACTGAAGCCGATTGAAGCGGATGGATGCCGGCCCATGCGTTCGGCGCTCAATCAGGCCGTTCGCATACTCAAGACAGCGTGGGTGGACACCATATCCGCCCAAAGCCGGGTCCGGATGCTGTTCCGTCCGGCCCGTTTGGCTTCATAGAGCAGCATATCGGCAGCGGCAATCAACGCGCTTTCGGTGACCTCGGTATCGCTGGCCGAGAAATCGACGGAGAGCACCCCGATGCTGACCGTGGCGCGCATGCGCTTGCCATCGGGGCCGGGCACCTCGCTGTCCGCCACCGCGGCGCGCATATCCTCGGCCAGGCTGGCGGCCGACTCGAAGTCCATCTGCGGCATGACGAGTAGAAACTCTTCCCCGCCGTAGCGAACGACGCTGTCCCGTGGCTCGCGGATGCGGTCCTGCAGCAGCATGGCGACGTGCATCAGCACGGCATCGCCACCCTGATGGCCGTGGTTGTCGTTGACGCGCTTGAAATGGTCGATATCGCAAACCATCAGCGTCAGCCAGCGACGCTCGGCGCGAGCCCGCTCCAGCACCTGCGGCAGCAGCGTCGTGTGCAGATGGCGACGGTTGAAGCAGGCTGTGAGATGGTCGCGGATGGATAGCGCCTTCAATGTACTGAGCGCCCGATACTCGTCGCGCCACAGCCGGTGATAGCGGCGCGCCGCGATGATGCCGAAGCTGTTGGTCAGCAGCAGAAGCATCGCCATCGTGACCTCGTCGGAGAATCTCGACTCCCCCCTCATCACGGCCAGCGCGATGAAGGCCGCCGTCGCGCCAAGGGCGATGCCAATTGCGGTGATGAGCCGATTCGGGATAAAGACGTAGATGACGATCAGCATGATGCAGAGCGACATCGCGTGCCAGGGCAACTCGCCGGGACGGAACCAGACGACCAGCATGAAGATCGCCATCCCGACGACCTCCGCCGCGCTGGCCACCGCCCGGTGGGCCAGCACCGACTCGGTTTTCCGGCGAATCAGATACAGACCGCCGCAGGCAGTCAGCGCGACGGCGATTCTCCCCAGCAACAGCACGAGCAACGACGTCCCAAAGCCCAGCGCGGCGAGATCAGTCAGGGAAAAGGCCAGATAAAACAGCGAACAGAACACCAAGGTGACGCGCAACGACGCGCGCGTGGTCCGCAGATGGTGTTGCTGAAACTCCCGCTCGAGCCCCGGATCCGAGAACTCGACCCGAACCGGATCAACAGCGAAACTCATTTCGACGTCTGCTTCGGACATAAGCGCGTGGGCGACCAGTCGGCCCGGCGGTCATTGAATGTGCGCCATTGTCTCCTATTACGGCCTGGCAGCCGGCAAGAATCCTCAATCCTTGATCTGCCTGGCAGAAACCTCCTGCCTGTCAGATCAGCTCGCGATACAGCACTGACAGCGATTCGCTACCGGGAGCGCCTTCGCGCCACATGCGCGCCGCAAAGGCGTCCTCGAATTCCTCGGTACCTTCCTCGAACATGTCGTAGACGTTGTCGTGCGACAGCCCCTTCTCCAACACCATCAACGCGGCGTCAACGGCCTTGCGGGCGCGCTCCGGCAGTTGCGGCTGCAGCGCCTTCAGGGCAGCAATCTCGGCTTGCACCTGCTCTTCGGTCTTCATCGTCATGTCGTATTTCCATAGTGTTGGCGGCGTTCGCGCCGGAGGGCATTATGCAACGGGATCGGGCCCGGCTATCAGGCCGCTTGCCCGGCCTGGACGACACGCGGACCCAAGTGCCGTGTCAGCCGCTCGGCGCGCCCAGGCGATACCCCCCCTATTCATTCCCCAGTTCCCTTGCGGCACGCATTACACTTAGCCTGCCGCGTGGCGATCGGGCGACTTCACCCGTGTGCCAGCGCCGCTCGACTTCTGCTTGCTCTATCCCAACAAGGAGATCCGTCATGGCTACCGCGCCCAATCCGTTCACCGACATCACCAAACTGCTGGAACAGTACAAGCTCCCCGGCGTCGACATGACTTCGATCATCGAAGCGCGGCGCAAGGATATTGAAGCCCTCGCGGAGGCCAACAGGATCGCCTACGAGGGCATGCAGGCACTCGTGCAGAAGCAGACCGAAATCCTGAGCAAGAGCATGCAGGAGATTCAGGCCACGGCCCAGAAGATGGCCACGAGCGGCAATCCCGCAGAGGCCATGACCAGACAGGGCGAACTCGTGCAGCAAGGCTTGCAGACAGCCTTCAACAACATGCGCGAACTGGCGGAAATGGCGCAGAAATCGCAAGCCGAGGCACTGGCCGTGATCACCAAACGTGCCGAGCAGAGTATCGCGGAAGCGAAAAGCCTGATGAAGCCAGGCGGCAAGTAACCTCCTGGCGGCGAAACCCGGCCTGACCGGCCGGGTCCGCAGGCCTGGAAGCGTCAACGTCTGATCGATCTGGAATACGGCATCTATACGGAGAACCGACTGGTGGCAGGCACCTAGTCCTGCGCGCCATTGCCTCCCGTTCGTCCCGCCTCGCCATCAATGCGCATCCGCGGCAGAAACTGCGGATACTCGCGCTGCATGAAGTCGATCAGCCCCTCGCGCACGACGCAGCGAAGATCCCACGCCAGACCCGAGGATGCGGCGGTGCACAGCACGCGAATCTGCATCGTGCGTTCCGTTGCGTCGGTGACCACCAGGTTGAAAAACCGCCGATCCCACTGGGGCGCGTTGTTCACGATGCGCTCCAGCTCCTTGCGCAGCGGCGCCAGCGGCATCCCGTAGTCGACATGGAAGAACACCGAGCCCAATAGCTGGGAGTTGTTGCGAGTCCAGTTCTGAAATGGCTTCTCGATGAAGTACTGCAGCGGGATGATCAGGCGGCGCTCGTCCCAGATCCGCAGCACCACGTACGTCGCCGTGATTTCCTCGACTCGGCCCCACTCGCCTTCGACGATCAGCACATCGTCGAGCCGGATCGGCTGCGTCAAGGCAAGCTGCAACCCCGCGATCATATTGCTGAACACCGTCTTGCCAGCCAGGCCGGCGACCAGCCCGACCACACCTGCCGAGGCCAGCAGGCTGGCGCCGACCTGCCGCGCGCCGGGAAACGTCATCAGCAACATCGCCGCCCCGATCACCACCACCAACGCCATCGCAATGCGCGAGAGCACGCGTGTCTGGGTATGGATGCGGCGGGCATTCATGTTGTCCTCGACATCCACGGGGTGCCGGTCCAGCACGCCCTGCGCGAAGCCGGCAATAACCCGCGCCACGAGCCATGTCATGGCGGCGATCAACAGCAGGCCATTGACATGCCGCACATTGTCGATCCAGCGCAGTTCGTCCGGAGCGGCCTGCCAGACGGTCTGCAACGCGAGCAGCAGCAGAACCACCTTCGACGGGACCCGCGCCTTGACGACCGTGGGATGGAGTACCTGGGCGGAACGCGTGATCCGCAGTAGCAGCAGGCTGCCGATGCGATGTGCCAGCAGCACGATAACGACCGCAACCAGGGCCGCCGTCCACGTGCCAAACCAGGGGTGATCGAGAAGAAGAGGAAGATTCATCGGCGTCCTTCATCAGGGGAGGCGTGATGCCGGTTACCAAGTAACCGACACGACGAAGGGACAGAAGTTTCACCGATGTTGTCTGCGCTCCACAGACTTTGCGACGCAAGCATCGCACCACGCCTGGTTACTCGGCGCGGCACACGCCGGCCATGCAACCGATCAACGGATCAGCGGATCAGCGGATCAGTCGATACGCCAGCCGCGCGGCAACGCGGGCGCTCTGACCGTCACGGTCGAACTGCGGATTGAACTCCGCAAGGTCTGCCGCGCGCAGCTTGCCGCTACCGCGCACGTGCGTGACGATGGCCTCGATCACGCTGATCGGCACGCCATACGCCGCAGGCGCGGAGACACCGGGCATGACGGCTGCCGGAAGCACGTCGAGATCGATCGTCAGGTAGACATGCGCGGCCTGCGCCAGCATCGCGTCGACCTCGGCCAGTCTGTGGTCGAGATGGCGCTCCTGCATCTCGGTGTCTTCAACGTAGCGCACGCCCAGCGCCTGCGCGTGGGCAAATAGCGATGCAGTGTTGCCGAGCCGGCTGACGCCGAGACACACATAGTCGAACGGCTGGCCTGCGGCACGGCACGCCTCCGCAATTTGGTCGAACGGCGTGCCGGAACTGCCGGGCCGCGCAGTCCGCAAATCGAAATGCGCATCGAGATTGAGGATCAGGACGCGGCCCGCGTCGCCCGCCGCATCCAGATGCGCCCTGAGGCCCTGCCAGGTGCCCCAGGCCACTTCGTGCCCGCCACCGAGCACGATGGGCAGCGCGCCACGGTCCAGTTGCGCCCTGACGACTTCACCGAGCGCCCGCTGCGCATCTTCGAGCGCATCGCCCTCGCAGCGCACGTCGCCTGCATCGTAGAGCGCGGCCACGTCATGAACCGGCAGGCTGGCCAGGGCGCGTCGAATGCCGCGCGGGCCATCGGCCGCACCAACACGGCCCTGGTTACGCCTGACGCCTGCGTCGCACGCGAAGCCAACCAGCACGGCAGCGCCGGCCAGATCGTCGGTAGCCGCTACGGCCAGCGGCTGGACGATATTGAACAGCCGCCGCGTATCCCCGCGCTCGCCGGTATCGGCGCGCCCCTGCCAGACCGCATCAGGGGCCTCGGCTTGCGTCAATGCCGTCATTTGCCGTGCGTCCGTTTCACGAAACACGGGTTTCCCGGGCGAGCAGCGCGTCCGCCTTCGGCTTGGCCCGCAGGAACCAGGCCAACGACAGCAGCACGACCCAGCCCGCGCCAACGTACAGTGCCACGCGCGTGTCCTCGACATACCCCAGCACGCCGATCACGAACAGCATGAAGGCGATCGCCAGCGCCGGACCGACCGGCCACAGCGGTACCTTGAACTTGAGGGCGCGGACCTCTTCGGCCGACAGGCGGCGTCGCATGGCAACCTGCGACAGCAGGATCATCAGCCAGACCCACACGGTGGCGAAGGTCGCGATCGACGCAATGATCACGAACACCTGTTCGGGGATCAGGTAGTTCAGCACCACACCGCCGAGCAAGGCAGCAGCCATCGCCAGCACCGTCACCCAGGGCACGCCATGACGCGAGGTAGTGGCGAACAGGCGCGGCGCCTGGCCCTGCTCCGCCATGCCGTACATCATGCGGCCAGCGCCAAAAATATTGCTGTTGATTGCCGAGATGGCGGCCGAGATGACGATCAGGTTAAGCACCGCCGCTGCCGACTTGATCCCCAGCCCGGAGAAGATCTGCACGAACGGGCTGCCCTGGCTACCGATGCCGGTCCACGGGAAGATGGCCATCAGCACGGTCATCGTCAGCACGTAGAACAGCAGGATGCGGGCCGGCACGGCGTTGATCGCGCGCGGAATCACCTTCTCCGGATTCTGGGCTTCACCGCCGGTGATGCCGATGATCTCGATGCCGCCGTAAGCAAACATCACCACCGCCAGAGACGCGATCAACCCGCCCGCGCCGTGCGGCAGGAAGCCGCCATGCGCCCACAGATTGGTCAGGCCCGGCGAATGCTCGCCATTCATCTTCACGCCGAGGAACAGGATCAGCGTGCCGCCGATGATCATCGCCGCGATGGCCAGGATCTTCACCAGCGCCAGCCAGAACTCGAGCTCGCCGAACACCTTCACATTGCACAGGTTCAGCCCGCAGATCAGCATGACGATGCCGAGCACCCATATCCATTGCGGCACTTCGGGGAACCAGAATCCCATATAGATACCGAATGCGGTCACGTCCGCCAGACAGACGATGATCATCTCGAGGATGTAGGTCCATCCGGTAAGAAAGCCCGCGAGCGGCCCCAGGTACTCGCTGGCGTAGCGGCCGAACGAGCCGGTCACCGGCTCGCGCACGGCCATCTCGCCCAGCGCGCGCATGACCATGTAGACCGCCGCGCCGCCCACGATGTACGCCAGGATAACGGCCGGGCCGGCCAGCTGGATCGCCGATGCCGAACCGTAGAACAGGCCCGTGCCGATGGCCGAGCCGAGCGCGAGAAAGCGGATATGCCGCGCGCTCAGATTGCGTTGCAGGTTTTTCAAGCTGTCTCCAGGAGGATGTCTAGATTGGGACCGAAGGCCCATGGCGCGCGGATCTTTGCCCGCTTGGCGCCGGCGCGAGCGTCCGTCAGACGCTCGGCAGGATGCCTGCAGGCAGCAAGGCCGTAAGGTGACGCTCGGCGATCAGCACGCTGGCGTCTTCGATATCCGGCGCGAAGTACCGGTCCTTGTCGTAGAACGGCACCGACTGACGCAGCAGGCCGCGCGCGCGCTCCAGCGCTTCGGTGGTCTTGCCGCCTTCACGGAAGTCCATGCCCTGGCAGGCCGCCAGCCATTCGATCGCCACGATGCCCTTGACGTTGCTGGCCATCTCCCAGAGACGTTTGCCAGCGTTGGGCGCCATCGACACATGGTCTTCCTGGTTCGCCGACGTAGGCAGGCTGTCGACACTGGCCGGATGCGCGAGCGCCTTGTTATCCGATGCCAGCGCGGCGGCCGTGACCTGCGCGATCATGAAGCCGGAGTTCACGCCGCCATTGGCGACCAGGAACGGCGGCAACTGCGACAGGTGCTGGTCCATCATCAGCGACACACGCCGCTCGGAGAGCGAGCCGATCTCGGCCAGGGCCAGCGCGAGGTTGTCCGCGGCCATTGCCACCGGTTCCGCGTGGAAATTGCCGCCCGAGATGATATCGCCTTCCTGCGCGAATACCAGCGGATTGTCGGAAACCGAGTTCGCCTCGACACCCAGCACATCCGCCGCATTGCGGATCTGCGTCAGGCAGGCGCCCATGACCTGGGGTTGGCAGCGCAGCGAGTACGGGTCCTGCACCTTGTCGCAATGCGCGTGCGATTGGCCGAGCTGGCTGGTCTCCCCCAGCAGGTGACGATAGACCGCCGCCGCGTCGATCTGGCCGCGCTGGCCACGGGCAGCGTGAATGCGCGGATCGAACGGAGCGCGCGAGCCAAGCGTTGCCTCGACGGTCAGCGCGCCGCACACGCTGGCCGCCGCGTACAGGTCTTCCGCCTGGAACAAACCCTGCAGCGCATACGCGGTGGAAACCTGCGTGCCGTTCAGCAGCGCCAGCCCTTCCTTGGCGGCGAGCGTAAGCGGCTGCAAATCGGCAATGGCCAGCGCTTCGCGAGCGGACAGCCATTCGCCGCGATGTCGTGCCCGGCCTTCGCCCAGCAGCAGCAACGACATATGGGCCAGCGGCGCCAGATCGCCCGACGCGCCAACGGAGCCCTTCAACGGGATGCACGGGTACACCTCGGCGTTCACCAGCGCGATCAGCGCGTTGATCACCTTGCGGCGGATGCCGGACAGGCCACGCGCCAGGCTGTTGATCTTGAGCACCATGATCAGGCGCACCAGCGCGTCGTCGATCGGCTCGCCCACGCCTGCAGCGTGGGAAAGCACCAGCGAACGCTGCAGGTTCTCCAGATCCTCGCGGGCAATGCGGGTCTGCGCCAGCAGGCCGAATCCGGTGTTGATGCCGTAGGCCGTACGGCCCTCGGCGATGATGTTTTCGACGCACGCCACGCTGCGGTCGATGGCGGGGAAGGCGCGCTCGTCGAGCGTGATCTTGACGGGCTGCTGATGCACGGCACGCAGTTGCGCGAGCGTGAGCTCACCGGGTTGCAGATGCAGGGCGAAGACTGGCTGATTTTCTTGGTACGACATGGTTCAAATCCGGAGTTACTTGGAGGTGCCGAGCATCGGCAGGTTCAGGCCGTTTTCGCGGGCGCAATCGATGGCGATCTCGTAGCCGGCATCGGCGTGGCGCATCACGCCGGTCGCCGGATCGTTGTTCAGCACGCGGGCGATACGGGCGGCGGCGGCATCGGTGCCATCGCAGACAATCACCACGCCAGAGTGCTGGGAGAAGCCCATGCCGACGCCGCCGCCGTGGTGCAGCGACACCCAGGTGGCGCCACTGGCGGTATTCAGCAGCGCGTTGAGCAGCGGCCAGTCAGACACGGCGTCCGAGCCGTCCTTCATGGATTCGGTCTCGCGGTTCGGGCTCGACACCGAGCCCGAGTCCAGATGGTCACGGCCGATCACCACGGGCGCGGACAGTTCGCCCGAACGCACCATTTCGTTGAAGGCCAGGCCCAGCTTGGCACGCAGGCCCAGGCCAACCCAGCAGATCCGCGCCGGCAGGCCCTGGAAGCTGATGCGCTCCTTCGCCATGTCCAGCCAGCGGTGCAGGTGCGCGTCGTCGGGGATCAGTTCCTTGACCTTGGCATCGGTCTTGTAGATGTCCTGCGGATCACCGGACAACGCGGCCCAGCGGAACGGGCCAATGCCGCGGCAAAACAGCGGACGGATATAGGCCGGCACGAAGCCCGGGAAATCGAAGGCGTTCGACACGCCCTCTTCCTTGGCCATCTGGCGGATGTTGTTGCCGTAGTCGAAGGTGGGCACGCCCATCTTCTGGAAGGCCAGCATCGCCTCGACGTGCTTGGCCATCGACTGCTTGGCGGCCTTCACCACCTCGGCCGGCTTCGTCTGCGCGAGGTCGCGGTACTTGTCCCAGGTCCAGCCGATCGGCAGGTAACCATTGAGCGGATCGTGGGCGCTGGTCTGGTCGGTCACCATGTCCGGGCGCACGCCGCGACGCACGAGTTCCGGCAGGATCTCGGCCGCATTGCCGCACAGCGCGATGGAGATGGCCTTGCCTTCCCCGGTGTACTTCGCGATACGGGCCAGCGCGTCATCCAGATCCGTGGCTTGCTCGTCGACGTAGCGCGTACGCAGACGGAAGTCGATACGGCTTTGCTGGCATTCGATGTTCAGCGAACATGCGCCGGCCAGCGTCGCGGCCAGCGGCTGGGCGCCGCCCATGCCGCCCAGGCCCGCGGTCAGCACCCAGCGTCCGGTCAGGTTGCCGTCATAGTGCTGGCGGCCTGCCTCGACGAAGGTCTCGTAGGTGCCCTGCACGATGCCCTGGCTGCCGATATAGATCCAGGAACCTGCCGTCATCTGACCGTACATCGCCAGACCCTTGGCATCCAGCTCGTTGAAGTGCTCCCAGCTAGCCCAATGCGGCACCAGGTTGGAGTTGGCGATCAGCACGCGCGGCGCATCGGCATGCGTCTTGAACACGCCCACCGGCTTGCCCGACTGCACCAGCAGTGTTTCGTCGTCGCCCAGCGTCACAAGCGACTCGACGATCTTGTCGTAGCACTCCCAGTTGCGCGCAGCGCGGCCGATGCCACCATAGACCACCAGTTCCTTGGGGTTCTCCGCCACTTCCGGGTCGAGGTTGTTCATCAGCATGCGCAGCGGCGCCTCGGTCAGCCAGCTCCTGGCCTGAAGCTGATTGCCGCGCCGCGCGCGGATCTCTACGTCACGGTAACGATTGGGGGTGCTCACGGTTGTTCCTCATCCACGGTTTGTTCACGACGGCGATGACGCCACAGCGCCATCCGATGGGGTTGTACAGTATTGTATAGACAAGTTGATTTGTACTGGGGTTTACCCCGTTTTCAGGGGGAGCGGATAGCGCGACAAGAGGACGGGAGTGGACCTTGCCGCACAGTGGCGCGGCAAGGTCAGAGGCTCAGCGGAGCAAGGAAATAACGAAAGGGGGCGTCAGGCGCCGGGGCCGAACCGCCCTTCCAGGCGGTGACGCGACCCCGGATGCAGCAGGCGGGCGAACGTCACGACGCGCTTGCCCGACCATGTGCGGCGTCGGATCAGCAGGCACGGTTCGGCGCGCGGGATCTGCAGGAGTTTTGCCTCGTCGGCGGTGGCGACAACGGCCTCGACGATATGCTCGCCCGCCGTCAGGGGAGCAAGGCTTTGCAGATAGGCATTCGGCGTGTCGACGCTGAAGTCCTGCTTCAGGTAGTCGGGAGCCAGGCCCGGATTGACGTAGCGGTCCTCGATCTGCACCGGCACGTTGTCCTGGTAGTGAACGATGATGGAATGGAAGATCTTCTCGCCTTCGCGCAGATCCATCGCCACCGCGCGCTCGGGGCCGGCGGGCTCCTCGCGCACCAGGATCACCTCGGAATGATGGCGATGTCCACGCTCCGCGATCTCGTCCGCGATGTTGTTGACCTCGAGCAGCGAAGACTGCATCTTCGGCTCCGCCACGAACGTGCCCACGCCCTGCATTCGCACGAGCCGGCCTTCGGCGGTGAGTTCGCGCAATGCGCGGTTGATCGTCATCCGGCTGGCGCCGAACTGTTCCACCAGTTCGTTTTCGGACGGCACACGATGATGTGCCGGCCATGCGCCCGTATCGATCTGTCGGGTGATCATCTGCTTCAGGCGCAGATAGAGCGGCATTGGCGCGTCCTCGGCACTGCTGTCCATCGTCAGCTCAGGCGTTTGACGCGGCATTCTTGGGGTTCTCCAGCTCCGGGCAAGGATAAAGCGCGAAGCGTTGATCGATTCGCGCACCTATACATGATTAGACAATTGCCAGCATTATCGCAAATGCCGGGCTATTGGTACTCGCTCCTCGCGTGGGGTAAAGCCGGGCATGGAAATACCCGGCCTGCCGACGCAAGAAACCCCGCGCCTCGACTGCGAGACGCGGGGTCCGTGGCCGGCGGCTGGCGCGCCGGGATTGGCCTGGTGGTCGTACTTTAGTCGTCGTACTTTAGTCGTCGTACTTTAGTGGTCGTACTCCACGCTGGTACTGAAACTCAGATCGAACGTATCAGACCAGCTAAGGTTCGCGAACGACATATCGCTTGTGCCAGTCGCCCCGGCAACTGCCGGGAACGCCGCCCCCTGATCGCCCGGCACCGACACGTTGACCACCGTATTAGCGGCCGCCGGCCTGGCACGCGCATTGCCGCTCACGAATACCTGCGGGGCGCCACCGATGGTCGATCGGATCTGCACGTTGGTCTTCTTCACGAACGGCACGCCCGATGCAGAGGTCCAGCTCATCGGGAATGTGGCCCCACCAGCGAACTCCGAGCCCGAACCCGGCGTCAGGGCATCACGCGCGGTCTTGCTGACTTCCTGCCACGCATACTGGCGCAGCGTATCTGGCGACGGCGGCGGTGTGCGCAAACGCACCGCGTAGCTGTAGGCCGGGGCCGCCGCATTGTCTTTCTGGTAGATCGCGAAAGTGTAGACACCGAACGGCGTCACGTTCGCGAGTTCCGTGGCGCTCAACTGCGGATTCGAGAACGCGGCGTTGCTGCCCGGCCATTTGAACTGCGCCTGCGCGGCCGGATCCTGGGCAACGCCGGCCAGACGGTAGCTGTTGCGGCAGCTGTTCAGCTTGCTCGAGTACTTGCCCGGAATCGCGCTGGCGTCCACACCTTGCATGTCACCCGGCACAAGCTGCGCGTGGATATTGAGCGTGTCGCACGCACCGGTGCTCGGCTTGAGGAGCACCCCTGCACGCAGCCCCGGACCTGTCACCACGGCGAAGTCGACCGGCACGTTCTGGTCGTCCGTGATACCTACCTGCAAACTCAGCGAACTGACGAAGGCATTGGTGCCGGTGGTCGCTTTGGGGGCGTTCAACCAGTCCCAGCGCTGCGCATTGCCCGTGACCTTGCTCAGCACGTGACGCTGGTTGCCGACCAGACGCCAGCCATTGTCGCTGGTCGTCCGAGCCGACGGCTGCAACGCGATCTGCGCGATCTGCTGCATGCCATCGCGGATGCCATCGGCGCGTGTCCAGGACACCTTGATCCAGACCTTGTCGGTCGACTGGACCCGAATGATCTCCGGCAGGCTGAAGACCGCGCCAGTCATGCCGTCGTCGCCGACGATGCTGGAGCCCAGATCCTGCTCGGCATTCGCGCCGTTGCTAAGGTAGCTGCTGGGCACACCCGCCATCAGCGCGCCCGGCGCGACATCATCGACGATGATCTGCTCACAGGCGGCCACGCTTCCGCTCAACCGGGCGGAAGCGGTTGTCGACGCCGCGAAGCACTGATTGAATGCCGCCTGCAGCCCGGCAAGATCGCTGGCGCTGGGCAAGCTGGAAACCGGTTGGCCGCCGATCGTCGCCACGCTTGGCAGGCTTGCGGTGTCGGCCGCCGTCGGCGCAACACCGGGCGCAAGCTGGAGCATTGTCGGCGTATCGCTCGATGCGCCCGCCACCGATGTCAGTTGCACGCCGCCATTGGGCAGCACGTTGACCTTTACCTGATCGAGCAGACGGTCCAGCCCGGGCGCACCGGCCGTCAACGGACCGGAGATCAGATCCACGCCGGTGTTGCCGGTGGCGGCCAGCAGAGCGGCCAGCGCGTCCGAGTACGCTTTCACCGTGGTGCTGATCGACGATGCCGTGACCTTGGACTGCAGGAGACTGGTATCGGCCAGCAACTTGGTCGGGTTGTCGCCAATGATCGTCGCTGCAATCGCGTTGGTGAGCGGCGTGATGTTGATCGTCTGAGTACCAGCTGTCGCGCTCAGGCTGATCAGCGTGGCCTGCGAGTCGGCTACATTGCCCGTGGCGGCCAGCACGAACGGCGCAGTCAGACCGGTCACGTCGCACTGGAACGAACCAGTGGTGGCATCGGCAGGACAGCTTGCCGACTTGCCCGAGGCGTCCGTCAGCGTCACCGTGGCACCTTGCATCGCCGCGCCGGTCGCCGCAACGCCGCTGACGACCTGCTTGGTGGGCGCAGTGGTGCCCGGTGGCGTGGTCGTGGTCGTAGTCCCCCCCGTTGAAGAATCGCCACCACCACCGCATGCCGACAGGGCAAGCACTGCGATGCAAAGCGCAATGGGCGTGAGCTTCATATTTCCCCTTCCGTGCTGTCTGTATTGAAAAAATACTCTCGATCCGACTCAGAGCAGGCAGATCCCAGTGGCCTTCGAGTTCGGGCCGATGGTGCTCGTGTCGAAATTCGTGATGTGGGGCAGCCCGGTTGCGCAGGCGATGACCCACGTGACCTGATTGTTGACGCGGGTCCCCAGGATGACCTGGGTGTTGCCGGCGCCCAGGCCATCGGAGCCCTGCTCATAGACGTAGCCGCTCGGGCTGTAGGTGGCGCGCTGGCCCTTGCAAACGAACAGCGTGCCCGTGTCGCCGGCCGGAGCGGCGTAGAGGTTGCAGAACGTATAGGAAATCGTCCCGCCGCACGTATTGGTGATCGTCGTGCTACCCGATGCGTTGTGGCCCATCCGCACGCAGTTCATGGCACTGACGCCGGACTTGAGGCCGCCAGACCCGGACGCGCCGCTGTCGACCGTGGCGCTTCCGCCCGTGCCGGTTGACGTTCCCGAGCTGCCTCCGCTGCTCGACCCACTGCCGACATACACCCACAGACCCGTCGCGTCGCCACCGGCGCAATTCTTGTAGGCGAAGCCATAGCTGGTGGTCGCGCTGGGATTCACCGTGACGTTCATGCCACTCGCGAAGGTCTTGGCATTCGTGAACCAGTCCGCCTGCGTCACGGACGTATCGCATTTCGCGGTCAACACAACGTTCGTCCCCGCCGGCACCGGGTTGTCCGCCGATGTCGCGGGCGAACTCGACACCGTGCACTGCGGCTTGGCAACCGTGCACGATGCGGCGGGCGTGGCGTCGGTGGCGCTGCCCGTCCCCGCTGCGTCGCCGCCGCCCCCGCACGCGGCGATGGTCACGGCAAGGATGCCGAATAGCGTGGCTGCGGCGAATCTCCTGGTCTTTGTCATGGCTCGATCTTCCCTTCCGGCTGTTGTCTTGTTTTGTGCCGGCGAGCGTACGTGGCAACGGCCGGGGGCGCATCACCAAGATTGACGATGACAAGTGCGACCGTTTTGCCCATCTCCCCCGGTCGGCCCGCCGTGGACGCCGTAGCTGGTGCAGGCGTGTATCGGCCTGTCCGGAATCCCCGGGGCATATACATTGCGATACAAATCCCCCCGCCCGCCGCTACATGCCGGTTACTTGCGCCACCTAAAGTCATGCACAGGTTGATCACACACAGGAGCGAGAGATGCCGGAGATCGTCAATTTGCCTCGACGGGGCTTTATGGGAGTTGTTGCGGCGACGCTGGCCGCGGCGCAATTCGGGGGGGCACAGACGGCCCGGGCCCAGACCAGCCAGCCGCACGCAACGCCACTGCCCTCACCCCGGCCAGGCACTCATACGAGCTTTGCGCCGATCAAGCAGATCAAGGCCGGCGTGCTGAACGTCGGCTACGCGGAGGCCGGCCCGACCAACGGGCCCGTCGCGCTGCTGCTGCACGGCTGGCCGTATGACATCTACAGCTTCGTCGACGTAGCGCCGCTACTGGCGGCGCGCGGCTATCGCGTGATCATTCCCTACCTGCGCGGCTACGGATCCACCAGCTTTCTGTCTTCCGACACCATGCGAAATGGTCAGCCCTCGGCGATTGCCGCCGACATGATCGCGCTGCTGGATGCGCTCGGCATCCAGAACGCCGTGGTGGCCGGCTTCGACTGGGGCGCGCGCACCGCCGACATCATGGCCGCACTGTGGCCAGACCGCTGCCGGGGGCTGGTCTCGGTCAGCGGCTACCTGATCGGCAGCCAGGCCGGCGGCAAGGTCCCCCTGCCGCCCGAGGCCGAGCTGCAGTGGTGGTACCAGTTCTACTTCGCCACGGACCGTGGCCGCGCCGGCTATCAGAAGTACACCCACCAGTTCGCCAGGCTCATCTGGAAACTGGCATCACCGAAGTGGGATTTCGATGACGCCACGTTCGAACGTAGTGCCGCCGCGTTCGGCAACCCCGATCACGTCGACATCACGGTGCACAACTATCGCTGGCGGCAAGGGCTGGCCACCGGAGAAGCCCGGTTCGACGATATCGAGAAACGGCTCGCCACCGCGCCCACCATCAGCGTGCCCACCATCACCATGGAAGGCGACGCCAACGGCGCGCCTCACCCCGAGCCAAGCGCTTATGCCAGCAAGTTCACGGGCCGGTACGAACACCGCAACGTGACCGGCGGGATCGGCCATAACCTGCCGCAGGAAGCGCCCGCCGCGTTCGCGCAGGCGGTGCTCGACGTGGACCGGCGCTAAGGCACCATGCAGGCGATGGGCAGTCGTCATGGCCGCCCGGCCAGCGCCCATTACAGGCTCACGGTGGCGTAGCTCAGCGTCTTCGGCGTCTTGACCATGACTTCCGGCACCTCGCCAACGACGACGGTATCGTCCAGGCGGAAGCCACCCAGGCCGTACACATACAGTCCGGGCTCGGACGAATAGACTTCGCCGGCGAGCAGCGGCCGGGTGTTGAACGCCATATCCTCGGGATATTCGTGCAGCATCAGACCCACGGCATGGCCCGTCCGGTGGAACACGTAATCGCCACACCCCGCGCTTTCGATCACCGCCTGCGCGGCGGCGTCCATGTCGCAGACACGCCGGCCCACCACCGCCGCAGCCACGGCAGCGTCCGTGGCCAGCGCCGCAACGCTGTAGAACCTGGCCTGCTCATCGCTGGGCTGACCGCAGAACCATGTGCGCTCGTTCTCCACGTAGAGGCCGTTCAATCTCGGCAATACAAGGTTGACGATGGTGTCGCCCTTCGCGATGCGCGAGCCGCACGCCGCGCCGTCGCCATGCGGGGACGCCGAGGCAGGGCCGGTGAGCGTCCAGCATTTCATGATCTCGAAGTCCTCTCCCGCGAAACGTCGCGCAGCCTCTTCCACCATCAGCGCCGCCATGGCGTGATCGAGCTCCTGCACTAGCCGGCCGGGACGAATGTTCTCTCGGTAGCGATCCTGAACCCAGTCCGTCAAGGCCGCGAGGTCTCGCATGGTCTGCAGCTCCTCGGCGTGCTTGACCCATCGCAGGCTGCGCATCTCGGCCATCGCCGGACGCAACGTCATCTCGGGAAGATAGCGCTGCGCGCCGGTCAGGATCGGATGCTGAACGTCGACGGCGATGCGCGACATCCCGAGGCCCTTCGCGGCCAGCAATGCGGCCACGACTTCGGGCAGTTGCGACGGCAGGGCCAACCGGTTGGCCACGCGGGGATGCTCGGCGTAGTACGTCACGTCCGAGAGCCACACCGTGCCCTTCTCCGCGGCAAACCGCATGTGGTTGGTCGATAGCTCGTTCATTACGGCAAACGTCTCGCCGTTGCGCGGCACGACGACGAACACGGGACGCTCCCATGGCCACACGTCAAGCTGGAAATTGGTCGCGTACTGGAAAAAGTCCGGCGAGCCGAATACCAGCGCATCCACGCGCAGGCGGTCCATCAGGCGATGCATCGCGGCCAGGCGATAGTCATGCACGGCTTTGGTCAGATGTGGCATGGTTTTCTTATCAGAGCGGTCAGGGTAGTCAGAGAGAAATGTTGAGACGGCGAATGACGGGCCCCCAGGCATCGGCGTCGCGCTTCATGTAGCGCTCCACCTCCGAAGGCGGTCCCTTGATCGCATCGAGGAACTGGAAGCCCAGCTTCTCCTTGAACTGCGGATCGTCCTGGATATGGTTGATATCGGCATTGATCTGCTGCACCACGGCTGGCGGCGTGCCCGCGCGGGCGACGATGGCATACCAACCCGGCACTTGGACGTCGTAACCGAGTTCCTTGAAGGTAGGCACCGAGGGCAATGCCGCCAGTCGCCGATCGCCAGTGACCGCCAGCGGCACCAGCTTCTTGCCCGCGATAAACGGTTGCACGCCGGCCACCACGTTCATCATCACCGGCGTCTGCCCGTTCATCAGGCTTGTCGAGCCACCCGTGCCATTGAACGGCACATGCTGCATCGTGATGCCAGTGCGCTCCGCCACCAGTTCCATCGCCAGATGCGTGGAATTGCCGATACCGCCCGACGCGAAGCTGATCTCGCCGGGTCGCGCCTTGGCAAGGCGCACGAAGTCCTGCAAGGTCTGCACATGCAGTGACGGCGATGCGACGAACACGAATGGCGAGTTCGCCAGCATTGCCACGCCGGTCAGGTCCTTGGCCGGCTGATAGGGCAGCTTGGGATAGAGGTACGGGTTGAAGCTGAGGTTGGAAACACCCGCGAAGAACAGCGTGTATCCATCGGCCGGCTGCCCCAGTACGTAGGAAATCGCCAGCGTCCCATTCGCGCCCGGCTTGTTCTCCACGACTACTGGCTGCTTCCACGCCTGGCTGAGCTTTTCAGCCAGCGCGCGCGCCAGTACGTCATTCCCCGTGCCGCCGGCCTGCGGCACCACCAGCCGGACTGGTTTCGTCGGAAATGTCTGCGCCTGTCCGATCAGTGGCAGCGCCATCGCCACGGCCATGCTGGCCATCCTTCCCAATAGCTTTCGCAAATCCATGTTGCTTCCCGATGAGTTCTCTCGCCGCCACCATCGGCCGCGATGACGTGAAATGTACCATGTGGTACATCAACATCGAAAATTGGGGTTTACGTGAAAACGTGGGAATGGAATCTGGTTGGCGCGTGGATCTGGATTCTGCGTATCGCTGTGTAGTGCTACTTGAACCCAAGAGCATTCTTGTGCGCTTTCTGACGCGCGGTGGAAAGGCAGACCAGTGATGCAAGGCCAGGCAGCCTTCGCCACGGTTTCACGAAAGCTTCATTGATCAAGCGCAGATTTGCATAAGAGTTCCGCGCCTTCTTTTTAAGAAAAAAATGAATCAAACCAGAGGCCCGTTGTCAGATCGGCATACGTGTCGTCGGACACCAGACAGGAGAGTTTCCAAACAACTGTTCGTATTACTGAACAGTATGTCGGCGACCTCTCCCTTTTTACGATGCATCTTGAAACCTACACTGGAAGCCATGCGCAACCCACCGCAAGTTCTTGCCAGGTTTCAGAGAACGGCACAGCAATGGAATTCCTCCTTTCTGCTTTTACTTTCACCCTCCCCCTCCTCTGCGCCATTGGCCTGTCCGCCTTGACTGTGGCTCGCTTGCTTCAATCCCCTGCTCTGCGCCGCGCGCGTGACCGCTAACACCGCTCCCCCTTGCGTACAGCCACGCGGTTCGGCGACGATTCAAAACCTTCCGGCTCGCAGCCTGACAGTGCATTCACCGTTTGCCGTGATGGTGCGTGGTGGCCTGATCATCCAAATCATCCCGATGTGATCTGAACACAGGAATGTCATGAAAATAGACTCCGTAGCTTCGCGTGCGTTTGCCATGCCAATCACGAGCCCAGCGTTCCCGATGGGGCCGTATCGCTTCGTGAATCGGGAGTTCTTTATCGTGACCTATCGCACGGACATGGATCGGTTGCGCGAGGCTGTCCCCGAACCCTTGAAAGTCACCTCGCCCCTGGTGAGCTACGAGTTCATCCGGATGCCGGATTCGACCGGCTTTGGCAACTACACGGAAAGTGGCCAGGTCATCCCCGTCGAGTACGAAGGCGTGGCAGGCAGTTACACCCATGCGATGTACCTGAATGATCATCCGCCGATTGCGGGCGGCCGGGAACTCTGGGGGTTTCCCAAGAAGCTGGCTTCGCCAGCCCTCGAAACGCATATCGACACCCTCGTTGGCACACTCGATTACGGCCCGGTCCGGATTGCCACCGGCACGATGGGCTACAAGCACCGCGAGCTCGATCTTGCGGAACAGGCCAGGCGGCTTGCCATGCCGAACTTCCTGCTGAAAGTGGTGCCTCACGTGGACGGCTCCCCTCGCGTCTGCGAACTGGTGCGCTACTACCTCGAAAACATCACGATGAAAGGGGCCTGGACCGGTCCCTCGTCACTGCAGTTATCTCCCCATGCCCTCGCACCGGTTGCCGATCTTCCGGTTCTTGAAATCGTCGAAGCACGCCACCTGATCGCCGACCTGACGCTGGGTCTCGGCGAGGTCGTGCACGACTATCTGGCGAAGTAGCAGTTCTTGTTCTCGCGTATCCAACTTACTCAACGTACTCAACGTATCCAGGAGTTGATCATGACTAATCTGAACGGCAAGGTTGCAGTCGTCACCGGTGCGGCAAGCGGCATCGGCAAGGAAATTGCGTTGGAACTGGCGAAAGGCGGGGCCGCGGTTGCCATCGCCGACATGAATCTCGATGGCGCGAATGGCGTCGCCGATGAAATCCGGAAATCTGGCGGCAAGGCCATCGGCGTGGCCATGGACGTCACCAACGAGGACGCAGTCAATCAAGGCATCGACAAGGTCGCGGCGGAGTTTGGCTCAATCGATATCCTGGTCTCGAACGCGGGCATCCAGATCGTCAATCCCATCGAGAGCTATGCGTTCTCGGACTGGAAGAAGATGCAAGCCATCCATGTGGACGGCGCATTCCTGACGACGAAGGCCGCGCTCAAGCACATGTACAAGGACGACCGTGGCGGTGTAGTGATCTACATGGGATCCGTGCACTCCCACGAAGCGTCGCCGCTGAAGTCGGCGTACGTGACCGCGAAACATGGATTGCTGGGGCTGGCCAAGGTGCTGGCCAAGGAAGGCGCGGCTCATAATGTGCGCTCGCATGTCATCTGTCCTGGCTTCGTAAAGACGCCGCTGATGGAGAAACAGATTCCACAGCAGGCCAAGGAACTGGGCATCAGCGAGGCGGAAGTGGTGCGCAACGTCATGCTTGGCGGTACTGTCGATGGCGTCTTCACCACTGTGGAGGATGTCGCGCAGACCGTCCTGTTCCTTTGCACGTTCCCGAGCGCGGCACTGACCGGACAATCGTTTGTTGTCAGCCACGGCTGGTTCATGCAGTAATCGAACGCCCCAGGGAGCGATATGACGCACAAGCAGGTTGATTTCCTTTTGATCGGCGGTGGGCTTGCGAGCGCGCGCGCAGCGGAAACGCTGCGCAGAGAAGGCGCGACAGGCTCCATCCTCATGCTTTCGACAGAGTCGACCCTGCCGTATCTGCGGACGAGACTCTCGAAACAGTATCTGCAGGAGCCGTCAGAGGACTCCCAGTTCCTGCTGCACTCCGAGCAGTTCTACCGGGAGCAGGCGATAGATATCGCGCTGGACACGACAGTTGCATCCGTCGATCCCGTCCGTCAGATAGTAGAGACCTCGGTGGGCGCGCGCATCCACTACGGAAACCTCCTGATCGCAACCGGCGCGACACCGAGGCTGCTCGATGTCCCGGGGATGTCGCTCCATGGCATCCACACCCTGAGGTCCAGGCAGGATTGCGATGCCATTCGCGATGCCGCATCGAAGGGCAAGCGCGTCGTGGTGATCGGTGGCAGCTTCCTCGGCATGGAAACCGCCATGACCCTGGGCGAAATGGGTCTCGATGTGACGGTGATCGAGGAGAGTGACCGACTGCTGCGTCATCTCGAATCCAGGATGCTGTCGGAGTTCTTCCGTCTGCACGCGCAGGAGCGCGGCGCATCCATCGTCCTCGAAGACGCGGTGGTGGCCCTGCATGGCCAACGCAAGGTGGCGGAAGTCGAAACACGCTCAGGCAGGAGGCTGCCGTGTGACGTTGTTGTCGTGTGCGCGGGAGTGGATCCGGCAACGCGCTTCCTCGAGGGTAGCGGGATCGCGCTCGAGAAAGGCTACGTTGCCGTAGACGAGCTGCTGCAGACGAACGTGCCAAACGTCTGGGCAGCAGGCGATGTCACGAGCTTCCACGATCCCGTCTTCGCCCGCCGGCGTCATATCGAGCACTGGGACAACGCCGCCAAGCAGGGCCGCCTTGCGGCAATGAACATGCTTGGCCGCCGGATGCGCTATGACCTCGTCTCATACTTCTTCTGCGACGTAGGTGATATTGGCTTCAACATGCTCGGCGCTCCCGAGGGGGCCGACGAATGCATCGCCCGGGGCTCGCTAGAGGACCGCTCCTTTGCGCTCTTCTACCTGAAGGACGATGTGGTGCGCGCCGTGTTCTCCATTGGACGACCAGCCACCGAGTTGCGCCTTGCCGAAGGGCTGATACGGTACCGCACCAATGTGCTGCCGCAGAAAGCGGAGTTGGGCGACCCCGACTTCGCGCTCGATCAGTTGCCGGTGCAGACCGTGCTGATCCTGCAGGGTGGCGGCGCGCTTGGCGCGTTCGAGTGTGGGGTCGTCAAGGGTCTCGAGGAACGCAAGATCTTTCCTGACATCGTGGCCGGGATATCGATTGGCGCACTCAACGGCGCGATCATTGCCAGCAACCCCGGCAACGCGACTGAAGCGCTCGAGTCGTTCTGGTCCGATCTTTCGGTTTGCACCCCTCACTTTCATTCGGAACCCTTGCGACGCGCCACGACGGCCATGCAGATACTGCAGCTTGGCGTGCCCAACTTCTTTCAGCCCCGCTGGATGCCCGCTTTCGACCAGCCTTGGGTCGCGCCATGGGACTGGACGAGCTTCTACGATACCTCCCCCATGAAAGCGCTGCTGGAGAAGTACGTGGATTTCGGCGGGCTACGCAACAGCCCGGTGCGATTGCTGGTCGGCGCCGTCAATGTCCTGACTTCGAAGTTCGAGATCTTCGACAGTTACGTTGACGACCTGACGCCGGATCATATCCTCGCCAGCGGCAGCTTGCCGCCGGGCTTCTCGTGGACATTCGTCGACGGGGTGCCCTACTGGGATGGCGGGATCGTGTCCAACTCTCCCCTCGACATGGTGACCGAACGCTGCGGCCCGGATGGGAAGCGCGTCTTCATTGTCGATCTTTTCTCCGGCGAAAAACCGTTGCCGTCCGGCATGATGGAAATCCTCGCGCGCCGCGACGAGATCGTGTACTCGGAGCGCATCCGTAGCGATCAGCGCGCACGCGAACTGAGAGACGCGTATCGCGAGCTTGTGGACTACATCCTTCAGGAAATCGAGCCTGTCAGGCGCGAGGGACCATCCGACGAGCCATCGTCGCGTGACTACGACTTCTCCAAGACGGCAATTCAGGCGAATATGGCCCAGGGGTATGCGGAGGTCACGGTGGTGTTGGGACCGATTCCAAACGCAAGCGATGGCCTGGTGCTAAAGCTGGGCGATTCGGATGAAAGTGTCACGGGGGATGTGTCAGACGGTGTCATGCCGTAAGCACTCGCAGCGATGGGCATTGAGCCACGCCGCGGCGGAACTCTGGTGACACCGGGATTGAACAGGCGCCCGCCTCGGGACTCTCCGATGGGCGCCCGCTATGCGCCCTTCCGCCCCTTGCCAGGCGTCGCCATCTTGCTCGCGAAGTACTTGAGCGCGGCGGTGGTGCCCTTGCGGTCCCCAGTCGTGATCAGGTCCAGTAGCAGCCCTCGCATCGTGGCGACTTCAACACGCGCGTAGAGCCGGGCTTCTTCTTCGCTGATGTTCATGCTTTGCTGCAGACGCTCAGCCAGCATCGAAGTCCAGCTACCCACGACGTCCTCCAGGAAGCCGCTGAAACGATCGCGATCGCGGATTGCCCTGCCGTAGATCTCGAACAGCAACTGCATCACGGGCAGATAGCCCGGCGCGGAATAGCGGTCCCAGGCGGCTTCCATCGCCGCGCCGCTATCCATACCGCCCGAGAACGCGCGCAGACGCGCCTGCTGCTCGGTATGTCGCACGCGAAACAGCAACGCCTGCCAGAAGCCATCGGCAGATCCGAAGTAGTAGATCAGCATTCGATGGCTGGTGCCCAGCGCATCCGCGACATTGCGCAGCGACAGGTCTCCCAGACCGTGAGCCAGCACGTGTTCTGTGGCGGCATCCAGCAGTTGAACGGCTTGCTCGCTGGATGAGCGGTCCGCGGCGGTGGTTTTGGCTTTCGGCATTCACTGGGCTCTTGGTTGGCGCGGCCCCGGCATGGAACGCCGTACCGCAGCGCGTCAATGTACCACGCAGTACATCAGCAGACGTCCCCTGGAGACACGCGGGACGGCGCCCCTTCCGCGATCCCGAAGGCCCGATTTGTGAATCGTGAATTCCATTGCTCCGGGCAGCGGCCTATCTTAGGTCGCGATCCGCGCTTCCGCGTATCGACACAGAACGACAAGAAACAGAACGGCACCGTCAGCCCAGCCATGTGCGCGAGCGCCGGACAAGGAGACAGGCATGACCATCAAGATGGGCGGGGCGCGTCTGGCCGCCGCATGGGTTGCGGCATCCGCATTGTCATTTGGCATGGCCGGTACCGCGCAGGCCGCCTGGCCAGAGCGGCCGATCCGGTTGATCGTGCCGGCCGCCGCAGGCGGTACCACTGATATCGCGGCCCGCCTGGTAGGCAAGCGCATGAGCGAGATCCTGGGCCAGCCGGTGGTGGTGGACAACCGTGCCGGTGGCGCCGGCATCATCGGCTCGCAAGCGCTGCTCCTGGCGCCGGCCGACGGCTACACGTTGATGATGGGCAACATTGGGCCGAACGCGATCAACTACGCGCTGTATCGCCAGCTGCCCTACAAACCCCAGGATTTCGCGCCGATCACGATGGTGGTCTCCGTGCCAAACGTGCTGGTGGTCAATGCCAAGGTGCCCGCGCGCAACGTGGCGGAACTGGTGGCGCTGGCGAAGTCCGAGCCGGGCAAGCTGTCGTTCGGGTCGTCGGGCTCGGGCCAGTCTGTGCACCTGTCGGGCGAACTCTTCAAGAAGCGCGCCGGCATCGACATCATCCACGTGCCCTACAAGGGCGCGGCGCCTGCCGTGGCCGATCTGGTGGCGGGCCAGGTGACGATGATGGTCGACAACCTGCCCAGTTCGCTGCCGCAGATCCAGGCTGGCAAGCTGCGCGCGCTGGCCGTGACCAGCGGGACGCGCGTGGCCGAACTACCCGACGTGCCGACGATGAAGGAAGCCGGCTTCGACGATTTCCAGGTGACGGCGTGGTTCGGCCTGGTGGCACGCGCCGGCACACCGCCGGCGGTAATCGCGCAACTGCACAAGGCCGCGGCAACGGCGCTGGCCGAGCCGCAGATCAAGTCGCGGCTGGCTGAACTTGGCGGACAGGCGGGCGGCGACACGCCCGAGCACTTCGGCCAGTTCATCGAACAGGAGCGCCTGCGCTGGGCGCGGGTCGTCAAGGACACGGGCATTCCGCAGCAGTAGCCGCATCACCGTATCGCAGTTTCATCGGCAAAGGAGTTCTCATGATCGACAAGATCGCGCCCTCGCTCGCCGCCGCGGTTTCGGGCATTGGCGACGGCGCCACGGTGTTGGTCAGCGGCTTCGGCGGTTCGGGCATTCCCGACGAACTGCTCGATGCCTTGCTGGCGCACAGCGCGCGCGACCTCACCATCGTCAACAACAACGCCGGCAACGGCGATGCTGGCATTGCCGCGCTGATACGCGCGGGCCGCGTGCGCAAGGTCATCTGCTCGCACCCGCGTTCGAACAATGCCGAGGCGTTCATTGATGCGTATCGCGCCGGCAAGGTCGCGCTCGAGTGCGTGCCGCAGGGCACGCTGGTGGAGCGGATGCGCGCCGCAGGCGCCGGGCTCGGGCCGTTCTTCACGCCCACGGCGTATGGCACCGCGCTGGCCGAAGGCAAGGAAAGCCGCGTTATCAATGGCACCGGCTATGTGCTGGAACAACCGCTGCACGGCGACTTCGCGCTGATCAAGGCACACCGTGCCGATCGCTGGGGCAATCTGACCTACCGCTACGCGGGCCGCAACTTCGGGCCGGTGATGTGCACCGCCGCGCGACACACCATCGTGCAGGTCGACGAGATCGTCCCGCTGGGCGAGATGACGCCGCAACACGTGATGACGCCGGGAATCTTCGTCCAGACAGTGGTCCTGGCAACATCGGGAGACAGCCATGCATGACACCCTGCCCCGCCTCGGCACGCTGCCGCGACTGAGCCGCGCCCAGATGGCGCGCATCGTCGCCCATGACATTCCCGATGGCAGCGTCGTCAATCTCGGCATCGGGATGCCCACGCTCGTTTCCGACCAGTTGCCCGACGACCGCGAGATCGTGCTGCACAGCGAGAACGGCATCCTCGGCATGGGTCCGGTCATCCGCGAAGGCGAGACCGACCCGGACCTGATCAACGCCAGCAAGGAGCCGATCAGCCTGATCGCCGGCGCGTCGATCTCGGACCACGCGGTGTCGTTCACCATGATGCGCGGCGGGCATATCGATATCACGGTGCTGGGCGGATTCCAGGTCGCGGCCAACGGCGATCTGGCCAACTGGTCGACCGGCGAGCCCGATGCGATTCCCGCGGTAGGCGGCGCGATGGACCTGGTGGTGGGCGCGGCCAGGCTGTTCGTGATGATGGAACACGTGACGCGCGACGGACAACCGAAGATCGTCGAACGCTGCAGCTATCCGTTGACGGGCATCGGCGTAGTTGACCGCATCTATACCGACCTGGCCGTGATCGACGTTCGGCCCGGCAAGCCATTGCTGGTGACCGGCCTGGTCGATGGCGTGTCGTTCGAAGCGGTGCAGGCGCTATCGGCCGCACCACTCACGCTGGCGACCGACTGCCGCGTGCTAGGGCCAGGGCGCTGAAAGCGTCGACGGATCGGGCAGGATCACCACCAGAACAAAAAAGGGGACAAGCATGACCAGGATGACAACCGGAAAGATGAGCCTGACCGCCAGCATCGCGCTACGCGTGCTGCTGGCCACCACCGCCATCGCCGCCCTGCCGCTTGGCGCTCACGCAGCGGATGCGTGGCCATCCCGCCCGATTCAGTTGCTCATTCCCTACCCGCCCGGCGGCAGCGCCGACCTGCTTGCGCGCCCGCTCGGCGCAAAGTTGCAGGAACGGCTGGGCCAGCCCATCGTCCTTGACTATCGCCCCGGCGCGGGCGGCACGATCGCCACGCAGGCGCTGGCCCGCAGCAAACCCGACGGCTACACGCTGATCATGGTGCTGGCCGCTCACGCGATCAATCCGAGCCTGTATCCCAAGCTGCCGTACGACACGCGCAAGGACTTCGCGCCGGTCTCGCTGGTGGCCAACCTGCCGTTGATCCTGGCCGGCAGCCCGTCGCTCAAGGCGCGCAACGTGCCCGATCTGATCGCCGCCGCCAAGGCCGCGCCCGGCACCATTACCTTCGGCTCCGCCGGCAACGGCAACACCGGGCATCTGGCTGGCGAACTGTTCGATTCGATGGCGGGCGTCAAGATGACCCACGTGCCGTACAAGGGTAGCGCCCAGGTGGTCAACGCCATGCTCGCCGGCGATATTCAGCTTACGTTCGACAGCATCTCGACCTCGATGCCGCAGATCCGCGCCGGCCGCATGACCGCGCTGGCCGTGACCAGCGCCAAACGCGCCGCGATGGCGCCCGATGTGCCGACGCTGGCCGAAGCTGGCGTGCCCGGCTTCGACATCAATGGCTGGTATGCCATCCTGGCCCCGGCCGGCACCCCGCGCGCCGTCGTCGACAAACTCAGCAGCGAGATTGCCACCGTGCTGACCCAGCCGGAACTCCGTTCGCAACTCGCCGCCAATGGCTACGAGCCGGTAGGGTCCACGCCGGCCGCCTTGGGCGCGCATATCGACGCCGAGCTGGCGCGATGGAACAAGGTGGTGCGCGACGCGGGCGTGAAGCTGGAGTAAGGACGCCAGCCTCGGCCCTCAGCCCTCAGTCCCCTGCCCTCTGCCGTCAGCCCTCTGCCTTGGGGACCGGATCGAGCACGAAGTCGTAGCGTGCTTCACGAAACGGCCCATCGAAGCCGAAGCGCCGCGCCAGCGGATGGTCGGCGGGCCGCTCCTCGTAAGCCACCTGCAGCGATGGCTTGACGCCGAACACCGCGTCCGAGTCCAGGTACGGATCGCCCCGGTTGAACAGGTGTGTGACCAGCCGGCGATGGCCCGGCGCGTCGATCATGAAATGCAGGTGCGCCGGCCGCCACGGATGCCGTCTGGTAGACGTAAGCATGTGGCCGACCGGCCCGTCGGTCGGAATCGGATAGCTCACCGGCACGATGGTGCGGATGGCGTAGTAGCCCTCGTCGTCGGTGCGATAACGGCCGCGCAGGTTGCCCGTAGGCTGCGCTGTGTCCTGGCCCGAATACATGCCGTTCTCCGCGGTCTGCCAGATGTCGAGCACCGCGCCACGCAGCGGCGTGCCATCGGCGGAGAACACGCGACCATGGACCAGTGCAGGCATACCCGGCGTGAGAGCCATGTTCTCGCCTGCCGAACGGTCGGGCATCCCGGCAATGTAGAACGGGCCAAATACGGTGGTTTCGGTAGCGCCCGTGGACTGCCGGTGGTTGATCGCATCGACCAGCATCGACACCCCCAGCGTGTCCGACAACAGGATGAATTCCTGCCGGACCAGCCCGTCGCACATCTTGCCGGTATCGGTCAGGAACTGGATGGCGGCGAACCACTCCGCTTCCGTCGGCTCGCACTCGCGCACATAGGCGTGAAGGTGGCGCACCAGCCCTTGCATCAGCGCGCGCAGGCGAGGGTCTGGCGTGTCGGCAAAGCGGGCGACGACCTGCTCGGTCAGCGCGGCTTCGGCGGCTGCGTGGGGCGTTGCCTCCATGGTGTCTCTCCTTTGTGTTGGTTTCCGTGCGCCGATCCGTCTCAGGCCGGGCTCTCGCCGCGCCAGGCGCGTTCCAGCAACGCCCGGATCGGCTCGCGCTCGACCGGCCTCGGGTTGTAGTAGGGATTGGCGCAGGCCAGCGTGGCGGCCTCGTCCAACCCATCCTCGGGCATACCGATGGCCGACAACGCCGTGGCGATACCCAGCGACTGGTTCAGCCGGAACAGCAACGGGCCGGCATCCTGCGCGCGTTCGCCACCCAGCGCCCGCGCCACGCGTGCCAGCGCAAGCGGCGCGGCGGCGTGGTTGTAGTGCGCGGTATGCGGTAGCAAGATGGCATGGGTCTGCGCATGGGGCAGGTTGAAAGTCCCGCCCAGCGTGTGGCAAAGCTTGTGATGGATCGCCATGCCAACCGAGCCAAGGCAGGCACCCGCCAGCCACGCGCCGTACAGCGCGTCACCACGGGCGTCGATATCGTCCGGCCGCCGCACCACGGTGGGCAAAGCCCCGGCCAGCGCGCGAATCGACGCCTCGGCCATCAGGCTGATGATCGGGTTGGCGTCCTCGGCGTATAGCGCCTCCACCGCGTGCGCCATCGCATTCATGCCGGAGGCGGCGGAGATCTCCACCGGCAACGTCAGCGTCAGTTCGGGATCGTAGAGGACCGTACGCGGCAGCACGCGCGGGTCGCGGCCGGTCTGTTTCAGGCGTCCTTCGGTCAGGCCGTAGATCGGTGTTACTTCCGATCCTGCGTAGGTGGTGGGTACCGCGATGATGGGTTGCCCCGAAACGAGCGCGATGGCCTTGCCAAGCCCGATGGTGGACCCACCGCCAACCGCCACGTAGCAGTCAGCACCCAGCCGCGCGGCCTCGTCGCGTGCGGCGTGGGCCACCTCCACCGGCACATGCATCACCGCCTCGCTGTAGACGCCTGCGGAGCACTCGCCCAGCAACGCGGCCACCCGCTCGCCAAGTGCCCGATGCCCGGGCGTGGTCAGTACCAGAGCCCGCCGCGCGCCTAGCCGCAGCACCTCCTCGGGCAACGCCGCCAACCGGCCCGCGCCGAAGACCACCCGCGACGGCGTGGCTTGATAAACGAACGATTCCATCCCCTCTCCCAAGGCATCGACCCACCGAATGCGCTTCAGTGTAGTCCCGCTTCGCATGACGCACATGTTGGGCGAGCGGGCGACCGAATCGCCCGGCTCGCGCCTGACTCAATCAATGCGGCAGGACGGTCAGGCCCGTGGCGCCGCTGGAAGTCGTCCTGCGCTCGCTCCGGAGTACGCCGTTCTGATCGAACTCGAACAGCACCGTCGACGACAGGATGTCGCCGCCGGCGAACAGCGGACCGATAAAGGGAAGAAAGCTCTCAGGATGCGGCTTCGAGGTCGCATACGCGTAGACCAGCACGATCGCCCCGTCGCTAGTTGTCGCCTGCGAGGTTGGATTGCCAAGCTGTCCGGTCACGTCATCGAGCGTGGAGAAGCCCAGAATGAAACTCTGCATCTGCTCGGGCTTGACATCGATACCAGTCGATACGCAGGCGGCCATGAGGCCGCACACCGCAACCATTGCGTAGAACCGGTTCATATCGTCACCGCCCTGCTTCCTGGGCCGTGACTGCAGACGTGCTGGTCGTCGTGGCCCGAGTCTGGCCGGGCAATACGCCCAGTCCATCCCCTGCCTCAAGCATAGAACTTCCGAGGCCCAGGAAAAACGCCCGCAAAAGCGGGCGTCAATGCAGGGGCCAGGTCCGTGGAGCAACGCCAACGGCGTTGCGGACGCCTCTCAATGCGATTCCACGTGGCGCTTGAAGTTGTTCAGGATGGCCTGCCAGCCTTGTTGCTGCTGCTCGACCGGGTACTCCGTCTCGGCGACGAAGCTCACCCGCACGGTGACCCCCTGCGGTGCCTCGAGGAACTCGACCTTGGCAGTCCGGTCCCCGAACGCGTATTCGATCAGCTTGTTTTCCACGATCTTCGTGTAGGTACCGGCGAAATCGAAACCCATACTGCCGTCCTTGGCCTCCATCCGCGAAGAGAAGGCACCCCCCTCCCGCAAGTCAACCGTGGCGGCCGTCGTGTGCCAGTCGTCGGACGCGGCATTCCATTGCTTGATGTCTTCCGGCGTCGTATAGGCGCGCCACACCTTTCCGACAGGCGCTGCAACAGTGGTTTCAACGGTAACGTTCATAGACTCTCCCGACTCTCGTTCAAGGCCTCGGCTTGCGCCGTCAAGGCTGGCTCGCCATCCCGGGTGGCAATCAGCGCCTTCGGCGCCAGCGGGATCACGGCCAGGATCAGCCCATACACTGCGGTGGTGGCAATCACGCAATAGGTGAATCCGTGCGAGGGCACGCTATTGTAGATCCAGGAGCCCAGCAGATCGCCAGCGCGCCCCGAGAGCGCGAGGACCCCATCCACCAGCATCATCAGGGTGCCTTGCAGGCCCGGCGGGCACGACCGCATCGCGAGGTCGAGATAGGCTGCCGTGGCGATGCCGCCCATCAGCCCGATTGGCGCGGCCAGCACCAGCGCAAGGTCGGCGGAATGGATGAACGCCAGCGGGACCATCTGCGGCACGGCGATGATCGTGCCCCACCACAGCAGCCTGTTCAGGGCCACCCGCTTGCACAGATAGCCATAAAGCAGGAACGTCGGCACAAATGCGGCAGCGAAGATGCCGTTGTAGTACGAGTAGACGGAGTCCGACGCGTGCAATTCGTTGGTCAGGTAGAACTGCAGCGGCGTGGCGGAGCCCGGGGCGAAGTTCCACAGAAAGCAGATCAGTACTGCCGGATAGACGGCCTTGTGTCTGACCAGCCGCCTGACGTTCCCGACGAAATCGGTGGCGCGGGCCAGGGGCCTGTCATAGATCTGGCCGAAGACCGACGGGGGTTTCCAGAGCGCCAGCGCGACGATCAGCAGATTGACGATCGCCACCAGGAAGAACGCTTCCGCCGCCGCCAGATGGTCGGAGACATAGCCAGAAGCAAAGGCGCCCGCCACGACCGGAACGGACCCGATCACGTTCCACAGCGCGCTCAGGCGGCCGGACATGAGCTTTTCCTGGCCGACCAGGGCGATCAGCCCCTGATAGGCGGCCGCGACGAACCGGAATGCCAGCATGGCCATCAGTGTCCCGGCCAGAAGCCCGGTGTACGAGAACCCCGAATACGCCATCCAGACGCAGGCCAGCGCGGTCATCGGCGCGAATATCAGGAAGTAGCCGCGATCCCGTAGCCCGAGCGGGTTCCATTGGTCCCGCGCCAGTCCGAAAACGAACGCCACATAGACGGGGATGCCCGTCACCAGCCGAAACGTGGAAATCTGCGTTGCCGTCGCGTGCAACTCGTTCTTGAGGACGTACGACGTCTGGATATCGACGAGCGCACCGGCCGGCGTCGCCAGATAGATGAACAGGGTCAGCCAACCAAAGTACAGCAAGGTTCGGTCGTTGCCCTCGGAGCCCTGATGACCTGAAGCGGCCAGCATCGTCGTATCCACGCGGCAAGACTGCGATGGTGATTCGCTCTGGTCCTGGGACCGGAACGGCTAGCAGCACGGCCCCTTGGAGTGCCCGTGACAGCACACAGCGGCTGCTCGAAATAAGTGTAGGTAAGAAAACGTGGTCGCACCGCGCTCAGGTGTCCGCCCTTGATCCCGCCGCATGGGTGGGTTTCCATTCACGCCGGGCGGCGACGAAGCAGCAGGAAGCCCAGAATGCCCAGTATCGGGCCCGGCAGCAGAATCCAGGACGTCTTCAACCCCAGTTCGCCGAGGTAAGTGGACGCCAGCGCAATGGACACCACGGTCAGCGCGAAGCCGATCGAGTTCTGAATGGCAAGCGCGCCCCCAACCAATGTTGGCGGGCAGGCCCTGGCCGCCAGGGCCGAGAACTGTGGCGAGTCCGCGATGACGGTCGCCCCCCAGACCAGGAAGAAGCACAGCAGCCAACCCGGCGAGAGCGCATCGGCGGCGAATGGCAAGAGCAGGCAGCAGGTGCCGGAGATCGCCAACGCGCCCAGCGCCACGCCGGCGCTATCCACCCAGCGGGTCAGCAGGCCACCTGCAATGCAGCCAAGGGCGCCGATGCCGATGATCGCGAATGCCAGCGCGGAAATACTGAGTCCACCGAAAACGGACGGCAGCGACGAGCGGGCGACGAGCATCGGCAATACCGTCCAGAACGCGTAGAGCTCCCACATATGCCCGAAGTAGCCCACCGCCACGGCTCTGAACCGGCGATCGCGAAAGGCACGCAGCGGATTGCCGGGACTTGGCGCGCCATGCCGGCGCACCGGCAGATGCGGCCCATTGCCCAGGCAGAGCACCAGCACCGCCGCCGCGCAGGCCAGCACCGACGAGCCCGCCATGACGTACTGCCAGGGCCACTGGGCTGCGGCGATACGCAAGCCGTGTGGCAGCGCGGTCCCCAGCGTCAGCATTCCTACCAGCAATGCCAGCGCCGCGCCCGCCCTGTCCGGCGCCCAACTGATGATCAGCTTCATGCCGATCGGATAGATGCCCGCCAGGCACACCCCTACCGCGAACCGAAGCGCGATGGCGGCAGAGAAATCACCGGACAGGCAGGCGAACCACGCGTTGAACCCTGCCCCGAGCAGGGCCGCCAGACCGAAGATCCGGCTCGCGGAGAACCTGTCGGCGAGCCCCAGCAAGGCAAAAGCCATGGTGCCGAGAATGAACCCGGCCTGGACCGCCGCCGTCAGCGTGCCGATATTGGCTGCCGTCAGCCCCCACGTCCGGACGAGGTCGTCAGCGGCGCTGTTGGCGCTGAACCAGAGTGACGTGCCAAACAGCTGCGCGATGGCAATCGTCAGCACCGGCGAGAATTGAGCGGATCCCCGTTTCACGGTTGTGTTCGATCCGAGCCTGCCGGATTACCGCTGGGCGACGTCCGGGGTGCTGCGATGATCGATATTGAGCTGCATGAATACCAGGTCGAGCCACTTGCCGAACTTCATGCCAACCTCCTTCATCAAGCCGACCTGCTCGAAGCCGAGCTTCTCGTGCAGGCGGATCGAACTGGCATTTCCCGCCTCGATGGCGCCCACCATGATGTGCTTGTTCAGGTCGCGCGCGCGCTCTATAAGCGCCTTCATCATCAGGCCGGCAATGCCCCGGCCCCGCTGGTCGTTCCGGATATAGACCGAATGCTCCACTGTATGGCGATAGCCGTCGAAAGCACGCCAGTCGCCGAACGACGCGTAGCCCACCACGGCCCCCGCCTCGTCCTGCGCGACCAGCACCGGAAAGCCCGCCTTGCGGCGCGCGGCCAGCCAGTCCTTGCGATTGTCCACGTCGACCAGCACTTCGTTCCAGATCGCCGTGGTGTTCGCCACCGCATCGTTATAGATCGCGCAAACCGCTTCCATGTCGTCCGGCGTGGCATCGCGAATCGTGATTTCTGACATTGTTTACCCCTTGTTTTCTGTTCCACCTTTTCAGGCGCAGACGCAAGCATCCGCTACCTCTTCGACCTTTGCAATCGGGCACATCGCAAGCCCTGCCCAACTGGTAGCCACCGACGTGACCGCCCGCCGGCTTGACATCGCGCATCTGGAAGCCCCGATCAACGTGGATGTCACGTCAGACCCCCGAGGTTCGTGCCCACCGCGATATCGACCATCTCTCCGGAAATGATTGACGAAAGCGCTTCTGCTCGCAGCATTGCGACTGATAACCTACCTTTGTCAGAATCGCCAGAGCCGGTCGTGAACGATCAGAACGCTACAGAATCCGTCCGCATCCGCTTGATCAAGGCGGCGCTGGATGGCTTCCTCGCCGACGACTATCACTACGTCACGACCCGCCGCATTGCCCAATTCGCCAAGGAGAATGAGCATGACGTTCCAGATGAACGCAGGTGCCGTGCGCCGATTCGCCAAGGCCATGAGGTTCGGCGCCTGGCTTCAATCGATCACTGACAGGATGACGCCAGCCCCTTTCCGGCTGGTGCAGATCGGCTCGGCCTACTGGCAATCGAAAGCGCTCTACGTGGCGGCGAAGCTGGACCTGGCGACTGTCCTGGGAACGGCAACCCTGACGGCATCTGCGCTGGCCAGCCGGGTCGACGCCAATGAAGATGCGCTCGGACGCCTGATGCGACTGCTTGCAGCCATGGGCATCTTCGAGGAAACGGCCCCGATGGTCTTCCGCAACAACAAGCTCTCCCGGTGCCTGACGCGCGACGATCCCAAAAGCGTCCGGGCCATGATCCTGATGCACAACTCGGAAACCATGAGCCGCCCATGGTTCGAGCAACTGGAGGCCGGCATCCGCAGCGGCACGCCACCGTTTCAACTCAGCCACGGCGAGGACCTGTTCGATTACCTGGATCATCATGCCGAGTTCGACCAGCTTTTCTCGGAAGCCATGAACAGCGTCGAGGCACTGGCTGGCGACGGCTTCGCCACGGATCTGGATTGGGGCCGGTTCGACCGCATCATCGACGTTGGCGGATCACGGGGCACCAAGTCGCTGGCGATCCTGCGACGCCATCCAAGGTTGGCGGCACTGATCGTGGATCGGCCCCAGGTCATCGAGGAAGCCCGACGCTACTGGGCAGAGCACCATGCGGATGGCCTCGAACGCCTGCAATTTCAGGCTGCGAACCTGTTTGAAAGCCTGCCTGCGGCTGGTCCGAAGGATGTCTACCTGTACTCGGCCGTCCTGCATGGCTTTGACGACCCTGCCTGCGTGCAGGCATTGCTACGGCTCCGCGAAGCCATCGGCAACAGCGGCGCCCGCGCGGCAATCCTGGAGATCGTTGTGCCTGAAAAAAACGCCGACATCTCCAGCGCATCGTTCGACATGCAGATGTTCGTCGGCAGCCGGGGGCGCGAACGCACCTTGACCGAATGGAAGGCAATCATTCAAGCCGGCGGCCTGGCGCTTGAAGAGGTCGTGCGTCTCCGGTCGCTCGGGAGCATTCTGGTGTTGCGTGCGGGGTGAAGTGGACGGTTGCGTTGAGAACGTTGAAAGAGCGTTGAGTTGGTGCCTTTGGGTCGTGAAGCGACAAGCAAGGGCTACTGGCCCAGATCAATCACGCTGCAAGGTGAGCCGGGGCCGGCGCCGCTGACCGGCGCGCAAGGTGCCGGGCGCGACGCCCTGCCACCGCATGAAGGCCTTGTTAAAGCCGGCCTGTGTCTTGAACCCCAATGCCCGCGCGACATCTCCAAGCGGCATGTCCGTATTGGCCAGCAGCCGTCGCGCCAGCGTATCGCGCTCCTCGTCCAGCAGGTGGGCAAACGAGGTGCCGTGATCCTGCAGGTGGCGATGCAACGTAAAGCGGTGAACCGCGAACAGCGAGGCCAGCCGCGGTGCGGTGCATTCGCCCAGCAGCATCAGGTCGCGGATTGCATGCCGAACCTGCCCAAGGAAATCCGGCGCGACATGCGACTCCAGTTCGCCCAGGTAGCGCACCACGGAGGACTCCACCGCCTCGCCTGCCACACCCCCGACGCCGCATCGTTGCTCGAGCGTGGCGGCCGGAAACACGAATTCGTCACGCGGCTGGCCGAAGCGGACATCGGAACCGAAGTGTGCCGCATACGGGCCAAGCTCCAACGGCGGCGGCCGCGACAAGGACACAGCCGCCGGCATCCAGAGCTTGCCGAGAACCAGACGGAACAACTGGAGGTTGGCCGCCAGGTAGGCCGTCAGCAGCGCTTCACGGCCAGCAAAGGCGCCGTCGATTTCAATCGAGAAGACGGCGTAGCCATCGCGCACGGTCAGCGCCGTGTTGATGCCCCGGTACCAGATCCGACCATAGCGCAGCAGGCCCTCCGCGGCATCGCGCACGCTCCGCGAGGACAGCAGCAGCAGGCGCAGCGGGCCCGCGTTTTCCATATTGGCGCGCGCGCCGACCTGCACTGCGAGATGGGGCCGGCCGGTCGCGTCGGCCGCATCTGCCAGGATGCGGCCGCATACCTGTAGCGCCAGGGGTGCCATGGGTTCATGCAGCGACGCGAGCCTGATCCCATGACGCTCCAGGATCGGCCAGGGATCGTCGCCCTGCGCCTGAAGTACTTCGACCACCCGCGCAAGCGTGCCAACTGGCACGGAGCGGCTCTCGGGCTTCAAGGTTCGGGTATTCACCAGATGTGATCATCAGATAAAAAATAGTGACAGAAGGATAAACGCAGGATCGGACAGCTGTCCAGAATACCTGCACCGCCCCCACTGCAAAGGGCTTCACCTTCAGGAGACTATTCATGCATTTTCTCGACGACAGCCTGCTTCCCGAGAACCAGGAAAAGCTGGTGATCCAGGTCGCGCCCTACGGCCCCCAGTTTCTGCCATCCGACTCGGACGACATTCCAGTGAGCATGGATGCTCAGATTCAGAAGGCCATCGATTGCTATAACGCCGGCGCCACAGTGCTTCATGTGCATGTGCGCGAGGCAGACGGCAAGGGCTCCAAGCGCCTGTCGATGTTCAACGAGATGCTGGCCCGTCTGCGTGACGCCGTTCCGGACATGGTGCTGCAGGTCGGCGGCTCGATCTCGTTTGCGCCGGAGGGCGAAGGCAAGGCCGCCGAGTGGCTGGACTATGACAGTCGCCATATGCTGGCCGAACTGGACCCCAAGCCGGACCAGGTGACCATTGCGATCAACACCAGCCAGATGAATATCTGCGAGATGCTGACCGCCGACGACGTCAAAGGCACCATCCTCGAGAAGCCTGAATACTTCAAGGCATACAGCGAGATGGTGGTCGACGCCAAGCCGTCGTTCTTCATCGAGCACCTGGAGCGCCTGAGCCGGGCCGGAATCCAGCCGCACTTCATGCTCGGTCACGTGGCCCAGTTGGAAACCGTGGAGCGCCTGATCCGCAAGGGCCTGTATCGCGGCCCGCTGATCCTGAACTATGTCGCCATCGGCGGCGGCGCGGCCGGCCTGCACCCTGCTGACATGATCGAGTTCGCGCGCCGCACGCCGGACGGCGCCGTGCTGACGATCGAGAGCGCCATGCGCGCGGTGCTGCCGATGAACGCCATGGCGATCGCGCTGGGGCTGCATGTGCGCGTGGGCATCGAGGACAACCTGTGGGGCCGCAAAGGCGAACGCATGACCTCGGTGCAGCAGATCGAGCAGACCGTGCGCCTGGCGCGCGAGCTGGGCCGCGACGTAGCCAACGGTACGGAAGCGCGCCGCATCTACAAGATCGACGAGTGGTACGACAGCGCCGACGAGACCATCCGCCAGCTGGGCATGGCGCCGAACCGCAAACCGGGCCAGCGCGGCTTCACGGTGCCGGGCAGCGTCTGAGCACAGCCATGCCGCCACGTCACGCGCGGCGCCCCGGCTGCGCGTGATGTTCTGGTGTTGACCTCCGAATACCGTTTCCGGCAGAGACCAATCATGAAGCTGAGCAACAAGATCGCCTTGGTGACGGGCGTTGGCCCAGGCCTGGGCCAGGGCATCGCCGTGGCACTGGCACGTGCAGGCGCCGACCTGGTGATTTGCGACATCAACCCGGCGTCGCTGGCCGCCGCACGCGAGGCGGTCCTCGCCGAGGGCCGCCGCTGCCTTTCCGTCGCTTGCGACGTGTCGTCGAGCCAGCAAGTGGCCGACATGTTTGCGCAGGCGCGCGAGGCCTTTGGCACGGTACATATCCTTGTCAACAATGCCGCGCTGACCCCCAACCGCCCGGTGGATACCGAGCGCCGCAACCAGCTCTATGCGTACCTGCAAACGCCGGTGCCACGCGCATCGCTCGGCTTCACCAGCGAGATCACCGACGAAGAATGGCTGCGATATTGGGGCGTAAACGTGCATGGGACCTTCTATTGCACCCGAGAAGCACTCCGGCTGATGCAGCCGCAACGCTACGGCCGCATCGTCAATATCGCCTCGATTGCCGGGATCTCGTCAAAGAGCGCGCACAGCCCGCACTACAGCGCCACCAAGGGCGCCGTGGCGGCCTTCACGCGCTCCGTGGCGCTGGAAGTGGCCGGGGCGAACATTTACGTCAACGCGATGGCACCTGGCGGCGTCGCGACACCGGCCTTCAACGAGTATCTGGAAAGGATCGGCGAGGACGGCCGCAACCGGCTCTGGCAAGGCTGCCCGGCGGGCCGCTTCGGCACCGTGGAGGAGTACGCCGCAACCGTGCTGCACCTCGCCAGTGACGAGCACTACCTCGTAGGCCAGGTCATCAGCCCAAATGGCGGCTCGGTGATCTGAGGCCGCCCTCAGACTTAGAAAACCATGCAACTCAATCTATTTCCACACTACAAGGCGCTGCGCGATACCGGCGTGCTCGGCAGCGAGCTCGATCCGCTGACTGACTGGGATCCCAACTGGATCGCTGGCTGGGTCGCACTGGCGCGCGATGCGCAAGCTGACGATGTGCTTGACCCCAAGCTGGTCGCACTAATCCGCCTGAATCTCGATGTCACCGCCACCCACCTGTACAAGCCGGGTGTGTCCCGCCACGTGCGCGAGGCCATCCGCCTGGGCGCCACCCGCGCCGAGATCCTGGAAGTGTTCAAGCTGGCCAGCGTGGTCGGCATCCACGCCTGCGCGGTTGGCGTGCCGGCGCTGGCCGAGGAGCTGGCGCGCGCCGGCATTCCCGATGACCCCGTGGCGCCCGGCGCCACGCCGGTGTGCGACGCGGTGCGTGCCAACGGCATGTTCAATCCGCTGTGGGAGACGCTCTATCGCTGGGATCCACAGTACCTTGAAAAATTCCTGGCAATGGGCTTCGGCCTGTGGAAGGACAACATCCTGCCGCCGCTGTGGATCGAGTTTCTCTGCATCGCCGGCGATGCCGCGATCACCCACATGTACGGCCACGGCACCCAGCGGCATATCGAAGCCGCGCTGCGGCTCGGCGCCACGCGCGCGCAGATCCTGGCGGTACTGAAGATCGTCGGCCTGCAAGGCATCGAAGCCTGCGAACTCGCGGTACCGATGCTCGACCGCGCCATGCGGGAAACCGCGGCTTGACCCCCGGGGCCGGATCTGCCGGCCTCTTCCCGCAAAGTCCAGGAGTACGCCGTGCATCCCTTCGCCCCCACTGCAGGCAATACCGCATCGCTCCATCAGGATGCCGACACGCTTGCCGCCATCTATCGCAAGATCATGTGGCGGCTGCTGCCGTTCCTGTTCGTTGCCTACGTGCTGAACACGATCGACCGCATCAACATCTCGTTCGCCAAGCTACGCATGGCCAGCGACCTTGGACTATCGGATGCTGCCTATGGCATCGGCGCGGCGGCCTTTTTCGCCGGGTACATCCTGTTCGAGGTGCCAAGCAACCTGTATATGCAGAAGATCGGCGCCCGACTGACCATCACACGCATCATGCTGCTGTGGGGCCTCGTGACGATCGCCACCAGCCAGGTCAGCTCGCCGGATGCGCTTTACGTCGCGCGCTTCCTGCTCGGCGTGGCCGAGGCAGGCTTCTTTCCGGGCGTCATCCTCTACCTGACCTACTGGTTCCCGGCGCAGCGCCGCGGACGGATCACCTCACTGTTCCTGATGTCTGGCACCTTCGCCGGAATGATCAGCGGCCCGCTGGCCGCGGCGATCATGCTCCACCTGGACGGATGGATGGGACTGCGCGACTGGCAGGCGCTGTTTGTGGTGGAAGGCATCCCCGCGATGCTGCTCGCCCTCGTCGCGTATCGCTTCCTCGACGACGGTCCGACACAGGCGACTTGGCTCAGTCCGACAGAAAAGGCGCTGCTCGCCAGCGATCTTGGCAAAGAGGTCCACGCACAACAACACGGCGGTATCAAAGCCCTGCTCAAGGATCCACGCATCTACATGATCGGCCTGACCTTTCTTTCGATCTATGCCAGCACCAATACCATCGCGTACTGGATGCCCACGCTGATCCAGGGCTTTGGTGAGACCCAGGTGACACGCATCGGCTGGATCTCCACGCTGCCCTATGTACTCGGACTGGTGACGATGTACCTGCTGGCACGCAGCTCGGATCGCCATCTGGAACGGCGCTGGCACGTCGCGGGCTGTCTCCTGGTGGCAGCGGCCAGCTTCCTGCTGATGGGCATCGTGCGCGATCAACTGGTGCCTTCGGTGCTATGCATGACAATCGGCGCCGCTGCATGCCTCGCGGCGCTGCCGGTGTTCTGGACGATCCCGCCGGCATATCTCGGCGGCACGCAGGCGCCTGCCGGCATCGCCTTCGTCAGCAGCCTTGGGGGCGTGGCGGCCCTGCTGAGCCCAATCGCGGTGGGTGCGATCAAGACCCGCACCGGAGACCTTTACCTCGCGTTCGACCTGCTTGCTGTACTGCTGGCGGTGGGAGCGGTCGTTCTGTTGCTTGCGTTGCCGGCCCGGCTGCTGGGGCGCAGCCGCCAGCCTGGCGACGGGGCCGACCAAGCCTAGCCAATGCAGCCCAACACGCATAGTCCGCTGATTGAGGATCTGGGAGGTGCCGCCCAGCGCCCCATCGCGGTGGGCTGAAGCGGGCTGCGGTTCGGCGGTTCGGCGGTTCGGCGGTTCGGCGGTTCGGCCGTTCAGCCGGAGACGGCCAAATGCCCGCGAGGAGTCGCGGATTCAACTGGTCAACGCCTTCACCGATTCGAGAAGTTTCGCAACGGCAGCGCGGAACCTGCTCTCGTTGGCCCCTGGACAATGGGCAGAAACAAGGTCGATCCGAAGCCGCTGGTGAAGACCGCATCCGAGGTCGTCCGCCGGCACGAGCAGCAACTGCACGCGCGGCTCAACAAGCAAGTCTCGATCGAGATCGCCTCGCAGCTCGTGAACGTCAGGCTGGCGATCACGCCAGACGAATTCGAGCCATTCGGCACACTGACGGCCATTGATGCATTCGGGGACGTTCTCGCAAGCGTCAATGTACAACCGGACTTTCGTTTGACAACGGAAAGCGCTACAAGATGGGCGGGTGGCGGATTTGGTCAGATCCGGCATTGACGGGATAGCCAGCGTGGCCCAAAGCTGACCGGCCCCGGCTATCGTCCCCTTCAACGCTGGACTTGGGTCCGCCGCCCCACCTGCTCTGGCACCGTTCGCGCTACCGTGACCATATTCGACAGCGCAGCCTCCACCTCTGGCCAGGTACGGGTCTTGAGACCGCAATCCGGATTGACCCAGAGCCGCTTAATCGGCACGAACGCCGCAGCACGTCCTTCACCTGCCGAACGCGACACGATGCGGACTCGACGACGAAGAGCGCTTCCGGCGTTACTGGGCGCGCAGCGCCCTGGCAGCGGCAACCATGTTCGTCAGTGCCGGGATAACCTCCGCCCACTGGCGCGTCTTCAGGCCGCAGTCCGGGTTCACCCACAGTCGTTCGGCAGGCACGCGCGCTGCGGCCTTGCGCATCAGTTGCACGATGTGCTCCTGCGTCGGGATGTTCGGCGAGTGGATGTCGTACACGCCCGGGCCAATCTCGTTCGGATACTTGAAGTTGTCGAACGCGTCGAGCAGCTCCATATCTGAGCGCGACGTCTCGATCGTGATCACGTCGGCATCCATGTCGGCGATCGATGCGATGATGTCGTTGAACTCCGAATAGCACATGTGGGTGTGGATCTGCGTTTCGTCGCGCACGCCATTGGCCGTGACGCGGAACGATCCGACGGCCCAGTCCAGGTATTCCTTCCACTGCGCGCGACGCAGCGGCAGGCCTTCGCGCAGCGCGGCCTCGTCAATCTGGATCACATTGATGCCAGCACGCTCCAAGTCCAGCACTTCCTCGCGGATCGCCAGTGCGAGCTGGTAGCACGACACGGAACGCGGCTGATCGTCACGCACGAATGACCAGTTCAGGATCGTCACGGGGCCGGTCAGCATGCCCTTCATCGGCTTGCTGGTCAGCGATTGCGCGTACTTGATCCATTCGACGGTCATGGCCTTCGGACGGCTGATGTCGCCGAACAGAATAGGCGGCTTCACGCAGCGCGAGCCGTACGACTGCACCCAGCCAAACTGACTGAATGCGTAGCCTTCGAGCTGCTCGCCGAAGTACTCGACCATGTCGTTGCGCTCGGCTTCGCCGTGGACCAGCACGTCAAGACCCAGCGCTTCCTGCTCGCGTACGCTGCGGGCGATCTCCGCCTCCATGGCGGTCTTGTAGCCGGCTTCATCCAGTGCGCCGGCCTTGTACTGGCTGCGCGCGTGGCGGATCTCGGTCGTTTGCGGGAACGAGCCAATCGTCGTAGTCGGAAATACCGGCAGCTTCAGGTGCGCAGCTTGTTTCGGCGCGCGTTCGCTATAGACATTCTGACGCTGACCTAGCGCGGCGTTGATACCAGCCACGGCCGCCTTGACGGCGGGGTTGTTCACACGCGGCGAAGCGCGACGTGCGTCGACGGCGACCTTGTTGGCGGCCAGCTCGTCCTTGACGCTGTCCCGGCCGTTGCGCAAGGCGCCGGCCAGCACTTGCAGTTCGTCGAGCTTTTGCAGCGCAAACGCCAGCCACGACTTCACGTCGGCATCGAGCTTCTGCTCGCTACCCAGATCCACCGGAACGTGTAGCAGCGAGCACGACGGCGCCACCCACAGGCGTTGGCCAAGCTGCTTCGCCAGCGGCTCCAGCCAGTCCAACACGCGGCTCAGGTCGGTCTTCCAGATGTTACGGCCGTTGATAACGCCCAGCGAAACTACGCGGTCGGCTGGCAACTTCGCGATGAGCGCCTCGACTTCGGCACGTGCGTTGATGGCATCCAGGTGCACGCCGGCCACCGGCAGTTCGGCCACCAGTAGCAGGTTTTCCTGCAACTGGCCGAAGTACGTGGCCAGCAGCAGCTTGGCCGGCGACTTGGCCAGCGCCAGGTAAGCCGTACGGAAGGCGTCGCGCCAGGCGTTCGACAGCTCGGTCACCAGCACCGGCTCGTCGATTTGCACCCACTCCACGCCCTGCGCGGCCAGGGCGACCAGCAGTTCCACATAAGCGGGCAACAGGCGCGGCAGCAGCGCGAGCTTGTCGGAATCGTCCTTGGCCTTGCCGAGCGCCAAGTAGGTCACCGGGCCCACGATCACCGGCTTGGCGGTGACACCCAGTGCGCGCGCTTCGCCAAGCTGGTCCAGCAGGCGCGATGGGTCCAGCTTGAACTCGGTGCTGGCGGAGAATTCCGGGACGATGTAGTGGTAGTTGGTGTCGAACCACTTGGTCATCTCGCCGGCGGCCACGCCACCGCAGCACGCGGCATGCTCTTCGGCCGACTTGGCCGAGCGGCCACGGGCCACGCGGAAGTAGTTGTCCAGCGCATCGCCATGGAAGCCTTGCACGCGCTCGGGCAGGTTGCCGAGCGTGAAGCTCATGTCCAGCACCTGGTCGTAGAAAGCAAAGTCGCCTACCGGCACCAGATCCAGACCTTTCTGGCTATCCCAGTGACGTTGACGCAACTCGGCGGCTAGCCGCTTCAGTTCGTCGCGCGATGTTTCACCCTTCCAGTAGGACTCCAGTGCGAATTTCAGTTCGCGCTTCGCGCCGATACGCGGAAAGCCGAGGTTGTGGATCGTGGTCATGGCGTCATCCGTATTCAAGTCGAAGCCGGATTGTAGGAACGGCATCACATGAAGTAAAATGATCGTTATTCAGAATTCAATGAATATCACTCATGCTTGAGCGCATTCATCTATCGATCCTCCGGGAAGTGGACCGCCAGGGTTCCCTGACTGCCGCCGCTTCCGTGCTCTGCCTGACGCAGTCGGCGCTTAGCCATGCCATGAAGAAGCTGGAGCTGCAGCTTGGCACCGACATCTGGCTACGGGAGGGTCGTACGTTGCGGCTGACGCAGGCAGGGTCCTATCTGCTGGCGGTGGCGAACCGCGTGCTACCCCAGCTCGACCTGGCCGAAGAACGCGTCCGACAGTTCGCGCAGGGTGAACGTGGCACGCTGCGCATCGGCATGGAATGCCACCCGTGCTACCAGTGGCTGCTCAAGATCGTGTCGCCCTATCTGGCCAAATGGCCCGACGTGGATGTCGATGTGAAGCAAAAATTCCAGTTCGGCGGCATTGGCGCGTTGTTCGGGTATGAGATTGACATGCTCGTTACGCCCGACCCGCTCTACAAGCCGGGCCTGCATTTCGAGCCCGTGTTCGATTACGAGCAGGTGCTCGTCGTCGGCAAGGACCATCGCCTTGCTGGCCTGCCGTATGTGGATGCTGATGCACTGACCGATGAAGTGCTGATCACCTACCCGGTTGCAATCGATCGGCTCGATATCTACAACATGTTCCTGCAGCCGGCGGGCGTCACGCCCAAGCGCCACAAGACCATCGAGACGACCGACATCATGATGCAGATGGTGGCCAGCGGACGCGGCATTGCCGCACTGCCGCGCTGGCTAGTGGCCGAATACGCGCAGAAAATGGACGTCACGGCCGTTCGCCTGGGCGCCGACGGGGTCGCCAAACAGATCTTCCTGGGCGCACGCGAGGGCGACATCGACATCGACTACGTGAAGGCCTTTATTGAACTGGCCCGCCGCTCCGCGGACGTCGCCCCGAACTGAACCATCGCCATATCAGACACACACCAGCCAGTTCCCCTGCCCGACGGCCAGCGACGCCTACGACGAGATCCATGCCCTGGAGTCCAGCTAGGCCGACCTCTGGCGCTTCTATCTCTTTGTCCCCGAACAGGCACGTCAACACACGGCGTCGCTCGGACATCGCATGCTTGGCGTGCCAAGCCAGTTTTCGCGCTGAATGGCTCGCCCTGTCGTGCCGGCCCGTCAAGTTCCCTTGCCGGACGCAATCTCCGCTGTGAAGAGCTGGATCACGCTCGAAAAATCCAGGCCACCGCGTCCCGCGCGCTGATTCAGCGAGTACAGATTGCGCGCAAGCTCTCCAAGCGGCACAGTCGCGCCGGCCGACATCGCGGCGTCCACGGCGAGCCCCAGATCCTTCAGCATCAGGTCGTTGCCGAACCCGCCGCTGTAACCACGTGAAGATGGTGCATTGTCAAGTACGCCGGGCCAGGGATTGCAGACCTCGGTGGCCCAACTCCGCCCGGTGCTGACGGCGATCATCTGCGACAGCCTGGCCGGGTCCAGGCCCTGCGAGACGCCAAGTGCCAACGCTTCGCCGGTAACGGCCATGATCACGCCAAGCGCCATGTTGTTGCAGAGCTTGGCCACCTGGCCCGCGCCCGATTCGCCCATATGGAAGATGTTCTTGCCCATGGCATCGAGCGCCGGCCGGCCCTTTGCCAACGCCGCCTCGCTACCGCCCACGATGAACGTCAGCGTGCCGGCGGACGCACCAGCCGTTCCGCCCGAAACCGGTGCGTCGATCATGTCGATGCCTCTCTCGCGCGCGGCATCCGCCACCCTGCGCGCCGACGCCGGCGCGATCGTGCTGCAGTCGATGATCAGCGCGCCCTGCGGCAGTTGCGTCAGCAGCCCCTCTGTGCCGAGAAAAAGCGACTCAACGTGGCGGCTGTTTGGCAGCATCGAGATCACGATCCCGGCACCGTCCACCGCCGCCCGGACAGTGTCGGCAGTGGCCACCCCTTCGCTGCGCACGCGCGCCAGCGCTTCCGTGCTCAGGTCGAAGGCGGTCACTGAGAAGCCGGCGCGATGCAAATTCAGCGCCATGGGGGCGCCCATGTTGCCCAGCCCGATGAATGCGATACGTGTGCTGCGGGTCATGTCGTTGTCTCCTGAATCAGCTCAGATCAGCCAGTGGATGCACGCCGCCATGGCGCGGCGCAAGGTGCGCGTCGACAAGCTCGGCCGTGACGGCATCCAGCGTGGCCGGCTGCCAGCGCGGTTGCTTGTCCTTGTCGATCAACAGGGCGCGGATGCCTTCCGGAAAGTCATGGTGCACACAACAGCCTATCGACGCCTGCCATTCCATGCGAAAGACCTCGGCCAGGGTCATGCGCCGCGCGCGTTGCTGCATGGCGAATGTCAGCGCAAGCGAGGTGGGCGACGCACCGGCGACCGCGCGGCCAGCCTTGGCCAGCCAGGGATCCGGGTCTTCGGCAAGGGCCCGCAGGCGCGTGACGATCTGCGCCAGATCGTCACCGTCAACCAGACCGGCAATCCGTGCTGCATGCTCGCGCAACGGCGACGGCGGCAATTCCTGACCGTCCCCGAGCATGGCAAGCAGCCCGTCGATACGGTTGGCATCGGCTTGCGCATTCCCGTGCCAGCATGCCTGCGCGATCGACTCCAGCAGCATGCCGCGTTGCCCGGCATGCACAGCGTGCGTGGCAAGGCCTACGTAGCGCGCATCGCCGGCATTCAGCGATGCCCCCGTCAGTCCCAGGAACATCCCAATATGGCCGGGCATCTTGGACAGCACCCAGCTACCACCGACATCGGGATAGAGGCCAATTCCAACCTCGGGCATCGCCATGCGCGAAGTCGGAGTCGCCACGCGGTGGGAGGCGCCGGCAAGCAGCCCAATGCCGCCTCCCATAACGATGCCCGTTGCCCAGCAGATCACTGGCTTCGGATAGCGGTGGATGCGATAGTCCATTCGGTATTCGCGGGCGAAGAACGCGGCCGCATCGGCGGGCACGTTGCCCGCCCCGGCGTTCTGCATCGACCGGTATAGCCCGACGATATCGCCACCGGCGCAGAAGGCCTTGTCGCCTGCCGCGTCGATGATGACGCCCACCACCTTCGGATCCACCGCCCAGCGCTCCAGTTGCGGATCGATGTGCTCGACCATGGCCATGGTCAGTGCGTTCAGGCTGTCCGGCGCATCGAGCGTGACGCGGCCGAACAGATGGCCACTTGCGGTCCACAGCGTGCCGATGCGCACCGGTACGTCGTGATGCATTTTTTCCGTCACCGGATCACCTCCGTCGCGTTGTCCTGAAGCAGGCGTCGGGCGACGATCACGCGCATGATCTCGTTCGTGCCTTCCAGTATCTGGTGCACGCGCGCGTCGCGCAGCAAGCGTTCCAGCGGATACTCGCGGATATAGCCATATCCGCCGTGGATCTGCAGCGCCTCGTTGCAGACATTGAAGCCGACGTCCGTGGCAAGCCGCTTCGCCATCGCGCAATACACCGATGCCTCGGCATCGCCCGCATCAAGCTTCGACGCGGCCAGACGCACGATCTGACGGGCCGCTACCAGTTCGGTGGCCATGTCTGCCAGCTTGAACTGCAGTACCTGAAAATCCGCCAGCGGCTTGCCGAACTGCTGTCGTTCATGCATGTACCGATGCGCGGCGCGCAGCGCGCCTTGTGCGGCGCCGATCGAACAGGTGGCGATGTTGATGCGACCACCATCCAGCCCCTTCATGGCGATCTTGAAACCGCTGCCGATTTCGCCCAGCAGGTTGGCAGCCGGCACCCGCACGTTGTCGAAGCTGATGGTTCGGGTGGGCTGGCTGTTCCAGCCCATCTTCGCTTCCTTCTTGCCATAGTGAATACCAGGGCTGTCCGCCGGCACCAGCAATGCCGAGATGCCCGCTGCCCCGGAGCCACCCGTTCTGACCATCAGCACCAATACGTCGGTTTCGCCCGCGCCCGAGATGAACGCCTTGCTGCCGTTGACGACGAGACCTTCCGCGTCCATGCGCGCGGTGGTCCGCAACGACGCCGCGTCCGAACCCGAGCCTGGCTCGGTCAGGCAGTACGACGCCAGCGCCTGGCCGCTGGCGAGCCTGGGGCCCCACTGCGAGGCAAGCTCCCGGGAACCAAACGTCGTCACCATCCACGTCGCCATGTTGTGGATCGTGATAAAGCCGGCAGTGGATGGACAGACGCTGGCCAGTTCCTCGAAGACAATCGTCGCATCGAGCCTGGACAGGCCGACCCCACCGTGCTCGACAGGCGTGTAGAGCCCGCAGAAGCCAAGCTCGCCAGACTTGCGGATCGTGTCGCGCGGAAAGTGCCGCATTTCGTCCCACTCGCCGGCGTAAGGTGCGAACTCCTGGTCCGCAAACTGACGCGCCGTGTGCTGGAAGGCGAGCTGGTCCTCGTTGAGATCGAAATCCATCGCTCGCTCCTGGCCTATTGCAGGCGGATCGTCGTGTTGACGCCGGTGGTCACGTCATCCTCGAACCAGCGCGACGTAATGGTCTTGGTCTGCGTGTAGAACAGCACCACCTGCTTGCCGTAGGGCCCGAGGTCGCCCAGCTTGGACGCGCGGGACCCGGTGAACGAGAACAGCGGCACCGGGACCGGGATCGGCACATTGACGCCCACTTGGCCCACATCGATCTCTTCCTCGAACTTGCGCGCCGCCGCGCCGGATTGCGTGAAGATCGCCACGCCATTGCCGTTGGGATTGGCGTTGACCAGCGCGATGGCGTCGTCTAGCGACTCGACACTTACCAAGGACAACACGGGACCAAACACTTCCTGGTCGTAGATCTCCATACCGGAGCGGACACCCGAAAAGATGGTCGGCGCGATGTAATTGCCCTCGGCCAGGCCGCCAGGAAGCTCCGGCATGCGTCCGTCGAGTTCCAGCGTCGCGCCTTCCGCCACCCCCTGGGCGATGAGCCCTTCGATACGCGCCTTGGCACTGCGGGAGATAACGGGCCCGACATCGGGATTGTTTTGCCCGGGGCCCACCTTGAGCGACCGGGCCTTGGCTGCCAGGTCCGGCAACCAGCGATTGGCCTCACCGACCAGCACGACGACGGACACCGCCATGCAACGCTGCCCTGCCGCACCGAATGCGGCGCCAGCCAGCGCGTTGAGCGTCTGCTCCTTGTGAGCGTCGGGCAGCACGATGGCGTGGTTCTTCGCCCCCATCATGCATTGCACGCGTTTGCCCGCCAGCGATGCGCGCTCATACACATGTGCGCCAACCCTGGTCGAGCCAACGAACGAGATTGCCTTGATGTCCGGGTGATCGCAGATCGCGTTCACAACATCGGCGGCGCCATGCACGACGTTGAGCACCCCCTTTGGGATGCCCGCCTCCAGCGCCAGTTCCACCAGTTGCATCGTCACCATCGGGTCCTGCTCCGAGGGCTTGAGCACGAACGTATTGCCGCAGGCAATTGCCATGGGGAACATCCACAGCGGAATCATCGCCGGGAAATTGAACGGCGTGATGCCCGCACAGACACCCAGCGGTTGCAGGCGCGTGTAGGTGTCGACGCCCGCGGCCACGTTGTTGGCCAGTTCGCCCAGTTGCAGGTTGCCGATGGCGGCGGCATGCTCCACCACTTCCAGGCCGCGGAACACATCGCCCTCCGCGTCCGCCAGCGTCTTGCCTTGCTCGGCTGTGAGCGTGGCAGCCAGGGATTTCATATTGGCGCGAATCAGTTCCTGGTACTTCAGGAAGATGCGCGCGCGGGCGCCGATCGGCGTTTTCTTCCACGCGGGAAACGCTGCCTGCGCTGCTCCAACGGCAGCGGCTATTTCGTCCGCCGTGGCCATCGGCACACGAGCCAATACCTGCTGGTTTGCAGGATTCACAACGTCCCGCCATTCGGATGTCCGGGACTGGACGAACTCACCATTGATCAACAAGGGAATGCGGGGGATGTCAGCGGCAGCCATAGCGTCTCCAAGGTCACTCGACATGATCGAAAAGCTCAAGCAGAATCTACCCGCAACCTTCACAGATTCACACAAGTTACTGAAGTAAAAGAGAAAATCTGTGAATTGCTTCGCATCTCCTCGATCAAATTTGTGAAGATTGTGAAATGACGAAATCCCGGAAGATCTTTGTCGGCGCGCGCGTGCGAAGGCTCCGCGAACAGCGCGAGTGGAGCCAGATGGCGTTGGCCGGACGGCTATCGCTATCACTTAGCTATGTCAGCCAGATCGAGAACAACCAGCGCCCCGTGACCGCTGCGGTACTGCTCAAACTGGCCGAAGTGTTTGGCGGCGACGTCGCCCAGTTCTCGGAAGACAAGGATCAGCGGCAACTGGCGGAGCTGGATGCCGCGCTGAAGGACCGCACGGTCTGGTCAGGCGCCATCGGCCCCGCCGCTTTACAGCGCATGAGCGAGCACGCGCCGGATCTTGTCGACGCGTTCCTGAGCCTTTACGCCAGGCATGGCCGCTTGCAGGACGAATACGCCCAGACGGTCGATCGTTTCTATGGCGATCTCGATCCCGGCACGACATCCGAGGCGGTACGCCGCATGGGAGCACCGTTACCGCATGAGGAGGTCCGGGATCATTTCAACCGGCAGAACAACTATCTGGACGCCCTCGATGTATTGGCCGAGGATCTGGCGGGTTCGGCGGCCTTGGTACCAGGCGCACGCAGCGGGCCGCTGCAGCGCTTGCTGCGACAGGATTTCGGCGTCACCGTGGTGGAGCAGTCCGATGGCGAGGCTTGGCTGCGCCGCTTCGACCCCACCCGTAAGCGGATGACCATCCGGGCCGGGCTCAGCGACGCCCAGCAGGCGTTCCAGCTCGCCACCCAATACGCCCTGCTCAGGCATGGCGACATCATCGATACGGAAATCCGCCAGGCCGCGTTTGCGGATGCGTCCACGCAGGAACTGGTGCGCCAGGGGCTATCGCACTATTTCGCGGGCGCGATGCTGCTGCCATATGCCGACTTTCTCGATGCGGCACGACGGGTGCGCTATGACATCGAACTCCTGCAGCAACAGTTCCAGGTCAGCATCGAAACGGTTTGCCATCGGCTTTCCACGCTGCAGCGGCCCCATGCGCGCGGCGTACCGTTCTACTTTGTCCGGCTGGACCAGGCCGGCAATATCTCGAAGCGCCAGAGCGCGACCTCGTTCCACTTCGCCCGCCACGGCGGCGCATGTCCGCTCTGGCATGTCCACGAAGCGTTTGCCCAGCCCGGCCGCATCCTGACTCAGGTCGCCGAAATGCCGGACGGCATCCGCTACTTCGGCATCGCCAGGACGATCGAACGGGGCGGCGGCGGCTTTCGGGCCAGGCGCAAGCTTTTCGCCGTGGGTCTTGGATGCGAGCTCGCGCACGCACGCGAGCTCGTCTACGCCGATCACATCGACATCGATCATCCGTCGGACGTTGCACCGATTGGTCCCGGTTGCCGCGTCTGCCCCAGGCAGGATTGCGTGCAGCGCGCATTTCCGCCTGCGGGCAAATCCATCGTGATCGACAGCAACACGGAATCGCTGGTGTCCTATCGGTTTGCGAAGGATTGACCCGAAGCCGGCGCAGAATTCCGACGCCACGGCCCCAAAAAAGTCGATTCCGATCGGCGCGCTCTGACGGAGCGTTAGTCAGGGTCCCCGCCAGACGCTTGCTAGTGCCGCGCCATCCGAAGCGCCGGCCCGTTCTCCAGTGTGTCTGGATATAGCAGTGCAAGGCCAGTCTGCGCGCCATCAGTTCCTGGTGTGTGCTGCGAGGCGTCAGGTCAGATTGCTTCAGGCGCAGGCTTCGACCTCCGAACAGCCTGAGGCTCACAGCCGAGTAGGTCAGGTTCAGCACGCCGACGTGGGCTGTCAACGCCCTGCTGACTGACCAGCTGAGCGACGCCGATAGGGATATCGCTGAAGCACTCACATGATCCAAATTCATGAATATGTGAGTTTTAACCATTTTACTTCATGGTTATCTGTCGATAGCATCCGCTCCTATTGTTTGTTTGCATTCTCCCAGGCCGAGTTGGTGCTGCAGCGCTACACCAGTGGTCGCGCGCGTGATGCGGTTGACTTTGGCGAGGGCTGGGCGGATGCCGACCAGGCTGTGCCCGAGCTGGCTCAGCGCATGAGACTGCCCCGTGGCCGACATGGCGCATGGACCGAGCGTATGCCATTGCAGCAGTTGGTTTGCACCGTCCTTAACGGGATGGCGGCAAACAGCGAGCAACGGCGGCGGCCCGCTGTGAATGCGCGCTCTCGGCTTGGTCAATGCGCTTGCATCGGTACGCATCGCGTCTCCCGGCACCGCGCAGATCCATCCATATGAAAACAAAGATGACACTTCCACTCCGCGTAGTAGCGGTCTCCGGTGGGCTGCAACGCCCCTCCAAGTCTGCGGCTCTGACAGAGCACCTGCTGGACCTGATCGCTGAAGAAGTCCCGTGCGAGCAACGGCTGGTCGAGTTGGGTCAACTCGCGCCGCAGCTTGCTGGCGCGGTCTGGCGCTCTCAAATGTCCGACACGGTGGAGCGAGAGCTTGCGGCGGTCGAGCAAGCCGACGTCCTGGTGGTGGCAACACCGGTCTTCCGCGGCTCTTACTCGGGCCTGTTCAAGCATTTCTTCGACTTCATTGATCAGGACGCCTTGATCGACAAGCCGGTCTTGTTGGCTGCCACCGGCGGCAGCGAGCGCCATGCCCTGATGATCGACCACCAGTTGCGGCCACTGTTCAGCTTCTTCCAGGCACGTACCTTGCCGTTGGGCGTCTACGCCACCGACAAGGATTTCGTCGACTACCGCCTGCAGAACGAGGCCCTTATCCAGCGGGCCAGACTCGCGGTCCAGCGGGCATTGCCGTTGGTCGAATTGACGCGCCAGACAAGATCCGCCAACGCCGAGGAAATGGTCGCGGCCTGAAACAAGGGCGTAACGGGCACGAAACAAATTCAAATATTCTCTCGGAAACCAGGGCATCAGATCGCTATGAGCAAAGATTTCACATTTGGTATCAAGAGTATTCGTTTCGATGAAGATTACCAACCATCTGACAATACGCGCATAACAACCAACTTTGCCAATCTGGCCCGAGGACAGAGTCGCCAAGAGAATCTGCGCAACACCCTGAGGATGATTGACAATCGCTTCAATAACCTGGCGCATTGGGATAATCCGACAGGTGATCGATATTCTGTCGAGCTCGAAATCGTTTCTGTGGAGATGAATATTGATGCCGCCGGCGGCGATGTATTTCCGTTGATCGAGATACTGAAAACAAACATCATCGACAAGCAAACCAACGAACGCATCGATGGTATTGCGGGAAATAACTTCTCCTCTTACGTGCGAGATTACGACTTCAGCGTTTTGCTGCCCGAGCACAATCATGACAAATCCACGTTTAGCATCCCGGACAACTTCGGTGATTTGCATGGAAAGCTATTCAAGCACTTTGTGAACTCAAGCGTTTACAAAAATCGCTTCGGTAAGCCGCCGGTTATCTGTATCAGCGCTTCCAGCAGCAAGATTTACCATCGAACTGAAAATCATCACCCCATACTGGGCGTCGAATATCAGCAGAGCGAATTATCCTCGACCGATCAATATTTCGAGAAGATGGGGATGCAGGTTCGCTTCTTTATGCCCCCGAACAGTGTTGCGCCTTTGGCTTTTTACTTCCTCGGCGATCTGCTCGGTGACTACACCAATCTTGAGCTTATCGGCACCATCAGCACGATGGAGACGTTTCAGAGAATTTACCGGCCGGAGATTTACAACGCCAATTCTGCAGCGGGAAAACTCTATCAGCCGAGCCTGAAGAACAAGGATTATTCCCTGACGCAGATTGTCTACGATCGGGTAGAACGTAGCGAACTAGCTGTCAAGCAGGGAAAATTCACGGAAGAACACTTCATCAAGCCGTACAGAAGAGTTCTTGAACAATGGGCTAACAATTACGCTCTCTGACCAACCAAAAAAATACGAGATCATCTGTTATGAAAAAGCTATTGCCTACCTCAACTGCTGGCAGCTTGCCCAAACCTTCCTGGCTTGCTCAACCTGAAAAGCTCTGGTCGCCCTGGAAGCTACAAGACGAGGAATTGGTCGAAGGCAAACAAGATGCGTTGCGTTTGTCGCTGCAAGAACAACAGCACGCGGGCATTGATATCGTTAGTGATGGCGAGCAAACGCGCCAGCATTTCGTCACCACGTTTATCGAGCACCTTAGCGGGGTCGATTTTGAGAAACGTGAGACCGTCAGAATTCGCGATCGCTATGACGCGAGTGTGCCGACCGTGGTTGGCGCTGTGAGTCGCCCAAGGCCTGTGTTTGTTGAAGACGCCAAGTTCCTGCGTCAGCAAACCAGGCAGCCCATCAAATGGGCCCTGCCGGGACCCATGACCATGATCGATACGCTCTACGATAGCCACTACAAGAGCCGCGAGAAGCTAGCCTGGGAATTCGCCAAGATCCTCAATCAGGAAGCCAAGGAGTTGGAGGCTGCCGGCGTCGACATCATCCAGTTTGATGAGCCGGCGTTCAACGTCTTCTTTGACGAGGTGAATGACTGGGGAATCGCCACCTTGGAGCGAGCAATCGAAGGCCTCAAGTGTGAAACGGCCGTGCATATTTGCTACGGCTACGGCATCAAGGCCAATACCGATTGGAAGCAGACGCTGGGGTCCGAGTGGCGCCAATATGAAGAATCTTTCCCCAAGCTGCAGAAGTCCAATATCGATATTGTCTCGCTGGAGTGCCACAACTCTCACGTTCCGATTGATCTGATTGAACTCATTCGTGGCAAGAAAGTGATGGTTGGAGCCATCGATGTCGCGACCAATACCATTGAAACGCCGGAAGAAGTAGCAAATACCCTACGGAAGGCGCTTCAATTTGTAGATGCAGACAAGCTGTATCCTTGCACCAACTGTGGTATGGCGCCCTTACCTCGTCGAGTAGCAAGAGGCAAACTAAATGCTCTCAGTGCAGGCGCAGATATCATCCGGGGAGAACTCTCGAGCTAGTGCTGAGCTAAGGTCGTAAATGGTGCGGAGGCATTGAAGCTGTAGTTTGACGGCCGTGAATTGGGCTGCGGCCAGTCCAGTGGACACTGGCCAATGTTTCATCGCGCGGAACTGACTCGTTCACAGTGAGTTCCGCCCCTCCCTCCACGACAATCCCATCGCCTGCACCTGCTGATCTGGCTCAGTGGTCAGATATCCCGACGTCGGTGCGCCGGTGTCGTGCCATTTGCGCGATGGCTACAAAGGCGCCGGTCACACGGCGCGACCGGTTCTTCCAGGGATGACTGAAGCTGCCGCCGTATGCCGAGCCCGTTCCTCAGAATAGCTGAACCTTGATCCCGTGTTTGCGCACAAAAGGGGATGCCGCCAGCTTCTGTTCTCACCAGGCGGGAAGCAACATACCTCCGTATGCGGCCTCATCTTGAGGCACCTTGCGATACCTCTCGTCGCTCCCGCCACAACTCTCAATGACCGAGAGGGGTCGCGGATTCAGCCGGTCAACGCCTTCACTACGCTACGGAATTCGGATTGAGAGCGAAGACAGCGCACTGATGTGCTGCCCGCCCTCCAAGGTAGTTGCTACACGATCTCTACCCCCCTTGCAGTCAATGCGTCATACACTGTATATTTATACAGTATTTTGATTACGCACCCCGGCCCGCAACGACGAACCGGCTCCCCCAATTCCGTGACGACCATTTCCATGTCCCAAGACGACTCCGCCCTTTTGGACGACGACACTTCTCAAATCCATGAGCCCCGGCTTTGGCGAGACAAAGGCTGGACGGCGAAGGTGGTGAAGAACGAGGACGGCGAGGGGTGGGCCGTCGAGATGTTCCGCGACGGCAGCGCGGAACCTGCCCTCGTTGGCCCATGGACAATGGGCAGAAACAAGGTCGATCCGAAACCGCTCGACGCTACCGCGCACCAGACATTGGTGAAGACGGCATCCGAGGTCATCCGCCGGCACGAGCAGCAATTGCACGCGCAGCTCAACAAGCAAGTCTCCATCGAGATCGCCTCGCAGCTCGTGAATGTCAGGTTAGCGATCACGCCAGACGAATTCGAGCCATTCGGCACACTTACTGCCATTGATGCATTCGGGGACGTTCTCGCAAGCGTCAATGTGCAACCGGACTTTCGTTTGACGACGGAAAGCGCAACAAGATGGGCGGATGGCGGATTTGGTCAGATCCGGCATTGATGGGTAGCCAGAGCCGCCCAAAGCCGACCACCGGCCATTCGACGACATTGCCGGCCACAGGCTGCGGATGCGTGTCAGTGAACTGCGAGGCAGGCGGGTAACGGACGGATGCCTGTAGTCAGGTCGATGACCGCCTGTTTAGGTGGCGGTCAGCTTCCGGGTATATCGGGTTTTGAAGGCCCCGCTCGAAATTAATTTGATGTTCAATCGGCGCGGGTGGCAGGACAAGAGACCAGAGTTGGACTCGTACCAACACAATGCAGACTTCAGGGAACGTGGCTACCTAGAGTTCAAGCAACCTGGGGAACCAATCACGGTTCGTGTGACATCGACCGCGGGATTGGATAGAGAATTTGATGCACTACCCGTAAATTCCCACAACGGAACGACCATGGGTCGTGCTCTGGTCCCCACCGAAAACTACAACTCCACCCACCGCTTGGTATGGCCACCAGAATCTGTGGCAGTACCTGGAGGAGCATTACCTAGTGGAGTCTCGGACTTGACTATCTCGGTTGTCGACGTTGGCCAAACACTAGTCGGGGAGAACATTACGGTGATCGTCGGTGCGCCCGTCAAGTTGAAGCGGGTTGCACCGGGCTACGACTGGCTTTGGTGGCTCCACTTCTGGCCGGTCTTTGCGACGCTTCTTGCCATTTACTGCTGCGTGCTGTGCTGGCGCAGCTATCTGGCGGCGCGCAAGTAGGACTTCTGGCTCTGCCCCGCCATTCAAATGTCCGATTTTGGTTATGGACCGGTCTCTGCCATAGGGTTGCCCAAGGGGTCAGACGGGTCGCTCAAAGCCAGTGGGGCTCGGACGTTAGGCATTCAGTGAGAGACGGTCGCAGTGGCGCTGATGAAGCGGCTCCGCGAGGAGAACGGCGATTATCGTTCCGGCACGCTACAACAGGTCTACCGCGCCGTGATCGTCGCAATGGTCGCCGTGTGGATGGTGAAGATGACCATTGACCAGATAGTCAATGTGATCGCCGTGTGGCACCGCTTCGTGCCCGCATCCGGGGCCGTGAACATGCCCGGGCTCGTGCCCCCCACAGTTGTGGTCCGGCGTGCATCGGTCGGGATTCATCGCACTCACTTCAAGTCGGTGCTCGTCGACATGGCCCGCATGTGGATGGTGCAGATGGCCGTCATGCAGAAAATCGACGTGCCCGTTGTGCCGGATTGCCGTATGGCCACAGTTCATGCCATGCCGGTGATGATGATGGGCATGGTGCGGCAGGTCGCAAGTGCTCATGCCTGACTCCCTTCCGATAAAAGGTTGCCGCGCGGTTCAGCGGCAACTGGCTTGCCTGCCAACCATAATAGACGAGCGAATGGCCTGCCATCCCGACGCCCTTGAGCCGCCGCCGAAGCCACACTCAAGACCTGCGTATCAGCATCGATCGATGGGCACTTGCGACGATGTGGAGCCTTGCTCACCTGTCTGGCGATCCAACTGACAAGCTGACAATTCTGGTCAATCCTGCGCAACACGGCCTCTCTACTGAGTGTTTGCTCGTCCGGCTTATCGATGGCAGACTTGCAACAAAGTTGCAAAGAACGTCTGGCTACCTGGCACCTTCGATTCGATCCTCTTCAACGCCCTCCATGCGGCAGCGCTGGTTATCGATCCTGCTGGTCCTGTTCCTGCTATTCGGGCAGTCGGCAGCGGTCGTCCATGCGGTCGGTCACTTGCAGGCTCACCACCAAACGAGCTCCTGTGCGGTACCTGTCGACATAGAGCAATGCGGACCTGCACACGACGTTTGCCCGACATGCCTTGCGCTTGCCGCCATTGCTGTCGCCATTCCCGTGATTGCCTGCTGGATGGTGGCCGCGTGCGAGCGCCGCTGGCACTTCCCTGCACGCTTCAGCCGCCATCTGGCGCTGGCATTTTCACCCCCTGCCCGTAGTCGCGGGCCACCTCTGCTGATCGGAATGTACCGCTAGTTCGCGCGGGCGAGGCGCTAGTCCCGCAGCCCGATCATTCCTGCCCTGCAAAGGTGTTCCATGACCCGTTTTCCGCTACGAGCCGTTGCGGCCGGCGTCACGTCGACGTTCGTCGTTGCCGCACAAGCCCAATCGGCAGAGTCCAATCCGCCAGCGTCACCATCCTCGCCTTCCGCAACGGAACAGCCTGCCACCAACGCAGGCGGCGATAAAACCCTGAACACGGTCGTTGTTTCCGCCAAGCGATTGGACGAGGCTCGCAACGCGCTCTCGCCGGAGACTGGCAGTTCCGTCTATCGCTTCGACAGCACCGATATCCAAACACTGCCGTTAGGCGAAAACACGCCCCTGAACCAGGTGCTGCTGCAGGCGCCTGGCGTCGTGCAGGATTCTTTCGGTCAGTTGCATGTACGCGGTGACCACTCCAATCTCCAGTACCGCATCAACGGCGTCATTGTTCCGGAGCCGATCAGCGGCTTCGGACAAATGCTCGACACGCGCTTTGCCGATGAAATCAAACTCATCACGGGAGCCCTGCCGGCACAGTATGGCTACCGTACCGCCGGCATCGTGGATATCACCACCAAGGGCGCGCCCACCGACGAAAACGGCGAACCAAAAGCCTTCGGTGGCGAAATCGGTACGGTGATCGGCAGCCATGCAGATCATGAGGTCAACGCCCAGATTCAAGGCACCAAGGGGCCATTCAGTTACTACCTGAGCGGCTCCTTCGTGGAGAACAATCTGGGCATCGAGAATCCGACCAGCAGCCCGAATACTATCCACGACCACACCGACCAGAGCAAGGGCTTCGGCATGCTGTCCTATCTGCTCGATGCGGACAATCGGGTCAGCTTCCTGTTCGGCACGGCCAACAACCGCTTTGAGATTCCCAACCGCCCCGGATTGACACCCCAGTTCACGCTGGACGGCGTGACGCCTCCTGCCTCGGAAAACCTGAACGCCAACCAGCGCGAGAAAACCGACTTCCAGATCCTGTCGTACCAGAGCAAGGTGTCGGCGGCGCTGGATTACCAGGTCTCGCTGTTCCACCGCACCAGCCGCATCGACTACTCCCCGGATCCTGTCGGCGACCTTGTCTACGACGGCGTAGCCGCGGACATCACGCGGCGCAACGAGGCGTATGGCGTGCAGGCCGATGCCAGTTACGTACTGAACCCGCGGCACACACTTCGCACCGGGCTATTCGTGCAGCGCGAGAACTTCGGCGTGGACAATACCTCCACGGTATTCCCGGCCGATGCCAACGGTAACCAGACCAGCGGCGTGCCATTCACGATCGTGGATAACAGCAGTCTCTCGGGCACGACGCTGGGCTTCTACCTGCAAGACGAGTGGAAGGCCACGGACAAGCTGACCGTCAACTACGGCGCTCGCTATGACCACGTCAACACGGTAGTGAGCGAGCAGCAGCTCAGCCCGCGGCTCGGGCTGACCTATGACGTGTCCAACACGACACGGGTCCATGCCGGCTACGCCCGGTACTTCACGCCGCCAGCCACGGAGAAGATCGATACCACCACGGTCACGAAGTTCATCGACACCACGAATGCACTCCCCTCCGACGCCAACACGGCCGTACGCTCAGAACGCTCCGACTATTTTGACCTCGGCGTTTCGCATCAGGCGACCCGCAATCTGACCGTGGGCCTGGATGCCTACTATCGGAAAGTGCGCCACCTCCAGGATGAGGGCCAGTTCGGCAATGCGTTGATCTTCTCCACGTTCAACTATGACCAGGGCAAGATCTACGGACTGGAGGGCACGGCAAATTATCATCAGGGCAACTTTGGCGCTTACCTGAATGTTGGCGTGTCGCGGGCGATGGGCAAGGGCATCGAGACCGGCCAGTTCAATTTCTCGCCGGAAGAACAGGCCTATATCGCCAACAACTGGGTCCACCTCGATCACGACCAGACTGTGGCGGCATCGATGGGCACCTCATATCTGTGGAAAGGCAACCTGCTGACCGCCGATGCCATCTACGGCAGTGGGCTGCGCAACGGCTTTGCCAATACCTCGCACCTGGCGGCCTACTTTCAGGTCAACGTCGGTATCGCGCACACCTTTGATCTGCCCACCATCGGCAAGCTCAAGACCCGGTTTACCGTGGTCAACCTGTTCGATCGCTCCTATGAGTTACGAGACGGCACCGGTATCGGTGTCGGCGCACCGCAGTATGCCCCGCGCCGCAGCTTCTATCTGGCTGTGTCCAAACCGTTCTGAGTGGCCCTTGATCTCAACACTGACTCTTTTCAGGAACTACCATGCAAGACCTCGGACTTTCCCATCTCTGGTCGCAAGGCGATCTCGTCATACGCGCGACCGCCATCATTCTGCTGATCATGTCGGTACTGTCTTGGATCGTGATTCTCACCAAGGCGTGGGATCTGGTTCGCATCAAGAAGATGGCGCATGGCGCGGAGAAGCATTTCTGGCACGCCGACGATTTCGACCACGCGCTCGATACACTCGGCGCTAACGGAGCCAATCCATTCCGGACGCTGGCCATCACTGGCCGCGAGGCCACGCAGCACCACCATGCCAGCCAGCCACAACTCCGCGACGTGCTCGACATTTCCGACTGGCTGACCCGTTCGCTCAAGAGCGCGATCGATGAGGCTGTGGGACGCATGCAATCGGGCCTGGCCGTGCTGGCGTCGGTAGGCTCGACCGCACCGTTCGTCGGCCTGTTCGGTACCGTGTGGGGCATCTACCACGCGCTGATCGGCATCGGCGCCTCGGGCGTACCGACCATCGACAAGGTTGCCGGCCCTGTCGGCGAGGCACTGATCATGACCGCCTTCGGCCTGGCCGTGGCGATCCCGGCCGTGCTCGGCTACAACGCGCTGAGCCGTGGAAACAAGGGCGTCATCAGCAAGCTGAACCGCTTCGCGCACGACCTGCATGCTTATTTCGTGACCGGCGCGCGCGTGCGTCCGACCACTGGTGGCACACGCGCCAATGACGCGTCGGTGCGACTGGCCGTCAAGAATAAAGTCTCCTCAGCAGACGCAGGAAGGAGAGCTGCATGGCGCTCGGACGAACCCTTCGCCTAGTGCGTCTGGCCATCGCAGCATGACCGTCGACTGGTTTCCTATGTTGCCCAACGCACGCAGAAAGCGGCCGCCCTTCGGAAGGATGTCGGAAAATGCGCAAAGCAATCTTCGGCCCCAACATTAGCGTAGCCATCCATGGCGCTATGCAGATACACAGCATCACATGACCACGCTTCAAATCATCATCCTGGCCTGTGTCCAAGGCCTTGCCGAGTTGCTGCCGGTTTCCAGTTCGGCGCACGTCATCCTGGCCGAGAAATGGCTGGGGCTGGACCCGACCTCGCCCGACATGACTCTGATGCTTGTGATGTTGCATACGGGCACGATGTTCGCGGTCATCGCCTATTTCTGGCGCTCGTGGCAGCAGACGTATTTCTCATCGACCAAGGCACTGTGGAACAACGGTGTCCTGCTGGCGGTGGCCACGGCAGCCACGGGCGTCGTCGGGCTGGCCCTGCTGTACATCATCAAGCATGCCGTGATGGGCGGCGCCGACAGCTTCGAGGTGGAACACCTCTTTGGCAATACCAGGCTGATGGCGGTCAGTCTGGCTGTGGCTGGCGTTCTGATCATCGTGTCCTCTAGGCGCTCCAGTACAGCCACCGAAGACCTGACTGGCCAGCGAGCCCTTTGGGTTGGTGCCGTGCAGGGGCTGTGCCTGCCTTTCCGCGGACTGTCGCGTTCGGGCGCGACGATCTCCTGCGGGATGCTGCTGGGTGTGGAGCGCCGCCGCGCCGAGGAGTTCAGCTTCGCGCTGGCCGTAGTGCTGACGCCAGCCGTCATCGCCAAGGAAGGCTATCGCTTCTTCAAGGCGCATGCGGGCGCAACTGACGGCCTGCTGCACCTGCTGGCACCGAGCCTGCTAGGCATGGTGTTCAGCTTCATCGCCGGCTTGGTGGCCCTGCGCTGGCTGTCGCGCTGGCTGGAGCAGGGGCGCTGGTACCTGTTCGGCTGCTACTGCCTGGTCGCGTCGGTTGTCGTGTGGACGTTCGCCGGGTAAAGCTGCGCCTGCTCGAGCCGTGCCTGCCATTCTTACCAGCCCAGATGACTGCGCCGCACCCGACGTCACTCCCTGATGGCGCGCCGAAAAGTGCGCCCTTCATTCACGCGTGCAGAGCCATCGCGGATGGGTGGATCGGCCCGGGCATTTTGTGAATCAAGATTTGCACGCGCAGAGAGTCCGATCCACGGGAAGTTGATGTCGGGAATCCGCAGCCTGCCACCGCCCCGAAGTTCTTGCTCGATCACTGCGTTGCGTGCGAAGTCGAACACACGGCCACGAATCGCCTATGCACACTCCTGGGGCAGGCCCGCGTTGAGCCAGCCTGCGATCCCTTGATCGCCCCCGCTAGTCCCCCGGCTACGGGGGTGCCTTTTTTTGAGATCAATGAATGCGGATCAGCAGAGCTATCGGACTTTAGCTTGGCCACCCATGCCTCATGGCCTGCAGCGACACGGCCACTGTCAAGCCGTTCCCTTTTTGACGCCGACTGCTCGGCCTTGCGGTGACGTTCGGCCGCTCCTTATCGGAACCCTCGCGCTGCAAGTGCGCGAGGAGATCGCCAATAGGCATCGATTTGGCAAAGAGCCCCCCTGACGATACTTCGCGTTGTGCCCGGCAAGGTAGCAAGCCTGTGCTGGCGTCCACGGCGTTTAGCACCGCAGGGGCGGCCGGGCAGACCGATGTTGATCGCGCGCAGATTGTGCAGCCTCGGTGCTTCCACTGTCATCGAAGGCAATGGCCTTGGCGCGACAAGTAAAGATCGATCTGCTCGCAAGCCGTACCTTGAACTCTCCAGTAAGTCGGTGCCCGGAATCCTCCGAGACCACAGGAGCATCAAAATGGCTGCAGCGAGCATGGCGCTGAGCCGATCCATCGAGTACAGCCAGCGTCACCTGAGTCTGAATGTCCGGCGCGGTCTCCTGTTGCTCTTCCTGCTCATCCAGGCAGCATCCATCGGTGCCTACCTGATGTTCGAACGGGCACGTATCGAGAACGACACGGTACGCGTCCTGCGCAACACGGCCTTGCTGAAGGCGGAGCAATTCGACACCAGCCTCCAGGCCATGCGCTATCAACTGCGTGTCGTTGGCGACGCCGTATTGCTTAACCGCGATGTCCCCATCGCTGACGCCGAGCCGTTCCTCGAACGTGAACTGGCCCAGGGCTGGCTGGACGCCGTGTTCATCACTAATGCAAACGGCGACATCATCGGCAGAAGCAGCATCTTTCCAGTCGACCAGGCCCTGCTCGACAGTTTTCGGGAAGGCCCCGTGTCCAGGGACCTTCGCCAGCCGGGCGTGAACGAGAGGCTTTTCTTCTGGCGTGGCAATACGAGCCATTCGGACTCCCAAGGCTTCCTCGTCTATCGCGCCGTGTACGACGCAGAGGGGCGCTACCTGGGCAGCATCATTGGCTACCTCGCCAATGCCACCTTGAAGCGGCGGTACCTGCAGATCGAGATACGGGGCTTTGACCTCGGCGCAGGAGGTGTCGTGACCGTGGTCGACCGCGACAGCGGCCACGTACTAGCCCGGATGGGTGGATACCCGCCGCTCCCCGGTTATGCGGACGCGTCCGTCGCACGTCAGATGGTTCTGGCCGGCGATACAGCGCTGCAGGTCCACCGCTTCGTCTCGCTCATCGACGGCGTGCGCCGGTACGGTGTGTTCCTGAACATCAACCAGGGAAGATGGGTGATGGTGGTGGCCGCATCCGACAAGGCCTTCCTGCATGGCTGGCACATGCGCGCGTGGCTGGGCGCCGGTGCGTTTCTTGCCATGGCCGTCCTGCAGTGGATGCTATTGCACTATGCGAATGACAAGTTCCTGCAACGCGAACGCCTGGCCCGGCAGGCCCAGTACGATCCCCTGACCGAACTGGCGAACCGTCGGCGCTTCGACGAGTGGGCCCGGGTCGCGCGCAGCCAGGCGCGGCGCCATGGACAGCCCCTGAGCGTGATGTCCTTCGACCTGGACTTCTTCAAGCGGGTCAACGACACCTACGGACATGACGGCGGCGATGCCGTACTTAGGCACGTGGCCCGCCTGTTGCGGAGCGCCCTGCGTGAAGGTGACATCGCCGCCCGTTTCGGCGGCGAGGAATTCGTCGCAGCCCTGACCCATGCTTCCCTGAAGGGAGCGGTGGAAACGGCCGAGCGCATTCGCGCGAGGATTGCCGCCGAACCGGTGACGTTCAATGGCCAGTCCATCGCGATCACCATCAGCGTCGGAGTCGCCCAGATTACGTCGGAAGAATTGGCCGCGAGCGACAGCATGGCTGCGGCGCTTGCGCGCGCCGACCACGCGTTGTACCAGTCCAAGAAGAATGGACGCAACCGTGTCTCTGTGGCCAGCCCAATGGCAGTGACTCATAACTGCTAGCTTTATCAAGAACCAATCAGTCATGAGCGGGGCCTGCGGTCGGGTTCCGCCTCAGCAACGGGCGGGCGCGGGCCTCCAAGCCCGTCGCCCGAAGCTGCAAGGCCCAAGGCGCCCCTGGCCAAGCGTTCGAGCATCGAGACACCATTTCGATATATCCGGCGTTGCCTTCGTATCACCGGAGCACAGCAGCAACGCGCACCACAGGCTGAATGTCACGTGTTCCACGAATCGGCGATTTCACCCTAGAATCCGGAATTCTGTCCGAACAAGCAAACACCTCTGGAGACTACATGCCTACCCCCCGACTGCACAGCCGAGTCAAATCGCTGGCCAGGCTGACCGCACTAGCCATGCTGATGATGTCGGTCGGCCCCCAAGCCGCATTCGCGGCGGGCGGCGCAGACCACGATGCCTTTTTTTGGCTAGGGGAGATCAACAAGGCATCGACGGTCATCAATACCGACGAAGGATTGCTGGATCGCTCGCTGGCGCCGCGCGTGGCGGGCGGCATTGCCACGGTGCTGGCCAATGGCGACAAGCCCGGCGGCCAGCGACCGTCGACGGTAATTACTTTCGAGCCACTGATGATTCAGGCCGCAGGTCAGGAAGTCACGCTGATCCATGCCGGCCGCTCGAGCCAGGACATGCTCGCCACGGTGCGCGCGGCGATGTTGCGCGAGGAAGTCTTGTCGCTGGCCGACCAGCTCAACAAGACCTCCGCCACCATCGTCAAGCTGGCGCGGCAGCACGCCGAAACCATCGTGCCGAACTACACGAACGGCGTTGCCGCACAGCCCAACAGTTATGGCCACTACCTGCTCGGCATCAATGCGGGTCTGGAACGCGATGCCCAGCGCCTGCGGGAAGCCTATCAGCGTATCGATCGCTCGCCGATGGGAACGACGGTGCTGAACGGCACGGGCTGGCCGCTGAACCGCACGCGAATGGCGAGCTACCTCGGTTTTTCCGCGCTGGTGGATAACGCCTATGATGCGTCGCAGATCAGCGCCGTGGACCTGCCGGTGGAAGTGGGCTCGATCGTGACCAGCATCGCCCTGCACACAGGGAGCTTCATCGAGGACGTGATGACGCAGTATGCGCAGCCGCGCCCCTGGATCCTGCTGCAGGAGGGCGGTGGCAATACCTATGTGTCCAGCGCGATGCCGCAGAAACGCAATCCAGGGCTGCTCAATTCCACGCGCGAGAAGGCCTCCACAGCGATTACGCTGGCCATGGGGCCGGTGATCCGCGCGCACAACCTGCCGCCGGGCATGTCCGATGCCAAGGATGCCGTTACCAATGGCCAGATGGTGCAGAGCGCAATCACGACATTGAAGGGGCTGGACCGCATCATGACGTCCCTGGTGATCGATCGGCAGCGCGCGCTGGATGAACTGGACAGCGACTGGACGGCGTCGCAGGAACTGGCCGACGAATTGATGCGCAAGTACAAGCTGCCGTTCCGCGTCGGCCATCACTTTGCGTCGAACCTGGTGGACTATGCGAAGGCGCACGACATCAAGCCAAGTGCCTTCCCCTATGCCGAGGCGAAGCGCATCTATGGCGAAGCTGTGCGCGACTACGGTGGTGGGGCGTTTCCGATGAGCGAGGCGGAGTTTCGCGCGGCGCTCGATCCGGTGGCCATCGTCAAACATCGCGTGACGGTGGGCGGACCGCAGCCAGCAGAGATGGATCGCATGCTGAAGGCGTCCGAGGGACAACTGGCACAACAGGATGCGTGGATCCGCGAGCGGCGGTCGGCGATCGCTGGTTCGCTGGGCCGACTCGACCGGGATTTCGAGAAGTTGCTGAAGTAGGCGCCAATGCCCACTGCGGTTCTGTCTCGATAGCGGCGCGAGGTGAAGCCAGCCAGTGATCGACTGAGACACCACGCTCGGCCATCATTGGCTCAAGATGACGTAAGTTGGGTTTTTTATGGTGAGGAAGCAAGGATGTACGGACTGATTGGAAAGATGAAGGTCATTTCTGGACAACGCGAGGCACTAGTCTCGATCCTCCTTGAGGGCGTTAGCGGAATGCCTGGCTGCTTGAGCTACATCGTTGCGCATGATCCGGATGATGCTGATGCGATCTGGATCACGGAGGTCTGGGACAGCCAAGATAGCCATCGGGCCTCCCTGTCTTTGCCGTCAGTGCAACAAGCCATCGCGCGCGGCAAACCACTCATCGCGGGTTTCGGCGAACGGTTCGAGACAACGCCGATTGGCGGCCAGGGATTAGCAGCTCGCTAGAGGCAACCGCTTCGGAACGAATCGTGCGGCGGCATTGCGCAACGGCCCGCATCGGGCAGTACAAGCTACCCAACCTCAGCCCGACCCAGGAGAGGTCTCGCGCGCTCCCACCAGTGCGGGACTCGATCAGTTCCGAGCAGTGCCGCTTTTAGTCTGGACGTACCAACCGAAGCGCGATTCACCAAAGCGCGATTCACCAGATCTTCCGCTGTCAGACAATTTCACCCTTTACTCCTTGCCGGTTCGCCGGCGAGTACTGTATATTTATACAGTACTCGCCGCGCCCCGGAAAAGCTGGCTCCTGCAGCCAAGCCCGTGCGGCGCCTGCGCTTTCTCCTCTCCACATCGAAAGGCAATCATGTTCGTGGACCGCACCGAAATCATCAACGCCGCCAAGGCACTTCGCGCCAGCCAGGAAGAATCCAGGTACAGCAAGCTCGTCGCACTCGCGAACAAGCAACTGAAGGCAATGCAAACGGCAATCCAGAAGGGCAAGGAAGAATTCGAGACCACACTGGTACTCGACATCAACGAAGACAACCCGCAAGCAGCGCTGGAACCGCGCGCGCAACGGCTAGCCGACGACCTCAGAGCGCAGGGCTACACCGCAACGGTGACCACGTTTGCCGAGGTCAGCACCGACCGCAAGAACTGGACGCCGAATATCACGGTCGCCATCGGTCTGGGCGACCTGGTTTCCGAGGTCGACAGCGAGATAGCGGCAAGCACGGTGACCGATAAGACCGAGGTCGCGCTGGCTGACGAAGCTGTCAGTGAAATGGCCTGACAGTTGCTGGGCAATCCAAGAGAAGGCACGGCATCACGGGGCGTTTTGCGCACGGTCGCGTGCGTGACGGCTGTTCCTACAAGGGGAGTCTGCACGGAATCTACCAGTGACGCCCAATGTAGGAAACCGTGGCGTATCAGGACGTAATGCCTGCGCTTTGATCGAACAAGGACTGTCACCACGCATGGCGGATCTCAGTGCGTGGAACATGCTCGTGCCGTGAGCCTGTGAGCAGTTATCCCCACTGGCTTCGTCGAGGTCGGCGATCGGCCATTCTCGAATTCGTGTGTGCCCGGTTCTGTATGACTGCTGTGGCATAGGCAGCAGTCATCAGCGAAGGCTTTTGTTCGAAAACGCTCGTCGACCCGCCGACCACTGGGCTCCTCTCGACCGAGCTCGAACCCTGAATGCTCGTGGACCCGTTCACTGCCAGTTGGGCTTCCGTATCCGGATGGCGACTTGCCGGATGTCGCCCGTGAACTTGAACGGCGGTTTGTAGTCGGGAGTCACTGGTTGGCCCGTATCCTCGCCAATGCCAAACAAACGTGTCGATGCTGAAGCGGCCACCCACCGTGGCATCCATTTGCGCTTCGCCCACCGTCTGGTTTCCCGGAATCTTGCGAATAGCCTTTCGACTCCAGGCCAGGCGCGATGCTCGCCGCCCTATTCTGACGGCCGCTTCTATCCCGCCTGCTCGCGGGAGTGCATTTGGCCTCGCGTCTTTACTTAGGGGTTCCGAGGGGGTGTCCCGGTTCGTTAAATCTATGTCCCCATATGACAAATGAACTGGCCGATCTTCGCAAATAATGGCTGGGTTGGGGCCAGTCGGTATCGGTCTCGATTAAACCCGGCAGCGCTACCCCGAGCCTGTGGCAGTTCTTGATCTACAGGAGCACCAAGCCGGCACTTCCCGTACTTCATATTTGCGGGAAGTGGTAGCGCCAAAAGCCAAGCTCCACAATCTCTCTTCCCGGACCTGCCATGAACTTTCTTGACGGACACCTGTTCCCCGAAAACCAGCAACCGCTGATCATCACCGCTGCGCCTTATGCGCCCTCGTGGGTTCCGTCGGACTTTCCCGAGGAGATCCCGGTCACCATGGAGGAGCAAATCCAGAAAGCGGTGGATTGCTACAACGCCGGCGCCACCGTGCTGCACCTGCATGTGCGCGAACTCGACGGTAAGGGCTCCAAGCGTCTGTCCAAGTTCAATGAGCTTATCGCCGGCGTCCGCGCCCGCGTGCCGGAGATGATTATCCAGGTCGGCGGATCCATCAGTTTCGCTCCTGAAACCGAAGGCGCGGCAGCGAAGTGGCTCTCGGACGACACGCGCCACATGCTGGCCGAACTCGACCCCAAGCCCGACCAAGTGACGGTCACGGTCAATACGTCGCAGATGAACGTTCTCGAGCAGTTCGACCACCGCGATATCGTGGGCAGCTCGATGGAAGATCCCGCGGTCTTCAATGCGTACAAAGAGATGACCGTGCCGGCGCAGCCGGGCTGGGTGGAGGAGCACGTCCGCCGCCTGACCGCGGCGGGGATCCAGAGCGCCTTCCAGTGCTACAACGTCAACAGCTTCGAGTCCGTGGAACGGCTGATGCGCCGCGGGATCTACAAAGGCCCGCTGGTCATGAACTGGGTGGCAATTGGCGGCGGCATGGACTCGCCGACCGTCTACAGCCTTGCCAACTTCATGCGCGGTGTGCCGGATGGCGCAGTCGTGACGGTGGAAAGCTCGGTACTCAACGTGCTGCCAGTCAACACCATCGGTATTGCGATGGGCCTGCATGTTCGCTGTGGCACGGAAGACAATCTCTGGAACCAGACGCGGACGAAGAAGATTGGCACCGCAGCACAGATCGAGCAACTGGTGCGCATCTCTCGCGAGCTGAGCCGCCCGATCGCTACCGCCAAGGAAGCGCGCGAAATGTGCAAGATCGGCGTGTTCTATGACACGGTAGAAGAATCGCTGGAGGCCAACGGGTTCGCACCCAATCGAAACGGTGGACGCCAAGGCTTCCTGCAGAAGGCTGCCTGATCAGGCTTCCGCTCTTGGGGGCCTTAGCGCCCCTTCGAACGTCGATGTCTGCGCCGCCCTCTCAATTTGAGAGGGCGTTTTTCTTGGTTCAGCGGCAATTTCTGCGGAGGGTTGATGGCGTGCGGCTGAGTCCTGCCAGGAGCGGGAATTCGATGGTCCGCGTTCCAATGGCGGTGTTGCCCCCAGTTTCAGCCACTAGTTGAAGGACCGGCACAAGGCAGGACTGCCCAACCCGAGCATTGTGGCTGGAGCCTATCCGATTGACGTCGCTCCTCCGTTGACTGCCACTTTCCAACACGCGATATCGCGAGGCAGCTAGCTGATAACGCCTAGGCATCGGAGCGGCGAGGCTGCTTCGCTCGGGAGCGGCTGATAGTCTTTTCTGTTGCACGCGCCGAAGGTTTCTGGTCGCCGAAACCCGATGCCGAGGTCGGAACAATGCCCAGCATTTTGAGAACGAGGTCCTCGTAGACGCGAATCAGGCGCGTCTGGCTAAGGCGGCCGCTGCCGCTATACCAGGTACAAACTCCAGTCAGCATGGACAACATGGCAAATGTCGTCACACGCACATCTGCCAAAGTCCAAACGCCGCTCGCTTGTCCTGCCACCAGGATTTCCTGCAAATGGTGCTCGTACCGCTTCCGAAGGCTGGCTACCCGCTCGTATTGCATTGCGGAGAGACTGCGCAGTTCCATGTTTCCAATGAAGACTTCCTCTTTCCGTGCCGTGTGCCATTCAATGTGAAACTTCACAAAACGGCGCAAGCGCTCCATCGGGTCATCGACGTCGGCCATTCGCGCATGGAGGTCTGTCAGCAGCTCCTGCAGAATATCCTCCAGCAAATCCGCAAGAAACTCCTGCTTTTGGGGCACATAGTTGTAGAGGGATCCAACGCGCAGATTGACATCCGCAGCCAGATCACGCAGGTTCATCGCCTCGAAGCCGCACTGGTAAATGCGGGCAATTGCGGCCTTGCGAATCGAGCGCATCGTCTCGGCGCCACTGACGCCAGCGGGTCTTGCCATGCTTGACTAGTCCTTTGTCGTCATACCCCGCCGGGGCATGACGGGTCCTTGGTTTGCGGAAATTTTCCCACTATTTTGCATACTTGCGGAACTCGGGCCGGCGCTTTTCCTTGAGTGCCATAACGCCCTCCCGCGATTCCTCTGTGTCGTAGTAGAGCTTGAGCGCGTACATGCCCATGCCGGCAATTCCAGCCTGGTGCGCGGTATCCATGTTGAAGCTGCGCTTGGCGATCGCCAAAGCGGTCGGACTGCGCTCGCACAGTTCCTCACCCCATTGCTGGACGGTGGCATCGAGTTCTTCGTGTGGCACACAGAGGTTGGCCAGCCCCATGGCTACGGCTTCCTGGCCGCTGTAGCGGCGACACATGTACCAGATCTCGCGTGCCTTCTTTTCCCCGACCACACGTGCCAGAAACGCTGTGCCATAACCGGGGTCGACTGAACCCATTTTGGGACCCACCTGGCCAAAGACGGCCGTCTCCGAGCAGATCGTGAGATCGCAGATGGTGGCCAGCACATTGCCGCCACCAATGGCAAAACCCTGGACCCTGGCGATCACCGGCTTGGGCACGTCGCGGATGGCCGCGTGGAGTTCCTCCATGGGCAATCCGATCGTGCCGCGGCCGTCATAGTTGCCGTCATGGGTGGATTGGTCGCCGCCAGTGCAGAAAGCGCGATCACCAGCTCCCGCCAGCACGATGGCCCCCACGCTCTTGTCGTATCCGGCTTTGTACAACGCCTTGATCAGTTCATCGCAAGTGGTGCCACGGAAGGCGTTCATCTTGTCCGCGCGATTGATGGTGATCCATGCCACGCCGTTACGGACCGCGTAGAGAATATCTTGGTACATTCGTTGCACTCCATAAGTTGAGGAAGTCTTCTCCAGCCCTCTGCTCACCGACGCGTGGTTCGCTCCAATCATTCAGCAAATAAACGTACAAACGTCCGTAAGTATTTGTATGATACACGGCAGGAGGCAGCCGTTGGTGCTGCTCTCGATTCCCTGCTCCAGTTTTCATGAACACACTTTGATCAAAGTGGATGCCGTGAACGGGGCCAAACTGCCAACATGAAGGAGACTGTAGATGTTCGATGCTGTATCCAATGCCAATAGCGCAGGCGCGGAAGGTTTGCTTGTCAATAACCCACGCCCCGGCGTGGCCCTGGTCACGATCAACCGCCCCGAGCGGATGAACGCCATCGATCCGCAACTGAACGCGGCACTGGAACGGGTGCTACAGGGTCTCGGGGCAAACGCGGACATCCAGTGCATCGTCATTACTGGGGCTGGTGATCGCGCGTTCTGTGCCGGCGCACATATTCCGACTATGCTGCCTCACCTTGCCGAGACGCTAAGCGAGGGGACGGACGATCCGCAATTTGCCGGCGTCACGCACAGGGCCCCGTCTGGCAAGCCCCTGATCGCCGCCATCAACGGTGTCGCATTGGGCGGTGGCCTGGAGCTTGCGCTTGCATGCGATATCAGGATCGCATCCGTCACTGCTCGCTTCGGATTGCCAGAAATCTCGGTTGGGATCTTGGCCGGCGCGGGTGGCTGTACGCGTCTACCCCGATCGATATCGCCTGCGCTGGCGGCGGAGATGATTCTTACCGGAACCCCGATTGACGCGGACCGTGCGTTCAAATGTGGACTGATCAGCCAGGTTCTGCCCGCCTGCGAGCTGCTGAACGCCGCACTCGATCTGGCAGCGACGATTGCGTCGCGGGCACCACGCGCGGTCCGCGCCTGCACGGAATTGCTTCGTCGCCAATCACGGCGCGATCTGGCTCCCGCGCTGGCAGAGGAACGGGAAGTCTTCGCCAGCGTGATGGCCACGCAAGACGCCAGGGAGGGAATCGAGGCATTCACTCAGAAGCGGGCACCGCGTTTCCAGGATGCCTAGGAATGGCGGCGCGGCGTGGATAAGCGCCGCCGTGGTTGATGCAAAAGGAAATGGCCGCCCCACAAGAATCATTGGCGGCCACGAGCAGGCATTACAGTGAGGCTGGCCTAGGCGGTTGCCATGAGCCAGCCTGAAGAGCCGTCAGAACTTATGGCGGATGCCAAGCGCCACGCCAATCATGTTGCTCTGGCCGTTGGCCAGCACATAGCTGTTGCCCAGTGCCAAGCTGTTGGCGAACGTTGTCGCCAGCGACTCCATCATCAGACCAGCGTTCTTGGCGTAAGCGGTGGACAGGTAAAGGTCAGTTCGCTTGGAAAAGGCGTAATTCGCAATGAACGCAATCTGCCAGGGATTTGCAACGTGCGTATCGCCGAAGAGGCTCTTGACGTTGTCGTAGTCGTACTCAAGCGTCAGCGCGATGGCCGGGGTCACTTGATAGTTGGCGCCAATCCAGAAGAAATCGTCACGCTGGGTCACCACATCCGCTGCATCCTTGTTCTGCCCCCAGCGGTAGCCCCCCATGATCTTCGCAACGCTGCCAAAGCTATAGCTGGCGCCAACCGCGGCCTTTTTCATAGTGCCGCTGCCTGTGCCAATGGTCGGGTTCCACTGGTCATAGCCAGCGGTCAATCCAATGGCCCCTTGCAAATAGGTTAGCGCAGCACCATAAGCACTATCGCGACGGAACTGGCCGGGCACTTCGCCATTGCCGCCGATTGGCACCGCCACGCCAACCGTCTGGGGCAATGCCACCCCTGCACCAAACGACCAGTGCGCCAGCGCAGTCACCGGGCCGAACTGGCCGGTGTACTTGATGGTGTTATCCGCGCGATAGTTCGGGCCGTTCAGCAGCACAGTCGGCGCGTACTGCGTGGCATACGCGGCGGGGGAAAAGTTGGCCAGGGCATCGAACATGGAGACGTACTGCCGGCCCAGGCTGAGTTGACCGACGCCATCCTTCTGCACGCCCACGAATGCCTGGCGACCGAACAATCGGCCGCTCTGCTGAAGCGTGCCCGAGTCAAGATTGAATCCGTTCTCCAGAACGAAAAGGGCTTTCATGCCGCTCCCCAGGTCTTCCGTGCCGCGAATGCCCCAGCGCGATCCCGATATCCCGCCCGAGTCCATACGAAACACGTTGTTGGACGGGCCGGGGTTGAACTGATTGGCGGCAGTCGGAATCGCACCGACGTGATTGGCGTACTCCAGGTTGATGTCAGCCACACCATAGAGCGTGACACCCGACTGTGCAAAGGCACTGCTCGCACAGCCAAGCAATGCGGAAATGGCGATGCCCCCAAGCTTCATGCGCTGCTTCATACGGTAGTCTCCTCTCTCTTCTCTCGTTGTAGTACGGGTATCCCCGTGGAATCGAACGTCACCCCCGCGACGCATTCAGCCGTTTGCTTCGCGCATCAGCTCTCGTCCAATCAGGACGCGCCTGATCTCGGAGGTACCCGCTCCGATCTCGTAGAGCTTTGCATCTCGCAGTAGCCGCCCCGCGTCGTAGTCATTGACGTACCCGTTCCCCCCGAGGCACTGAATGGCGTCCAATGCGGACTGCGTCGCAGACTCGGCGGCGAGCAAGATCACGCTCGCGGATTCCTTTCGCAGACTTTCACCTCGATCGGCCCTGCCTGCCATGGCGTGCAGGTATGACCTGGAGGCATTCAGCCGCGTGTACATGTCAGCAAGCTTGGCCTGAATCAACTGGAACTCCCCGATCGCCTGCCCGAACTGGCGCCGCTGGGACACATAGGGCAACACCATGTCGAGCGCGGCCTGCATGAAGCCAACGCATGCGGACGAAGCGACCAGGCGCTCGTAGTCCAGTCCCCGCATCAGCACGCGCACTCCGTGGTTGACGGTACCGAGAACCTGCTCGACGGGAACAGGGGTATCCTCGAACACCAGTTCGCAGGTTCCCGATCCGCGCATCCCAAGCTTGTCCATACGTTGGCGCACTTCAAAGCCGGGGCTGTCGCGCCTGACAATGAATGCAGTGATGCCGGCTTTCCCAGCCCCCGGCTCCGTCTTTGCATAGACGACGTAGGTATCGGCATGCCACCCATTGGTGGTCCAGAGCTTGGTGCCGTTCAGGCGATAGACGTCTCCGTCCAACCGTGCGCGACAGGTCATCGACACGACATCCGAGCCAGCACCGGCTTCGCTCATCGCGAGCGCGCCAACCGCCTCACCACTGAGGAGGTCTGGCAGGAAGCGTCGCTTCTGCTCGTCCGTTCCATGAAGGTGAATCTGATTGACGCAAAGGTTGGAGTGGGCAATGTAGGAAATCCCCACCGAACCGGAAACCCTGGAGATTTCCTCGGAGATCACGGCATGCGCGAGATAGCCCAGGCCGGCGCCGCCATACTCTTCCGACACGGTCGGCCCCAGCACGCCCAGTTCGCCCAACTTGGGCCACAACGCCCGCGCGAACCAATCCTCCTGATCGATCCTGCGCGCCAGCGGCGCGATCTCTGCTTGAGCGAAGCGGCGAACCGTTTCCCTCAGGCTGCTCAGCAGTTCTTCTGAATCATGCTCATCCATCATCTTCCTGACCCTTCTCATCACCATTGCCCGATGCCGGGCAGTGCGTTTCCAAAAGTGGCCACTCAGGCCGCCGCGCTGTCCCGAAGCAATGCCTTCAGATCCTGCTTCAGGGTCTTGCCAAGGTAGTTCTTGGGTACCTCGCTGACTGGCATGAAGATGACCTGCTTGGGCACCTGGTACCCGGCCAGCCGCTGGCGGCCGTGGTCCGCAATGTCTTGTTCGGTCGCGCTGCTCCCCGCCTTCAGACTCACCACGGCTACCACCCGCTCGCCCCACCTGGCGTCGGGCAAACCGATCACCGCGACCTCGGACACGGCCGGATGCCCTGCCAGTGCCGCTTCAACTTCCTGGCTGAACACGTTCAACCCGCCAGTCTTGATCATGTCCTTCGCGCGATCGTGGAATGTCAGGCAGCCGTGTTCATCCTCCATCACGAGATCGCCGGTATGCAGCCAGCCGTCGCGCAGAACCTTGCCGGTAGCCTCCGGCTTGCGAAAGTACCCCCTCATGACGGAAGGACCGCGCACCACCAGCTCACCCACTTCACCCAGCGCAGCTTTTTCACCCTTGTCGTTCAGTACCTTGGCCTCGAAATGCCGGACCACGCGCCCTAACGAGCGCGGATTGAGCGCGTACTCATCCGGGCCCTGGCATGTAACGATCGGGCCGGCCTCGGTCAAGCCGTACTGGTAGTAGATTCGCAACCCTGGACACAATGCAGTCATCTCCTCGCGGTCGCTATGCGACAGAATTCCTGCACCGGAGAACCACTTTGTAAAGCTGCTCCAGTCGTCGCCTGGGCGCGCTGCATCCAGGATCTGCCGGATCATGGTTGGTGGCGTAAAGCTATTCGTCGCCTTGAAGCGCACCATCATGTCGATCCAACGCCTCGGATCAAAGTCCCCCATCAGGATTGCCGTGGCTCCCAGATACAGATGGGGCAGCAGCCACGTGTTGAGCGCGGCCGAGTGATGCAAGGCGGTAGCGATCACTACACGGTCGGCCGGCGTCAGCTCGCCCGCGGAGATCTCGTTGAGCACGTTCCACAGCAGGTTCTCGTGTGTCAGCTCGACACCTTTGGAGCTGCCAGTTGTTCCGCCCGTGTACAGAATCACGCCAATATCGGCGCCATCGACGGGCCTTGTTTTTGCCTCCCGGGTGCCGGGTGGAACCTGAAGCACCGCCTCGAGCTGCATGCAAACGGCATCCGGAACCTGAATGTGTTCGCGGCGCGCTGCATCGTGAAAGACGAACGCCGCGCCGGCGCTGCGCATCTGGTCCGAGATGCATTGCGGAGTCTCCCGATAGTTCAAACCTACCGGTACACCGCCGGCACGCGAGATCGCCAGATACGCTACGGCCCACTCCAAGGTAGGCGACCCCAACAAGCCCACAGCATCGCCGCTGCGCACGCCCGCTTCGGCAAGAAGCGAGGCTCGTTGCCCTACCAGCTCATTGAGTCGCGCGTAGCTGAGTGACACGCGCTCGTCCTGCAAAGCCACCTTGTCCGCCTGACGGCTGGCGTGCAGCGCTACCCATTGATCACTTGTGAAATTTGTAGACATACGGGTCTCCATTTTTTTGCTTTTTTCTTTCTTTCAGCGGGGTCCGACGGGCGTCCGGCTCAATCGATGGCGCTATTGGCGCAGCAGCGCATCCGTCGCGCGCCAGACTATTGCCGTCGATATGCGGCGAGCGAACCGCTATGCATCAGACGCCCTTCCAGGCGCCTGCCAATGAGTTGTTCAGCGAACTTGGCGGCATCAATGAGGTGCTCGAGGTCAACACCTGTTTCGATACCCATCTCGTGACACATGAAGACCAGGTCCTCGGTGCAGATGTTGCCGGCGGCGCCGCCCGCAGCGTGCCCGCTGAAGGGGCATCCACCCAATCCCGCAACGGAGGCATCGAACAAGTCAACCCCGCACTGCAGGGCTGCCAACGCATTCGCCATGCCTGCCCCTCGCGTGTCATGCAGGTGCATCCCTACCCGGACGTGCGGGAAGATCCTACGTACGAGCTCAACGCGCCGCTGCACGGACAAGGGATTGGCCCACCCAACCGTATCGGCAAGATAGAGGCGTTCGAGACGCGCCTCACCCTCAGTCTCCACAGCCCTCATGAGATCCAGCGTCTGCGCCAATTGCTGCTCGCTGATCTCGCCGGCGAAATGACAGCCAAACGCGGTCATGACGTAGGCCGTATCGACTTTGATTCCGCAGGCGTGGTACCGCCGAATCCAGTCAATTTGTTTCCTGTTGTGTTCTTCGGCCGATGCCCCGTTGTTCATTTGGCTGAAAGCATCCGACGTATAGAAATACAGTGCCCCGTCAATGTCGACCTGAGGTACCGAACGCGCACGCTCGAAGCCCTTCTCGTTCAACCAGAGGGCGGTAAAGCGGACGCCCTCGACCTTTCGTATCCGCGCGAAGAGCTCTGCGGCATCCGCCATCTGGGGCACCCGGACGGGGTTGACGAAGGAAGCGACCTGGATTTGGGCCAGTCCGGCCCCGGCCAACGCCTCGACCAGCCCGGCCCTATCCTCCAGAGAAAAACCTGGGGGCTCGATCTGGAAGCCTTCGCGCGGCCCCTCTTCGTGTATTTCCACTTGCTTTGGTAGATCAGTCATGGCTGCCGGCCTCATGTAATTGAAGCGATAGAAGCGACCGATGCAATCCGAAAGATCTCCTGGTTTCGCTCGACCTTCTCGCCCAGCGCGCAGCCCGTCCACACCACTTCCCCATCAGCCGGTGCGGTAATGGACATCTCCATCTTCATGGACTCGAGCGTGGCCAGTTTGTCGCCAACGCTGACGCGCTGGCCTTCCTGTGCATGAATGCCGATCAGCAGGCCCATCATCGGCGCGAGTACGGTGCCTGCCTCTCCGCCTCTGGACCTGCCGGCCGGCGTATGGATGGCGTCAATATCGAGCGATAGCTGGGACTCGCCAATCACCGCGTGTGCGCGGCCGCGGTGACAGAACGCGTGGACGGAGAGGGATTCCCCGTCCACAGCAACCAGGTACGTGCTGTCTGCCAGCCGTTGTGGCTCGCCCACCCGATGCATGGTCGGCCCAACCAATACCGCCGAGACGCACCCCCCAGTGCCCGAGCCAAAACCGACCTGCCAGCGGTTGCGCGGTGTGCTCACCTCATAGCGCGGCACAACATGTGGCGTGGAAGCCGGCCCACGCCGCAGGCGCCAGCCAGCGATCCCGTGATCACCCCATGCCCCCATTTGCGTGGTCTGGCTGCTTGTGGCCCGCCGCCAGATCGTCATCAACGCAGCAACGTGCTTCGTTGATTCAGCCGGTATCCCTTTGTCCGCCAGCCACTGGTCAATCGTTTCCGTACTGATGGCATTGCTCTCGACCAATGGGTCGGCAAGGAGCCCAAGCAGAAAGGCCCGATTGCTGACTACGCCGAGCACCGTGACTTCGTTCAGTGCTTCGCGCAGTGTCCTGAGCGCCTCTGTCCGCGATTGCCCTGCGGCGATCAGCTTCGCGATCATCGGATCGTAGTGCGAACTGATCTCGCTACCGGCCGTGACACCAGCGTCCATGCGGACCGCGGAGCCATGTCGAAAGACCTCGATGCGGCCGGTGGAGGGCAGGAATCCCTGGGCCGGATCTTCCGCATAGAGTCGTGCCTGAATCGCAGCCCCTCGTGGCTCCGTCAACTGGCCCTGCTCTGCGGGGAGCTGCCTGTCGTGGACCGAACAAAGCTGCCATTCGACGAGGTCGATGCCCATCACCAACTCGGTGACGGGATGTTCAACCTGTAGACGAGGATTGACTTCCAGAAACACCGCCGCGTTGTCGGTGACCGCGAATTCGACGGTCCCCAGGCCCAGGTAGTGAGTGGCTCGTCCCAGATCGACCGCATGCTGCCAGAGCTGCTGCCTTAGCTCCAACGGAATGCTGCTGACGGGAGCCTCTTCCACAACCTTTTGATGGCGGCGCTGAAGCGTGCACTCCCGATCGAAGAGATGAATCACGCCACCACGCCCGTCCCCAAGAATCTGGACTTCGATGTGCCGGGGCTTCGACAGGTAACGCTCGACGATGACCCGGCCGTCCCCGAACGAGGACCTGCCCTCCCGAATCGCGGCGGAGATGGCATCCTCGGCATCCTCGCGATGCCGGATGACGCGCATGCCTTTGCCACCACCCCCGGCGACGGCTTTGACGATGCAGGGCATTTCCATGTCGCGCACACAGGCCAGCACTTCGGTCACGTTGTCACTCGGTGACGCCAATCCGCCGGCGGTGGGGATACTCAGTTGCTGCGCTAGCTGCTTCGCCTTGGCCTTGTCGCCAAATAGTTCCAGCGTCTCGGGAAATGGACCGATAAATGCAATGCCGGCCTCGGCGCAGGCTCTGGCGAAGGCGGCATTTTCCGAGAGGAAGCCGAACCCCGGATGGATGGCATCCGCACCGACTCGTCTCGCCGCGTCGATGACAGCGGAGATATTGAGATAGCTGGAATGCGCCGGCACGTCACCAATGGCGACCGACTCGCCAATCTCCCGCACGTGCAAGGCCTCCGTGTCTGCGCTGGAGTGCACGGTTGCCACGGCTACGCCCATGCGACGCAAGGTCCTTGCGATTCTGCACGCGATTTCGCCACGATTTGCGATCAGTACTTTGTTGAACATCGCTACCTCACATACGGAAGACGCCAAAGCGGGTCATCTCGGTTGGAACACGTGCTGCGAGATCCAGCAGCAACGACAGTGCATCCCGCGTTTCGGCCGGATCCAGGATGCCGTCCACCCACAGATGGCGGGCGAAGTTCCTGGCGGACGCAAAGGCTTCGTACTGCTGCCTGATTGGCGCCTTGAAGGCTTCTTCTTCGTCCTGGCTCCATGCCAGCCCCTTCGCGCTCAGGTTCTGGCGCTTGACCATCGCCAGCGTGGTGGCGGCCTGGTCTGGTCCCATGATTGCGGCGCGGCCGCTCGGCCACATGAACATGGCGTTGGGCTGGAACGCACGCCCGCACATGGCGAGATTGCCGGCACCGTACGAACCACCGGTGATTACCGTGAACTTCGGCACCTTGGCGGCGCTCATCGCCGTGATGAAGCGGGCGCCGGCTTTCGCGATTCCGCCTTGCTCCGCCTGCATGCCAACCATGAAGCCAGAAACATCGGCCAGGAATAGCAATGGGATGTCGCGCTTGCAGCACAGGTCGATGAAATGGGTCGCCTTGATCGCGCTTTCCGTAAAAAGCACGCCGTCATTGGCGAGCACGCCTACCTGCCATCCCCCGATACGCGCAAAACCGGTAATCAAGGTCGGGCCGTACTCGGCCTTGAATTCGGACAGCGCGCTTCCATCCAGCAAGCAGTTCAGCACCTCGCGAGTCGGCGTCGGCTTCTTCGTGTTCGCGCTGACAAGCTGGTACACATCGCTGATCGGCCGCAGCGGCGCCTGGGTGGGAACCCGTTCTCGCAGCGGCGCCGGCATCGGCGGCAACTCTCCAACCAGCCGGCGCGCGATCGCCAACGCATGGCCATCGTCCTCGGCAATATGATCGGTGACGCCACTGATCCGTCCGTGCATCTCGGCCCCACCCAGGCTTTCCGCATCGACGACCTCTCCTGTTGCCGCCTGCACCAGTTGCGGCCCCCCAAGGAACATGAAGCCTTTGCCGCGGACAATCACGATCTCGTCGCACAGCGCGGGGATATACGCGCCCCCTGCCGTACATGCGCCCAGCACGACAGCGATCTGAGCAATGCCTTCGGCGGACATGCCCACCTGGTTGTGGAAGATGCTGCCGAACAGGCCTTCGTCGGGAAATATGTTTGCCTGGTCTGGCAAGAATGCACCGCCGCTGTCAACCAGCGTTACGCACGGCAGCCGATGTTGCCAGGCAAACCGCTGGGCCCGCACGTGCTTCTTGCAGGTCATGCCGAAGTACGTGCCGCCCTTGACGGTCGGGTCGTTCGCAATGACCATGCACGCCCGACCCTGGATAAGCCCGACCCCCGTCACGATTCCTGCTCCGGGCGCCACGCCCTCATACAATCCTTCGCCGGCCAGTTCACCGATCTCCAGGAATGGCGAACCTTCGTCCAACAGCATTTCGATTCGATCGCGTACAAGCAAGCGGCCCCGGTCGACGTGCTTCTGACGCGCCAGCTCACCACCTCCCATCCATGCCGCATCCCGCGCGATCAGCAGCTCCTGCAGAAGGCCTTGATACGACTGCTCGTTGATGTCTGAGTCCTTGAGTTCCACTGCGCTCTCCATCTGCGGGTTACATAGCAAGGTCGGGCATTTTCCGCAGGGTGAGCTGCGTCTTCTGCGCCCCCGGAGCCATGAAGAAACCATGCCGCACCATGGTCACTTCGACCTTCACCGCCAACGCGTTCCTGATGCGGGTTTCCACCTGCGCAGAAACATCGGCATCGCTCTCTGCTACCTGTCCCGCTGCCCGCTCGACGAAGAGCTTCAGATTGCCTTGGGTGGTATGTCCTTCAAAATCAGCCAGCACACGTACCACCCCAGGTACGACGGGCGCCATTGCGGACACGACATCCTGAATTGCCGAAGGAAAAACATTCACACCGCGCACGATCAGCATGTCATCGGTCCTCCCAAAACAGCGAATCGCTGGGGCCGTCCGACCGCCTGGCCCACCGATGGCGGTGACGACCACATGGTCTCCGGAGCGGAAACGCAGGACTGGCGACGCCTGCCGCTGCAACGACGTGTAGACCAGCTCTCCCTTTGCGCCAACCTCCCAAGGAAGCGTGGTCCCGCTCTCCGGGTCGACAAGCTCGGCCAGAATGTGATCTGCGCCGACGAAGTACATGCCACGCTGGTCGTCGGATTCCGCCCAATAGACGCACCCAAGGTCGGTCCCTCCCATCAACTCGCAGCATTTGGCCCCCCAGGCTTGCTCGAGCGCACCCCGGATAGCGGGATTGCCTCCTCCAGGTTCCCCCCCGACGATCAATCGCTCGACGCCCAGCGCGCTCGCGGGCATGCCGATCACCTCCTCGGCAATGTTGGCCAGATGCAGCAGATAGTTCGGCGTGCCAACGACGCAGCGCGGGCGGGCATCACGGGCCGCGATCAGCAGCCGGTCCGCACCGCCGTCCGCACCGATCGGAACATCGATGGCGCCGATGCGCTCGATACCCTGGTAGATCGGAATGCCGCCGACAAAGCCCTTGCTCATCGCGAAAGCGTGAAGCACGAAATCACCCTTGCGCACGCCACAGGCATAAAGGCCGCGTGCCGTGACCTCCGCCCACGCCGCCTTGTCGGATGACGTCAGCCCAACGTATGCCGGACTACCCGTTGTCCCGGACGAGGCCTGAATCTGGACGATGTCCTCCTGCCGCGCCGCCTGATGAAGCCCCAGCAATGGGCGAGCCTTCAGGCTGTCGCGCAGTTCCTGCTTGCAAGTGAACGGAACCTCCTGCAGGTCCGCCACCGAGCGGATGCGGCCGGCATCGATTCGCGCATCAGCCAGCTTGGTTTGATAGAAGTCCGAGTGCTGCGCCAGGTATTGCACCTGCTCGCGTAGTAGTCGGTCCTGGAGTTGAACAATGTCATCCCAGGGTCGAGTCTCCATTGGACTGAATGGCTTGGTGTCATCGCGCAAGCTCATTGATCTGCCTCCTGTTGAATCTTATACATACGGTCGTCCGTCCGTTTAATGGGCGAAAAAAAAAAACGAGTTAGTCCGTGCACATCGGGCCCGCCATTCGTCACTACCCCAAGCGTTTCCAGAGGCGGCAGTGGCGCCGGCCTGCGACGTCGCCGGCGCCACCCGCTGATAGCGAGCGCTGCGCGCGCACCGGCGCAAGGCACAAGTTGGGACGGCGCCCAGAATCATCCTTCCCAGAGCGCCAAGCCGCCTCAAAACTCGGTAACCGGCACAAACCTGTTGTTGTCTGCGTCGCTCCTGAGTACCCGCACCGGCGCGCGCGAAACGCGCACGTTCTTGGCAAACGACACTGGCGGCATAGGCGTTCCTACATCAAACTTCTTGCCGCTTTCGAGCGCCGAGATCGCACAGGCACGGGTGACGTCCTGCCCGCAGGTACGCATGGCCTCGATCAGCAGCCGTGCGCCAACATAGGCCGTTTCGGTATAGCGGTTGACGTCCTTGATTTCATCCGCCGAAAGATACTTCGCTGCGAGGTTGTTAAAGGGCTTGGCCTTGTCTTCCGTAAGCGTCAGTACGTAATCCGCCGAGTAGTACCCATTGCCAGCCTTGCCGGCGAGCTTCTGTACGGTTGGCAGATGCGCAGTCCAGACCGTGGCGATCGGCGCGTTCATCCCAAGCTTCTCCGCTTCCTTCATGATCGCCACATTCTCGGAGATGATGCCGCCGGAGACGATGACCCTGGCGCCAGCTTCCTTGACCTTCAACACCTCGGCGCCGAAGTCCTTCTGGCCGCGTTTATACGGCGTTTCGGCAACGTTCTTTAGCTTCAGGTCCTTGATGGCTCGCCTGTAGCCTGCCAGAACGTTGAGGCCGAAGTCATCGTCCTGATAGATCACGCTGAACGGCGCATCACGCAGACTGAGCTTTTCCGCGAAGTACTTCATCTGGGCATAGATGGCATCGCCATAGTCGGTGCCAACCACGAAGATCGATGGCTTGGGCGGGTCGTAGGCGATCTGGTTCGGATTGATCGAGACAATGGTCGGGACATTCTTCGAGACCAGGTACGGCGTCATCGCGGCCATATGCGTCGTGCCAGAGGTTCCCGTAATGCCGAAGACCTTATCCGTCTCAACCAGCTTCTTGGCAGCCTGAAAGGTTCTTGCCGGGACATATCCATCATCCTCGGTGATCACCACGACCTTGCGACCGTTGACGCCGCCCTGATCGTTGGCCTCCGCCACGGCCAGCTTCGTCCCCAGAAAATGAGCTTTGCCCGCCAGGCTAGCCGGGCCGGTCAGAGGCAGGATCTCACCGATTCGGACCTCCGTTCCCGACACACCAACTTCGGCTGCCAGTGCCACCGGCGCGGTCGGCAACAGGCAAGCGGCCGCGACCGAAACGAGCATTTTCTGATGCAAGGCCATCATGTCTCCTCAAGTGCTTTAATTAGTGTGTGAAAGGCCAATTGGTCCAGTACTTCTTGACGTCATGCCACCAGCCCACCAGTCCCTCGGGCTGAAACCGAACGAACATCACGACGGTGATGCCGTAGATCAGACCTCGAACTTCGAGACCGCGGGTAGAGAAAAGCTCTCCAGCGCCGCCGCCCACAAGTTCGGAGGCGATACGAATGACTTCCGGCAGCAGCGTCATGAAGATCACGCCGAGAATGGCCCCGGGGATCGACCCCATGCCACCCAGAATGACCATGGAGACGGCCTCAATGCTCAGTAGCACATTGAAGTTGTCCACGTTGATGTAGCCAAACTGATAGCCCAGCAGAGCGCCGGAGATCCCGGTAAAGAACGAGCTGATCATGAACGCGAGTACCTTGAAGCGGGTCACGCTGATGCCCATCATCGACGCCGCGATATCCTGATCGCGAATGGCATTGAACGCCCGTCCGACTTTCGACCTGCCCAGATTGACGACGGCGAGGACGGCCAGCACGCACCAGGCCAAACAGAAGAAATACAACGGAACATCCCCATCAATTGACCATCCAAGGATCGTGGGGGGCGGCACGGTGAGGCCCTGCGATCCACCGGTCAGGCCATCGGAGATCAAGATCACGTGCGTGACAATCAAGCTGAATGCCAGCGTGGTAATCGCGAGATACAAGTCTCGCAGTCGCAGTGATGGAATGCTCACCAACAGGCTGACAAGCGCGGAGACCGCCCCGCCAAAGAGAATGCCGAACACCGCGGGTAACCCGTAACGCACCACGACAATGGTGCTCGCGTAGGCGCCGAGCGCGAGGAATCCCGAGTAACCAAGCGAGATCAGCCCGGTGCCGCCAATCAGAAGATTCAATCCCACGATCCCGATCACCCAGATCAGGACCTTGATTGCCAAGGTCATTGCATAGGGGCTCGCGACCAATGGCAGCACAACCAGGCATAGTGCAAGGACACTCAGCCAGATCGGTTGCGCCGGACGTTGGATGGCGGCGACCAGCTGCCCGTACGATTCTTTGTAGTTTCCGGAATGCATTACACGCGCTCGACTTTCTTTTTTCCGAACAGGCCATACGGCCGCACCATGAGCACCACGATGATCGCAGCGAAGCCGACGATCTCCTTGAGGCCCTTGCCGATATACCCTTCCGTGACGGTTTCCAACACCCCGATGGCAATGCCTCCCACAGCCGCGCCAATGACGGAGTCAAGCCCGCCAAGAATTGCCGCAGGGAATGCACGCAAGCCCAGCATGTGCATATCGGGCCCAAGCTCGTAGATGGTTGCGAAGAAGATGCCTACAGTGGCGGCCATCAAGGCGCCAATCGCCCATGACATCGCGTATACGCGCTTGACGCTTACGCCCATCAACATTGCCGTGGTCTCACTGATGGCCGTCGCCCGCATGGCGATCCCGTACTTCGAGAATTTGAGAAACAACGCGATCCCGATACACCAAAGTATCAGCGCACCGATGGCGTACGCCTGGGCCGTGTACAGCCGCAGTGCGCCGAGCGTGATGACCGATTCTTCGCCACCGAGATTGAATGGGTGCGGCTCGGCGCCCCAGATCAGCACGACTAGCGAACGCAGGAGAACCGCCAACCCGATTGTCAGCATGACGGTCGAGAACGGAGGCTCGCCGATCATGGGTCGGATAAACACCCACTCCAGCAACAGACCAACGACCAACGAGGTCACCGCTATCGCTGGAAGGAGTATCCACAGCGGCAATGGCGCATGATTGCTGAGGGTGAAGGCGAGGTACGTCACCAGCATGATCATCTCGCCGTGAGCGAAATTGATGACACCCGTCGCCTTGTAGACAACGGCAAAGCCCATTGCAGCCAGCCCGTAGATGGCACCGATCGCCACACCGCTTCCCAATAGGGCCAGAAGATAGTCCATCAGGCTGCCTCCTCGTAGATTTGCCGGATCTCGGCAGCAAATTTCTTCTCGATTGCCCTTCTGCGCACCTTCATCGTTGCGGTCAGTTCGCCGTCGTCGTGATCGAGCTCCTTATCGAGCAGGACGAACTCGCGAACGCGCTCCACCCTTGCGAACCGACCGTTCGCGCGATCCACCTCTGCCTGGATCAGATTGCGTACTTGCGGCAATCTGGAGAGCGACTTGAAGGTCGTGAAAGTCAGGCCGTTCTCCTGTGCCCATTTTCCGACGGTGTGCATGTCGATCTGAAGGAGCGCCGAGACGAAATGGCGCCCATCCCCGATGATGATGGCCTCCCGGATAAAGAAGCTCTCCTTGAGGGCGTTCTCGATCTCCGACGGCGCGATGTTCTTGCCACCGCTGGTGATGATGATTTCCTTCTTGCGATCCACAATCGCGATCTCGCCACCGACATCCCGCTCGACGATATCCCCGGAGTGCAGCCAGCCATCGGCAAGCGTTGCGTCCGTCGCGGCCTGATCCTTGAAGTACCCCTTGAACACCGATGCGCCTCGGATCAGCATCTCTCCATCGTCCGCAATCTTGTACTCCACCCCCTCCACAGGCAAACCGGTGTGGCCACGCTTCGTGTAGCGCGGGCGCTGAATGAAGGCTACCGCGGCAGTTTCCGTCAGGCCGTAGGCTTGATAGATGGTCAGCCCGAGAATGCGAAAGAAGCGAACGACGTCAGGTGGTACCGATGCGCCGCCGGCAAATGCAGCGTTGACACGGTCAAGCCCGAAATGGCGAAGAATGGGCTTGAACACCACCCAGCGCGCGGCGAACATGACAGCGCGCTGCAACGCAGTAGCGGATTGACCGCTCTCCTCAGCATCGACGATGGCACCGCACACACGCATTGCGGCGACATATAGCCTGCGTGGTAGCGCCGAGCTTTCCGAGACCCGGATCTGTACGGTCTGCTGCATCTTTTCCCAAATACGCGGCACACCGAAAAAGATCAGCGGGGCAATCTCTCGTAGGTTGGACTGCACCGCGTCGACCGACTCCGCGAAGTTGATAACCGAGCCGCAGATCAGGTGGCTCACCTGAGAGAACGAGCGCTCTGCGACATGGCAAAGCGGCAAGTAGCAGAGGACGCTGTGATTCTTGTCGGTAAAGCCGAACTCATTGACGATGCCTTGCGTCGAGCAGATGAAATTCCGATGCGAAAGCATGGCGCCCTTCGGCGCCCCAGTCGTGCCTGAGGTGTAGACGATCACCGCCACGTCGTCCGGCCGGGTATGACTGACGGCCCGCTCGAACCATTTATCAATGTCCGGGCAGGCTCGGCCGAGTTCCATCAGTCTTTGCAGACTTCCAACCTGCGCCTCGTCGTAGTGCCGCAGGCCTTTCATGTCGACACAGTAGACATGCCTGATGGATGGAAGCCCGACAGGAGACGCCTTGGCGTCCAGTATCTTGTCGACTTGCTCCTGGTCCCCGCAAACCACCACCGTCGCTTCGGAGTGGTTGAGGATGTACTGCACTTCCGGCCACGGATTGGTAGGGTAGATGCCGACGCAAATGCCGCCCAGCGCTTGCGCCGCGAGGTCCGCGTAGAGCCATTCCGGCGAGTCTTCGCTGGCGATCGCAAGCCTGTCGCCGGCCCGGAAGCCGATCTCGTGCAATCCCCTCGCGAGGTCGCGCACGTTGTGCCAATACTGCAGCCACGTGACCCCCTTCCAAATGCCCAGATCCTTTTCCCGGAGCGCCGTTCTGTACGGGACCTGCTGTGCCCAACGCTGCAGCAGTTGCGGCAGGGTCAGACCCTCCGAGTCGACTCTGTTGACCTCTTTCACGCTGCAACCTCCACTTGCGCTGGCTGATCCGCTTCTGCGCTCCCCAGATAAGCTTGGCGCACCGCATCGTTCGCACGGATATGGGCGGGCGTCCCTTCGGCAATCGTGGTGCCGAAGTTGAGCACGCAGATGCGGTCGGAGATATCCATGACAATGCCCATGTGGTGCTCGATCATCATGACGGTGATACCAAGCTCATCGCGGATATCAAGGATGAAGCGTGCGATGTCCTCCGTTTCCTCCTCGTTCATTCCGGAAACCATCTCGTCCAGCAGCAGCAGCCTGGGACGTGTGGCCAGCGCCCGACCAAGCTCCACCCGCTTTTGCTGGCCATAGGACAGACTTCCCACCGGCTTGTCGCGCAACTCGGATATCTCCAGGAAATCGATGATCTCTTCGGCTCGCCGCCGGGCCTCGATCTCTTCGGCTTTTGTGCGACCGAGAAAGAAAGCGGCGCTGAACGGGCCACTGCGCAGATGGCTGTGCATGCCCACCAGGACGTTCTCAACGACGCTGGCATGCTTGAACAACGCAAGATTCTGAAAGGTTCGTCCGATTCCGATCGACGCCAATTGGTGAGAGCGCAGGTGGTCGATGCGATATGGACCGAACTGAATGGAGCCCTTGTCGGGGCGAAATATCGCCGAGATGAGATTGAACAGCGTCGACTTGCCAGCGCCGTTCGGTCCAATCACGCTATAGATCTCGCCCTCGTTGACGCTCAGGTGCGCATCCTGGATCGCGGCGACACCGCCGAAGCGTCTGGCCAGGTGCGTAACCGTCAGCAGTGCGCTCATGACAGCCACCTCTTCCGTCGTTTGTAGTGCTTGACATCACGCATGCTTCGGGCCTGCCGATTTTCCCCCATGCCGAGGATGAAATCCTGAAAATCCGGATTCGCCGCGAGGGCGTCGGCGTTGCCATCGAGGACGACCGCACCGTTCTCGATAACATAGGCGTAGTCGCAAATGCTGATGGCGGTGCGCGCATTCTGTTCGACCACAAGGATCGTCATGCCGTGCTCCTGGTTCAGGCGCTGTATGGCGGCATAGATATCGGCGACGATAAGCGGAGCCAGCCCCAGGGATGGCTCATCGAGTATCAGCATCTTGGGATCAGACATCAGCGCACGCGCGATGGCAACCATCTGTTGCTCTCCGCCCGACAGATAGCCGGACACCGCCAGACGCTTTTCCTTGAGCCGGGGAAAGAGCATATAGGCCCGCTCGATATTCACATCGACTACGGCGCGCGGCATGATGTGTCCGCCGGCCCTCAGGTTTTCTTCCACCGTGAGGGTGTCAAACATGCGACGCCCCTCCGGGACCAGTGCGATGCCCTGACGAACGATCTGATCCGACGTCATGCGCGACAGGTCACGGTCGAGCAACCTGACGGAGCCCGCCATGATCTCGCCATCCTCCACTTCCAGCGTGCCCGTGACGGCCTTGAGGACAGTGCTCTTGCCCCCACCGTTGGTACCGAGCAGGCCCACGATGGTGCCCTCTTCCACGCGCAGCGAAATATTGCGGACCGCTTCGATCGATCGGTCGTACATCACCTGCAGAGTTTCGACGACTAGCATGGCGGCACCCTATCGGCTTAGCCAGACCGGCTTACGTTTCTGCAGGAAGGCAGCAACACCTTCGGCAGCCTCGCTGGAGTTCCAGACCGAGACCAGCTCGTCGATACATGGCTGGAAATGCGTGTGTGGCTGTTGCGAGAATCCGGATAGAAGTCGCTTGATGTGACCCGCACTGCCGGGTGCCGTGGTCAGTGCAGTCGCCACTTCCCGTTCCAGGGCCTCGCCCAAGGAGGCCGCATCGCAAACAATATCTACCAGACCGATGCGCTGGGCATCCGTTGCGTCGATCGGGCGTCCGGTTACCATGAGCGAGCGCCCCTGGGCAACACCGGTGCGAGCGATCACGTAGGGGGCGATCGTTGCGGGGATCACACCAAGGCGTACCTCCGCCAACGCAAATGTGACATCGTTTGCGGCAATCACAATGTCAGCCACTGACATCAGACCGACTCCACCGCCATACGCACCGCCTTGGACCCGCGCAATCACCGGCTTGTTGAGACGGTGGAATGCATCGAGCATGTGCGCCAACTCCAGCGCGTCTTCGGCCTTCTTCTCGTCGGACTGATCAAGAATGTCGCGCATCCATTCCAGATCTCCACCGGAACAGAAGATGCCCCCCGAGCCGGCAAGCACAACAACCCGCACTCCGTCGCGCGACTCGAGCGCGATTGCGGCCCGGTGCAGTGCACGAATCAACGCCATCGAGAGAGCATTGCGGTGATCCGGCCGATTCAGGATGACCGTTGCCACACCTCTCTCGTCGGTATGAATCTGAAGGTCGCCAGACGCATCGGTCGACCAAATCTCTGATGACATCCCTCCAGTCCCCCAAGCAGCAAAACAGTGGTTTCGTTTGTCTGTGTGCTGACAGGGCATGAAGCGGTCGGCCCGCCCTCCAACCTCGCCGCTCTCTAGCCCGTCAATCGGCGGACAACCTCACGTCTCATCCGCACGGCAGATACTATACTAACGTACGTTCGTTTGTATATCCTCGCCATATAGGGATAAACGATGAGACGGACAAGCATTCTTCAGAGTGCAAGGGCCCGGTCAGGAATACGGTCACCGGGAAGATGGGGCAGAGTTCGGAAATTAATCAGTCGCGGTGGATGGCGCGACGGCCGGAGGAGGCTTGTTGCCGGCCATTGCCTGCGACGAAATCGTTGCTGCCGACGGAGGCGCGGCGCTCCCGGGTGGTTAGCGATCGGGAAGCCGCCATCGGCGGTAGTGGCGCCTTCATTCCATCGGAACCGTCAGTGAACAGGCTCACCGTTGCGCCACGGATTCACACGCTCCTGGCGATATTGAGCCGTGTTTCGAATGATGGACAAGGTCTAGCCGGGGTCCGATGCAGCGCGACAACGTATAGGGCACGAGGAAGGCCCTTCCATCGGCATCACCCAACATAGCTGCTTTCAGCCCTTGCGTGGACGAGTCGCTTTCCTCGCAGGCACAGGTTCAGGCGCCTGACCGGGGTTGTCTATCCCGTTCATGACCATCGACGTATAGATCTCGACGAGTGACCCGATCGAATGACGGCCGCCCGGGCGATACCAGGTACAGACCCCCGTAAGCATGGCAATCGTTGCGTATGTCGCGACTTTGGTGTCGGCAATGTGGAACTGGCCCTGCCTGGTGCCAGCGTCGAAGATGTCGTTGAGATAGGTCTCGTATTTTTCGCGCTTTGCGGCAATGGCTTTGAAGTTCGCAGGCTCAAGACTGCGCAGCTCGGCATTGCCGATAAATACGTCTTCCTTGCGCTCGGCGTGGAACTGAATATGGAACGCGATGAATCGCATCAGTGCCTCACGCGGTGTCGCGCTGCCCATCAACGCAGCTTCGACGCCCTCCAGCAATTCCTCCATGACATCGTTAAGCAAGATATGGAGCAGATCCTGCTTGTTCGAAATGTGGTTGTACAACGACCCAGGCTGGATGCCGACAGCCTCAGCCAGCATGCGAAGATTCATGCCTTCAAAGCCATGCTCGTAGATGAGCCTGGTTGCTTCCTTCTTCAGGGATTCGACGGTCTTAGCGCCGTTCGATCCGAAAGTGCGCGCCATGATGAATGGTCCTCGGGAAAATCGTGAAACTGGACAATCCACATGTCCACGATCTTATCAGTATACGATCGTTTGTTTATTTTGAGCTTCCAGCCATCGTGCGCCCCCCCAGCCCACCCCTGCCAGCGTGAGATCGGAGGATCCTGGTCTCACGTCCCGTCTGCCCTGCTCCTTTGTCAGGTACCCCTGCGGCAAACGGACATGGGCGAAGTGCTGTGACGCCAATCATCCTCGTGTTTATCACGCGCCTCCGCGTTTGGCTTTCCGCCCTGCGGACACAGGAACTGCGCGAGTTCTGGCAGCGAGGCGTCGTTGGTCGTGTTGGCGAACGGCCCCCCTCCCGGCGCTGCCCCGTCAATCACCAAATCGCCCATCACCCCAGCCACTGCGCTGTGATAAATGGCAACCCGCCTCCCGGCGCCGCGTCCGCCATAGCCGCGACCGTGTAAACTCCCCCCTTTTTCCCATCCTGCCGACATGACGCAAGTGCCACAGCGCACGGGTTTCAGCGGCCCGAAACTGCTGCGCGTGCTGGCGCGCCTGACCGAGACCGACGCCGCCGGCGCCGTGCCGTCGCTGTCCGCCGTGATGAGCCGGTGGCTTGGCTGGACCGACGCCATCGCGCTGTCGGCCGCGCTCAACGGCAGTCCGCCGGAAATGCCGTCCGGCGCACCGGCGCGTGCGGGTAGCGAACGGGGCATCGGCGACGCCGCTGGCACCCATTTGCGCGCCATGCTGACCGCCGCGATTACCGGGCAAGGCATGTCGTCCGACAGCCGCCGCCGGATGCCGACGCGGACGGCGGCGCCCGATCCTGCCGAGGCCGACTTCGCCGTCCATCGCCAGCGCTATATCGCGTTGCAGCAGCAGATGGAACGCGAAATCGCCGGTCTGCGCGGGCGGCTGCGGGCTGCACTGACGTCGCGCACGCCGCAGGCAGCCCGGCTGGCCATGCTGGATGCCGTCATGGAACAGGTACTCGGCGCGCGCGAACAGGCCGTGCTTGCCGCAGTGCCGGGGATGCTGGAACCGCATTTCACACGGCTGCGCGACACCGAGGGCGCGTGGCTAACTGTATTTCGCAGGGACATGCAGAGCGTACTGCTGGCCGAGCTGGAAATCCGATTCCAGCCCGTGGACGCCCTGCTCGCCGCCCTGCGCGACATCTGATCGAACTATATGAACAGACACCTCACATCGCTCGTCGCGCCACTCGTTGTCTTCCTGGCTGGCCTCGCCGTCGTCGGCTGGGTCGGCGCCGGCTACGCGGGCACGAATGCGCTGGCGCTGGCCGTCACACTGCTCATTGGCGGGTTTTACGTGGGCGGCGCGTTCGAACTGCGCCGCTACCGCCAGGCCACGGCTACCCTGCCCGTCGCGCTTGCCAACCTGGCCGCGCCGCCGACCAGCCTCGGCGCGTGGCTCGACAGCCTGCATCCCAGCCTGCGCAATGCGGTACGCCTGCGCGTGGAGGGCGAGCGCGTTGCGCTTCCTGGACCGTCGATGACGCCGTATCTGGTCGGCCTGCTGGTGCTGCTGGGGATGCTCGGCACCTTCCTCGGCATGGTCGGCACGCTACGCAGCACCGGCGTGGCGCTGGAAAGCGCCGCCGACCTGCAGGCGATCCGCGCTTCGCTGGCGGCTCCGGTCAAGGGTCTTGGCTTCGCCTTTGGGACGTCTGTGGCTGGCGTAGCCACCTCGGCCATGCTCGGGTTGCTTTCGACGCTTGCCCGCCGCGAGCGCGTGCAAGCGGCGCAGATGCTGGACGAGCGCATCGCCACCACGCTGCGCGCGCATTCGCGCCATCACCAGCACGACACGGTCTTCGCGCTGTTGCAACGCCAGGCCGAACTGATGCCCACGCTGGTGGATCGACTGGAAACCATGGCCACGACGATGGCCCGCCAGAACGAAGCGCTCGGCGAGCGTCTGTCGGCCAGCCAGGATGCGTTCCATACGCGGACCGAAGCAGCCTACGCGCGGCTGGCCGATACCGTCGGGCAGTCGCTGAAGGAAGGCATCGCGGACAGCGCCCGGGCCGCCAGCGCGGCGATCCAGCCAGCCGTCGACACCACCATGACCGGCCTCGCCCGCGAAGCCTCCACCATGCGCGACACCGTCACGCAGACCGTGCGACAGCATCTGGACGACCTCTCCACCCGCTTCGACGCCACCACTACCGCCGTGGCCGACACATGGCGTCAGGCGCTCGCCGAACACCAGCAGGTGAACGCCTCTCTGACGTCAGACCTGCGCGCATCGCTCGACGGCTTCGGCGAAACCTTCGCGCAACGCTCGACGGCGCTGGTCGACGGCATCGGCACGCGCCTCGACACGGCCGCCGCCGACGCCGCCAGAACGTGGGATGCCGCGCTGTCGCGCCTCGAACATACGGGCGAATCGCTCGCCAGCGCCAACCACCAGGCGATGACCGACGCCTCAGCCGCCTTCTCGCAGCACGCCGCCGACATCGCGGGTACGGTCAGCCAGTCGCACGCCAACTTGCAATCCCAACTGGCGGCACAGGAAACGGAGCGCCAGACGGCGCTAGCCGAACGCGATGAAACGCGGCTTGCCGCGTGGCGCGACACGCTGGCAGCCATGGCCGCCACCATGCGCGACGAGTGGCAACGGGCCAGCACGCAATCGGCCACTGACCAGCAGGCCGTTCGCGATGCCCTGGCGCAAAGTGCGCGCGACATCGCCACGCACGCCGAGGCTCACGCGACCTGCACGCTTGCCGAGATCGACCGCCTACTGCAGACCACGACCACGCGGCAATCGGAACTGGCCGCACGTGACGAACAGCGCCTCGCCGCGTGGCGCGACACACTGGCCGACATGGCCGTCACCATGCGCGATGAGTGGCAACGAGCCAGCTCGCAATCGGCCGCTCATCAGCAGGCTGTCCGCGATGCCCTGACGCAAAGCGCGCGCGACATCGCCACGCACGCCCAGGCTCACACCACCGGCACGCTTGCCGAAATCGACCGGCTTCTGCAAACCACAACCACGCAGCAATCGGAACTGGCCGCGCGTGACGAACAGCGGCTCGCCGCGTGGCGCGACACACTGGCCGACATGGCCGTCACCATGCGCAATGAGTGGCAGCAGGCAAGCTCGCAATCGGCCGTTCATCAGCAGGATGTCCGCGATGCCCTGACGCAAAGCGCGCGCGATATCGCCGCTCACGCGCAGACGCACGCCTCCGGCACGGTTGCTGAAATCGATCGCCTGTTGCAGGCCGCGTCCACGCTGCAATCGGAACTGGCCTCGCGCGACGAACAGCGCCTTGCGGCGTGGCGTGACACGCTGGCCACCATGGCCGCCACCATGCGCGATGAATGGCAACAAGCGAGCACGCAATCGGCCGAGCATCAGCGGGAGATCCGCGACACCCTCGCCCGGACCGCCAACGACATCGCCACGCACACGCAGGAGCAGGCCAACGGCACCATCGCTGAAGTGGCCCGCCTGGCGCAGATCGCGACCGAGGCACCCAAGGCCGCCGCCGACGTCATCGCCGAACTGCGCCAGAAGCTCACCGACGGCATGGCGCGCGACAACGCAATGCTTGAGGAGCGTGGGCGTCTGCTCGAAACGCTCGGCACGCTGCTCGATGCCGTGAATCACGCCTCCACCGAGCAACGTGCGGCCGTGGATGGGCTCGTCACGACTACGGCGGACCTGCTGGAGCGCGTCGGCACGCGCTTCACCGAGCAGGTGGCGCAGGAGACCGGCAAGCTCGATGGCATCGCGGCACAGGTCACGGGCGGTGCCGTCGAAGTGGCGAGCCTGGGCGAAGCCTTCGGTATGGCGGTACAGGTGTTCAGCGCATCGAATGACAAGCTGGCGGAGCACCTCACCCGCATCGAGGCCGCGCTCGACAAGTCGATGACGCGTAGCGACGAGCAGTTGGCCTACTACGTGGCGCAGGCCCGCGAGGTGGTGGACCTGAGCATGCTGTCGCAGAAGCAGATCCTTGAGAACCTGCAGCAGTTCTCCGCGCAGCAGGCAGGAGCCGAGGCGGCATGACGGACGATTTCGACGCCGGCGCGGAGCCCACCGTCCCGGCCTGGGCGGTGTTCGGTGACCTGATGTCGGTCATGCTGGGCGCCTTCGTGCTGGTGCTGCTGGGCGTGATTGGCGTGCAGATGGAACTGTCGGCACGGCTCGAGAACGAGGTCAAGCAGCGGCAAGAGGAACTGAAGCGACGCCAGACGCTGGAGGAAGCGCTCGCCGGGCCGCTGGCGGCTGGCCGGGTCACGCTCAAGGACGGGCGCATCGGCATCAGCGGCAATGTGCTGTTCGCGCTGAATTCCGACCAGTTGCAGCCGGAAGGCCGCGCGCTGCTCAAAAGCCTTGCCGCGCCGCTGTCGGCCTATCTGGGCGCGCGCGACGAAATCCTGATGGTCAGCGGTTTCACCGACGACCAGCAGGTCAGGGAAGGCAACCGGCGATTTGCCGACAACCTGGAACTGTCGGCCCAGCGGGCGCTGACCGTCACCCGCGCGCTGATCGAAGCGGGCCTCCCCCCGGCTTCGATCTTCTCGGCGGCATTCGGCTCGCAGCAGCCGGTCGCGTCGAATGCCACAGAGGAAAGCCGGGCGAAGAACCGGCGCGTGGAAATCGCGCCAGTGCCGAGGGTATCTGCCGGGGCCGGAGCCGGTGCCGGGACCACGAAACCCCATGCATAACGACGGCCCGCTCGATCCCCTTACCCTGCTCGACGGCTGGCGCGACAACGGCGCAGACCGTGCAGACCCCGTCCGCTTTCGCTTTATCGAGACGATGGCGCAACGCGCGTCCGGCTATAGCGGCGAAGCTGGCCGTCTGCTCGATGCGCGGGTAGCCAGGCTGGTGGCGGAATACGGGGAGATGCTGGCAGGCAATGCGAGCGCGTCGGACGAGGTAGCGCAGCCAGAGGCACAGTCGCAACGGCTCGACGCCCTCGCGGAACTCGCGGCGCTCAGGGAGCGCCTCGGCCAGCATACGCAGCCAGCCGCCGCGGCCACCACCACCCACGCTCACGTTCACACTCACACACCAAACGCCCTCATCCCGCAGCGCGCCGCCCCCGTCGAGCCAGAACTGGCCGACTACTTCCGCGACACCTGGGCTCGCGTCAGTGTCGACCGGCAAATGCGCCAGTCGCAGGCGGGTGTGCCCGAGAACGCCGGGCCGCTGAATACGAACCATCTGGTGCATCGGTCACTGTCACTGATGCGCGAGGTGTCGCCCGGGTATCTGGAACAGTTCCTGTCGTATGTCGATGCACTGTCGTGGCTCGAGGGGATGCACCCCATCTCGCTGGTGCCCGACCGCAGGGCACGCGCCAAATCGGGCAAGACGGGAAGCGGCAACGTCTGAAAGGGCCGGCGCGCAAGGCGTCGGCTTGTCGTACCGGCAATCACCATTGCTCCGTCTGTGCGCAACCGCACAGAGCAGCACCGCGACACGCGCATAGTCACTCTCGCAGTACCGAGTCATCCGATTCCTGACCGACTGGGTAGCGAGCCATGAAACCAGAGCCCTTTGTAGTGACCCCGGACGCGTACGCACGCCCGCTCAACGTCGTGGGCGAGAAAATCACGGTGCTGGCCTCGAGTGCCGCCACGCAGGGCTACGAGGTGTTCCTGCAGCATGGCGAGGAAGGCAGTGGGCCGCCGCCACATAGCCATGACTGGGACGAATCGTTCTACGTCACCAGGGGCAGTGTCGAGATCGGCTATGGCGATCAGGTCTTCGCGGCACCGGTCGGCACGTTCGTCCATATTCCAGCCGGCACGACGCACTCGTTCCGCTTCGGTACCGGCGGGGGCGAGATGATCTCCGTCACCAGCCACGGCGGCAATGCCTCGCATCTCTTCTCGCGCATTGACGAGACCGTCCCTCCGGGCCCGCCCGATCTGGAAAAGCTCCATGCGGTGGCGCAGGAGTGCGGCGTGACGATTCCGGGATGACAGGCCGAGGCCGCGTGATCGCGCGGCAGCCGCCCGAATGGATGGATCAACGCTTGATCTTCACCGCCCGTTTCGCGGCGGTGCCTGCACGTTTGCCGCTGACGGCCTTCGCGCCCGGAGCGGCCACCGCTGTCCGCTCCTTTACCTTGCCTGATGCCGCTGCCGGCAGCGCCTGAGCGGAGCGCATCTGCTGGCTCTCGCTGGTGGTCACGCCAATGGTACGTGCCAGTTGCCGACTGACGCTGATATAGGCGTGCCCCAGCCTGGCATCGAAGTACAAGGAATCCCCGCGTGCCATTCGCACGAACTCGCCATTCGCGAAGTGCACCTCGACTTCGCCGCTCAGCACATAGATGAACTCCTCGCCGGGGTGGCTGGCAAAGACCTCCGGCCCCGTGATGTGCCGCGCGTGGACGGTGGCCACCGTCGGGCTCATCTGTTTCCCGGCCGCCTCGGTACAGAGAAACTCATAGGCAATCGACTGGCCGGTATAGACCACGCCCTGATTGGCACGCGTGACGATGGGCCCCTGGAACGGCGCCGCAGTCTCCCCCGCTCCGGCGAACATCTCGCCCATGTCCATTTGCAGCGCTTTGCCAATGGCCGCGAAGTTGTCGTAGCCGAGCGCAAGCTGGCCACGCTCCGCGCGCGAGATAGTGGTGATGGATACGCCGGACAGCTCCGCAAGGTGGGCCAGCGTCCAGCCGAGCGCCTTGCGCGCGCCGCGCAGGCGCTTGCCGAAGGTCTCCCGGTCCAGCGTGCGCGACGGGTCCACGTGCGCCGAGGCATTAGTCTCTTTCAAGCCAGGATCCTTTCGTGATGACGTGTTGTTGAGCCCGGCACACCCCCCGCGTAGGGGTATGCCCTTGGCATCCGCAATTTATCCGATAATTTGCGTATCCGCAATTTGCGTATTCGCAAATTCTTGAATACACTCGCTGGACCCATGAGCCTGCGCCTCGCCTCGCGCCGGCGTGCAACGTCCCCAAGCACCCCTTGCCAATGACTGCAACCACGGCCCCACTCCGCTCTGACTTTCTGGTAATCGGCGCAGGTATCGCCGGCGCCTCCGTCGCGTACTGGCTCGCGCCGCACGGCAGCGTCACCGTGCTGGAGCGGGAAAGCCAGCCGGGCTATCACTCCACCGGCCGATCCGCCGCGCTGTTCATGGAAAGCTACGGCACGCCTCAGGTGCGCGCGCTGACGATGGCCAGCCATGCCTTTCTCGCAAATCCGCCGCAGGGCTTTGCCACGCATCCGCTGCTGACGCCGCGCGGCGCGCTGATGGTTGCCGCGCCCGGGCAGCAGGCCCTGCTCGACGAGCACTGGGAAATCCTGCGCGCGATGGCGCCCGAGGCCGAACTGCTGACCGCCCAGCAAGCTTGCGAACGCGTGCCCGTGCTGCGCCCGGAGATGGTGATCGGCGCGGTCTACGAGCCCGGCGCGGCCGACATGGATGTCCATGCGATCCATCAAGGCTACCTGCGCGGCATGCGTCAGGCGGGTGGCAAGCTGGTCTGCGACGCTGAGGTCCGCGCCATCACGCGTCATGGCGATGTCTGGCGCGTGGAAGCAGGACATGCCGTCTACGAAGCGCCGGTCGTGCTGAATGCCGCCGGTGCGTGGGCCGACGTGATCGCGCGCCAGGCCGGCGTCTCCCCGCTTGGCCTGCAGCCCTGCCGGCGCTCGGCCTTTGTCTTCCAGCCGCCCGCCGGCATCGACAGCCATGGCTGGCCCATGGTGCATAGCGCCGACGAATCCTGGTACATCAAGCCCGACGCTGGCATGTTGCTCGGCTCTCCGGCCAATGCCGACCCGGTCGAGCCGCAGGACGTGCAACCCGAGGAACTGGATATCGCAATGGCGATCCACCGCATCGAGGAAGCCACCACGCTGACGATCCGCCATCCCGCCCGTACCTGGGCCGGCCTGCGCTCCTTCGTGGCGGACGGCGACCTGGTCGGTGGCTTCGACGATCGCGCGTCAGGCTTCTTCTGGGTGGCTGCGCAAGGCGGCTACGGCATCCAGACGTCCGCGGCCATGGGCGAGACCTGCGCCGCGCTGGCGCGTGGCCTGCCTGTGCCCGCGCACGCCGCGTCCTTCGGGCTGACCGCGGAAATGCTGGGGCCCGCGCGGTTGCGCCGCACAGTGGCCTCATAGCAGCGGGCCCGGCATCCACGGGCCACACGCAGACGAAACGAAAGCACAACGACAGGTACAACAACGACTCCAGGAGACAGCCGTGCGTGTGTTCAGCGCTTCCCTAGCAACCGAGACCAATACTTTCGCGCCGATGCCGACCGGGCTCGCATCGTTCCGCGACCGTGGTTACTTCCCGGCCGGCCAGCATCCGGACCAGATGACCTTCTTCTCCGGGCCGCTGTGGGCCGCGCGCCTGCGCGGCAAGGAGCGCGGCTGGACGTTGCTGGAAGGCATGGTTGCCGGCGCTCAGCCCAGCGGCACCACCACGCGGCACGCCTATGAAACGCTGCGCGAGGAACTGCTGGCCGATCTGCGCGCGGCGCTGCCGGTGGACATGGTGCTGCTCGGCCTGCACGGCGCCATGGTCGCCGACGGCTACGACGACTGCGAAGGCGACCTGCTGCAACGGGTGCGCGCCATTGTCGGCCCCGATGTGGTGATCGGCGCGGAACTCGATCCGCACTGCCACCTGTCGCCCGCCATGACCACGCATGCCGATCTTCTGATCGCCTTCAAGGAGTACCCGCACACCGATGTGCTCGAACGCGCGATCGAACTGGTCGACCTGTGCGCGGCCAAGGCGGCGGGCAAGATCCGTCCGGTCCCGGCGGTGGTCGACTGCGGCATGATCGTCACGGTGCATACGTCGCGCCAGCCTGCGCGTGGCTTCGTCGACCGCATCCAGGCACTGGAAGGCCACAACGGCGTGCTGTCGATCTCGATCGCGCACGGATTCTCCTGGGGCGACGTGCCCGAGATGGGCACCAGGGTGCTCGTCTACACGGACGGCGACGCCACCGCGGCCCAGACGCTCGCACGCCGTCTGGCCGATGAACTGATCGACATGCGCGAGGCGCTCGACGTGCCCTACCCCGGCATCGACGCCGCACTGGACGAGGCACTGGCCTTTGACGGTGGCCCGGTGGTGCTGGCGGATGGCGCGGACAATCCGGGCGGTGGCGCGGCGGGCGACTCCACCTTCATCCTGCGCCGCATGATCGAACGCGGCATAGGCAATGCGGCCATCGGCCCAATGTGGGACCCGATCGCGGCACGCATCGCGTTCGAGGCCGGCGTGGGCGCGCGCCTGCCGCTACGCATCGGCGGCAAGATCAGCCCGCTCTCCGGCGAGCCGCTGGATCTGGATTGCACGGTCAAGGCGCTGATGCCCGACATGGTGATGACCGGCCTGGCCAACGCTCCCATGCAGATGGGCGACAGCGCGCTCGTGGAGGCCAACGGCATCGACATCGTTCTGATCACGCTGCGCAACCAGGCCATGGGAACCGATCTCTTTACCCAGCTTGGCTGCGACCTCGCCGCAAAAAAGATCATCGTGGTCAAGTCGTCGCAACACTTCTACGCGTCCTTCGCGAAGATCGCGCGCCACGTGATCTATGCCGGAGCGCCGGGCGCGGTGACGCTGGACCTGCGCACCCTGCCCTACCGCAAAGTTCACCGCCCGAAGTGGCCGCTCGATCCCGCCTGATTCACGGGACGCTGAGACTCCAATACCAAGACACCTGACAAGCATCAGGACAAAGCAAGACAAGGAGGAGACAAGACATGCAACACCGACCGCTCGCCACGCTCGTCATTGGCGCCCTGTTGCTGGCCTGCACCAGCCTGCCGGCGCAGGCACAGGCACAGGCCCCCGCCAGGACGCTGAAGATCGTGCCGCACGCCGACCTGAAGATCCTCGACCCGACCTTCACCACGGCCTACATCACGCGCAACTTCGGCTATATGGTCTACGACACGCTGTTCGCGCAGGACGCGACCGGCAAGCCGCAGCCGCAGATGGTGGAGAAGTACACCAGCAGCAAGGACGGCAAGCAGTGGAGCTTTACGCTGCGTCCCGGCCTGAAGTTCTCCGATGGCAACGCCGTGACCGCCGCGGACGCCGTGGCATCGTTGCAGCGCTGGGGCGCGCGCGACAGCCTGGGACGCTCGATGGGCGAGGCCGGCGCCGAGTGGAAGGTCGTCGACGCGCGCACCTTCACGCTGACGCTGCAGCAGCCCTTTGGGCTGGTGCTGGAAGCGCTGGCCAAGCCCTCCGGCTTTCCGCCGGTGATCCTGCCCGAACGCCTGGCCAAGCAACCGGCCACCGCCCCGCTGACCGAAGTGGTGGGTTCCGGCCCCTATCTGTTCAAGCGTGACGAATGGGTACCGGGCAACAAGGCCGTGTTCGTGCGCAATCCCAACTACACGGGCCGCCGCGAAGCACCAAGCGGTCTGGCTGGCAACAAGACCAGCCACTTCGATCGCATCGAATGGCTGTACCTCCCCGACGCCAACAGCGCCGTCGCCGCCCTCAAGCGCGGCGAGGTGGACCTGATCGAGCAGCTGCCGCCGGACTACATCACGCCGCTGCGTGCCGATAACAGCCTCAAGGTCGGCTCTGGCGGCACCTACCAGGGAATGCTGGTGATGAACCAGTTGCACCCGCCCTTCAACAATCCGAAGGTACGCCAGGCCCTGCTGCAGGCAGTCAGCCAGGAGCGCTTCACCGCGGCCATGGGTTTCCCGCTGGACATGCGCATGAACTACTGCGCCACGTTCTTCATTTGCGGCAGCCCCAACGACACGGCCGCCGGCGCCGAACCCTTCCGCAAGCCGGATGTCGCCAAGGCCAAGCAGATGCTGGCGGTCTCGGGCTACAAGGGCGAAAAAGTAGTGTTGCTGGTGCCCACCGACATCACCGCGCTGAACGCCGAGGCGCTGATGGCCGCGCAGACCATGCGCAGCATCGGCATCAACGTCGACATGCAGAACATGGACTGGGCCTCGATCGGCGCGCGACGTGCCAAGCGTGACGCGCCGGATGCCGGTGGCTGGAACATGTACGTGACCGTGGCCGGCGAGTTCGACGTCAACACCCCGGTCACCAACGCCTACCTCAGCGCTGCCTGCGGCAACAGCCTGCCCGGCTGGCCGTGCGACAAGCCGCTGGACGAGTTGCGCAGCGCATGGGTGCGCGAGATGGTGCCGGCCAAGCGGCGCGATCTGCTCGATGCCTTCCAGAAGCGCGCCTATGAAACGGTGCCGTACGTGAACGCCGGGCAGTACTCGTCCGCGTTCGCCGCGCGGGCCAATCTGAAGGGCCTGGACAAGCTGTGGGGCGGCGTGCCCACGGTCTGGGCGCTTGATCGCTGAGCGAGTCTGCCATGGGTTACCTGATCCGCCGCCTGCTGGCCACGCTGCCGGTGATGGCCGTGGTGGCCATCGTGGTCTTCCTGCTGATTCACCTGTCGCCGGGCGACCCGGCGGCACTGATCGCAGGCGACCTTGCCACCGTCGAGGACATCGCGCGCCTGCGTGCCACCCTGGGCCTCGACCAGCCGCTGTGGCAACAGTTCGGGCTCTGGGCCGGCCGGCTCGCCAGCGGAGACCTGGGCACCTCCATCTTCACGCAGATGCCGGTGACCGAGCTGCTGGCCCAGCGGCTGGAGCCGACGCTGTCGATCGCCGCGCTGACCATGCTGCTGACGCTGCTGGTATCGGTGCCGCTGGGCACGCTGGCGGCCTATCGCGCGGGCAGCTGGGTCGACCGGCTGGTGATGCTGTTCGCCGTGTTGGCGTTCTCGCTCCCGGTATTTCTGGTGGGCTACCTGCTGGTCTATGCGTTCGCAATCCAGTTGCCGTGGTTTCCGGTGCAGGGCTATGCCCGGCTGGCCGATGGCGCCGGGGGCTGGCTGCGTAGCCTGGTGCTGCCGTGCGTCAACCTGGCGCTGGTGTACATCGCCCTGATCACCCGCATGACGCGCGCCACGGTGCTGGAAGTGCTGCACGAAGACTACATCCGCACCGCCCGCGCCAAGGGGCTCGGTGTGCTGCCGGTGCTCGGCCATGCGCTACGCAACGCGGCCATTCCGATTGCGACCACGGTCGGCACCGGCATCGCGCTGCTGATCGGTGGCGTGGTGGTGACCGAAACCGTGTTCGCGATTCCCGGCGTTGGCCGGTTGGTAGTGGATTCGGTGCAACGCCACGACTACCCGGTCATCCAAAGCGTGCTGCTGCTCTCGGCAGGTGCCTACGTGCTGATCAACCTGATGATCGACCTCAGCTACCGGCTGTTCGATCCCCGCATCAAATACTGAGCCGCCATGACCGCTACCCTGCCCTCGAGCCAGGACGCCGCCGCACGGCCGGCGGACGACGACGCGCCGTTCGTGCTGCCGCGCTGGTACTGGGCGCGCAAGCATCCCACCCTCCTCATTGGCGCCGTGCTCCTGCTGGCCGTCGCCGCGCTGGCGATCGCCGCGCCGTGGATCTCGCCGTTCGACCCGCAGGACATCGACCCGCTGGCACGGATGCAGCCACCTTCCGCCGAACACTGGTTCGGCACCGATGCGCTGGGCCGCGACGTGTTCAGCCGCGCAGTCTGGGGCGGCCGCGTGTCGATGATCGTCGCCCTCTCGGTCGGCCTGCTATCCACCGTGCTGGGCGTCGCCATCGGCTTGACCGCTGGCTTCGTGCGCTGGACCGATGGCTTTCTCATGCGCGTAATGGACGGGCTGATGGCCATCCCGGGCATCCTGCTGGCGATCGCGCTGATGGCACTGACCCAGGCCAGCCTGGGCGCGGTGATCGTCGCCATCACCATCCCCGAGGTGCCTCGCGTGGTGCGGCTGGTTCGCTCGATGGCGCTGACCCTGCGCGAGCAACTCTATGTCGAAGCCGCGCACGCGGTCGGCACGCGGCTGCCGGTGATCCTGCTGCGCCACGTGCTGCCCAATATGGTCGCGCCGCTGATCGTGCAGGCCACCTTCGTCGCGGCGGCGGCCGTGCTGACCGAGGCGGCGCTGTCCTTCCTTGGGGTGGGCGTGCCGGCGCAGACGCCAAGCTGGGGCAACATCATGGCCGAGGGTCGCAACTTCGTTGCCGTGGCTTTCCACATCCTGCTGTATCCCGGCCTGCTGCTTGCCGCCACCGTGCTTGCTATCAACCTGCTCGGCGATGGCCTGCGCGATGCGCTCGATCCGCGCCTGGCGCGTCAACTCTGAGATGGGAGCTGCCATGACGTCCACCCGCAAGGCGCTCCCCGCCGGCACCCCACTGCTGGAAGTGCAGGACCTGCACGTGCGCTTCGACACCCTGACCGGCCCCGCGCGATCGGTGAACGGTGTCTCCTACACGGTACGCGCCGGCCAGACACTGGGTGTGGTCGGTGAATCCGGCTGCGGCAAGAGCGTGACCGCGCTCTCCATCATGCGGCTGCTGTCCACGCCACCCGCGCACGTGACAGGTGCCGTCCTGCTCGACGGGACCGATCTGCTCACGCTTGGCGAGCGGGAGATGCGCCGCATCCGTGGCAACCGCATCTCCATGATCTTCCAGGAGCCGATGACCTCGCTCAATCCGGTCTTGACCATCGGCCGCCAGATCGCGGAAACCGTGCGCCTGCACCAGGGGGCGAGCCATGCCGAAGCGCTTGCGCGCGCGACCGACATGTTGCGCCTCGTGCAGATCCCGGAGCCCGAGCGGCGCGCGAACGAGTATCCGCATCAGCTCTCTGGCGGCATGCGCCAGCGCGTGATGATCGCGCTCGCGCTGGCCTGCAATCCCGAGGTGCTGATCGCCGACGAGCCCACCACGGCGCTGGATGTGACCATCCAGGCGCAGATCCTCGACCTGATCCGACGGCTGCAGCGGGAGCTGGGCACCGGCGTGGTGATGATCACGCACGACCTCGGCGTGGTGGCGGAGAGCTGTCATCGCGTGGTGGTGATGTACGCCGGGCGCAAGGTCGAAGAAGCGAACGTGGCCGATTTGTTCGACCGTCCGCTGCATCCCTACACACGCGCCCTGATGGCGTCCATGCCGTCGATGAACACCGGCAGCCGCCGCCTGACCGAGATCCCCGGGCTGGTGCCGTCGCCCCAGCAGCCGCAGCGCGGCTGCGCCTTCGCGCCCCGCTGTGCCCAGGCGCAGGCTCGCTGCCACACGGAAATGCCCCGGCTTTCGGCACAGGGCGCCGACCACTTCGTGGCCTGCTTCGCCGTCGAGGCAAGTCAACCCGATCGCGTCGCGCCTGCCGACAGTACCCCGGAGACCCTTGCATGAACCCCTCTCAGGAACCCATCGTGGCGACTGCGCAGGCCGCGCCGCTGCTGCAGGTGGACGGGCTGCGCAAGCACTACACTGCGCCGCGCCGCTGGCCCTCGCCACCGCCCCGGCCGATCCAGGCGGTTGATAACGTCTCCTTCACGGTCGCTCGCGGCGAAACACTGTCTCTGGTGGGCGAATCCGGCTGCGGCAAGACCACCACCGCAAAGTCCGTGCTGCGTCTGGTAGAGCCCACCGCAGGCTCGGTCAGGCTGGACGGCGAGGAACTGCTGACCCTGTCGCCTGCGGAGATGCGCCGCCGCCGGCGCGAACTACAGATCATCTTCCAGGACCCGTACGCTTCGCTGAGCCCCCGTCTGACTGCGGGAGAAATCGTCGCGGAGCCACTGCGCAACTTTGGGATGCGCTCCCGCGCGGAGCGCGAGGCGCGCGTGCAATGGCTGTTCGGCAAGGTCGGCCTGCGCCCCGAGGCCGCCGCGAAGTATCCGCATGAGTTCTCGGGCGGGCAACGCCAGCGGCTCGGCATTGCCCGCGCACTGGCCATGCAGCCCAAGCTGATCGTGTGCGACGAGCCGGTCTCCGCGCTCGACGTATCGGTGCAGGCCCAGGTCGTCAACCTGCTGATGGACCTGCAGCAGGAGTTCGGCATCGCCTATCTCTTTGTTGCCCATGATCTGGCCGTGGTGCGCCATATCAGCCACCGCGTGGCCGTGATGTACCTGGGTCGCATCGTCGAACTGGCCGATCGCGATGCGCTGTTCTCGACGCCGCGCCACCCCTATACCGAGATTCTGCTGTCGGCCGTGCCGGTGCCAAACCCGCGCGCACCGGCACGGCGAATTCTGCTGCAAGGCGATCCGCCCAGCCCGGCCAACCCACCCTCTGGCTGCCACTTTCATACGCGTTGCCCGCTTGCGCAGCCCATTTGCCGCGAGCAGGCACCGGCGCTGACGGCCCGCCCGTCGGACGCGCCGGGCGGCCACCAGGTCGCCTGTCACTTCCGTTGAAGGACACACCCATTTCATCTCAGGAGACCCGTAGCATGGCTGAGCAGGCTTCGAACCATCATGATCTGCTGATCCGGGGCGGCACCGTGATCGACGGTAGCAAGGCACCGCGATTCGCTGCCGACATTGCCGTGCGCGATGGCCGCATCGCCGCTATCGGCGACCTTGCCGGTCACACTGCCGAGCGCACGCTGGACGCCACTGGCCGCATCGTCGCCCCAGGCTTCATCGACTCGCATACCCACGACGACCAGGCGGTGCTGTCGCAGGCGGCAATGCCGTTCAAGATCTCCCAGGGAGTGACCACGGTGGTGGCCGGCAACTGCGGCATCAGCGCTGCACCGCTACGCGCCGACATGGACCTGCCGATGCCGCTGGGCCTGATCGATGCACCGCCTGAAGGCCGCTTCACAACCTTCGCCGCCTATCTGGACGCCCTGCGCGCCACCCCCAGCTCGGTGAACGTGGCAGCGATGGTGGGTCACTCCACGCTGCGCGCGGTCACCATGTCCGCGCTGGATCGCCCCGCGAACGACGACGAGATCGCAGCCATGCAGGCGCTGGTCGAGGAAGCGATGCAGGCGGGTGCCATCGGGCTGTCGACTGGTACCTTTTACCCGCCGGCGATCAAGGCCACCACCGAGGAGATCATCGAAGTCTGCCGCCCGCTGAGCGCGCGCAAGGCGCTCTATGTCACGCACATGCGCAACGAGTCCGATCAGGTCATGGAAGCGCTCGAGGAGACCTTCCAGATCGGCCGCGCGCTGGACGTACCCGTGGTGGTGTCGCACCACAAGGTGCAGAACACGCCAAACTTCGGCCGCAGCCGCGTCACCCTGCCCTTTATCCAGGAGACGATGCAGCACCAGTGCGTGTCGCTCGACTGCTATCCCTACACCGCCGGCTCCACCATGATCCGCACCGAACCCGCCATGCTCGAGGGTCGCGTGCGCATCGCCTCCAGCGTGCCGCACCCGGAATGCACGGGCCGCGACCTGGATGACATCGCCCGCGAATGGGGCGTCGCCAAGCAGGAAGCCGCACGGCGGCTTCAGCCCGGCACGGCCATCTACTTCCTGATGGACGAAGCCGACGTGCAACGCATCCTGGCTTTCGACGAAACGATGATCGGGTCGGACGGCATCCCGGTCGGCGAGAATCCGCACCCGCGCCTGTGGGGCACTTTCCCGCGTGTGCTGGGGCATTACTGCCGCGAGGTCGGCCTGTTCCCGCTGGAAACCGCGGTCTGGAAGATGACCGGCCTGACCGCGCGCAACTTCGGCCTGCACGGGCGCGGCACGCTGGCGGTCGGCAATCATGCCGACATCGTGGTCTTCGACGCCGGCACCATCCGCGACGCCGCCGGCTACGACACGCCCACGCGCCCGGCCGAGGGCATCGACACCGTTATCGTCAACGGCGCCATCACCTGGCACGGCGGGCAGCATACCGGCGCCAGAAACGGCCAGGTCATCAGGCGTCGTCACGCCGCCTGATGACCTGGCGGGAAGCACCGAGGCCGAGTGCCATGAGCCCCGGCCTCGGATGCTTCCGCGTAGCGGCTAGAAGCGGTGGCGCACCCCCACGGCCACGCCGATCATGTTGTCCGCTCCGGCACCCAGGTAGTAAGCATTGGCAAAACTGATCGCCGACGTGTCGAAGTTCAACCCCGAGTTATTCGAGTAGGCGGTGGTCAGGTAGACGTCGGTACGCTTGGAGAAGGCGTAGTCGGCGATGAAGGTGACCTGCCACGGGTTCTTCACGTTGAAGCCCGCTACGTTCCTGATATCGTCGTAGTAGTAGGCCAGTGTCAGGCCAAGCGCGGCAGTCGCCTGGTAGTTCGCGCCGATCCAGTAGTAGTTGTCGCGCAACAGCGTCGCGTCGGTGGTCCCCTTGTTCAATCCCCAGCGGTATCCACCCATCACCTTGACCGGCCCGGTCTCATAGCTGGCCGCTAGCGCGACTTTTCGGAATGCGCCGGTTGCCCCCGTTGCCGCGGACAGCGTGGGGTTGTATTGGTCGTAGACCACCGTCGCCCCGAACGGTCCGCCGGAATAGCTCAACGAGGCACCGTATCCGGTATCGCGGCGGAACTGGCCCGCGACCTCGCCGGCACCGGCAACACCGTTGCCGAACGACCAGTAGCCACCTGCGGTGACGCCCCCGAACTTGCCGACATACTTGATGACGTTGTCCGAGCGGTAGTTCAGGCCGAGCTGCATGGCAATCGGCTCGTACTGCACGCCGTAGCGGGTAGGCGAGAAGTCGGCCAGCGCGCTGAAGATCGTGGTGTACTGACGGCCCAGCGTGATGGCACCAACGCTGTCGCTCTGCAAGCCCACATACGCCTGACGGCCAAAGATCCGGCCACCCTGCTGCAACTTGCCGTCGTCGCTGCCAAAGCCGTTTTCCAGCACGAACAGCGCCTTCATCCCGCGGCCGAGATCTTCGGTCCCGCGAATCCCCCAACGCGAGCCAGACAAACCGCCGGGCGTCATGCCTATTTTGCTGTGCGCAGGGCCCGGAAAGCCGGGTTGGGTCGGCGCGATGGAGGAATAGTGGCTGACGTACTCGATGTTTGCATCGACGACGCCATATAGCGTGATCGAACTCTGCGCCAGTACGGGCGCGGATGCAGCACTGAGTACAGCAAATACGGTTCCCTGTTTCATGTTTGATGTCTCCTTGTTGGTCTTGGGTGTTACGGGCACTGCACGAAAAAAAAAGGCAAAGCACAGCCAACGCCCCAGGGCGGAAATCCCTGGGGACGGCGTGGTGAAAAAAAGGCAAATGCCGGACTGACCGGGGTCGCGCTGCTACCAGCGCGCCGGCATCATGACCTTCGCAATATGGGGGCGTGAAGAGGAACCTGGAGCTGTGCCTTCAGCTCGGAGGTTGACATTGGCATGGCATCCGGAGATGCCTTTCTAGATTCCAGTGCAGGTACGGGTGCCTGCTGACAATTACTCCGGTTCGATACCTGCTGCCTTGATGGTTTTGGCCCACTTCGCGGTTTCGCTGCGGACAAACGCCGCCAGCTCTTCCGGCGTCGAAGACAGCGGCTGCCCGCCCGTCTTGCCGAAGTGCTCCGCCGCCGCGCTGCTGCCCATGGCCTGCTGGATAAAGCTGCTCATCTGGTCGACGACGGGCGTGGGTGTGCCGGCGGGGAAGAATGCCGCCACCCACGCCGTTAATTCATAGCCCGGCAATCCGCTCTCGTCCATCGTGGGCACGTCCTTGAACAACGGATGCCGCTGTGCGGTAGTCACCGCGATCGCGCGCAGCTTGCCGGCCTGGATCAGCGGCCGCGCCGGCGAGATGTCGGAGATCATGAAGTCGATCTGATGGCCCATCAGGTCGGTCAGCGCCTGGGGCACCCCCTTGTAGGGGACATGCAGCGCTGGCGCTCCGCTCATGATCTTGTAGAGCTCGCTGGCGATACGGGTGGAGGAACTGCCGCTCCCGAACGTCAGCTTCCCCTGCCGTTGCCGGGCCAGCGCCGTCAGATCCGCCACGGTGCGCACCGGGCTGTCGGACGGCACCACCAGTACCAGGCCACTCTTGGCGATCAGCGAAACCGGAGCAAAATCCTTGATGGGATCGTAGGGCAGCTTCTTGAACAACGAGGCATTGGCCGCGTGCGTGGTGTTGGTGGTGATCAGCATGGTGTAGCCGTCGCCCTGCGCGGTGGCAACGGCCTTTGCCGCGATGAATCCGTTCGCGCCGGGGCGGTTCTCGACCACCACGGACTGGCTCGTCTGCATCGTGATGCTTTGGGCCACATAGCGTGCGCTTTCGTCGGTGCCGCTTCCCGCCGGGAACGGCACGACTACGCGTATCGGCTTGTCCGGATACCCCTTGGTCACGGCCGCCGAAGCCATCTCTGGCGCCGTTGCCGATACCGCCAGGGCGGGGAGCAGCCCGAGAAAGCGCCGCCGGTTGATCTGCTGTTCCATTGTGTCTCCTTATATTTTTATCTCTGGTGATCCGTCGGAGCGTCGCGCGTCAGGTCACGGCGTCATGTGCACGAATGACGATGAATGCCGAGGGAGCACCACCGGCCGCGATGCGTAGAACATGGCTCTCCGGCACGAAGACCCAATCACCCGCTATCGCGCGGAACGGGTGATCGCCGACCTGGCCGTCCAGCCTGCCGCTGCGCACGAACAGCACCTGTTCCGCGTCCTGTAACGCGTGGGGGGCCACATAACCGTCGGCGGCAAGTTGCACCATGTAGATATCGAGGAACCGGGCGCCCACCGTCTGATGCGAGATGGCCGGGCTGACCCGCGCGCCCACATAGAAGTCCAAGTCAATCGGCGGCGCATCGGTCGGCACGTCACGTACGTCGCCGGCACCGTCCTGGAGGCGCGGATCGTCGATGCCGTCCGCCACCACGGCGGCATTCGGGTTCTCGCTGTAGGGTGGCGCGTAGACCACCATGACTTGCACCGGCTCTTCGCTCACGACTTCGAAGCGGTGAAACATGCCGACCGCGTTGAAGCTCCAGTCGCCCGCCCTCAGCGTGCGACGGTGGCCCGGCAGCTCGCCCACGCCCTCGCCGGCCAGCAGGTAACTGGCCTGTTCGAGGTTCGGGTGTGCATGAGGCAATGCGCCATGGCCACGCGTGATGGTGCCAAGCAGCACCTCTACCCGCCGGGCGCCTACCGTTTCCTTGCCGATGATGCGCTGATTGGCGGTACCGGTATGGTTCGCCGGCGAGTAGGTCGCCACGTCCGCTGCACGCAAAACAAATGGGGATGCCATCGTCTGTCTCCTTGTCACGTTGCGATGCAGGACTAGCGACGCGCTTCAGGAATCGTCAAGTCCGGATAGTGTTCGCTCAGTGTCGCCGGGAGCGCGACATCCAGCACGAAGCGATCACCGCGATACCAGAAGAAGCCGGCCATCAGGACATTGCCGTCGACATCGAGAATCGACCGGGCCATCTTCGCGACCGGCGCGCCAAAGATGTAGCCGAGATCGCGCACCAGCACATAGTCCGCGGGCTCGACCGTCAGCGTCATGTACGTGGCACCCATCCGGTCGCCCACGACCTGACGCAGCAGCTGGACAAGCTTGTGCCGTTTCTCGCCACCGCGCGGAAACCGGGCATATACGGAAGTCGCCACGTACATCTCGATGGCGCAGAACGGTGCACCGTCCTGGATATGGAGCTTGCGCACCATCGCATAGGTGTCGTGTGCCTTGCCGAATCTCGACAGCGCTGTCGGCAGGCTGACGCCGTCCCGCTTCTCGAGAATGCGGATCTCGAGATCGGCGGCGCCAACCGCATCATCGTTGATGGCGGCACGCAGACGCTCGTCGAATCCGGATGGCGCCTTGATGACGTGAGTGCCGCGCCCGCGCTGGCTGCTGATCAGCCCCTCTTCGGCCAGCAACGCGAAGGCCTGCCTCACCGTGACCTTGGCGATCCCGTGGGACTGCGCCATCGCGTCCACCGTCGGTAGCTGGTGACCAATCGGGTACTCGCCCGAGACGATCTTGTGCCGAATGACGCTGGCGAGCTGCCGATAACGGGTTACGCCATCGGTGCCGTCTTCGCCCAGCACGCTGTTGTCATTGGCAGACGTGTTAGCCGTGACCGGGCTCATTGCAGTAGCCCTCGCGGCACGCGTACAGGCATGGTCAACAGAATCTGGGCCATGCCCTTGCCCAGGGGGTCGTTGCGCAGAGATGCCATGCCGCCTCCGTCCAGTGCTGACTCACACACGAAGTTCATTGCGTCGAAGCCTGGAAGGTCGTAGCGCGTCACTGGCCCTTCCACGAGATGCGCCAGCCAGTCCGCCACGCGTGCCGGCGTGACCTCCGCACGCAACAGCGGCAGATACTCGGGCCTGCGTGCGATAAGACCGATGTTCGAGATGTCGCCTTTGTCGCCGCTGCGCCCGTAGGCGAGGCGGATCAGGGGTACTTCGATCGTGTCGTGAGGTCCCGCCATCGGGGCAACGACGTCGATGTCGGGGGCTGGCGCGGTGACGGTTGCATCCGCGCTGTCGCCCAAGGGAATCGACACGGCGCTACGCACCCCGTCCATCACGACGACTGGCGCCAGCGCTGCCTTGTCCAGCAGGAAGGCGTACTGCCGGATCGATGGCGATGGGCTGGCACGCCCGCCTCCGCCAGAGCCCGTGGTGCCGGGTGACCAACTCGTTCCCGCGGCGGCGATCTCCCGGGCGAACAGTTCCAGTGGGGCCTTATCCCGGTGAGTGACGGCAATCCGCATGACGACTTCGCGCGTGTGGCGCGTCGCCGCACGCGGCCCGAAGCAGGATTCCGCGCCGAGCACCTCGATGCGGGTGCGGATATAGTCGCCCCAGCCGTTCTCCTCGAAGATCCGACGCGTGCGCGCGAGGATGGCTTCCCCGGTGCGCTCCGCCTTGGCCACCGCATCGACACCAATGATCGAAAGCTGGGCATTGCAGCGAAAGCCGTCGATGTAGGTAGCGCTGACCTTGTAGGCACCACCGGGTGCGCGTCCACGCGCCCCGCTGACCTCGACCAGATTCTGACCGATCTGCCGCAGTTCGACGCGCGTGAAGTCACACGTGACGTCAGGCAGCAGATAAAACGCGGGATCGCCGATCTCGTAAAGGACCTGCTCGCCGACGGTGGCGGTGCTCACCAGGCCGCCTGTGGCAGAAGGCTTGCCGACCACGAAACTGCCGTCGTCGCGACATTCCACCACGGGATAGCCCATGTTCGGCCAGTCCGGCACGCTTTCCCAATCGGTATGCAGCCCTCCGGTAGCCTGGCACCCACACTCGATGATGTGGCCAGCCAGACTGCCCTGCGCCAGCCGGTCATAGTCATCCGGCTGCCAGCCGAACTCATGCATCAGCACACCCAGGGTGACCGCACTGTCGACACAGCGCCCGGTAATGACGATCTGGGCGCCATGATCCAGTGCCTGGCGAATCGGCAACGCGCCCAGATAGGCATTGGCGCTGACGACCTTCTCCGGCAGGGGGCGACCCTTCTGCATGTCGCGCACGCCCGCGTCGCTCAATTGCGGCAGCAGCGGCATCACGTCGTCGCCTTCGACCACGGCAATGCGGAGCGTGAGACCCTGTTCCGCCGCCAGCGTGGCGATGGCCTCGGCGCACCCGTGTGGATTCATCCCACCCGCGTTGCTGATGACACGAATGCCACGCTCTGCGATCTCCCCGATCAGGCTCTTTATGGTCACCGTCACGAAATCCGTGGCATAGCCAAGCTCCGGCTTGCGCAGCCGGGCGGAAGCCAGGATCGACATGGTCAGTTCGGCCAGGTAATCGAACACCAGATAATCAATGTTCCCGTGGCGCACCAGTTGCGGCGCGCCTACGCTGCTGTCACCCCAGAAGCCGGATGCGCCGCCGATGCGGATCGTTTTTCCTGTCATGCGTGTGCTCCTATTTGCCGGTCCAGCCGGGCCGGCGTTTCTCACGGAAGGCAAGCTGCCCCTCGCGGGCATCTTCGGTCATGGCCAGCAGGCCGATCTGGCTTTCCGTAAACGCCATCGATTGCGCGAAAGGCATGTCTTCGACGTGCTTGAGGGTGTAAAGGCCGCGACGGATGGCCGTCGGCGACTTGTCGAGCAAGCGCCCCAGCAACCAGTCAATCCTGCCGTCCAGATCGTCATCGACATAGTTGACCAGCCCTGCCGCGAGCGCGTCGGCGGCCGTAATCGGTTCACCGCACAGGCACATCTCGTTGAGCAGCCGGCGCGGCACCAGCGACTGCAGCACGCTCAGCACCTGTGCCGGAAACAGGCCAACCTTGACCTCGGGGAGACCGAAGATCGCACTTCCGCGGGCCACGGCCATGTCGCACATCGCCATCAGCCCCATTCCACCGGCCATGCAGGCGCCGTTGACACGGGCGATCAGCGGAATCGTGGATTGCCGAGCCACACGGAGGAGGTCCGCCAGCCCGAGGTAGGGATCCGAGTAGTCGAACGCGAAGGACTTGCCACTCTGCAAATCCGCGCCGGCGCAAAAGGCCTGTTCGCCCACACCGGTAATGACGATGGCCCGAATCGCGCCGTCACGATTGGCGCCGACGATGGCCTCGCGAAGGCCCTGCACGACTGCTGGGCTCATGGCGTTGCGTCGTTCGGGTCGGTTGATGGTCAACGTGAGAACGGCTCCCCGGACTTCGCTCCTGAGTTCTTCAGTCATTGTCTGCTTCCTTTTCGATCGATGCCATTCTGGTGGCCTGCCTGGAGGCACCCGATGCCATGAGCGCGTCAATCGCCGCATCGTCGTAGCCGGCTTCGCGCAAGACTTCGCGGCTGTGCTCTCCCAGGGCCGGCGCATGGCGGCGCCCCGCCGGAGGCGTTCCGTGCCACTCGCTCGGCACCGCCATCTCGCGGATACGGCCAACCACCGGATGATCCGATTCCGTGAAAAAGCCGATATCGTCCAGATGCGGATCATCGAGCAGCGACTCGAAGGTATGCATCGGAAAGACCGGTATGTCGGCCTCTTTCAGCAAGGTGCGCCATTCGTCTGTCGTGCGCCGGATCATCTCGTCGCTGACCATGCCGTAGAGCTCGGTGATATACGCGGTGCGGGTAGTGATGTTCGCGAAGCGCGGGTCCGTGTCATACAGCTCCGGCTTGCCGATAACTTTGAGGAAGGTGCGCCAATGATGATCGTGGTAGATCAGGCAGCAGACATAGCCATCCTTGGTCCTGTATGGCCGCCGCTCGGGTGACAGCAGACGCGGATAACCAAAGTCTCCCTTTGCGGGAACGAACGTCTCCCCATACAGATGGTCGCCCATGACATAGGGGACCATGGTCTCGAACATGGGGACATCGACACGCTGCCCCTTTCCGGTACGCGCCTGCGAATAGAGCGCCGCGCAAATCACGCCGAAGGCATAGAGGCCCACCGAACGGTCGGCAATGGTGATTGGCAGGTAGCGCGGGATATCGCCGGAGCCGAGCGATACGGCCAGCGGCAGGCCGGTGGCCGCCTGGATCAGATCGTCGAATGCGGCCTGTGGCGCGTAGCGTCCGCGCTGCGAGAAGCCGAACATGCCCACATAGACGATGCGAGGATTGATTGCCGCGATCGACTCGTAGTCCAGCCCAAGCCGCTGCATCGCCTGTGGGCGCACGTTGTAGGCCAGGACATCGGCATCCTTGACCAATCGCAGCAGCGCGTCCTTGCCCGCGTCGGTCTTCAGATCCAGCACGAGGCTGCGCTTGTTGCGGTTGAGACCAAGGAACAGCGGCCCCAGTTTCTCGTCGCCGCAGGGGCCGATGCGGCGTGTGCTGTCGCCCTCTGGCGACTCCACCTTGATCACGTCGGCGCCCAGGTCGGCCAGCATCTGGGTGGCTGACGGCCCCATGAATACGGACGTGATGTCCACCACTTTCACGCCGGCCAATGGGCCGGTTGTCTCCTGTTTCTTCATATTTTTGTCCGCAGTTTGGCTACGTCGACCCATTGGCGAAGCCTCCCATGGGTCAGCGTCAATTAGTTCTATGAATAGAACTATAGATGAAACTCCATTGCGGATAAAAGTCCGCGTTTACCCCAGCTGCGGCTTGACGACTCGACGGCCCTGGCCTGTTCCGCGCAGCGAAAGCCCCGCACCACGATGGCGCCGCAGGTGCTACGCTGCATCCACTTCCCAACAGACACGCGACCATGACCACCACGACGCCCCCGGCTTTCGAGACGCTTCAGTACGCCGTGCAGAACGGCATTGCCACGATTTCGCTTCACCGCCCCGAGAAGATGAACGCGTTCACACACCAGATGTGTGAAGACCTGATCGCGGCATTTGACGCGACGGATGCCGACGACAATGTGCGCGCCGTGGTCGTGACCGGCAGCGGCCGCGCGTTCTGCGCGGGTGCCGACCTGTCCAGCGGGGGCGCCACCTTCGACTACGAGAAGCGTTATGGATCGACCGGCGTGAAACGTGACGGCGGCGGCCGGGTCGTGCTGCGCATTTTCCGCAGTCTCAAGCCGGTCATCGCTGCCGTGAACGGCGCCGCGGTTGGTGTCGGCGTCACCATGCAGTTGCCGATGGACATCCGCATCGCCTCGACCGACGCAAAGTTCGGCCTGGTGTTCGCACGGCGGGGAATTACGCCGGAAGCGGCTTCGTCATGGTTCCTGTCGCGCGTCGTGGGGATTTCGACGGCACTGGAATGGTGTTTTTCGGGTCGCGTGTTCAGCGCGCAGGAAGCGCACGAGCGCGGACTCGTGCGCTCGCTCCATGCGCCCGAGGATCTGCTGCCGGCGGCCTATGCCATCGCCAGGGAGATCGCGGACAACGCCGCCCCGGTTTCGGTCGCCATGGCGCGCCAGATGATCTGGCGCATGGCAGGAGCCGCTCATCCCATGGACGCCCACAAGGTGGATAGCCGCGCGATCCAGTCGCGTGGTCAGTCGGACGATGCGAAGGAGGGGATTGCGAGCTTCCTCGAGAAGCGTCCGGCACAGTTCCCGAACCGCGTATCGAGCCAGATGCCGGACTTCTTCGACTGGCAGGGCGAGCCGGACTTCGAGTAAGCCGCCAATCGCCGGCGATTCGCGAGCCGAGGCGGTTCGCGAATCGTCGTCAGAGGATGGCTCGGCTATCGCAGCTTGAGCAGATCCTCGTACAGCGCGCGTGGCACCGTCACGCCCGCCTCATCGCTCCTGGCTCGCGCGGCGTAGCGGCGTTGCGACGGCAAGCGCGCGCCCTGACTCGTGATTGCCTCGAACAGGCTCTCGGCTTTCTCCAGATACTCGCTGGCCCGATCGCCCAGAAAGACGGTCGGATCGAATGCCAGCAGCAGTTCGCCATGACATGGCGTGGCCCCCGCGCCCGCATCGAACGCCATGGATTCGGCACTTGTCATGTCGCCGATCAGCGGGCCGGCCATCAGTTCGATCATCGCGGACAACGCAGACCCCTTGTGCCCACCGAACGTCAGCATGGCGCCTTTCAGCGCCGCCAGTGGGTCGGTCGTCGGGTTCCCGTCCGCATCGATGGCCCACCCTTCCGGCAGCGCCTTGCCTTGCCGGCGATGAAGCTCGATATCGCCTCTGGCGATCGCGCTGGTCGCAAAGTCGAAGACAAATGGCGTTCTGCCCGGACGCGGCCAGGCGAACGCCAGGGGATTCGTTCCGAATACCGGTTTGGTTCCGCCGGCAGGGGCCACCCACGCGTGGCTGGGCGTCATGGCCATCGCGACCAGTCCTTCACTCGCCAGCGTTTCCACCTCGGGCCAGAGCGCGGAGAAGTGAAAGCAGCGATTGATGGCCATGGCCGCCAGACCGCATTCCCGGGCTTTCCGGATGAAATGCGGCAGGCCGGTCTGAAACGCCAGCAGCGAGTTGCCGAAGCGGGCATCGACCCGAACGATCGCTTTCGCCTGATCGACGACTTCCGGCACCGCGTGGCCATCCACCTTCCCGTTGCGAATGGTATGAACGCAGACCAGCAGGCGATACAGGCCATGAGACTGGCACTCGTCTCGCTGGCCCGCGACAATCACGTCAGTGATCGCCTTGCTGTGCGCCTCGGAATAGCCGTTCGTTTGCAGAACGTTGAGCGAAAGCTCGCGTACCTCCGCGAGCGAGAGCTGGATGGTTTCCGACATTGATCTGCGATGCCTCCTTATCGTTGCCTGGGGGATGTCACGCGCGCTGGATCAACCACTCGGGCGCATCCTGAAGCGCCACGGGGCGAAGAAAACGCTGCAAGGCAGCATACCCGACCGACGTGCTCTTCGGATCGGTGGACGCCGGCCAGGGGCCGCCATGTTGCTGAGCGCGTGTCACGGCGACGCCGGTAGGCACACCAGAGAACAGCACGCGGCCTCCAATATTCTGGGCCACGCGCACGATCTCGCGATTCTGGTGGTTGTCCTGGCCGGCCCCCCAGATCGTGACCGTGAGCGATCCCTTGACGGCCGAGAGTACATCGGGAATCGCATCGACGGATGGCACCATGACCACTACGGCCGCCGGACCGAACATTTCCTCGTGGAGGCCGGCATCCGCGATAAAGGCGGCGCTGGTCGTCCGGAACAGCCGGGGAGCCGGGCCGGCCCCAACTTCATTCCCTTCCTGCACGACCTCGATATTGGCATTCGCCTTGATACGCGCGGCGGCATCTTCAAACCCATTGCGGATACCTTCGCTCAGCATCCGATGGGTGGCCTGGCCCGCCAGCGAATCGCCCAGCGCCGAGACGAACTCGCGGCCGCGCTGGTCATCGACCACCACGATAACGCCCGGGCTGGTACAGAACTGGCCGCAACCTTGCAGCATCGATGCCGCCAGCACCTTGGCCGGCGCAACCGGGTCGTCATGCAGTGCCGCAGGGAGCACCACCACCGGATTGATCGAACCGAGTTCGCCGAAGAATGGAATCGGGATCTCTCGCTCATTGGCGGCGCGCCACAAGGCCACGCCACCCTGATAGGAGCCCGTGAAGGCGACGCCCGCGATCATCGGTTGCTTGACCAGATAGATATTGGCGTCGCGCGACATGTCGCAGTCGAGCATTGAGAACACGCCCTCTCCCACGCCTTGCGCGCGCAGGACCTCTGCGGCAATCTTCGCCACCTCGATTGACAGGCGCGGATGTCCGCCATGCGGCTTCACGATGACCGGACAGCCTGCAGCCAATGCCGATGCGGTATCTCCGCCCAGGACCGAGAACGCGAACGGGAAGTTGCTGGCTGCAAATACGGCAACCGGACCAATCGGCACCATGACACGGGTCAGACGCGGACGGCCCGACGGAGGCGGGCCGGGAATGGCTTCGTCATCCACCTGGACATAGGGGACGCCCGCCACGACTTCATCCGCGAAGCCCCGCAACTGGAACGATGTGCGGGCGATCTCCCCCGTCAGCCGTGGGATGCCGAGGCCGGTTTCCTCGTCGGCCATCACCGCGAGTTCATTCGCGCGCGCGTCGAGGGCGTCGGCCAGCGCACGCAGCACGCCACTGCGGACCGTGGGACTCGAATGCGCCCATGCCGCGCTGGCCTCGTGGGCGCGCGTGGCGTGCTGGTCGATGATCGCGAAGACTTGGTTCTGTTCGGAAGCGTGCATGAATGGAAACGAGGGAATCTGACGGAAAAGCGGAGAAGCGAGCGGAGCGCGGAAGCGCCGCATCACGGAGAAGGAGTACAGATGGGGAGAACATGCGCCCAAGGCAGCCGACTTCGCCGCCTTGGGATGGTCATGCAGGGTCAGACAGGATCAGGCGTCCACGCCTTTGGACCACTCGCGATACCAGTCGCGGAAGAGTGCGTACTGCTGTTCCGCGTAGTTGCGCTGCGCGTCGCTCAGCGCATCCGTCTCATTGAAATGCAGCGTGTATTCCTTGTCGCCGTTCAGCACCATCAGGTGCTTGTAGAACAGAACCAGATCGGTGCCTTCGTCGAACGAGGACAGGACATGCAGCGCCGCCTCCAGTTCCCTGGCCAGGCGACGCGCCTTGACGTCGCCAGCAGCCGCCTGCTTGCTCAGCTTGACCAGTTGCAGCACTTCACGCGGCAGCGCGTTGCCGATACCGGTGATGGCACCGGTGGCGCCGCAGTTCACAAACCCGTGGAACACTTGCGTGTCGACACCGGCCATCAGGATCACGTTCTCGTCCTGCGAGGTGATGTTCTCCGCGGCATAGCGCATGTCCGCCGCGCCGCCAAACTCCTTGAAGCCAATCAGGTTCGGGAACTGGCGGCGGAGTTCGAAGAACAGGTCCGCCCGGGTGGCGAAGCCATAGTACGGGCTGTTGTAGATCACCGCGGGCAGGCTCGGCGCAGCGGCAAGGATGGCGGCGAAGTGTGCCTTCTGCGCGGCCGGAGACGCGCCGCGCGACAGCACGCGCGGGATGACCATCAGGCCGTGCGCGCCAACCTTCGCGGCGTGCGCGGCGTGGGAAACGGCTTCCTTCGAATTGACAGCACCGGTACCGACGATGGTCGGCACACCCGCCGCCACGAGGCGGGCCACGCCTTCCTGACGTTGTTGTTCCGTCAGCAGCGGCCAATCTCCCATCGACCCGCAGTAGACGACCGCGCTCATGCCAAGCTCGATCAGTTCCTTGCCCTTGGCGACGAGCGCGTCGAAGTCCGGCTTGCGATCCGGAGTGCAAGGGGTCATGAGTGCGGGGATAGTACCCTCAAAAATCTTGGAAGACATCACGCGGTCCTGAGTCAGAAAGTTTCGATAAGAGCGGAATCGGGGCTCCCGGAAACAGCCTCCGCGAGACTGCTTTATCAGGACAACGATCCCTGCTTCGTGCATATTGTATAAAATCTGTTGAGAAACGTGCTACGAGATTTCGTCAGGGTTTACCCGCCAGAGCGCACCAGCCTGGGTCATCCACCATCCCCCTCCGACTCCACAGATGCACCATTTTCTGGCTTGCAGAGGCCCTTTCCGGGAGATTGATGACGGCTTTCCGGCCCCAGTGGTTCCCGGCCAAAGGGTAAACCCCTCATTTCCGTATATTGCATGTTGTATAAAATCTCACCACTGACGCCGGTGTGGCGAGGCGGGAATCCACCCGCTGGTCAGCAGAGACAAAAGGACGAGCAAAGATGGCGAATCAACTCAGCGAGGCTGTCCCCGAAGCGAGTGTGGGACGACAACGCGGCACGACAACAACAAAAGATCTGCGCCGCGTTGTCGCGGCTGCGATGGTTGGGTCCGTAGCGGAATGGTATGAGTTCTTCCTGTATGGAACCGCATCCGCACTGGTATTCGGGACGCACTTCTTCAAGAAAACAGGGAATCCGGTCGATGGCCTGATCGCGGCCTTCGCGCTCTATGCCGTCGGGTTCGCCGCACGGCCGATCGGCGGGATCGTCTTCGGTTACTACGGCGACAAGTTCGGCCGCAAGTACCTGCTCCAGGTCAGTCTGGTAGCCGTGGGGATCACGACGTTCCTGATGGGCTGCCTTCCCACGTTCGACGTGATCGGGTACTGGGCCCCCGCCCTGCTCGTCACGCTGCGCCTTATCCAGGGCTTTGCCTTCGGTGGCGAATGGGGCGGCGCCGTCCTTCTGGTGAGCGAGCACAGCCCTGACGACCGGCGCGGCTACTGGGCAAGCTGGCCGCAGGCAGGCGTGCCGGCTGGCAACCTCGTCGCCACACTCATCCTGCTCGCGCTCTCGAGCACGCTGCCGGAACAGGACTTCCTGTCCTGGGGCTGGCGAGTCGCCTTCTGGTTCTCCGCCGTGGTGGTGCTGATCGGCTTCTGGATCCGTCGCAAGGTCGATGACGCACCGATCTTCAAGGAATCCCAGGAACGGCGCGAAAAGGAACATGCGACCCAGCAAGGTGTCCGCTACGTTCTGCGCTATCACTGGAAGGAAGTGCTGATCGGCATTGGCGCGCGCTTCGCGGAGAACATCCTCTACTACATGGTGGTGACGTTCTCCATCACGTACCTGAAGCTCGTGGTCGGCGCGGATACCACGCGCATTCTCAAGCTGATGTTCTTTGCCAATGCCCTGCACTTCATGATCATTCCGTTCATGGGCTACCTGTCGGACATCATCGGTCGTAAGCCGGTGTACCTGACCGGCGCGGTCTTGACAGCGGCCTGGGGCTTCATTGGCTTCCCGATGATGGACACCGGGAACGACTGGATCATCATGGCTGCCATCGTGCTGGGCCTGGCAATCGAGTCGATGACCTACTCGCCCTACTCCGCGCTCATGACCGAGATGTTCCCGACGAACGTCCGATACACCGCGCTCTCGCTGTGCTACCAGATCGCACCGCTGATGGCCGGATCGCTGGCTCCGCTGATCGCGCTGTCGCTGCTGGAGAAGTACCACTCCTCCACGCCGATCGCCCTCTACCTGGTGGCCGCCGCGGTGATCTCTATCATCAGCGTTGCCGCCGCGAAGGAAACGCGCGGCAAGTCATTGCGTGACGTCGACGCCGAGGCGAAAGCCCGTGTGAATGGCTGATCGAAGTCTCCGAGCAACAAAAAAGCCGCCCTTTCCGGGCGGCTTTTTGTTTTCGGGCCTGGCTATCGGCTTGATCCGGGCTGCTTAGCTGGTGCCGCGCCGACGGGAGAGCAGAAAATTCCGCAGTTCCTCGCCGGCATGTTCGATATGCCGCTTCAACAGCGCGGCCGCGCCGCGCCCATCCCCCTTGCGACAGAGATCGACGAGTTGCCGGTGCTCGGCTTCGGCAATCTCCCGGCTGGCCGTGGACAAGGAAAGCTGCAGGCGCGTGTAGCGGTCCGTCTGCTGGAGCAGGGATGCGACGATGCTCGCTGTCTTCGGCTGATCGGCCTTCGACAGCAGCAACTGATGCAGCATGGTATTCAGGTCGCCCCAGCGATCCTGCGCCTGCGCCTTCAGTTCGCCGCTGAACTCGGCCAGAATCGCGTCGAGTTCCTTGAAATCGTCGGCGGAGAGCTTCTTCACGGACTTGCGGACCAGCGTTGGCTCCAGCAACGCCCGCAATTCGAACAGCTCGGTGAGCTCGTCAATGGAAAGCTCCGACACGATGGCTCCCTTGTGAGGGAGTATCTTCACCAGCCCTTCGCTTTCGAGCTGCACCAGCGCTTCGCGCAGCGGGATGCGGCTGATCCCGAGTTCATTGGCGAGCGCGTCCTGCCGGAGTTGATAGCCATCCACGTACTGGCCGGAGAGGATGCGGCGACGAATTTCATCGGCGGCGGCCTCTGCTCGCGTCACATGCCGAAGACCAGGTTTATTGATGACCATTGGAAGTTGACAACGGCGCCACCTGGCGCCGTTTTGCATATTTTCTACATTCTACAGCAGGGCCATCGCGCCTTACGGCCGCCGGCGCTCCCGCAGAAACAGAATCAACTCCTCGCCAGCATGCTCGATATGCCGCTTGAGCAGCGCGCACGCCTCCCTCGATTCGCCCAGCCGGCAAAGGCGGACGAGTTCCTCGTGTTCCGCCTTGGCGCGCTGCACGGCGGCATCGCTGATGGAGAGCTGCACCCGTGTATAGCGATCGGTCTGCCGCAATAGCGACTGCACCAGGTCCAGGGACCTGGGCCGGTTGGCACGCCCCAGCAGGATGTCGTGCAGCTCGGTGTTGAGTTCGCCCCACCGGTGCGAGTGTCCCTCGGCAAGCTCGATGGCATAGCGCTTCAGGATTTCATTGAGGCGGTCGAAGTCATCCGTTGTGAGACGGGGAATCGAATGCCGGAGCAGATGGGATTCGAGCAGCGCGCGCAACGAAAACAGCTCTTCAATGTCCTTCGTCGACAGCTCCGCAACAATCGCCCCCTTGTGGGGGACGATCTTCACCAGTCCTTCGTTCTCTAGCTGGACTAGCGCTTCCCGCACCGGGATACGGCTGATGCCGAATTCTTCCGCGAGAAGATCCTGCTTGAGCTGAAAGCCCTCCACGAGCTCGCCTTCCAGGATTCGCCGCCTGAGTTCTTCCGTTGCCGCTTCGGCGCGTGTCGCCGCGCCTAGCGCAGACGTGGATCTTCCGTTCATATCTGTCTCGTGGATGCCCCTGGGCTAGATGGACGCTTCGGGGTGCGTCTCTGCCATGTTGCATTCTACTGCGCTCGCGTGCGGGACCGGCACCTGAGTTGCCGCCGGGCTCAGCCCTCCCGCAACTGGCCGGCCACCTCGGCCAGCGTGCTCCGCAGCCAGGCAATCGCGGGGTCCGCGTGGTTGCGCGGGTGCCATGCCGCGCTGAGCGAGAATCCCGGCACATCGAACGGCAGAGCGAAGGCGTCCAGCCAATCGGCATAGCGTGCCGCCAGCCGAGCCGGCATGGTGCAGACGTAGTCGCTACGGCGCAGCAAATCGGGGACCACAGTGAATGCCTGAACCGATACCGCGACATCACGCGATCGACCCAGCAACTGAAGCTGCTCGTCAACGAAACCGAAGAAGCTGCCACCACTCGTGGAAACCAGCACGTGGCGCAGTTTGCAGTACGCATCGAGCGTAAGCCGGCGCGCTCCCCGGGGATGGGATTTCCGCTGTGCCATCACGAAGGTCTCATCGACAAGCTTGCGTGCCCGCATGGTTGGCGGAACCATACGCTCGGACCCGATCAGCAGATCGACTTCACCCGATTCGAGCTGGGCGGCGATCTCGGCCTGCCGTCCATGCACGAACGCCACGCGCACCCCGGTCCCCGCGACAACCGATAGCCGCTCCAGCAAGGACATGCCAAGTGTCGACGTGGCGTTATCGCTCGCGGCGATAACGAACTGGCGCGTATCGACGAACGGATCGAACTCTGGCCGCCGATGCACGACCGACGCCAGGTCCTTGAGCGCGACGTGCAGCGGCTCCAGCAACGCCAGGGCCCGCGCGCTTGCGATCATGCCGCGCCCCGTATCCGCCGGCATCAGCAATGGATCGTCGAAGATACGCCGCAGCCGCGCCAGTTGGGCCGAAACGGCTGGCTGCGTCAGCCCGAGGCGCTCCGCCGTATGCGTGACGTTACGTTCGTCCAGCAAGGCATCCAGGGTCACCAGAAGGTTCAGATCCACGCCCTTGAAATCAACCACGCTTATACCTCTTATATCTGTCATCGATTTCAAAGATAGGTCGCGGGCCTCTACAGTTCAAGCCAGACAACCCGCAGACACCCCAATCAAGGAGCCCCGATATGAAAGCCTGGATGCTCGACCAACCCGGCCAGCCGCTTGTCCTGCGTGACATCGACACGCCCCATGCCCGCCCCGGCGCGGTGCTGGTACGCATGGAAGCGGTGCCGCTGCTCAGTTACACGCGCGACTACCTGAACGGCGCGCTGCCTTACGCCTACCCGCCCGGTCCTTTTACCCCCGGTACAAACGGCGTTGGCACGATCATCGAAACCGGAGCGGGTGTCCATCACTTCCGGGTCGGACAACGCGTGGCCGTCAACCCATACCTGACCAGCACGGAAAGCGTCGATGCGCCGGCCGAAATCCTGATTGGCCTGACCGGCATCAGCGCGGACAGCGGCCCCCTGCTTCAGGACTTCCCACACGGAACGCTACGAGAGATTGCCGAGTTCCCCGCTGCGACGCTTATCCCCCTCGACGGGCTGGATCGCTTTTCGTCCGACCGGCTGGCCACCCTGTCGAAGTTCGCCATTCCTTTCGGCGGCCTGCGCCGCGGTCGGCTGGTTGCGGGCGAGACCGTCGCGATCAACGGCGCAACGGGCGCGTTCGGGTCAGCCGCCGTGCTTGCCGCGCTGGCGATGGGCGCATCGACCGTACTCGCGCTGGGACGCCGCGCAGGCCCGCTCGAATCCCTCGCCCGGATGGGCGACGGCCGGGTGGTGCCAGTAGTAATGACCGGCGATGAGGGTGTCGACAGCGCCGCCATCCGCAATGCGGTATCCGGCGGTGGCGTCGACCTGGCATTCGACATGGTTGGTCAGGCTACCTCGCCAAACAGTACGCTCGCGGCGCTGCTCAGCCTGAAGCGGCGCGGTCGCATGGTGCTGATGGGCAGCATGACCGTGCCGCTGCCACTGCCCTACGGCGCCATGCTGCGCAATGGCTGGGAGCTGATCGGCCACTTCATGTACGCATCCGCCGACTACCGCGCGCTGGTGGCAATGGTTCGCGCCGGCCAGCTTTCACTCGATGCAATCCACGTGAAGCGCTTCCCGTTCGAAGCCATAGAGCAGGCAATCGATGCGGCGGGCACGCTGGCCGGGCTAGAGGCGGCGGTGGTGACGTTCCCACACGACTGAGACGCGGCGCGACGGAGGATTTGCCACGACAAACCTGGCGGAGGGTGGCCGGGCGCCCCCGTCACCCGTTCACGCGTCAGACCACCCGGTACGTCGACTGCACCAATCCCGAGGGGAAGCTGCGGCTCGAGACCAGGGCCAGATCGACGTCGCGCGGCAGCGCCCCGAACAACGGCCGCCCGGCGCCGATCAACACAGGAACCGTGGTGACCACCAGATCGGCGATCAACCCATCGCGCAGGAACGATTGCACAACCTGCCCGCCATCGACATAGACCCGGCGTACGCCCTCAGCCGCCAGGCGCTCCAGCGTATCCCTCGGCGAAAGGCTCGCGAATCGGACTTTCCCTTCCAACACCGCCGGCACCGGCGTGCCCGCCAGTTGCCGGGACAGGACCAGGACAGGCTGGTCATAGGCCCAGTCGCCAAGGGTCAGGACCTTCTCGAAAGTGCCCCGGCCCATCACGATCGCATCCTTGTCGGCGATGAAATCCATATAGCCGTGGTCCTCGGCCGGATCATCGCGCTGGAGCAACCAGCCGATATCGCCGTCGGGTCGGGCGATGAAGCCGTCGAGGCTGGTGGCGATGAAGACGTGTGCGGTGGTCATGGCTGGCTCCGGAGCGAACAAGCTGCATATTCTTCACTGGACAGGACACCGACACAAGCCGCGCAGGCATATCCCCCCTTTTTTCCGTTTGACGCACCGGTGGCGCCGGCATGTTAGTCGCCGGTCCGACGATTGCGTAGCAGTGTCAGGCGGCCTTGCGTGGGTCCCTTGCCGGCATCGGTGACAGGGTCCTTCCTGACATTGCGCCAGGCAGCGTCCATCTTGACAGTCGAGTACTTCATGACGAACGCTGCGCGTCGCGGTTCAGTTGCTGCAGCTATGTCCGCCCTGGGGCCGGCGGCAGTGCTTCCGGCTCCCTTCCATTGATTCCCAGACCCGATTGATGCAGCATGGCGAGACCAACCCGTCTTGCTGCACGCCCGCGCCATCGGCATTCGCCGGTGGCTGCAAAAGCGGGTGACCTATTCCGGAGTCCCTCTCTTGCGGTACGAACTTACCGATCTCCGCCTTTTCCAGGCCATTGCGGAGGCCCACAGCCTGGCGGGCGGCGCTAGCGCCGCGCATATCACGGCCTCGGCGGCCAGTTACCGTCTGAAGAACCTGGAGCATGCGCTGGGCACACCGCTCTTCGTTCGCAACGCGCGCGGCATGGATCTGACGCCTGCGGGCGAGATGATGCTGGCGCATGTGCGCGAGCTGCTGCAAGGCATCGAACGGATGCACGGAGAAGTTGGCCGCTTTGCCAGCGGGCTCAAGGGGCACATCCGCCTGCTGGCAAACAGCAGCTCGCTGAACGGATTCATCATCCCGAGCGTGAGCCGGTTCCTGGCCGCGCACCCGGCGGTCAACATCGATCTGGAAGAGCGGGCCAGCCAGGCGATTACGGCGGCAGTGGCCGCGCATGAGGCGGACATCGGCATATTTGCCAGCGATATGACCATGGCCGCCGACACCGCCGGCGTTCACGCGGTGCGGTACGCGGTCGATGAACTGGTGCTGGCGGTGGCCCCCGATCATCCATTGGCGCGACAGGGGCGCATCCGGTTTGGCGCCGCGCTCGGGTTCGACTTCGTCTGCATGAGCCGCACCAGCAGCAACTTCCTGTTTCTGCGCGATACCGCGCAACGCGCCGGCAAGCAACCGAACGTCCGCCTGCACGCGCACAGCTTCGAGGCGGTGCTGGCGCTGGCGGCTGCCGGCGTCGGGGTGGCGCTGGTGCCGCGTAGCGTGGCGGCGACGTCGATGCACGAGGGGCGCGTGGTCGGCGTGGCGCTCGACGAGCCCTGGGCGGTACGGGAGCTGACGCTCGTCACCCGCGCCGACGGAAAGCTGCCCGGCTTTGCCGCGGCGTTCGTGCAGTTCCTGCTCAACGACCCGCGCGTGGCCATCACACGCGAGACAGGCGCGGCACCCGAAGCCGCGCCCTGAGTCCCGTTACCGCTTGCGGTTCAGGAAGGTAGCCATGTGGTGCTGCGGCTCGCCCGTATCGAAGGCGCTGCCGAACTCCGCCACGCTGTTGTCGATCGACACGTCGAGTGGCGCTTCTTCCCACTCGCGCAGCAGCCGCTTCTGCTGACGCACCACCTGCGGGCCGAAGCTGGCCAGCAGTGATGCCACACGACCCACCTCGACGTCGAGATCGGCCAACGGCACCACGCGACTCACCAGCCCCGCAGCCAGCGACTCTGCCGCGTCGGCGATCTCGCCCGTCAGCAACAACCACGCGGCGCGCGCGTTGCCAATCAGGCGCGGCATCAGCGCCGCATGAATGACCGACGGGATGCCTACCTTGACCTCGGGCATACCCAGCTGGGCGTTGTCGGCGGCGATGCGGATATCGCATGCCAGCGCCAGCTCCAGGCCGCCGCCGAGGCACCAGCCCGGCATCCGTGCAATCACGGGTACCGGGAAGTGACGCAGCGCATTGCACAAGTCGCGCAATGCGCTGATAAACACTTCCGCGCGCTCGCGGGTCAGCGCAGCCATCTCGTTGATATCGGCGCCCCCGATAAAGCCCTTGTCCCCCGTGCCGCGAACCACCAGCACGCGCACGTCGTCGCGCTCGGCCAGGGCACGCACGGCCTGGGTCAGATCCGCAATGACCGGCGTGCCTAGGATATTCAGCGATTTCGCTTCGCGGATGGTGACGGTGGCTACGCCCTGCTCGTCGACCTCTACGGCGGCGTGGTGATTGGAAAGCGATGCGCTCATCGTGTTCTGCTCCTTACTGCAGCTTTGCGAAATGGATGTCCTCGACTACCTTCTTCCAGTGCTGATTCTGCTCCCGGATCAAGTCGGCGAAGGCCTTGCGGGTGGTATAGGCAGGCAGCGCGCCCTGCTTCTCGATGGCGTCGACCACCTCTGGCTCGGCCAGCACCTGCTTGACCGCCACATTGATCTTGTCGAGGATCGCCGGCGGCGTGCCAGCCGGCGCGCCAAGGCCAAACCACGACGGATTGTTCATCGCGGGCAGTCCGGCTTCCGCGTAGGTTGGCACATTGGGCAGCATCTTGAGTCGATGCTTGGCCGCCACGGCCAGGGGCCGCAGCTTGCCGCCCTGGATCAGGCCGGACGACGACGGGATATTGTCGAACACCACCTGAATCTGTCCAGCCATCGCATCGTTCAGCGCCGGCCCCAGACCCTTGTACGGCACGTGCAGCATCTTCGTGCCCGTGACGCTCATGAACAGCTCTCCATTCATATGGCTCAGGCCGCCGTTGCCCGACGACCCGAACGAATACTTGCCCGGCGACGCCTTCAGCAGCTTGATAAAGGCCGCCATATCCTGGGCGGGGAACGACGGATTGACCACCAGCACGTTGGGCACGTCCGCCAGATTGCTGATCGGATCGAAGTCCTTGACCGGGTCATAGGCCGTCTTCTGATAGACGTTCGGGTTGACCGCGTGGGAGCTTTCCACTTCCATCACGAGCGTATAACCATCGGCCGGCTGCTTGGCCGCGTAGGCACTGCCTACCGCGCCACCGGCACCGGGACGGTTCTCGACCACAACAGGCTGCTTCAGCACTGCGCCAAGCCGCGTGCCGACCACGCGCGCGATGATGTCGGTAGTACCACCGGCCGCGTAGGGCACCACGAGCTTGATCGGCTTGTCCGGCCAGTCGGCGGCGTGGGCAAGGCCTGCCGGGCCCACACAGGCCAGCGCGGCCAGTGCCAGGAAGGTTGGCTTCATATTCATCATGTGTCTCCGTACGATTTGTCGAAATTCGAGTCGGGCCGCCCGCATCTATTGCGCGGCAGCGATGGCGGCCACTGCTGTGGCGCCCGTGTGTTCGCCGAGCAGCGGCGGCGGCTTGAGCGGCTGAGGATTGGCCGGCAGCATCGGATTGCGCACCATTGGCACCTCGCCCATCACCGGATGCGTGGCCACCTGACGCAATTGCCGATGCTGGACCTGCGGATGCGCGAAGACCTCTTCCATCGTATGAATCGGGCCCCAGGGCACACCGGCGGCATCGAACGCCGACGTCCAGTCGGCACGCGAGCGCGTCGGGAACAACGCCGTCAGTACCTTGCGCAGTTCGATGAGATGCTCGATGCGGCCCGAGTTCGTGACGTAGCGCGGGTCTTGCGCGAGATCCGGACGCCCCGCCACATCACAGAAGCGTGCGAACTGCGTGTCGTTGCCGATCGCCAGAATCAGATAACCATCGGCGCATCGGAAGACCTCATACGGCGCGCAGTTTGGATGCGCGTTGCCAGTGCGTTGCGGGTTCTTGCCCGATACCAGGTAGTTGGCGCCCTGATTCGCATTCAGTGCCACGGCCACGTCGAGCAGTGCGATATCGAGATGCTGGCCTTCGCCGGTCTGCTGACGCTGGAACAGTGCCGCCAGCACGGCGCTCGTCGCATACATGCCCGTGCTGACATCGACCACTGCCACGCCCGTGCGCAACGGCCCCGCGCCGGGGCTACCATCCGGCTGGCCGGTGTAACTCATCAGTCCGCCCATCCCCTGGAACACGTAGTCATAGCCGGGCTTGTCGGCCATCGGGCCGTCCTGACCGAACCCCGTGATCGACAGATAGATCAGACGCGAATTGATCGCCTTGAGCGACGCATAGTCGAGCCCGTAGCGTTTGAGCGTCCCCACCTTGTAGTTCTCCACCAACACGTCGGCGTTGCGGGCCAGCTCCAGCAATTGCGCGACACCTTCAGGCTGGCCATAGTCGATGCACACCGACTGCTTGCCGCGATTGCAACTGATGAAGTACGCGGAAAGGCGCGCGTCGCTGCCATCCGCGGCATCCAGATAGGGTGGCCCCCAACCGCGCGTGTCATCGCCACGCTGCGGATGTTCGACCTTGATGACTTCGGCGCCCAGATCGGCGAGGTTCTGCGTACACCACGGCCCAGCCAGGATGCGCGACAGGTCTAGCACGCGAATGCCTTCCAATGCGCGATGCAACATTGTGACTCCAGATTTTCGGGTTCAGATTCAGGGTAGATGCGGCGCGGACTCAGCGTGGACCGTCGAAGGTCCGCCTACCTTCAGCGACCAACCGTTCGAGCAGTGGCGCAGGCTCCCAATGGGCGCCGTGCACATCCTGCAACGCGCGGATGCGGGTCAGCACGTGCGCCAGACCGAGTGTTTCCGCGTAGAACATGGGGCCGCCACGCCACGCCGGAAAGCCGTAGCCATGCACGTACACCACGTCGATATCGGAAGCGCGCTGTGCGATGCCCTCATCCAGGATGCGCGCGCCTTCATTGATCAATGCCAGCATGCAACGCTCGACGATCTCCTCGTCGGCAACCGGGCGCCGCGCAATGCCCGCCTCGCGCGCGCAGTCTTCGATCAACGCGTCGATCTGCGGGTCGGGGATCGGCGTACGGCTGCCAGGTTCGTAGCGGTAGTAGCCGCCGTTGGTCTTCTGCCCGAACCGGCCCAGTTCGCAGATTCGATCGGCCACCGCCGAGTACCGCAGGTGCGCCGGCCGCGTCGGCGCCAGCCGCTTTCGCGTGGCCCAGTTGATGTCCATGCCGGCCAGATCCGCCATTGTCAGCGGGCCCATCGCCATGCCGAACTGCGTCAATGCCCGATCGACCTGCAGTGGCGACGCGCCCTCTTCCAACAGGAAGCCGGCCTCGCGCCAGTAAGGCGTCAGCATCCGGTTGCCGACAAAACCTTCACACACCCGCACCAGCACCGGTATCTTGCGGATGCGCTGCGCCATCGCCATGCACGAGGCGATGACGTCGGCGTGGGTCGCCTGTCCGCGCACGACTTCCAGCAGCTTCATCACGTTCGCCGGGCTGAAGAAATGCAGGCCGATCACATCGCCCGGGCGTTTGGTCGACGCGGCGATCGTGTCGATGTTCAACCGCGACGTATTCGTCGCCAGGATCGCCGACGGCTTGCACAGCGCGTCCAGACGCTCGAAGATGGCCTGTTTCACGGCCATGTCTTCGAACACGGCTTCGACCACCAGATCGGCATCTGCGACGGCCTCGAACGCCAGCGTCGGCGTGATGCGCCCCATGCGCGCGTCAATCTGCTGCGGCGCCAGCTTGCCTTTCGCGGCGGTAATCTCGTAGTTGCGGCGGATCAGTGCCACGCCGCGGTCCAGCGCGGCCTGCTCGCGTTCGATCAGCATGACCGGAATGCCGGCGTTGACGAACGACATCGCGATACCGACGCCCATCGTCCCAGAACCGATGACGGCAACACGTTCGATCGGCCGCAGCGCCTGTCCCTTCCCTTCGGCAAACTTCGGCGCCTCGCGCTCGGCGAAGAAGATATGGCGCAGCGCCTTCGACTCGTTGCCCGCGACAAGCGCCTCGAACTGGGCGCGCTCGAATGCCAGCCCGTCGGCAATCGGCAGCTGCGTCGCGGCTTCGACGCACCGAATGCACGCATTCTGCGCGATCGCGTTGCGTGCCTTGCCGTTGATTGCAGCGATCCGCGTCCCGAAATCGACATCGCCGCCCGCCTTGACGGCCAACGCACTGGCAACCGGATGCGCCACCGCACGGGCGGCAGCACGCCGGCAAAAGTCGACCGCCAGTGCGACAACAGGTCCGGCATCCCGCGTGCCGCTCGGGCTCGCGTCTGCCACCGCATCGGCGAGACCGATACGCGCGGCGGTCTCGCCGCTGACGGGCACCCCTTGCTGAATCATGTCCAGCGCTTGTTCCACACCAACGAGCCGTGGCAGCCGCTGGGTACCGCCACCACCGGGCACGAGCCCGAGGTTGACCTCTGGCAGACCCAGGCTGGCGTCGGATGCCACCACGCGATAGTGGCAACCCATGGCCAGTTCCAGCCCACCGCCGAGCGCCACGCCGTGAATCGCAGCCACCACGGGCTTGCTTGCCGATTCGATCAGCGCCAGCACATCGCGCGACAGCGGCCGGGCGGTCGCGGCAGGCGTGTTGAACTGCCGGATGTCTGCGCCGCCGCAAAACGCCTTGCCGGCGCCTGCCAGCACAACCCCGGCCACGGTGGCATCCTGCAGCGCGCGCGTGATGCCGGCGTGCAGCCCGGCGCGCGTGGTATCGCCCAGGCCGTTCACCGGCGGGTTGTCGAGCCACAGCACGGCGACATCGCCCTGCTGTTGCCAGCTCACAGTGGAGGAAAGAGGAATGGATTCGATTGCGTGGGACATTGCTGCGATCTCGACTACGTTTCTTTGTAAGGCTGGTTTGGCCTTTACTGGCTGGATGCCAGGATGGCGGTGGCCTGGCTTGACAGCACACCACCATTGCCGTGCACCAACGCCGTTTCCACCTTGCTGACCTGCCGCTCGCCGGCCTCGCCGCGCAACTGGCTGACGGCTTCGATCACAAGAAAGATGCTGTACATGCCTGGGTGAATGCACGACAGCCCGCCACCATTGGTATTCATCGGCAAATCGCCGCCCGGCGCGATGCGGCCGCCCGAGATGAATGCACCGCCCTCGCCTTTCGCGCAGAAGCCCAGGTCTTCCAGAAACAGGATCGGGTTGATCGTGAAGGCGTCATAAAGCTCCACGACGTCGATATCGGCGGGCGTCAGACCCGCCTGCGCGAATGCCTTGCGGCCCGAGTCGATGGCCGGCGTGCGCGTCAGATCGTCCATGCAGGAAATCTGCCGATGCCAGTGTGCGTGTCCGACACCGAGCACATAGATTGGCTTCGCATGAAGACCCCGCGCACGGTCCGCGCGCGTGACGACGAAAGCGCCGGCGCCATCGGTCACCAGACAGCAATCGCGCACCGTCAGCGGGTCAGACACCATCTTGGCGTTGATCACGTCGTCGATCGTCAATGGGTCGCGCATGAAGGCGTCGGGATTGCGCTGCGCCCACTGCCGCGCTGCCACCGCCACTTCGGCCAGTTGCTTGCGCGTGGTGCCGAACTCGTGCATATGCCGGGCCGCGGCCAGCGCATAGCTGGTGACGGGATTGAACGGCTTGTATGGATGCTCGTACGGCTGCGGGTCGAGTTCGGCGCGCATCGCGTTGACGCGCGAACTACTGGGAATGCTGCGAGGATTGCTGCCGTAGCAGATCAGCACGTTGTCGCATTCGCCCGCCTCGATCGCCATGGCAGCGATGCGGATATCCGCGATGAACGACGAGCCGCCGAACATCGTGCTATCGGAGAACCGGGGCCGGATGCCGAGGTACTCTGACATGCGCATCACCCACCATGGCGATGTCAGGCTCGACGTGATAATGCCGTCGATATCGGCCATGCGCAGCCCGCTTGCCGCCACCGCGCGGTACGCGGCCTGGGCGATGATCTCCTGCTCCGTGCGGCCACCCGCATGACCGAGCCCTGCCAGCCCAGTGCCCAGAATCGCCACGCCACCACGATCGGTGGCCTTCAATGCCGCGCTCATTGTCGCTCCCCGGCCGGCGCGAACACCAGCAATGCGTCCTCGCCCGTGCGCAGCACCTGCGCCCTGACGCGGTGCCCGATCCTCACCGCGCCGGGATCCACGCCGATCACGCGGCTCATCATGCGCGGCCCCTCATCGAGATCGACCAGGCACACGTTGTAGTCCCCCTCCTTCTTGCGCACGACCGTGGTCGAATACACGGTGCCAAGACCGCTCGGCGCGACCCACTGCAACGCTACGGAGCCGCAATGGGGGCAAACAACGCGCGGAAAGAAGTGATGACGGCCGCAGTCGCGGCACTGGGGAATTTCGAACACGCCTTCGGCGAGGCACTGGAAATAGTGAGCGTCGGCAGACGTGGCTGTCGGGTCGCCGGATGGATGTGCAATCGTCATGGGGCCCTTATTGCTCGATCTGCACGCCGGTGATCTTGACCATGTTCTGCCACTTGGCCACTTCGGTCTCGACGTACTTGCGGAATTCGACCGGATTCAGATTGCCCGCCGCCTCGGCGTTCTGCTTCCTGAGTTTCGCCACCATGTCCGGCGACGACATGATCCGGTTCACCTCGGTATTCAGGCGCGTGACGATAGCGGCCGGCGTTCCGGCCGGTGCGTACAGCCCCAGCCAGGTATAGGCGTCGAAGTTCTTGTACCCGGCCTCGGCAATCGTCGGCACATCGGGGAACAGCTTGCTGCGCTCCAGGCTGGTCACGGCGATCGGGCGCAGCTTGCCGACGGCGATGAACGCGGAGACGCTCATCGAATCCTGGAATACCACCGGAATCTGGCCGGCCACGGCATCACTGGTGGATGGCGACGCACCCTTGTATGGCACGTGCACCAGCGGCGCACCGGTCATATGGCGGAACAGCTCGCCCGCGAGATGGGTGGAGCCTCCCACGCCCGCGGAACCGTAGGGCACGCTGCCCTGGGCCTTGGCCCATGCCACGAACTCGGGCACGGTATGCGCCGGTACCGACGGGTTCACCACGAGCATGTTCGGCGCCTTGGCAATCAGGGCAATCGGCTCGAAGTCCAGGACCGGGCGATACCGCACGGTCTTCTGCACGGCCGGGCCAATCACGTGCCCGGTGGCGCTGAGCAGCAGCGTGTAGCCGTCATTCGGCTTGCGGGCGACGTATTCCGTGGCGAGTTGTCCGGCCGCGCCGGGGCGGTTCTCCACCACGAAGCTCTGCTTGAATGTCTGGCTCAGCTCGGCCGCGAGCATCCGGCCGACGATATCGGTCATGCCGCCGGGCGCGAACGCCACCACGATCGTGACCGGCTTGGTCGGCCACGTATCGGCATGTGCCGGAGCCAGGGAAGTACCGCCTAGTGCGAATGAAAAGCCAATGGCCGCCATGAGGCGACGGCGCCGAAAGCCGTGTTGCATCGATGTCTCCTGCCTTGTCGTTATTCGCCAGGGCTGTGCCGCCCGTGCGTTGGGAATGCCGGGCGCCAGTTTATTTTTGAGGACAGGAAACCACTATCCGAAAGTTTCGAAGCGCGCGTTCGTGGATTTTCAAGGCTTGCATGTCCGGCGCAGGGTGCACAATGCTGCACAGGGATCGGGAGCCGCATTCGGGGGCGCCTCAGCCGGTCTGGCAGACCGTGCCACCCCACCGAACAGCGAACTGTTTTTCCCTCCACTTTGATGTTTTCGATGTGGGGTGCCCCACTCTGGTGCTAAGCTTCGTGCCTGTTCGAAACATCCAGCCACAAGCTCAATTGTTAGGACATTTCGGCTTGCCTCCCAGTCCCGCCGCCTGACGCGGGGTCCCCATCGGGATTTCCCGGGTTTCCATGCCGCGGCGCCCACCAGACACGCCATTCGGAGCGACCCTTCCGCCACACCCACTGCGTGGCGCAGGCGCCGCACATCGCATCAAGAAAATTCAGAGACATCGTGACTTCTCGCACCCTCGATTCCTTCCTGGCCGGGGTCTCCCGGCGTGACCCCAACCAGCCCGAATTCTTCCAGGCCGTGAAGGAGGTCATGATGACCTTGTGGCCGTTCGTCGAGCGCAACCCGCGCTATGGCGATCAGGCCCTGCTGGAACGGCTGGTGGAACCGGAACGCGTGATCCAGTTCCGCGTGGCATGGACCGACGACCGCGGCCAGGTGCAGGTCAACCGCGCCTTCCGCGTGCAGCACAGCTCCGCGATCGGCCCGTACAAGGGCGGGATGCGCTTCCACCCGACCGTGAACCTGTCGGTGCTGAAGTTCCTGGGCTTCGAGCAGACTTTCAAGAATGCGCTGACCACCCTGCCCATGGGCGGCGGCAAGGGCGGTTCGGACTTCGACCCGAAGGGCAAGTCCGACGCCGAAGTCATGCGCTTCTGCCAGGCGCTGATCACCGAGCTGTATCGTCACCTGGGACCGGACACGGACGTGCCGGCCGGTGACATCGGCGTGGGCGCGCGGGAAGTCGGCTTTATGGCCGGCATGATGAAGAAGCTGTCGAACCAGTCAGCCTGCGTGTTCACTGGCAAGGGTCTGGCCTTCGGCGGCAGCCTGATGCGTCCCGAGGCCACTGGCTACGGCACGGTGTACTTCGCGCAGGAGATGCTGCATCGTCGCGGCCGTGAGTTCGACGGGCTGCGCGTGCTGCTGTCCGGCTCGGGCAACGTGGCGCAATACGCCGCCGAAAAGGCGATCGAACTGGGTGCCAAGGTGCTGACGGTGTCGGACTCCGGCGGCGTGTTGCACTTCCCCGAGGGCATGAATCGCGAGCAACTGGACGCGCTGATGACGTTCAAGAACGACACCCGTGGCCGCCTGTCCGACTTCGCCGAGCAGCATGGCCTGCGCTTCGAATCCGGCAAGACGCCGTGGCACGTGCCCGCCGACGTAGCGCTGCCGTGCGCCACCCAGAACGAACTGAACGGTCACGATGCCGAGCGCCTGCTGTCGAACGGCGTGTTCTGCGTGGCCGAAGGCGCCAACATGCCGTCGACGCTGGACGCCGTGGACCGCTTCGTGGCCGCGCGCATCCTGTACGCACCGGGCAAGGCCAGCAACGCTGGCGGCGTGGCAACCTCGGGTCTGGAGATGTCGCAGAACGCAATGCGCATGGCCTGGCATCACGCCGAGATCGACGAGAAGCTCCACGCCATCATGAAGGACATCCACGGCAACTGCATCCACTACGGCCAGAAGGAAGACGGCTACATCAACTATGTGGAAGGCGCCAACATCGCCGGCTTCGTCAAGGTGGCGGATGCCATGCTGGCGCAGGGCGTGATCTGATCCCGCGGTCGGTCGGGCAGCTGGTCTAACCAGACACCCCGATTGCCAGCCGGGGGAGGAATGCGACGAGGCTTGCCTCGTCGCATTTTCTTTGTCCGCTGCGCCGCCACGCATCGTCAGGTAGGATTGGCGCTCACCCTGATCGCGTCGGTCGGCTCCACGCGCTCCGTGTGCTGCGGAGAACACAAGATGGAATACATCAACACCCTGCTGGCACTGACCGGCGTCATGATGCTGAGCGTCGCCAGCCCGGGACCGAATTTCATGATCGTCACATCGACGGCAGTGGCGTCTCGGCGTGCAGGGGTGATCACCGGCCTCGCGCTTGGCGCAGCCTCGGGCACCTGGGCCCTGATCGCGATCGCCGGACTCGGCCTGATCGTCACGCACGTGGCATGGATCGGCACGGCGCTCCGGATCGCAGGCGCCGCCTACCTGATCTGGCTCGGGGCAAAGATGATCCTGACCGCGCGCCACCCGCTAAACGCGCCGCCCCTCATTGCGCCATCCGGCTGGACCGCCGCGAAGAAGGGGTATGTCGTCAGCATGACCAACCCCAAGGCCGTGGCGTTCTACGGCAGCATCTTCGCGTTGATGGTTCCCGCGCACGCGCCGGCATGGTTCCACGTCGCTGTCATCGCCATTGCTGTCGCGGTATCGTCCGCGTGGTACTGCGGCATGGCGCTGCTCGCTTCGCACCCTGCGGTTCACCGGTTACTGATGCGGCGCAAGGCCGTGCTGGATTCCGTGGTTGGAGGACTGCTGATAGTACTTGGCGGACGGATGCTGGCGGCGCGCTAAAGCCATGCCTTCCCCGCCAATTCACCGGGAATGCGACGGGGACGGGAGAAAATCGCCATCGGCCACCATCGGCCACCATCGGCCTACTGATAGTCGAACGTAAAAACCATCGTACCCCTCACGGTGCCCGGACTGGGTCTGGCCGAAAGACTGTGGTACCGGAACGCATAGCGATACGAGGACATGCCGTTGGCTGGAATGTTGCCAAGAGGATTGCGCGCTTGCAGGGGTACGGGGGAATAAGTGCTGCCATCGATCAATTGCACGCCGACCCCGCTGGCCATGTCGGCCGCGCCTTCGTTCTGGATGCCCAGCACGCCCATGGAAGCGGACCTGACAGGCGTCCCGCCGGCGCCATCGAAGGATATGCCCACAACTGCCGCGCCATCGCATGTAAGCCCGATGGAGAATGGCGCAAAGCCCGTCGTCGAACCGTTCCCGGAGAGACTCGATGCCGTGGCATCCGGAAGGGTAACGGTCGTCGGAGCACGCCTGGTGCAGGTAATCTGACGTGGCGTGGCGCTGCCGGTGAAGCCGATGTGGTTCCCCCCACGGCCCAGGCCGACTGCTGAACGATAAACGCCAAAACCAAAAAGCGTTTGTGCGGGGTCCAGGCTGCCTTGACCGATCGCTCCCGTTTTCACGAATTCGATGGAAACGGACACCGCATACGAAAGGTCAGCCGCCAGCGCTCCCAGAGCAGCCGCTCTTGTATCGCAGGCAACACCGATAGCATTGATCATAGGCTGTCCCACGGCGTTCCGTAGCCGAATGCCAATGCCGGCGACACCTGTCGAATACACGCCTGGGGTGATTTCTCTACCGCTGCCGTAATAGCACGCAATGATCGGCGCCCCCGCATAGATCGATTGATTGCCATCCGCGACACATCGACCGCTGAACGTGTAGTTTCGCCTCGTACCCGGGATCTCCGCGCCGACCGCAAGGTTAACCGCCACAGCCATATTGTTCATGGCCTGCAAGTACGGCATGGAAGTCGATGACGAGCAGGCTCCCAGTGCATGGGCAGCGCCAGGAACAGCCACGAAGGCCAGTACACGCAGCATCTTCTTGAGTGTCTCAATCCATACTCGTCGAATCATCACGCTCCCCCAGTTCACGCCATCCTCACAGCCACCACCGGCTACGACCATTTGTTGCAATCCTGATGCAATGGCTTCCGACGTGAAATCGTAGAATCCCTAAATTGCCGCCCAGCGGTCAGGTTCACAATGAGGTGCGGCAATGCGAGCACACGGAGAGAATCGACTAAGATGGCGGCCTCTATCGATCCACGCTGCCCTGCCAGCCCTATCATGGCCCGCCTCAAACTCGACCTGCCCGCCGAGCAGTTCTGCTATTCCACTCACCTGACCGTTCGCGTTACCGACATCAACTCGGCCAATCACCTGGCCAACGACTCGATGATTTCGATGATCTCGGAGGCACGGGCCCGCTTTCTCTTCGAATACGGCAGCGAGGGCGACCGCGTGGACGGTGCGGGCATCATAGTCACCGACCTGGCCACGATGTATCGCAAGGAAGCCCACGCACGCGACCAACTTCTGTTCGAAGTGGGCGTGATGGATTTCAACAAGTACGGCGGCGACATCATCTTCCGCATCACGCGCCCGCAGGATGGCGCGCTGATCGCCATGGCCAAATCCGGCTTCGTCTTCTTCGATTACGCCACCACGCGCGTGGTGCCGATGCCCGATGGCTTCGCCGCGCGCTTCCCAAAGGTGAACTGGGTCGATTGAGCCGACTGAATCAACACAAGCCCCGCGCCCAAAGGCGTGGGGTAGTCCTGCCCTCCCCCCCCTTTTTGCCTGCCCGCGCCCGGAACGATGCGGCTGTAATCTCGCCGCAATCGAAGCGAAATGTCTGCATTTCTATACTCGCCGCTCCAATTCAATAACTGGAGAGAGAGTTCATGAATGTTCGTCACGGCGTTGCGATGGCAACCCTGGGGATGATTGCAGGCACCGCATCCGCGCAATCCAGCGTCACGCTTTATGGGGTCGCCGACGTTGGCATCGAGTACCTCAGCAACGTGCCTTCCGCCAACGGCGGCGCCAGCCAGGTACGAATGGCGTCCGGCAACATGTCCACATCCCGCTGGGGCATTCGTGGTGTCGAGGATCTCGGCGGCGGCCTGAAGGCGATCTTCGATCTCGAAAGCGGTATTTCAGTTGATACCGGTGCGCAGAACAACCGGACCCGGCTGTTCGATCGTACCTCTATCGTAGGTCTGAGCAGCAAGTACGGAACCGTCACGCTGGGCCGCCAGACCACCCCGCTGTATGACACTGCGATCCAGCTCGACCCGATGGGCTTTGCGCCGCGGTACTCGCTCTACAAGAGTGACGACGTGCTGGCCGGACGCGCGGACAACTCGATCAAGTACCGTGGCACGTTCAACGGACTGACCGCCAGCGGCCTGTACAGTTTCAGCCGAACCGGCGGCGGAGAGGTTCCCGGCAACTACACCGTCGACCGCAATCTCGGTATCTCGCTGGCCTATGAGGTGAGTTCCTTCGCGATCGGCGCGGTATATGACGAGTACCAGGGCTCCACACTTGCTACCGCCGAACGCAAGGACCGCCGCATGCTGGTCGGCGCGAGCTACGCCTTCGGCCCGGCGAAGGCCTTCATCGGCTATCGCTGGTACAACGGCAATGTCGGCGCCATGCCGACCGACCGCTCGGATCTGTACTGGGCGGGTCTGCGCTACAGCGTGACGCCCGCGCTGAAGCTGACCGGCGCGGCGTACTACACGAACATGCGCAACTCCGGGGCCGACCCGATCATGTTCGTCGCCTCGGCGGACTATGCATTCTCCAAGCGCACGGACGTGTACATGAATGCCGGCTACGCGCTGAATCGCGGCAACTCCCAGCTCGGCATGAACGGATTCAACGCGCCGAGCGGCAGCCCGACCAACGTCGTTCCCGGCAAGGACCAGACTGGCCTGGTGGTCGGCGTGCGCCACAAGTTCTGAAGCGCCGAACGATCGGCAGCATCGACACTTTCTTGCGAGGGCAAGAGGGTTCTTGGCCTCCGGCTTCCGGAGGCCTTTTTTGTTTGCCATCGCCCGGGAAGGACGTGCGCGCGATCCACCAGCCAACGCACATGGCGACCTGCCGCGGCGCCGTTTTCCTTGATCGGTATCAAACGGAGGATTACCAAGCCTCGCCACTGTCATCAGACGCAATGCTTATGGCATGAAATGCAAAGTCTGGCGTGCACGCAACTCCTACCTTCATGCCAACGCCACGCGCGTTGAATCACCACATCAAAACGATAGGAGACAGATCTTGGCAACGTCCGGCATTCCCTTTCGCATTTTCCTTCGCAATACCCTTTGCGTTCCCCCTCGCGCCACCCAGTGCGCACCCGTGACCTTCGAGGAGGCACGCTGATGCGCATCGAACCAATGACCGCCAGCATCGGCGCCGAACTCGTGGGCGTCAGGCTTTCCGATGCGATTCATGACGATGGCCTGTTCGACGAAATTCGTGCCGCGCTGCTGCGACACAAGGTGCTGTTCCTGCGCGACCAGGACATCTCCCGCGCCGAACATGTGGCATTCGCCGAGCGCTTCGGCAAGCTCGAGGATCACCCGGTCGCCGGCAGCCATCCCGATCATCCGGGGCTCGTGCAGATCTACAAGCGGCCGGACCAGCCGATGGATCGCTACGAGAACGCCTGGCATACCGATGCCACGTGGCGTGAGGCGCCACCTCTGGGTTGCGTGCTGCGCTGCGTGGAATCACCCGAGATCGGCGGCGACACAATGTGGACCAACATGGTGCTCGCCTACGAGAACCTGCCCGCTCATATCAAGACGCAGATTGCCGGCCTGCGCGCGCGGCACAGCATCGAGGCGAGCTTCGGTGCTGCCATGCCGATCGAGAAGCGCCTGGCGCTGAAGGCGCAGTACCCCGACCCCGAACATCCCGTCGTGCGGGTCCATCCCGAGACTGGCGAGAAGGTCCTCTTCGTCAATGCGTTCACCACGCACTTCTCCAACTTTCATACGCCCGCGCACGTGCGCTACGGACAGGACTACAACCCGGGCGCGGGCGAACTGCTGCGCTACCTGATCAGCCAGGCATTTATTCCCGAGTACCAGGTGCGCTGGCGCTGGAAGGCCAACAGCATGGCGATCTGGGACAACCGGAGCACCCAGCACTACGCGGTGATGGACTACGCACCGTGCCATCGCAAGATGGAGCGCGCCGGCATCATCGGCGACAAGCCCTTCGGCATCGGCGAAGGCGAAGTCAAGGCAGAGTCGGCGCAGCCGGCCACGGCCTGAACGTTCAATTCCACGGAGAGAGACATGGATTTCATCGACGGTTCGATGTTCCCGGAAAACCAGCAGAAGCTCGTCATTACCGCCGCGCCGTATGGGCCCGAGTGGATACCTTCCGATTTTCCGGAAGACATCCCGGTGACGATGGAGCAGCAGATCCAGAAGGCGGTGGACTGCTATAACGCCGGTGCCACCGTGCTGCACGTTCACGTGCGTGAAGTGGACGGCAAAGGTTCCAAGCGGCTGTCCAAGTTCAACGAACTGCTGGCCGGCATCCGTGCCCGCGTGCCGGACATGATCCTGCAGGTGGGCGGATCGATCTCGTTCGCGCCGGAGACCGAGGGCGACGTGGCCAAGTGGCTGTCGGACGATACGCGCCACATGCTGGCCGAGCTGAAGCCGACGCCGGACCAGGTGACCATCGCGATCAACACCAACCAGATGAACGTGGTGGAACAGATGTGCGCGGCCGACGTGGCGGGCACGTCGCTGGCCGAACCGGCCAACTACCGCGCCTATCGCGAAATGACGATTCCGGCCGGCCCGGAGTGGGTGGAGGAGCATATCCGCCGGCTCAGCATCAACGGCATCCAGACCCACTTCCAGCTTGCCAACATCGCGCAACTGGAAACGGTGGAACGGATGATGCGCCGGGGCAGCTGCAATGTGCCCCTGATCCTGACCTGGGTGGCGATTGGCGGCGGCTTCGAGGCGCCTAACCTCTACAACCTCGCCAACTTCGTGCGCGCTTGCCCGAACGGCTCGGTGCTGACGCTGGAAACGTCGATGCTGAACGTGCTGCCGCTGAACATGATGGCGATTGCCATGGGACTGCATGTGCGCTGCGGCATCGAGGACAACCTCTGGGCGCAGCGACGCGACCGCAAGATCGGCACAGTCGAGCAGATCGAGCAGCTCGTGCGCATCTCGCGCGAGTTCGGCCGGGATGTCGCCAACGCGAAGGAAGCGCGCGAGATCTACAAGATCGGGACGTTCTACGACAGTGCCAACGAGACGTTGGCGGAGAACGGCTTCGCGCCGAACCGCAAACCCGGCCAGGTAGGCTTTACACAGCACGCACGCCGCTAAGGCCCTAAGACCCTAGGGCCATCCTGCTCGCCAATGCCCCGACAGCCGACCTGGCAGTCGGGGCATTGGTCGTCCCACGGATTGCAAGTGACTCCGGCAACGCGGTAATTCCCACTGGGTGATAGGTGTCATACGCACCGGCACCTTGTCACGACCTACCGATCCGCGCAAACTTCCCCAGATCGACAACTTTCCTTCCTGGGGTAACGGGTATGCAGACCAGCGCGCGCAATCAGTTTTCCGGTGTCGTTGCACAAGCCACGGCTGGCGCCGTCAACGACGAGATCATCATTGCCATCAACGGTGGCCAGCAGATCGTCGCCACCGTCACACACGACAGCGCCGCCCGCCTGGGCCTGAAGACCGGTGCCAAGGTCGTCGCGCTGGTCAAGGCAACGTCCGTCATCGTGATGGTCGATGCGGATGCCACCAAGGTTTCGGCCCGCAACTTCGTGCAAGGCAAGGTCACGAATCTGACCAAGGGCGCCGTCAATGCCGACGTGACAATCACAGGTGACAACGGCATGGCCGTCGCCGCAATCATTACTAACGCAAGCGTCGACCGGCTGGGCCTGGCTGTCGGCAAGCCGGCAGCAGCCATGTTCAAGGCATCGAGCGTGATCGTTGGCGTGGACAACTGAGCCGACTTCCGCGCGACCAGAACGGTCAGCGGAAACATGAAAAAAGCTCCGGTGACGATGCCGTCCACCGGAGCATGGGCCTTGCCATAGCGATCAGCAATCGGCAATCAGCCCTGCATGACGTACTCGCCGGGCGCATCCCGGAGCGAACCCGGCGCGGAGTCGCGTAGCGCGCAGCGGCCCGAGGACTGCTCGGCCAGCCACTCGTGCCAGCACGGCCACCATGAACCGTCATATCTGGTGGCCTCTTCGGCATAACGATCTGGATCCTTGTATTCACCGTTCGGCGCCCGGGTGGCCACACGGTAGCGGCGACCCTTGTGGCCCGGCTCCGAAACAACACCCGCGTTGTGACCGCCAGACGTCAGCACGAAGGTCAGCGCGTTGTGCGTCAGCAGATGCAGCTTGTAGGCGGATTTCCACGGCGCCACGTGATCGTGCTCGGTGCCAACCACGAACATCGGCGCCTCGACATCGGCCATGGCCACGGGGTAACCATCCACGCAGAACCGGCCTTCGGCCAGTTCATTGCGGAGGAAGAGCCGTGACAGCACTTCGCTATGCATGCGATACGGCAGGCGTGTCGTATCGCGGTTCCAGGACATCAGGTCATTGGGGCGATCGCGCTCGCCCAGCAGGTACTCCCGCAGCACCCGAGACCAGACCAGATCCCTGGCACGCAGCATCGAGAAGGCCTGCGCCATCTGAAAGCCATCGAGGTACCCCTGCTTGCGCATCAGCGCATCGAGCGTCGACAACGCGCTGTCATCGATGAACAGGCCAAGCTCACCGGGTTCGTCGAAGTCGGTTTCCGTTGCAAATAGCGTCACGCTGCGCAGGCTGTCGTCCTTGTCGCGCGCCAGCTTCGCGGCGGCAATCGCCAGCAGCGTGCCGCCCAGGCAATACCCCACGGCGTGTACCTGTTCCTGGCCGCAGCGCTCGCGCACGGTGGTCAGCGCGGTGAGCAGGCCCTGCTTGAGGTAGTCATCGAGGCTGGTATCACGTGCCTCGGCGCCCGGGTTGCGCCATGACAGCATGAACACCGTGTGACCCTGGTCCACGAGGTACTTCACCATCGAGTTCTGAGGCTGAAGATCGAGGATGTAGTACTTCATGATCCACGACGGCACGATCATGACCGGCTCGCGATACACGGAATCGGTAGTCGGACTGTACTGGATCAGCTCGAACAGATCATTGCAGTAGACGACCTTCCCCGGCGTGAGCCCCACATCGCGACCCACCACATACGCGTGCGGCAGCCGCCCGATCGGCAGATGCAGCCGCTCGCCGACCGCGTCATAGAGATCCTCGACGAAGTTCCCGGCGCCGCGAACGAAGTTGGCGCCCCGCGTCTGCATCGTGGCATCCAGAACCGTCGGGTTCATCCACCAGACATTGCTGGGAGACATCATGTCGAGCCATTGGCGCGCGCAGAACGCCGCGATCCGCTGATGATGCGGAGAGAGCCCGTCGATGTCGCTGGTCAGCGCCATCCACAAGGACTCAAGCCGCAGGAAGCCATCGCGCAAGACGCAGTACGGCCAGTTTTCCCAGCCCGGCGCGGAAAAGCGCTGATCGGTGACGACCGGCGGACGCGGCATGAACGGCGGCGCCAGCGAATACTCGGCGGCGGCCGTGGCCTGCCATTGCAGCGCGGCCCGCCAGCGCTTGCCTGGCGAAGCTGCCAGATGCATGGCCCAGTCGGTCCAGGCTAGCGCCAGCGACCCGAAGGAAACACCACCGGTCATCGAGGCGAGCAATGCCCTGACCTGTTCGTCATAGGCGACGTCGGGCCGCAGCGGCTGGGGTTCCGGGCAGGTAGCAGCCGCCGGAGCAGGGGAAGCCGCCGGCGCCAATTTTGCCGGTGCCGATACGGCAGCCTTCCGTGCAGCCGGAACCGAAGGGGTTGATGTCGATGGCTTGGGTGAGGTGGCCTTCGCCCGTTTGGCGGGCGGGGCCTGTTCGATCAGCGTATCCGTGGCGTGTTCGAGGGCGACTGGCTTCTTGGGGCGCATGGTTCAATCCATATGTTGGCCACCATTGATGGCAAGGTTGGCGCCGGTCACGTACGCGCCATCGTCCGAGCAGAGGTAGCTGATCAGCGCGGCCACTTCTTTCGGCTGGCCCAGGCGGCCGACCGGAATCTGAGGAATCACGTGCTGATCGAGCACGTCCTGCGGCACTGCCCTCACCATCTTCGTATCGAGATAGCCGGGAGAAACGGTGTTGACCGTCACGCCCTTGCTGGCCAGCTCCAGCGCCAGCGATTTGCTGAATCCGTGGATGCCTGCCTTGGCCGCGGCATAGTTAGTCTGGCCAAACGCGCCCTTCGAGCCGTTGATCGACGAGATATTCACGATCCGGCCCCAGCGACGCTCCACCATGCCTTCACAGAAAGGCTTGCTCATGTTGAACACCGAATCGAGGTCCGTGGACATCACGGCGCGCCAGGCTTCGTGCGTCATCTTGCGCAAGGTCGAATCGCGCGTGATGCCGGCATTGTTGATCAGGACATCCACCGGGCCCACCTCGGACAGAATCCTGGCCGCGCATTGCTGGCAGGATTCGAAGTCGGCGACATCCACCGGGTAGGCCACGAGCTCGCGTTGCTGCGTACTGTGTTCGCGCAGCCAGGTCGCGACATGATCATTGCCAAGCGAATGCGTGACGACCACGCGAAATCCGTCGCTCAGCAGCCTTTCGGCGATGGCTTCGCCCAGACCGCCCATACCGCCCGTCACTACCGCAATGCGTCCGGAGCTCATGATGTCGCACCGCCCTTGGCGGAGCGCGAGCGGGCGGCGCTGGTCGCAGTCGTGGCGGACTCGCTGGGCGGTACCACCCCAAACGGCGTCATCTTTCCGAGTCGCTCGTAGAACTCGGCCAGGGATGCGGACAGCGGATCGAGCACCGCAGCAGCAGCGCCATTGACGTTGCCGTTGCCCCTTGCCGTCTCGCTGGTGGTCTCGACTCGCTTCACCCAGTCACTGCCACATTCCCGGCACTGCTCAAGCCACGCCGACGTCGCTTCGACCAGGACCTTGCCGTAGGCCCGTGCCAGCGCGGCCTGGGCCTCTGCCTGATCTGTCAGTGTCTGTGCCTGCGCGGCTTGCAACGAGGCCCAATCGGCCACCCCCGCCATACGGCTTTGCGCACTATGCATCGCGGTCAGGCGATGCTCCAGGCTCTTCAGATGGGTCTCGATCAGGTTGCGGCGGGTTTCAGCCGCAAGCGCCGCGAACTTGTAACTGTTCTCGAGAAACGCACGGGCCGCATCCAGCATCGGATCGGTGGTCGCAGAACGGAGCATTGCCATTGCTATCTCCTTGAGTTGACGTGATGGGGTGACGATCCGTCATTCGATCGAGTCTAGGCATAGGGCTAGGCCACCAATTGACGTATGTCAAGTTTGACGGGAATGTAGAAATCCATCGAACATTGCAGAAAGTCCGACACCCTTTTACCCAAAGGGTTGCACTTGAATGCACTAAACTTGGCCGATTCCTGTATCGAACGCGCCGGTCAAGTCGAATAGCTCCCGCGCCGCCGATTCGATCTCCGGCTTGTGGAGCGCGCAGGCCTCCATTCCGGCCTCGTATGGAAGTGGGGACGCTATGCACATGCAACCTGCCGTGCTACCGGAAAGTCTGGGGATCGTCTGATCCAACCGCATCCACCTACGCCCCCTTAAATTGATGCGAATCAATCTTGCTGCCCCTCTTCCCACTACGCTGAGATACAAGAACGCAAGGGCATTGAATAAGGAAGCGCGCATGGATGACGCAGCATTGACCTACGCCTTACTGCAACCCAGTGCATATCCCCCGCCGGTTCAGGACGTTCAGGTCATCGAAACGCATATCTCGCGGGTGTTCCTGGCGGGGCCATTCGCCTACAAGGTCCGCAAGCCCGTCAAATTCGATTTCGTGGATTTCTCGACCCCGCAAGCCCGGCACGCTGACTGCGAGGCAGAACTGCGCCTGAACCGCCGCTTCGCCCCGGCGCTTTACCTTGATGTTCTGCCAATCGTCGCGGGCGAAACCCCGGGCGCCGTCGTCGTCGGTGGCAGGGGCACACCGCTGGAGTACGCGGTCAGGATGCGACGGTTCGCACAGCACGATCTACTCATCGACATGATCGGCGCAGGCCGCCTGGGGCCGGATCACATCGACGCGCTCGCCAGGGACATCGCGATCTTTCATGGTGCGCAACCGCGCGCTGCCCCACACGAAGGCTTCGGCACGCCGGCCAGTATCGACGCCACGCTTGAAGAATGCCTGGACGGCCTGGCGCGGCTGACCTTCGACCGAAACATGACAGACCGCGTCGCGAACGCCGCGCGCGCACGGGTTGCGGCACTACAAGACGCATTTCAGGCGAGACTGCACCACGGCCATGTTCGCGAGTGTCATGGCGACCTGCACCTGGGCAACATCGTCCTGCTCGACGGCAATCCGACGCCCTTTGACTGCCTCGAGTTCGAACCGCGCCTGCGCTGGATCGACACGGCCAGCGATATCGCATTCCCGTTCATGGATCTACTGCACCACGGCCGGCCGGACCTTGCCTATCGGTTGCTCAACGGCTATCTGGAGCGCCATGGCGACTATGCCGGGCTGGCAGTGCTGCCGTTCTACGTCGCCATGCGGGCGCTCGTACGCGCGCGCGTGCGACTGGAGCGTGCCCGGCAACGCCACGTCGAAAGCACTGCGCTTGATCTCGTACACGTCGAATGCCGCGCCCTGCTGAATCTGGCGTTCCAGTTTCTGACGTTGCCCGCCGCCCCCCTGTGGGTGATGCACGGCCTCTCCGGTAGCGGGAAATCGACCGTCGCGGCAACCATGAGCGAAACACGCGCCATGGTGCGCGTCCGCTCCGACGTGGAACGCAAGCGGTTGCGCAACGCAAATGCGCAGCAGGAAGCCAGGTATTCGGACAGTGTGACGGCACGCACGTATCATCGCGTGCTGGCCATTTGCAGGCTGGGCTGCACGGCAGGCTTTCCGATGATCGCCGATGCGACATTCCTCTCGCATGACCAGCGCGCCCGCTTCGCAAATCAGGCACGTCGATTGGGAGTACGGTTCTTCATCGTCGATTGCAAAGCGCCAGTCGAAACCTTGCGCGCGCGCATCGTCGCCCGGGCACAGGCACGCCAAGACCCATCGGATGCGGATCTGGCCGTGCTTGCCTTGCAATTGCGCGCGCATGACCCGCTGACCACGGAAGAACGCATCCACGTGGTGCCCGCCGATCACCCGGGCTAGTGCCATCGGCATTGGCATCGCCCTGCCGTCCCTACGACCGCACTCGCTGCAGTTCGTCAATGCGGCGTTGATAGCTCCGCATCAGGCAGGCCTTGTCCACACAGACGTTGCGTGAATCGCGGAGCCACGTCCGTTGGTCCGCCCGCAGCCGCGCCCTGTTGCTCGATGTCTTCATCTTCTGATCGTAGATCCGCGCCAGTTGGTCGTCGGCGCGGGTCAGCTCCGCATCTCCGCATATGAGCTGCCCCGCGACGGATGTCAGCTTGCTGCAGCCAAAGCTCCGGGCAAGCGCATCCTTCGCGCCGCTCCGCCCTTCCAATCGCCCTGGCTTGCATAGCCCCTGCAGCGACTTGCAAGCGATGTTCGGGCCGACCCAGGCCATTTCGGTAGCGCCATACTTGTCAACGAAGCGATTGATGGCCGCGTGGCTGACGCCTCTCAGCATTGCGTTTGCCGCGATGATCTCATTGCAGAGCGAGTCCTCTGCATAGGTATTGCCCTCGTGACGGTAGCAGCTATGGAAGCCCAGCATGCCGCTCCCGACAACGCTTCGACGTGCCCCCGAGGCGAACAGGATCGACGCACAGGCGGACGCGCATTTCGCGCCATTGGGGACCACGGTATAGATGCGCGCCTTGTCCATGACGTCGACCATGCGGAAGGCGGCCTCGACATTGCCACCCGGACTGTCCAGGATGAACACGACGAGCCCTTCGTCGTCGCGATCGGCCCGTTTCACTGCTGACTGAAACCGCTTTGCATCACCGTCGTCGATCCGTCCTTCCCCGACCACCATTTTCATGTTGAGCTGTGGCTGGTAGTAGATCCTGAAGCCCATTGCCGCAGCCACGCCGGGAGCAGCCAGCACCGCGACCAAGCAAAGCCACGGCAGCAGCCGCTGCAGCACGGATCGCGCCGCACTGTTATTGCTTGCCTGGCCCACGATGCCTCGCATTCGCCATCTCCCTGGAAAGCGGACAGCATAGCCTCGAATCCGTCTCCCGAGCGCATGCGGCTTCGCGGCGCCTCGCCGCGGTTGCCGCCAGTCCGCCATGGATTATCCGGACGCCATTCGGCGCCGAGTTAGGGTAATGTGTGCGTGTCCACAGCCTGCGGCGTCACTTCGCCTGCGCGGTTGCGGGCGATCCCCCGGCCAGACGCGCGCGGACACGGGGCGACTTAAAGGAGACATCCATGATTTCCCACGTGGCCGCCGCCGGGCGCGCTTCGCGAGGCGGCACGTCCAGTGAGGCCCCGGAGACCGATCAGCCCGGACTGATCGCCCAAGCGCACGAGCGTTCGAAATCGTATGGCCTGCGGCCTCATGAATCGCCCGAATTCTTCCCCGCGCGGCCAAGCGAGCTGAAAACGCAGATCGAGCGCAGCCAGTCGCTGTTCACCCACGCGCTGCCTGTCATGGAGACGCTCCACAACCAGATCGTCAACACGCAAAGCATGGTGATCCTGACCGACTCGGCTGGATTGATCCTGCATTCGCTTGGCGATGATGACTTCCTGGCCAAGGCCAGCAAGGTGGCCTTGCAGCCGGGCGCGCTGTGGTCCGAGGAAAGCCGGGGCACCAACGCCATCGGCACGGCGCTGGCCGAGGGCCGGCCCACGCTGGTCCACGCCGCCGAGCACTACCTGGAAGCCAACCGGTTCCTCACCTGCTCCTGCGCGCCGATCCTCGACCCGTACGGCAGGACCGTCGGCGCGCTCGACGTCACCGGCGATCATCGCGGCTTTCACAAGCACACCATGGCCCTGGTGCGCATGTCGGCGCAGATGATCGAGAACCAGTTGTTCGCCAATGCCTTTCAGGACGTGGTGTGCGTGCACTTCCACTCGCGGCCAGAGTTCATCGGCACACTGGTCGAAGGCATCGCCGCTTTCACGCCCACCGGGCGCTTTCTCTCCGCCAACCGGAGCGGCGTCTTCCAGCTGGAATTGTCGATTGGCGCATTGCAGGCGCATACCTTCTCATCGCTGTTCGGCATGTCGATGCCCCAACTGATCGACTCGGTACGCGGCGCGCCCGCCGGCACCGTCCAATTGCAGCTGCAGAGTGGCGTGAAGGTGTACGCGCGCGTGGAGTGGAAGCGGCCCGCCAGCCAGATCGCACGCGCCACCATAAACCGCGATGTGGCCCGCCAGCGCGATACAACGCCAGCCCGCCGACCGGGCAACGGGACGTCGCAGCCAGACGGTCTGGATGCCCTCGATACTGGCGACACCCAGATCAAGAGCGTCATCGGCAAGCTGCGCAAGGTCATCGGCAAGGACATTCCGATCATGGTGCTGGGCGAGACCGGCACCGGCAAGGAGTTGCTGGCCCGTGCCATCCATGCCGACAGCCCGCGTCGCGCCGGGCCATTCGTCGCCGTCAACTGCGCGTCGATTCCCGAGGCATTGATCGAGTCCGAACTGTTTGGCTACGAAGAGGGGGCATTCACGGGCGCGAGAAAAAAGGGCGGCATCGGCAAGATGGTGCTGGCCAATGGCGGCACACTGTTCCTCGACGAGATCGGCGATATGCCACTGCATCTGCAAGCGCGGCTGCTGCGCGCGCTACAGGAGCGTACGGTGTCGCCGCTGGGCAGCAACAAGCTGGTTCAGGTCGACGTCGCCGTGGTTTGCGCCACGCACCGTAACATGCGCGAGATGATGGCCAGCGGCCAGTTCCGCGAGGACCTGTATTACCGCCTGAATGGATTCGTGGTGCGTCTGCCGGCGTTGCGCGAGCGTGACGACCTGGATGCCGTGGCGCAGAGGCTGCTGCAACAGGACCATGCGAATGCGCTGCCGCTCAGCGAACCAGTGACACGGATGCTGCGCAGCTACCACTGGCCCGGCAATATCCGCCAGCTTGCCAACCTGCTACGCACCGCGCAACTGATGGCCGAGGGATCGCCTGAAATCACGGAAGACCACCTGCCTGACGACTTCCTCGAAGACTGGCGCGCGCGACACGCGGCGGAGCCGAACGGAAACGATACTCGCCCCAGTCGGCTCGCCGACATCGAAAGCATGGCCATCCTGACTGCGCTGAAGGCCCACGACGGCAATATCTCGGCGACGGCCAAGGCGCTCGGCGTTTCACGCAATACCGTCTACCGCAGAATCGAGGAAGCGGGCGGCCTGCCGCCGCAAAGCGACTGACCACCCTTCCCGATGACGGGAGCGGAAGCATCCGCCCCCGTCAGCCATCGGAAGGAGATCAGAAGAAGCCCAGCGGCTGCGTGTCGTAGCTGACCAGCAGGTTCTTGGTCTGCTGGTAGTGGTCGAGCATCATCTTGTGGGTCTCGCGGCCCACGCCCGACTTCTTGTACCCGCCGAAAGCAGCGTGAGCGGGATACAGGTGGTAGCAGTTGGTCCACACACGCCCCGCCTGGATGGCGCGGCCCACACGGTAGGCGCGGTTGATGTCGCGCGTCCACAGCCCCGCGCCCAATCCGTACTCGGTGTCGTTAGCGATCCGAACGGCCTCCGCCTCATCCTTGAATGTGGTCACGGCGATGACCGGCCCGAAGATTTCCTCCTGGAACACGCGCATGTCGTTGCGGCCCTTGAGCAGCGTCGGCTTGATGTAGTAGCCCTTGGCAAGGCTGCCGGGCATGACCTCCACATCGCCACCGACCAGGCATTCGGCGCCCTCTTCCCGGGCGATGTCCAGATAGCCGCGAATCTTGTTGTACTGCTGCTCGGACGCCTGCGCGCCGACCATGGTCTCGGTGTCGAGCGGATCGCCGCGTTTGATGGCGGCCACCTTGGTCATCACGGCATCCATGAAGCGGTTGTAGATGGATTCCTGCACCAGCGCGCGCGACGGGCACGTGCACACCTCGCCCTGGTTGAAGAACCCCAGCACCAGCCCCTCGGCCGCCTTCTCGATGAAGCTCGGCTCCGCCTGCATGATGTCCTCGAAGTAGATGTTGGGTGATTTGCCTCCCAGCTCCACGGTCGAAGGGATGATGTTCTCGGCCGCGCATTTGAGAATGTGCGAACCGACGGGGGTCGACCCGGTGAAAGCGATCTTGGCAATGCGCTTGCTGGTTGCCAGTGCCTCTCCGGCCTCCTTGCCAAAGCCGTGCACCACGTTCAGCACGCCCGGCGGCAGCAGGTCGCCAATCAGCTCCATCAGCACGTTGATCCCCAGCGGGGTCTGCTCGGCCGGCTTGAGCACGATGCAGTTGCCAGCAGCCAGCGCGGGCGCCAGCTTCCATGCCGCCATCAGCAAGGGAAAGTTCCACGGGATGATCTGGCCCACCACGCCCAGCGGTTCGTGGATGTGGTACGCCACGGTGTGCTCGTTCAGCTCGGCCGCCGAGCCTTCCTGCGCGCGGATGCAGCCGGCGAAGTAGCGGAAATGGTCCACGGCCAGCGGAATATCGGCATTGAGCGTCTCGCGCACTGGCTTGCCGTTGTCCCACGTCTCGGTGACGGCCAGCAGTTCGAGGTTTTGTTCGATGCGGTCGGCAATCTTCAGCAGGATCAGCGAGCGGTCCTGTACAGCGGTGCGACCCCAGGCGCCCGCCGCGGCGTGGGCGGCATCGAGCGCAAGGTTGATGTCCTCGGCGGTCGAGCGCGGAAATTCGGCGATCGCCTCACCGGTCACCGGCGTGGTGTTGGTGAAGTACTGGCCCTTGACAGGCGGCACGAACTCGCCGCCGATGAAGTTGCCGTAGCGCGGCTTGAACGAAACGATGGCGCCGGGGGTGCCGGGATGGGCGTAACGCATGGACTGTCTCCTGATGGATGAGTGACGACGCCAGCGTTCTGGTCTGATTCTGCGTGGCGTCCATGCGTTATCTGCAAAACCCGGGCCACCTTCCGTCGTGGCCCGCTCAAGCCGGAATCCGGTCGATACACCGCGGTGGCAACGAGAGAGACTGTTCAAGAATGGAACACCGGCTGTTCCAGGGATCAACAGTCGGTGGCTACCGCCCTCACCGCTCAGCGGCTCGGCGGCTTAGCGGCTCAGCGCTGCGACGGCGTCGCACCTGCGGCCGGGAATCGCATCCGCGCGGCCAGACCGCCCAGCGAGGAGCGCTTCAGTTCGAACACCCCGTCGTACATCGCGCAGATATCGCGCACGATAGACAGGCCCAGCCCACTGCCCTCGACGGATTCGTCCAGCCGGGAGAAGGGTTGCATGGCCTGATGCATGGAGCTTGCGGGCATACCCGGGCCATCGTCGTCGACGCAGATCTCGATCTCCGATTCCTGCGATACCAGCGTCACGCGGATATGCGTGTTCGCCCATTTCCAGGCGTTGTCCAGCAGGTTGCCGAGCATCTCGACAAGATCCTGCCTGTCACCGAAGAAGTCGGCATTGCCTTCCACACTCACTTCAATCGGCTTGCCCGCATGAAGCCGCACAAGCGCGCGGGCCAGTTCCTCGACCGCCGGGCGGATCGCAACGCTCCGCCCGCCCGCGCCGGCGGCACCCACCGCGCGGGCCCGGGACAGATGCCGATCCACCTGCTGGCGCATCGCGTCCACCTGCTGCAGCACGCTCTGGGACAGCGGACCGGGCAAGGCCGTGGCGCTGTTGGCCAGGATCGCCAGCGGCGTCTTGACCGCGTGGGCCAGATCCGCCGCCTGCCGGCGCGACCGCTCCACGGCATCGTGATTGCGTTTGAGAAGCGCGTTGATCTCATCGACCAGAGGCTTCACTTCGGCCGGCCATACGCCCTGCAACGTGGGGTCGCCACCGCCATGCAGCTTTGCCACCGCCGCGCGCAAGCGGCTCAGCGGCGCCAGCCCAAAGCGGATCTGCGCCCAGACGGCGCCGAGAATGCCCACACCAAGGATGCCGAGTGACAGCCACAACAGATGCCGGAACGACCGTTTGGCGTCCCGCAGTTCGGTGCGATCCAGTGCCACCGTGATCTGGACGTACGCGTCATCCCCGGTCAATTGCAGCCTGCGGGACTTCACCAGCAGCGACTGGCCTTCCGGGCCGTTCCGGATATCGGCGTCTCCCGCCGGAATCTTGCGCTCGATCGTCGTGGGGATATCGATGTCCCACAGCGACCGCGACCGTAGCGATTGCGTGCCCGACGCGGCCTGCCAGTAGGCGCCCGAGTATGGCCGTTCAAAGCGCGGATCGGCGGGCTGGCGCGTCAGTTCCAGCTGGCCGTGGCCATTCCATTCGAGCGCGGCGGCAAGGCTGGTCAGGTCCCGGTCCAGCTCGGTCACGTAAGTCTTGTCGACGTGGCGCCCGAACAGCGTATCGAGCACCCAGCCCGTGGCGCACAACGTGCCGACCACCCACAGCGTGGCAATCAGCAGCAGCCGGCCCGCGATGGTGGGCCGCTTCATGCGCCGTGTTCCGGCGGACGCAGCCGGTATCCGAGGCCACGCACCGTTTCGATGACATCGACGCCCAGCTTGCGTCGCAGGCGACCGACGAATACCTCGATGGTATTGCTGTCGCGGTCGTGGTCCTGCGCGTAGATATGCTCGGTCAGCGTGGTCTTGCTGACGATCACACCCTGGTGGTGCATCAGGTAGTCGAGCACCTTGTACTCGTGGGCGGTAAGGATGATGGGCGATCCGTCCACGCTGACCTGACCGGTGGCAGGCGCCAGCGCGACGGGCCCGCAGACGAGAACGGGCGAGGTATGGCCGGTGGAACGGCGGATCAGCGCCCGGATACGGGCCAGCAGTTCCTCGGCACGGAACGGTTTGGTGAGATAGTCATCCGCGCCCGCGTCGATGCCTTCCACCTTTTCCACCCAGCTGTCACGCGCGGTCAGAATCAGCACCGGCACGCCGTTGCCGGCCTGGCGCCAACGCTTGAGCACGGTCAGGCCATCGAGCTTGGGCAGGCCCAGGTCGAGAATGACCGCATCATAGGGATTCTCGGTACCGAGATGCTCGGCGTCGATGCCATCTGACGCGTGGTCCACCACATACCCTGCCTGAGACAGCGTATCGGCAAGCTGGCGCGCCAGTGTGGCTTCGTCCTCGATCAGCAGGATGCGCATCGTCGTCAGGGCTTGCGGGCTTTGTCGAGGTCATGCCCCTTTGCCTTCAACAGGCGCGCGTTGCGGGCATCGTACTTGAGCTTGGCCACCGCGCTGTTCGGCAGCAGCAGCTTGACTTCATAGGTCCATATCCCGTCATCGCGGTCCAGCTTGACGTCGATGACATCGCCCGTGTACTGGTTCGAAACGGTCTCGAGGATATGGGACAGGGGCAGGATCTCGCCCGAGCGCAGCGCCTCGCGGGCGCGGTCGGCATCGGTATCGGCATGGGCGATGCCGGCGGCGCCAAAAGGGCCGAGCGCGGCAACGAGGATCAGGATGTGCGCTGCGGGGCGCAGCCAGCGTGTCAAGGCATTCATGGGGCGCATGTTGCGGGGGCAAGCCTGAACAGAAGCTGAACGCCGCGCTCAGGCGCGGTTCAGGCTCGACAGCGCATGATGCCACGACATTCTCACTCCGTCGCCGCCATGTCACAACGATCCGCCCTACACGCAGTGCTCGCCGGCCTGGTCCAACTCGCCCCGCTGGCCGTGGCGATGGCCGCCGCGGCACTGCCCTTCTGGTACAGCACGCTTTCCCGCTGACCGGAGATCCGGTCACCCCGGTTCAAGCGCCGAGCGTGGCAATGATGTCGCGTGCCATCGGTGCCCGCCCGTGCGGGCTGCCGGATGTCTCAGCCCACCTCCCCCCGCATCCCGATCTCGCCGATGAGCTTGTCGTAGCGGGCGTTATCCGCGGCTACCATCTGCGCGAATTCGGCGGGCGATGCGCTCCTGCGAATCTCTCCCGCGTTTGCCTTCATCGACGCATCGAGTTTCCCACTGGCCTGCAATGCGGCCATGGCATCGAACAACTTCTTCGTCAGCGGCGCTGGCAGGCCAGCCGGGGCAAACAGGCCGCTCCAGTTGTCGAGCACGAAGCCTGGCGGCAACGATTCCGCCAGCGTCGGCACGTCGGGAAAATAGATCGACCGCGCGGCTGACGACACCGCCAGCGAACGAAGCTGTCCGTTACGCAGGAACGGTGCCGCTGTCGATAGAACGGGCATGCCGAACTGCGTCTGCCCACTCATCATCGCCGTCACGATTTCGCTGGCACCCTTGTAGGGGATGTGAACCGCCTTGGTTCGCGTCTGGTGGAGCAGCGACTCCACTGCCAGGTGCGACACACTGCCCTTTCCGCCCGATCCATAGTTCAAGCCATCTGGCTGCCGGCGCATTGCGTCAATCAGGTCACGCGCTGTCTTGTATGGCGACGAGGCCGGCACGGCCAACACTACCGGGCCGCCGGACAGCGCCGAAATCGCGGTGAAGTCCTTGGTCGCGTCATACGGCTGGTCACGATACAGGTGGACGTTGATCACGTGCTGGTTGGCCAGCACACCGAGCGTGTAGCCATCCGGCTCGGCACGCTTCAGCGCGCGAGCGCCGATGATGCCGCCCGCGCCACCGACGTTTTCCACCACCAGCGGCTGGCCCAGCACGGGTGCCAGTTCGGCGGAGATTGTGCGGGCCATCGAGTCGGGCGCGGTTCCCGCGATGAACGGCACGATCAGCCGGATCGGGCGCGATGGATAGGGCGCGGCTGCGCTGGCCACGCGGCTCATCATGCCGCTCAAGGCCGTGGCACCGGCCACGGCGCCTGCTGTGGCAAACCACTGACGACGATTCATGCTTGTCTCCTGTCATGCGGCGCATTGTCTTGTATCGCAATGTCGCCACGCAAATGCGTTGAGGCCCGTCGGTCAGGTCAGACCCGATCAGGCCAGTTGGTCATGCCCCAGTGGGATCCAGAATCGCCTTGGCGACCGTATTCCGCTGGATCTCGCTGGTGCCCGTGAAGATGCGGAACATGCGCAGCTTGCGCCAGGTCTGCTCCACCGGATGGCCGCGCGTCACGCCCACGTTGCCGTGAATCTGCACCGCCTTGTCGGCCACCTCGAAGCAGCGCTCTGACACAAACAGCTTGCACGCCGCCGCCTTCATCCGCAGGTCGGCGCCGGCATCGGCAAGCATCGCAGTCTGCGCGATCATGCTCTCGCACGCCCACAGCGCGGCGGCCATATCGGCCAGCATGTGCTGGATGGCCTGGAAACGCGCGATCGGGCCACCAAACTGGCGGCGCGTGCCTGCGTACTGTACTGACGCCTTGTAGGCACTCGTGGCCAGCCCCAGCATCGACGGACAATGCAACAGCCGGTTGACGTTGATACGCGACATGCCGAGCTTGAAGCCACGCCCTTCGCCACCGAAGATGTTCGCACGCGACACACGCACGTTCTCGAAGCGGATATCGCCGTCAATATGCTGACCCGACATCGGTACGTACTCGGTACTGACGGTCACGCCCGGCAGATCAAGGTCGACGAGGACCGCAGTAATCGACGGTGGCGCGGTGGCGGCATCGGTCACGCACATCACGATGGCAAAGTCCGCGAACGGCGCGCCGCTGATGTAGTGCTTCTCGCCGTTGATGACGAGATCATCGCCATCTACGACGGCACTGGTGCGAATGCTCTGCGCATCCGAACCAGAATGCGTCTCCGTCAGCGCGAAGCACGTGGACTTCTGTCCGCGAATTACCGGCTGGAAGTAGCGCTCGATCTGGTCGGGCGTCGCGTACTTGAGCATGTTGCCCACGCGCGGCGGCCCGCCGAGATCGCCCAGCACGTGCGGCGCCAGCACCGCCCCGCTGGCAGCCAGATCGGCCTTGAGCGCGCACTGCTCCGCGATATTGAGACCCTTGCCGCCCAGTTCCACGGGCAGGCAGGCCGCGTAGAGCCCGAGTTCGCTGGAACGGCGCCAGACGTTGCGCAGCACCTCGCGCGGCCACGCGTCTTCCGCGCCCAGATCCAGCTCGCGCTCCAGCGGCCGCAGTTCCTCGTCGATGAAGCGCTGGATCGCCGCGCGCGTTTCCAGCAGCACGGGGTTGGTCAGGTGATCGAACATGATGTGTCCCTTAATTGACGCGGCGGCTGGCGCCCACCCAGTACTGTTCCCGCACGACTTTGCGCGCCAGCTTTCCGCTTGCGTTCTTGGGCAGTTCGGCCACGAAATCGACCGTGCGCGGCGACTTGTAGTCGGCAATGCGCGCGCGGCAATGGCCGATCAACTCCGATGCGCTGGCTTGCCGGCCCGGCCACAGCGCCACCACGGCCTTGACGCTTTCGCCCCAGGTTTCGTCGGGCACACTGATCACGCAGGCTTCCATGACGTCCGGATGCTGGTACAGCGTCGCCTCCACCTCGGTCGGGTACACATTGAAGCCGCCGGAGATAATCATGTCCTTCTTGCGATCGACGAGGTACAGGTAGCCATCGGCATCCACACGCGCCAGGTCGCCGGTGTGCAGCCAGCCGTCGATCAGTACTTCGCTGGTGAGACCGGGCTCGCCCCAGTAGCCCTGGAACACATCCTCGCCACGAATCACGAGTTCGCCGATCTCGTCGTCGCTGACCTCCTCACCGCGTTCGTTGACGACCCGCACTTCGGTTTCCCCCATGGCGCGACCGCACGATGCCAGCCGCTCTGGATGCCGCGCGAGTGCCTCGGCATGATCCGCCGTGGATAGCCGGGTAACGCCGGACGTCGATTCGCTGGCGCCGTAGCCTTGCGACAGGATTGGACCGATGCGTTCCCACGCCTCGCGAATGCGTGCGGGCGCCATGGGCGCGGCGCCGTAGGCCAGCGTCTTCAGGCAACGCAGGTCTGCCGTGGCCAGTGTGGGCTCGGCCAGCAGCAGGTTGATCATCGCCGGCACCATGAACACGTGCGTCAGGTTCAGACGCGGCACCTCGGCCAGGAAGTGCGCGGGCTCGAACCTCTCGAACAGGACCAGCGTGGCGCCAAGGAACAGATACGGCTGCATCAACATGCCAGACGCATGGGTAATCGGCCCGATCAGCGCCAGGCGATCGCCCGGGCGTGCAGGGCGATCCATGCCCAGGATCATCTTGCGCATCGACGCCAGCCGGTTGCCATAGCTCTGCATCGCTGCCTTGATCTTGCCGGTGGAGCCCGACGAGAAATGCAGCACGGCGATGTCGTCTGGCTGCGGCACATAGTCGATGGCGGTGGTGGCGCCGCCATCGATCAGTGCTTCATAGGCACCGTACTGGCCCTCCGCCCCGGCAATCGCAAAGAAATGCTCCACGCAGCCGAACCCGCGCGATTCCCGCTGGTATCGCGTATAGCCGGGGCCGACGATCATCACGCGTGGCGTGCAGTTTTCCACGACATCCGACGCCTCTTCGGCGGTGAAGCGGGGATTCAGCGCGGCCTTGACCAGCCCGGCCTTGTACAGCGCGCATTCGATCTCCACGATCTCCGGACAGTTTCGCGCCTGGATCGCCACGCGGTCGCCACGGGTCAGGCCCAGTGCCAGCAGCGCGTTCGCCAGCCGCGTGGAACGCTCGTCGAGCTGGCGATAGGTCAGCACGCGATCCCGGTACAGCACGGCCGGACTATCGCCCCAGTAACGAGCGGCGCGCCTGAGGAAGTAGGCGAACGTCATGCATGTCTCCTTGCAACTTGTCTGGTGTTTGTGCGCCCAGTCTGTAAGATGACGGGCATCACTACAATGCATTTACTGGAATAAAGTCATAAACATCAGGAATGTGCGATGGAGACTCGCGATCTGGAATACGTGCTGGCTGTAGAAGCCCACGGTGGCATCGGGCGTGCCGCCGAGGCGCTGGACATGACCCAGCCGGCACTTACCAAGGCCGTGCAGCGCGTGGAGGCGCAACTGGGCGTACCGCTATTCGAACGCACGACGCTGGGTATGCGCGTCACGCAGGCGGGAGCGGTCTTTCTGGAACGGGCACGCCGGATCCGGCTGGAATATGAAGACGCGATCAAGGAAATGCGCGGCATCCAGACCGGCGAACAAGGGATGCTGCGCCTCGGCTATTCCCCGTCGATGCCCAATGCGCTGGTGCTGGGCGCGTGCCGGCAACTGATTCGCGAGCGGCCAGTGGCACGGCTGCGCCTGACGATGCGTGTGGCGCGCGAGTTGATGGACCTGCTGCAGGCCGGCGAACTCGACCTGGCCATCGCCCCGTTGCCGCGTCAGGCAAACCCGGCCCTGGTATCGCGTGAGCTGTTCACCGATCGCCTGGCGGTGGTGGCCGACGAGAATCATCCGTTGCTACGACGACGCAACCTGACGCTGGCGGACCTGACCGACCAGCAGTGGCTGCTGCCTAGCGCGCACGTGCTGATCCGCCAGCAGATCGACGCCGCCTTTACGGAACTGGGCTTGCCCGCGCCGATCCTGCGCGTGGAGACCGACTTCGGCAGCACGGCCCTCTTCGATCTGGTGCGCGGCACCGAAATGCTCTGCATCGCGGGATCAACCAGCAATGGCGCCCAGGCGGGCCTGCGCCCCATCGCACTGCGGCCTGATGCCCTAGACCTGGGCCGACGGGTGGGCGTGATGTCGCGGGCGGGTGCCTATCTCTCGCCGCTGGCCCTGCGCATGATCGGCATTTTCGAGGCGCGGATGCAATGAGCGATCGCCACGCGAAAACCATGTCGAATAACTAAATCTCAAAAATCAGATTTTCGTAATTCCGGCATTTAATCCGTCGCCCACGATCGGATTGCACGGCAGAGATTCGGCTTGATTGCTGGATTTGACACCCCGCCCTCACGCGGATCAATAATCATAAATTAAAATAAAATATTAATATCAAGATATTAAAAGTTTCACACAAAAATATTCCTTTACGACACTAATCTGCATGAGGCGCTCCATCAACACGATCTTTGCCACGTGTCGCGGGACCCGCCTCTCCGGAGCCTTCAGACCCCGGCAATAGTCTCCCCGTCTCGCACGGGCTCGCTTTCGGACCATCAGCAAGTCGACTAACTGGAGAGAGCATGACGATCAGATCGATCCCAATTTCCTCCCGACATAGAAGGCCGAGACTGAAGGCAACGTCTGCGGCGGTGGCAGTGCTTTTGCTGATGCAATACGAGCCCGCCATCGCCCAGGTTTTTATTCAGGGTGTTGGCCAGGGAAATACCTTCGTTGATACGCCGAATCACGCTTACGGAACCTCTGCCAGTAGCGTGGCGATCATCCGCGCCACAGGACCTGGCGTGACCTATACCGGCAGTAGCATCTCCGGCACGATCCCCGCCGGGTCGAGCACTCCCACGGTACAGGCTACCGGCGGTGGCAGCGTCGCGTTCACAGGCACGTCCACTTTCGGCATCAACGGCAGCAGTGGGTACGTGTTCGATGCTTCCGGAAGCGGCTCCAGCATCTCGGCCGACACCGTCACCCTGACCGGCGGTCAGGGTGGAATTCATACGTCATCGGCCGGCTCGGTAACAGTTGGGGCGGCAAACATCAGTAGTACGGTCGCCACCGGCAACGCGGGTGCAATCTTCGTCGATGGCGGCACCGTCACGACGAATGGCAGCACGGTCATCAACGCGCTGCCGGGCGGCACTGCCAACACGTTCTACAACGGCGTTCGCGTGAACAGCGGCGGCACCTTCAACGCCAACAACGCGCTAACGATCAATGTGGATAGCGTGGCAGGCTCCGGGATTTACGCGGCCGCCGCAAACGCCATTGCAAACGTTAACAGCCAGGGGCAGCCGATACAGATTTCACTGATCAACGGCCAGAACTCAGGCATCAACAACGTCAATGAAGCGGCCGCCCTGCGGGCCGATTCCGGAGCCGTCACCATCACGGGCAACTCGCAGCTGGCAGCAAGCCAGGGGCGCGGATACGGGATGTGGACCGGCGTCGGCGGCGGCACCATTACCGCGAACGGGAACTCCGCCATTCATACATATGGAGACCAGGGATTCGGGATACGACTCGATGCGGGAACCGTACAACTCAACGGCGACCTGTCGATTGAAACCGGCGTGAATCCGGTTGCCGGCGCTTCGGGAGTCGGCTCTGCGGGGATTCGCGGGATTCTGGGGACGTTGAACGTCACGGGCGCCACTACGATCAACACGGTGGGCGGCATCACGCCGGTCGGAAGCAGTTTCCTCTCGTACACCTATGAATCCGCGTACGGCATCTGGAATACCAGCGCCAGCCGGATCGCCGGTGGTGGATCTGCAATGACCTTTGGCGGTCCGGTCACGATCACCACCAGCGGCCCTGCCGCCCATGGCATCTACAACGACAGCAATAGCGGGACCATGACGTTTCAAGGGCCGGTCAACGTCAACACGACTGGAGGCAGCGGAAGCGTGACGTGGTACAGGCCAGGGTCCGCCGCCGGTTCCAACGAAACCGTTGGCGCCTGGGGCGTCAACAGCGCGCTGAGCGGGACCACCACCTTCAAGGGGCTGCTGACTGTCAACACGACGCAGGCGACCTCGGGCGGTGTCCGCAGCATTGGTGGCCTGGTTGACATTCAGAACGGCGCAACCATCACTACCAGCGGCGCGAATGCGTACGGCGTCTATGCCTCTGGCAAGACCTCGCCCGCTACCTACAACGGCACTATCCAGCTCTCCGGTCCGACCTCGATCACGACTAATGGCAGCGGCGCCCACGCCGTGTTCGCCGATCAGGCCGGTACCGTTGTCCTCAACGGCGCCACGATCCGCCTGGCCGACCAGAGTGCCTTCGGTGTGTTGGGCAGCGCGAACTCCAGCATTTCAGGTACGGGCCTGTTCAATGTGATCGCCAATCTGCAATCGCAGAACAACGCACAGATCAACCTCACAATGACGCCCGGCTCCGTGTTCACCGGAGCCACCACGCGCAAGGACGGATCCACGTTCAACCTGACGCTCAAGGACAGCACCTGGAACCTCACCGACAACTCTAATCTGTCCACGCTGGTCAATGACCCGAGCCAGATCATCTTCGCTGCGCCGGTCAACAATACGTTCAAGACGTTGACGGTGCAGAACTACAGCGGTAACGGCACCATCGCGCTCAACACGGTACTGGCAAGCGACGGCGCGCCGTCGGACAAGCTCGTTGTCGATGGCGGCACGGCAACCGGCAGTTCGAAACTGCGCATCAACAATGCCGGAGGCGCCGGCGCGCTGACCGTGGCGAACGGCATTCAGGTAGTGAACGCGACCAATGGCGGCACCACCGCCGCCGGAGCGTTCGCGCTTGATGGCCGTGCCGTCGCGGGTGCCTACGAGTATCGCCTGTTCCGTGGCGCCAACGACGGCACGGATGCGAATTCGTGGTACCTGCGTTCCGATCAGACGCCCACGCCGCCCGCGCCACCGGAACCGCCCTCTCCCCCCGCGCCACCAACGCCGGATCCACTGTACCGCCCCGAAGTGGCCGCCTATCTGGCCAATCAGCGCCTGGCCGGCCAGATGTTCGTCCACAGCCTGCACGACCGCCTGGGCGAGCCGCAGTATGTCGAGGAACAAGGCTTCGACCGTGCCGACGACAAACCCCGCTCCGGCTGGTTGCGCATGGTCGGCAAATGGGAGGGCAGCCATAGCGCCGACGGCGTCTTCAAGACCAGCACCGATTCCTTCCTGCTGCACGGCGGCGCCGAACTGGCCAAGTGGAAGCTGTTCCGCGACGACGGCAACGATCGCGGGCACCTTGGCGTGATGGGTAGCTACGGCTTTGCCAGCACCGATGCGAACGCCCGGGGCAACCCGTTCAGCGCGAAGGGCAAGGTCGAGGGCTGGAGCGTTGGCGCTTACGGCACGTGGTACCAGAACGACGAGCAGAAGCTGGGCGCCTACGTCGACACCTGGTTCCAGTACGGCTGGTTCGCCAATCGCGTCGAAGGCCAACTGCTGCCGACCGTGCGCTACAACGCTACCGGCTGGGCCGTCTCGGGCGAGACCGGCTACGCCATCCCGACGCGCAGCAACTGGATCGTCGAGCCGCAGGGCCAGTTGATCTACGTGGGCTACAACGAAGACAACATCACCGAGCCCAACGGCACCCAGATCAACGGGGCGAACTCCCACGGCTGGATTTCGCGCCTGGGCGTGCGGTTTCACCGGACGTATGTGCGCGAGGAAGGCAAGACCACGTGGCAGCCTTACCTGACGCTGAACTGGTGGCACACCGGTGTATCCAGCAACATCTCGTTCAACGAACTCCCGCTGGGCAGCATGTATCCGAGCAACCGCTACGAGGTGAAGATTGGTGCCAATGCCCAGTTCAGCAAGCGCTGGACTGGATGGACCAATGTGTCGGGGGCGTGGGGCGCGCAGAGCTTCTACCAGTACGCGCTTCGTGTGGGCGTGAAGTACACCTGGTAGCGTTTCCACAGTTGGGGCCGTCCCCACGGCCCCGGCTAACGCATTACACTGCAGCCTATGAGCCGCAGCCACCCGCAACCTCATCTTCAGGATTCCCTCACCGCCTACTACTGGAGTGGCGACGCCATTCGCAGCCGGCGCGTGAGTGACGTCGTGCTCTCCGGCACCGTCGACATTCCAGAGCCCCCCGCCCGGCTGACCGCAGACTGGGCGCGCGAAATCTCACATCACATGAACCTGGAAGTGGGGGATGTCGAGGTCATGCCCCTGGCGCGAGCACGCGCGCGTTGGTCGGATTATTCGTGCTGCGTGCGCGCCGTCTCGGATTGGACAAGCACGCTCGGCCTGCCCGAAGTGCTGGCCGCGAGCGATGTCGCGCTTATGGTCTGTCGCGGGGCGCGGTATCACCATGACGGCGACCAGTATGGCGGCGCCGCATTCTGCAATCTCTTCCTGAGCGAGGACAAGGGACAGGACGTCCATTTCCCCTTGCTGGATCTTCGCATTCCGTTGCAGCGCGGCACGGTGCTGATCTTCGATACCTGCCAGCCTCACGCAGTGATTCCACGCGGCAGCGGCCGTTTCAACGCCGCCGACTTTCCGACGAATCAGGATTGCACCCAGCTTTTCCTGACCTGGGAACTGCCTATCGAGAATGCCCACGTGGCACGGGCGCTCAGGATCGCGTTCGACAGCGACGTATCGACCGCGCTCGATCTGGACGAAGAGCAAGTCCGACTGCATGGCGAAAGGGTTGGCGTGTGTCAGGAAACCGGCGCGTGGCAACGCTTCGTGGCTGAGTAAATCAGGCTTGCATTCGCACGGCAATCCGCGGGCACGCCGCTGCGATGCGGTCTGCAATCCCCGCCGGGTGCGGCACCGGCATTCCGGCGCGATTGCAGACTTGCAACGACCAGCGCTGGACGCCCTTCTCCGCCAGCGTATGCAGCAGCGCCATCAATTCGGCCTCATCGAATAGCTCGGGGTCCCAGGTCGTGCGACATTCATAGGCGACACCGCTTGCCACCAGACGCTCCAGCGAGTCCATCACGCGTGTGGCGCTTCCGGGCGTGCCGGTCACGTGGTCGTAGCGGTGCGCGGGCGCCTTGATATCGAAGCCAACCCAGTCGACCCATGGCAGCGCAGCCTCCAGGCGGTCCGGATACATGCCGGCCGTGTGCAGGGCGACCTCGAAACCCAGTTGCCGCACATCGCGCATGGCGGCGGGTAGCGCGGCCTGCAGCGTGGGCTCTCCGCCGGAAAACACCACGCCATCCAGCAGGCCACGCCGCCGCGCCAGGAATACCAGCACGTCTTCCCAGGCCCGCGCTGACGGGCTGCCGACCGGAATCAGATGCGGGTTATGGCAGTAGTCGCAACGCCAGGGGCATCCCTGGCAGAACACCACCGCGGCCAGCCGCCCGGGAAAGTCGATGCTGGTCAGCGGTGTGAAACCGCCGACTTTCAGGTCTGCCAAGATGGGCTCAGGCCGCGCAGCGGGCCTCATCGAAGAACGTGCGCTCGGCATGCTCGCCCTTCTTGCCGGTGTTGAAGCTCGCCACCGGACGGTGGTAGCCCATCACGCGGGTCCAAACTTCGCAGGGTTGGCGCTCTTCGTCCTTGAGTGTCAGTGCGGGTTCGATCGAGAAATGGCGGGCGACAGCGAGATCAGTCATGGCGTTGCTCCTCATGTGCAAAACGTCGGGTTGAAAATCGGGAAACCTCACGCCGCCAGCGCGGCGCGTTTGCGCGCGAGAATGTCCTCGTCGCACTTCGGGCAGAAGCGGTGTTCGCCGGCCAGATAGCCGTGCTTGGGGCAGACGGAGAACGTCGGCGTGATCGTGATGTAAGGCAGCCGGAACGACTCCAGCGCGCGACGCACCATCCGCTTGCAGGCCTCGCCGCTGGACAGTCGCTCGCCCATGTAGAGATGCAGGACCGTGCCCCCGGTGTACTTCGATTGCAGGGCTTCCTGACGTGCCAGCGCCTCGAATGGATCGTCGGTAAAGCCGACGGGCAACTGCGACGAGTTCGTGTAGTAGGGCTGATCGGCCGAGCCGGCCTGCAGGATGTCGGGCCAGCGCTTGCGGTCTTCACGCGCGAAGCGATATGTAGTGCCTTCCGCAGGCGTGGCCTCCAGGTTGTACATGTGGCCCGTGGCTTCCTGGAACTCGACGATCCGCCCGCGTACATGGTCCAGCAGACGCATCGCCATCGCGTGCCCGTCTTCCGTACTGATGTCGTACGCATCGCCCGAGAAATTGCGGATCATCTCGTTGATGCCGTTCACGCCAAGCGTCGAGAAATGATTGCGCAGTGTGCCCAGGTAGCGCTTCGTGTAGGGGAACAGCCCTTCGTCCATCAGTTGCTGGATACGCTCGCGCTTGGCCTCCAGCGTGTCGCGGCCCATGTCCAGCAGTGAATCGAGCCTGTTCAGCAGTGCGGCTTCGTCGCCTTGATACAGATAACCAAGGCGCGCGCAGTTGATGGTGACCACACCCAGGGACCCGGTCTGCTCCGCACTGCCGAACAAACCGTTGCCGCGCTTGAGCAATTCACGCAGATCCAGTTGCAGGCGGCAGCACATGGACCTGACCATATTGGGCGTCAGGTCCGAGTTCACGAAGTTCTGGAAGTACGGCAGGCCGTATTTCGCCGTCATCTCGAACAGCCGCGCAGCGTTCTCGCTTTCCCACGGGAAATCCGGCGTGATGTTGTAGGTGGGGATCGGGAACGTGAAGACGCGCCCTTTGGCATCACCCTGCGTCATCACCTCGATGTACGCACGGTTGATCATGTCCATCTCCGCCTGCAGGTCGCCATAGCGGAACGGCATTTCCTCGCCGCCGATGACGGGCACCTGTTCCTTGAGATCGTCGGGACATGTCCAGTCGAACGTCAGGTTAGTGAATGGCGTCTGCGTGCCCCAGCGCGACGGCACGTTGAGGTTGTAGATCAGCTCCTGGATGTGCTGCCTGACCTCGGGGTACGTCATCGCGTCCTTGCGGATGAAGGGCGCCATATAGATGTCGAACGACGAGAAGGCCTGCGCGCCGGCCCATTCGTTCTGCATCGTCCCCAGGAAATTCACGATCTGCCCGACTGCGCTCGACATATGCCGCGGCGGCGCGGCTTCCACCTTGCCAGGCACGCCGTTGAGGCCTTCATGGAGCAGAGTGCGCAACGACCAGCCGGCGCAGTAGCCGGACAGCATGTCGAGATCGTGGATATGGAGGTCGCCTTCCCGGTGCGCGGCGCCAGCCTCGGGCGCGTAGACATGCGAAAGCCAGTAGTTGGCGGTGACCTTGCCGGCCACATTGAGGATCAGGCCGCCCAGCGAATAACCCTGGTTGGCATTGGCGTGAATCCGCCAGTCCTTGCGGTCCAGGTATTCATTGATGGACGACTCGACGTCGACAGTCGTCGCGCCCCGGATGTTCTGCTGCATCGCACCCCTCCCGTGCTTACGCACAAAATATGGGGTTGATTATCTATATCGATACCATAGGTAGTGTTGCGGCAGATCAAACGGCGGCACCGCCGCGGGGGGACGACGCATCGGGTGGCGCATCGACCGGGTATGGCCCGGAGGGCGACCCCGACCTCGACCGCCCGGCGGCATCTGCCGCCGGATGTGCCCTTCCCCGGCCCCGGAGTGCCTAGTTCACCTGCCGGGTGCGGCCCGTCCAGTACGGCTCCCGCAGCGCCCGGCGCAGCAGCTTGCCGGATGGATTGCGCGGCATGGCGTCGATGAAGTCGATGCTCTTGGGCACCTTGAAACCCGCGATGCGCTCGCGCGCCCAGCCCAGAATGCTGTCGGCATCAGCGGCCACACCCGGGCGCAGCACCACCATCGCCTTGACCGCCTCGCCCCACCGCTCGTCCGGCACACCGATCACGGCCACGTCGGCAACGGCCGGGTGACCGTAGATGGCACTCTCCACCTCGGCCGGGTAGATGTTCTCCCCGCCGCTGATGATCATGTCCTTGACCCGGTCGTGGATATAGAGGTAACCGTCCGCGTCCATGTAGCCGGCATCGCCACTGCGCAGCCAGCCGTCGGCGTCGATGGTACGGGCGGTCTCTTCCTCCTGCTTCCAGTAGCCCGCCATGTTCTGCGGCGAGCGGATCACCACCTCGCCCACCTCGCCGGCAGCCAGCCTCTGGCCATCCGGCCCGACCACGGCGACCTCGCTACCGGGCATGGCCTTGCCGGCGGCGCGCATGCGCGGGACATCGGCGGGCGTATGGTCTTCGGGCGGCAGTGCCACGATCGTGCCCGTGGTCTCCGTCATGCCGTACTGCTGCACGAAGCCGCAGCCAAACACCGCCATGCCCTCGCGCAGCAGCGCCGCGGGAATTGGCGACGAGCCGTACAGCATGTGCTTGAGGCGTGAATAGTCCACCTGGCGCGCGCGCGGATCGCGCAGCACGATCTGCATCGCGGCCGGCACCATGAACAGCTTGCTGATGCGGTCGTGCTCGATATAGTCGAGCACCCTGCCCGGATCGAATTCGCGCGCGACGACACCCTTGCAGCCGACAAGAACACCGCGCACGCCCCAGCCCGAACCGCCGATATGCGCCACCGGCATGGCCACCAGCGACACATCTCCGTCGTTCCATTGCGACCAGTCTGCGCCTTCGCGCAGCGAGATCTCGGTACCACTGGTCAGGTTGCGATGCATCAGCATCACGCCCTTGGGACGTCCGGTAGTGCCAGACGTGTAGAGCTGCAGCACCACGTCGGCGGGCTTCGCTTCGTACGCAGGTGGCGTATCCGGGCAGGCGTCGCGCCAGTCCGTGTAGGCCGGCCAGTCTGGCTCCCCGCCCTCCATCGCCACGGCGCGGCGCACCAGTGGCAGCGCTGGCAGCAGGTTGCGAACCGATGCCGATGACTCGGGGCCGACAAAGACCAGCGTCGCGTCGCAGTGCGAGACGATGTACTGGATTTCAGGCCCTGCCAGCCGCCAGCTCACCGGTGCGATGACGGCCCCCATCTTGGCCGTGCCAAAGAACAGTTCGAAATAGTGGTCGCTGTTCTTGCCGACATAGGCGATGCGATCGCCAGCCTTCACGCCGTCGGCCAGCAGGGCCTGCGCCACACGATCCGTATGGCGATCGAAATCGGCAAACGTGGTCTCGCGGCCTTCGAAGGCGTACGCAATGGCCCCGGCCCGCTCCCGGGCGAAGTGGCGAATCGCGCTGGGCAGCGTCGCGAGGTATTCCGTCTCCATGAGCCTTGTCTCCTTGTTCGATTTGTAGGATGGATACTGGCGACAGATGGCGTCGAGGGACGCCAACGCGGGCGCTCAGAGCCGCAATACCTGTCGCGCGATGATGTTGCGCTGGATCTCGCTCGAACCGCCGTAGATCGATGCCTTGCGGTAGTTGAAGTAGCGCGGTGCGATCGGGGCGGCATCGTCGGGACCCAGACGCGGGTCGGCAGCGCGTCCCTGGATCTCGGCCCAGGTGTCCCGCACGAATGGCAGCGCATAGGGCCCGAGCGCGTCGACCGCTAGCTCGGAGATGGCCTGTGCCGTCTCGGTTCCGACCAACTTGATCATGCTCGACGCCGCGCCGATCGACGTACCCGAGGCCACGCCGGAGAACAGCCGCAACTCCGCCGCCTCGGCCGCCGCCACGCGCACGTACATGGCGCCCAGCCGTTGCCGGAAGATGGGATCGTCGATCAGCCGCCCGGTGCCATCCTCACCGGGCTGAGCGGCAGCAATGGCAGCCACCTTGTCCAGTTGCCGGCGCAGCATCGGCGCGAAGCTGCCACCCCGCTCGAACTCGAGCAGGTACTTGGCAATGGTCCAGCCCATGCCCTCGTCGCCAATGCGTTGGGCGGCCGGCACGCGCACATCGTCAAAGAAAACCTGATTGACCTCCTGCTGGCCTTCCATCGGGCCGTCGAGCGTAGGCAGCGCCGATACGGTGATACCCGGCGTGCGCATGTCGAGCAGCAGGAACGTAATCCCCTCCTGCGGCCTGCCCTCGCGCGAGGTCCGCACCAGACAGAACATCCAGTCGGCCCACTGGGCGTGCGTCGTCCAGATCTTCGAACCGTTGAGGATGTAGTGCTCGCCATCCGCATCGATGCCGCGTGTCGCGCGCATCTGCAACGATGCCAGGTCGGAGCCTGAGTTCGGTTCGGAGTAGCCCTGGCACCACCAGTCGTCGGACGCCAGGATGCGCGGCAGGAAGCGGGCCTGTTGCTCGGGGCTGCCGTACTTCATGATGACGGGCGCCACCATCTTGAGCCCCATCGGCGACACTGCCGGGCAACCGGCGGCGGCCAGTTCGCTCTGGAAGAGGTGACGTTGCGTGGGTGTCCAGCCAGGCCCGCCATGTGCTTGCGGCCAATTCGGCGCGGCCCAGCCACGCGCGTGCAGCGCCTTTTGCCAGCGTACCTGTGCCGCCTTGTCGAGATGGCCGTTCTTCGATTGCGCCATCATGGCGCGAAGCTCGTCATCAAACGCTTCGGAGATCCAGGCGCGCACCTCGGCGCGAAACTGCAGGTCTTGCGGAGAGTCGTCGATATCCATGGCGATCCTTATGCGTTGGCCGGGTAGCGCAGGTCGACACAACGGCGCAGATGGTAGGCAACGTTGCCGAACTGCAGGCCGATGGCGGTGACACGCTTGAAGTAGTGGCCGACCGCCGTTTCCTCGGTCACGCCCATGCCGCCGTGGATCTGCACCGCGCCCTGCCCGATGCGGCGGCCTGCTTCGTCGACATGGGCCTTGGCGGTGCTGGCACCCAGCGCGCGCTCATGTGGCTCGCCAGCAAGACGCATGGCAGCCACCTGTGTGAGGGCGACGGCCTGCTCGTGCAACATGTACATGTCGGCCATGCGATGCTGCAGCGCCTGAAAGCTGCCGATGGCCTGCCCGAACTGCTGGCGCTGACGCGCGTACTCGACAGTGTCCTCCAGCATTCGCGCCGTGGCGCCGGTGGCTTCGGCACACAGCGCCACGGTGGCGGTGTCGCTCAATTGCTCCAGCAGCGGCAATGCGCCGCCAGGCATTCCCAGCACTTGTGCGGCGCTCACCGGCACGTCGGCCAGTATCAGGTCAGCAGTACGGCCGCCGTCAAAGGTGGGGGCTTCGATCAACGTCAGGCCCGGCGCCGTGCGTTCGACCCAGAACAGCGTCGGACCGGCTTCCGTGCTCGCGCTGACAATGAAGTGCGTGGCCCAGGGCGCGCCGGTGACGAGCGCCTTGCGCCCATGCAACCGGTATCCACCGGCAGCCGCGTCGGCGCGTGTTCGCACCGTCATGCCGTAGCGCGATTCCGGTTCAGCGTGCGCCCAGCCGACCACCAGTTCGCCTGCCGCGATGGCGGGCAGCGCTTCGGCGGCCAGCGTCTCATTGGCATATTGCAGTGCATCAACCGCAAGGATGGCCGTGCCAAGGTAGGGCTCCAGCACAAGATGGCGGCCGAACTGTTCCATCACCACGATGTGGTCGATGATGCCGCCGCCCAGCCCACCGAAGCGCTCGGGAATCCCGATGCCAAGCAGGCCAAGGTCGCGCGCGAACGCGCGCCAGCAGTCGGGACGCCAGCCGGCGGCCGAATGCACGGCAGCCTGGCGCGCATCGAACGTGTAGTGATCGGACAGGTAGCGCGCGAGCGTGTCGCGCAGCATGACCTGTTCTTCGCTGAAGCGGAAATCCACGTGTTGACTCCTCGGTGGGGACGCGACACAGCCATTCTGTTCCGCGCCGGCCATGCCGGCGACGTTCGAACGAACTATTCGCGCCAGACTATGCGTACACCCGAGCGCCTAGACCTGACGTGCGAAATCGCTCACCTTCACGCCATCGCGCCCCAGAATCGCCATGCCGACAACGCGATTCCAGTACAACTCCGACCCGTGCGCCATGCGCCATTCGTGCAGGCATCGCGTCAGCAGCTGCAGGTCATACTCCTCCGTGATGCCGATGGCGCCGTGGAGGCCGTGGGCGGCCGCCGCGACAACCTGCACGGCCTCCGCGCAACGGGCCTTCGCCACGGCGGCAGCAAGCCCCCCCGGGCGCCGCTGCCCACCCGCGAAAGCCATTTGCGCGGCGGCGGACATAGCGGCAATGTGCTCGACGATCACCGAAAGCTGATGCTGGATGACCTGGAATTTGCCGATCGACCGTCCGAACTGCGAACGGTCCTGGCAATACTGGAGGGTCAGATCTCCCGCGCGTCGGGCCGCCCCCGCCATCAGCACGGAAAGCACGGCGCCGTCCCAGGCGTCCAGTTCGTCCACCGTGACGCCCTCGACAGGCACGGCATCACTCCGCACCCACGTCAAATCCGCGCAGAGACTGCCGTGCACCCCGATCCAGTCCCGCTGCGCCGTGCTGCAATCCAGCAAGAGCACCGTATCGCCGCAGCCCACGAGTACATGGTCCGCGACCAGGCCACCGATCACGTTGGCGATGCGCAGGCTGCCGTCCGGTTCGCGCCGGCATCTTGGCGCGATCGTGATCATGCCCGCGGGTGCCCCGCCCCCGGATTTCGAGAGAATCGCCCGTGCCACAATGGTCTGGCCGATCGGCAGTGGCACCGCGTGCTTTCCGATCTCCAGAAGTATCGGAAACAGCTCGCCCAACGCCAGCCCGGCGCCTCCAGCTTCTTCGGGCGTCAGGAGTTCGAGAAATCCCGCCTCCTCGATGGCGCTCCATGCCTCCCTGACTTCAACGCCTTGTTCAAACTTCCGGAGCGCCTGCGGCGAGAAACGGTCTTTCAGGATATCTGCGATGGCTTCTACGAACATTCACTGTCCTCCCTCGTATTAGCGCAGCCCGAGGCTACGGGCGATCATGCCGCGGAGAATCTCTCGCGTGCCGCCACGCAACGAGAACGTCGGGGAAATCTGGCTCAGATAGGCCACCGTGCGCAGCAGCTCGCCATCGCCGGCCGACTCGGGGTCCGAGGCAATCGCCGCTTCCAGATAGGCCGGAATCGCCTGCTCCAGCTCGGTGCCCAGGTCCTTGACCAACGCGGCCTCGACCACCGGGCTCTCATGGCGTGCCAGCTTCGATGTCACGGCGATCGACATGTTGCGCAACGTCGCCACATGCGTGACGAAGCGGCCAAGCGCGGCCACCTGGTCTCGGGTCGCTTCCGTGCGGCGAAGTTGTTCGATCCAGGCATCCAGCAGGACGATGCTGGAATAGATGCGCTCCGGGCCGCTACGCTCGAAAGCCAGTTCCGCGTTCACCTGTTCCCAACCACTGCCTTCTTCGCCAATCAGGGCATCCGGCCGCAGCGCCACATTCTCGAATACCACCTCGGCGAAGTGCGCATCGCCCGTGAGGTCCCGGATGGGACGCACCGTCACGCCGGGCAGGGAAAGATCGATGATGAACTGGGACAACCCCTTCTGCTTGTCCTCGGGAACACCTGAAGTACGGACCAGCGCGATCATGTACTGACAATGCTGCGCGTTGGTCGTCCAGATCTTCTGGCCATTCAGGACCCAGCCATCCGAAGCCGGTGTCGCGCGCGTCCGGACACTCGCCAGATCGGAGCCGGAGTTCGGCTCGCTCATGCCGATGCAAAAGAATGCCTCGCCACGACAGATCTTCGGCAGGTAAGCCGCCTTCTGCGCCTCTGTCCCGTACCTTAGGATCAGCGGCCCGCTTTGCCGATCCGCGATCCAGTGCGCCGCGACGGGCGCTCCAGCACTCAGCAACTCCTCGACCAGCACGAATCGTCGGAACGGATCGAGGCCGGCCCCGCCATACTGCGCGGGCAAGGTAATGCCTACCCATCCGCGGCCGGCAAGCTTCCGGCTGAAATCAGCGTCAAAGCCCATCCACGACCTGGCCCGCTTGCTCGGTGGGGCCTTGGGTTGCATGTCCGCCAGAAAGGCCTTCACCTCGGCACGAAACGCCTCCGCCTCCGGGGGCAACTGCGCGAGATGAAAGGTATCGAGTAGATGATTCAACGAAAACTCCTGATCTGGCACTGCCGCAAGGCGTCAGTGCAAAAGCCGGCACGGTGCTGCCGCGTGCCCGCAACACGCCGGCAGCCGGTGCCTCACATCATGTTCACGGTGGCAGTCTTCACCACTGGTACTTCGCGGGTTCCTTGTCGATGAACCGCCGGACCGCCTCCTGGTGATAGGCGCTCTCGCGACACATGGCCTGCAGCATCGCTTCCTGTGCATGGACGGTATGACGGTCGGACTCGAACGCCCGGTTCATCACGGTCTTCGCCGCGCCGATGGCGTCGGTCGGGGCGTGCGCGAAGCGATTCGCCAGCGCAATGGCATCGGCCACGACATCGTCCTCGGAGATCGAATGGAGCAACCCAAGGTCGAGCGCCTCATCGGCCTTCACGACGCGCGCGGAGAAGACCAGCTCCTTGGCACGCGCGAGACCGATCCAGCGAGGCAGCAGATACAACGCCCCGACGTCCGGCACGAATCCGATGCGGGAGAACACCGAACAGAACGTGGCCCGCTTCGATGCCAGGATGAAGTCCGCGCAAAGCGCCAGCGAGAGTCCCGCGCCGAACGCCACGCCGTCCACGGCCGCGATGACCGGCTTCTCCATGTCGATCAATTCGTCGGACCAGCGATGGATCTTGCGAATGCGCTCGCGTCCCTCGAAGATGTCGCGCTCGCCACCCTGCCCGGCCGCAATTGCCTTCACATCGCCCCCCGCGCAGAAGTGCCCGCCAGCGCCGGTCAGCACGATGGCCTTTACCGCCTTGTCATCGCGCAACGCCGGAATGACCTCGGCAAAGGCGTCCCGCATCGTCATGTCGAGCGCGTTGCGCTGCTCCGGACGATTCATCGTCACCACGGCGGTCGTTCCAACGTGCCTGACTTCCAGTACCGTCATTGCTTGTCTCCTGTGTTTTCAGTAGCGCATCTGCACCAGCCACGTCGCCGCCATGGCGGGACGCTCGCTGTTTTCCACCTGCATTTCCACTTGCCAAAAGCATCTGATCTCGCCCGGCCGGACATCCTCGACGCGTTGCAGGACGAACACACCGCGCACCCGGGCGCCCGCGGGTACGGCACCAGTGAAACGCACCTTGTCGAACCCGTAGTTCACGGACATCTTGCGGCCCGGAAACGAGAAGCACTGGGTGAACGCCGTGGTGACCATCGACAATGTAAGGAGTCCATGAGCAATCGTGCAGCCAAACGGCGACTCTGCTGCAGCACGTACCGGATCGACGTGGATCCATTGACGATCGCCGGTCAGTCTTGCGAACGTATCGATCGTCTCCTGATCCAGCACGATGTAGTCGCTCACCGCGGCCGGCGCATCGCGAAGCGCCTTGACGGCCTCGACAGAACTCAACGCCTGCATGCTTCAGTCCGCCTTCACGTTGAGCGACTTCGCCACGGGAATCCAGCGCGCGCGCTCTTCGTTAATGAATTCCCCAAAGCTCGCGGGAGATCCCGGCATCGGCTGTGCGCCGATTGCGCGTAGCTTCTCGACCAGCTCAGGATTGCGAAGTGCGTCGTTGATCGCCTTGTTCATCGCCGCGATTAGCGCAGCGGGCGTGCCAGCCGGCGCGACTACACCGAACCAGGCGCTTGCCTCGGTCCCCGAGTAGCCCAGTTCGTGCATGGTGGGCACGTCCGGCAACAGTGGAAAGCGGTTCGTATCGAGAATGGCCAGCGCGTGAATCCGGTTTGCCCTGGCCTGCTGCATGGAGGACGGCAATGCGTCGTAGATCAGGTCGATGTTCCCACCGATCAGGCTGACGATGGCGGGCGCGCTACCCGCAAACGGCACATGGGTGACCTTCACGCCGAGCTTGCTTGATGCGTTCTCGCCGGCAAGGTGCGTGATGTTGCCGCTCGACGCCGAGCCCATGGTCAGCTTCCCGGGCTGGCTCTTTCCCAGTGCCACCAGATCCTTGACTGACTTCACCGGCAGTTCCGCCCGCACCGAGAGCATCAGCGGCGTCTTGCCCAGCCCCGCCACTGGCACAAAATCGCGCGCCGGGTCATAAGGCAGCTTTTCGTAGATCGCGCTGTTGATCACCAGGGGCGCATTCGAGCCGACCAGGAGCGTCTTGCCGTCGGGCGCGGATCTGGCCACGGTCTCCGCGGCGATGATGCCCGCTGCCCCTGGCTTGTTGTCGATGACGATCGTCGCCTTCAGGAACTTCGACGCATCGCTGGTCACCAGCCGGGTGATCTGATCCGCCGCGCCGCCCGGCGGATATGGCACGACCAAGCGGATGGGCTGATCTGCCGCGGACGCGGCATTTGACACGGCGAACACGGCAACAGCCAGAAAAAGCATCTTTGCGGAATGCAGCATCTTGTCTCCTTGAGTTTTCTTTTTGGGTGCAACGATCAGATCACGCCCTGCTCCCTCAAGGCGTCGATGGTCTCTTCTGAAAAGGCAAGCATGTCCTGCAGAACCCTGTCGGTGTGTTCGCCCAGGGTTGGCGCGGAGCGTTGGTAGCGAATCGGCGTATCGGAGAAGCGAATCGGATTCGCAAGCGATGGGGCTTTCGAACCGCTGTTGTGCTCCAGAACGAGCTGCATGTCCCGATGCCTGACCTGCGGGTCTTCAAACACCTGCTTCATGTTGTAGATCGGTCCGCAAGGCACGTTAGCCGCTTCCATCAGCGTCACCCATTCCGTCATGGTTCTGGCCAGCATCGCCTCGGCAACCTGGGGAATCAGCGTCTCCCGGTTCCGGTTGCGCTGTGCCGCCGTGGTGAACCGGGCATCCTCCGCCAGATCGGGACGCCCGATGACGCCGCAAAACGCCACGTACTGGGTGTCGTTGCCGACCGCCACGATGACGTCGCCCTCTTTGCAGCGGAATACCTGGTACGGCACCATGTTCGAGTGCGCATTGCCCATCCGCTGGGGGACCTTGCCGGACAGAAAGTAGTTGATGGCCTGGTACGAATTGATGGTGACCACGCAATCGAGCAAGGAGATATCGATGTATTGGCCCTCTCCGCTGACGTTCCGGTGCTCAAGCGCGGCAAGGATGGCCGATGTGGCGTACATGCCGGTGAGCAGATCTGTGATGGCAATACCGGATTTCACCGGACCGGCGCCGGGCTCGCCATCCGGCATCCCGGTGATGCTCATCAGACCGCCCATACCCTGGAAAACGAAGTCGTAGCCCGGCAATGCCGCATAGGGCCCGGTCTGACCGAATCCCGTGATCGAGCAGTACACCAGACGCGGGTTGAGCTTGCGCAGGTCTTCGTAGGACAGGCCATAGCGAGCCAGCGTGCCCACCTTGTAGTTCTCGACCACAACATCGCATTCGCGGGCCAGCGCCCGGACGATGTCCTGGCCCTTCGGCGACGCGAGGTCGATCGTGATCGATTTCTTGCCCCGGTTTGCGCTGAGGAAGTACGACGAATCATCGGTCTCGTTGCCTTGCGGGTCCTTCAGGAACGGCGGCCCCCAGCCGCGCGTGTCGTCCCCAGCACCAGGCCGTTCCACCTTGATGACTTCGGCTCCCATGTCCGCCAGATTCTGGGTAGCCCAGGGTCCGGCCAGCACACGGGACAGGTCCAGCACCTTGATGTGGCCAAGCGCCTTGCTCATATCGTTGTCTCCTGCTTTCGAGTTGTAGCGATGAGCGTAGCCACGTGCCAACGCCGCGTCCAATAGCGATTCGCGAGACTTCGATAAGCTGCGTTTATCACTGCCCGGCAGTACGCCGATATATTTTGGATATCGGAAATCGTCGTTTCTATATTGGACAGCGCCATAGCGCTGCGCATAGTCTCTGCTGACGCTTCGCGTACTAGACGAAGCCGGATAACACGGAGACAGGAATGAAACTCACATCAGCCACGCGCCGGTGGGCCATGCTGTGCGCGCTCGTGGTGACGATTGGCGGCGCACTGACGCCGATGGACGCCAGAAGCGAATACCCGGACAAGCCCATCAAGCTGGTAGTGTCCTTTCCGCCGGGGAGCGGCACGGACTCCAACGCCCGATATCTCGCACGCAAGATGGAGGAACGGCTGGGAAAGCCGGTCGTCGTCGAGAACCGCCCGGGTGGCAACAGCTTCATCGCCGCGCAAACGGTGACTCGCGCCGAACCCGACGGATATACGCTGCTGCTGGCCAGCAACTCGCCGGTGGCAACCAATGTCGCGATGTTTCGCAAGCTCCCCTATGACCCCGTCAGTGAACTCGCACCCATTGCCCGTCTGGGAGTGGGCGCCATGGCGCTGGTCGTGAGCGCGTCGTCTCGCTACCAAACCGTCGACGCGCTGCTGAGCGCGGCACGCGAACACCCCGGCACCCTCAACTATGGCGCGGGCAGCGCCTCGTACCAGATCGCGACCGAGCTCTTTCTGGCAATGGGTCACATCAAGGCCAACCATGTGCCGTACAAGGGCGCGGCGCCGGCGCTGACCGATCTGGCTGCAGGACAGGTGGATTTCGTGTTTGCCGACTATGGCGCGGTACTTCCGCTGCTGAACGGCGGCAAGCTCCGGCTGCTCGCGGTCACCAGCGACAAGCGGCTCGGCAGCCAGCCCAACACGCCCACGCTTCAGGAAAGCGGATTCCCCGGCTACTTCATGGTGAACTGGACCGCCGCGTTCGCACCGGCGAATACGCCAAAGCCGATCATCGCCAAGCTGGAAAAGCTGATGGTGGACATCTACCGGACACCTGAAACCAGCGAATTCCTGTCGCGCACCAGTTGGGACGTCTTTGTCGGCGACGCGAAAGCGCTGAGGACCTTCCAGCTCGCGGAGATCAAGAAGTGGTCGGACGCCGCCGAGCGCGCAGGCGTGCCGAAACAGTAGACGCAACTATAGTCGAAACGATCCATCCAATCCCGGAGACCTACCATGTCAAACTTCCTGTCCTACGAACAAGACGGGCACGTCGTCACGTTGACGATGTCGGAACCCGAGCGCCGGAACCCACTGACGGGCAATACGGCCGTGCCCGAATTCCTGGCCGCGATCGAGCGTATCGAGTCCGATACGTCGGTCCGCGCCGTGATCATCACCGGAAGCGGTACCGCATTCTCGTCGGGCGGCAACATCCACGAAATGAAGCGGCAGGCATCCGGGACTGCCTCGGCAATGGACGTCAGACGGGACTATCGCCATGGCATTCAGCGGCTGCCGCTTGCGCTGTTCAATCTGGAGGTCCCGGTCATCGCCGCCGTCAACGGTCCGGCACTGGGGGCAGGCCTCGATCTCACCTGCATGTGCGACATCCGCATCGCGTCGCGGGCCGCCCAGTTTGCGGAGAGCTTCGTCAAGCTGGGCATCATTCCCGGCGATGGCGGCGCCTGGCTGTTGCCGCGGATCATCGGGATGTCGCGCGCGGCGGAGCTTACGTTCACGGGCAAGGCCATCGACGCGCAAACGGCGCTCGAATGGAATCTCGTTTCACAGGTAGTCGAACCTGAGGCTCTGCTGCCCACGGCCCGGGAGATCGCGGACGCCATCGCGGCAAACCCGCCGCATGCGGTCCGATTGGCCAAGCGCCTGCTGCGCGAAGGCATGCACACGTCGCTGGGCACGCTGCTGGAACTGTCCGCCGTCTATCAAGCGGTCTCGCATCAGGCCGCCGATCACAAGGAAGCCGTGGAAGCGTTCCTCGACAAGCGCAAACCCGTATTCAAGGGATAAAGCGGTGACGGCCGGCGGTTTCCCGCACCGACGTGGCGGCGGGAAACGGCTCGCCTGAGAGCAATGGGGCCGTAGCGGGAATGCCCCGCGACATGCGTATGTGCCCGTATTGCGACGCACGGCATGTTTCAATAAGCTCCATGTCTCACGCGCCCCCCGGAGCCAGGACACGACATTGAGATGCGGCGCTCCGTCACCCTTCCAGGAATATGGATCTACGTCGCATCAGGCACTTTGTCGTACTTGCCGAGACCCTGAACTTCCGGCGCGCCGCCGAGCGGCTGCATATTGCCCAGCCGGCCCTGACCGTCTCCATACAGAAACTCGAGGCAGAGCTGGACACGACCTTGTTCCTGCGCGATGCCAGGGGCGTGGCGCTGACTGCCAGCGGGCGGGTCGCGTTGCTGGAGGCAAAGCGCATCCTGTTCCACGCTGGCCAGTTCAGCGAGCGGGTACACGCAGCCGCCAGCGGTCTGGGTGGCACATTGCGCGTGGGATTCGTCGGCTCCACGACGTATCAGGTACTCCCGCGACTCGTCTCGCGCTTCCGCGAGGAGTATCCGGGCATCGAACTCGTACTGAAGGAGGCAACGTCGACCAGCATTCTTCGGAGCCTGGAAGAGGAAGTCCTGGATGTCGGCCTCATCAGGACGCCATTGATGTCCAGGGGCACTGCCACGCTGATTTCACTGCAGGAAGACCGGTTCGTTGCCGCGCTGCCACGGCGCAATCCGCTGGCGGCAAAGCAACCGCTTACGCTCGCCGACCTTGCCCAAGAGCGGTTCGTCATGTACGCCCAGACCGAAGCCTCGGGCCTGCACGCCGCTGCGATGGCGGCATGTCAGACCGCCGGGTTCCTCCCCCGGATCACGCAGGAAGCCACGCAGATCCAGACGGTACTGGCACTGGTGGAAAGCGGCCTTGGCGTCGCGTTGGTCCCGTCGATCATGCGTCGATTCGGCAGTGACAAGCTGGTCTATTCGACACTGGCCAACTATCCCAACACGACAAGCATCGGCATCGCCCTGGCCTTTTCCCCGCACGCCGATGGTCCGGCCATCAGGCATTTCCGCGAAGTGGCGATTGCGGAGTTCGCCGGCGACGCGCCGGCCGCATAGGCTTCGGTCCGGATCGAAAGCGAACCCTGACCGAAGCCACAGCGACGACGCCTCGCCGGCGGCACCTCAGAGTTCGCGCGCGATCAGCTCCTTCATGATCTCGTTCGAGCCACCGTAGATCTTGCTGACCCGCGCATTCACGTACATCCGCGCAATCGGGTACTCCATCATGTAGCCATAACCGCCGTGCAACTGCAGGCATTCGTCGATGATCTCGCACGAACGCTGGGTGCACCACCACTTGGCCATCGCCGCCGTGCCCGGGTCCAGTTCGCCACGCAGGATCTTCTCCATGCAATCGTTGACGAAGCTGCGCGCGATGGTCGCGTTGGTCTTGCACTCCGCCAACCGGAATCGGGTGTTCTGCAATTCGATCAGTGACTCGCCGAAGACTTTGCGATTGCGCACGTACTCGATCGTCAGGCCCAGCGCGCGCTCCATCGATGCCAATGCGCCCAGCGCGATGATCATGCGCTCCTGCGGCAACTGCTGCATAAGCTGGTAGAAGCCCTTGCCCTCTTCGGTGCCGAGCAGGTTCGCGCAAGGCACGCGCATGTCGTCGAAGAACAACTCAGCGGTGTCCTGGCCCTTCTGCCCCATCTTCTCCAGGATGCGACCGCGGCGGAATCCCTGCTGGCCATCGGTCTCGACCACGACGATCGACACGCCGCGCGCGCCCGCCTCGGGATCGGTCTTGCAGATCACCAGGATCAGGTTGGCGTGATAGCCGTTCGTGATGAAGGTCTTCGAACCATTGATGACGTAGCTGTCGCCGTCCTTCAGCGCGCGCGTCTTGACACTCTTGAGGTCCGAACCCGCGCCGGGCTCCGACATGGCGATGGCGGCAACCAGCTCGCCGGTCGCCATCTTCGGCAACCACTTGCGTTTCTGATCCTCGGTGCCGTAGCGCAGGATGTAGTGGGCAACGATGCCGCTGTGCACGTTGGTGCCGAGGCTGCTTACGCCGGCCCGCGCCTGTTCCATCGTGATGATGGCCTCATGGGCGAACGTTCCGCCGCCGCCACCGTACTCTTCGGGAATGCTCGCGCAGAGCATCCCCATCTCGCCAGCCTTGTACCAGACTTCGCGGTCGATGTACTGCTGCTTCCACCAACGATCCTCGTTGGGTGCGAGTTCGCGCTCGACGAACTTGCGAATGCCATCCTGGAAGATCTCCAGGTCGCCGCTGATCCAGGGCAAAGGGTTGGTCATGATGCGATGTCTCCTGCTTAGATGGTGTTGGATGCGTTGGATGCGTTGGACGATGACAGCGTCATCAGTCGAGTGTCAGGTTGGCGAGCCGGATGGTCTCTCCCCAGCGCTTCTGATCCTTGCTGACCAGTTCGGCGAATTTCGGCTGCGGCTCTCCGCCAGGCATACCACCCATTTCGCGAAAGCGCCGCACGACTTCAGGGTCCTCCATGACTTTCGCCAGGCTCGCCTGCATCTTCGCGACCACGTCCGGGGGCGTCTTTGCCGCGCCGAAGAACCCCAGCCAGCCCTGCACGACGAAATCCTTCACCCCGGCCTCTGCCATGGTCGGCACGTCTGGCATGCTGGCCTGACGTTCATCGCTCGTTACCGCCAGCGCGCGCAGCTTGCCGCTTCGAATCTGCGGCAGCGACTGGGTCAGGTTGTCGAACATGAAAGTGGTCTCGCCGGCGAGCACTGACGTGGTGGCGGGCGTCGATCCCTTGTAGGGCACATGGATGGCGTTGGTGCCCGTACGCTGCGTGAACATCAGCGACGTCAGATGCGTGGTCTGCCCAATGCCGGCCGACGCATACGTGAGCTTGCCCGGTTCCTTCTTCAGGAGCGCCAAGAGGTCTGCCACGCTCTTCACGGGCAACTGGGCATTGACGACCAGCACGTTCGGGAACGAGATCATGTCGGTGACCGGCACGAAGTCCTGCGGCTTGTAGCTCAGCTTTTTGTAGGCCGTGTAGTTGATCGCGTGCGAGCCGGTATTGCCGACGAGCCAGGTGTATCCATCGGCGGGCGCATTCAGGAAGGCCTGCGTGCCAATGATCCCGCCCGAGCCGGCGCGATTGTCGACCACCACGGGTTGGCCCAGCAATGCCGAGAGCTTCTGCGCGACGATGCGGGCCGGAATATCGGTCGTGCCACCCGGCGCGCCGGGAACGATGATCGTGATGGGCCGCGTTGGCCATGCCTGCGCGTTCGCCGGTTCCGCGGCGATCATGCCGATCGCGCCAAGCGCGAGGCTGGCGCCAAACGCCAGCGAACTGAAGGTCCTGCGTTGCATTTGTCGTCTCCTGATTGGTTGTGTCGGCTCAACCATTTTTTTCTTGTCACCGCCCGCGTATTCACGCGGGGGCGCATGTCTTTCTTGCTGCGACGGGTCTGTTATCGCGGGCGCTGCCACCGCGAAAGGCCGCCCCTGATCAGGCTCGGGGCGGCCAATCCAGACAGGGTGTTACTTGCCGGTCCAGACCGGCTTGCGCTTCTCCGCAAATGCCGCCGCGCCTTCACGCGCGTCGGCCGAGGTGAAAACCGACTCGATCAGCGGCCGTTGACGCTCGAACATTTCTTCGCGGGTCCAGTCGCCCGATTGCACCACCACCTGCTTGCTCGCGGCGATGGCCAGCGGCCCGTTGGCGCCGACCGCAGCGGCCAGTTGCAGCGCGGCATCCAGCGCGCCGCCTGCCTCGGTCAAGCGATTGACGAGACCCAGTTCGTAGGCACGCGTGGCCGGCAGCATGTCGCCGGTCAGGCTGTACTCCATGGCGACGTGGTACGGCACGCGACGCGGCAAGCGCATCAGGCCGCCAGCGGCTGCAGCCAGGCCTCGCTTGACTTCTGGCAGGCCGAACTTTGCTTCGCGCGAGGCCACGACCAGATCGCAGGCGAGCACGAGTTCGAAGCCACCCGCCAGCGCGTAGCCCTCGACCGCGGCGATCAACACCTTGCGCGGCGGGCGCTCGGTCACACCACCGAAGCCACGCCCCGGAATGCTGGGCCGCTTGCCGGCGAGGAACCCCTTCAGGTCCATGCCGGAACAGAAGGTGTTGCCGGCACCGGTCAGCACGGCGATGCTCAGGTCGTCGCGCGCATCGAGTTCGTCCAGCGCTGCGGCAATGGCGGTGGCCGTTTCGAAGTCCATCGCGTTGCGCGCTTCGGGGCGGTTGATGGTCAGCACCATCACGTTGCCGCGGATCTCCTTGACTAGCGTATCGGTCATGATCGACTCCTTAGCGCGGGGCCATGCGGATGGCGCCATCCAGACGGATGGTCTCGCCATTGAGCATCGGATTCTCGAGGATGTGCAACGCGGTGGACGCGTACTCGTCCGGCGCGCCCAGGCGGGCCGGGTGCGGCACCATCGCGCCCAGCGAGGCCTTCACGTTATCGGGCAGACGGGCCAGCAGCGGCGTATCGAACAGGCCCGGGGCGATCGTGCAGACGCGGATCATGCGCTGGGCCAGATCACGTGCCGCCACGATGGTCATGCCGACGATGCCCGCCTTGGCCGATGCGTACGGAATCTGGCCGATCTGGCCTTCGTAGGCCGCCACAGACGCGGTCAGCACGCAGGCGCCGCGCTCGCCGTCGATGGGCTCGTTGGTCGCCATGCGTGCCGCGCCCAGACGCAGCACGTTGAAGGTGCCAATCAGGTTGATCCGCACCACGCGCTCATAGGCTTCGAGCGAACCGGGCGAACCGTCCTTTTCCACCACACGTACCGCGCCACCGAGCCCCGCGCAATGCACGAGCGCGCGCAGCGGCCCCATCGCGACTGCGGCGTCGAACACGCGCGTCATCTGGTCGGTATCGGTGACGTCGGCCTGGACGAACGTGGCATTGGGACCCAGCGCATCCAGCGCGGCGGCGGCGCGTTCTTCCGAGATATCGGCAATCACCACCTTGACACCCTTCTCCACAAGGCGTTTGGCGCTGGCAAGGCCGAGGCCGGAGGCACCGCCGGTCACGACGGCGGACATGGTCTGGTCGAGTTTCATGCTTGTTTTTCCTGTTCGTATGGGATTGCGATGGGCGTCAGACGCGCTCGATGATCGTGGCGTTTGCCATGCCGCCCGCTTCGCACATCGACTGCAGGCCAAAGCGCTCGCCGCTGTCTTCCAGCGCATGGAGCATGGTGGTCATCAGCCGCACGCCCGATGCGCCAAGCGGGTGGCCCAGCGCGATCGCGCCACCGCGCGGGTTCAGGCGCGCGCCATCGGCCTTCATCGTCTTCTGCCAGGCCAACGGCACACTGGCGAATGCTTCATTGATTTCGTAGTGGGCGATCTGGTCGAGCGTCATGTCGGTCTTCGCCAGCACGCGCTGGGTGGCGGGAATCGGCGCGGTCAGCATCTCCAGCGGATTGGCGCCGATCACGTCGAAGCCGACAAAACGCGCGCGCGGCTTGAGGCCGAGCTTCGTGGCCATGCGCTCGCTGACGATCAGGATTGCCGCCGCGCCATCACTGATCTGCGAGGCGTTGCCGGCGGTAACGTTCCAGCCGATCTGCGGAAAGCGGGCGCTCAGCTCGTCGTTGCGGAATGGCGACTCCAGCGTCGCCAGGCGCTCCACGGTGGTGTTGGCGCGGATCGTCTCGTCCTGCTCCACCAGACCGTTCACGGTCTGGATGCCGACGATCTCGCGCTTGAATCCGCCGGCTGCCTGGGCGGCGGCGGCGCGCTGGTGCGAGCGCGCCGAGTAGCTGTCCATGTCGTGGCGGGAAAGCTCCCACTTGGCGGCAACCAGCTCGGCCGACACGCCCTGCCCGACCAGCCCCGGCGCGTAGCGTTCCTCGAACGACGGACCATATGGGTTCTGGCCAATACGCGCCGCGCCCATCGGCACCCGGCTCATGGACTCGATGCCGCAGGCAATCACGATGTCGTACGCGCCGGCCATGATGCCCTGCGCGGCAAAGTGAACGGCCTGCTGGCTCGAACCGCACTTGCGGTCGATGGTGGTAGCCGGCACGTGCTCCGGAAAGCCCGCCGCCAGCCAGGCCACGCGCCCAACCCCTGCGGACTGTTCGCCGGCCTGCGTCACGCAACCGGTAATGACGTCGTCGACCAGACCCGGATCAAGGTCATTGCGCCGCACGAGTTGCGACAGTACCTGGGCCAGCAGTTCGGTGGCATGGAGTTCGGTAAAGGCTGAGCCGGGCTTGGAACGGCCCAGCGGCGAACGGATTGCGTCGATGATGAAAGCTTGCTGCATGTGTCTCCCCCTGATCCTGGTAGTAGGAAAAATGAGATGGGTGGCTCAAAATATCGGTTGGTGTGACATATCTTCAATCAGATTTAGCCAAAAAGTCCAGCATCTCGCCTCGAAATTTCCCTTGACCGACTCTTTTTTTGAATTGCAGAATAGAATTTATGAGACAAAAGTTCCGAAAAACGTCGATATCGATGGACCAGGAGCATCTGAAGTGACATCACTGCCACCTACCGCACCCGTCACCGGGGGCGAGAGCGAAGGCGAACAGGAAGGTCGCCTGGTGAGCGCGCTCGCACGCGGCATCGGCATCCTTGGCTGCTTTTCGACCACCGTTCAGGAACTGTCTGGCAAGGAACTGATGGAACTGACGGGGCTGCCCAAGCCCACGCTGTTCCGACTGCTCGACACGCTGTGCGAACTCGGCCTGCTGCGCTATTCCGAGCGGCTATCGAAATACGTGCCCGGACTCGGCCTGCTGAACCTGGCCGCGCCAGCGCTCGCCCGGATGACGATCCGCCAGCTGGCCCGCCCGCTGATGCAGGAACTGGCAGATCACATCGAAGGACAAGTCCAGCTGCTCGCGGGGATTGGCACCAATCTGAGCTACGTCGAAGTGGCGCAGGGTGCGGGTTCGCAGTTGTTCCGCTCTGAAATCGGGATGCGCGTCTCGCTGTCGCGCACGGCATCCGGCCGGGCGTACCTGTTGATGCTGTCCGAGTCCGAACGCAAGGCGTGGCTCGACGGCTTCGCGCGACGCGACCCATCGCGCAAGGAATGGCTCGACGAGCGCCTTGCCACGGCACAGCGTGATCTGAGCGAGCATGGCTTCTCGCGCAGCTACGGCGACCTGCACCGCGAAATCGAAACCATCGCCGTGCCGATGCAGAAACGCCGCGATGGTGAGGCCTGGGTGCTCGCCGCCGCCGTGCCGATCTACAGCGAACAGTGCAGACGGCTGAAGGAAGACCTCGGCCCGCGCCTGCTGACGCTCTTGCGCAATGTGGAGGCATCGCTGGGCGCATAGCGTCGCAAAAGAATACAAAACCAACAGGAGGAGACGACCTGTTATGACAACGCTGCACGACTGGGCAACCGTGGCGCCGCAAAAGCCGGCATTGATCCAGGCTGAATCGGGCCACGTCATCACGTATGGCGAGCTGGACGCGCGCGCGATCCGCGCGGCGCAATGGCTGGTGTCGCGTGGACTGGAAGCCGGCGACTGCATCGCCGTGCTGGTGGAGAATCACCCGGGCCTGATCGAGATTGCATCCGCGGCGCGGCGCGTCGGGCTGTACTACACCGCAGTCAACACGCACCTGAGCCCGGCGGAAGCGGCCTACGTGCTGAAAGATTGCGGGGCGAAACTGCTGATTGCGTCGCCCGCCATGTTGCCGCTGGTCGAAGCAGTACGCGCGGCCGATGCCCACGCGCTCGATCTGCCTGTCTTCGTGCTGGCTGGCGCGTCAAACCTGCCGCCAGGCTTTGAAGCGTACGAAGCCGCGATCTCCGCGTTCGCCCCCGACGCTACCCTGCCCCCGCGCCCGGTCGGCCGCGACATGCTCTATTCGTCCGGTACCACCGGCCACCCCAAGGGCATCCGCCGGCCGCTCACGCCGTACGAAGACCGCGACAAACCCGAGCTTGAAATCATCGCCTGGCGCCGTGCATTCGGTTTCGACGAGAACACGGTCTACCTGTCCACTGCGCCGTTCTATCACGCCGCGCCGCTGCGCTACATCATGCGCACGCTTGACGTCGGCGGCACATGCGTCGCCATGGCGAAATACGACGCCGAGGGCGCACTGGCCGCAGTCGAGCGCTACCGCGTCACACATAGCCAGTGGGTGCCGACGATGTTCGTGCGCCTGCTGGGCCTGCCCGAAGAGGCACGCCGCCGTTACGACCTCTCGTCGATGAAGGTCGCCATCCACGCCGCCGCGCCATGTCCGGTCCATGTCAAACAGGCCATGCTCGACTGGTGGGGCGACATCCTCTACGAGTACTACGCCGGCTCCGAAGGCGCCGGCACGACCTCCATCGGGCCACTGGAATGGCGCAAGTATCCGGGCTCGGTCGGACGCGCGTCGGCCGGCGTCATCCATATCGTGGATGACGCCGGCAACGAGTTGCCGCCCAACGAAGTCGGCATGATCTTCTTCTCGGGCGTGGCGACGTTCTCGTATCACAACGCCCCGGAGAAGACGCGATCCGCGTACAACGACAAGGGCTGGGCCACCTACGGAGACCTCGGCTACGTCAACGAGGAAGGGTATCTGTTCCTGAGCGACCGGCGCGCGGACCTGATCCTGTCGGGCGGCGTAAACGTCTATCCACAGGAAATCGAAAGCGTGCTGATGCAGCACCCGTCGGTGGCGGACGTCGCCGTGATCGGCGTGCCCGATCCAGAGTTGGGCGAGGTACCGAAGGCCGTGATCGAACTACGTGACGGCAGGGCCGCCACGCCGGATCTGGCGCAGGACATCGTCGACTACTGCCAGGGCAGGCTCGGTCGCCTGAAGCTGCCGCGCACGGTGGTCTTCGACGAACGCCTGCCACGCACCCCCACCGGCAAGCTGTTGCGACGCGAACTGAAGGACCGCCATCGCGAGCAACCGCACTCCGGGCATGCCGTGCGGACCGGTCGCGCCTGACCGTATCGACCCGGCGTGGCCCGGCCGCCTGATGACTGCAGGGTTGGAGGGTTGGGGCCCCAGCGCATGGAAATGCGGCTATGCTGGCGGCAAAACGTCATCAAGAACGCCAGCCACTGGGGACAATTCATGCGCCTGAGCCAACTTCAGGACTTCATTGCCGTGGCCGAGACCGGCAGCATCCGGGCCGGCGCCAAGGCCCGCGATGTCTCGGGTCCGGCCATCACCAAGAGCATTCGCCTGCTCGAAGAAGAACTGCATGTGCCGTTGCTGACACGCACCACGCGCGGCGTGGTGCTGTCGCGCTATGGCGAGGCATTTCTGCGGCGCGCGCAACTCATCGCCAGCGAGGCGCGCAAGGCCACCGACGAGATGTCGCAGATGCTGGGCACGCGCAATGGCGTGGTCCGTATCGGCGCCACGGGCGGCCCGGCGCACCTGCTGCTGCCGGCCGTGCTCAAGCGCTTTCGCTCGCAACACCCGGACGTCCAGGTCTGCATCGACAGCGGCGTCTATCCGGCCCACCTTTCCGATCTGCGCGCCGGTGTCATGGACATGGCAGTCAGCCCGATTCCGGACGAGGGCATCGAGCGCGAGTTTGTCTCCGAGCCGCTGTACGACAATGATTCGGTGGTGGTGGCACACAAGGACCATCCGCTGCGCAACGCCCGCAGGCTGCGCGAACTGGTGGGGTCGGAGTGGGTGCTGACGGGCCAGCGGATGCACGGCCCGGGCGCCGCGATTCTGGACGCCTTCCGGGAACTCGATCTGCCGTTGCCGCGCGTGGCCGTGCGTTGCGACACCATCGGCATGATCCAGACACTGCTTGAAGACCGGTCGCTGCTCTGCCTGCTACCGCGCCAGCTGGTGCCCGGCCAACTGGCCAGCGCGAATCTGGTGGCGCTGCCCATCGAGGATCCGTTGCCCAGCCATGCGGTATGCCTGATCTACCGGGCCGATTCCCCGATGACGCCCGTGGCGGAGCAGTTCGCCACGCTGTTGCGGCGAGAAGTGCACTATCTCGGCAAGCAGCCGGACAGCCCACTCCGCAGACAGGTACCCCGCGCCACGGAAATGGCCGGCTAGCGCACCGCGGACGAGCCGGGAACTCACTTTCAGTTGCGGGTGCTAACCAGCGGTTCACACCCGACCTGCCCCAAAAGGCCGCCAGGCCGCGCTAGTACTGCGCTCGCCGGCTCCAGCGGTGGTCCCGCCGGGACTTTCCCCACTGCATATAACGGCGAATCTGCGCGTGAATATCCCTTCGTCAACTGGAAGGGACCCGCATGAACGCAATCGAGGACCGCCCCGCCGCGCTGATCACCGGCAAGGGCATCGACGCCATTGGAGATGGCATCTGGCTGCTGCATGGCCAAGGCCAGAGCTTCGTCGCCGATGTGGGTGGCGGGTTGCTGGTGGTCGACAGCGGTCCCGGCGGACGCATTACGGCGGGCATGATCGAGGTCCTGCGCACGCAGACGGACCTGCCCGTCCTGGCGATCTGCTACAGCCACGGTCACCTGGGCTACAACGCCGGCGTGAAGCAGTGGCTCGACCATGCCGCGCAACGTGGCGACCCCGCGCCGCGCATCCTGGCGCATGCCAACGTGCTGGCCCGCCAGAAGCGCTATCGGGAAACGCAGCGGATGCAGGAGCGCATGGCCGAGATCCAGTTCCGCCACGCCAGCGGCGCCCTGGCCGGCAAGCTGGGCCAGAACCGACCTACCGAGACCTTCACCGAAGGCATCACGGTCGGGCATGGTGACCGGCGCGCCGAGATCTTGTGGGCGCCATCGGAGACCGACGATGCCGTCGCCGTCTGGCTGCCCGGAAGCCGATTGCTCTACGGCGGCCCCGCCGTGATCGACTCCATCCCGAATGTCGGCACACCGTTCCGCACCATGCGCGACACCGTGCGCTGGGCGGAGACGCTCGAACGGCTGGCCAGCCTGCGACCCGAAACCGTCGTCCGTGAATTTGGGCCGTCCCTCCAAGGCGAGGACACTTGCCAGCACGTACTGCTGCACACCGCCAGGGCACTGCGCTGGATGCGCGAAGAGGTGGTGCGACTGATGAACGCGGGCTGCAACGAGCGTGAGATGCTGGCCGCGCTGCAACCACCACCGGATCTGTTCGAGCAGCCGTGGATGCAGCCTACCTACGGCGACCCGACCTATATCGCCCGCGATATCTACCGCTCCGAAAACGGCTGGTGGGATCGCAACGCCACGACGCTGCATCCGGCCGCGCCGCAGGCGGTAGCCGACGAGATCGCAGCGGCCATCGCCGATCACGGCGCGATCGTGCGGCACGCCCGCGGACTGGCGGATCGCGGCGAGATCCAGTTGGCCCTGCATGTGATCGACCTGCTGGCGCAGGCATCCGGCGATGCTCCGCATGTCGTGGAGGCTCGTCAGCTCAAGGCCGAATGGCTGCGCGCCCGCTCGAAACAGGTGCGCAGCTATGTATCGCGCAGCCTCTACGTCGCGGCGGCCATGGTCCTGGAAAGCGGCTCGGACGACAACTTCGGCATCCACTAGGAGCCCGCCATGCCGTTCCCACAGTCTGTCGATGACATTGCCAACGACATCGCCGACCATCGCCGGCGCAATGCATTGCGCCTGCTCGCGATGCTCGGTCTGGGCGCCGCGCTGCGCCCCGCTGGCGCGGCTGCCACCTGGCCCTCGCGCCCTATCCGCCTCGTGGTGCCTGCTTCCGCCGGAAGCGGTCCCGATCTTTTCGCCCGTCCGCTGGCTGAAATGATCGGCAAGCGTCTGGGCCAATCGTTCGTGATCGACAACAAGCCGGGCGCCACCGGCATCATTGGCAACGACATCGTCGCCAAGGCCACGCCGGACGGTCAGACCCTGCTGTTCACTTACGCGGCAACGGTAGTCATCAACCAGACGCTGCAGCCAAAGATGCCGTACGACGGCCTGCGCGACCTCGCTCCCATCGCCCAGATCGGCGCAGGCGGCAACTTCCTTGTGGTGGCGCCCGACTTCCCCGCCCGCAACCTCAAGGAGTTCGTCGCACACATACGCGCGCGGCCGGATGCCTATGACTACGCGTCCTGGGGCATCGGCTCGGGCGGCCATCTGACGATGGAGGCCCTGAAGATGCAGACGGGCATACGCCTGCGGCACGTGCCCTACAAGACGGTGCCGCAGATCCTGAACGACATGCAGGGCGGCATCGTGCGCGTGGCCTTTGTCGACACCTCGTCGTCGCTGCCATTGCTTCGTGCGGGAAAGCTGCGCGCGCTGGCTGTCAGCGGAACGCGGCGCGGCTCCGCCTCGCCCGACGTGCTCACGATGACCGAGCAGGGCTATCCGTTCGACACCAACAGCTGGTACGGCATGTTCGCGCCAGCAGGCACCCCCGACGCGATCGTGCAACGGCTCAACGCGGAAGTGAACCTCGCCCTTGCCAGCGCCGAGATGCGCGAACGTTTCATGCAGCTGAACATGGCCGATCCACCGATCAAGACCACCGCGCAGTTCGCGCAGACCGTGCGCGACGACGTGACGGCGTGGGGCAACGTGATCCGCGCCAACCACATCACCGTGGACTGACCATCGGAACCCGAAGACACCATGACCCTGAACGCCACCACACTTGACCAGCGCATTGGCGACGCCTTCGTCTACACCTTCCCCTTGCATGACGTGGCGCGCACGCGCTGGCGCTTCACGCAGCAGGCGCCCACGCGCGGCAAGCCGGCTAACCGGCTGTATCACAACCGGCATCTGCTGGACGATCGCGCCCGGCAAGTGACAATGCCCAATAACGACACGTTGTACTCGTCGGCGTGGCTCGACCTGTCCGACGCACCCGTGACGCTGGCGATGCCTGACATGGGTGACCGCTACTACAGCGTGGCACTGCTCGATGCCTTCACGAACAACTTCGCCTGCCTGGGCCCGCGCACCAACGGCCCCGGCGCCCACACGTTCGTGATAGCCGGCCCGGCACACCATGCCAGCGCGGCAAAGGTGCTACCGGTCGGCGCGACCCTGGTCCGGGCGCCTTGCAACGATGTCTGGCTGCTGACGCGCACGCTCGTCGATGGCGAACACGATGCCCCCGCCGTGCATGCGCTACAGGACCAGATGCTGTTGCAGGCCAGCGCCATGGAACCCAAGCGGTTCATCACCACACCCGACGAATCCAGTCCGGCCGCATATCTGTCGCTCGTCAACGAGGCCCTGGCGCGCAACGGCGTACCGGCCGACGAACAGTTCATGGTCGACGGGTGGGCCGATCTTGGCATCCGGGCTGGCGCGCTGGACACATGGAGCACGCTCGATCCGCAGGTGCGCGATGCCTGGACGCGGCTGTGGCCGGCGCTGCGCCACCGGCTCGAACACCCGCCCAAGGGCAGCATCCGTCGAAGCGGTCCCAAGGGCTCGTGGTTCAGTGGCATGGACCATATCGGCAACTTCGGCAATGACTACGTGTACCGCGCCTACATCGCGCTCGTCGGACTCGGCGCGCTGGAACGCGCGGAAGCGATCTATGCAACCGCCCTGGTGGATGGCGACGGACAGGCATTCGACGGTGGGCACCGCTATCGGCTGCGCGTGCCTGCGAACATGCCTGTCGACGCCTTCTGGTCGTTGTCGATGTACGAGTTCGAACCGGATGGCCGGCGCTTCTTCACGGCCAACCCGCTCCGCCGTTATGCGATTGGGGACCGCACACCCGGACTGATACGCAATGCGGACGGATCGCTCGACATCGCCATCCAGCACGCGCAACCCGAGGGTGGCACCGCCAACTGGCTGCCCGCGCCTGCGGGCCGGTTCTCGATGGCCCTGCGGTATTACCACCCACAGGCCGACCTGATCGAGCACCGGTTCGTGATGGCGGACACGGAGCGCGTCGCCGGGTAATCTGGGCGGGGCAGTCCGATGCGTCGGCGCCCCGCCTGACAGCCGTCAGAACTTGCCGCCCTTCCAGTCGCCCGGCAGGTTCTTGTTGAGGAACTTGCGCATATCGCTGCCGCGGAAGCGGGGCACGGCTCGGCCATAGGGCTTGGCACCCGCTTCCGGCGTCATCGCATCGACGAATTCCCAGTACGTTCTTATAGTTGGGTATGCGATTGGCGCTGCCTGCCTGCGCTCAGAAACGAACATTGAGCGTGGCCTGGACGCCATGGTCCTGGGCATTGCCGGCGATCTGTCCCTGATAGGCCAGACCCAGCGTTGCCGTGCGGCCGACCTTGACGTCGAATCCGGCCTCGATCACGGCGCTGTCCTTGGCGATCGGCACCCCGGCCACGGTGAAGGCGCCACCGGCCGAGAAGGCCAGCGTCGCGAGCGGGGTCACGTCGCCGAACGCGTGGCGCCAGCCCAGCGCGCCACGCGCGGTGACGTCCGCGCCGCCGAATTCGAGGCGAGTCGAGACGCGCGTGCCAAGGGTGGTGAAGGTGGTGTCGGTGTTCTGTCCGCTTGCCTGCAATGCGGCCGCGCCGCCCTGCTCGCGGAAGCCATCGGTGTGGAGATGGACATACGCGAGGTTGGCGAACGGCTCCAACGCAACGGCGCGCGCGTCGATGCGATAGCCGAGGTCCGCGAAAGCCTGCGCGGTGCCCGCGTCGGCATTGGCCTTGAGCGAGTCGTTCATGCCCGCCACGGCCACCGAGCGCCGCGTGTCGAGGTTGTTCCAGCTATAGGCCACGCCGGTGCGCAAACCCAGCGCGCCCCACTGCGTGCCGCCGTACAGGCCGAGATGATAGTTGTCGCTGCCGCCGGACGATGCGTTGTCCGCATCGAGACTGGTATGGCTGTAGCCGGCCAGCGCGCCCACGCGCCAGTTGTCGCCAAGCACGGAGGTATCCAGGCCCAGCAACACACCACCCGTCGATCGCCTCAGGCGGGCGGCATTGCCGTCGCTGTCACTGTGGCCCCAACTGCCGAAGGCCTGGATCCAGCTGACCGGTCCTGCGGCGTTGGGGGCAGCCAGTACATTGCGACCGTCGCTTCGCGTCATCACCGGCGCGGCCGAAGCCCCGACGCCATCGAACGCCGCGCGCAAGCGCCCGGTGGCGGCATCGCGCACGAAGCGGCTATCCTCGATCAGCGCCGTTTTCGCGGAAGCGTAGATCTCCCCGGAGAACCCATCGAAGCTGGCCCGGACCAGCGCCTGATCATCGGGCAACAGCGCGACGGCGTCATACACCGCGTGGCCCGCAGCCAGCCCGATGCTGTCGATGGCGGCGGCTGTGGCACGCTGGTTGCGCGTGCCGGCGACCGTGGCGAAACCAATGTCATTGCGCTTCAGGTCCAGCATGACCTTGCCGGCGGCATAGTCGTAACTCACGCTGGGCGCGAGGAATGCGAAATCCGAAGTGACGCTGTCGAACTTGCCGGACAGCGCACCGTCTGCCGTCAGGATGGTGTAGGTCGAACGCAGCTGGTAGTCGCCGCTGGCGCCAACGTGGGCCACCGTGCCGCCGTCCAGCGTGGCCTTGCCGGTGACGTGGACGAGATCAGCCTCGGTGCCCAGCGGATTGACCTCGACGACGAAGCGCGCGTCGCGTTGCACGGTCAGGTCGCCGTTCACCGTGAGCGTGCCGATGGAATTGCCGGGCGACAGCGTGCCGCCCGAAGCGATCGTCACGTGCGAACCCTGGCCAGAGCCGATCGTTCCATTACCGCCGAGGACCGCGCCGCTACCGACAATCAACGATCCGCCGAGCGCGCCATTCAATGCCAGTCGTCCGCCCGCGATCGAGGTGGTACCTGCAAAGCCTGCGCTATTTCCGCTCAGGCTGAGCGTGCCCGTGCCCGTCTTGTTGAACACGCCGCTGCCGGAGAGAACGCCTGCGTAGTTCGCATCGGTGGCCTGCCCGAAGGTGAGCGAAGCGCCCGACGCGATGGCCGCGTTGCCACTGAAGCGTTCGGCGGCGCTGGTCAGGCCGCCGGCCTGGATCGACCAGTCCAGCACCGAGGTGCCGCCGAGCACGAGCCCGCCCGCCCCACGCTTGACCATGCTGCCGTTCGTACCGTCGAAACCGACGATGTCGCCAGCGAAATGGGCATCGGTCGCCTGATCGAAGATGACGGTGCCCGCATTGCCAACCTGACCCGAGATCGAAGCGGCATTGCCGATCAGCGTGCCGGACTGCACGACGGTATTGCCATAGGCGTTGCCGGTGTTGTCCAGCCTCAGCGTGCCAGTACCCAACTTGGTCAGATTGCCGCTGCCAGAGACCGTGCCGGTCAGGCCTAGCTCGGTACCAGCAGCCACATCGAAGACGCCCGACTGCGTCAGCATCACCGCGCGTGCTGTGTCGAAGCTGCCGGTGCTCGCCAGCGTGCCGCCAGTGAAGGTCACCCCACCCTGTGCCGCGCCAAGGTTGGCGTCCGCCGACACTCGCAAGGTGCCGCCACGCAGTTCGGTGCCGCCCGTGTAGGTATTGACGCCAGAGAGCACCAGCGTGCCGTAGTCGGACTTGACCAGCGTGCTCGCGCCAGTGAGCGCCGAGGCGATGGTGGCCGTCTGGCCCGTGCCGGCCGTCGTGCCATCGCCAACGCGGATGATGCTTTGACCGCCCGCCCCCTGCAGCGTGATGGCGTCACCCTGCACGCGGTAGCCATCGGTAGCGAACTGCATGCCGGTTACGCCAAGGGCGCCGGCACTGCCGTCGACCTGCACCGTGCCCGCCACGCCCTGGAACACCGCAAACGTCGGATTGGGCTGGAATGGACCATTCGCAGCACCGTCGGCGCCGGTCCAGTTGTGCCCATCGGCCCGCCACGTACCGTTGCCGCCATCGACCACGCCGTTGTTCCGGCGCGTGGGGTCTCCACCGTCCCAGAAGCCAAGGGAGTTGCCGATGGTAGAGAGCAGGTTGACCTGGCCCGCGACAGCGGTCTGCACACTGAGGTTGTCCGCTCGAACCCCTGCCGGTGTCGTGCCGATAACAACGCCGCTGTACGTCAGGCTGCCGCCATAGTTGAACAGGCGATAGATGCCTGCACCGAAGCCGCCCTGATCGGTCACGTTGAGCGTGCCCTCCAGTCTCAGGTTGCCGCCGACGTCGAACAGTGCGTTGCCTGTAGCCCCGCCAAGCGCGACGTTTATGGCGCTACTCGTACCCAGCGTCAGGTTGCCGGTCACGGCCAGCGTCTGGCCTTGCTGGCCCCCGATCACGCCGCTGCTACTGGCATCCAGGTCGCCCTGGATGCGACCGACACCACCAACCTCGCCTCGCGCGGACGCGCTGACGTTGCCGATAAACGTGCCATCGACTCGCAGATGCCCCGTGCCGATCACCGATGCGCTGCCACCCAGCCGGTTATCGACGATCAGCGTGCCGCCCGCCACCGTCGTGGTCCCGTCGAAACGGGAACTGTCGGCGGCCAGGTGCGTCACGCCGGCATAGTGGTTGACGGCGTGGCTGCCCGTGCCGACGACGATCAAGGCTGGGTCGAAGCGGTAATTGACAGCGGTGTGGTTGAAGTTGAGCGAGTCCGACCCCGTGCCGAATTCGACGCGTGTCGCTTGGAGAATGCCTGCCCCCACCGCAGCCAGCGGATCGGTCGACGCCGCGCCAATCGTAAGCGTGCCGGCGCCCGCCGAAGCAAAATTGCCGTTCACGCCTAATGACAACGCGCTGCTCCCCCGGATGCCAAGCTCGACCGTACCGCCATCGGCGATGGTGAGCGCGCCCGAGCCATAGTTGGTCAGATAGCCGTCACCCAGAATGAGACCGCCGGCGTTGCTCCAGCGTGATGCGGCACCGCTCACGCTGACCGAGCCGAAGCTGTCCGGCAGCCTGCCAATGATGCTGTGCTGCGTGACAAGCAAGCCTCCGGCTTCGATCGACACCGAGCCAATGCCGTTCCGTTCGCCGACGCGCAGGTAACCGTCGTTACTCCAGATCGATCCCGCCCCCGACACGGTGACCGCACCGTTGCCGCCGTACCGCCCGACGAAGGCATCGTTGCTGGTCACTCTGCCGCCCGCCATCACATCGAGCCGGCCACTGCCACCATCGGCGCCGACATGGAGACCACTGCGACTCGCCCAAAGCGAGCCCGCGCCAGTCACCGTTGCCCGTGCCGTGCCTTGCGTGGCGTTGATCCTGGCGCTCGTGTTGGTCACCTGGCCGCCGCCGTCGATCGTCAGATGGCCATCGCGATTGCCGCCGACGAGAATGTCGCCGTTGGCCCGCCAGGCAGCCAGCGCGCCAGACACCTCCACGCCGGCCGGTGCCAACGCACTGGCACTGTCGATCTGTCCCGCGCTGGTGCCCAGGACGTTGGCAATCACCAGCGTGCCGCCCGCGACCGTGGTGGTGCCCTTGAAGCCAGAACTGTCGCCGGTCAGCCGCGTGACGCCGGCATAGTGATTGAGTGCGTGCGTGCCGGTACTGGCGCTGTTCAAGACCGTGCCGAACGTGTAGCTGCTGTCGGTATGGTTGAAGTTGAGCGTGGCCGCGCCGGCGCCGAAGTCGATGCGTGGGGTGTCGAGCATGCCTGCGCCGCGCGCGTCGGCCGCATTGGTGCTGGCGGCGCCGATGTTGATGGTGCCGACACTGCCGACGGTCTGCCCCAACGTTAGTACGTTGACCACCGACACGCGGCCCGCATCGGCAATGTTCAACGTGCCGGTGCCGTAGCCGCCGACCTCCATGCTCTGCCAACTATCCCAAAGCGAGCCTTGGCCGGACACGCTGACCGCCCCAATTCCAGCCGCACGGGCACCGATGGAAGCCCCCGCGGTCGTTATCAGCGTGCCGCCACCCTCGATACTCAGCCAGCCGGTGCCACCCCCCCCCACTGTCAGCAAGGAGCTCACGATCCAGGATGGCGTCTGCGCGGGCGCTCCCCCCGGAGCAACATCCCCGCCGCCCGTGACCGATTGCGCCCAGACGCCCGGCGGGCCGCCGATGATGGCCAGCGCGGCCGCCAGCCCGGCCACGGCCCTGGCGCGGCGGGCCAGCCGGCTGTGGGATGGGCAACCGCCCTTGCCCTGTCCGTGGGCAAGCTCACTGGCGACCTGCCAAAGACCGAGGTGTCGATTGAAAACAATGCGATGGGTACGATTCATGAGTACTTCCGTAATCTGAAGCGGCGACGTGGCCGGCAGGCACCGAGGACCGTGGGAGTCGTGCGGTGCCTGGTGGTATCGGGAGGGCGCTATACCGCGCGCCGGTGCCAATGGCGTCTTTCCGTCCGCCCGCCGCGCGGGCATGGAAGTTGTCCCGATTCGATTTGCTGCGCTGTGTCGGTGGCAGGCTGGCGGCCGCAACGCTTGATGATTCGCTTCAGATTCATGACGACTTCCCCGGAGCCGGTGGCCAAGTCGATGAACGACTCGATGACCGACTTGATGACCAATGGCATCCACGCCGTGTGCGTGACCCGGCGTGGTGCGGTGTTTGGAATAGGAATGCGTGACTTGGCAGCCGGGATGCCCGGCCTGCCACCCGTGCCCTGACCGTGTCTTGGACGTGTCTTGAGGCAGGAGGCAATTAGATAAGTGACGGCAACGCCTGCCTATCACTGCAAACTGGTATTTCGCCGCGATGCGCCAGCAGGGCGACGGCACCATCGCGAATCCCGGCGACATACCCCACCAAATACTGGTTTCAAGGGATGGCCCGGTGTGGTCGGCGCGCCGCATAATGCGCGCTGATCCGTTTCTCTGGGAGCCCGGGCCGATGCCCTTGCGCATGCTTGCCGCCGATCTGACCTTGCCTGCGCCGGCGCTGCTGGTGGAGGACGACCCGTTGGTCGCTCGCCGGCTGGAGAACCTGCTGCAACAACTCGGCTATGCGCCAGACGCGCTTGTACTGGCCGCCTCGCTGGCCGAAGCGCGCGCCCGCGTGGCGGACCAGCCCGTGGCACTGGCACTGGTGGATCTGGGCCTGCCCGACGGCAGCGGCATCGACCTGATCGCCGAGTTGCGCGCGGCCGACCCAGGACTGGGCATTCTGGTGATTTCTGCCTGGAGCACCCAGGATGCGATCCTGGCCGCGCTGCGTGCCGGGGCCACCGGCTACGTGGTCAAGGAGCGCGACGATCTGGAAGTTGCAATGGCCCTGCGCAGCGTGCTGCGCGGCGGCGCGCCCATCGACCCGTTCATCGCCCGGCGCATCATTGAGGAACTGCATCCCGGCCCGAGCGATTCGGCCAACGCGCAGACGCCCGAACCATCGGCCGAACGCCTGAGCCCGCGCGAACACCAGATCCTGCGACTGGTGGCGGACGGGCTGGGCAACCGCGAGATCGCCGAGCACCTGTTCCTGTCGCGCTACACCGTGGAATGCCACATCAAGCATATCTATCGCAAGCTCGCCGTCTCGTCGCGCACCAGGGCGATCAACGCGGCGCGCTCGCGTGGCTTGCTGGGATGAAGGGCTGGCTCGCCTGCCTCGCGCACCTCGTGCTGTGGCTGGTTGCGGCGTCGGCCTGGGCGCAGACACCAACGGCCCAATGCTCGGTGCGCATCCTCACCGTCAGCACGGCCGAAGCGGGCCCGCAAGGCGCACGCCCCGATCCCTCGCAATGGCGCACGGTCACGTTGCCCGACGACTGGAGCCGCCGTCAGCCCGGCTTCGGCGGTAGCGTCTGGTATCGCCTCGACTGGCAGCGCGAATGCCCGGGCACACAGCGCGAACCGGTCGCGCTGGTACTGCAATCGGTGGTGATGGCGGGCGAAGCCTTCATCAACGACGAGCTACTGTGGCGGGACGCGCAGCTCACCGAGCCGCTGTCGCGGAGCTGGAACCTGCCGCGCCATTGGCGCCTGCCCGAAGCCTGGATACATGACGGCGTGAACACGCTCTGGGTGCGCGTGGTGGGTGTGGCCGGGCAGTCCCTGGGGCTGGGGCCGGTTTTCCTTGGTGATCCGCTGGCGATGCAGCAGCGCTATGACGAACTCTTGTGGCGCTATCGCACGCTGTTCATGATCAACATCATCGTGTCGGGCGTGATGGCGGCACTGTTCTTCTGCATCTGGGTGGTGCGGCGCGAACAGACCGCTTATGGCTGGTACGCGCTCATGTACCTGTTCTGGGTACTGTTCATCGCCAACGTGCTGGTGACCACCCCCTGGCCGTGGCACAGCACGCTGACGGTGGCGCGCTTCAACACCATGGCGCTGCTGTTGTCGATCGCCTGCTTCTGCGTGTTCACCTGGCGCTTTGGCGGGCAGCATCTGCCGCGCATCGAACGGGCACTGTGGTGGGTCACCGGCATACTGCTGGCCGCCCAGGTGGTGGTGCCGGATGCGTATGTAGGTCACGCGCAGTTGGTGGGCGTCATGGTTGCCGCCGCGATCTTCTACGTCAATGATTTGCAGTTTCTGGTCCATGCGCTGCGCACACGCCAGCGGGAGCACGCGCTGCTGGCAGGCTGCCTGCTGATCCTGCTGGCCGCCAGCGTGCACGACCTCCTGCTGTTGCTGGCCGTTCTCCCCGGGTCGTTCCCAATCTCGCCTTACACCAGCATTGTGGTCACCCTATGCCTGTCCGGCATCCTGGGGCTGCGCCACGCGCACAACGTGCGTCGTATCGAGCAATTCAATCAGGAACTGGCCGACGGCATCACCAACGCCCGCGCCGAACTGGCCACGACCCTGGCGCGCGAGCACGCGCTGACGCTGGGCAACACCCGTCTGCAAGAACGCCTGCAGATCGCGCACGACCTGCATGACGGCGTGGGCGGATCGCTGGTGCACATGATGGCTCTGGTCGAACAGAGCGAGGCACCGCTGCAGCGCCAGCACGTGCTTTCCATGCTCAAACTGATCCGCGATGACCTGCGCCAGACCATCGACAGCAGCGCCAGTGTCGGCGTCGAGGTACCGGCGACGCCACTGGAGTGGATCGCGCCTCTGCGCTACCGCTTTACGGAGTTGTTCGACGAACTGGGCATCGCCATCGACTGGCAGTGCCCCGCCCAGTGGCGGACACCGCCCACCGCCCTGCAGTGCCTGGCACTGATCCGCCTGCTGGAAGAATCACTGACCAACGTCGTCAAGCACAGCCGCGCGCGGCGCGTGCGCGTCTGCCTGGAACTCCCCGATGCCAATCGGCTGTTGCTGAGCATCGACGACGATGGCGTCGGCTTCGACGTCGCGGCAGTGCAGCAAGCCGGCATGAGCGTGGGGATGCGCAGCATGCACCTTCGCATTGCGCGTGTGGGCGGCACGCTGACCGTGAACGCGCAGCCAGGCCACACCATGCTGGTGGCTGAACTGGCACTCAAATCCGTCCAGCCGCCGCAAACGGACGGCGATGCCACTCCCAAGGCACTGCAAACGTCTTCGTAAAGCACGGTACGCTGCCTTCCGCGTCACTACTCGCGCAACGTCGGACAATTACTGACAGCATCCATCGCCCGCGCGACCTATAAGAAGAGTTGAAGATTCATTCGGCAACGCGCTCGCGCTGCCGGCGTCTGGATGCGCGCGCGCATCCTTGTGAATTTCAACCTGGAGGAGGTCTCGCGATGACGAATCGAAGGCGATTTCTATCGAGTATTTCGGGAGTTGTTCTGGCCACCGTGGCCGGGGTTGATGGCAAGGCGGAAGCGCAGACTGCTGCGAAACTGGATGAGAAGGACCCTCAAGCGGTAGCGCTGGGGTACAAGCACGATACAAGCAAGGTCGACAAGGCCAAGTTCGCGAAGCACGACGTCAGCCAGAAGTGCAGCAATTGCCAGCTATACCAGGGCAAGCCAGGCGATGCATGGGGGCCCTGCCCGATCTTCGCCGGCAAGCAGGTCTCCGCAAATGGATGGTGTAACTCGTATGTGAAAAAGGCTTGATCCACGCAGTATTGACTTGGCAGATCCGCACGATAAGACACCTCGAACGCCTGCCCCCTCCGACGTCGCCGGGCACCGCGCCTATGCGTACAACGGTCAGCAGCACCCAGTATGACGCCGCCCGGGTCGCCGACTCAGGCCACCTCCTGATAACGGACAGCGCGCTGACGGGCGAGCGTCATGGTGTCTCTTCGAGCGGAGGCACCGCTGCTGACGACATCATCATTTGCGTGAGTGGCGGCTCGATCAGCGTGGAAACGGGCGTCGCCTTCAACGCCGAGGATACGATCTCGCTGATCGTCCTGAAGAACGGCACGACGATCAGCGCCGGAAGCGGCAACCTGCTGAACGTCAGCATGATCAGGCATTTCGAAAATGCCTGCCAGCCATAGAGTCAACGCGTGAAGCGCGGCTGCCCCCCCCCCCGCAAGTACGCATTCAACTACCCTTCGACCGCTTGCGGCACGAAAGCCCCAGCTCAGACTGCCGGCTGCTGCAAAGCGGCAATCTCCCGGTATGATGCCCGCCAGGCGTCGACTTTCTCCACTCGAACCATGAAAACAAAGGTAAGGGCTACCGTAGTTTGCGCACGCGGCGACCGTGTGCTACTGGTCTCAAAGGATGGCAGCAGATGGGCGCTGCCGGGTGGCCGTCCGACCAAGAACGAAACGTTTGCTGACGCAGCAGGCCGGGAGCTTCTGGAGGAGACCACGTTGCTGGCTCGCGGGCTCGGATTCTTGTTTCAAGTCGTTGGCGCAACCACCGTGCACCACGTCTTCGTCGCGAATATTGGAGAATCGGCCGTGCCGAAACCAAGCAAGGAGATCCAGGGCTGCCAATGGTTTTCGCAAGCCGAGTTGGGAGAGATCGTCGTCAGCCCAACGACCCGGCACATCATTGAAAGCATCTGGGCGATGCGCCAGCGTTAGACCTCGGCCGCAGGCCATTTGCCACTAGCCAACATTCGCTGCACGGTACGCAAAATCAAACTGGCGCGAGCGACGGGAATGCCCACGCCGCACGCATCGGCCTACAGGCTGGCAGCTACGCCAGCGATGCGGCCGGACTCGCCAGCGCGCCAGCACCGTCCGAAGTTCGATGGGCCGATTCTGACAGTCGCCAGCCGCTACCAATCACTTTAGCCGGGCCGGTGTCGCCATAGCAGCCTTGCGCAATAGCCTGCTCTTCTGTACCCATCGCGCCGCACCTATTTCGCCGTCACGAAATAGAAGAAGCCCCGCCGGTTTTCTCCCGGCAGGGCTTCTTGCGCAACTTCGAGGGCTACCTTAGATCGGTTCGATCTTGGTCGCCGCGGGGCCCTTCTGGCCTACGCCGGCCACATAGCGCACTTTCTGGCCTTCCTGAAGCGACTTGAATCCATTGCCTTGCACTTCGGAAAAATGGGCAAACAGGTCGTCTCCGCCTGCATCCGGCGTGATGAAGCCAAAACCCTTTGAATCGTTAAACCACTTTACAGTACCGGTTTCCATGTAGAACTTCCTTAAAAATTCTCGCCGTGCCGAAATAGCGGACGAGGCATGACGATCAAGGAGGAAACATGGAGAGAAAGTGGTGCTGCCGAGGTAAACACCTAACGCCTCGAGGTTACGCTTGAAGATCCTGCATTCGTACTTATACAGGCACGCCGCATCTCGGTCAATGAACATCTCACAGCAATCGATGCGTACCTGCTGTCTGGAGAATCCATGAAGATTGGTCGCCTTCCTATGACAGTATCGTAATACCTGGGTAATCCAGCGGACCAGGTCAGATAGATAGACTGTGAAAACTGTGAGCGAAGAGACTCATAGAATTTGACTCTGGAGAGATTCCCATGAAGACGATTCACACTGCCCTGATTGCCTCTGCCCTTGCGATTGCCTCAGCGAGTTCTGCCATCGCTGCAACGCCTGACGGCCAGGTCCACCGCCCGCGCGATCCATACACCGATGGTGGCCGCGTTACTGTCAACGATATCGATGCCAGCGGCGCGCGCATCGGCGCGCGTGATGTCTTCACGGATGGCGCGCGGAATCTGGAGCGCAGCCAGCGCTAAGAGAGCCAACCCTTCGCGATGGCGCTATCGCCATAGCGACCGCTTTCTTGATCATCGGTATCACAAGCGGTTGCGAATATCGGTCGCACGGTCAGTGGAAGTACCTGCACTCGAATGTTGACCATGCCCCGTGGAGGGTTGCACATCGCATTTGAAACCACCTCACTTGCGGATACGTAGATTCCTTCTTTAGCCTCACGTGACATTGCCTCACCGAACGCCACTGCCACAAGAACGCACCATGAAGCTGTACTACGCCACGGGAACATGCTCGCTCTCCCCTCATATCATCTTGCGCGAACTGGGAGCGAAATTTGAGCTCGAACGGGTCGACTTGACGACTAAGCAAACTGAGCGCGGAGAGGACTTTCTTGCCATCAGTCCCAGGGGGCATGTTGCAGCCCTGAGTCTTGACAACGGTGAAGTGCTGACTGAAGGAGCCGCTATTGCGCTGCACCTCGGTGAGGGCACGAATCTCGTTCCTCCACCACGCACCATGGAACGGAGGCGGCTACATGAGCTGCTGATCTATATCGCAGCAGAACTGCATCCGGCCTTCGGACCGCTACTCCATCCGGCGACCCCGGATGGAGACGCCAAGGCAAGGGCCAAGATGTTCAGCCATCTCGACTATGTCGAGTCGCTGCTTGCGGATAGGCGACCCTACCTGCTTGGCAACAAACTTTCGGTCGCAGACTTCTATCTGTTCGCTGTGGCCCGCTGGGCCGGGCGCCTCGACATTGACCTGAATCGCTGGCCCCGACTGATGCATTTCATGCTACGCATCAATGAACGGCCCTCCGTTCAGGCGGCATTGGCTGCCGAGATGACGGCAGGAATGTAGACAGGCCAGGCTATCGAACGGCTCACGGCCTGATCGGTTCACGAAGACCGGCGCAATTTCCGCTGCGTCGCCTGTATCTCGTGTGCCCACGCTGCCTGGCTGGCAATTTGGCAACGAGGTTGCGCCGACCCGCGTCGCAAGTCACCTGACGAATTCTTCAACCTCATTGAGACGATGCATCCTGCAGACGAGATTCCGGCCCTAACCCCAGAGCAATGCGATGCGTGGCTAGGGCGCATGGGTATTGGCCGCCCGCCAGTACCTACCCTGCAAGCAATGAATAGCCTTATCGCCGCTCACTTGGCGCGATTCCCGTTCGAGAACCTCGATTCGTTGCTGGGCAGGCGCGTGCGCATAGGCCCGCCGTTTGTATTCGAAAAACTCCTGCGCCGTCGGCGTGGTGGCTATTGCTTCGAGCTGAACACACTTTTCTGTGCCGGCCTCAAGTCCCTTGGCTATACCGTAGTGCCGCTGGCTGCACGGGTACGCTGGCACGTGCAGGAAGGGACACCGACAAGCCTGTCCCACATGCTGTTACGCGTGGAGGTGGAGAACCAGAGCTACATCGTCGACGTGGGATTCGGTGGTCCAACGCCAGATCACGCCTTGGTACTATCGCCACGAATCGAGCACGCCAGCGCCGCGGCCTACCAGTTGCGACCAACGCCACAGGATGCTCGCGCAATCCATCTTCCTTCCTACGATCTGACGCTGCACAGCCTCGCATCTCTTCGAGGCAGGACGGACGGTGGGAGTGAAGATACTTCCGGGCAGGTACTGTACCGATTCGATCTGAGCCCACAGTCGCAGATTGACTTCGAGATGCGCAACTGGGATGTCTCGACGAATCCAGACAGCCACTTCACTCAGGCGCTGATGGTAGCGCGCACGGATGACACTGGTGTACGCATTTCACTAGCAAACGCGAAGCTGACCGAGCGCGAGCCCGATGGCAGCGTGCGGAGTACGAACACATTGCCATCCGTCGACTCGGTTATTGATGTCCTGACGGAACGCTTCGGCATTGAACTCGACGGCAATCTGCGCGAATCACTGACCGCGCGGTGGCCGTCCATCATGGTGGTTCGCTAGAGGAAGAGTAATGAGGTCGAAGAGCAGCGTGCAGCCCAGCCCGGCCTCGACTGCCCTGGTGTGAGCGGTGAGGACGAGTTCGGGACGACGGATTTGAGCCGTATCGTGAGCCGAATCGGTTGTCGATACCAGCGGAACCCAGCCAGGCTTGATGCACTGTTGCCGGAGGTTGATAGCGATGGGCGCTGTCCAGCCTGCGCTCGCTATCGGACTGGCGCCAGTGCTCGATGAGCATCTTCGCCTCGACGCGGCCGCGGAACCACTCGCGATTCAGCAACTCGTCCCCCAGCTTGCCATTGAGGCGTTCGACGAAGCCGTCTTGCCACGGACTGCCTGGCGTAACGAAGCCTTGCCTACCGGGCCTTTCCGCCTACGGAAGCGTTTGCTCAGTAGAGGCAGTGGTTCATCACCGCTGCCCACCCGTGCCGAGCTCGATTCCAGTCTTTATGCTGGCGGCCTCAGTCATTCATTAATTCGAAAGATCTTGGTGTTTTCTACGCTACCGCCCCGCTGAGGATTGACTCCAACCGCTTGTCCATACTGCGAGGATTGACTTCGAGAATTTCGACGTCCACGACACGCTCAACAACAAACGGGTCGCTTGATATCCGCTTCTCTAACTCGACGCGCGACACACCGTGCGCAATCAGCGCGCCCCCCAAATCCGGCTGAATATCTCCGCCCACAAGGAAAACACCGTCGTCGAATCCCTGTTTTATGCACGCCATGTGTGCTTCCATAAGCTTGGCGGCAAGCGCTTCGTTCCCGCCAAATTTTAGGATAACAATAAACATAGAATCCCTGCTCCAAATAAGAACTTGTTTGAATGATGCCAATCGTTCCCGCCAGACCTTCTTTTCGCGCCCTGATCCAACCGGTTGTTTGTTCTATTTCATGTTGAACAAACTACTTTCTCGTAAAACGCAGGCGCAAGCGAAGTGATGCTTTGGCTTTCCACCAGAAGACGCGCGAACGCGGGATCCTCAGATCAGGCCGATGGAAGCGCTCCACTCTCCGTCCGGCGCCAGCATCAACTCTGCGTCGGTGACGACATACCGCACATAGCGGTAATCTCGAATGAAACTAATTTTGCCCTCGCGCCACTCCAGCCACATGATGTAGCTAGGCTTCGGATCTGTACGGCTTTCAAAGACGGCAATTACTTCCCGGCCCTCAAGCCATGCGGGAACAAGCCAAACACCATCAATTCTTGAGTAGACACTGAAGAACATCCCGACGTCGTCGGCGCCGACACGAACTGGGTGAGTCGACTGCTTTAGTTTCACGTCGCCCGCCAGGAGTGCTCGCAGGCCGTCCCAATCGCGCTTGTTAAACAAGGCTACGTAGCGCGCTACCGCATCGGACGCTGGCAGGGCAACCGGCTGCTCGCCGGTGGCCATGTTGATCTCGCGCAGACGCATACGACCGCGTGCAAGATGAGCCTTCACCGAGTCCACGGTGAGGTCAAGGAGGGCCGCGATTTCCACAAGCGGCTCGTCGAGAACGTCCTTAAGAACTACGACGCTGCGCTGAAGCACCGGAAGCTCCATGAACCGCGACACCGCCGTTTTGATCGCCTCCTGGCGCATCAACGTCTCCACAGGGTCAGAGGCTTCATCATCCGCGACATCGTTGGCAGCATCGATCGGTTCTGCTGCTCGGATGGCGCGACTTCGCAACAAGTCGAGTGCCCGATTGTGTGCTACCCGGAACAGCCAGGCGCGTACTGTCCGAACGTCCAGCATCTCGTCAACGGCAACCAACGCCCGGGTAAGCGTGTCCTGCACCACGTCTTCACCTTCGATGACCGAGCCCATCAGGCGCGAGCAGTAGCGGTGAAGTTCAGGCCGCAACTCTTCGGCCAAGGCGATGAGTTCGGCCCGTTGCGCGTCGTCCGCAGAGTTTTGGCCTTTGCTCAAACTGCCCCCCCTTCAATGACGACAACACCGGCGTCGCCGTTGATTCCGAAAACGATACCCTCGGCGAATTGCGGGTCCTCCAACACGGAGATCACCCGATCACCGAAAGTCCTGGGCGGCATTGGGGAGCCAAAACGAGTAATGAACTCTTCCGGCGTGATGCCCATGGCTCTCGCATAGGCGCCTGCGGCCGCATCCCCGGTTCCCGTGCCCAGGATCATCGTTCGCGGAACAATCGCCTGGAAGCGGATGCCGAGCTTCTTCTCTTGAGAGACCCCGTTGGCGTACTTCGCCATGAACCAAAGCATGCGTTTGGACCCGCCGTAGCCCCCAGTCATCTGCGAGCCATTATCGGCCGCACCGCTCGATCCGACCAGAACGCGGCTTCCGGGGTTGAGCGGGACGTTAAGCGCCGCCTGAAGCCAATACAAGCCAGCCTTGACATCCGTTTCCCAGGCGACGGAGAAGTCCTTCCAGTTCAACTGATCCAACCGGCCCATACGGGGTGTCGTGCCGGCATTCAGCACTAGAACGTCCGGTCGGACGTCCCCGACAATTCGATGCGCAGCAGCTTCGTCAGTGATGTCCGCCGAAATCGTGGCGACGCCTAGGCGGCTAGCTGCAGCGTCAAGTGCCTCCGTACCGCGCGCAACAACGGTCACATTTGCGCCCTGGTCAACCAGCGCCTCCACCAGTCCCAGGCCGAGACCGCGGCTTCCCCCTGTAACGACGACATTCTTCCCTTTCAGGCTCATGACTCGACTCCATTGTTTAGGTGAAGCTAAGACGATCCAAGGGTGGAAAAAGAGTCAAACTGGCTTGAGCCTACGGCGATTCCGTAGACGAACCGCCCCGCCATGCCCACCGTACGAGCATTGAGAAGCACTTTCGATGAATCACGGACTTCGCTCCTATTGCAGTGCCAACCTCAAGCGCGAATTTGGCTACCTGGCAGATGCGGGAGACAACTATTTCTGGCATGTCACGCTGTTGGGCGATGAGAGCAGGCAAGTTCCCTACCTGCGCTGATGCCAGCCAGAGCGCAAACTTAGAAAGCCCGGCAGCGCCAACGTCCAAGTCCTTTTGCCGATTCGCCCGTCGGCGATTCAGGCGTTCACGTAAGCGCAGAACGCCCGCACCAGTTCTTCATCGAACTCCCGACTCGCCAGCCGCAGCGGCCCGGGATTGTTGAGCATCGCATTAATAATGCTCCCGATGGCGAACTGGAAAGCAATCCGAATGCGCCGGTCCGCCACCACCGGGTCAGCCCGTTTGTGCAGACGTAGTAGCACAGGCACGGCTTCCTCGATGAATGCATATCGCCCTTCCTGAATGCGAGACCAGGTTGTGCCATGAGCTTCGAAGATCGACGCCCGCAGCACACCCTGATGGCGCAGCACCAAGCGCCGCAACTCAGCCAGCAGTGCGTGAATCGCGGCCTCCAGCGTCCACTCGCCTTCCTTCAGCGCCGCCAACCGCGCCCGCATCGCGTCGCCCGAGTCCTTCCGCGTCACGGCCTGCAATGCGCCGAAGAAAGCTCCCTTGCTGTCAAACCTGCCGTAGAACGCCCCGGTCGTCACACACGCTGCCGTGCATATTTCCTGGATTGTCACGCTGTCCAGCGCTCGCTCGGAAAGCAATTCGCGTCCGGCGCGCAACAGGGCGTCCGTCGTCCGTTCCGCGCGGGTGTAGCGAGGAGGGACGAATCCAGCCTGTCCATCCAGTGCGGTCAACGCCTTGTGTTTTGTCATGGCTCTTCAGCACGTATGGCTCGTCGGGTTTTCCTGTATTCCCCCTTCATCTGGCTTGTAGCGCAGGCCGGAGAGTCAATGATTATAAGTTGGGGAGCAGTCATCCGTATCTTCGGCGTGACTCGCCCCGCCCCGCCTGCGATTGGCAGCGCCTTCACCATAAGCACCTCAGCCCCCCCCCAATTTATGTCCCTTAGTGGTTTTCCCGAGCCACCCCGCAGGCCTCTTGAACTCATCTCGGCACCTCGTCAAAAATATAATCCCGACTATAAATTCATCTTGCGGATGCCGGCGAGAGGGTCGTCAAGGGCGACCAGGCCACGCCTTGTCCGCCTTGAGCAGAACCGATACTGAGAAGCGAATATGAACGAGGTTTTCGACTACATCGTGGTTGGCGCCGGATCGGCCGGATGCGCCGTGGCGGCACGGCTTGCCGACGCAGGAACGGAAAGCGTCGCACTGCTGGAAACCGGAGGCCATGACTTCAGCCCGGCTATCACAATCCCCATCGGCCTCGCCGCGACGGTGCCAAAGCCCGGTCGCTACAACTACGGTTTCGTCACTGAACCTCAGCCGGCATTGAACAGCCGTCGCGGCTACCAGCCTCGTGGACGCGGCCTCGGCGGCAGTTCGTCGATCAACGGCATGATCTATATCCGTGGTGTGCCGTCCGACTACGACGGCTGGGCCGCGTCAGGCTGCGACGGCTGGGCGTGGGAAGACGTGCTGCCCTATTTCAAGCGATCCGAATGCAATGAGCGCCTCGCGGGCCACGATGAAGACGCGTGGCACGGCGGCCGCGGGCCGGTGTATGTGGTCGACACGCGATCGCTCAACCCGTTCGACCGCCGCTTTGTCGAATGCGGGCAGAGCGCCGGCATTCCTTACAACCACGACTTCAACGGCGCGCAGCAGGAAGGAGTCGGCTACTACCAGCGCACGCAGCGAGACGGTGAGCGCTGGAACACGGCGCGCGCGTACCTGCACCGTGGAAACCAGGACGCCCTGAACGGCAAACGCGAGAACCTTAGCGTGCTGCCGGACACGCAGGTTCTGCGTGTTGTGTTCGAAGGCAAGCGCGTAGTCGGCGTACGCGTAGTGCGCAACGGTGTAGAGAGCATGCTGATGGCCCGCTGCGAGGTCATTCTCAGTGCCGGCACGTTCGGCTCGCCGCAACTGCTGATGGCGTCTGGCATCGGCCCAGCCGCACACCTGCGCGAGCACGGCATCGGCGTGGTGGTCGATGCGCCCGGCGTGGGCCAGAATCTCCAGGAACACCCCGACATGAAGCTGATGCACCGCCTGTCCAGCACCGACCTTTACGCGGCGACGGTGCGCGGGGGGCTGCGCCTGCTCAGCGAATGGCGCCGCTACAAGAAGGAACGGTTCGGCATGTTCGCCTCGAACATCGCCGAGACAGGCGGCTTCGTGAAGAGCCGCCCCGACCTCGAAAATCCAGACCTGCAACTGCACTTCTCTACGACGCTCGGCGATTCAAAAAAACGCAATGTGCATGGCTACTGCCTGCATGCCTGCGTGTTGCGACCGTACAGCCGCGGACAGGTACGGCTCGCGTCCGCCGACACACGCGTTTCGCCAAGCATCGACCAGAACCTGCTCTCCGACGCGCGCGACATGGAAACGCTGGTGGCTGGCGTCCGCATCGCGCGGCGCATACTGGCGCAGCCATCGCTCGCGACGCTGGGCGGTGCCGCGCACAACTACGGCCACCTGCGCCTCGATGGCAGCGACGACGCCGCCGTGCGCGAATGGATTCGCGAACAGGCCGACATCATCTTCCATCCGGTTGGCACCTGCCGTATGGGCAGCGATGCGGAGTCGGTAGTCGATAGCGAACTGCGCGTGCGCGGCGTCGAGGGCCTGCGCGTGGCGGACGCCTCGATCATGCCGACCGTGATTGGCGGCAACACCAATGGGCCGGCCATCATGATTGGCGAGAAGGCGGCCGATCTCGTCCGCGGCATTCGGCGCGCGGACGCTGCCTCGTTCCGACAGGCGGTAGCCGAAACCGGATCGCAGCCGCCAGCGCAGCGCGTACCTGCAGGCGCTGCGCTGCAGAGCGCCGCGTCGCAAAGATCTGCGACCCGCAACCGCTGGATGACGCTGGCTACCGCTGCCGCGCTTGCGGTAGCCTCCGGCGCGCAAACGGTGCATGCCGCCGAACAGCCCAAGCCGGCCAGCGCAATGACCACGGCGGCGAACGCCGCCCTGCTGCAGCAGCTTCCGTTCAACGACCGCAAAGACTACGAAGAGGCCAGTCGCGGTCTGGTCTCGCCCTTCACAGGCGAGATTCTCAACGCCGATGGCAAATCCATCCGAAGCGCGTCGGCCTACGCATTCGAGAGTGCGGCCAAGAATCCGGATTCGGTCAATCCGAGCCTATGGCGCATGGCGCAACTCAACAGCAATGCGGGCCTGTTCAAGGTGGCCGATCACATATTCCAGGTGCGCGGCATGGACCTGGCGAACATGACCATCATCGAAGGCGATCGCGGCATCATCGTCGTCGACCCGCTGATGTACACCGAGACGGCCAAAGCCGCGCTCACGCTCTACTACGCGAACCGTCCGCGCAAGCCGGTGGTGGCAGTGATCTACACGCACAGCCACGTCGACCATTTCGGCGGCGTGCGCGGCGTGATCGACGAAGCCGACGTGAAGAGCGGCAAGGTGGCGATCTACGCGCCAGCGGGGTTCATGCAGGAAGCGGTCAGCGAGAACGTCTTTGCCGGCACGGCAATGTTCCGGCGCGCGATGTATCAGGCTGCCGCCGCCGTGCCGCGCAACGAATACGGGCAAGTCGATACGGGCATCGGCAAGAGCAACATGGCAGGCGGGACCATCAGCCTGATCGCGCCGACCGTCACGATCTCCAAACCGTACGAAACGCGCCGCATCGCGGGCGTCGACTTCGAATTCCAGTTCACGCCCGGAACCGAAGCACCGGCCGAGATGAACTTCTATCTGCCGCAGATGCGTGCGCTGTGCATGGCCGAGAACGCGACGCGTACGATGCATAACATCCTCACGCCGCGCGGTGCGCTCGTGCGCGACCCAAAGGCATGGGGCAAGTTCCTTGACGAAAGCCTTGTGCGATACGGCGACAGGACAGACGTACTCCTCGCCCAGCACAACTGGCCGACCTGGGGGGGCGAGCGCATTCGCACGCTGCTGGCGGATCAACGCGACATGTACACCTACCTCAACGACCGCACGCTGCACCTGCTGAACCAGGGTCTGACCCCCATGCAAATCGCCGAAGCAATGCAGAAGCTGCCGGGCGATCTCGAGAAGAAGTGGTATGCGCGCGGCTACTACGGTTCGCTGAGCTTCAATTCCCGCGCGGTGTACCAGCGCTACCTTGGCTTCTACGATGCCAATCCGGCCAACCTGAACCCGCTCGAACCCGAGGCAGCCGGCCGGCGCTACGTCGAGGCGATGGGCGGCTCGGACAAGGTGCTAGGAATGATGCGCGACGCCATCGCCAAAGGTGACTATCGCTGGGCGGCCGAGATCGGTAATCGGCTCGTCTTTGCCGATCCGCAGAATCAGGAGGCGCGCAACGCGCAGGCCGACGCTCTTGAGCAGCTTGGCTACCAGACCGAGAATTCGCTATGGCGAAACATGTACCTGACCGGCGCGCTCGAGCTGCGCAACGGACCGCGCTCCAATTCCACGCGGCAGGCAGAAGATCTGGTCCGGGCGCTGGCGCCGTCGATGTTCTTTGATTACATGGGCGTGCGGCTCGACTCCGACAAGGCGGTCGGCCATGACATGGTGCTGAACTGGGTCTTCTCCGATCTGGGCCAGCCTTTCGCGCTCACGCTGCGCAATGGCGTGCTGACCTACCGCGAAGGCATGCGACATGAGAAGCCCGATGCGACCGTGACGATGACCAAGAGCACGCTCGACCGCATCAGCCTGCGCCAGATCACACTGCCAGAGGCCATGCGCAACGGCGAGATCAGGATCGAAGGAGACGGGCACAAGCTGGCCGAACTGATGGGCTTAATGACCACGTTCGATCCCTCATTCAATATCGTAATGCCGCTCGCCAAGCACTGACCAACGCCATGAGAAAAATCGACACGTTCTACATTGATGGCCAGTGGGTTGCGCCGGCTGCCGGCGCGACCACAATGGATGTCGTCAATCCAGCCACCGAGGAAGTCATCGGCAAGCTGTCACTGGGCACCGCCGCCGACGCCGACCGCGCCGTGGCCGCCGCGCGCGCGGCGTTCGCGTCGTGGTCGCAGTCGAGCCGCGAGGAGCGCATGGCGCTGCTGGGCCGCATCATGGCGCTCTACAAGGAGCGCCTGGGCGACCTCAGCGAGGCCGTGCGAACCGAAATGGGCGCGCCGATCAGCGTGTGCAATGCCGTGCAAGCGCCGGTCGGGCTGGCGGCCATGAGTGCGACGCTCGAGGCGCTGCGCACATTCGAGTTCGAATCCACACACGGGGCGAGCTTCGTGCGCCGCGAGGCGATCGGGGTCGCCGCGCTGGTCACCGCGTGGAACTGGCCGCTCATGCTGATCGCTACCAAGGTCAGTGCGGCCATCGCCGCCGGCTGCACAATCGTGCTAAAGCCATCCGAAATCGCGCCGCTCGATGCATACCTGTTCGCGCAGATCATGCACGATGCCGGCACGCCGGCCGGCGTGTTCAACTTGATCTACGGAGAAGGCAAGTCGGTAGGCGCGCGTCTGTCGTCGCATCCGGACGTCGACGTGATCTCGATCACCGGCTCTACCCGGGCCGGCGTGGAAGTGGCGATCAGCGCCGCGCCGACCGTCAAGCGCGTGCATCAGGAACTGGGCGGAAAATCGCCACTACTGATCCTGGATGACGCCGACATCGCCACCGCCGTGCAAGGCGGCGTAACCTCGATCATGATGAACTCAGGCCAGACCTGCATCGCGCCGACCCGTATGCTCGTGCCGCGCACCCACTATGAGGAGGCCGTTGGCGTGGCCGCTGCCACCGCCAGTGCGCTGACCGTGGGCGATCCGGCCAATCCGGCAACGAAGCTCGGCCCGATCTCGAACCGAGCGCAATATGAGAAGGTCCAGCACATGATCGGCGTCGGCATCGAGGAAGGCGCGCGCGTGATCGCCGGCGGCCCAGGCCGCCCGGAAGGGCTCGACAAGGGCTTCTATACGCGACCGACAGTCTTCGCTGATGTCAACAACGCCATGACCGTCGCCCGCGAGGAGATCTTCGGGCCGGTACTCGTAATGATTCCGTACGACAGCGAAGAAGACGGCATCGCAATCGCCAACGATACGAACTACGGACTCGCCGCCTATATTGCCTCTGGCGACCGTGCCCGGGCGCTCCGTGTGGCGGCGCGTCTCCGTGCAGGCTCCGTCAGGATAAACGGTGCTCCGCTGGATTTCTCGTTACCGTTTGGCGGCTACAAGTCGTCCGGCAATGGCCGCGAGAATGGCGTCCACGGGCTGACGGAGTATCTGGAAGTGAAAGCCGTTTCGCTGTGAGGTGTGCGCGGCACCGAGCAGAACGCTTTCGACGCATACATGTGTTCGGCCCTTCGGTAGCGACGCGTATCGCACGTATCGATCGGAGCAATCGGGCATACGGCGCATAACCCGTTGCTCTCGCATCATGAACGGCCGCTACCCCTACGGGAGCGGCCGTTTGACCTATCGATCTGATCATCTCGGAAGGGTCGGATTGAGCCAGCCGGAGCCTGGAGGTGGGCACCTCGTGCCCTGCCCTGCATTACCCGATGACCCGGGGCGTTGCACACCTGCCGCGACAAAAGCCCTCGGAACATGCGCCCGTCACCGAAATCACCAAGTATCCAGTTGCTGAGGCGCTCAGCCCCACCAACTACGACATATCGTAGACATAATCACCCCCTCGAAATTCATCTTGCCACGTAATTCGATACGCCGTAAGTTTCTACCATTGTTCGTAGATAAAACAACCACGGATCGACTCAATCGTGCCCACCCAGATTCCCGCAGCCAGCCGTGCCATGGCCGTCTTCGAAGTGTTCGCCCGGGAACGACGCGACCTGTCGAATTCCGAGATGGCGAAATTGCTGGCCGTTGCCGACAGTAGCTGTTCCGACCTGCTGCATACGCTGCACAAGCTTGGCTACCTGATACGCACCACGCGCACACGGCGTTTCTATCCGTCTGGCCGCCTGCTGGAAACCGGGCGGCAGATCGCGGAAAACGACCCGCTGACCCGGCTCGCCCAGGAAGCCGTGACGCAACTTGCCGACATGACCAACGAAAGCGCGTTCTTCGGCGTGCTGGAGCCGCTGGCGGTACGTGTAGCCGCCGTGGCCCAGAGCCGGCTGCCCCTGCGCTACATCCTCGACGTGGGCGAGCGCGTCGCCTTGCATGCATCCGCGCTGGGCAAGGCCATGCTCGGCCAGTTGCCTGAAGACGAAGCGCGCGCGCGGCTGGAAGCCGCCAAGCGGCCCGCCGTCACGCCAAGCACGGTGGTAGACCTCGCACAACTGATGACTCAACTGGCGCACGGTCGCGCGCAAGGCTGGTACGAGGCCCATGACGAAGGCACCGACGGCGTGACAGCGCTGGCCGTGCCAGCCTGCCTGGGAGAGCGGCCCGTGGCGATCTCCCTGGCCGGCCCCAGCGAACGTATCGAGAAGCATCGCGAATCCTATCTGGCGGCCCTGCGCGAAGTGCGCGACTCCATGCTGGCCGACCACTAACCCGAAGCAAACCAAAGGAGAGGGAGGACACATGGATCTTGGATTAAAAGACCGCGTGGCAATCGTCACGGGTTCGGCCCGCGGCATCGGCGCCGAAACCGCCCGCATGCTGGCGCAGGAGGGCATGGCTGTTGTCATCACCGATCTGGATCTCGACGCAGCTCGCGAAACCGCCTGCGGCATCGAGCGCGAAGGTGGCAGGGCCATCGCCGTACAGTGCGATGTTCGTCAGGAGGACCAGGTACGCGGCATGGTAGCCGCCGGCAAGGATGCCTTCGGCAGCCTCGACGTACTGGTCAACAACGCAGGGCTGGTGAAGGACCGCACCATCCTCAAGATGGAAGAGTCCGACTGGGACCTAGTGCTGGACGTGACGCTCAAGGGCGCCTTCCACACCACGCGTGCGGCGCTGCCCTTCATGCACGAGAAGGGCTGGGGCCGCATCATCAACATCAGCTCCCGAGCGCTGTTTGGCAACCCGGGTCAGGCCAACTACTCCACCGCCAAGGCCGGCATCATCGGCTTCACGCGCGCGCTTTCGCTCGAACAGGCACGTAAGGGCGTGACAGTCAACGCCATTGCTCCCGGCTATATCGAGACCGAGTACATCAAAAGCCTGCCCAACTACGACACCATCCTGGCCAACGTAATGGCCAAGAACGCTGTGACGTTCCCGGGCCAGACCTGCGACATTGCAGGCGCTGTCGCCTTCATGGCTTCCGAGCACGCCCGCTACATCACGGGCACCACCCTTTTCGTGACCGGAGGCCGATATGGCTGACCTGACTGTCGACGTCGATGGGCTGGACGCCAGCCAGCAACTGCTGCGCGACAACATCCGCCGCTACCTGAAAGAACACGTCGCCCCGCGTATTGACCAGGCGGAAAAGGACAAGCACTTCCCGCACGAGGTACTGACCGGACTGGCCGACTTCGGCTACTTCGGCGGGTACCTTCCCGAAGCAGACGGCGGACTGGGCCTGGACTACCTCACCTGGGCAGTCATGATGGAAGAAGCCGGCTACTGCTGGCTGTCGCTGCGCATCCTGCTCAATGGCCTGAACATTGTCTCGGGCATCATCAACGCCTACGGCACCGAGGCGCAGAAGGAACGCTTCATGCGCCCGCTGCTGCGCAACGAGCGCAAGACCTTCGTGTCGATCTCGGAGCCGGACGTGGGCTCCAACGTGGCCGAAATCAAGACCCGTGCCGACAAGCGTGGCGACCGTTACGTGCTTAACGGCAGCAAGCTGTGGATCACCAATGGCATGTTCGCGGACTTCGGCATCGTGGTGGCCCGCACCTTCAGCGAGACCTGCAATGGCGAACTCTCGCTGTTCCTGGTCGAGCGAGACGTCACCGCGTACAGCGTCACGCCTGTCGATACCATGTTCACCCGCAGCACCGGGACCGCTGCGTTTACGTTCGAGAACGCCGAGGTTCCCACTGCCAACTTGCTGGGCCAGGAAGGCCAGGGCCTGCGGCAGATCCTGATCGGTCTGAACTTTGGCCGGCTGAACGTGGCCATGGGCGCGGTGGGTGCGGCGCAATGCGCGCTCGACCTGTCGGTTGGCTACGCGCAACAGCGCAAGCAGTTCGGTCGCCAGATCGGCTCATTCCAGCTCGTGCAGAAGCACATTGTGGACATGACCATGCGCACGCAGGCGGCACGCTCGCTTGGCTACCGCGCGGCACGCTCGATGCAGAACGGCACATCACGCACGGAGTGTTCGATCGCCAAGCTCTACGCCACGGAGGCCGCATTCGACGTCGCCAACCTGGCACTGCAGGTGCACGGCGGCATGGGCTATGCCACCGGCTACCCAATCGAACGGATCTTCCGCGATACGCGCGGCGGCATGATTCCCGAGGGCACCACCGAGATCCAGACGCTCATCATCGGTCGCGAAATCCTCGGCATCAGCGCACTGACCTGATCCATCCACATCACCCCGAGACACAAGACATGACCCAACCTGCCATCCTCGAACAGATCGCCAACACCACGCTCTACTGGGAAGACCTGGTGCCCGGCATGACGTACAGCACTTCCTCGCGCACCATCACCGAAGCGGACGTAGCCGCCTTCGCGGCGCTGACCGGCGATTTCAACAAGGTGCACGTCGATGCCGAGTACGCCAAGGGCACCATCTTCGGCCAGCGCATTGCCCACGGCATGCTGGTGGCCGCCTTCATGGCGGGGCTGACTTCGCGCTCGATCCCCAACCAGTTCTTCGAGGGGTCGCTGTTCAGCGTGCTGGAGAACCGCCTGAAGTTCCCAAAGCCCACGTTCATTGGCGACACCATCCGTGTTGAGATCGAAGTGGTCGAACAGAAGACCACCAGCCGCCCGGATCGCGGCATCGTTGCCTTCCTGCGCAAGGCCATCAATCAGCGGGGAGAAGTGGTGGCCGAAATGGCAGCCACCTGCCTGTTCAAGCGCCGCACACCGGGGGACGCACAATGACGCGCCAGCCCACCGGCTTCAGCGACCTGTCGCGGCTGGTCAACCCACGCTCGATCGTGCTGGTCGGCGCGTCCGAGAAGGCTGACAGCATCGGCGGCCGAACGCTGGAGAACCTGACCGTTTTCTCCGAGTTCAAGGGCGATCTCTACCTTGTCAATCCCGGGCGCACCGAAATCCATGGCCGGCCGTGCCTCGCTTCGGTGAATGACCTGGCGACACCGCCTGACCTGGCCATCCTCGCCGTGCGCGCCGACATGGTCATCCAGACGCTGCGCGACTGCGGCAAGCGTGGCATCGGGTTCGCCATCGTATTCACCTCCGGCTTTGGAGAAACCGGCGAAGACGGCCGCGCAGTGGAAGCCGAGATGCGCGAGATCGTGGCCAGCACCGGCATGCGCATCTATGGCCCGAACTGCCCCGGCCTGAACAATATGAATGCGCGCCTCGGCCTGACCTTCTCGCCGGCATGGCGCCTCGACCGTCGGCCCGGCCCGATCGGGGTCGCCACCCAGGGTGGCGGCCTGGGCCGATCGTTCATCCAGGCAATGGACCGTGGCGTAGGCGTCGGCCTGTGGTGTTCGGGCGGCAACGAAGTGGACCTCGAGGTCAGCGACTACATCCACTACATGGCCGATGCCCCCGACATCGAGGTGATCGTCACCACGCTGGAAGGTGTGCGCAACGGCCCGCGCTTCATGGAAGCTGCCCTGCACGCGGCCCGGCGCGGCAAGCCCATCGTGGCGATCAAGGTCGGCAAGTCGGAGTACGGCGCCAAGGCCGCGCAGTCACATACCGCCGCCATTGCGGGCTCGGCCGAGATCAACAGTGCGGTGTTCCGCCAGCTCGGCATCATCGAAGTTGACGACATCGACGAACTGATCGATGTTGCCTCACTACTGGCACGGCGCAAACCCACCGGCAAGGAACAACTGGCGGTGTACAGCTTCTCCGGCGGCACCGCTGCGCTGGCTTCGGACATGGTCGGCCTGGCGGGGCTCAAGCTGTCCGAGTTTGCCCCGGCGACGATCGAAGCGCTGCGTGCCGCCCTGCCCGGATTTGCGGCATTCAATAATCCGGTGGACGTCACGGCGGAGGTGCTGGTCAATACCGAGGTGAGCTATGCCACTCTCAAGGCCACGACCAGCGACCCCAATACCGATCTGGTGCTGGTACCGATCCCGGTCGAGTATGGCAAGACCACTGCCATGCTGGCCGATAGCATGGTTCGGGTGCAGGCCGAGGTTGCGGGCACGCCAATCGTGCCGGTCTGGATGAGCGACCGGACCGGCGAAGGCCACCGGAAGATGATCGACGGCGGGCTGATGCCGATGCGCGCGGTAGGCAACGCCGTACTGGCGATCCAGCGCTTTATCGAATATGGACGCTGGAAGGCGGGCTTCGAGCACCAATGGCGCCCCCTCGCCGATGTCACGACAAGTGCCGTCACGAGCAACCTGTCCGAAGCAAGAACCAAGGTGCTGCTGGAGCAGGCGGGCATTGCCACACCCCAGGGCATCGTGGCGAGTTCGCCGGCGCAGGCTGCGCAGGCCTTCAGCAAGGTGGGAATTGGGCGGGCGGTCATGAAGATCATCAGTGTCGACATCACCCACAAGACGGATATCGGCGGCGTGCGGCTGGGTATCGCCTCCGAAGACGCGGCGATAGCCGCGTACGACGAGATCCATGCCAACGGCGCCAGGGCGTGCGACCCGTCGCGGATCGAGGGAGTGCTGGTCGAGCCGATGCTGCCCGCTCCTTTCGTCGAAGCCGTGGTCGGCATTCATCGCGACCCAGTGTTCGGCCACGTCTGCACGTTTGGCCTGGGCGGCGTAAGCATCGAGCTGTTCAAGGATGTCAGCCGCCGCCTGCTACCGCTCACGCCCGCTTCGGCACGCGCGATGATTGCCGAGACCCGCTGCCACGAACTGTTGAAGGGCTATCGTGGCCAGCCGCCGTTCGACATAGACGCACTGGTCGACACACTGGTGAAGCTCTCCGACTTCGTCGCCGGGCACGCCGGCCACATCGAGGAACTGGAGATCAATCCCCTCGCGGTCCGCCCGCAGGGACAGGGCGTGGTCGCACTGGACGCCGTCCTCTCATATCAAGGCACGGAGCCTTCCACATGGTAAAGACCGACATCGGCTACACCACCACCGACACCATCATGGTGCGTGGTCTCAACCTTTCCACCGAGATCATCGGCAAGTTCGACTTTGTCGACATGATCTTCTTCACCACGCTGTCGCGCCTGCCCTCCGCGCGCGAAAAGGTCATGGTCAACGCGCTGCTGGTGACGACCGCCGATCACGGCATCACGCCAAGCTCCCTGTCAGCACGACTGACCTATATCGGTGCGCCAGAGGCGCTGCAGGGCGCTGTGGCAACCGGCTTGCTTGGTGCAGGTAGCGTATTCCTCGGCCCCATGCAGAACGCCGCGGAGATGCTCAACGACGGTGCCCGCGAACTGACGGACGACGCAACGGATGCACAAATCCACGAAGCCGCCCGCGCGCTGATCCGCCGCCACAAGGAGCGCCGCCAGTCGATCTTCGGCGTGGGCCATCCGATCCACGTCGACGGCGACCCGCGTGTACCCGCGCTGCGTGCGCTGTCGCGCGACAACGGCTACTACGGCGTGCACTGGCGCCTGATGGAGGCCATCGTCGAAGTGCTGGTGAAGGAGCAGAACCGCAAGCTACCCATGAACGTGGTGGGAGCGATCGGGGCAATCGTGGCGGCAATGGGCCTGGACCCATTGATCGCGCGAGGACTGGCGTTGGTGGGCCGCTCGGCCGGGCTGCTGGCCCATGTGCTGGAAGAGAAGACGCACCCGATGGCACGTGAGGCGTGGCAACTCGTGCTGAAGGACGATCCGCGCAACGAGTTGCCATGACGTGTGGCTCCGGGCCATCGAAGACCCAAGGAAATCGTCTCGCAGGCGATGACCGGCATGATGGGTATCACCGGCCCTGGCCGCAGCCAATCTTGGGCACGTCGCCGACGAGGTGTTGTCCGTCAACGGCCATAACAGGAAAGATATCCATCGGTTACATCAGGGCGGCGGCGTGCGATAACGCCTCACGGCAGGCTTCCGGCAACCTACGAAATTTCGTATAGTACTGGCGGAAACCGAACTCACGCCTGCCGCAACCATGCCCACCCTGATTCCTGCCGCTGGCCGCGCCATGGCGGTCTTCGAAGTCTTCGCACGCGAACGACGCGAGTTGTCCAATTCGGACATGGCACGCCTGCTCGCCTTGCCGGAGAGCAGTACGTCCGACCTGCTTCATACGCTGCAGTCGCTCGGCTACCTGATGCGCACCCCCCGTTCCCGACGCTTCTATCCCACCGGACGCCTGTTCGAGGTCGGCCGCCAGATCGCCGAGAACGATCCACTCAGCGCCGTCGCGCAGGAAGCGGTGGAACAGGTTGGAGAAATAACCAACGAAAGCGTTTTCTTCGGGGTGCTCGATACCTCCGCCGTCAAGGTCGTTGCCGCCCAGCCCAGCCGCCTGCCGCTGCGCTACATCATTGAAGTCGGATCGCGGGCAGCCCTCCATGCCTCGGCACTCGGGAAAGGCCTGCTGAGCCTGCTGCCACCCGACGCGGCACGTGCCGCGCTGGAAAGGAGTGGCCTGCGCCCACTTACGACGCAGACCGTAGTCGATATCGACACGCTCATGGGCCAGATCGCCCGCGGCCACAAGCGCGGCTGGTACGACGCCCGCGAGGAAGGCAGCGAGGGCGTGTATGGCCTGGCAGTCGTAGGTCTGCTGGGAGGACAACCCGCAGGCATCTCCGTGGCGGGCCCCGCGGAACGAATGAAAAAGAATCACGACGCCTATCTTGCCGCGCTGACTGAGGTCCGCGACGCGTTGATGGAAGCGGCATAGCTTGCCGTCGCGCGATACAGGCGATGTATTGCGCGACATACCGAAAGTATTTTTCACATCGCCCTGCCATCCGTAGCATCGAATGGAATCCAACCGGAGCGCGCGCTCCGCCAAGACTGGTTCCAGCCATTCCATTCGATACTTCCATGAACAATTTTCTGGACTTCAGGCGCGAAGGCGCCGTGGCACTGATCACCATGAACCGCCCGGAAACGCGCAATGCGATTTCCGACGACGATGCCGTACAGGCCGTGGTAGAGATGTGCGACACGCTCAACAGAGACATGTCCATCGGTGCCGCGGTCCTGACCGGCGCCGGCCCTTCTTTCTCGTCCGGCGGCAATCTCAAGACCCTGCGCGACAAGATGGGAAGCGGACTGGGGGAGCCTATCCAGTCGCGCTATGCGTATCGCGACGGCATTCAGCGCGTGCCGCTGGCGCTACTCGGCCTGGAAGTGCCCATCATTGCGGCAGTCAATGGTCCAGCCCTCGGCGCTGGCAATGATCTGGCCTGCCTGTGCGATATCCGGATTGCGTCCGAGCAAGCCGTCTTCGCAGCCACGTTCGTGAAGCTGGGACTCATCCCAGGCGATGGCGGCGCATGGCTCCTGCCGCGCGTGGTTGGCATGTCGCGCGCCTGTGAACTCGCTTTTACCGGTGACACCATTGATGCCCGTCAGGCACTGGACTGGGGGCTCGTGTCACAGCTGGTATCGCCCGAAGCACTGCTGCCGACCGCAATGGAACTGGCCCAGCGAATCGCCCGCAATTCCGCACATGCCCTGCGCATGACCAAGCGCCTGCTGCGCGAGTCCACGCATGCGCGGATGGATACCATCCTGGAAATGTCCGCCGGCTTTCAGGCCATGGCACACCATACGGCCGAACACGAGGCCGCTCTCGGCGCGTTCCTCAACCGGCGCGCCTGACAGGCCGTTCCCCCTTCCGACCTCCCGCATAAGCGGCGAACGATACGCCGCGGCGGCAACAACTCCAAGGAGACATCATGGCATCCCACATCCTGACGCGGTGTCTGATCGCGGCGTCGCTGGCACTGAGCGTGGCCCCGGTAACTGCGCAGTCCGACTACCCAGGCCGACCGGTCAAGATCATCGTCTCGCTACCGCCGGGAAGCGGCGCCGATACCACGGCAAGATTCATTGCGCAGCATCTGGGCGAGAAATTCAAGCAGCCCTTCGTGGTGGAGAACCGCCCTGGCGCCAACAGCTTTATTGGTGCACGCGCGGTGGCGGAAGCCGCTCCGGACGGCTATACGCTGTTCGTCGGCAGCAATTCGTCGATGGTGACCAATGTGGCCGTGTTCCGCACCATGCCCTACGACCCGGTCAAGGATTTCGCGGCCGTCGCGCGTATCGCGCGCTTTGCCATGGTCGTCGTGGTGCCGGCCAACTCACCCTACAAGACACTGGGCAACCTCGTGGATGCCGCGCGCAAGGCGCCGGGCAAGCTCAACTACGCCAGTGGCAGCGCCGGATACCAGGTAGCCGTCGAGCTGTTCCATGAGCGCTTCCACATCAAGGGCAACCCGATCACCTACAAGGGCACGGCACCTGCCATGACCGACGTCGCCGCCGGCAACGTCGACTATTCGATCGGCGAGATCAGCGCGGTCCTGCCGCTGATTCGCGGTGGCCGGCTCCGTGCGCTGGCCGTCACCGACGCACAGCGCCTGAAGGAGCTCCCGCAAGTGCCCACCGTCGCCGAAAGTGGCGCGCCTGGCTTCGAGGTCTTCGCCTGGACCGGCGTTTTCGCGCCGGCGAAGACGCCGCAGAAAATCGTCAAGGCACTCTCCGATGCCGTTCACGAAACCATGCAGCAGCCAGACAGCATGAAATTCGTGGAGAACCTCGGCGGCAGCGTATATCCCGGCGACGCCCAGCAGCTCAGGCAATTCCAGCTCACCGAGATCGACCGTACGCGCGAGATCGTCAAGACGGCCGGAATTCCCGTGGAATAGCCTCGCCCGCGCACGCCCCATCCAACACGAAAGGAGAGGAGAGACATGGGCCCCCTTGCAGGCATGAAGATCGTCGAACTGGCCGGAATCGGCCCGGGCCCCATGGCGGGCATGCTGCTCGCGGACATGGGTGCCGAGGTCTTGCGTATCGAGCGCCCAGGCGAAGCGGATCTCGGCGTCAAGCGCGAGCGCCGCTTCGACCTGATGCTGCGCAACCGCAAGTCGATCGCGCTCGATCTGAAGGACCCGCAGGCGGTGGCCATCGTGCTGGACCTGGTGGCCAAGGCGGACGCATTGATCGAAGGCTTCCGCCCCGGCGTCACGGAACGGATGGGGCTGGGCCCGGACGAATGCCTGGCCCGCAACCCGCGCCTGGTCTACGGGCGGGTCACGGGTTGGGGCCAAACCGGCCCGCTGGCCCATGCCGCCGGCCACGACATCAATTACATCGCGCTGACGGGGGCGCTCAACGCCATCGGCGGACGTCATCAGCCCCCTGCTATTCCGCCGGCCTACCTCGGTGATTTCGCCGGCGGCGCGATGTTTCTCGTCACGGGCGTCCTTGCCGCCCTGATCGAAGCCGCCAGGTCGGGACAGGGACAGGTTATCGATGCCGCCATCGTCGACGGCGCAGCGACACTCGGCACCGTCTTTTACGGGATGACGGCTGCCGGCCAGTGGCAACAGGAGCGCGGCACCAACGTGCTGGATTCTGGCGCCCACTACTACAACGTCTATCAATGCCGGGACGGGCGCTGGATCTCGGTGGGGCCCATCGAGGCACGCTTCTACCGCGACCTGCTGGAACGGATTGGTGTCGACCCCGTCAGCCTTGGCGACCAGCTTGACGCGAGCAACTGGGAAGCCGCGCGCGAGCAACTGGCGGAGATCTTTCGCACGCGCACACGCGACGAGTGGTGCCGCCTGCTGGACAACACCGATGCCTGCTTTGCGCCCGTCCTGAATTTCGAGGAAGCGCCGCAGCACTTCCACCTGAAAGCGCGCCGGACCTTCGTGGAGGTCGACGGGATTCCTCAACCTGCCCCCGCCCCGCGCTTCAGCCGCACGCCCGGCCCGCCGCCCGTTGCGCCGAGCGCGCCTGATATCGGCCGCTACGCCGAAGTGCTGTCGGGCTGGCTACCGCCGGAAAGCATCGACCGCCTGCTCGCGCTGGCCGCCTCCGGTGCCTGAAGTGCCTGAAGCGCGCACAGGGCAATGGCCGATTGCGCATCTGCCCGGCTTCGCGCATAGTCGGTCGCGCGGCGATAGTGCCCCGACCGACTTTTCACCCGTATGGACCTCCGTCAGATCAAGCAGGCGCTTGTGCTGAGCGAAACGCTCAACTTCCACCGCGCCGCCGAGCGGCTGCACATGGCGCAGCCGCCTCTGTCCACCGCCATCCGCAAGCTCGAAGAAGAACTGGGGGTGACCCTGTTCGAACGGCTGCCGTCGGGCCTGCGCCTGACGCCCGTAGGCGAGACCGTACTGCGCCAGATGCGCAATACCCTGTTCTTTGCCGACGAGATCCGTCGTGCCGCCAGCGAAGGCGAGCGCGGAGAGCAAGGCAAGCTGCGCGTGGGCTTCGTTGGCTCTGCCGTGTATTCGCTGATGCCGCGGCTGATCCGCACGTTCCGGCTGCAGTATCCGCGCGTCGATCTCGTCATCGAAGAGTCCACCACCGTCGAGCTGCTGCGCCGCCTGGAAGCGCACTCCCTCGATATCGCCCTGGTGCGCTACCCGATCCTGGAACGGACCGCCGCCACCGTATTGCTGCTGCAGCCGGACCCGATGGTGCTGGCTGTCAGCGCCGATTCACCGCTGGCCGCGCACCACGAGGTGGACCTGGCGGACCTCGGCACTACGCCGTTCATCCTCTACTCGCGAACCTTCGTTCCGGCGATGCACTCGATGACGATGATGGCGTTTCACGAGGCCGGCATACAGCCCCCCATCGCACAGGAGGCCGTCCAGGTGCCTTCCATCCTGGCGCTGGTGGAGAGCGGCCTGGGCGTGGCGCTGGTGCCCGCCACGGCTGGCAGGCAGGCCGGCGATGGCGTGAAGCTGGTTCGCCTGACCGGCATGCCGCCCAGGATGAACCTTGGCATTGCGCTGGTAGCGCTGCCGGAAACGGTCAACGCTACCACGCGCAACTTCGTTGCCATCGCGCGCGAGGTCATGCCGGAGCCACCCGCGTCGCCCACGTCGCCGGCGCAGACGGCAGGCTGATCTGGCGACTGGAGCGAGATCCCGGCACGGCACCGGGCGTGAGGCACCCGGCACCGTGCTGGCGACCCACTCAACTCGCCAGGTGATATCCGCCGTTAACGCCGATGTGCTGGCCCAGAATGTACGACGCGGCGTCGGACAACAGGAAGCAGATCGGTTGCGCAACTTCCTCCGGCTGCGCCCAGCGTCCCATGGGGATCATCGACAGGATGCCATCACGGAAGCGATCACCGCGGATGGTCTCGGTCATTGGCGTTTCCACCACGCCCAGGCAGACCGAGTTGGTACGCACCCCGTACTTGCCCCACTCGCGCGCGGCGCTCATGGTCATGCCCAGCATGCCTGCCTTGGCGCTGGAGTAGTTGATCTGTCCGATCGAGCCACGGCGACCCGCTTCGGACGAGATATTGACGATGGAGCCCTTGACCGCCTCGCCCTTCCTGGCGCGCTCCACCAGATGCACCCCCACTGCCTGCAGCCACAGGAAGGAACCGGTCAGGTGGCAATCGATCACCTCGTTCCAGGTCTGCAGCGTCATGTTCTCGATCATCGCCGCGCGCACGATGCCGGCGCAATTCACCAATCCGTCGACCTTGCCAAAGTGGGACAGTGCGTGCTCCATCGACGACGCGACGAAATCGGCATCTGACACGCTACCGACGTATGCCACCGTCTGGTCGGGGAAGCGCGCGCTGATTTCCTGCAACGCGTCCCCCTTCATATCGACCAGGCCGACCTTGGCGCCAAGCGCCAGCGCAAGCTCCGCCGTGGCCCTGCCGACGCCTTGCGCGGCACCCGTGACGATGATGACTTTCCCTTTCAGGGACATAAGATCCGACATGGTGTTCTCCTCTTCTTTCAACAGGTTCAGTGGTACTGGCGGCCTTCCAGGCAGCCAAGGTGGTATTGCGTGTCGCCGTGCAACTGGTCGAGCACCAGGATGCGGCGCAGGTAGTGCCCCACGGCGTACTCCTCCGTCATGCCGATGCCACCGTGCATCTGGATGGCTTCCTGCGTGACCTGACGTGCGGCCTGGCCGATGCAGGCCTTGGCGGCATGCACCTGTTGCGCGCCCGCGGCCAGATCATTGCGCCCGGCCAGCGACAGCGCGAGCGAAAGGGAGAGGCTGCGGCTCTGCTCCAGCGCGGCCAGCATGTCCACCGCACGGTGCTGCAGGGCCTGATTGGCGCCGATCAGCTTGCCGAACTGCTTGCGTGTCTTGAGATACTCGACCGTCAGGCCGTATGCGGCTTGCATGGCACCGACCATCTCGGCGCAGGCCGCATTGATGCCGTGGTCGAGCACCTGCCCGATCACGGCGTCGCTCGCCTCGGCATCGAGCAATTCGGCATGGGTTCCATCCATCTGCACGTCCGCAGCCGGCGTCCCGTCAATCAGCCGGTAGGCTTCGCGACGTACCCCTGTGCTCCGGGCATCCACAAGAAAGAGCCTGACACCGCTTCCCGCAACCTGCGCGGACACGATCAGGTAATCGCTGCCCGCGCCATGGACGACGCAGGGCTTGCTGCCGAGCAGGCGCCAGCCTTCGGACCCGGCCGTGGCTTGCACCGACACGCGCCCCGGGACGGTTTCGCCATGGGCCCATGCGACTTTCACTTCGCCTTGCGCGATGCGTGGCAGCAGCCTGGCCTTTTGCTCGTCGGAGCCCGCAGCGGCCAATGCCGTGGCCGCCATGACTGCCGTGCCGTGGTAGGGCTCCAGCGACAGGCAGCCCGCCAGTTCTTGCGAGATCAGCATCTGGTCGACGGCATCGCCGCCGAATCCGCCGAATGCCTCGGGAATCGCCGCGCCCAACACCCCAAGGTCCGCCAGCGCGCGCCACGCCTGCACGCCATATCCGTCGTCGCTCGCTACATACTGCTGGCGCTTCTCAAAGGAATACTCACGGCCAAGCAGCCGCGTCAGGCTGTCCAGCAACTGCTGCTGGATGTCGTTCAGTTGCAGGTTCATCGCAGGTCCAGGACAGTGGCGGAAAGGATGTTCTTCTGGACTTCCGTACTGCCGCCGAAGATCGAGACAGCGCGCGAGTACAGGAAAGACTTGGTGAGCGTGCCGGTGTCCGCGCGCAATGCGTCGGTACCGCTCATGCGGCAGATCAGGTCGGTAATGGCCTGGAAGATTTCGCTACCGCGCGCCTTGAGCATCGGCGACAGCTTCATGTCCGCATGACCACCGTGCATGCGGAACTGGGTCACTTCCAGCGCATGCAGATCGGCCTCGATCATTGCGATGCGGCCGCGCCACGGCGCCAGCATGTCGGCGGGCCCGCCTTCGGCCTCCAGGCGCGCCAGCAGATCCTTGGCATAGGCCACGCGTTCCTTGCTGCGTCCGATTCCGGCAATGTAGGCGCGCTCGTGGCCGAGCAGGAACTTGGCGTAGTCCCAGCCCTTGTTCTCCTCGCCCACGAGGTTCTCGGCCGGCACCCGCACGTTGTCGAAGAACACTTCGTTCAGACTGTGCCGCCCGTCGATGCTGATGATCGGCCGCACGGTAATGCCCGGCGATTTCAGGTCGATGAGGATGAACGAGATGCCGGATTGCGGTTTGGCGGCGCCCGGATCGGTGCGCACCAGGCAGAAGATCCAGTCAGAGTAGTGCGCCTGGCTCGTCCAGATCTTCTGACCATTGACCAGGTAGCCGTCGGGCGTACGCTCGGCACGCGTCTTCAGGGACGCCAGGTCGGAACCCGACCCGGGTTCAGAGAAACCCTGGCAGACCTGGATGTCTGCGTTCAGCAGCCTGGGCAGGAAGTACTTACGCTGCGCATCACTACCGAAGTGAACCAGCACGGGGCCCAGCATGGTGATATTGAAGATGTGCGGCGGCGGCGCCGGCGCGCAGGCGCACTCGTCGGCGAAGATCTGCTGCTCGGCGGCATCCCAACCCGCACCGCCAAAGGTCTTGGGCCATGCCGGCGCACCCCAGCCACGCGCGTTCAGCCTGCGTTGCCACAGTTCGGTATCCGCCTTGGAGGCAAAGCCGCCCGCGCGCAAGCGCTGGCGCATCTCGTCGGGCAGGTTCTCGGCGATGAAGTCGCGGATCTCCTGCCGGAAAGCCTTGTGTTGCTCGGAATAGAGCAGGTCCATGATTGTCCTTCCGATGGATGGGGCCTAGTACCCCTTGAATACAGGCGTGCGCTTCTCGGCGAAGGCACGCAATCCCTCTTGCATATCGTAGGAGCGCTGGTGGTTGCGGAATTCCAGCAACTCCTGTTGCAAGGCATCCGCCACCGTCTTGTCAACGGCCTCGGCCGCGACCCGCTTCATGCGAGCCAGCACCAGCGGACTGCGGCCCGCCAGCTCATTGGCCAGAGCCTGAGCGTGGTCATGCAGTTCGCTGTCCGGCACGACTTCATTGACCAGGCCATGCCGCTCCATCTGCGTCGCCGTGAACGTGCGACCGGTGAACAGCAGGTAGCGGGCTACGTTGGCCGGCATCTTGCGCGGCAGCACGGCCGCGCCTCCTGCGCCGGGAAACACGCCAAAGTTGGCATGCGCGTCACCGAGCCGCGCGGACTCGGCCGCAACCACCAGGTCGCAGGCCAGCACCAGCTCCAGCCCGCCCGCCACCGCCAGACCGTTGACGGCGGCAATCACTGGTTTCGGGAAGGCGCGTAGCGTGGCAAAGAACGCCGTGGCCACGTCGATGAAGTCGGGTTCGCCGGCCTCCACTGGCGCTGACACTTCCTTCAGGTCGGCGCCGGCGCAAAACGCACGGCCATTTCCGGTCAGCACCACCACGCGCACAGCCGGGTCGTCGCGCCACTTCCGCAACTGCGCGTCCATCCCGCGCATCAGCGCACGGCTCAGGCTGTTCATGGCGGCGGGCCGGTCCAGCGTGAGCCAGCCCACATTGCCGCGAGTTTCGTGCAGATGGCTCATTGACGTCCTCCGTTCAACACAGCTCGATCGCCACGGCCGTGGCTTCGCCGCCGCCCAGGCACAGGCTACTCATGCCGCGTCGCAAGCCTCGCTGCCTGAGCGCGTGGATCAGGGTGACCAGCAAGCGCGCGCCCGTCGCGCCCACCGGATGGCCCAGCGCGCATGCACCACCATTGACGTTGAGGCGCTCATGCGCAATGCCCAGTTCCTGCATCGTGACCAGCGTCACCACGGCAAAGGCCTCATTGACCTCGTAGAGATCGACGTCCCGGGCGGTCCAGCCGGCCTTGTCCAGCACGCGGCGGATGGCGGCGGCCGGCGCATCCACGAACTGTTGCGGTGCCTGGGCATGCGTGGCGTGGCCAACGATGCGTGCGAGCGGTGCCAGGCCCTGGCGCACCGCATCGCTTTCGCGCATCAGCACCAGCGCGGCGCCACCATCCGAAATCGACGATGCGTTGCCTGCGGTCACGGTACCTTCCTTGCGGAACACCGCCTTGAGCTTCGGCAGCTTGGTGGCGTCGCACTGGCCGGGCGTCTCGTCCCGGGTGAACAGCGTTTCCTGCCCCTTGCGCCTGAGCGTGACCGGCGTGGTCTCGTCATCGAACGCTCCGGTCTCGACAGCACGCTGTGCGCGCAGCAGGCTTTCGCGGGCATAGTCATCCTGCGCTTCACGGCCAATGCCCCGCTCCTGCGCGGACAGGTCGGCGTAGTAGCCCATCAGGTGGCCTTCGTACGCATCCTCCAGGCCGTCGCAGTACATGTGGTCGAGGAACTGGCCGTGCCCAAGCCGATAGCCGTGGCGACCGCGTGGCACGATGAACGGGGCATTGGTCATCGACTCCATGCCTCCCGCCACGGCCACCGAACAGGTGCCAGCCAGCAGCAGGTCGTGCGCCAGCATGACGGTCTTCATGCCCGACCCGCACATTTTGCTCAGCGTGGTAGCGGGCGTCGATACCGGCAACCCCGCACCCAGCACGGCTTGTCGTGCCGGTGCCTGGCCCAGGCCTGCAAACAGGCAGCAGCCCATGATGGCCTCGTCGACCGACGCCGGATCGACGCCCGCCTCGGCCACTGCGGCACGAACGGCCACGGCGCCAAGTTGCGGCGCAGTGTGTTGCGCCAGCGCGCCGTTGAAGGCCCCGATCGGCGTGCGCTTCGCGCCGACGATCACGATGGAATCAGTTTTCTGCATATCGGGTTCCAGCAAGTAAGGGGTCAGGCGGCCACCGGCGCCAGTTGCAGCCGCACGAAGTCCAGGATCTCCTGGCCGGCGCCGGTCGACTGCGCAAACAGCGCTTCACCGAGCACGGTGGCGCAGGCGGTCTCCGTGCCCGCGCATGAACGCCACTCGTGCAGCCGGCGCGTGAACAGGCCAAGCGCCAGTTCCTCGGTGATGCCGATGGCGCCGTGCACTGCGTGGGCAATCGCTGCAACGCGGCTGGCCGCTTCGCTGCAGCGCAGCTTGGCGGTGGCTGCCAGCAACGGGCGCGGCACGTAACCATCGGCAGTGCAGCCAAGGCGCGCGCCGAATGTCGCGGCGTTGGCCTGCTCGGCAAGAATGCTCAGTTCCTGCTGCATGGCCTGAAACTGCGAGATGGCGCGGCCAAACTGTTGACGGTCGTTGACGTACGCAACGCTCATGGCCTGAATGCGCACCATGGCACCGGCCATGCCGGCGGCATGCACCGCATTGCAGATCGCCACCACATCACCACCGCCAGCCGGCAGACGCCGGATCGCCTGGGCCGGTGAATCCCAGCGCAAGGTGGCCGAAGCCTGTGGGCGATAGACACCGGGCGTCGCACGAGCGAGCACGCGCGGCATAAGCAGCCACTCGCCGCGCCAGCCGACCAGCACCTGCTGCGCCAGCGCGCCGCCGGGCACCTCGCGGCAGACGATGGCATCGCTGCCCTGCTCCAGCGCGGGAGCGATCGCGATGCACTCGCCCTCGTGCACATGCCCGGCACTTGCCAGGATGGCCCGCGCGACAGCGGTCTCGGCAAACGGGTGGCTCAGGCCGGCGCGGCCGGCAGCCAGGAACAGCGGGAATGCGTCCGTCAGCGACAGGCCAGCTCCGCCCAGTTCGGCGGGCACGAGCGCGTCGGTGTAACCCAGCGCGTCGATGGCAGCCCATTGCGCGTCGGCACCTTCGCCGGACTCGCTGCGCCGCATTTGTTCGTCCGAGCACAGGCCATTCAGCGCGCGCTCGAAGCCTTCGATCAGGGAATCAGTCATGGTGTATCTCGTATCAGCGGAGTCCGAGGGAGCGGGCGATGATGCCGCGCAGGATCTGGCGCGTACCACCGCGCAGCGAGAAGCTCGGCGCCAGTTGCGTGATGTAGGCATGCGCGCGCAGCAGGTCCTCGGACGGCTGAAACGCGGGCATCTGTTCGATGGCCTCGCTGATCCAGCCGGGCACAGTCTGTTCGAACTCCGTGCCAAGGTCCTTGACATACGATGCATCGATCTCGGGGTTCTCCCCCTTGTCGAGCCGGTCGGCGACAGCCAGCGACATCGCTCTCAGCACTGCCATGCGGCCCGCGATGCGGCCGACGATCGCCTTGACGGCGTCCGGCACCGGCAGGCCCGATGCCTTGACCTCGGCCAGCCACGTCTCAGCCAGCATCAGGCTGGTCAGGATGCGTTCCGGACCGCTGCGCTCGAAGGCCAGTTCAGCGGTGACCTGCTTCCAGCCGGAGCCTTCCTCGCCCACCAGAGCATCGGCCGGCAGGTCCACGTCTTCGAACACCACCTCGCAGAAGTGACCGTCACCGGCCAGGTCGCGGATCGGGCGCGCGGTAATGCCCGGCAGGCTCAGGTCGATCAGCACCTGCGACAGGCCCTTGTGGCGGTCACCATGCTGGCCGGAGGTACGTACCAGCGCACACATGTACTGTGCGCGGTGGGCGTTGGTGGTCCAGATCTTGCGGCCGTTCAGGCGCCAGCCGGTCTCCGTACGGACCGCCCGGGTGCGCACCGAAGACAGGTCCGACCCCGTATCGGGCTCGCTCATGCCGATACAGATGAAGATCTCGCCGCGGATCAGTTTCGGCAGGAAGAACTGCTTCTGTGATTCACTGCCGTAGCGCAGGATCAGCGGCGCCGTCTGGCGGTCGGCAAACCAATGCGCCGATACCGGCGCGCCTGCGGCAATTAACTCTTCCACCAGCACGAAGCGCGCAAATGCGCTGCGGCCGGCGCCACCGTACAGCGGTGGCAGGGCCAGGCCGATCCAGCCCTGTTCTCCGAGGGCCCGGCTGAAGTTGGCGTCAAAGCCCATCCACGTACGCGCACGCACCGGTGCCGGCACGTCGCGCAAGGAGGACTGCAGGAAGTTGCGGATTGGGGTCCGCAGCGCCTCATCCTCGGGCGGGATGCTGACGAGCGGAAGGGAATCGAGGGTCGAGTTCAATGTAGCTCCCTGTATCGGTTCGGTTCATTCGCTGGCGTTCGGCGCAAGGCGCGTGGCGCCCCGCCTGGCCAGTTCGCGGATGTCTTCCTGGCTGTAGCCGGCTTCGCCCAGCACCTGAGCGCTGTGCTCGCCCAGACGCGGTGCCTGCCGCGAGACCTTCGGCTGCGACCTCGACCATTGCGAGGGGATGGCCATCGAACGGATGGCACCCTCGCTGGGGTGCTCCACCACGTCGAAGAAGCCCACCGCGTCGAGGTGTGGGTCCGCCATGAGCGAATCCACCGTGTGGAGTTGCATCACCGGCATGTCGGCCGCCTCCAGCACCTTGATCCATTCGGCCGTGGTGCGCGTCGGCATGATCTCGGCCACCATGCGGTACAGCTCGTGGATATGCTTGTTGCGCTCGACGATGGAGCTGAAGCGCGGATCGCTGTCCATCAGGTCGGGCTGACCGATCAGCGCCAGGAACTTGCGCCACTGCTTGTCGTTGTAAAGCAGCACGCACAGGTAGCCATCTTGCGTACGGTAGGGACGGCGGTGCTCGTTGAGAATGCGCGAGTAACCGCTGGGCCCGATGGGCGGCTCGAACGTCAGTCCGCCCATGTGGTCGCCCAGGATGAACTGGGCCATGGTCTCGAACATCGGTACGTCAATCGACTGACCTTCGCCCGTGCGCTCGCGGTGGAAAAGCCCCGCGGTCACGGCGTTGACTGCTGCCATGCCGACGATGCGATCCGCGATCGCGCTCGGCGCGTAACGCGGCACGTCGCTGCCGGCCTGCTTGGCCAGCGTTGGGATGGCCACGGCGCCCTGGATGAGATCGTCATAAGCGGACTTGGCCGCGTACGGCCCCCCCTGCCCGTAACCGTACAGGCCCACGTACAGGATGCGCGGATTGACTTTGAGCAGTTCCTCGTAGCTCAGGTTCAGTCGCGCCATGGCCTGCGGACGTACGTTGTAGATCAACACGTCCGCGTCGGCCGCGATGCGCAGCAACGCCTCGCGCCCGCCCGGCGTCTTCAGGTCCAGTACAACGCTGCGCTTGCTGCGGTTGGCGTGAAGAAAGATGCCGGACATGCCGGGGTGGCGGCGCGGGCCGACTTCGCGCACGGTGTCGCCGTCCGGCGGTTCAATCTTGATCACGTCGGCGCCGAAGTCGCCGAGAATCTGGGTGGCGTAGGGCCCCATCAGCACCGTCGTCATATCGACGATGCGCACGCCCTGCAACGGGCCGCTCATGCGGGGCTCCCTGTCCGCCCGGTTGCGGAAAAGCGGAATGTGGTGAGAGTCATCATGCCTCCTTGAATCGTGTTGAAGGAAATGCTACGGAAGCACGGGGCGCGAGAAAAATACTTTATGTATGTCGATCAATACACGGCTTGTATCGGCCATGCGCAGAGATGCCAGCAACTGGCAGCACGGATAAGGGCTGGGGCAAAACGGGACGCCTGGACCTTCCATCGCAAATCAGCCGTGCACGCCAGTGGTCAGCGCCAGGGCTACCGCCGTCGCCAGAACGCGGTCGTACTTCAGCGCTTCCTCATCGGCATGGCCAGGCCCATCTGGCGTGCCGGTCTCGACGCATGCCGCCACATCCTCGCCGGCCGATTCGTCCATTGCAGCGGGCTGCGAGCCCGAAGCCGCGCGGTACTCGTCACGCTGCCGACCAATCCCGCGTATCCAGTCAATCGCTCGTTTTCCGATCATGGTCCAACCCTGAGGAAACCTGCGAAACGCGCCACCCGATACCAGTAACCTCGATACCTGGCGGCGCGAAAACGCCCGCAAGGAGCCGGCCACGGCCGGTTCGCTGCGGGTAATGCTTCTGCACGCCTGAAGGCGTCAGAAGATGTGGCGAATGCCGGTGGTCACGCCGACCATGCCCTTCTGCCCGGCCATCATCGGATAGCCGTAGAGGAACAACGTCTGCGACGAGTCGAAGTTCAGACCCGCGTTGCGCGAGTACGCAACCGAGAGATAGATGTCGGTACGCTTGGAGAAGTTGTAGTCGGCAAGGAAAGACACCTGCCACGGGTTGGCGGGATTGCTGGCGGACGCAGTCGGTGCCAGGCTCAATTGCTTGAAGTCCGCGTAGTAGTAGGCCAGCGACAGACCCAGCGCACCGGTCGCCTGGTAGTTGACGCCCGTCCAGTAGTAGTTGTCACGCGCGAGCGTGTTGCCGTTGGCGAAATCCACCTTGGCCCAGCGGTAACCGGCCATTGCCTTAAACGGGCCGGTCGTGTAGCTCAGCGCCGCACCTGCCTTGCGGCTATTGCCTTGCTGGCCGGAAGTCACCGTTGGATGCCACTGGTCGTAGGCAATGGTGGCGCCGAAGCCGTTGCTGAGATAGGTCAGCGACGCGCCATAGCCATTGTTGTCCCGGAACGCTCCCGGCGTTTCGCCGGCGCCGCCATTGGCCAGCGGTTGTGCGCCGATCGCGGGCACCCCCACGCCGAACGAATAGTGAGCCACTGCCTGCAACGGACCGAACACTCCAACATACTTGACCACGTTGTCTTCGCGGTAGTTGGTACCAAGCTGCCATGCCACCGGTTCATAGGTCGTCGCAAAACGCATCGGGGCAAAGTTGGCCATGCCTTCGAAGAAGGACGTGTACTGGCGGCCCAGCATCACCTTGCCATAGGTGCTGTTCTGGAGGCCAACGAAGGCTTGACGTCCGAACAACCGGCTCGACTGCATGACGCCGGTATCCGGACCAAAGCCGCTTTCCAGTACAAAGATGGCGGAGTTGCCGCTGCCGAGATCTTCCGTGCCACGCAGGCCCCAGCGTGACGGCGACAGGCCACCCAGGGTGGGCATGGAAACGCGGCTGCCACCGGTGGTTGCGGAAACCGGTTGGCCATTCACCACCGTTGGCTGCGCGCTCGCGACACGATTGACATACTCGACCGACGAGTCAACCACACCGTACAACGTCACACTCGACTGCGCCTGCGCTGCCGCACTGAATCCGCCAAGGGCGCCAAGCGCGGCCAAAGCGAAAATCGTCTTCTTCATTGGTTGTCTTCTCCATATAGTTCGTCTGCCCCAGGTACGAGCCTGGTGCCCCGCCTGCTGTGGGTCACGCCTCCTCCAGAAACGTGGCGCACGACGTCTTCTCCGCGCGCAACTGCAAGGAGAACATCGCCCGGCCCCCCGATGCCCCCCTGTCGGGAGGCGTTGGCCCCGCCCACACCCCCCCTCATGTCGAGGGGGGACAACTGCAGACGAATCGTGCATGGGCCGGGCTGATCATGAAAAAAGCCCCGGCACGTGTGCCGGAGCGAAACTCCCGTCACATTGAGCCTGCGACGGGCGTGGAGACAACCTCCTCAGTCATTCATAAACAGCGCTGCTTGCCGTAAGGCGCACCACCTGTGCAACAGGCTCGCAGGTGGAATCCGCAACTAGCGATTCGGCGGCACCTTTCAGCACCGTTGCTTTCCGTATGCGTGCGGCGGCCATGTTCAGGCCTCCGAGTCCCTGTCCCAGTCGAATCGCGCCGGCTTGCCATTCAGGAATGCGTCAACCGCCTCGGCGTAGTAGGGCACGGCAGACGCGAGCGCCTGGGCCTGGCATTCGAGGTCCAATAGCGTGTCGTAGGAACTCTCGAACGTGCGGTTGAGCGCCCGCTTCATCAGTGCCAGCGCCTCCTGCGGCGCCGCCACGAAGCGACGTGCGAAGCGCCGCGCCTCCTCCCCAAGGCGATCGGTCGGATGGATGGCATGCACGATGCCGCGACGTTTGGCATCGATGACTTCCAGCCGCCGCCCCGTGAACATCAGTTCCTTGGCGAGCATCATCCCCACTGCCCGTGGCAGCGCGTAGAGCGATCCCATATCGGGCAGCAGCCCAACCTTGGCGAAGGACATGCAGAAGGACGCCCGCTCCGACGCCAGCACGAAGTCCGCAGCCAGCGCCAGTGAAAACCCGGCCCCGGCGGCCGGCCCGTCCACCGCCGCGATGACGGGGATCTCCAGATCGCGCAGTCTCCGCAGCCACTTGTGGATGTCCTGCAGCCGACGGCGCATGGCTTCCGGCGCACGCGCGGACGCGTCCGGGTTGGAAAAGATGCCCTGTATCGATTTCAGATCCCCGCCCGCGCAAAAGCTGCCGCCGGAGCCAGTCAGGATCAAGGCGCGGATGCTACGGTCACCTTCCACGCAATCCAGCATGTCGTGGTAGTCCTGGCGCATCTCGAGCGTCAGGGCATTCCGAGACGCGGGGCGCTGGTGAGTGAATTCGGCCACGCCGTCCGCAATGGACAGGTGGCTGTGACGCAAAGGGATCTGCCGGGCCTGCATCGTCATCTTTCCTCCTGGGAATGGATATCTGCTCGGCTTATCCATGGCGCCTGCGCACGGTAAAGCCCCTGAATGCAGTGTGGCGCAGCGGACCACCGTGCCGCCCCCCTCGACTCAAGGGGGATCCTGGAGGCGTTACCTATGAATCAGCGCCTATGCGAGCATGGCGCCCCCAGTGGTGGGGGGCCTTCCAACCCGAGCGCCGGCTTAATGTGTATGGCATCGGAACAGGCCGGCCTGCTGGCCGCCAACCCACTGGAGAGGCTTCATGAACTTTGCACCCGACCCCAATCTCGATGCGTTCCGTCAGGAGGTACGGAACTTCCTGCGGCAGCACCAACCGGCGGACCTGGCGCGTCGCAAGGACGGCCTGCGCTCCCCACGGGCGGACGTGGTGCTGTGGCAACGCATCCTGAATGCCCAGGGCTGGGGCGCCCCATACTGGGACAGGGAGCACGGCGGTACCGGCTGGAGCGTGCAGCAGCGTCTGGTCTTCGACGAGGAATGCGCGGCAGCCGGAACACCTTCGCAGGATTCCTTTGCCCAGAAACTGGTTGGCCCGGTGCTGAATCACTTCGCCACGCCCGGGCAGAAGGCCGAGCACCTGCCGCCGATCTTCAACGGCGATCGCCTCTGGTGCCAGGGCTTCTCGGAGCCGGGCGCCGGCTCGGACCTGGCCTCCCTGCGTACGCGTGCGGACCGCGATGGCGACCACTACGTGGTCAACGGGCAGAAGATCTGGACCAGCTATGCCCACCATGCGGACTGGATCTTCCTGCTGGTACGCACCGATCCGGCCGTCAAGAAGCAATCCGGTATCAGCTTCCTGCTGGTGGACATGAAGACGCCGGGCATCACCGTCCGTCCCATCATCAGCATCGATGGCTGCCACCATCTGAACGAAACGTTCTTCGACAACGTGCGCGTCCCGGTCGCCAACCTGGTGGGAGCCGAGGGCGAAGGCTGGAAGATCACCAAGTTCCTGCTCAACAACGAGCATGCCTCCACCGCGGACCTCCCCACGCTGCGCCGCCTGCAGGGCCAGATACGCGCGCTGTCGCACACCGCACGCGCAGGCGGCAAGACGCTGATGGAGCGGCACGAATTCCTGCTACGCCTGGCCCGCTATGACGCCGAGCTCAAGGCCATCACCGTCATGGTCCAGCGTGTGGCGGCAATGGAGGCAGACCACAGTCCGGCGGCGCATGCCATGGGCTCCATGCTCAAGATCCGTGGTACCGAACTGCAGCAGCGGATGAGCGAGTTCCTGGTGGAAACGCTGGGCGATCATGGCGCCGTCGCATATCCCGGCTCCCATGCGGAACAGTCTGGCCAGCTGCCGGTACTGCCCATGGCTGATGTCGCGCAAGGCATGGCCTCGGAGATGTTCTTCCGCCGCGCCACCACCATCTATGGCGGCACCAGCGAGGTCCAGCGCTCGATCATTGCGAAATCGCTGTTCCAGTTCTGATTGCTGCGCAAGGCGGGCCGCAATGAAAAAGATGTCCTTCGGCAGACTGCGCGAAGGACATCCGATGCTGCCAACGTGGCTGGGTGTCGCGTCTGACCGGCTCCCTGCCAGCGTTCACTCCGGCTGCATGCCGGCCGCGGCAATCAGCCGCTTCCACGTCTCCTGGTCTGCCACCACGGCCTTGCCCAGTTCTTGCGCGCTGCCGGGGTTCGGCAAGCTGCCGCGATTGGCGTAGTGCGCCATTGCCTCGGGGGAGCCGACGAACTCGAGCGTGAGCCTGGAGATCCTGTCGACGATCGGCGCGGGCGTGCCCGCCGGGGCAAACAACCCGCTCCAGTTGATCCGCGAAACAGCCTCTACGACGGCATTATTCCGCATGCCAGCCTCTGTCAGTGTTGGCACATCGGGCAGGAGCGCGACGCGCTTCGGGCTCAGCACCGCCAGCGCTCGCAGCTTGTTCGACTGGATCAATGGCAGCGCCGCTGTCAGCTCGACCATGGTGAAGTCCACGTTGCCGCCGATCAGATCCGGCAACAGCGTCGCGGTCGCCTTGTAGGGCACGTCCAGGGTCCTGACGCCAGCCGCCTCGGTGAACGCGGCCGCCATGAGCCGGTAGCCGGTGCTGCTGCTGGCGCCATTGAGCTTCCCTGGCCGGGAGCGCGCGGCGCTGACGAGATCGTCGACGGACTTGTATGGGGAACCGGCGGCCACCACCAGCGCCACAGGCAGCGCTGACATGCGTGCCACGGGAACGAAATCCCTGGCCGGGTTGTATGGCAGATGCCTGAACAGGAAAGGGTTCGCCGACATCGCGCTGGACGCGGTCAGCAGCAGCGTATAGCCGTCTGGCGCGGACTTCGCCACATAGTCATTGGCGATGATCATGTTGGCGCCGGGCCGGTTCTCCACCACCACGCTCTGCCCCAACTTCTGGGCGAGGAACTTCGCCAGCAGGCGAGTGTAGTCATCGATGCCCGTGCCGGGGCTGGCGACGGAGACAATCTTGATGACGCGTTCGGGATAGGTCTGGGCCTGCGCGCCGGCCGCCGAAGCCAGAGCCGCCAGCACGCCGCTGGCGGTGGCTGCGAGAATCCGGCGGCGCAGCGGGGAAATGGCGTTTTGCATTGGTGTCTCCTCCATGTCGGTCTGTGCTGCCCTGATTCGGGCAGTCGCGCTTCTTGAGAGGTCCGGTGCCCGTGGCACCGGCTTGTTTCGCTGTCACACCCCGAGGGGTTAAGGGAACCGCCTGATGATCGACTCCGCGACGCACACGGGCTTGCTACCGCCCTGTCGCTCGACGGTCATCTCCAGCTTCAACTGCGCGCCGCCGTTATCAAGAAGGTCGAACGCCACCAGCTTGAAGTGCGCCCGCAGCAGGCTGCCCACTGGCACAGGCGCGGGAAAGCGCACCTTGTCCAGGCCGTAGTTCACACCAGCACTGCTGTTTTTCACCTTGTAGGCCGTGTGCGTAAACGCGGGCAGCAGGCTCAGCGTCAGGAATCCGTGCGCGATCGGCGTGCCGAAAGGACCATCCTTGGCGCGTACCGGGTCCACGTGAATCCACTGGTGATCGCCGGTCGCGTCGGCGAACCGGTTGATGCGATCCTGCTCCAGCGTCAGCCATTCGCTGGTGCCGATGACCTCGCCGACCAGTGGTTGCAAGTCGCCAATGTTCTCGTAGATTTTCATGCTTGCGTTTCCTTTTCCGTCAGGGATGCTTGCAGTGCGCGCGCGTTGCGCGCCTCATGCAGATCGGCATTGCCGAACAGTACGTCCGCCACTACGGCGCGCTTGAAGTAATGGCCCACGGTGTACTCCTCCGTCATACCGATACCGCCATGCAACTGGATGCCCTGCCCACACACGTAGCGCGCGGCGCGGCCGATCAGCGCCTTGGCCTGCGAGACCGTGCGGGCAATAGCGTCTTCGTCGTCGTTCTCGATCGATGCCAGCAGCGCATACAACATCGAGCGCGCCACCTCCAATTCGGCGGCCATATCCGCCATGCGATGCTGCAGCGCCTGGAAGCTGCCGATCGGAACCCCGAACTGCTTGCGCACCTTCAGGTAATCGGCCGTGATTTCGATCGCCTTCTCCATGCCGCCGACCAGTTCCGCGCAGAGTGCCGCGATGCCATGCGCCAGCCCGTGACGCAGCGCCGCCTGCGCATTGCCGGGTTCGCCCAGCAATGCGTCGGTCGGGACGAAGACCTGTTCGAGGGTCACTTCTGCGGCCCAGCTACCGTCGTGCAACGGCAGCGCTGTCCGGCGCACGCCAGCAGCATCCGCCGGGACCAGGAACAGGCTGCACAGCGCGCTGCCCCCGGCCTTGCCCGGCAGCATCGCGGACACGATAAAGGTGTCGGCATCGCATCCGCCGAGCACCAGCGTCTTGATGCCGTGCAGGGTGTAGCCGCCGGGTGCCGGCTCGGCTTGCGTCGTCACGGGCTCGGACAGACCGCGCGACTGCGCCTCGCTGTAGGCCAGCGCGATCCGCCGCGACCCGTCGGCCAGCGTGGGCAGCACAGCGGTCATCTGAGTGGGATTGCCTGCCGCCACCAGCGTCTGTCCTGCCAGTACCGCACAGCCGAGGTAGGGCTCCACCACCAGACCACGGCCCAGCTCGCAGGCAATCAGCACCGTGTCGATGATGGTGCCGCCCAGGCCCCCTGCCGATTCCGGCAGCGCCGCCGCCAGCCAGCCGTTCTCAGCGAAGGTGGCCCAGTACTTTTCGCTGCACGGCTCGCCGGATTTGATCCTGGCGGTGCGCGACTCGAAGCCGTAGTCTTTGTCGACGAAGCGGCGCACGCTGTCCTGAAGCAGGCGCTGTTCGTCAGTCAGGTTGAAGTTCATGATCGGTCAGTGCCCTCAGAGTTGGAACATTGTCTTGGCGATGATGGAGCGCTGGACTTCGCTCGTACCACCGTAGATCGTTGAAGCGCGGCGGAAGAACATCTCGTTGGTGACGCCACGCCCCACGTCCTGCATGGGCAACGGATCGGCGGCCTCTTCTTCCTGCGGCGTGGGATAGGCAATGGCGCCGTAGTCGCCCAGCGATTCGGAGAGAAAACAGGTCATCTTCTGCAGCAGTTCGGTGCCCCGGATCTTCAGGATGGATCCCATGGCATGCGCCGCCGGACTGTGGTCTTCCTCCATCGCCGCCACCCGCTGCACCAGCGTGGCAATGGCAGCGAGTTCCGCTTCGAAACGCGCAAGCTGCAGCGCGAACTCGTGGCGCTCCAGAAGCGCGCTGCCACCCTGGTTGCGCCGCATGGCGAGCGCCCGGATCTGTGCCAGGTAGCGGCGCAGCATCGGCAGGTCCGCCGCCGTGGCGTGTTCGTTATTGAGCAGGAACTTGGTGATCTTCCAGCCCTCGCCCTCCGCTCCCACAAGGTTCCCGACCGGCACACGCACGTTGTCGAAGAACGTCTCATTAAGGTGGTGGCAACCATCGATGCTGACGATCGGCCGGACCGTGATACCCGGCGTCTTCATGTCCACCAGCAGGAAGCTGATGCCGGCCTGCTTCTTCACTTCGGTGTCGGTACGTACCAGCAGGAAGATCCAGTCGGCACGATGTGCATAGCTGGTCCAGATCTTCTGGCCGTTGACCACGTAGTGGTCGCCATCGCGTTCGGCACGTGTGCGCAGCGAGGCCAGGTCCGAGCCTGAACCGGGCTCCGAGAAACCCTGGCACCACTGGCGTTCGCCACTGAAAACGTGGGCAAGGTGCTCGGCCTTCTGCGCCGGCGAGCCGAATGCATTCAGCACCGGCCCCAGCAGTTTCTGCGCCCCGGTGTCTTGCGAGGGGGCACCGACCGCCGTGCACTCCTCGTCGAACACCAGACGCTGCATCACGCTCCAGCCGGTACCGCCATGCTCCTTCGCCCAGTACGGCGCACCCCAACCCTTTTCGTTCAGAATGCGCTGCCAGCGCTTGAGCTCGGACTTGGGCGATCGCGTGCCAATGCGGATACGTCCGCTCAGGTCCTCGGGCAGGTTCTCTCGCAAGAAGGCGCGCACCTGCTCTCGGAAGGCCTCCAGGCCCAGGTCACGTTGAAAATCCATGCTTTGTCTCCTCGGACGCAGGCGGCAGACCCATCTGGGCAGCTGCCGCCGCGTCGGCGTCACGGCAGCCGGTCAGACCGGATCCCAGCCAAATACATCGCGCGACAGGTCCAGCTTGTAGAACGAGTCCTGGAACATCGGGATGGCTCGCTCGACGCAGGACGCAACGGTCCAGCCTTCGCTGTTGTGGGCCGAGCGGATCGGGCGCGGTTGCGAGAACAGGTAGATCTCGTTGTTGCGCACGCCGAAGATCTGGCCAGTGACGTGCCGCGCCTGGTCAGTCAGCAGGGCGAGCGTGAACGGCGCGATTTTGCCGGCCTCCAGGCGCATGTTGATCTTCATGCGCTCCGCGGCCTCCGGCGTGTTGGTCGGGATGCTGCCGACCATGCGCGTGAAGGCAAACGGCGCGATGCAGTTGGAGCGCACGTTGAACTTCTGCATGTCGACCGCGATGGACTTCGACAGGCCGACGATGCCGAGCTTCGCCGACGCATAGTTCGCTTGACCGAAGTTGCCGATCAGGCCTGCGGTGGACGTCATGTGCACGAAGGCGCCGCCTTCCTGCGCCTTGAAATGCGGGGCCACGGCGCGCGAGACGTTCCAGCTCCCTTTCAGGTGCACGCGAATCACGGCATCGAAATCGTCTTCGCTCATCTTGTGGAAGATGATGTCGCGCAGATTGCCGGCATTGTTGACCACACCGTCGACGCGACCGTACAGGTCCAGTGCCTGCTGCACGATCTTCTGGGCCGCGCTCCAGTCGGCCACGCTGTCGGTATTGGCCGCGGCCTCGCCACCAGCCGCCTTGATCTCGTCGACAGCCTGCTGGGCCGGGCCGGCGCTGCCGCCGGATCCGTCGATATTGACGCCCAGGTCGTTGACGATCACCCGCGCGCCCTGGCGCGCGGCTTCCAGTGCGATCCCTTTGCCGACCCCGGCACCTGCGCCGGTCACAATAATGACTTTTCCTTCGAGCAAGCTCATTTTTTCGTACTCCAGATTAAATCGGTTGAACAAGGCAATCGGTCTTGCTCGCTGCCGGTGACTGCGTTAGCGCACGTGAAGTCACAGACAACGATGGCTGGACGAAGCCCAACGCGAGCGCGTCCGAAAACTCATGCACACGCGGCTGCAGCAATGGCACGCGCGGATCGCGCACATGCTCGGGTGCACGCAGCCACGCTTCCGTGACCGGCGCAGGGCCAAACTCGGAATAGGCCCCCACGACGCAATTCCGCAGACCACTGGCTCCCAGCAGTGGCACCACGCGCGGCAACGCGTCCTGCATGACCACCGCCGCACAGGCGCCGGAATCTTCGACATGCCTGGCAACCTCATCCGCCGGACTGTTGTGGGGAACTGCCACCACCACGGCGTCACAGCGCAGCGCGGCATACCAGGTCATCACAAACTGCGGGCATTCGCGCATCATCAACAGCACCCGGGCGCCCCGACGGACGGCGAGGTACCGCTGCATGTAGCCGGCCAATGCGGCACTGGCTGTCAGCAATTCCTGCAAGGTGATCTTGCGGCCGTGGTAATCCATGACGATCCCGCCAGGACACGCTGCCGCATCGGCCTCCGCTTCGCCGGGCATACGGCAGTCCGACGCCGCAAGCGGAGACGGAAAGCTGATCGGCCGGTGACCAAGTTGTCGGATTGGACTGAACATGACGGGGTTGACGAAGATGCTGCCTGGGTAACCATGATTGCGGCGGCCACCCGCGCGAGCACTCCCCAACCCGGGGGGCGGGCCTGAATGGAACTTATGACGAAGGGGATGGAAGGGGGCGGATGGCGCTGCGGGCCAGGAAAAACGCGAGCCGGCGCCATCGGATGCGATGCGGACAGACGGGCAATGGCCGGTCTCCCACATCGGCGGGGATGACCGGCCAGGAAGATGGATGTGATTTCAGGCGTGAATCGGCGTGACGCCGCCCAGGTCCCGCAGGCGCGCGGCCGCGCCTCCCCGGCCGCCAACACCAAGCTTGGCGTAGATATTCTTCAGGTGCCACTTGACGGTTTCAGCCGAGACATTCAACACCTTGGCGATCTTCTTGTTCGACATCGCCTGCGCCAGCAAGCCAAGAATCTCGCGCTCCCGCTCGCTCAGTACCTCGATGGACCCTGCGGCCGCGCTGGCAGGAGGCTGACGCCGGTCCAGTACGACATTGCCCGAAGCATCCTGCAAGCGCTTGATGTAGAAGGCCAGCACCGGGTCCTGAACCGCATCGCGGCCCAGCATGGCCAGCACTTCCGGCTTTCCCTCGAGGGTATCGAGCAACGTCCGCGTCAGGCCCAGTCGATGTCCCTCGCGGACAGCACGCGAAAAGTCCTGCCGCGCGGCCTCGTGCTCGCCCAGACTCATGCGCGCCATGACGAGCTGCAGACGCAGGCTGACGGCACTCTGTGGGCGCTCGCTGCCCGCCAGTAGCGGTTGGATGCGCTCGATGGCATTGGCGTTGTCCTTGGTGTGCAGTGCCATCTCGACACCGGCGCGGGCAGCGGCCAGGGCAATTTGGCCCGCCCTTTCCGGACCGGCACCCACATAGTGCTCCGCCAGGCCCTGAACGCATTCCAGCACGATGTTGGCCCGCTCCATTTCTCCCTGCTGCAGATGCCGGCGCAGGCGCGAGACCAGTGCCTCGGCCAGCAACCGGTCGAGCCCGTAGCGCACCGCATACGCCTCCAGGCGGTCCAGGTAACCCAACGCCTCCGTGCGCCGCCCTGCCAGCCAATGCGAATTGGACAGCACCAGGCACGCGCGCAGCACGACGTCCGGCAACGAGACGCGCTCCAGCACGTCGATGCGCGGCTCCAGCAACTGACACGCAGCCTCGGCTTCATTCAACTCATAGAGCATGTCGGCCAGCAAGCCGGCCGCCATGCACGCCAGGCCCACATAGGCGGCGCCGTGCCGTTCCGCTTCCTCCATTATTTCACGCACGATCTTGCCAGCCTGCTTGATCTTGCCCTCTCTAGCCAGGCTGATGGCGTGGATGCAATGGCCAAGCTGCCCGCTGCGCGGCGCGCCGGTACGCAGTTCGGCCTCTTCCAGCACGCTGCGTGCCAGGTCGTAGTCACCACGCGCGGTCAGCAGCCACGACAACACATTGCCACGCGCGTGCCATGCAAAGTCGTCAACGTCGGGGGGAACGTCCCAAAGTCGCGGCAACATTTCCGCTGCCGCATCGTTATTGTCCAGTTGCAGGGCCAGGCCTGCCCGCAGCAGGCACAGCGAGTAGCGCTCGCAATCTTCCAGCCTCTCCTGTTGTGACTCCATCTGGTCGAGGCTGCGCTGCAACTGGTCGAAATCGCGCGAGTAAAGTTGCATATACGCATTGACGACATGCAGGCCGAAGCGCTGTTCCACCTGTTCGGTGGGAAGCATGCGCATCAGCGCCGCCACCCGGCGCAGTTCGCCACGCGACAGCAGCAATTGCGCACAGCGCTCCACCATGGCGGCCGCGGCGTCGACATCGCCGGCCTTCACGGCGTGGAACACGGCTTCGTCGACGTGACCACGCTCCTCGAACCAGCGCCACGCCGCCGAATGCAGGTCACGCTGCGCGGCTTCGCCACGCTCTGACAGACGGCCGAGCAACACATCCCGCAGCAACGGATGGATGCGATACCACGTCTCGTGGTCCTGGCAATCGACCGACGTGATGAAGAGGTGATCGGCCACCATGCGGCCGAGACGCGATTTGATGCTTGCAATCGCGCTCGGCGTGCCGAGGACATCCGCACAAAGCGGCGCGCAAAAGCGGGGGCTCACGGCCATGCTGACCAGCATGTCGAGATCGTCCGCCGACAAGCGCACGAGGACCTCGCGCTCGAAGTAGCTGGCGAATGCCCGGGTGTCGCGTACGCGGTTCGACGGATACCTGCCCCCCTGCCTGGTACGAAAATCGACGGCAAAGAGTTGCAGGCCAGCCACCCACCCGTCGGTCAGTGTGTGCAGGGCGACCGCATCGTCGTGCTCGATCGCGCCCAACTGCTCGCGCAGGAAGCGCCCGGACTCGTCGGCGGTAAAGCGCAGGTCACGCATATCGAACTCGGCGAGCGTGCCCTGCAAACGCAGTCGCTCCATCGAAAGCTCCAGCGCGCTGCGAGAGCTGAACGCGAGATGCAGTTGCGGCGGCGCGTAGTCCAGCAGCCACTGCAGCGCCTGCTGGATGCGGGGGTCGGTGAGATGGTGCAGATCGTCAATCATCAGCACCAGCTTGCGCTGGCGGCGAGCCAGCGCAAGCACCAGGGTAATCACCCACAGTTCGATCGCCGCTTCGCTGCACTCGGCATCGGCCACCGCCGCCGTCTCGCGGGCGGCATCGGAATCGGCTTCGCCAATGCTGGCCGCCAGGTAACTGAGAAAACGCGCGGGTTCATTGTCCTCGTCCGTCAGTGACAGCCAGCAGACGTCGTAGCCCAGCGACAGGATTTCCTTGCGCCATGCCATCAAGGTGCTGGTCTTGCCACTGCCAGCCTGCCCCTGAATCACCACGCAGCGCTGTCGGCGCGCCTCCAGCAGTCGGTTCATCAAGGCATCGCGCGACATGAGCTGGCGGGCGCCGCGCGGCGGCAGCACCTTTGCGCTGGCAGCCGGCCACATCGCCTGCAGACCCTCGGCCGGGACGCCCCGTGTCGCGTCCGACGATGCCGCGGCCGCATCCGACTCTGTCCTGACATTGGTGTTGGCAGGCATCCCCCACGCGCCTGGCGCGGCGCGGATCCATCGGTATGGCACGCTCGCACCAGCGCGTGTCGCCGCTTCGATAGCCGCCAGCAATTCAGGGATGCCGGCAGGAAAGTCGCTCGGCGCTCGGCACTGCGCATCGCGCAGGAGGCGCTGCACCATGCGCAACCACCCCGCGGCGCCCGATGCCACCTGCACATCGATTCGAGGATGGTGCAGCAGCCACTGCTGCACGTCCCGATGGGAATGCCCGGCATAGCTTGTGGCCAGCACCTGCAGCCGCTTTCCCGGCGGTACTGCCGGGAAAACAGCTTCCACTTCCTGCAGGAACGCCAGCCACGCCTCGGGGCGTGCGTGACTGGCCTGTACCTCGGTCATGCTCGCTTGGAGCATGGTCAGGGCGGTCATCAGCGATGCCGCCAGGCTGCGTTGATGGGCTGGCAATGTATGCATGCCACTGCCAGCGTTCTCCAGGGTCAGCGTCTGCGATTCGCCAGTAGCCGGCTCATTGATGGAGAGCACCAGCGCATGTACCGACGGCGATGCATACAAGGCGACGATATCGGCAGCCCCCCCTTGAAATTCCCGCACCGGCGTGTTGTGGGCATGGCCTCTGGCATCGGGCTTCAGCCCGGCAGCGCGCCAGTGGCGCGAGACGCTGGCCGCGCTGACACCAAGCTCGGCGGCGAGGCTGCGGGTACTCCAGCTACGGGGCGTGTTCGGGCCATCACAACTGGTCAACAGTGCCAGGCGTGCCACGTCCACCTTGACGGGCGGTGCGCCACGCGGCAGATCCTGAAGGATGCCGCCCAGGCCAGACATCGCGTAACGCTCGCGCCAGCGCGCAACCTGAGCGCGGCCGATACCCAACTGTGGCGCAATCGTCTTGTTCTGTTCGCCGGATGCGGCGAGCAGGATGATGCGCGCACGCTGCGCCAGCCGTGCCGGTGCGTCGGTGGCATCGGTCAGCGCCTCGAGTTCGGCGCGCTCCTGTTCGGTCAACAGGATTCGGGGTGCAACACGCATATACAACCTCTGCGGCGTGGGCGGTGGCTTGTCGCCACCGGAATGCAATGGCGGCACGGTCCCCGTGCCACCGGTACGACAAATCAGCCCATGGATGCCACGGCGGCTGGCACGGGCTCCTGGTAAAGCGCTTCGATCAGTGCCTTGCGGCGTTCGCGCGTGGTGGCCTGGTTGATGTAGCCCTTGTCCGCCACCTCGTTCGCATCGATCGACGGCGGCTCCGCCATCAGCAGCACACGGCGCACCTGCTGGCTGGTAGCGCCACCGGCCCCACTACGCAACTTCTGCTGCAGGGTCTGCACTACCAGCGGATGTGAAACCAGCACCTCGGCGCGAAGCCCGGCCAGTTCAGGTGCCAACGCCTGGCATGCCACCACGTTCGGCCAGGCCATCGCGGTCACAAAATTCCGGTCATGGCCACAGATCACCGCGTCTGTCAGCAATGGCGCGCACTGCTCCAGCAGACCCACGCGCACGGCACCGGTACGTACCCAGGTGCCGCTGACCAGCTTGAAGTCCTCCACACACCGCCCGGCGTAGCGCAGCCCTTCCGTGGGAACGTCCGGCTCGGCCAGTCGGACGGCGTCGCCCATGCAGTAGAAGCCCTCGTCGTCAAAGGCGGCGGCGGTCAGGTCTGGACGACCCAGGTAGCCGGAGAAGAGATTACGTCCGCGCATGCGGATCTCATAGCGGCCATCGCCGCCATCCAGCGGCACCAACTTGACCTCAACACCGGGGGCAGGCATACCGAGGTTGCCGGTCTCCTCGGTTGGTCGGCTGAAATTCAGGCCCATGGCAGTGGTCTCGGTGGCACCGAAGCCGCTCGTAAAGAGGATGCGCTCGCCGACGGTACGCTCCGCCAGGCGCTGGAAGCGCGCATAGACATCGGCCGGAAGACTGGCGCCGCCGAAGCTGACGAACATCAGCCGCGCAAAGAACGCGCGAGCCAGGGCTTCGTCGCGCTCCAGTTCCGTGACCAGCATGGCCCATGCTGCCGGCACGGTGGCGAACATCGTGGGCGACACCTCGCGCAGGTTCTGCAGCGTGCGCGCAAACTGCCCCGCCACCGGACGGCCGTCGTCAATGTAGTAGGAAGCGCCCAGCACAAAGGCGCGCCCCAGATTGCCGACGCCACCGAAGACGTGGCTCCAGGGCAACCAGTCCAGCACGACCGCGCCCTGGTACACCGGTGCCGCGTGGGCGAAGAGAAACTGTCCGATCAGGGCCTGAATGCTGGCGTAGGAGATCTGCACGCCCTTGGGCACACCGGTGGATCCCGACGTAAAGAAGATGCGCGCGATATGTTCGGGCAGCACGGCACCGTGAGCCACCTCCACTTGCGACAGGCGCTGGGGTGTCAACTCGGTTGCCAGCAGCGATTCCCACGGCATATGGCCGGCGCCAGCGCCCTCCACGGCGATGACCGAACGCGCCGGCATTGCCAGAGCGTCCAGCGCGCGGCCGAAGCCCTCGGCCGACTGCACGAATACCGCCGCCGGTGCGAGCAGGCCGTGAATGTCCTTCAGTCGCGCGAAATCCTTGCTCTGCAGCGAATAGGCGGCGGATGCCGCGGCGCAGGGGATGCCCACATACTCGGCGGCTGCCACGACCAACGCGTGCTCGATCGAATTGCCCGACAGAATCATCAGCGGCCGCTGGCGCGACAGGCCCATCTGCAGCAGTCCCGCCGCCACAGCCAGCATCTGCCGGTGGAAGTCGCCCCAGGTCAGCGCGCGCCACGCACCCGCGCTGTCGCGCTGGGCCAGGGCAGTCTGAGCGCCACGCCGGCGAGCCCAGTCCGCGACAAAGCCACTGAAGCCCAGGTGAGTCGCTGGCACCGGTGTTGAGCCGGCCCGCAACAGCAGGGTGCCGTCCGGCCGCATCTCATGGACTGCCTGCGACGTGCGCAGGGCAGCGTCGCGATACCTTGGCATCGTACCCACCGGGACACCCGATGCGTGGGGGGAATGGTGCTGCATTGTCTTCTATCTCCTCGTCTACTCTTCTATTGCTTGTGCCCGGCAGACGGCCGTCACCGGGTGGGATACCGGTCAGTCGATGGTGGCGCCGGAGCGCTGGATGGTGTCCTTCCACTTGCTGCGTTCGGCCTGGACGAAGCTGCCGAACTGCGCGCCGGACAATGGCATCGGCACACCGCCCATCTTCTCGATGGCGTCGATGACTGCGGGGTCCCGCAAGATGCGGCCGACGTCGGCCTGCCATCTGGCCACGATCCGGGACGCCGTGTTGGCCGGGAAGAACAGGCCGATCCACGACGTCGATTCCGCGCCGGGGTAGCCAGCCTCCGCGATGGTGGGCACCTGGGGCAACGCGGGCAACCGCGTGGTGCCGGTCACTGCCAGCGCGCGCAGCTTGCCGGCCTGAATCTGTGCCAGCGTCGATACCGGGTAGTCGAACGTCATGTCGACCTGCCCCGCCAGGAGGTCACTGATCGACGGCGCGCTGCCCTTATACGGGACGTGCACGAACCTGACGCCAGCCTGCGACTGAAACAGTTCCGCAGCGAGATGCGTGCCCGTGCCATTGCCGGCGGAGGACACCGCCAGCTTGCCCGGGTTCGCCTTCGCGTAGCTCACCAGATCCGTGACCGACTGGTATGGCAGCCGGCTATTCACGACCAGGATATTCGGGATGGACACTAGCCCCTGCGCCGCAATGAAATCCCTGGCCGGATCGAAGCGTTGCGACTTGTAGAGGAACTGGTTGCTGGCCATCGTCCCCTGCGTGCCCATCAGCACCGTATAGCCATCGGGTGCGGCTCGCGCCCCGATCTCCGCGGCCAGGTTGCCGCCCGCACCGGGCCGGTTGTCGACGATGACGCGGATGCCAAAGTCGCTCGACATCCGGGATGCAACCAGGCGGCCCAACTGGTCGGTGATTCCGCCGGGCGGGCCCGGCACTATCAGCGTGACCGGCCTGGTTGGATACGCAACCTCCGCCTGCGCAGCCAGGGAACTCAGACCCATCACTGCCGCGCAACCGGCCGCAACCATCGTCCGGAAACCACTCACGCATCGATCCACGAACTGACTTCGCATCGCCAATGTCTCCTGTGACGCCACGTACACCCGGCAGCTTGCCCTGCCCCTGTCGCCGCGCTCTTGTCTACGAAAAATCGTACTGATCTACCGCATTTCGTACAAGAAGATACTACGTAATTTCGTATAGATCTACCAGATATCGTACTGATGCGCCATATGGCGCACAATCGGCACCACCCGTCGGGACCATCGGCCCCTGTATCGCGGATAGCGAGGCTTAAGACGCCACACGGCACTTACCGCTCGCCTTCCCCCCTTGGGTCGAGTGGGGCAATTCGTCTGCCGGCGCGTGACACTGTTCCGCAGAACCCGCGACCCATCACCGAATGCGGTTGCCTACCCGAGAGAAACTCATGCAGTGCCACGCATACGGGAAACGCCCCGCGTCTTCCACGGATCACCACCGCAAGACCACGACAAACCGGCCGCTTCAAACGATCTCCCCGATGGAGCGGCTGATGGACCTGCTGCAAGAAGTTCGCCAGATCAGCCGCCAGGTACAGCGCAGCGCGCGGCAATCGGTTCGCAGTGCTGATGAATCGTCCTATGACGATGTGCTGCTCGCCATGCTCAGCGATCGCATTCGCAGTGGTGACGCCCGCATGCGCATCGTCTGCTACGCGTCGGCGGCGGAACTGGGGGTGCCGGTGCAATTGCAGTCGGAGCACTACCGGCAGGCGATGAACGACGGCCTGAGCGTTCCGCTGCGCGTGCTGTTCTGGACGGCCAATCGGCGCATGCAAGCCGGCAGGCGGCCCTATCAGCAAGCGTCCGCGTTGTCCTGGATCTGACGCCATCGATTGATTTCCTGCAGGGCGCTCCGCGCAGCGCCAGCACGGAGGCAACACATGACCCCGAACATGACCGAACGAACCGCCATTCACACCCGCAAGGTGATCTGCCACGGCTATGAACGCAGCGACGGCCTGATCGACATCGAGGCCGAGATGCAAGACATCAGCCCCACCGGCACGGATCTGCTGTTCAGGCAGGTGCCCCCAGGCGGCGCCATTCACCACATGCGAATCGTGATGACGGTGGACCGGCGCCTTGTCATCCAGGACGTCAAGGCCGTCATCGAGGCGGGCCCCACCGAGTACTGCGCGGCCATCGAATCCGCATATGCCGGCCTGAAGGGGGTGCAGATCCGCGGCGGCTTCCGCCAGCAGGCCAAGGCCATCGTGGGTGGCGTGCGTGGCTGCACCCACCTGACGGAGTTGCTGGGGCCGCTGGCCACGACGGCCACGCAGACCACCATGGCGATCGGTCGCCGGGAACGTAATGGCCGCTGGCCCAGTGACGGTTCCGGACCGATGCCGAAGCCGGTCCTGATCGGAAGCTGCCATACCTACCGCGAGGACGGCGAGGCAGCAAAGCTGCTGTGGCCCGAGCATCGGCGCGTGCCTGCCACGCAGGACGCGTAAACCCCGGTGCGGGCGCCGCATGCGGGCGCACCGCACCCCAGCCCCTCCGGCAGCCTTGTGCGGCCGGCAACTACTAGAACTATGGAGGAGACATGAGGGATCTTGGAGAACGGGCCCGCAGGCCCTTGCGTGCGTTGCTGATCCTGCTTTGCCTGCCGGCGATGGCACTGCCCGCTGCCGCGCAGACGTATCCGGAAAGACCGGTGCGCATCGTTTCCATTACCAGTGCCGGCACGGGCGCCGATGACTACACCCGTCTGCTGGCCAGGCATCTCGGGCAGAAGCTGGGCCAGAGCTTCGTGGTCGAGAACAAGCCGGGCGCCAACATGATCCTGGCCTGCGACTACGTCGCCAAGGCCGCGCCCGACGGCTACACGTTGCTGCTTTCCGCATCTGGCGCCATGGCGGCGAACCCCTTCCTGTTCAAGCGGCTGCCCTATGACCCGTTGAAGGACTTCGTGCCGATCGCCCGCATGTCGGTGATTCCCGTCGCGCTCGTCGTGCCCGGCACGTCGCCTTACCGTACCGTGGCCGACCTCGTCGCCGCCGCCAGGGCAAAGCCCGGCACGCTCAACTTTGGCACATCGAGCACGGGCTACCGGACCATCATCACCGCATTCAACGATGCGGCGAAGATCCAGACAATGAGCGTGCCATACAAGGCCATGAGCAACCTGCTCCCCGATCTGATCAGCGGCGTGGTGGACTACGGCGTGGTCGAGGTGTCGGCCGTCGTGCCTCATGTCCAGTCGGGCAAGCTGCGCGCCCTCGCGGTCACGGCCAGCACTCGCATGCCCCAGCTCAAGGATGTGCCGACCATGGCCGAAGTCGGCATGCCTGCGGCCGCGGTCAATAGCTGGACCGGTCTGTTCGCGCCGGCCGGCACACCGCCAGCCATCGTCGAAAAACTTGCGCAGGCCACGCTGGAGTTCGTGACTTCGCCGCAAGCCATGGACCACTACACCATGCGCGGCAGCATGCCCTACCCCGCCGGCGGCGAGGCTCTGCGCAAGACCATCGTTGCCGACCAGCAGATGTGGAAGCACCTGATCACGCTGGCCGGCATCCAGCCGGAATAGGAAGAACCTCCCGCTCCGGTTGCACCGGGCGGGCCATGTCCGCCACTACCCGTTACTGACCCACAGGAAGCAAACATGAGCATCAAAGGCAAGGCCTACATCGTCGGCGCCTATGAGCACCCGACCCGCAAGGCACCGGACAAGACCGTGGCCCAACTACATGCCGAATGCGCCAAGGGCGCGCTGGAAGACGCCGGCCTGACGCTGGCGGACGTCGATGGCTACTTCTGCGCCGGCGACGCGCCCGGCCTCGGCGTATTGAACATGGTCGACTACCTTGGCCTGAAGGTACGCCACGTGGACTCCACGGAAACCGGCGGCTCCTCGTACCTCGTGCACGTATCGCACGCCGCGCAGGCCATTGCCATGGGCAAGTGCAATGTCGCCCTGATCACGCTGGCCGGCCGCCCGCGCTCCGAGGGCTCCAGCGGCACCAAGGCCCGCAACTGGGGTGACAACCTGCCTGACCTGCCCTTCGAGGCCCCGTTCAGCCCGCTTACCGTCAACTCGTACGCGATGGTGGCGATGCGCCATATGTACGAGTACGGCACCACCAGCGAGCAACTGGCATGGATCAAGGTGGCGGCCTCCCACCATGCGCAGCACAACCCCCACGCCATGCTGCGCGATGTGGTGACCGTGGAGGACGTGCTGAACTCGCAGATGATCTCGGACCCCCTGCACAAGCTGGACTGCTGCGTGGTCTCCGACGGCGGCGGCGCGCTGATCGTGGCACGGCCGGAAATCGCTGCAAAACTGAACCGTCCCAAGATCAGGATTCTTGGTGCCGGCGAGCACGTGAAGGGACAGTTGGGCGGCGAAGTGGACCTGACCTGGTCCGCGGCAAAGGTCTCTGGCGCGGCTGCGTTTGCCGAAGCCGGCGTCACACCCGCCGACATCCAGTACGCCTCGATCTACGACAGCTTCACCATCACCGTGCTGATGCAACTGGAAGACCTGGGCTTCTGCAGGAAGGGCGAAGGCGGCAAGTTCGTGGCCGACGGCAACCTGATCTCCGGCGTGGGCAAGCTGCCGTTCAATACGGACGGGGGCGGGCTGTGCAACAACCACCCCGCCAACCGCGGTGGCATCACCAAGGTGATCGAGGCCGTTCGCCAGCTGCGTGGCGAGGCACACCCCGCAGTGCAGGTCAAGAACTGCGGACTGGCCCTGGCGCAAGGCACCGGTGGCCTGCTGGGTAGCCGCCACGGCAGCGCCACCCTCATCCTGGAACGCGAATAACGCCTGAGAGCACGCATCGAGCACAGCCATGACAACCCCCTACACCCCCACCCCCTTCAAGGCCCCCACCGAACACCCTGACAACGGTGAATTCTGGGCCGCCGCGCGCGAAGGCCGCCTGCTGGTGCGCCACTGCGATAGCTGCGGCAAGCCGCACTGGTATCCGCGCACGCTGTGCCCGTTCTGCCTGGGCACGACCCACTGGAAGCAGGCCAGCGGCCGCGGCACGATCTACTCGTACAGCGTGACGCGGCGCGCCGGACCTACGCCGTTCTGCATGGCGTACGTGACGCTCGAGGAAGGCGTCACGATGATGACGCAGATCGTCGATTGCGATCTCGACTCGGTACGCATCGGCCAGAAGGTGCAATTGCGCTTCTCGCCGTCCGACGGCGGTGCACCGCTGCCGACATTCACACTCGCCTGAGGCCTCGGCCACGCGCGTCCTGCCACTCACTGTTGCCAGCCCGATCCATGAACATGAGCACACCACTGGAAAGACTGTTGAACCCGCGTTCGGTTGCCGTCATCGGCGCCTCGGACGACCCGTCGCGCATCGGCGGGCGGCCGATCGCTTCCATGCGCAAGCTCGGCTATACGGGGCGCATCCTCCCCGTCAATCCCAACCGTCGCGAGGTGCAGGGGCTGCCAGCCTGGCCCTCCGTGGCGGCGCTGCCCGAAGTTCCCGACGTGGCCATCGTCGCGGTGCCTTCCGGGCAAGTGCTGGAAGTGGTGACTGCCCTGGGTGAACGCGGCGTTCCCGCTGCCATCCTGTTCAGCGCCGGCTTCGCCGAAGTGGGCGGCGATGGCGTAGCCATGCAGGCGGAGCTGGTAGCCGCCGCGCGTCGCACGGGCATGCGCCTGCTTGGACCCAACTCGCTCGGCCTGGTGAACCTGCATACCGGTTTCGTCGGCAGCTTCTCGTCGCTAGCAGGCATTGACGACGTTCGCGCCGGCCGGGTCGGCATCGTCAGCCAGTCCGGCGCCTACGGCAGCCACCTGGTGTCGGCCATGGTGGATGCCAGCGTCGGCCTGTCGAACATCGTCATGACCGGCAACGAGGCCGACCTGACGCTCGGAGAGATCGTCAAGCTGCTCGTGGCCGACCCAGCCACCGAGGTCATTGCGCTCTACTCCGAAGGCATCAATGACGGCGACGGTCTGGTCGACGCACTGAAGGCCGCGCGCGCCGCCCGGAAGCCAGTGGTGATGATGAAGGTCGGGCGCAGCGAAGTGGGCGGAGCGGCGGCGCAATCGCACACGGCGTCGATCGCTGGCAACGATGCCGTGATCGACGCCGTGCTGGAGGAACTCGGCGTGGTTCGCGCCTATACCACCGAGGCGATGCTCGACGTAGTGCGCCTGGCCACGCGCGGCGTATTCCCCGCCGACAACACGCTCGGCGTGATCACCGTCAGCGGTGGCGCCGGTGTAATTGTCTCCGACGCTGCGGAAGAGTACGGCCTGCCGATGCCCGAGATGCCGGCGTCCGCCCAAAAGCGGATGCTCGAAAAGCTGCCGATCTGCGCGCCCCGCAACCCGGTGGACACGACGGCGCAGTTCATCAACGACCCGACGCTGGTGAAGCCGTTCATGGAGATGATGCTGACCGAAGGCGGCTATCGTTCCGTGCTTGGCTTCTTCAGCTATGCAGGCACCACATCCGAGGTCGCACCGGTGCTGCGCGAGCAGCTCTCGGCGATGCGCGCCGCCTATCCGGACCGGCTCTATGTGCTAGTGCTGCGTGGCCCGCGCGAAGTCATCCGCAGCTACGAGGCCGAAGGGTTCACGGTGTTCGAGGACCCGAGCCGCGCCGTAGCCGCGATTGCGGCAATGAGCCGGTTCGGCCGCGCCTTCGCCGGGCAAACCCTGGCACCGGCACCTGAGGTGGGAACGGTAACGTTGCCTGCCCAGACGCCGAGCGAAGCCGACAGCAAGCAGTTGCTGGCCGAAGCGGGCATTGCCAGCGCCCCCGAGCGCGTGTGCGACGCCGTCGAGACGGCCGTGCTGGCCGCGCGCGAGATCGGCTTTCCCGTGGTAATGAAAATCCTGTCGCCGGACATCCTGCACAAGTCGGAAATCGGAGGCGTGCTGCTCGATGTGCGTGACGAAGCTGCCGTACGCAGCGGCTTCAGCACACTGATGCAACGCGCCGACAAGGCCGCGCCCAACGCGCGCATCGAAGGTGTTCTGGTGGCCAAACAGCTTAGCGGCGGCGTGGAATGCATCATGGGCATCAACCGCGATCCGGTGTTCGGGCCGGTTGCGATGTTCGGTCTGGGCGGTGTGTTCGTCGAAGTGCTCAAGGATGTGGTGTTCCACCGCTGCCCATTCGGCGAAGACGTGGCCGAAAGAATGATCCGTTCGATCAAGGGCGCGCCGCTGCTGCTGGGCGCGCGCGGCCGTCCGGTGGCGGACATTCCCGCGCTGGCGCGCACGCTGTCGCGCCTGTCGGCCTTCGCAACCGCCGCAGGGCCACGCCTGCAGTCGATCGACCTTAATCCGGTCTTTGCGATGCCACAGGGCCAGGGCGCCTATGCCGCCGACGCCGTCATCGAGATCAACGGCGGCGCCGACTGATCCGACGGGGCGGAATCGCCGTCGCGATGCCGCCCCTTCTTCCCTTCCAGAGGTATTTGAAAGATGAACCTTCAAGACAAGGTCGCCATCGTTACCGGTGCTGCATCCGGGCTGGGGCTAGCGACATGCAAGACCCTGTCCGCCGCAGGCGCCAGGGTGGTGGGCTTCGACCGCGATGCGGGCCGGCTCGCCGAGTCGATGGGTCCGGACATGACGGCCGTCGAGGTCGATGTGTCCGACGAATCCAGTATCAGGGCGGGCGTCGAAGCCGCACTGCGCAAGCACGGTGCGCTGCACGTCGCCGTCAACTGCGCGGGAGTGCTGGGTCCATGCAAGACGCTGTCCAAAGGTCAGCTTTTCCCGCTGGACCTGTGGAACCAGGTACTCGGCGTGAACCTGACCGGCACGTTCAATGTGATTCGCCATGCGGCGCTGGCAATGAGCGTCAACGACCCCGACGAAGGCGGCGAGCGCGGCGTGATCGTCAACACCGCGTCCATGGCAGCCAGGATCGGCCAGATGGGCCAGGCCGCTTATAGCGCCAGCAAGGCCGGTGTCATTGGCATGACGCTGCCGATCGCACGCGACCTGTCGGAGCATGGCATCCGTGTCATGTCGATTGCACCGGGTCTGTTCGAGTCGGCAATGTCGGCAGCCATGCCGCAGAAGGTAGCGGACGGTTTGCTCGAAAAGATGCTGTTCCCGCGCCGCATGGGCAAGGCCGCCGAGTTTGCCGGACTGGTGCAGCACATCGTCGAGAACCGCTATCTCAACGCCAGCACGATCGAGATCGACTGCGGCTCGCGCTGACGTGCCTGGCGGCGACCGCGATCGCTGAACGCCGGCACTAGTTTGCTGGGCTAGCCGCCTTCGCGGAGGCGGTCCCGATACTGGTTCGGCGTGACACCCTTCCACCGCCGGCAGGCCCGTATGAAATTGGAGACCTCGCCGTAGCCGAGTGCTTCGGCCACCTGCTCCAGCGTCAGGCCGCTGGCGAGCAGTTCCTCGGCCAGCGCTTCGCGCACCTCCTCCTGCAGTTGCCGAAAGCTGGTGCCCTCTTCTCCAAGCCGGCGGCGCAATGTGCGGGACGTCATGTGAAGCCCTTCGGCCAGCGTCTCCATATCCAGCCATTGGCCAGGGCGGGCGACCATCCGGTCCCGCAGCCTGCCGGCGAGGCCGTCGCGCGCGTGGCGCCTGGCCAGCATGGACTGGCACTGCGCTTCGCACTGGCGTGCCACGTCCTCACTCGCGCCGGGCAGCGGACGGTCGAGATAACCGGATGCATCCTTGACGATGCGGTTTTCGGCAGCACCAAAGCGCGGCATGACGCCGAACAGCGTCAGATGCGGATGTGGGTCCGCCGGCTCTGGCATGCGCAGGCTCACGCTCAGGACAGGTAGCGTGGTGTTGATCAGGTCGCGCATGATGCTCGTCATGCTGCCGCAATCGCGCTCCACGATAAACGTGCGCACATCCTCCGGCACCTTGCTGTCGTCGATGGTGGAAACCAGCGTGTCACCGACCACTTCCGTGTGGATGTCGGGAAACGGATACGAGAGGTCGAGATAGCGCACAGCCATGCCGATGGCATGCCGCAACGTGGCGCAACTGAGCAATGCAAAGCCCCAGATGCCATACGTCGCCAGGCGGTAACGCAAGCCGGCATCGATCCCCACTCCCGGGATATGTCCCAGCGCATTGACGAGATTGCGGATCAGCCGCAGTTCCTGTTCAGCCTCGACGATCGTGCCGGGGTTGGCGAGCTGTTGCCAGTTCAAGCCGGTCCCCTGCAGGCAGCGATCTCCGGACAGCCCGTGATCGAGCCCGAACTGTAGCAGCAACTGCACGCTTGGCCCGTTATGACGGGGAACCTGGCTGATGGGACGCATTAAGGGGATGTGAATTCGGGTTGTCCGGAAATGACAATTATCTGTCCGAATATGCCATAACGCTGCGGCGCACGCCTACTTAGCATTACTACCCACCGAGTGGCGTATCAACGCCCCACAAGAAAGCAGCAGGAGACAACCTCGTCGTCGCGACGATCGCGCTGACACCATTCCGGCATTGCCGGATCGCCCCGTGCTGCGCCCTGCCGAAAAGGCAGGCACGCGCCGCCGGTACGCGTTCGTCGCGTGCTAACGGGTTGTCCTCTTCCACATCCAACATACCAGGACAGATCCACCATGCGTATGCAGAACAAGATCGCACTCGTTACCGGCGGGGCCTCGGGCATGGGCCTCGCCTTCACGCGCAGGCTGGCCCGGGAAGGTGCCAAAGTCTACTTTACCGACATCAACGAGACAGGTGGCAGACAGGCCGAAGCCGACCTGAAAGCGCACGACATGGCGATCTGCTTTCTTCCGCACAACGTCGCGCTCGAAGCCGACTGGGTGCGCGTACTGGACCATATCTGTAAGGCCGAAGGTCGGCTCGACGTGTTGGTGAACAATGCGGGTATTGCGATCTCGCAGACCATCGAGACATGCACGGTCGAAGAGTTCGACAAGATTCTCAACGTCAACCTGAAAAGCGTATTCCTGGGCTGCAAGCATGGCCTGGCCCTGATGAAGGCGAACGGCGGCTCGATCATCAACGTGTCATCGATCACCGCGATCTGCGGCGAGCCAATGGCACCCGCCTACAGCGCGTCCAAGGCCGGTGTGCGCTTTCTGTCGAAATCCGTGGCGCTGCATTGCGCCGAGAAGGGTTACCCGATCCGCGTCAACAGCCTCCATCCAGGTTACATCGATACGCCGCTGCTTGCGGGCGGCAATACCGGCAGCCTGAGCGAAGCCGAGGTGATGGCCACGCGCATGCGGATCGGCGGCGAGATCCCGCTCAAGCGGCGCGGCACGCCGGACGAAGTTGCGGGCGCCGTGCTGTACCTGGCCGGCGATGACTCCGCCTATGTCACCGGCACCGAGTTGGTGGTCGACGGCGGTTATGCCTGCCACTGATACTCAACTTTCACGCATTTCCCAGATCAAGGAGACACAAATCATGGCAATTCCGGAAACCGTCACGCATCAGGACAAACTTCTCTGCGTCGACACTACCGCCCACCCGTTCCTGAAAGCCTTCGGCGGCCACGAAGGGATCGAGATCTTCCCCCTTTTCCTGGACCCCTACAACGGCGTGTGGATGATCCGCGCCCGATTTGCTCCGGGCCTGACATTGCCAATGCATTTCCACACCGGCGTGGTCCACTTCTACACGATGAGCGGAAGCTGGTACTACACCGAGTATCCCAACCAGAAGCAGACCGCCGGCTGCTACCTGTATGAACCGGGCGGCTCGATCCACCAGTTCAATACACCGGCCGACAACGACGGCCCCACCGACGTGATCTTCCTGATCGTTGGCGCCAACGTGAACTTCATGCCCGACGGCTCCTTCATCAGCCTGTCCGATGCCGGCCAGATCAAGACCTGGGTAGACCAGGCGATCCGTGCGCAAGACAACGGCATGAAGTACATCTCTGCTGGCATTCCCGGCTATTCAGACTGAGCCCCAAGTGTCCACCTCGAAGATCAATCCGGAGAGTCGACCGATGCTGCGCACAATGGGCTTTCCCGGCCAATACGTTCAGGGGCCGGGCGCCCTGCGCAACCTGGGCGGCCTGCTGGGCAAGATGGGCTTCAAGCGCCCGGTGGTACTGTGCGACGCCATCGTGGCGGACAAGGTCTGGCCTTCCTCAGAACAGGGGCTGAAAGACGCCGGCATGAATTCTTCCATGCTGCTGTTCCCCGGCGAATGCACCCGCGCCGTGGTCAACGCGCTTGCGGAACAGGCTCGCGAGCACCGTCCGGACGTCGTCATCGGCCTGGGTGGCGGCAAGGCGGTGGATACGGCAAAGGGCGTATCCCTGGCGCTCGATGTGCCGATCGTGGTCTGCCCCACCATTGCCTCGAACGATGCGCCCACCAGCCGGCTGATCGTGCTGTATGACGACGCCCACCAGCTTGCCGGCGTGGACTTTCTGAAGAGCAATCCCGCAGCGGTGGTGGTCGACACAAGCATTGTCGTGCAGGCCCCCGCCCGCTTCTTTGCCGCGGGCATCGGCGATGCCATCAGCAAGAAGTTCGAAGCCGCACAGTGTCACGCTTCGGGCCGCAACAATGCCTTCGGAACCCCTCCCCTGGCAACCGCCCTACTGCTGGCAGGCGCCACATATGAAACGCTGATCAAAGACGGCGCGGCAGCCTACCGGTCGGTACGGAAGCAGGTGTTGAACGACGTGGTCGAGCGCGTGGTGGAAGCCACCGTGCTACTGAGCGGCGTCGGCTTCGAAAGCGGCGGCCTGTCGCTCGCACATGCACTGACGCTAGGCTTTTCGATGGTCCCGTCCATGGCAGCCACGCTGCACGGCGAGCAGGTCGCATTCGGCGCACTGGTCCAACTGGTGGTCGAGGAGCGCCCGCAAGCGGAAATCGCGGAGCTACTGGAACTGCTTTGCGCCGTTGACCTGCCGGTGACATTCGCACAGCTCGGCGTGGATTCCACGCAAACATCTCAGGATGTCTCCCGAATTGCCAGCGCCACGCTGGGTGGACAGACCGGCAATCTGATCAGTCCGCCGCTCAGCCAGGCGCAGCTCGAAGCCGCCTTGCTGAAGGCCGATGCTATCGGGAAAGCCGCACTTCGCCCCGCCTGACCTTTCCTTCGTCCAGAGAACCACGCATGAAGAACCATATCGAACGCATACTGGCCGCGATGGCCACGGCACTGGCCATAGCCAGTCCGTTTGCCGCCACAGCCCAGACGAACAGACCGAACATTCTTGTCATCTGGGGCGATGACATCGGCTGGCAGAACGTCAGCGCCTATGGCATGGGCACCATGGGGTACACCACGCCGAATATCGACAGCATCGGCATGGGCGGCATCCGCTTTACCGATCACTATGGCCAGCCTTCCTGCACGGCCGGTCGCGCCGCGTTCATCACCGGGCAATACCCCATTCGTTCCGGCATGACCACGGTCGGGCAGCCTGGCGACAAGCTGGGCCTGAAGCCAGAATCGCCCAGCCTGGCGGAAGTGCTGAAGCCGCTCGGCTACCGTAGCGGACATTTCGGCAAGAGCCACCTGGGCGATCGCAACGAAAACCTGCCCACGGCGCATGGCTTCGATGAGTTCTTCGGCAATCTCTACCACCTCAACGTGGAAGAGCAACCCGAGTACCACGACTACAAGAACTACGCGAACGACTACCCCGGCGGGCCCAAGGCATTTGCCCAGAAGTTCGCGCCGCGCGGTGTTCTGCACACCTTCGCCACGGGCAACGACGACACCACCGTGGACCCGCGCTTCGGGCCGGTGGGCCGGCAGACGATCGAAGACACCGGACCGCTGACGATGAAGCGGATGGAGGACTTCGACGCGGCGGAAGTCATTCCCAAGGCCATCAACTTCATGCAGAAGGCCAAACAGGATGGCAAGCCGTTCTTCGTCTGGCTCAACACGAGCCGCATGCACCTCTACACGCACCTCAACGATAAATGGCGCTATGCCGCGGCCAAGTACACCCATGAGGACGACCTGCATGGCAGCGGCATGCTTCAGCACGACCACGACGTCGGGCTGGTCCTGGACTACCTCAAGCGTAGCGGCCTGGAGAACAACACCATCGTCTGGTACTCAACCGACAACGGTCCGGAACACTCGTCCTGGCCGCACGGCGCGACGACGCCCTTCCGCGGCGAGAAGATGACGACGTATGAGGGTGGCGTGCGCGTGGTTTCCATGGTCCGCTGGCCTGGGGTGATCAAGCCGGGTCAGATCAAGAACGGCATCCAGGCGCACCAGGACATGTTCACGACCTTTGCAGCCGTAGCCGGCGATCCGGACGTCGTCGAGCAGATGAAGCACGAGAGGAAGCAGTACATCGATGGCGTCAACAACATCGACTACTGGACCGGAAAATCTCCGGAAAGCGCGCGCAAGGACTTTCTCTACTACTACGAAAGCAAGCTGGCGGCCGTGCGCATGGGGCCATGGAAATTCCACTTCTCCTTGAAGGAGGACTATTACAGCGACCTGCGCCCGCGGACTATCACCATGCTCTTCAACCTGCGCAGCGACCCATTCGAAAGCTATGACAGCAAGGATTCGTACGGCCACCTGGTACAGAAGGCCGCCTGGATGTCGGGACCGCTCGGGGAACTGATCGGCAATCACCTGAAGTCATTGGCCGAGTATCCCCCCGTCCAGGCCGCCAAGTCGTTCGACCGCTCAAACATGGTCCAGGAGTTCCTGCAGCAAAGGCGGCAGCAGCCTGCCGCACAGCGATAGGAGCCCCGCATGGAGTTCAGTCGTCAACCGGCTCGACGCCTGAGTCGCCGCGCCACCGTGGTCGCCCTGGCGGTGTGCGCGGCCGCCGCCGGCGGTGGGCTGACCTGGTGGCTTGCACGCTCCTCCACGCAAGCAACGCCCACGATGATCAAGGCAGGCGATGGTGTGAGCGCGCCGCTGGGCATGGTCCACATACCCGGCGGCGAATTCCTGATGGGCAGCGACAGCAAGATGGCACAGCCCAACGAAAAGCCTGCGCACAAGGTCCGCGTGCACGGCTTCTGGATGGACCAGCACCATGTCACCAATGCCGAGTTCCGCAAGTTCGTTGCGGCCACCGGCTACATCACTACCGCCGAGAAAACACCGGACTGGGAAACCCTGAAAGTACAACTACCGCCAGACACGCCGCGCCCTCCAGATAGTGCGATGGTTCCGGGCGGCATGGTGTTCGTCGGCACATCACAGCCGGTTCCGCTGCAGGATTACTCTCGCTGGTGGCGCTTCGTGCCGGGTGCCGACTGGCGTCACCCGGGCGGCCCGGGAACTTCGATCGAGGACAAGGACGACCACCCGGTGGTGCAAGTGTCCTTTGAGGATGCCCTGGCCTATGCGAAATGGGTGGGCAAGCGCTTGCCGACAGAAGCCGAGTGGGAGTTCGCCGCGCGCGGCGGCCTGGAGCAGGCCACCTACGCGTGGGGCGAGACTTTTGCGCCGGACGGCAAGCAGATGGCCAACGTCTGGCAGGGACAGCAGGCTCAACCGTTCCCCGTGGTCAGTCCGAAGGCTGGCGGTGCGCTGGGCACCAGCCCCGCCGGCACGTTTCCGGCGAATGGCTATGGCCTTCAAGACATGACCGGCAACGCCTGGCAGTGGGTGGCCGACTGGTATCGGGTGGACCAGTTCCAGCGAGAGGCTGCCTTCGGCCGGGTAATCGAGAATCCCTCGGGCCCCACCGCCGCATGGGACCCGACCGAGCCGGGTGTACCCGCTGCGGTGCCAAGGCGGGTCACCCGCGGTGGGTCCTTTCTCTGCAACGAAGACTACTGCCTGAGCTATCGGCCCAGCGCCAGACGCGGCACGGACCCGTACAACAGCATGTCGCATCTTGGCTTCCGGCTGGTGATGGATGACAGCCGCTGGGATGCGGTGCGCCAACGCTAGCGTCCGTCAAGAGACCGCCCCCAACAACAATCCAAGGAGCCCCCATGAGCGAGCGAGCCAAGTTTCGCCGAATGCAGGACAGCACCCCCGAAGACTGGGCAATCATCAGGCCCCAGGCCGCGCAATTCTCCGCAGGGTTAGCCGACCGGGTGCTCGCGCACCTGAAACTGCTGCAGGGCGACCATGGCGGCTTTCCGATTGATCGCTACTGCCATTGCCTGCAGACCGCGACACTCGCGTTGAAGGACGGACGCGACGAAGAGTACGTCGTCTGCGCCCTGCTCCACGATATCGGCGATACGCTGGGCTCGCACAACCACCCGGAGGTTGCGGCAGCCATCCTGAAGCCATTCGTCAGCCAGGCCAATCTCTGGATGGTGGAACACCACGGCATTTTCCAGGGGCACAACTTCTTTCACCACGTTGGCCTCGATCGCAACCTGCGCGACCAATTCAAGGGCCATCCCCACTATCAACGAACCGCGGAGTTCATCGAGCGGTACGACAGCCCGGCCTTCGATCCCGACGCGGAGACATACCCGATCAATGTTTTCGAACCCATGGTACGGCGGCTTTTCGCCGCACCGAAACGATCGCTGTACAAGGCAAATCCAAATGCAACGTAGGCCATAGCCAACGCCGTTATCACAGATGGGGAGGAGACAAAATGACAGACAGTAGCAAGACCCTCGATGTAAAGCGCTTCATCGACGCACAGCGGTTCTCACCGTATCAATGGCTCATCCTGGTGGTCTGCTTCCTGACTATCGCTATCGATACCTACGACGCCTTCGCAGTCGGCTTCGTTGTCCCGGTATTGATACAGGAGTGGCATCTGGACAAGGCGGTCTTCGGCCCCGTGATGAGCGCGTCGATCTTCGGCATGGCGATCGGCGCCTTACTGGCCGGCCCACTGTTCGACCGGACGACACCAAAGACGGTAATGGTTGCCTCCATGGTCATGTTCGGCCTTTGCAGCCTTGGCAGCACGTTTGCCGGCACACCATTGTCGTTGGGCATTTGGCGCTTCCTGACCGGCATCGGCATCGGTGCAGCAGTTCCCGGAGCCACGACGCTTGTCTACGAGTACGCCCCGGCCCGGCGAAGCGGGCTGCTCGTCAACACCATGGCCTGCGGTGGAATGCTCGGCGCCGCAGCATGCGGAATGACAGCGGGCATGCTGATTCCTGCCTATGGCTGGAAAAGCCTGTTCATGGTGGGTGCCGTCATTCCAATCATGCTGGCCGCGGTCGTCCATTTCACCATGCCCGAGCCATTGCGCTTCATGGTGATGCGCCAATGGCCTGCCGATCGGATTGCCGCGGTACTGCGTCGCATTGCGCCTGCTCATGATTTCGAGGGTGTACGGTTCGCCTTTTCCGAAGAGCAGGCGAAGAGCGCCGGAACAGGCATGGCCGTCATGCTGACGAAGCCACTGTGTACAGGAACACTCGCGCTATGGGTCACCTACTTCGCCGGTACGTTCGCCTACTACCTGTTGATGGGCTGGATGCCCACGCTGATTCAAGAGTCTGGCGCGACGTTGCGACAGGCAACGCTTGCCACCAGTCTGCTCGCCTTGGGTGGAATCATTGGCGCGTTCTGTGTCGGCTGGCTTATGGACCGCTTTGAGCGCAACAGCGTGGTTGCGCTGGCCTTCGCCGTTGGCGGCGTGTCGGTATGGTTGATCGGGCAGCAGGCTCACAACCCTGTGTGGCTCACTGCCAGCATCATCGTGGCGGGCATGGGACTGAACGGCGCCATGTTCTCGATGGGCGCACTGGCTGCCGCGTTCTATCCGACCCACGGTCGCTCGTCAGGCATCGCCTGGATGTACGGAATCGGCCGCATCGGCGGCATCCTGGGGCCGATCACCGGTGGCATTCTGCTGCGTACCAACGGTGCCGAAGCTTTCTTCGCAGTCGTAGCTACCACCATCCTGATCCCCACGCTGGCGCTCTGGGCAAAGCGCTGGGCCCAATCGGGCGTAAGGGAACAGCAGACGCTGCAGGATGATGTGAAGGCCGGCTGAGGCCAGAATTACTGTTGGGATTCCGCGTTCTCACCGCTTCTTCCAGTGCTGCGGTAAGAACGCATCCCAGTGTTGGCTGCAAGTCTGCTTCGACGAGGTTCGAATATGGAGAATCTTCTCGACCACGGTTCGACCTGGAGCACGACTGAAGATACCGACGCGGAGCAAGGCCGCCGGCACTACCTCGACTTGACGAAGGTAGACATGCCGTCAATCACGTCCCTTGCGGAAGACAATGCCAGCGCGATGGCCGCATGCGGCGCGTCTGAAAAATGCTGGATCATGGGAGGCAAGCGCCTGCGGGACCCCATTCCTGTGCTGACTTGCGTGATCGTTACGGTCGCGAGGAAGCCTGACTGGACCAAGTCTCCACCGGGGCCTTCGCCGGGCGCGTGACGCACCGTTGCCGATACCCTGAAGCCTTTGTAAATCGCGTTATTCTGAGACATCTGAGTCTCCTTTCGTGACCGAGCATACGCGGATAACCTTGATGTGTCCGATTTACTTTCGGCGACAAGGTGGCAATGTCATCGCGAGCCTTTGCCTCTCCATCGTCAAAGACGATCGTGGGAATGTACGCTGAGAAGATCAGCTCTGACGGGCCGGCGATCCGTATGAGTGATCAAGTCGCGTACTACATTTCCCATCGTGCAGACCAACTGGTTCGGACACGGTGTTGCTCGCCCTCGATCAACACTTCGAATTCACCGATCGTGACGCGTCTTCGCATATCAGCCCCCCCTCTCGGCCGACGTTCATTGATCCGGTGCAAGAATGGCGTTCACAGCTCGCCCTGCCAGATCCGTCACGAGGTAAGCCGAGTGTCTGGAGTAAGGCCCGCCAAAGACTCTAACTCGCTCGCCAATCGACGCGACGCCTGGCAGCCTAATGGGCCCTTCCGGTTCCGGCGAAAGCCTGACTTGCTTGGCTACTTGGGGAGTGGGCGAACGACGGCCGCCACGTGGCATCTTGCATGAATGTTCCAGAAATCCCACGGGTAACTTCTGGAGCCACTAGTCCCAAGACGTCATCGAGGGGGAAAACCCGGAAACGATTAATGGGCAAACCAGAAGTACTTTGCTTCTGAAATGCCTCTTCCAAGAGTATAGGGGCGAGATGCGCACCGTCCCAACCCGCTTACAACTTGGTCAGACAGGCGCTGTGCCCGCCAGCACGGCCCGCTCGCCCGCTTCTGCCTCCACACTACATTGGAATGTCAAAGCCGATCCCGTGGCCGACACCAACTCCGCCACCATATTGGCATAGGGTCAGAAATGAACCGGCATCGGTATACTGCGAACCTACCCTATGAGATCCCGGATCCCAGCACAGACTTGCTGTTGATTTTCAAAGCTGCAAAGATTGCAAGACAGTCCGATTTTTCCGAGCGCCTGACGCTCACGCCGAATCGCTTCCATCGCCTCGTCGGCGAGCAATGTCGCATGTTCCGTCGCAGCGGGAACAGCCTGCACCACGAGTTCGCGCCATGCGTGGTCGTGATGGCGGATACTAGCGGCATTGGCAAGACCATGCCACAAGCCAGTACGTCCAGATCGACGCACCAGCCAAACACGTCTCCGACAGGATCGCAATCGATCTACATGTCAATCCAAACAACGTGGCAGCGATCGAGCCCAACCGCGGCGCACGACTGCCAGGTATGGCCCATCGATCCCTTTCCCCCGCCCCACCTTTATCGACGCCGCGACCGCATCGAAGCGGGCACCTCAAGACGGTAGTTCCCAGGACATAGCACTCCTGAATCGCGCCTCACACAACCGCATCATCTCAATCCACGTACGCGGATCAACGCCACACCATCTTGAGTCGGACAGCGTCCAGATTTGAGCGGCAGAGTTTCATTGACTACAGCAGGAAAGCCCCGTATAACTAACTGAGCAGGATCTTCAAGCAGCCACGCCACCTGGATTGATTTGCCCGCCTCAACGGGACCCTCTTCAATGCCGTCTCCTTGATCTTCTCGCTGCGCCGCACTTATTGGGGCGTAGATTGCGCGAGACAACGACGGAGACGAGCACATCCCTGATTCGAATCAATGGTGCATGACCCCTCGCATCCAGCGCGATGCGAGCGAGTTCACGCGCCATCCCGCTCCGGTACGCGCTTGCTTCCTTTCTGTTCCGCCACGCCTCGTCCGGAGTTACTGAACCGGCAGACCGTGGAAAGAGGCCAATCATCTGCGGGAGAAGCCTGTGTTGGCAGTCTACTTTTCCAGTTTCGCATTGCTTGTTCTCTCGCAACTATTTGAGTGGCACCGACGACGAAGCGAGACACCGAGTCGAGCGCTCTACTGGGTCAGCACGTTTAGCTACTCCACATCATTGCTGGTGATGGTATTCGCTGCCGCCACGATCGTCATAGGCAGCTAGGACAGATGCTATTTGAGGAACGTCTACCATGCCGGCACGAATGAGATGGCTGTGCCAAGGATATCGAGGTATGTACATACATGTCGCGGCATTCGAGGAACCCAGCGAGCCTACTCGAACGTGCGCCCCCGGGCCGAAATGGCGCTACAGGATGGCTATCCGATACACGGCAGACAGGGACGATCGGATATTTTTCGAATCCTTCGACGAAGAGGATGACTACTACACGCGCAGGGCGGCGGAGCAGGCAGCGCTTCACTATGGCAGGTTCGCGGTCGATCTTATTTATGGCATGGCTTGATGAAGCGCCGCGTCTCACCATGAAGAGCGACAAGACTGATTCCATGCGCCGTTCGCAGCGACGCGCGACCATCAATCGCCAGCCACCTGCATTCGGATTGAAGGCACGAGACAGTCTGACAAGGCGATGGCGGGCACTCTCAAGCATTGATGCAGCACCTGAACGCCGTCACAGAAAGTGCGTGCCGGACCGTACCACACGTGGAGCGACATAATGGACAACTACCCTACTGCAAACTGCAAGGGCTTTGATATCTACCCGTTGGTCTACAAATTCGACTCGCCTCGCGAATGGCACGAGCGTCGGCCAGACCGCACATACAGCGCATCCGTGGTCATCTGTCGGGAAGGTGAGCCACCGAGCGGAAAGAGCGCGCGCGTGTTTCACGTTCCAGACATGCAATGGGCTGACTTGGGCCTGGCAAAGCGTGCGGCCGTACGACACGGCGAGCACATCATCGATGGCCAGGTCGTAGGTGAGTCGCTAGCTGGCCTCTGATCGAAACGCTCATTGCGCCGCGCAAAAACAGCGCCATGCGTCCTTCCAGAGAAGGCGTCATCGAGCGTGCCCTGACCAAAGGCGCCAGGCTCATCATTCCTACGCCGCATCCTGGACCGCAAAACCTACGATGGCACTCCTCAGAGCAGCACTGCTTGGCATGATGCTGGCAACAGCGTGCTCCGCACATGCAATACGTTGCGAAGGCAGTGGCAAGACGCTTTACACCCAGGAATTGGCGTGCCCAGATGGCTACGGAATCGTTGACGGCTCGCACCAAGGCAGCGTATCGGTGCTTGGAAAGAGCGAGCACGTGCGGGAAAACGAAGCGAGCTTCCTGTCTGACCGCATCTTGGAGCGAGAGACGATGCGCAGTCACGAAGCCAGAATCAAGATGGCATCGGGCGTAGATCAATCCCGCGCTGAAGCGTGCGAAGCCTTGGGTTATCAAGCGCGATCTGTTGATGCGGCGATGGAGCAACCGAACGATCCGCACGCACTCAATGCCTTGCGCAAGCTCCAGCGGAACATCCGGGAAGAGCAGCAACGAAACGATTGCTAGTACTGTTGGGCACACAACGCTACGCCCGCCGCAGTGGACATTGCCTGGCAAGCTCGCCTCTGCCCGGCAAGGATTGCATAAAAGTGGTACGATGCGCTGCCGTCGATGATATTCGACGCATGCGCCGCCAGCACGACATCATCACTAGAAGAGCGTCATCGGCCACCCGGGTGTACTCCGGGTCTTCGAGGCAACTACTGCCCGTAACCATATCCGACCGGCGGCACGTCCGCTCCGCAACACAGCGCATGTACACAACGTCGCTGGCTTGCGCAAGTCAGGTCAATGTTGCACCCGTCGCCACCCGCCTCAGCACGCGCATCGACGACGCAACCTATTTCTCCTCAATAGGGCCACCATCAGGATTGGTGGTTACGACGAACCCCGATCGACCTGCTATTGCCTCGCAGCGGCGTCGACTCGAAACCGAGAACAATTTGAATCACGATTCCACGCCCTTCACCGTTTCCGTTTACCCAATTCAGCAAGAACCAGGTATTTGGTTCGCAAGCTACATGATCTCCGAGTATCGGGACGGCGCCGAACGCGTAGTCGCAAACGTTTCGATGCGCCACGCCACCCATGGCTCGGAAGCCAAGGCCAAGCAGGCGGCCCGCAACGCTGGTGACGGCGCTGTTGCCCACATGGACCGCAGTCGTTTGAACGGCGCCCTACGAACCTCCCTACGCTATTCGCGTAACCCCGCCTGACACTACGGAGCAATACATGGCTAAAGAAGAATTGGTGGAATTTGGCGGAAAGGTCTCGGAAGTGCTTCCGGACAACCGCTTTCGCGTCATCCTTGAGAACGGGTTCGAGGTGTGGGCCTATTCCTCGGGTCGCCTCAAAAAGAATCGCATACGTGTTCTCGCAGGGGACCGCGTTACGCTTGAGATGTCGCCATACGACCTTACGAAAGGACGTATCAACTATCGCCACAAGTCTTGATTGCGAGTTGGAGACGGGCTCACCAGGCTGTAGAGCCTCTGTCGATCGTACTGGCTGTCGGGATTAGGCAATAGCGGCGGCGTGGCATACCGGAGCGAACTCCACGTACAACGGCCGCGCCGTCAGGATTTGCGATGGTTCGTCGGATCGAAGGATTTCCGCGCTTTGATCTGGCCATCACGGTCGTGAATAAAGAGTTTGACCCCGTCCTGCTTTGCGGCGTCTGTGGCAGCAGCAATTGCCTCAGCTTCTGTCGGAAACAGAACAGTGGCGCCGTTCGGCCCCTCCACGACCACAATCCAACCTCGGTCGTCATCCGGCATGACGTGGATATTTCGAGAAGCCATGATTGCCCCCAGGTTGATGGCGCTGTAATGACAGTCTCGCGTAGCCAAGTGCGTCTCCGCAATCAGGCGCTGTCCCACGACGGGTAACGCACCTCTGTTGCGCATAGTCAGCTGACCGTCCACGACGTTTCGGGCAATCCAGCGCAAACCAACTATGCTTGTCTTGTTAGCAGACAGGTGAGAATGGTGAAATGATGATCGAACCCATCCTGCTGGTCGCCACGCGCGTTGCGACATTCGATGGGCAGCAGGCACTGACCAATGCCACCGGTTTTTTCTTCGAGCGAGACAATCGCCTGTTTGTTGTGACAAGCCGGCATGTGCTGTTCGATGAGCCAAGCAAGCACTTCCCTGACCGGATCGAGATCGAGTTGCATGTCAATCCGGAGAACATGGCGGAGTCCATCGGCTTCTCCATTCTGCTGTATCGCGACGGCAAGAGTGTCTGGCGCGATGGGCTCGATACCGCCGGTGGGATTGACGTGGGCGTGATCGAACTCGACCGCGCTGCGTTGCCGCCAGAGATGGTCTATCGGGCCTTTACGCCCGCTCACCTGCATAGGCCGCACGACCTCATCGAAGCGGGTACTTCGCTACTGATTGTTGGCTTCCCGCTGGGCTTTCATGACACGCTTCACCATTTGCCCGTGGTACGGCAGGCGGTCATCGCCTCCTCATTCGGCATGCGCTTTAAGGGGAAGGGCTACTTCCTGACCGATGCCCGGACGCATCGCGGTACCAGCGGCGCACCGGTCGTCACGCGCATCCTTAGTACCGATGCCGGCACCCACGCGCTGCCATGGATGCTGCTCGGCATTCATTCGGCGCGCCTGGACGTGAGCTCGCGGGACTTCGAACTAGACGAAGCCCTAGGTCTGAACTCCGCCTGGTACGCCGATATCTTGCTGCCGCTCACGGAGAAATGACTCCCAGGCTCAAACTGGCAGCATCAGCATCATTCGTTGCAGACGGCAGTACTTGCCACAGCAGGGATAGCGCATGGAAAGGCGAATGGCAAAACACCCTGGGATTGCGCGGTGGGACGTTGACGTGTCCTACACGTCGGCCCACGTGAACATGGTGCCAGCGTCGATTATTTGGATAGCATAGGCTCGCGCGACAACCATCGCCTCGCCATCAGAACGGAATATGCCAGGAGCGACAAGGTAGTCCGTTCTTCGATCGAAGATGTTGGCCGGGGAGCTGGAACCATATATCCGAACCTCACCAGTCCACTGCGCTCGCTCTTTGGATGCGGCGGAGACTTCGTAGCCGAAGTCTCCATGCCGATGAATCGGACCCACCCTCGCGTCGACCCAACGCATGCCAGCTCTTTCAGCCTTCTGCGATGCCTCTTGCGCTGTTCGATAGGCATCGGGACCAAGATCGATCACATGATCAATTGCCGCATCGGCTTGATGCTCCGTCACAATCAGACGGGGGTTGTACTCGCCACTGGCAAGCAATTGCGGATTGCAGTTGATGATGTGCCGCCTGTAGGTGGTAGCCATTTCAAACTCCCAAGTTAGCGCAAGCCTAGCATGGCGAAAGAACGCCCCATCATCTTTAATCAGACCCATGGTGCACGCCATCCTCGACTACCGCCAGAACGCAGACCCAGCCGATCGTGAAGCCTCAGTCGAAGGCTAGCGAGCCAGGAAACCAGCGGAGCTTGATCGTGCCCAACCTGATTCTCGTCGGGATGAGAACTTGGTAGCGCAGTGTAAGACTAGACCGGATTCTTGTCGATTCGAAGCAATGCTTCGTCCATTGCGTCGATCGCCGCAAGCTCGCGGGTAGGATAGCTGCTTCCATGGCTGCTAAATGTCGTGCGGCCGTCGATGGTATAGGTCCAGCACCAGTCCCCGTATGTCCTCTCGACAACGTCAAACTTCAGGTGTCGATCCTTGTACATCAGACTCTCGAAAATAGTTCTCGCATTCAGATTCAGCATGATCTAGTAACCCTCGATACCCGTGAGGATATCAATCGCAGCCAACTCCGCGTGAGCAGCCCGTTGCGCACCTTAACACGCCTCGTAGAGCGTGCGCGGCCCGGATTGGTAGCAACCGCGGAGCGTTTGCGTGCGATTGCTACACAAGTTATTCCTCTGGTTTCGCGTCACGACCGGGCCTGACGGGACGCAAGCGCGGCGCCAGAAAGACCATGGGTCACCGCAACGTAGCGCACCACCGCGGCTTCGGTAAGAAGCCTTCAGAATCCATTTAGTATTCGTCGACACCCAGGATCTGATCGATGGACGCCCGCGCGGCGAGCTCGCCCACCAAATGTGCCCAGCGGCGCGAAAACGGGGACCCCAACACCTTGAGGCGCACACCGTAGACGGCATCGCGAGCTTGAATTGGCCCCCTGATCTGGAACCAGGTATCAAACATCCCCTCCGACGTGTTCAGCAAATCAATGCGTATCGCAAAACCTCTGTACTCTGTCGTGCGTTGCATGATCATCTCCAAGTCGTTTTGACATCCTTCGCAAGGTCAAGCCCAAAATCGAAAGTGACATCGCAGATAATTGGAGGCCAGGCAATCATACCCACCTGAAGTTCGGCATCAGGTCGTTGTGCTCGTCAATCGCTACACCACCCAGTTCGTGAATCAGCTGCTTCGTGGATTCCTTGTAGTTCGAGTCGCAACTGGAGATCATCAGCAACTGGTCTGGTGTCATTTGCGCTTTCCGCCGCCGCAGTCCGAGACGGCCAATCCTGGTGCCGACGAATCCGCCGACCCACCAACCAGTCATCGCGCCTAGCGTCACAGCACCAACATACGCAATGGCAGTAGCACTTGCACCGACTGAGACTCCGTATCTAAAAACAGCCAGTGCGGCAATAATCGCGCCGACGAAGATTCCGCTGATCGCCAGTTCTTCGCGATACGTGGTCTGACCAACGTCGATGCCTGGCAATCCATCCACTGGCTGATTGTCGTGCTGTGCAAACCAAGGCCCCACTACCAGTGCTGATGTATCGGCAAGTTCGCCGAGTCGCGCCTGTACCAATCGGGCCGTGACGACATCTTTCAGAATGAAATACAGCAACGTACGCATGGTGTTACCTCGCTCAGCCTTGCTTTTTTTGCCGGCGAGCCGACGGACGACTGTGGAGTGATTTCGCCTCAGCGCGGTCCCAGTCGAACAAAAGCGTGGCTGCCCCATGCGATTGAGTTGCCACCATGCGTATGAATCCAGGTCTCCTTGTCGACCTGGTGGTCACGCGTAAGGCGCGGGATGGGCACGCTTCAGTCGAGAAGTATTGCAATCGCGGGGCGCCGATCGCATCGATCCTGGCGCACGTCCGATTTTCTTGGATATTGAGGATATTGGCGAGCAGACGTCGCCGCGTGGCATCTTGCATGGAGTTTCCAGGAGATCCCCGTGAGTGACTTTAGGAGTCACCAGTCCTCAGACGTCGTCGAGGGGGAAGCCCGGAAACGAGCGAAGGCGCTCCGAAAACCCATGGTCGTCGGAAACGCTCTAACTAAGAGTATAGGGGGACGTTGTATCCGCTCCTATCGCCCTTACAAAATGGCTCGGCAAGCGTTGCCCCGTGTACTTCCGGTTGGACACAATGCGGTCGGCTTGCGCGCCGGCGAAGTGGTGGCGTTGAAGGGCACGCCATCAATTGACGCAGCAGGTTGCCGCAGGCTCGATTGACGAGCCGCTAATGCGGTCGTCTCAGGACGTTGCTTCTCGGCCGCCTCCTGTGGAACACGAAGTCGGCGCTCACGCGCCGCGATCCACGTCCTAACGAGGTTCGGAATGCCGCCGTACGCCATTGCTGTATGAGCCTGTGCGGGCAATCGTCGCACAGAGTTTCGAAGTCCTTCTATGGAGGCGATAGCGATTAACCAATAGGCTAAAGGTATCGAATAGCTCGCCCCCAGAGAAAAATCTCCGCCATGTCCGCCGTCGCGACAGACAATCAATGCCAGCGAAGTTCCGGCCGCTTTGTGCGCATATGTGAGCAAATCTGCCACTTTACGCTCTGGATCCTGCCGGCCTGCTTCCTGCTGTTCTTCACAGTGCTGTTCCTCATATGGCAGCGCCCGACGCTTGGCTGCTGGTTCGCGCCGGTCGCGATCCTCCTGATGGCGGCCGCGACGGGCGCTTTCATGGTTGCCAGTCTTGTGTGGCGCACAAGGTACATTGATGCGGGACTTCCGGCACCTGCCTCAGCCCCAACGGTTCGTTCCTCGCTTGCCGCTGTGCCGATTCGTTTGGAGCAGATGCGGACACGCACGTGCAGTGGGCAGTGCCGCGGCGCGGGCCAGTTCTCGGTGGCTTGCTTTCATGCGCAATGCGATAGCGCGCCTGATTCCGCTGGAGAACGCGATGGCGGGCCCTGACGAAATATCGACGCCATCTGATAGCTAGACCCATCGCAAAACTCGCCATGCATCGCCAAGTTAATATGCGGTGCCACGTCAACTAGAATAAATCGGTGCGGCTCCTCTGATTCATTGAGCGCGCATCACCAGTGCGTCCAGCACCTTTCTGCCTTTTGAAAAGCGGGGCGAAAATGTCGAGCGCTATACATCACGTAGAAGTCGTCGTCGCAGACGACCATCCCATCATTCTGATGGCGGTTACGAACGCACTGGGCACCCTTGGCTTTCACGTCCGCTCGAAGGTCCGCTCCGGCGCTGAGCTGCTCGACGAATTGGCTCGCGACGGTCCCTGCGGACTGATTGTGACCGACTTCACGATGCAGGGCGACCGCGACGAAGAAGATGGTCTACGCCTTATTGGCCGACTACGACGACTCTATCCCGACACGCCTGTCGTTGTGTTCACCATGCTTACCAACGGTGGCATCCTAAACCGGCTTTGTAGCCTGGGCGTGGCCGGCATCGTCAGCAAGGAGGAGTCGGAGAGTACGCTAGCGCAGATCTGCCATCGTGCGCTCGGCGCTAACCAGACCTTGCTTTCCCCAAGGATTGCAATGCGCCTCGGGCAGGATGGCGGTACTACGGAGGCGTTCCGCAACACAAACCCGCTCTCGCCCAGTGAACTCGAAGTTGTGCGCCTCTTTTCGCTCGGACTGTCGGTCACCGACATCTCCAGGCGCCTGAATCGCGCAGTCACGACCGTTGCAACGCAGAAGCGCATGGCCATGCGCAAGCTTCATGTCGAAACCAATGCCGACCTGATCCGCTATGCATCTCAACACGGATTCCGTTGATGGAACGCTTGCTCGCGTCATCGCCTTCGTCGCCGCTCAAGACGCTTCGGGAACTTGACGCGAATCTGAAACGCGAGCGCCGGGTGTTCTCGATGGTGATCGGGCTACTCGTTTTCGCGGCGCTGTATGCGGCGGGCTTTACCGCGCTCAGCGTTGGATCAAACGCCCTGCAGCAGCAATGGCAACAACTAAAGCAGGCTGAGAACGAGAGCAATGAACTGCTGTTGCGACGCTATTCCCTGCTGCTAGGCTCCCGCACGTTATTCGGCCTCGGAGAACTGGGCGGGCTTACGCGCGGGACAGCCCGGCCACCGGAAGCGTGTAGTCCGACATTTGAGGGACTTCGTGATACCCCTGAGCTTCGCAGGGTGTGCGACCGTGCGGTGCAGATTTTCGCACCATACGGGATGCAGCTTCCGCTAATGTTCGTGCGTCTCGACGGCAATGCCGGATTCAGCCACCAAATTTACGCTAGGCCGGAGGACGGCAGCTTGCGCGCGGATCCAGGTGCCGCCATGCGGATACTGGTCAGTGCGGCATTCAAGCAAATTACTGCAGATGACGCAAATCGATCGCTTTCCCCAGCGGATGCCGTCCGCGAAGTTCATTGGTTCCGGCCACCCGCTGCGCTCGGCTTCGCTCCGAGTCTGGTGCTTGGCGCGATGCTTGTCCAACGCAACGGGCCGCCTGACGCGCTCATTATCACGGCTGTCGACGTCCGTGAACTCCCGATGCCAACCGTAGAGGACACCGACGCGGCGTTGCCCACTCTGATCGATCCCGCTGGCCAGCCGCTTACAGGTCCGCTCTCGACCGCAACCGTGCTGAACCTGGAAAGACAGCTCGCAATGAAGACAGAAGAACGCTTCCATTACGTCTCAGGCGTCGGCTGGGTGTTGCATCAGAGACCACTCGCTCTTGGCTTCGGGCATTACCTGCTTTCTGTTACATGGCAGCAGTACTTCGCGCTGATCCGCGTGCCACTGCTGGCAATCTTCTTCATGACAGCGGCGCTGATCGCGCTGCTGCTGGCAATGGCGCGCTACTGGAACCACCGCTTCCTCACGCGCACCTACGCACGAGCGCAGCGCGCGCTCGAAGGGGAACTGATCAATCATCTGCTTGTCCATGCGACGCCGGTCGGTCTGTGCGTGGTGCGTCAACGCGATTTTGCCATCGTCGTCGCAAATCAGATTGCCCGCAACGTGCTCGGCCTCGAGGACATTGCGACGACCCTGCCCGACGCGCTCTGCGCGGCGCTCGCCCCGCGCTTGTCGTCGCCCGCCCTCGCTCCGAGTGCGGATTCACCGCCGATCCACCAGTTCGTGTTCAGCCTGGAAAGCGTTGTCGGTGACAGCATGCACCTTGAGATTACCTACGCACCTGCGAAGCTCGACGGTGAGGACGTGCTCTTCTGTGCAATTAATGATATGTCGGGACACTACGAAGCCGAGCAGTTGCTCCGCGAGGCGAAGCACACAAGCGACGAGGCTGCGCGCGAGAAAGTGCGTTTCTTCGCCTCAATGAGCCATGAGATTCGCACGCCGCTTGCGTCGCTCGCCGGCAATCTCGAGCTGGTGGCCCTGGGTACGCTCGCGCCCGAACAGGCAGCGCGTGTACAGGCAATGCAAGCTTCCGCGATGAGCTTGCTGCAGATAGTCAACGACGTTCTAGATTTCTCGAAGATGGATGTCAGCGAACTGCGCCTCAGCGAGGAATGGTCGTCCGTCACCGACTTGCTTGACCGCGCTGTAATCGCACATGCGCCGCTCGCAGTGCGTCAGCGGCTGAGCTTCTACTTGGTGATGGACCGTACGATACCCGCGCAGCTGAGATTTGATCGAGTGCGTCTTGGCCAGATTATTGACAACCTGCTCTCGAACGCGTTCAAGTTCACGCCATCCGGAAAAATTGTCGTCCGCGCATGCTGGACAAACGGCGAGTTGAAGATAAGCGTCGCGGATTCCGGTGTCGGCATCGATGATGACTTGAAACGGCGGCTTTTTCGTCCGTTCACGCAAGGTGATGACCAACGCCTCACGCGCGCCGGCGGCACTGGTCTGGGCCTTTCGATCTGCGCACGGCTGTGCAATCTGATGCGCGGGAGAATCGAGCTCGACAGTACGTTGGGCGTTGGCACGCGGATCACCGTCACACTGCCACTCCAGGCCTGCGCCACTGGCACGGCTGGGGCCGAATGGACACTGACAGACCAGCGCGTTGCGATTCTGTGCCGTGCGATCGAGAACCAGGAGTGGCTGACCAATCTGTTCGATCCGAAGAAGAATCCTCCCTTGTTGTTGCCCGAGCATGAGCATGCGCAACCACAAGCGCTCGGCGACTACCTGCTTGTGACCGACGAGTACGCTCCCCATGAGGTACTAAAGCTATGGGGTTCTTCAAACAACGTAGTCTGGCTGCGCCAGAATGGGCCGCTCGTGCCTGTCCTGCGCGAAGACGGCAGCGCCGAGGTCTGTCTTTACAGCCTCTCTGGCATTCGAGCGGCCACGCAACTGCTGCGCGCGATGCCAGAAGCCACCACCGATGCGCCGGCCGGTCAGGCAGGCAAAGAACGACCACCGGGTGGCCGCAACTATGGCAGCCTGACCGTGCTCATTGCCGAGGACAATCTTCTCAACCGTGGGCTGTTGCGCGACCAGTTGAGTACGCTGGGCGCAAATGTCGTCGAAGCAGCGGATGGCAATGAAGCGCTCACCAAGCTCGACGCCGGGCATGTTGACATCTTGCTTACGGATATCAACATGCCCGGCATGAGTGGTTACGAGCTGCTGGAGGCGGCACGTAGGCGCATTCCCTCGCTCCCGGTTTACGCGGTGAGCGCGAACGTGCGTCCCGAGGACGTGGCGCAAGGTCGTGAGCAAGGTTTCACCGATTATCTGAGCAAGCCTGTGGCGCTTGCCGGACTCGCGCGTGTGCTTGACGATGTGGCGAACCCGGATCAAGCGCTGAGAAACGAGTCAGTTGTTGCGGACAAAAATGGTGCCGGGATTGTCTCGGCCTCGCAGGCGACGGCAGCGGCCATCGATACCGATCTGCCACGCTTTCCTGCAATGCCTGCGGAGTACGCGAGCATGTTTGTTGAGCAATGCCACCGCGACCTGGCGATGCTTGATAGTGCCGTCAAGTCCCAAAGCAATAAGGCGCTCGAAAGCTGGGCGCACGGTGTCTCGGGTACGCTGTCGGTGTTGGGGCCGTCGATGCTTTATGAAGCGTGCCAGGAGCTGCGGGCAACCATTGCGGATACTGAGAGCTGGAACGACAACATTGAATCGCTAGCGCGCGTGATTGGCGAGGAGCTTGCGGAAATGCTTGAACGGCTGGAGGCGTTGTCAACCTGAGGCGGCCGGGACACGCCAGGGGCAACATGCCCACTACTCAGAAAGCAACGGACAGATCTCGGGCAACTTCGGTGTATTCGCGCCTGGCCGCTCGCGGCGTGTCAGGCCCAAGGGACCGGAGAGCGGATCCGCAGCGGCTTGTGAAGGATCGGCTGAGGCCTTGAGTACAGGAACCCCTGCACGCAAACGTTGCCGTAGGATCTCAGCCACGACGCTTGGCGCGGCGTCTCGACACCTTCGACCACGACGGAAAGCCCGAGGCGCTCCGCCAGACCCAGCATCGACGAGACGACTGCCGTCGCACGCGGCTCGTCAGGCAGTCCGGTGGTGAAGCACTGATCGATCTTGATGCCATCAACGGGCAGGGTGGTCAGGTGCTGGAGCGACATGTATCCGCATCCAAAGTCGTCGAGCACGATGCGTACCCCGAGCTGGCGTAGCTCGACAAGCCGTTTGATGACGAGTTGGCGATTCGTGAACGGCACGGTTTCGGTGATCTCAAGCTGCAGACGCCGTGCGTCGACCCCATACTCGTCCAAACATTCGCGCACTACACGCACGAAGTCGCCGTACGCCAGTTGCACTGCTGAGACGTTCACGGCGATCGACAGTTCGTGCATTGCCGACTTTCGCCACGCACGCAGGATCTGGCACGCCTCCTCAAGCACAAACTCGCCGATAGGCACGATAAGACCGTTCGCCTCAGCGAGTGGAATGAATGCGACAGGCGATAGCACGCCGCGTTCCGGATGGCGCCAGCGCACGAGCGCCTCGACGCCGGTCATGTCCCCTGTTTGCAGTCGGAAAACCGGCTGGTAGTCCACGAATAGTTCGCTTCGCGCAATAGCATCTTGCAGAGCTTGTTCAAGGTGGACATCAACGGCAATGGTATCAACGGGACGGCATGTCATGTGCGACGTTTGGCAATTGGCAATTGGCGTTCAACGTTTGACTCTGAGAAAGGCCGGAATTCTGGCAAGTGCTTCGCGCAGTTCTCCATTGACAGAATAAATTGTGTCTGTCGCGTACGACATAGAACGATGTCGAAAAGCTGGCCACTCAACGGGCGCCCAATGTCGCGCGGCCCATTTACCAGTCGGCGCCTTTTCGTTGCGACGACCAGCCGCCAGCGGCGGCGATCGTGGGCGCCTTGACCTGACTTGTCGAGGACTGACCGGGGTTCTTGACTATGCACATTTGGCCTTGCTGACAAAGGGCTGAGAACCAAGAGTGGTGGTGCCAGATTAGAAGCCTTTCGATAGAAGGCACCATGACCGCCTCCTAGACTGAACACGTTGAGCAGACAACAGTCATCAACAACATCGAAACCTACTCATCTGGTCTTTCATCATGAACTTCCAAGCCCCCCACCGCACTGATGCTGGCAGCCGGCACAACCGCAATCGCCGCCGCCACGATCACATTCAATGGCGCTCTATTGGCAGACACCTGCGTGGTCAATGCCGGCGCTGGCGATAACGTCACCGTGACGCTGCCTGCTGTACAGGCCTCGATCCTGACCACCAATGGTCAGACCGGCGGCGAAACGCCGTGCGACGGATGCGACCGGAGCCGGTTCAGTGGCATTGAACGTCACCAATCAACCCGTCTATCAGTAAGGAGTGCGGCGCCTGCATGGCGCCGAGGCTAAGCGGGAGCAATCCCGGGCCATCAGCACCCTCATCCGAGGACGACATTCCACACCAAATATGGATCCACCATGAATACGATGTACAAACTCCGCCCCCTCCTTGGCGCAAGTCTTCTGGTCTTTGGCCTTATGGCCGGCATGCAGGCGCATGCCTCAGTCGTGATCGCGGGAACGCGGGCTATCTATAACGCGCAAGAGCACGAAGCCACCCTCAAGATCAGCAACAAGGGCAAGCAGCCTGCCCTGACCCAGGCCTGGATCGATGCAGGGGACGCCAACGCATCGCCGTCTGCCATCGCGGCCCCTATCACGGTGACCCCACCCGCGGCTCACATCGACCCTGAAGAATCGCAGACACTGCGTATCCTCTATACCGGCAAGGCATTGCCCAAGGACAAGGAATCAGTATTCTGGCTCAACTTGCTCGAGGTGCCGCCCGCGTCAGAAAAAGGCCAGGCCGACCAGAACTACCTGCAGGTAGCGGTCCGCTCCCGCATTAAATTGTTCTATCGTCCGGCAGGACTGAAGGGAGATGCGCTCCATGCCCCGCAACATCTGACTTGGCGCCTAGTGCGTGACGGCAAGACGCAGGTCCTCGAAGTCCGCAACCCTACGGCTTATCACGTGTCGCTCGCCAGCGCAGAGGCTCGTGCGGGCGGCAAACATGCCACGTTCGAGGGCGGCGACATGGTCGCCCCGGGAGAAACCCAGCGACTCCCGCTCAAGGGCGAGATCACTCCGACTGGTGACGCAACGGTTCACTACCGTTCGATCAACGATCGAGGCAGTGTCATCGATGGTGATGCGCCACTGCAAGGCGGCGCCAAACCGTTGGCCTGAATTTTGAAGGACGAGCGCATAGCTACGCCATGTTGGCCGCACGCCGGGCATCATGGCGTCACGCGCTACAGCATGGCGCGCACTCAACGTATGAGGCCGCGACGATTATCCTCTGGGCCAGAGGATCAACTGTGTGTTGCGAAAACTAGCGATCAGGGCGTTGTCGCCACCGCGACGGACCTCTGCATCCCAGACCTGAGTCGTGCGCCCTTTGTGAATGGGACGCGCGGTGCAAATCACAATGCCATCACGGGCCGTTCCAAGCATGTTGCTCTTGAGCTCCACTGTGGTGAACCCACTGGCCCCTGCTGGTAGGCTTCGCACGGTTCCATAGCCGCAGCATGTGTCTGCGAGCGAGACAACCGTTCCTGCATGCAAGTAGCCATTCCAGGCGCCCAAGGCACGACGCACTTCAAGCGTCGCCACTACTTCATCGGGTTCCACTTTGTCAAAGTGCATGCCAAGAAGACCAGGCAAATAGTCAGCACCGGCCGCATTCCACTCTTCCAGCGTAACGGGGGGAGTAATGTCCATTAGTTACCTCGATGGTTACAGGGCAATCTCGCATTCTACTGGCCTTCCCGGCCCGTCGGCGCCGCGACAGGAGTCAATCAGGCCGCAGCAACAAACGGACACCCAAACGAGGAATCTACCGGCGGCAATCCCGCTTCGAGCCGTAACCCATGCGCACTCGCTGCTGCCCCCTTTGAGCCACGCCCGTCGTCGGCCGTGTGTGCGTTTGCCGTTTAGCACAGAACGCGCGAGATCAGCCTCATCCATCGCAGAATTATCGGGAGACTTCTATCGTCATCAGTCGATCTCAAGTCTGGAACGCAAAACCACATCACATCCCCAGACCCACAGTGCAATCTTCGTCTCTGACCCAGGATGTAAATTCTTATGGCACCCTCATAAAATTGAGATCACTTCGTCAAAGAGATCGGCTGAGGAAATTCAATTATACGAATAGACATTATGCTTATCGCTAAATAAGTAATTCGCATCAATCAGTATCTGACCGCGCAATTCATAATACTGGCGATGCAATTCCGGCTTGGCCGGCGGCAAATATTCCAACAACTTATCTTTCGCAAGCGGACGTTATCTATGCAGTAAGTATGATCATCCTTCTTCGTTAGTCGAAATTAACCTATTAACCATCTTTCAACTATTTCTCTAACATCAGTGTTATGAAATTCTAAATTGTCCCTGACGCCCAATCCCCCTAGTTTTCTCTGAGGTAACGCAAAGATCGCTACGGGAGCTGCTCATGTCAAAAAGAAGCATGTCACCACCGTTACTCCGAATGCTCACCGGATTTGTCATCGGGGCAGGTCCGTATGGAATGGTGCAAGCGCAGCCACCGGTGTTGCCCGCGGATCCGAACTCGGAAGGCGGGGGACTGACAGGCCCCAGGGTTGGGCAAGTAACTGGTGCGGTCCCGCCGACGCAAATCGCTTCCGGCACAACGGCGGCAACGAGCGGCAATACCAATCCCGCCTTGTACGCAAATGGCCTGACGGGTGGCGTTGGTAACGGAATTGTGGTCGCCGGAGGGGGTGGCATTACTGCAGAAAACTTGTCCGGAACCGGACTCGGCGTAGCCACCGCCATGAATGGCGGCACGATTGACCTTGGCACAAACTCGGTGGTCAACGCCGTTGGCAGTGGTTCCGCATCCGGGATCATCGGCGCTACGGCCGTTTATGCACGCTACGCCTCCGGGTCCTCGATTTCGACCATTTCGGCACAAGGCCTGAGTGTAAGCGCCTCATCGGACAAGCCTTACGCGATCTACGCGCATACAGATAGCCGGATCACGTTATCTGGACTGACAACGATCAGCACGTCCAGCAACGGTACGCAAGGTTGGGGCCTTGTCTCGAACGCAGCGGGCGTGCTTACTGCGCAGGACGTCAATATCACGATGGGCGGGATTGGTGGAGTGTACGGGGACTACCAGATCGGCATTTCGGCCTATGACAGGGCAAAGACGACCGCGACCGGGAGTGTCACGATTGATGCGACGGGCAACAGCGGCACAATCCTCTTTGCCAGGTATGCCGACGCAGTTGTCAATGTCAATAATATCTCTGGCTCCCTGCGAGGCGTAGGCAGTACTGCCGAGATAGCTGGCGCAAGTGGCGGCGGCTCCGTTATCGTTCCGGGCGCTGCCCAGCTTGCGGTGAACGCAGCAACCACCGCCACCGGCTTGTACACCAACGCTGGTGGCTCGGTTACTTTCTCCGGCAATTCAACGCTGACCGTCAATGGCACAAGCGCAGCAATTGGTCTGAATACCTACGAGGGGGGGTCGCTGGTGCTGGCGAACAGCGCCATGACTGTTGCCAGCGCTGCCGGCGGCAGTACAGGCGTCGCTATCGAATCAGAGGCCGCGGCAGCAGGCACGCCCTCCACGATTACCGTAAGCAACTCGACCATCAGTTCCAATGGTGATGGTGTACGCGTGACGGGCGGCACGCTGAACCTGAACTTGACCAACACGACGCTTAGTAATGCGTCGTCGAATGCTATTCATGTTGGCGATAACGCCGGCCAAGCTGGCACCCTGAACTTTCTCGCCGATGCAGGCAGCCATCTGACAGGCAGTGCTACCACCGTCGCCGGCAGTATCGCGAACCTGACGCTTTCCAACGGAAGCACCTGGACGATAACGGGGGATTCCAACTTAACGAACCTCGCAAACAATGCGAGCCTCATCAGCTTCGCTGCCCCCGCAGTGTCAAGCGGGACGCTTTCCCCCCAATCCGTGACACCAGGCTTCAAGAGCCTGACAGTCAACAACTATGGTGGCGTCGGCGGGACCATCGCACTGAATACGATGTTGGCAGGAGATGGCGCACCGTCAGATAGGCTTGTTATTGATGGCGGCACGGCATCGGGTAGTTCCAAATTGCGTATAGCCAATGCCGGAGGGCAAGGTGCATTGACGACTGCCAACGGGATCACAGTGGTGGACACCGCAAACGGCGGGACCACTGCAGCGGGAGCCTTCGCGCTCGACGGGCGCGTCGTCGCGGGGGCATACGAGTACCAGCTATTCCGTGGCAGTTCCGATGGCTCGAACGCCAACGCCTGGTACTTGCGTTCGGAGGCAACACCCGTGCCACCCGATCCCCCAACGCCGCCCGAGCCACCCAAACCGCTCTATCGACCTGAAATAGCGGCCTACCTCGCAAACCAGCACCTCGTGGGCGAGATGTTCGTCCACAGCCTGCATGACCGCTTGGGCGAGCCTCAGTACGTCGAGGGCCAAGGCTTCAATCCTGACCAGGACAAACCCCGCTCGGGCTGGCTGCGCGCGGTCGGCAACTGGCAGGGCAGCAAGAGCGCCAACGGCATCTTCAAGGCCAGTACCAATTCGTTCCTGCTGCACGGCGGCGCCGAGCTGGCCAAATGGAAGCTCTTCGGCAACGGCACGGACCGGGGCCACCTCGGTCTGATGGGCAGCTATGGCTACGCCAACACGAATGCCACCGCGCAGGGCAACCCGTTCAGCGCCAAGGGCACCGTCGAGGGCTGGAGCGTGGGTGGATACGCCACGTGGTATCAGAACGACGAGAAGAAACTCGGGGCCTACGTCTACACCTGGGTGCAGTACGGCTGGTTCACCAACCACGTCGATGGGCAGTACCTGCCCTCGGTGCGCTACAACGCGCAAGGCTGGGCCGCGTCTGGCGAGACCGGCTATGCGGTGCCGCTGCGCAATGACTGGATCATCGAGCCGCAAGGCCAGTTGATCTATGTGGGCTACAACGAATCCGACATCACCGAACCCACCGGCACCAGCATCACCGGCGCCAGCTCGCACGGCTGGATCACCCGGCTCGGCGCGCGTTTTCATCGTACATTCTTGCGCCCTGACGACCGCAAGATTCAGCCATACCTGACGCTGAACTGGTGGCACACCAGCGTTTCCAGCAGCATCTCGTTCAATGACCTGCCGCTGGGCAGCATGTATCCGAGCAACCGCTACGAGGTGAAGCTCGGTGTGAACGCGGATCTGGGCAAACGCTGGACGGCATGGTCCAACGTGTCAGGCGCCTGGGGCGCGCAGAGCTTCTACCAGTACGCGCTGCGCGTGGGGGTGAAGTATGCATGGTGAGCACAATCGCTCACGCATAGTCACCGTGACGACACCACGCCGTCTGGCCATGTAGACGGCGAGTCCTCCTATTCTGTACGCGCGGACAGACCGCTATACGTATCCCCGGCGTAAATCAAGTCCCGGAATCAGCGCCGCCGAGGCCATCGCAATAGCAGCATTGGAATCATGGCGAGCATGTTCCATCCTGGCCAGAACTTCGCGAGCGCCAACGCAGCAATCGCGCAAGCTGCGAACATCCTGCTGCGATAACGCAATCGCTTGGCGGTGGCTGTCGCAGTAGTCGCGGCATCGAGCAGTAACTCAGGATGTTTCAGCACGTGTGCAATCCTGCGCCACATACACAGGGCAATGCATAGTAAATGGCCACTGTATAGCTGGGATGCAGTCGCCAGATCCCCGTACGCTCCTTGCACTGAGACGGTACAACGATAGCCCGTCTCAGGCTGTGTTTGCTTCCGCACCGACCTGATGACATCCAGCGTGTGTGAATACATCGAGAAGCAACGTGGCGACAACCTGGTCCCTCGCAGTTCCCGACGATGAAAGGTATCCCAACCCGATTGATCGCCCTCTCGGTGCATATTTGACTACATCTCGCCGCCTCAGGACCGTAGTGAGCACGTCCCGGTACAACTCCATGAACCGTTGATACCCGTACCCGGTTCTCGCAAGGACCGGAAAAATTGTCAGGCTCAACAATGTCAGAAGCACACCATGCGCAAACTCATAATGGGCATTGTGGAATTTCGCGAGAAGATGCTACCGCGGTACGCAGAACAGTTCAGCAAGCTCGCGCTCGCGCAAACGCCTGATGCGCTCTTCATCACATGCTCGGATAGTCGGGTAGTTCCGGACCTGCTCGCATCGACGCATCCCGGCGATCTTTTTACGATGCGCAACGTTGGCAATCTGATCCCCCCGGCAACTGCGGAAGGGGTCTCGACCGGCGATCTCTCCGAAGCAAGCGCAATCGAGTACGCGGTGTTGGTGCTGAAGGTCGCGAACATTGTCGTGTGCGGTCATTCCGAATGCGGCGCCATGAAAGCTGTCTATTCACGCAACCCGAAGCTGAAAGCGCCAAATCTGGATAAATGGCTTTATCACGCCAGCAACGCGGCCTTCCGCCTCGAACATGAGGGTGCGCTCGATGAAAGCCTGAAGCCCCACGACCAGTTGTCACAGCTCAACGTCCTCGTGCAGATCGAACATCTGATGACTTACCCGATCGTACGCCGGCAAGTCATGGCGGGGGCGCTGGTATTGAGCGGCTGGTGGTTCGACATCGCGACCGGCGACATGTACGCCTATGAGCGGGCAAGCCGTTCGTTCGAGGTCATTGATCGCGCGCTGGCCGAGCGGCTTACTTCGCGCCTTGCCTCGCGCGCGCGGTGAAGGCCGGGACGATATCAGCATGGCCATCCGTACCACGCGCGACGCGCTCTCTCGCATTTTCTACCAGCGCTGTTTCTGGCTCTTTTTGGTGTTGCTCACGCTCATCGGCGCGGTATCGTTTGTCCCACCGAGCGACAGTGGCCGCCTCGTCCTGAACATCGTCAATATGTTCCTGCTGCTGGCGACCGTGGCAGCCGTCGGCCGCACAACCCTGTCGTTCGTGATCGTGCTGTTGCTTGCCCTCCCGGCCATGTGGTTCCAGTACCTCGGCCTTTGGCACGATGACGACAGCAGCCTCGCCGTATCCTGGCTGTTCAGCGTTGCGCTCTACTTCATCACCGTCGCGTATCTTCTCCGCTATGTCTTCCAGCCCAGGATCATGACGCCGGACAAGCTGTTTGGCGCCGCTGCCGCCTATCTGCTGATCGGCGTCCTCTGGGCGTACGTCTACGCGAGTATCGGATTCTTCTATCCGCAGTCGTACATGGTCGTCGGGCAACCGGGAAGGCTCGTCTACGCCGACGCGCTTTACTTCAGCATAACCGTCCTCACGAGCACAGGCTTCGGCGACATCACGCCACTGACGCGGCCGGCACGCGGCATGTGTATGGTGGAACAGATCACCGGCAGCTTGTTCGTCGCGATCCTGATCGCCCGCCTCGCCGGTGTTTATCCTCCGCGAGAGAGTTACACAGACGAAAAATCCTAGTGCTGTCCCGTCTCAAACTGAATAGGTAGCCAATCCGTGGCGGAGTGGGGTCAGCCAATGCCTGTGGGCACCCGACGACATCTGCCTCCCCAGTACTTACACGCTCGCGAAGCAATGCCAGTCTTACTTTCCTACGCGGATAACGACTGATGCAACGCAAGCGAGCAAGACGGTGCAGAGACAGACGATCATCAATGCCGCATGGACTGAGGGCGGAGCCGTTTCGAGCGTGAGCGAGCGATGGCGATACCACCCTACAGCAAACATGGCCAAAGCGCCAACGACAACCAGCAAGGCGGCCACCCACAAGCCGGCGGAATGTGCCTCCGCGGCGGCGCGCACTAGTAGAGCACCGTTGACCAGTGTGGAAAGTGCTGTACGTCTCCATGCGAGCGCTGTGCGCTCCGGCTGGGCTCCAGGATCGCGACTCACTGAAGCTTGACCACCAGTCCGACAGTAAGGACCAATGCTACGCAGCTGATCACAGCACTGAGCAGCGGGATGCCGATAGAGGCAGGAAGGGGCCCGGAATGACGCATCGCGATCTCATTCCCCTTCCAACGAGAATAAGCGCAGCCTGCCATCACCGCTGCCAGCAACGACAACGCTAGTGCTACACCAGAAAGTACGGCTTTCGATTCCACATGGCTAGCGAATTGGTCGAGAACAATGCCGCCAGCCAAGACGGCAAGTGCAGTCCGAATCCAAGCCAGAAAGGTGCGCTCGTTCGCAAGCGTGAATCGATAGTCCGGCTCCTGACCAAGCATCTGCCACTGCGGTCGCTTCATATTCCTACTACTCCTCGGGACAATTACTGGGCGCCTGGCGCATACAAAGGTGGTACCCCCCGGCGCCCGGAACCATCCAGTGGTACTTGAAACTCGGCATGGAATAGTCGATTTGACGAGGGCATTCCAAATGCCGACTGGATGAGAGGCGAGCCAGGAGAGATGATCGTAGTTATTGCAAACTCAATGACGCGATGAATCAGATCGCAGGATCGGCGCTTGCCTCAGTGAACCTGAATGCCGGTCTCGGCAATCTTCTTTCCCCAAGTGTCGTAGTCGCTGCGAATGCGGTCGCGCAACTCGGCTGGCGTCGAGGTCTGCGGCAGCATGCCCATGCCCTGAAGTCGCTCTGCAATCTCCGGTCCGTTGACAGCCCTACGCAAGGATTCCTCAAGGCGCCTCATCGCGTCCGGCGGGACTCCCGCAGGTGCTACCAAACCGTACCAGGAGTTCAGGCCGAACTGAATGCCGAGCTCCCTGAACGTGGGCACCGAGGGAAACATTGGGGAGCGCTGCGGCGAGGTAACAGCAAGAACGCGCACCTTCCCGGCCTTCACTTGCGTCGACGCCAGGCCCCATCCGCCGAAGACCGCATCGATCTCGCCGCCCAGCATGGCCATTACGGATTCGCTGGACCCCTTGTAAGGAATGTGCAGGATGTTAACGCCAGCGGCCTTGTTCATGACCTCGCCGCTGATATGACCCGCGCTACCCTCTCCCCATGAGCCAAAACTAAGTTTTCCCGGGCTAGACTTTGCTCGCGCTATCAGATCGGCATAGGAGGTGATCGGCGAGTTCTTCGGCACCATCAACGCGTTTCCAGAAACGGAGATCAGGCCGATCGGGGCGATGTCGGCAAGCGGGTCAAAGAGTCTCTTGGCGATAAGGTGAGGCGACAGCGCAAGCGCCGCCTGGTAGACGATGCCGATGGTGTATCCGTCAGCTTTCGCGTTTGCGACCGAGGCCACACCGATCAATCCGCTGGCGCCAACCTTGTTCTCGACGACGATCGGCTGTCGCAGGTCCACACTCATTTGCCGGGCCACGAGGCGCGCGAGGATGTCGGGCTCGCCGCCCGCGCTGGCAGGTACCACTAGCCTGATTGGCCGCACCGGAAATCCGGTTTCCGCCTGCGCCGTGGCACTCACGTAGATGCAGCAAAGCGCCGCAAGGGAGATCAAACGAGCAATGTGTTTCTTCATGACGTTCATCTGTAAGGAGGGAGGTCAGCGGTTGCCGTCTTCAAGTATCAGATCGACCGCCTTCTCGCCAATAGCAATCGACGGCGCGTTGGTGTTGGCAGAGGGCATCGTCGGCATGACGGATGCGTCTGCAACACGCAGGCACGACACGCCGCGCACGCGCAGACGCTCGTCCACCACCGATCTCGCATCGGTACCCATGCGGCAGGAGCCGATGGGGTGATAGGAGGTCTGGCCGACCGCGCGCGCGTAGTCGAGCAGTTCCTCATCGGAGTTGCCCGCGGGCCCGGGTCGGGTTTCCCGCACCACGAAGCGCGCGAGGGCCGGCTGCTGGGCAACTCTGCGCGCCAACCGCAGTGCCCCGAGCATCGAAGCGACATCGTCGGGGTGTTGCAGGTAGTTGGCGTTCATCGCGGGTGCCTGAGCAGGGTCAGGCGAAACGATATGCACCGTGCCCTGTGACTTCGGCGTGAGCGCAAAGGTCCCGATGGAGAAGCCCGAGAACTCGTCCAGGACCAGCTTGCCGGCCGTGCGCGCGTCAGCGCTCGATAGGTAGTGCAACTGGAGCTTTGCGTCCGCCTGACTCAGGTGCGGCGCGGTGCGCACCAAGGCATGCGCGACCGCGCTACCGCTGCTCATGAGACCGTTGCCATGCACGGCCAGGCGCGCCGCCATCAGTGCCTTGCGCCACAGGCTCGGCATGATCTGGTTGAGCGTCACAGCATTGCGAGATTCGAAGGTCAGGCGCACATGCAGATGGTCGCGCAGACATTCGCCCACCTCCGGCGCATGATGCCGCACGTCGATGCCCAGGGCGCGCAGGCGCGCCGCATCGCCAATGCCTGAGAGCTCCAGCAGTTGCGGGGACTGCAGCGCGCCGGCAGAGAGGATGACTTCCTTCGCGGCAAGCACTTGGCGCAGTTCGCCGCCGACTCGGTACTCGACACCGCATGCCCGCGAGCCGTCGAACAGAACGCGCTGTGCCATGGCGCCCGTCTGCACGCTCAGCTTGCTGTCGGCGGGCAGAGACTTCAGGTAGGCATCGCGTGCACTGACACGCAGGCCGCGCCGGGTGTTGAGCTGGAGGTAGCCAACCCCTTCGTAGTTGATGCCGTTGTAGTCCGGGTTGGCAGGTATGCCGGCCTGCACGCAAGCCTGCACAAAGCCCTCCATTAGCGGCAGATGCGGCCCATACTCGCTCACCCGCACCGGGCCGGCGTGTCCGCGCATCGCCGGGTCGCCCGCCCGGTAGCACTCCGCACGTTTCAGATAGGGCTTGAATTTGTCGCTGCCCCAGTCTGCGAGGCCATGCTCGTCGCGCCAGCGGTCGTACTCCTGGCTATCGCCGTGCACCCAGATCATGCCGTTGACCGCTGAGGAACCACCAAGCACCCGGCCACGCGGCCAATAGATCTTCCGGTCGTTCAACTGCTTTTCGGGTTCCGTGAAGAAGCGCCGCACAACCCGTTCATCGCGAATCAGGTAGGCAACTCCCGCGGGCACTCGAACCCACACCTGGCGCGAGTCGTTGCCCGCCTCGAGTAGCGTCACGCTGTGCTTGCCAGAGCGTGCTAGACCAGCAGCCAGAGCGCAGCCGGCGGAACCGGCGCCGACCACGACGTAGTCTGCCGTTGTCTGCGTCGCCTTCATGCGAGGGTTCCCAGGTTGCGCATCAATCGCTGCGCCTCCTTGCCCATGCGCTCGAAGCGAGCGTCTGGCTGCTCCGGCTGCAGAAACGTCGGGCCGAAGCGCGGCGCTGTCGGTGCAATGGTCAGTTCAATCAGTGCTGGAGCGGGCTGGGTCAGGCAGGAAGCAATGGCCTCCCGAAGGTGCGCCGCCTGCTCAAAGCGCGTCGCACTGGCATAGCCAGCGGCCATGGCCATCGCGCAGAAGTCGATCGGCGCAGAACCCGCCACCGCCAGGTTGGCGCCGCCGTTGAACTGCACCCCATTGGCAAACACGAAGTGGTAGAGGTTCGCCGGGCGCACGCCCGCGACTGTCGCCAGCACGCCAAGCTCCATCAGCAGACTGGCGTCGCCGTCCAGCACGATAACCTTGCGCTGCGGGACCGAGAGCGCCAATCCCAGCGCCAAACCGGCCGCGCCGCCCATCAGCGGCACGGAGGAAAGGCCGAGCGCATAGTCCGGATCGATCTGATCCATGCAGTTCATGGCGGACATCGTGCTGACCACGATTGCCTCGGCGCGCGCGTCGCGAATGATCTCGCAAGCTTCTTGTGTATTCAGAGTCATGCTCAGTTCCATCCGGTGTAGTGACCAATCAGCACAGCGGCAGGCATGTGGCGTGCAACGCTGGCTCTCGCCGCTTCCTCGATACAACCAACGTCCTGCGGCCCATCCAGGCGCCAATGCGGGATACCCATCACGTCCAGCATCGGTTCCACGAGGTTCACCACACGCCGGCGCGATTGGGCAGGGTCTTGTCCAACGTTGTCGAACTCGCGCCCGAACTGGCCAACCACCAGCAGCATCGGCAGGCCGGCATCCAGGCCAACGGCGCGCAAGCTGTTCATGCAATTGAGCAGGCCCTGATTCTGGATAAGTACGGCTGTCCGCTTACCACCAATCTGCAAGCCCCCGGCCACATGGATGGCCTGGTTCTCGTCCGAGCAATGGATGACTTTGAATTGCGCGCGGCGATCGAGCAGGGCGTGAACCGAGAGCTGAACGAAGTCGGGCACGGTGACGATGTGATGCAAGCCGCTTGCGTCAAGGCAGTCGACGATGGCACTTGCGGCAACCGATGAAGGAAGGGAGGTCATGGGTTCGCTTCTGGAAAAGGTGCAGGTAGTTTAAGAAGCAAGCCAATAATCGACTATTCAGATAATCTGATACATTGATGCCAAAAACGTATCGCCGTGATCAGGCATTACCACCGTGGACGACCTTAACCATCACCTGTTGCGCAAATTGCGCCTGCGGCATTTCGAACTGCTGGGCCACCTCGGGGAAGTGGCGACTGTGCACGCGGCTGCCAAGCGCATGCACCTCACCCAGCCGGCTGTGTCGCGCATGATCCAGGAGATCGAGGAAATCTTCGGTGGCCCCCTGTTCGATCGCACCGCGCGCGGGATTTCCGCCAACCACATCGGGCTCGCGTTGATGCGTCGCTCCGGGATGCTGGTGGCAGAACTCGCAGCAGCCCAGCAGGAGGCCACCGTGATGCGCGCGGGCGCCAGCGGGATGCTGCGCATCGGCACCTTCTCCGGTTCTACCTCATTGCCGCAGGGCATCGTCGAGTTGCGACGACGCATGCCGAATGTGTTCGTTCAGATCCGTGAAGCGCAAGTGAGTCAGCTCATCGCCGACCTGCTGCAGGGCGAAATCGATTGCATCGTCGGGGCGCTCGCGCCCGATGAGCTGAATAACGAGCGGCTGGACCGCCTGCGTGTCGACGTGCTAGCCGAAGATCATATGTGCGTGGTCGCGTCCCGTACCCATCCGCTGGCCAAGCGAAAGAAGATCAGCTGGAATCAACTTGCCGAACAGCAATGGATCCTGCCCCCCCGGGGCTCCCTGCTGCGCCGCGCCGTTATCGCCGCCAGCCTGACAGAAGGCATCACGCCGCCACAACCGTGCATCGAATGCCTCTCTCCCCTCACGGTGCTAACGCTCATTCGCCTGGACCCGCGTTGTATCGGGCCGATGCGCGTGCAGCAGGCACAAGAGGAGGTCAGAATCAACAAGAGCCTGGTCATCCTCGATGTGCAACGCATCGCCGCGATGCCCCCCTTGACGATGATCACGCGAACCGCAACGGGTATGCGCGAGCTTGTGGTTGCTCTGAAGAGTTGCCTCGTGGATTCAGTCGGCGGCAATTCCACGAAGCCGACTATCTCAGGGTAAGCGCAGTCGAGCTTGCCACGAGCGCGGTCGCCTGCCGAGCATACCTGCACGAGTACAGGAACCATCGATACCGGCGCCCAGCAGTTCCCAGCACTTGACGCGCTGTCCGACGTGGCAACGGCCAATGCAAAAGATGCGCGCGCGGAGTAGCGATCGAGCTATACCGAGCTTTACCGAGCAATTCCCCTGTTCTCCCAATAACTGGCTCCAGGCCAGCAACACCGCCGCTTGAGCCACACTATCTGTTCAGGTATCGTCTCGCGAGTCGTGCAGCGGATGCACCCATGCGGACTACCTACCTGTTGATTGTGAGAGGTGAGAACTGATGATCGACCATACCGGCGTCAACGTTAGCGATTTCTCCCGGAGTCTGGACTTCTACGCTGCTGCGCTTGGCGCGATTGGCATCGTCAAGATCATGGAAATTCCGGCCAGCGTGACTGGGCACACTGACGTGGCCGGATTCGGGCCGCCGGGAAAGCCGGAGTTCTGGCTTATTTCGGGCGCCCCCAACAAGCCACCGCTGCACGTCGCTTTCCGCGTAGACAGCCGGGCGGAAGTCGATACGTTCTACAAGGCCGCCATGGCGGCCGGCGGCCGCGACAACGGTGGTCCCGGGTTGCGACCGCACTATCATCCGGACTACTACGGCGCTTTCGTTCTCGATCCAGACGGCCACAACATCGAAGCAGTCTGCCACCAGGCCGCCTGACTACTTTCGGTTGAAGGCGGTAACGGCAGGAGATCAGAAATTGTGGGTGATGCCCAGACCGAAGCCGCTGACCGCATCGCCTGCCTTCAGGCCGGGCACGGAGTTGGCCGACAGGTTATAGCTGGCGGTGGCGTGGTTAACCAGACGCGTATAGGCCGCCCAGAGTTCAGTACGCTTTGACAGCGTATAGCCATATCCCAGCGACACCTGCCACGCGCCGGAATCAGTGCCCGGCAGGCCGATACCGCCCACGGCCTGGACAGTGTTGCCGTGGGCATTGCCTCCCTGCGTGTACGACGCACGGAACGTATGTGGCCCGCGATTGTAGGTAGCCGCAGCCTGCCACGCATCGCGCCGCACCGACTGCCCCGGCGCAGGCTCGTAGCTGAGCCGCTCATAGGCGGCGCGCAATCTGACGCCGCCGATGGCGTACACCAGTCCGACCCGATCGGCGTAGTCGTGCGAGCCACTATAGAAATAATCGCCGTGGTACTCGTGGCCCCACGCCGCATACCATTGGCCGGATTCGTAGCTGACCAGCCCAGACCAGGCAATCGGATTCGTGGTGGCCGTGCGGTTTTCCGGCATCGATACCGCCACGCGCGCCGACACACCGCCCCAGTCCGGCGTGGCGTACTGGACAAGGTTGGGCTGGCGACGGTCGAACGACTGCGGCGAGACGCCATTCGCGGCGGTCACGAAGCCATTCCCCATGATCGAGTTGGACGCAAAGATCCCTGCCGTGAACGGGTCCACCTTGTACACCGACACGTAGCGCAGGGGCATCTCCCACTGCCCCATCCAGAACTGCCCCCAGGGGCCGCTCAGACCAACGGCGGTATTGCGGTCACCGATCTGCGCGGTGCCGGTGCCGTCCATGCGCAGGTTCGTCTCGATCTGGAAGAAGGCACGGTTGCCGCCTCCCAGCGACTCCCCGCCACGAAAGCCGAGCACCGACAGATCGTTGGACAGGCGTGCCAGGGACTGGCTGCGCCCGTTCCCGGAAACCTGGATCGACTCGACGTTCTCCTTGATGAAACCGTAGATCTGCACACCGTCGCTCTGGGCGGCGGCTGGGGTGGCTGCGCATAGCAGCACGGGAAATGAGGCAACGAGCGGTGCGAGCCGCCCCCGGTACAACGGTTCCATTTTGTCTCCATGTCGTTATGAGTACAGTTTCTTACAAACGAACTCACATTTGAAGTTCGTGTATACACCGATAAGAAACAGTATTCATCGCATGGAGACCGCCTGCAGATTCGACCGTTACCAGCTGTTGCGCACCTCCGCGTGCCCGGCGTCTTCCCCGTCCCCTTGTGCTGCACCACCGCGCTTCCGGTACCAGAGCCAGTAGGCCGCCGACAGCGCCAGCATGAAAGGCACGCCCGCCACCAGGGTCATCCTGAACTCCGGCGTGAACCACGTTGTCACCAGCGTGGCGAACATCAGCCCCGCGCCGAGCAGCGTTGTCACCGGAAAGCCCCACATCCTGAAGGCGAGCGGCCGCCCCCGGTGTTGCCGCCGAAAGAACAGATGCGTGATGAAGATCATCAGCCAGGTGAACATCGCACCGAACATCGAGATCGCCATCATCAGCATGAACGCGGCATCCGGATACACCACGTTGAGCACCACCGCGAAGGCGATGCCAACGGTGGACAACAACAACGCCGTCATGGGCACGCCGCGACCGTTGACTTGCCCCAGCGCCTTTGGCGCGTAGCCCGCGCGGGACAAGCTGAACATCATCCGTGTGGTGATATAGAGCTGGCTGTTCATGGCAGACAACGCCGCCACCAGAATCACGAAGTTGAACACCGCCGCGGCACCCGGTACGCGCGTGGCCGCCATCACCCTGACGAACGGACTTTCACCGGCGCCGGCCGCCGTCCACGGCACGATCATCAGCATCAGCGCGAGCGTCAGCAGATAGAAGAACACCAGACGCACCATGGTCGCGCGAAATGCGCGCGTGATGGCGGTCTCCGGGTCGCGTGCCTCGCCGGCCGCCACGGCAATCATCTCGATGCTCAGGTAGCTGAAGATGGACACGATCACCGCCACCCACGTACCCCACATCCCTTTCGGGAAGAAGCCACCATGCGCGGTGTAGTTGGCCAACCCGATGCCTGACTCGGCCGGCGCACGTGTCACCACATAGGCGCCGAGCAGGATAAAGCCGACGATGGCGGCAATCTTCAGCATCGAGAACACATACTCGACCGCGCCGAACACCTTGACGCTGGTGGCGTTGATGCCGATCAGCGCAGCGGAGAAACCGACGATCCAGTACCACCCGGGCACCGCCGGGAACCAGTACTTCATGTAGACCGCGATGGCCGTGACTTCCGTGCCGACCGCGAATACGATCGACGACCAGTAGGCATAGCGCACCAGGAATCCGGCCAGCGGCCCGATGTAATGCTCCGCATTGGCGCCGAACGAGCCGGAAGTCGGATGCGCCACCGTCATCTCGGCCAGGCAGCCCATCAGCAGCAAAGCGATCAACGCCCCGATGGCGTAGCTCACCAGCACGCTCGGGCCGGCGAAGCCGATGGCAAACCCGCTCCCCAGGAACAGGCCCGTACCAATCGCGCCACCGATGGCGATCATGGAGAGCTGTCCCGTGGACAGCCCCCGATGCAGCCCCTGCTCCCGCTCGACGATTGCGTCGAATCCCTGTTGCTGCCTCATCGCTTGTCTCCTCTTATTGTTCTGGCCGTTGCACTCAGGTCACTGACTTGCGCGTGCGGAACGCTTCCGTGTTCCACGCCTCGCTTGTGACGATGTCCTTCAGTGCTGCGATGGTGTCCCAGATATCGACATGGCGAACGTAGAGCGCGGCAAAACCGAAGCGCAGGATGTCAGGGGCGCGGAAATCGCCGATGATGTTGCGCGCGATCAGCGCCTGCATGATCGCGTAGCCCTCTGCATGCCGCAGCGATACCTGGCTGCCGCGTTGCTCTGCATCACGCGGCGTGGCCAGCGTGAAACCCAGTCCCGCCAGTTCCTGCTCGGCCAGTGCAATAAACAGGTCGCCCAGCGACACGCTCTTCTCGCGCAATGCTTCCATGTCGACACCGTCGAACGCTTCCAGCGCGCTCTCCAGCGAGATCAGACCGAGTTGCGGCGCGGTACCCGTCAGCATCCGGTCGATACCGGCATGCGGCGCGTACTCGTGCGTGAACGCGAACGGCTGAGCGTGGCCATGCCAACCGGAAAGTGGCTGACGGACATGCTCCAGGTGGCGCGAGGCGACGAACACGAACGCAGGCGCACCGGGGCCGCCGTTCAGGTACTTGTATCCGCATCCGACTGCAAAATCGACCTCGCAGCGATTCAGATAGACCGGCATGGCGCCCGCCGTGTGGCAGAGGTCCCAGACCACCAGCGCGCCAGCCTCGTGCGCGCGGCGGGTCATCGCCTCCATGTCGTAACGCTTGCCCGTCTTGTAGTTCACGTGGGTCAGCGAGACGATGGCCACGTTCTCGTCGATTGCGGACATCACCTCTTCCGGATCGACGCAACGCAACTCACAGCCCGTCATCTCCGCAACGCTCTCCGCAATGTAGACGTCGGTCGGGAAATTGGTACGCTCGGCGAGAATCACGCCGCGGCCGGGCCGCATACGGGTGGCCGCCACCAGTACCTTGAACAAGTTGACCGAGGTCGAGTCAGCCACGATCACCTCACCCTGCCCGGCGCCAATCAGCCGGGCAATGCGATCGCCGGTGCGCTGCGGCGCGGGATACCAATCGGCATCGTTCCACGAGCGGATCAGGCCTTCCGCCCATTCCTGTTCGATGGCCACCTTCATGCGCGCTGGCACATTGGCGGGCATCGCGCCCAGGGAATTGCCATCGAGGTAGATGGTGCCGGCCGGCAGCGCAAATCGTGCGCGGCAGCCAGCCAGTTTGTCTGCCGCATCCAGTGCGGCACAGTCTTCGCGAATCATCATGGGTTGCGGGAATGCTGCTAGAAAAAAGCGTGGAAATGCTGGTGTCCTGTCCGGACATCAACCCAGCGTGTCAGGCCGCGCGTCCGGGATGGACTTGTCCGCAGTGCGGGCAGCGGCGCTTGTCTTGCGAGGCGTAGAAGCTCTCGAAAAGAGGCGGGAGATCGGTGACGATGCTCTTGAGTTGCACCTCGACGCGATGCACCAGGTGACCGCATGCGTCGCAATACCACTCGAATCCGTCCAGCATGCCGGCGGGCCGCTGCCGTTCGATCACCAGGCAGGCGCTGCCGGCCTCGGGACGCTGCGGGGAATGGCGAACGTGCGGGGGCAGCAGGAAGATGTCGCCCTCTTTCAGGTCCACCCGCTCGCGCCTGCCGTCGACCCAGAGATTCAGGTAGGCGTTGCCGCGCAGCTGGTAGAAAAATTCCTCGAGCGGATCGTCGTGATAATCCGTGCGGTGGTTGGGCCCACCCACCACGGTCACGATGAAATCGCTGTCCTGCCACACCTGCCGGTTGCCGACGGGCGGCTTCAACAGGTGTGCATGCTCGTCGATCCAGCGCGGGAAATTGAAGGGCGCTCCGTAGGTCAGCATAGGTGTCTCTCTCCGTCGGTGTCGCGTCGCAATGCGCCACCGGCCTCTTGAATGGCTCGACCGGAGTCTAGGGGAGCCTCGCCGGCCTCGATAATCAAACATCCGGCGCTGGCTATCCCGAACAGGAATACCAGCGCGTCCAGAAGTCACCCTTTCGGAATGTGTCACTCAGCAAGGCAGCGGCACGTCGGGCACGCTTGCCTGTGCGGCCTCTCGCAGGCAAGCGATGAACGCACGGCCCGCCGCGCTCTGTTCCTTGTTCGAACGCACCGAGAATCCAACCGTGCCGAAGGCGCAGGTCTCCGGCAGGTCGAGAACGCGCAGCAGGCCGGCGCGCGCGAACTGGTTCGCCGCCACGCTTGGCATCAGTGCGATGCGTGGGGTCTCCATCAGCAGGCCAAGGTTGGTCAGCAGCGACAGCGACTCGACGACGTCCCCTGGCAGCGGCAGGCCGGCAGTACGGAACAGCTGCTCCGCTGCCAGGCGTGCCGGAGAGTCCGACGTCGGGAGTATCCACGCCGAATCGGCCAGCTCGGACAGGTGTCCCACGCGATCCGGCGCGTCGCCGTAGCCCTTGCCAACCACCGCGCAGAGCGACTCCTCGAACAACACCTCATGCGTCAGCGGGAAGGCCGTGGCAATCGGCAGTTCACGCTCGGGAAGGCGGCCGACGACGATGTCGAGGTCTCCCGTGGCCAGCGCCGGAAACAAGTGGGCGGTGGTGCCTTCCCGCACGGTCACCAGTACGTTCGGCGTGCGCGCCTTGAGCATGGAGATGGCCAGCGGCAACAGTCGTGCCGATGCCGAGATCAGCGTGCCGACGATGACGTGTCCGCTGGTCCCCAGCCGGAAATCGTTCAGTTCGTCGGTCATGTAGCGCAGTTCGGCCATCAACGACTTGACGCGCTGGCCAAGCAGCAACCCAAGCTCCGTTGGCATCACGCCGCGGTTGGAACGCAGGAATAGCGCGCCATCGAAGCAAGACTCCAGTTCGTGGATCACCTTGGTCACGGCTGGCTGCGTCAGACGCATGTCATTGGCGGCGCGCATCACCGAGCGCGTCTGCAGCACGCGCTCGAAGATCATCAGTTGGTTCAGCTTCAACCTGCGAATCAGCGAGATCTCGCTGAGTGGATTGACGGACATTTGAGCCTCGGAATCACAAAGTTGAGAAGTCCTGCGCGGGTAGCCAGCGATTTCCCGCGCTATACGTGCCGCATAGCGCACACACATTCGGGTCAACCCGCTATTACCAAACCCCCTCTGTGTATAAGAAAATAATCATCGGAATACACATACTCGTCTACGTATAATTTGTAACGCCCGAGTATACACGTTGAGGAAATACGCGGGAGAGAGGAAGACGCCGCCAGGCGAGGTCTTCCGCACGACGGCAGGGGGAGGTGCCTGCGGCGATGACCAGCGACCCACGTTGGCCGCGCCGCCGTGCGGATGGACGTTGCCCGCGACACAAGAAACGAAAAGATTCGGAGACACAATGAAAAGGAAGCTGCTTGTACCGGGCGCGATGCTGTTCGCATGCGCTGGTGCCTACGCCCAGAGCGCGGTATGGCTATCGGGCTACGTCGACCTGAACATCGAGCACCTGATTCAATCGGGCCCGGCCAGCGTCACGCGCATGACCAGCGGCGGGCTGAACAACTCGCGCTTCAACCTGAGCGGCGTCGAGGATCTCGGCGGCGGCTACAAGGCCGTGTTCACGATCGAGCCGATGTTCTCCGCCGACACGGGCGTGCAGTCGGCGCAGTTCCGTCAGTCCTTCGTCGGACTCAAGAGTGCGGACCTGGGCGAGGTGACGATGGGCCGCCAGTTCACGCCTTCATACTGGATTGCGGGTTATGCGGACCCGAGCTGGGCCGCCGCGTACAGTATGGTGAACAACATGGAGTTCTTCTACGCGTCCTATCGCGTGGACAACGCCATCCAGTACAAGACGCCGACCTTCTACGGATTCACCGGCCGCGTGATGTATGCGTTCGGACTCGAAGACACGACGCGTGCGGGGCGCTTCCTCAGTATCGGCGTGGACTACCGTAACGGCCCACTGTTCCTGGGCGCGGTCAGCGAGCAGCAGTACACACGCGACATCCACCAGGCGTCGCAGATCCCGTCGTCACGCGACAACTACTTCTCCGCGGTCTACCGCATCGGGGGCTTCGAGCCAACCGCCATCTTCCATACCTACAAGGGTTACTACGCGTATCCCCCCTATGTGGCGTTCAATTCGAGCGGCTGGGATGCCCAGATCGGCGCGCGCTGGAACATCGACGGCCGCAGCCGCTTGTATGGCAGCGTGGTCTATCGTCACGACGACAACAACAAGAGCATCACCAGCGCGACCGGTTTCGTGATCGGCTACATCTACGGCCTGTCCAAGCGTACCGATCTCTATGCCACCTACGCACACGTGCACAACCAGAACACGGTGCCGATCGCGTACCCGGTGACCTTCCAGTCCAACCCGAGTCCCGGACAGAACCCATCGGGGATGCAGCTTGGCATCCGCCACGCCTTCTGAACACACCCGCTTGCTGCCGGCGCTGCAGATGTGGCACCGGCTGGAACCACATCGTCTGATCAACAAGGAGTCAGTCATGCATCATCCCCAACGCCGGCATCGCCACACGGCCCTGACCGGGGGCTGCGCCCTGGCAGTCGCCCTGATGTCCACCGCCCTGCTGCCGCTGGCCGCGCGGGCCGCCGGCGCCGAATCCGCGCCTGCTGCTGCCACAACCCCTGCCGCCACCCCTGCCGCCACGCCGAACGCAGGCCAGGTCACGCCGGGCACGCCCAACGTCAAGGACCCGTACCTGGCAGGCTGGCTGCGCCTGACCCCCGACCGTCGGCCCACCGCGCTCAAGGCCGGCGTCGACTACGGCATGGACCCGGCCACCGGCGAGTTCATCTGGCCCAAGGCCACGCAGGAAGTCCACAACGGCCAACGCTTCCCTGGCGAGATGACCACGTGGGACAAGAACACCTATACGAAGAACGTCAAGGTTCTCGCCTTCTACCCGGGTGTCGGTTCGCCGTTCCATGCCTGGAACAACATTATCGACTTCGAGGGCAAGCGATACCTGTACATCCATGATCGCGACTACCTGCGCATCATGGACGTGACCGACCCCGCTCACGGCAAGGTGGTCTACTCGCAAGGCGGTGTCTGGGGTCCCAAGGGATCGAGCGAGAAGTATGATCCGAACACGGTGCAGGACTACCTCGGTGGCGCGACCATCGCCTGGAGCAAGAAGCTGGGCAAGCCGGTCATGGTGGCCTCGTACGAAATCGGCCGCTACGGCCTGATGCAGGAGAAGATGGAGCAGCCCGACAAGGTCGCGGCTCAGCGCCACTACAACTCGCTCAAGGGCTTCAAGGTGTTCGTCATGGACGGCCCGCTGCCCAGCCAGTGGAGATTGCTGGCAACCCGCACCACGGACACGCAGCATCCGGATGCGCCAGTGGGCCAGCAACAGGGTTCCGGCTCGCTGGACGCGCCCGAGTACTACGGCGGCAAGTACATGATCGTTGCGTCGGCGCCCGACGACAGCTACGCCCTGACCGAATACCCCAACTATCTGTACTCGCCCGGATACCAGGTCTGGGACATGTCGGACCCGGCCAATCCGACCTTCGTGTCGCAGGTGGCGGTACCTGGACAGATCCTCGGCAACGCGGAGCATGAACAGACCTACCTCATGAACCCGCGCGCGGGTAACCGCACCTCGTGGATGGGGGCACGCAATCCCATCTTCCTGCCCAAGTCGCTCGAAGCGGGCGGCAAGATCGGCTTCGGCGCGATGGGTGGTCTTGGGTTCTATGCGTTCGACCTGTCCAACCCCGCCCGTCCCAAGATGCTCGGCAACGTCAACACGCCGCCGAGCTACGCCGGCACCGAATTCGACAATGCCGACGTAAGCCAGTACGAGCGCACGGGCTACGTGTTCACGAACGGCTATCCGATGAACCGGGATTGCTACGAGCCGTACAAGGACATCTTCGTCGTCGATGCGCGCGATCCCGCGCGCCTCAAGGTGGCGGCCAAGCTGCCGCGGCCCGAGATCCCGCCCGGCGCGCCCTTCACCAGCTTCTGCCAGCGCGGCGGCAACTTCGGGCCCAAGCGCGCCAACGCCATCGGTCAGCCCGGCGGCTGGCGTCAGGGCATCGTGCCGTACTCGTTCTATAACGCCGGCGTGCAGATCTATGACGTGAAGAACCCGGCGCAACCCACCATCGCCGGCTACTTCATCCCGCCGCTGGCCGACGAGACGCAGTTGCCGTCTTACACGCTGGGCAAGGGCGTGTTCGCGATCTACACGGAGTACGACCGCAACATCATCTGGGCCTTCACCGAAGACGGCGCCTACGCGCTGTCGACGCCGTTGCTCGGCGAACCCGTGCTCGGCGCGCCGGCAAAGCCCTGGCCGCGACGCTAAGCATGCCGGCCCGCCACGCCTTGCCTGGGCCGGCGGGCCGGTCTTTCAGGCGACACGATGAATTGATGAAGTCGAAGATGACGTCGAAGATGAAGTCGAAGAAAGCGTTTGTTTTTGCGGTGTTCTCCACTTGGGCGGCCGTGCTCGGCCTGTTGAATCCGGCCGCGCACGCCGCCCCTTCTTCCAGTGAGGAAACCTGCCGCGCGTGTCACGCGCTCGATACGGTCAAGGTTGGGCCGCCATTCCGTGCGATTGCCTCGCGCTATCACGACGATGCCGACGCCGTCGACAAGCTGAAGCAGAGCATGCTCCAGGGTAGCAGCGGGAAATGGGGCACTGCGCAGATGCCGCCCAATCCCATCACGCCAGCCGAAGCCACGCGCTTCGCGCACTGGATCCTGCAGCTTGCGGCACCGGGCCAGCGCAACTAGTGGCCGCCGACGCGCCGGCTGCCACATGCGCGCCGGCGGCGTCGCGCTCAGCCTGCCAGATCGACCGGATGGGCCGGCGCAGCGTGACGGAACCATCCGTCCAGATTACGCAGCAGCGCCTCGTGCTGGGCCACGCGCGTTTCGGGCGAACGGCCCGCCATGTGCGGCGTCAGGATGACCTGATCCATCTCGCGAAACGCCTCGGGCACCAGGGGCTCGGTTTCCAGCACGTCGAGCGCGGCACCACCCAGTTCGCCGCGTCGCAGTGCCTGTACCAGCGCCTCGGTATCCACCACGCTGCCACGCGCCACGTTGACAAGCAGGCCGTCGGGACCCAGCGCGCGCAGTACCTCCGCGTCGACCAGATGCCGAGTGGCCGGACCGCCGGGACAGGTCAATGCCAGCACATCGCTTGCGGCCGCCAGCGAACGCACGTCGCCATACGGCGTGCGGTTCGGCTGCAGGGCGCCACTGCGGCGCAGGTAAGCCACGCGCATGCCCACGGCCTCTGCCAGCGCGGCCAGACGCTGGCCGATATTGCCAAGCCCGACGATGCCCAGGGTCTTGCCGCGCACGCCCGGCCGCGGCGCGCGCAGCGCATCCCATTGCCCCGCCTTCAGGCCGCGATCGAGCATCGCAATGCCGCGCGACCACGCCAGCATCATCGCCAGCGCGTGGTCCGCCACGACCTGGCTATTGGTATCCGGCGCATGGCACACGCGCACGCCACGCATCCGCGCCGCATCCCGCTCGATGTTCTCGTAGCCGGCCCCAAAGCTCGCCACCAGTTCCAGCGCCGGCAATGCGGCCATCTCGGCCCCGGTCAGTCCCGTAGAGCCATTGGTCAGCACTGCGCGCGCCTGCACACGCTGCGCCTCGTCCACCGCTGTCCACGGCACGAACCGGTAACTCGGCGCGTGCGCCCGCAGCCAGTCCTGATCCAGTGGCAGCCGCGTCAGCACGACCACCTCCCCTTCGTCTTTCATGCACGCCAGCGACATTGCCTCGCTCCCTTTGGCTCGTTGTTGATGGGTTCCGCGTCGATACACGGTACGTGGTGAAAAGTATCACTTACGCCTTGACATGTATACACGTAGAAAATAAAGTATTCACAAACGCGGATGTGCATAAAACGAACCGGGAGACCGAATACGTGCTGCGCATACCAACTTTGTCCGACAACACCAAACAGGAGACATGGTGAATTGGTATAGCCTCGCCACTTTTGAACTTGCCGGCCGGCAGCAACCCGGCCTGGTCGTCGAGAACACGCTCTATGCGCTGGCCGATGTGGGCCAGGCGTGCGGCATCGAGGCATCGCGCCTGCCGCAGGACCTGAATGTGGCACTGGCGGACTGGTCGCGCCATGCGCCGCTGCTGGCCGACGCCGCCGCACGTATTCCCGCACTGCGCGCGGCTGGCAAGCTCGCCGCCGTGGACGCTGCCGCTACCTATGCGGCGCCCTATCGGCCACGCCGGATCTTTGGCACCGCCTCAAACTTCTACGAGCACGCGGACGAGATGGGCACCAAGCTGGCCGCCCGCAGCGAAAGCCAGCCCTACATCTTCATGAAGGCTGAAACCAGCGTGGTGGCCACCGGCACCACGGTGCTGATGCCGCCGGAAACCAAGAAGCTCGACTGGGAAGTGGAGCTGGGCGTGGTGATTGGCCAGGCATGCCGCCATGTCAGCGTGGAGGACGCGCTGTCGGTGATCGCCGGCTATACCGTGTTCAACGACATCAGCGCGCGTGACCTGAACCGCCGCACCGACTATCCGTTCACGCACGACTGGTTCCGCGGCAAGAGCTTCGATACCTTCGGCCCGATGGGCCCGTGGATGGTGCCCGCGGCCTGCATCCCCGATCCGCAGAACCTGCGCATGACGCTGCATGTCAACGGCGAAGTCATGCAGAACGGCAACACGTCGCAAATGATCTTCTCGGTGGCCGAGCAGATCGCCTACCTGTCGCGTATTCTGACGCTGCAACCTGGCGACCTTATCGCCACGGGCACGCCGGACGGTGTGGGCATGGGGCGTGGAGTCTTCCTGAAGCCTGGCGACAGCATGACGGCCTGGGTCGAGCAGATCGGCACGATCGAGAACCGCGTCGCGCTGGAACCGGACGCACGCTAGCCACGCGCCGGCCACAGCCCGCCTCGCCAGGCAAACCAGGCAGGAGACAATCACATGACCCCCATTCGAACCCGCAAGCTGGGCCACCTCGTCCTGATGGTGCGCGATCTCGAAGCATCGACGCGCTTCTACACCGAGGTCCTCGGCCTTACGGTGTCCGACCGTATCGCCGACCAGATGGTTTTCCTGCGTGCCGGCGAGGACCACCACGACCTGGCACTTTCGCGGCTTCCGCCCGACGCGCCCGACCGCGACACCCCGCCCAGCTACACACGGCCAGGGCTCGAGCATTTCTCGTACTACGTGGAATCGCTCGATGAAATGCAGCGCGCGGTCGAGGTGGCACGCAGCCACGGCGTCACCATCGAGCGTGGCATCGGGCAGCACGGACCCGGCGGCAATTGGTTCCTCGTCTTCAAGGATCCCGATGGCAACAACGTCGAGATCTATACGGAGATGCAGCAGATTCCCACCGGCAGCGAGCACACCGCGCAGACGTGGGAGCGAAACCTGGAATCGTTTGACCGCCATCGCCTTGCACACTTCGTGGTGCCACCGGCTCCGGGCCTGCTCGCGGCCAAGCAGCGCAGCGAGCAGCGGCCCGCCCCGGTAGAGGACGACGATGCTGGCAAGGACACCGGCGGCGGAGCGGGCGCATGACCGGGAGCGCCATGCCGGTGGCAGCGGCGTTCCCGGGACTCTCGTCCTCGCAGGCCAGCGCCATGCTGGCCCTTGGACCACGCTGGACCGATGACATCCAGGCCAACCGTCGGCAGGTATGCACGATCTACGACGGCGTGCATGCGGCACAGCCTGCCGACGGCATCCGCAGCCACGCCGACATTGCCTACGGTACGCACGCACGGCAACGGCTCGATCTCTATCTGCCGGAAGGCAGCGCCGCCGGCGATGACCGGCCAGTGGTGGTCTTCGTCCACGGTGGCGCGTTCATACGTGGCGACAAGGATGCCAGCCCGCATATCTACGCCAACGTGCCACGCTGGTGCGCGCGGCAAGGCTACATCGGTGTCAACGTCGAGTACCGGCTGGCTCCGGAGGCCCACTATCCCGCCGGGGCCGAGGATGTGGCCATGGCGCTGGCGTGGTTGCGTGCCCATGCACGCGCCCATGGCGGCGATCCACGGCGCATCGTATTGATCGGCCACTCCGCGGGCGGAAGCCACGTCGCGAGCTGCCTCAGCGATCCGGCCTGCGGCGAGAACGGCTCTGGCGTGGCCGGTGCCGTGCTCGTCAGCGCACGCCTGCAGGCCGACACGCTGCCGGACAACCCCAACGCCAACGGCGTCGCCGCGTACTACGGCAACGATCCGGCACTGCAACTGACCCACGCGCCGATGCCCTTCGCGGGGCGCCTGCGTGTGCCGTTGATGGTGGCCTTCGCGGAGTTCGAGAATCCCTACCTGGATCTGTACGCGCTGCAGTACGCGGCGCGCGTACGCGAAGCGCAGGGTCGCAGCCCGCGCGTGGTGCAGGTGGCACGCCACAACCATACGTCGATCGTCGCCCACCTCGGCACGGCCGACACCACGTTCAGCCAAACCCTGAGCGAGTTTCTGGAGACGGTCACGCGGATAGCCACGTAGCCCTCAACCCACCGCCCCCACCGACCCACCAGACAAGCATCAAAGAAAAAACAGGAGACAAAGTCATGCCCACCCAACAACTACGGGGCGTGTTCACCCCCGTCGTCACCCCGTTTCATGAAGACCTGTCGATCAACCTGCCCGCTTTCGTCGCGCACTGCAAGCGGCTGATCGCCGACGGCGCCGGTATCGCGATCTCGGGCACCAACAGCGAAGCCTGCTCGGAAACGTTCGAGGAACGCATCGCGCTCGTCGACGCCGCCATCAATGCGGGAATCCCCGGCGAGCGCGTGCTGGTGGGAACCGGTTGTTGCGCGATCGACGATGCCGTGGTGCTGACGCGCCACGCCATCGACCGTGGTTGCGCGGGTGTACTGGTGCTGCCTCCGTTCTTCTTCAAGAACGTGAGCGAAGACGGTGTCTTCGCCTACTACAGCGAGCTGATCGCGCGCGTCGACGATCCCGCCCTGCGCATCGTGCTGTACCACATCCCTGCGATGTCTGGCGTGCCCATCTCGCTGTCGCTGATCGAGCGCCTCGTGCAGGCGTTCCCAACGCATATCGTGGGCATCAAGGACAGCAGCGGAAACTGGGACAACCTCGTGGCCATGCTCGAGCGTTTCCCGTCGCTCTCCATTTTTCCAGCCTCGGAACTGCTGATGCTGCGCAGTCTGTCGCTGGGTGCCGCCGGCTGCATCTCCGCCACCAACAATATCAATGCGCGCGCCATTGCGCAGGCATTCGCCGACGCAGCCGACGCAGCGCGCCTGCAGCCAGCGATCGCCGCGGTGCGCAGCACGGTGGAGCGATTCCCGATGGTGGCCGCCGTCAAGCACACGCTGGCGCAGCAGACCAGCGACCCCAGCTGGCGTCACGTGCGCCCGCCCCTTGTGCCGCTGGCGGCGGATGCCTCCAGCGAGTTGCTGCAGGCACTGGCCGGCATTCCCGCCATGGAGGCGCGCGCATGAATCCGCCGCCACTTGCGGCGTACTCGCCTGCGCGCCGGGCCGGTGGCCATGTCCACCTGGCCGGCATGAGCCCGCGCACGCACGATGGATGCGCAGGCGTGTCGACCGGCGCCAACGGCGAGCGTGTCTATGACCTCGCCGCGCAGACCGAGTGCGTGCTCGACAAGATCGATCGTGCCTTGCAGGCGGAAGGACTCGAACTGGCCAACTGCGTGACGATGACTTGCTATCTGGTCGATATGCGCGACTACGCCGCATTCAATGCGGCCTACGATGCCATCTGCATGCGCCGCTTTTCCAGCGCGGGCCGGCCCTTGCCGGCGCGTACCTGTGTGGCTGTGGCCGCGCTGCCGCATCCTGACATGCGCGTGGAGATCACCGCGACGGCCTGGGGGCCAGACACGCCGGAAAGCCCGGGCAACGCACGGGGCGCCGCATGAGTGCGCCAGTCGCATCCGATGTGCTCGACACCCTGTTCCTGACGGCCCGCAGCCACAACGGCTGGCTCGACGGGGACGTCTCCGACGCCACATTGACCCGGCTCTACGCACTCGTCAGCCAGGGACCGACCAGCGCCAACTGCAGCCCGATGCGCCTGGTCTTCGTACGCTCCGACGCCGCCAGGGCAAGGCTCCTGCCTACCCTCGCGCCAGCGAATGTCGACAAGGTCAGGCACGCCCCGGTCACCGCCATCGTGGCCTACGACACGGCGTTCCACGCGCTCGGCGAAACCTTGTTCCCGCACCGTCCCGCCATGTTCGACACGTTCGCAGCGGACCCCGCACTGGCTGCGGAAACGGCGATGCGCAACGGCTCGATGCAGGGCGGCTACCTGATTCTGGCGGCGCGCGCGCTCGGCCTGGACTGCGGCCCGCTCTCCGGCTTCAATGCGGACGCGGTGAACCGCGCCTTCTTTCCCGACGGGCGCTGGCGTGTCAACTTCCTGTGCAACCTTGGCAAGGGAGACCCGGCGCGACTGTTCGCAAAGCTGCCGCGATTACCCTTCGATCAGGCCTGCCGCATCGAGTAGCACTGACGGCCGCAACCCATCACAATATCCCCCTGCGCACAGAGCCAGAAGGCCGGTGCAGGAGAACTGGAGGAGACCATGAACATTTCCCATCTGCGCGCCCGCCTGCGCGCCATCACCCGCGGGGCCGCGCTGGCGCTATGCGCGCTCGCTGCCGCCCCCGGCCATGCCCAGGAGCCCTGGCCATCGCGGCCGGTCACCATTGTCGTGCCCTTTGCGCCGGGCGGTAATACCGACATGATCACGCGCCTGATGGCCGAGCGCCTGACCAAAGCGTTCGGCAAGCCATTCGTCGTGGACAATCGCGGCGGTGCGGCGGGCCTGATCGCGGCCGAGTACGTCGCGCGCGCGCCCGCCGACGGCTACGTGCTGTTCATGTCCACGCTGACGCAGATCGTCACCGCGCCAATGACCAACAAGATCCGCTACGATCCGGTGCGTGACTTCGTGCCCATCATCAACGTCGGCGGCAATCCTTTCGTGCTGACGGCCAGTACGCGCAACAACTTCAAGTCGCTCGACGACCTGGTGCGCTATGGCAAGGCCCACCCCGGCGCGCTCAATGTCGGACATGCCGGCAATGGCGGCCTGACGCAACTCTCCGCACTGCTGTTCCTGAACCGGGCCGGCATCCAGGCCACCATGGTTCCGTATCGCGGCGGCGCGCCGGCGCTTGCCGATGTGCTTGCCGGCCAGATCGACTTGTACAGCGCCAGCGTGTCGGAAGTCATGCCCTACAACGGTACCGGCAAGGTGTCCCTGCTGGCCGTCTCCAGCGACAAGCGCCTGCCAGTGCTGCCAAATGTCCCCACCATCGCCGAGACCTTCCCGGGCCATGAGGTGGATACCTGGAACGGGCTGGTGGGACCGGCAAAGATGCCTCCGGAAATCGTCGACCGCATCGCCGCCGAATCGAAGAAGATCATCGCCGAGCCGGAGTTCCGCGCGCGCCTGGAGAAAGCCGGCATCATCCCCTTGGGAGAGACCCGCGACGCCTTTGCCCAGCGCATCCAGAAGGATCGCGCGAAGTGGAAACCCGTCGTCGAGGCAGCTGGCATCCAGCCCGAGTAAGGCTGGGCCGCAGGTATTCCGACCCGGAATAGACAACGGCGAAGGATTCAATTTCCAGCGATGTGACCGCTGCCTACACTGCGTCTCAGACCATCGCCGGAGACTGCACCGTGTCGCTCCCTTCCGCTCTCTATCGGAACTACGTGGATGGCCGCTTCGAAGAAGCGGCCAATCTTTTTCCCAATCTCTCACCGGTCGACGGAAGCATCGTCGGCCACATCTGCGAAGCCGACGCCAGCCAGGTGGATCGCGCGGTGCAAGCCGCACGCGCCGCAATGGAGGGCCCCTGGGGTAATACCAGCGCCGCCGAGCGCGCCCGGGTGCTGCACGCCATTGCCGACGGCATCGAACGGCGCTTCGATGAATTCGTCGCCGCCGAGGTGGCCGATACCGGACGTACCGAGCAACAGGCGCGCGCGCTCGACATCCGCCGCGGCGTGCTGAACTTCCGCACGTTCGCGGACCTGGCCAGCCAGGCGGGCGGCGACTACTTCGACATGAGGACAGCCGAAGGCGACGTCTTCAGCTACACCGTACGCAAACCCCACGGCGTGGTCGGCATCATCTCTCCGTGGAACCTGCCCATGCTGCTGATGACGTGGAAGGTGGCCCCCGCGCTGGCCTGCGGCAACGCAGTCGTCGTCAAGCCATCGGAGGAGACCCCCGGTAGCGCCACGCTGCTGGCCGAGGTCATGCATGAGGCCGGCGTGCCGGCGGGTGTCTTCAATCTCGTACACGGCTTCGGCGGCGGCTCGGCAGGCGAGTTCCTGTCGCGGCATCCGGGCATCGACGCCCTCACCTTTACGGGTGAATCCCGCACCGGCAGCACCATCATGAAAGCGGTGGCTGATGGCGTGAAGGAAATCTCCTTCGAACTGGGCGGCAAGAACGCCGCCGTGGTCTTCGCCGACTGCGATTTCGACAAGGCCGTGGCGGGCGTGATGCGCTCCAGCTTCACCAACACCGGGCAGGTATGCCTGTGCTCCGAGCGCGTCTACGTGGAGCGGCCAATCTTCGAACGCTTTGTGGCGGCGATGAAGGCGCGCGCGGAAGCCTTGCGCATCGGCTACCCGACGGTGGAGGGCGTGGAGATGGGTTCACTGATCTCCCGCAATCACCGCGACAAGGTGCTGTCCTATTACGCGCTGGCGCGGGAGGAAGGCGCGACTGTCGTCACCGGTGGCGGCGTGCCACATTTTGGCGACGCGCGCGACAACGGCGCCTATGTGCAGCCCACCATCTGGACCGGCTTGCCGGACTCGGCACGCTGCATTCAGGAGGAGATCTTCGGACCGGTCTGCCATATCGCGCCGTTCGACACCGATGCCGAGGTGGTGAAGCGCGTCAACGATTCGCGCTATGGACTCGCCGCCTCGGTGTGGACCCGCGACCTCGCGCGCGCGCACCGCGTCACACGGCAGTTCGACGTCGGCATCGTCTGGGTCAACACCTGGTTCCTGCGCGATCTGCGCACGCCATTTGGCGGCACCCGGCTGTCCGGTATCGGCCGCGAGGGTGGACGCCATTCGCTCGACTTCTATTCCTCACTGACCACCATCTGCGTCAATCCCTGACGCCATTGCGAGAGACCGCATGCTGAACCCCGAACTCATTCAGGTTGCGGACCAACTCCGGTTCGCCTCCGAGCATGGCCAGCCTTGCCCGCCCGTGCGCGATGCCATCGCGCGGGCCGCCAGCGCCGGCGCCGATCCACTTGCGCTGGCCTACGCCGTGCAGCAGCGCAACACCGAGCACGCACTCGCCGCCGGCCGCCGGCTGGTTGGCCGCAAGATCGGCCTGACATCCGTCGCCGTGCAACGGCAACTGGGCGTGGACCAGCCAGATTTCGGCATGCTCTTTGCCGACATGGTGCGCCAGGACGGTGAAGAGATCGACTGGGGCGATGTCCTGCAGCCCAAGGTCGAAGCCGAGATCGCGCTGGTGCTGGAGCATGACCTGCCGCACGCTGCGCACACCGTCGCCGACGTGATCCGGGCAACCGCGTTCGCGCTGCCCGCCATCGAGATCGTTGGCAGCCGGATCGCCAACTGGGATATCCGGCTGACGGACACCATTGCCGACAATGCCTCGTCCGGCCTCTACGTGCTGGGCACGCGGCCCGTTTCGCTCGCCGCGCTGGATCTGCCGCATTGCGGCATGGTCATGGAACTGGCCGGCGAACCGGTCTCAGTGGGCAGCGGCGCGGCCTGTCTTGGCAATCCGTTGAATGCCGCCGTCTGGCTCGCCAACACAATGAGCCGCGTTGGCGCACCGCTGCGCGCCGGCGACACCATCCTTACCGGCGCGCTCGGCCCCATGGTCGCCGTGCAGCCGGGCAATGTCTTTACCGCCAGCATCGAGGGCCTGGGTAGCGTGACCGCGTCGTTCCAGGCCGTCAGACAAGGAGACGCCTGAGATGAAACCCTGCAAGGTAGCCATCATCGGTTCCGGCAACATCGGCACCGACCTGATGATCAAGATCCTGCGCCACGGCAAGCATGTCGAGATGGGCGCCATGGTGGGGATCGATCCCGCCTCGGAAGGCCTGGCGCGCGCGACGCGCCTCGGCGTGCCGGTCACCGCCGCCGGCATCGACGGCCTGCTGGCCATGCCGGAGTTCGGCGATATCCGCATCGCCTTCGATGCCACCAGCGCTGGCGCGCATGCCCGCCACAACGCCACGCTGCAGGCGCACAACGTGCGCGTGATCGACCTGACGCCAGCCGCAATCGGCCCCTACGTGGTGCCCAGCGTCAATGCCGGCGAACATCTTGATGCGCCGAACCTCAACATGGTCACCTGCGGCGGCCAGGCCACCATTCCCATCGTGGCTGCCGTGGCCAGCGTGACGCCGGTCCACTATGCGGAGATCGTGGCCTCGATCGCGAGCAAGTCCGCCGGACCCGGCACGCGCGACAACATCGACGAGTTCACGGAAACGACCTCGCGCGCCATCGAATCAGTGGGCGGCGCCAGGCGCGGCAAGGCCATCATCGTTCTCAACCCGGCCGAGCCGCCGCTGATCATGCGCGACACCGTGTGCTGCCTGATCGACGAAGCCGACACCGCGGCGATCGAAGCCGCCGTGCACGCGATGGTGGAACGCATGCAGGGCTATGTGCCCGGATACCGGCTCAAACAGCGTGTGCAGTTCGACCGCATCGACACACCGGTGAATGTGCCCGGCCTCGGGCCGACCACCGGCCTGAAAGTCACGGTCTTCCTGGAAGTGGAAGGCGCCGCGCACTACCTGCCCGCCTATGCAGGCAACCTGGACATCATGACGAGCGCCGCGCTCGCATGCGCCGAACGCGTCGCACAGGCATTGGGCAATCATCATGCCCTGTCGGCAGCAAGCTAAGGAGCCGGTCATGACCGACAAGAAACTTTATATCTCCGATGTGACCCTGCGTGATGGCAGCCACGCGATCCGTCACCAGTACTCGGTTCCGCAGGTACGTGCGATCGCACGCGCGCTCGATGCGGCAGGCGTGGACTCGATCGAGGTGGCGCACGGCGACGGCCTGGCTGGCTCCAGCTTCAACTACGGATTCGGCGCCCACACCGACGTGGAATGGATCGCGGCAGTGGCGGAGTCCGTGCAGCGCGCAGCGGTGGCCACGCTGCTGCTGCCGGGCATCGGTACCGTGCACGACTTGCGCGAAGCCTACGCCGCCGGCGCGCGCGTGGTCAGGGTGGCCACGCACTGCACCGAGGCCGACACGGCGCGGCAGCATATCGAGACCGCGCGGTCGATGGGGATGAATGTCGCCGGCTTCCTGATGATGAGCCACATGATCCCGCCCGACAGGCTGGCCGGCCAGGCAAAGCTGATGGAAAGTTACGGCGCGCATTGTGTCTACGTGGTGGACTCCGGTGGCGCCTTGACCATGGACGGCGTGCGCGCACGCTTTCGTGCGTTCAAGGACGTGCTCGATCCAAAGACTGAGACCGGCATGCACGCGCACCACAACCTCAGCCTGGGCGTTGCCAACAGCATCGTCGCGGTTGAGGAAGGTTGCGACCGCATCGATGCGAGCCTGGCCGGCATGGGCGCGGGCGCGGGCAATGCGCCGCTGGAGGTCTTTATTGCCGCTGCCGAACGCATGGGATGGCACCACGGCTGCGATCTCTACCAGTTGATGGACGCCGCCGACGACATCGTGCGCCCGCTGCAGGATCGCCCCGTGCGCGTGGACCGTGAAACGCTGGCGCTCGGCTACGCCGGCGTGTATTCGAGCTTCCTGCGCCACGCCGAGAGCGCGGCCGGCAAGTACGGCCTGAAGACCGTCGATATCCTGGTCGAACTGGGGCGCCGCCGCATGGTCGGCGGACAGGAGGACATGATCGTCGATGTGGCGCTCGACCTGCAGCGGTCGGGCAGCGCGAAGAGCAAGGAGGCAGCATGAGCCATCACGCAGCCATCGCAGGCGCCCTGGACGCGGCCGCGCGCGACGCCGCGGCGATCGGCCAGTTCAGCGCGGCCTCGCCGTTCACGCTTGACGAGGCCTACGCCATCCAGGCCATGTCGATCGAACACCGCTGTCAGCGCGGCGAACGCCGCGTCGGCATCAAGCTGGGTTTCACCAGCCGCGCCAAGATGGTCCAGATGGGCGTGGACAGCCTGATCTGGGGATGGCTGACCGACGCCATGATCGAGGAAGACGGCGGCCGCGTGGACCTGGAACGCTATATCCATCCGCGCGCCGAACCGGAGGTCTGCTTTCTGACTCGCCGCGACATCACTGGCCCGCTGACCCTGCTGGAGAGTGTCGACTACCTGGAGGCCGTGGCGCCGGCGATCGAGATCATCGACTCGCGCTACCGCGATTTCCGCTTCACGCTGGAAGATGTCGTGGCCGACAACTGCTCGTCGGCGGGACTGGTCGTCGGCCCGTGGTCGCGCAATGTTGATGTACTGGCCAATCTCGGCGTGGTGCTGCGCATCGACGGCCGCACCAGGCAAACAGGTTCGACCGCCGCCATTCTCGGCCATCCGCTGCGCAGCCTCGTACAGGCATCGCACGTGCTGACGCGCGCCGGCGCCGTGCTGCCAGCCGGCAGCCTGATCATGGCGGGAGCGGCCACGGCTGCGGAAGCGTTCGTGCGCGGCAACCATGTTTCGGCAACGATAGGCGCGCTTGGCCGCGCTTCTTTCCTGGCGGCATGACGCCATGCCCGCCCGGCTACCGGGCGGGCCTTCACAACGAAAAGAGCAAACATGCAGGCAAACTCCGCTTCATCAGTGGTGACCGGAAAGGCCACGCCACGCGGCACCTTTCCCCATGTGCGTCGCGCTGGAGACTTCCTGTTCGTCTCGGGCACCAGCTCCCGCCGCGCCGACAATACCTTCGAGGGTGTCGAGGTGGATGCCATGGGTACGACCGCACTGGATATCCGCCGGCAAACCCGCGCTGTGATCGAGAACATTCGGGACATCCTGCGCAGCGTGGGCGCGGACCTGGAGGACGTGGTGGAAATCACCAGCTTCCTGGTGGATATGAACGACTTCGGTGGCTACAACGCGGTGTATGCCGAGTACTTCGGCTACGAAGGACCGACCCGCACGACCGTGGCCGTGCACCAGCTTCCGCATCCCCACCTGCGCATCGAGATCAAAGCGATCGCCTACCGTCCGCTCACGTCCCAGGCAACATGAAGAAGATCGATATGCATGCCCACTTCTTCCCGCGCATCACCCGGGAAGAAGCCGCCGCGCTGGACGCGGACAACGCGCCATGGCTCGCCGTCGACAGCGATGGCGAATCGGGCCACATCATGGCCGGCGACAGACGTTTCCGGCCCGTCTATCGCGCGCTATGGGACCCCGCGCTGCGCATCGAGGAAATGGACCGCAACGGGCTGGACATGCAGATCGTATGCGCCACGCCGATCATGTTCGGCTATGGATACGACGCCAGCGCCGCAGCCACGTGGGCGCGCCGGATGAACGACCTCGCGCTCGAGCATTGCGCCTATCGCCCGCAGCGCCTGAAGGCGCTGGCACAGGTGCCGCTGCAGGACCTGGACCTGGCGTGCATCGAAGCCTCGCGCGCCAGGGAGACCGGCCACGTTGGCGTGCAGATCGGCAATCACCTGGGTCCGCACGACCTGGATGACGAGCGCCTGGTCAGTTTCCTGGTGCATTGCGCGAACAACGATATTCCGGTGCTGGTGCATCCATGGGACATGATGACCGACGGGCGCATGAAAAAATGGATGCTGCCGTGGCTGGTGTCAATGCCGGCGGAAACGCAACTCGGCATCCTCTCGTTGATCCTGTCCGGCGCGTTTGAGCGGATTCCGGAAACGCTGAAGCTCTGCTTCGCCCACGGCGGCGGTGGTTTTGCGTTCCTGCTGGGTCGCGCGGAGAACGCCTGGCATTGCCGGGATATCGTGCGGCAGGACTGTCCCCATCCGCCCTCCCACTATCTGAAGCGGTTCTCCGTGGACAGCGCGGTGTTCGACGATCGTTCGCTACGTCTGCTGGTAGAAGTCATGGGTGCCGACCACGTGATGCTGGGCTCGGACTACCCGTTTCCGCTCGGTGAACAGGAAATCGGCAAGCTGGTCGCCAACAGCCCCGACCTCGATGAAACGGACCGGACGCGGATTCTGGCAGGCAATGCCATGCGCTTCTTCGGTCTGACAGGCTGAGGGCCCCGCTGCACATCGGTGCTCCGCCGCTGTATCGGACAGCGGCGGACATGGATGCCGCCTCGCCCGGTATCAGCCCGCGCTTTTCGCGCCGCCGGCCTGCTTCGACTGGATCAGTTCCATCACATGCAGGGTGAGCCGCGTGGTGTGGCTGCGCATCGCCAGATAGGCCTGCTCGGGATGGCCGCCCAGCACTGCCTCCACGATCTGCTGGTGCTCGCGGTGCGAAACCTCGAAGCGGCGCTCGACGCCCGACTGCGCCGCGCGGAACGGCGCCAGCCGCTCACGCAGGCTTTCCACCGCCGCTACCAGGGTCGCATTCTGGGTGCCCTGGCAGATCAGTTGATGAAAGCGATGGTTCAGGGTCAGGTAGGCGTCACTGTCGTGTTTCTCCGCGGCGGAGATGGCCTCTTCGTGCAGGAGTTCCAGCTGCCGGCGCTGCATCGCGCTCATACGCTGCGTGGCAATGCGGCAGCACAGCGACTCCAGTTCGCACAGTGCCTCGAGCATATCGGCGAGTTGCTCGGGGCTGGTATTGATCACCACCCCGCCGCGACGCGGCACCAGTTCTATCAGGCCGCGTGCATCGAGCAGCCGTAGCGCCTCGCGCACCGGCGTGCGCGATACCTGGAAACGCTCGGCCAGCGCAGGCTCCTCGAGCTTCGCGCCGGGCGGCAGCGCGCCCGAGATGATCTCGTCGGCAAGTTGCTGGCCAATTTGGGAAGCGATGGTGGTCACGGTGTCCTCAGGTCTGGTACGCGCTGGATGCGACGCAATTATACGCGATGAAGACTGGTTATTTTTACTTACCGATATGAGTACGTTTTTCTTTTATTGAACACACTTTACGTGTATTGTATACATTCAAGTCGAATCGAATCCGGGCGTCTGACCTGGATCCGCAACGACGAGAAGACACTGACCACAAAGAGGAGCACACCCATGAGCAGCAAACTGCGCCATATCGCCTTGTCCGTCCCCGACCCCTGGGGCGCGGCCGAGTTCTATCAGCAGGCCTTTGGCTTCCGCAAAGTCGGCGAGACGGATTCGTCGCTGGCGCGCGGCGTCTACCTGACTGACGGCACGATCAGCATCGCCCTGCTGAACTACAAGAGCGACCACGCTGCCGGCGAAGACCGCGGCAAGGACTTCGTCGGGCTCCATCACATCGGCGTGTGGGTCGACGACATCGTCGAGGCACGCAAGACCGTGGAAGCAGCCGGAGGCCGCTATTACATGGGCGAAGTCCCGGTGAAGGGCAACATCTTCTACGAGGTGAAGTACCGCGATCCGAACGACATCATCATCGACCTGACCGACCACGGCTGGGGCGGCGCCTCCAAGGAAGCAAACGGCGACGACAAGGGTCCGGCCCTGCGCAATCCCGACCTGAAGGCCGACCGCAGCGGCATCTGACGGGCCTTCGCGCGCCGCCGGCGCCCCGGTCGGGGAGACACGGGCACCCGGTGCGCGCCAGACCTGCCCTGCGTCCGTGCGAGCGCACGGCACGCAGGGTTGCGCGTCGCGGCCATCAACGCATGGCCTTTAACGCGATGGAATCAACGCCGCCTCGCCGCCCTTGAGCCTGCGCAGGAACCATTGCCCTGCGGGCCCTGGTGGCGTGTCCTTTCGGTAGAGCGCAAACATGGAAATGGGCGGCGTATGCGGTTGGAACTGCTCGAGCTGCAATCTGACCAGGTGGCCTGTATCCAGATCGTGCTGAACCATCTCGACCGGCATATGCCCCCATCCGAACCCCGCGCGCAGGAAGGCGTGCTTGGCACCCAGATCGGCCAGGTGCCAGGTCTGCGGTGAGAACACGTCGAAGCTCATGCCGTCGGTCAGCGATGTCCGGTCGGTCAGCACCAGTTGCACGTGCGCCTTCAGGTCTCGCGGCCGTAGAACCCCCTTGCGGGCAGCCAACGGATGTGCCGAACTGGCCACTGTCACCATTGGCACATCGAGCAGCTTTTCTGCATCCAAACTCTCCGGGACGGAAGGCATCGAGCCGCTGATGCCAAGCCGGCATTTCTGGGCCAGTACGGGCTGCAGGACCGCGCCAAGTGCCTCGACATAGAGCCGCAGTGGCGTGTGGGGAAATGCCTTCCGGAAGGCATCGACCGCCTCAGTCAACGAGGCCATCGGGTACATGACGTCCACGACAACCGAGAGTTCGGGTTCCAGTCCGTCGGCGATAGCCTTCGCCCTCGACTTGAAACCGTCCATCCCGCTCACGACCAGACGAGCCTGCGCCAGCAGTGCCGTGCCCTCCTTCGTCACACGCGGATAGCGGCCGGTGCGATCGAACAGTTGCACACCGATCTGGCCCTCCAGATTGGCAAGCGTGTGACTGACGACGGACTGCGCCCTCCGTAGTTTGCGGCCGGCCGCGGAGAAGCTGCCTTCGTCCACGGCAGCAATAAAGGTGCGGAGCTGGTCCAGCGAGACGGCGTCGAGCATCTATCTATTCCGTAGATGGAAAACATCTAGAAATATAGGCTACCGATATGGATTTCACCCGCCTAACCTTCTTCAGCAACGGGGCGCAACCCCCGCAAGCTTCCGATCCACGCAACCCGTCTTTCATGCTCCTACCTAAAGGATGCTCGTCATGAACAAGAATCTCGCAGTTCCGCAAAACGTGATCCCGGCCATCGGCCGAATCCTCATCGCCGCCATCTTCCTCATCAGCGGTCTGGGCAAGCTAATGGCCCCCGGCGCAACGATGTCCTACATCGCGTCCCTGGGATTGCCCGCACCGCTGCTGGGCTATCTGGGCGCCCTGATCCTTGAACTGGCAGGCGCAGTGCTGCTGGTTGCTGGTTATCGCACGCGCATCGTCGCCTTGTTGTTGGCGGCCTATGCGGTGGTGACGGCGCTGGTCTTCCACCATGCGCTGGCCGACCAGAATCAGATGTTCCACTTCCTGAAGAACTTCGCCATGGCTGGAGGGCTGCTGCAGGTAGCAGCCTTCGGCAGCGGGGCATTTGGTCTGGACGCGCGCCGCGCACCGGCCAGCCAGGCCATCGCCTGACCAATGCACAGACAGGGGAACCCATCATGAGCATCGCCTCAGAGCTGTTGCAGCTTCACCTCCGGTGGCTGGTCGACGACAACCAGCAGTGGCAAGGGCTAATTGCCGATGACGTTGTGTGGGACCTGCCCTATGCGCCGAGCCTCGGGCATCCGCTGCGGCTCGAGGGGCGCGAAGCGGTGATCGAGCACGCGGCTTGGTTCATCGGCGCGGTCAAGGACTTCCGCTTTTTCGACGCCGTCGTCACTCCCACCGCGGACCCGCACCACGCCGTGGCACGGGTGCGTGCCGAAGGGTTGATTCCGTCAACCGGACGTACCTACCGCCAGGAGTATGTCGTCTTCCTGACCGCTCGTGACGGGCGCATAACTCATCTGCGCGAGTATTTCGACCCCGTTCAGGCTGCACTGGCGCTCGACGCCCCCATTGCAGGCATTCCTTCAAGGAGCATCCGATGAAAGCCATACGAGTTGCCGCCTACGGCGGTCTTGATGCAATGACCTTGGCATCGCTGGACGATCCTGTACCCGGCGACGACGAAGTCCTGATCGATGTCGCCGCCGCAGCGGTCAATCCGATCGACTGGAAGATCGTCAGTGGCGCAATGAAAGCGTTCATTCCTCTTCGCTTGCCATTCACCCCAGGCGTCGACGCCGCCGGCACGGTGCTGGCGGTCGGACGCAACGTGAGCACGCTGGCGCCGGGCGACGAGGTGATGGGCTTCATCGGCATCGTGGGCGCCTACGCGAGCCGCATCGTGGTGGACCCGGCGCGTCTGGCTCGCAAACCGGCACGGCTGAGCTTTACAGACGCGGCGGCGACTCCGGCCGCCACATTGACCGCGTGGCAGGCGCTGCATGAGCATGGTGAGCTACGCAAAGGCCAAAGCGTTCTGATTCACGCGGCAGCCGGTGGGGTAGGCAGTGCAGCGGTACAACTCGCGAAGCTTGCGGGGGCGCACGTCATCGGCACGGCTTCGGCCGGCAATCGCGAGTACGTGCAGAGCCTCGGCGCCGCGGAGGTCATCGACTATCATGCGACGGATTTCGCGAAGCAGGTCTCTGATGTCGATCTGGTGCTCGACCTTGTTGGCGGCACCACGCAGGCGCGGTCATGGTCGGTGCTGAAGCGCGGCGGCATTCTGGTCTCCACCGTGAGCAAGCCGGACACCGAGCGCGCCAATGAAGCACAGGCAACTGGCAAACACTTTGCGACCCGCTCGGATGGACCGCAGCTTGCCGCATTGGGCGCGCTCCATGCATCGGGCGATCTGCGCATCCACATCGATTCGGTCTTCTCCCTTCCAGAAGCAAGCCACGCCCTTGCAAGGAGCATGGGCGGCCATGTACGGGGGAAAGTGATTCTGGATATGGCTGCGTAGCAAGTGACTAAGTGCCGAAACGAACCGCCGGCGAGAGCACGAACGACTCTCGCATGTCGCGTACTTCCTCGACAGGACTTCGACCGAGGCCCGGGCATTTCTTCGGAGGCGCCAGACCATAGCGTGCGTGCAACATGGAACAAGAAATCCCGAATTCCGAGTATCGCTCTTCCCGCAGACTTCTATGGTCGGCGTCCCGGCTCCGCGCACAGCAACATGCAAGCCCGATCCTCCCCCGGCGGCGCCCGCTTTTTTTTGTGTTTGATGACGCGACTCTCGATTCACACGCCTCCCGCGTGCCGCTGACAGGATGGACACGACCGTTGGATGCATCGGGGTATAAAGCGCCCGTCACGCCGCATTTTCGCTGCGAGCGGACCTCCGGCCCAGAATAGACGCGCCGCGATCATGACTGCGGTCCTGCCCGGCAGGCAGTTTGACTTTGACTACATCGGCTACCAAGATGGACAGCAAACCGGACGCTGTCGACCCCAACAGGCGGTCTGAACTGCCTGCCTGCGCTGCGCCCGCCCCTCGCCTCCGGAGAACGTCAGCCATGGAAGCCGAACCGGTCGTTACGCAACCCAACGAAGCCCCTCAGAACGAAAGATTCTGGCCTCATGGCTGGTGGCGCGTGATGGAAATTCGCATCGGCATCTTCCCGCTGCCGGTCTATATCCTGGCCGCCGTGCTGCTCGCTGTACTGATCTCCATCCACAAGCTTGCCAACGAGATCTCGCTGGTCATAGTCCTGTTTGCATTCTGCGGCTTCACGCTCGCGGAGATCGGCAAGCGCATCCCTCTTATCCGCGCCATCGGCGCGGCGGCCATCTTCGCCACCTTCGTGCCATCGGCGCTGGTGTACTACAAGCTCTTGCCCGAGCAGGTGGTCAAAGTCACAGCAGACTTTACCAAGGCATCGAATTTTCTCTACCTCTTCATCGCCTGCATCATCGTCGGCAGCATTCTTGGCATGGATCGCCATGTGCTGATCAAGGGCTTCCTGAAGATATTCGTGCCGCTGGCCGCGGGTTCCATCGCGGCGGGCGCGGTCGGCACGCTTGTCGGCACCGCGCTCGGCCTCGGTACCTCGCACACTTTCTTCTATATCGTCGTGCCCATCATGGCCGGCGGCGTCGGCGAGGGGGCGATTCCGCTCTCCATCGGGTACAGCGAGATCCTTCACCAGGACCAGGGCCTCTTGTTCGCGACGGTACTGCCGCCCGTGATGCTTGGCAGTCTTACCGCGATCATCCTGTCCGGCACGCTGAACTACCTGGGCAAACGCTACCCCGCCTATACCGGCGAGGGCCGTCTGCAACCCGGCGAGCACGATGAACTGGACGCGAACCAGAAGGAAATCACCGGGCACGTCGATGTGGACCACATCGCCGCGGCGGGCGTAACGGCGCTGACGCTCTATGTGGTCGGGATCATGTGCCATCGCCTCTTCGGTCTGCCAGCGCCTGTGGCCATGCTCTTCATCGCGGTACTGCTCAAGCTGACGCAGGCCGTGTCACCACCACTGCAGGAGGGTGCATTTGTGGTGTACAAGTTCTTCTCGACGGCGGTCACCTACCCGTTGCTGTTCGCGATCGGCGTGTCGTTGACACCTTGGGACAAACTGATCGCCGCATTCAACCTGCCGACGATCATCACCATCGTCGCCACCGTGGCAACGCTGATGGCCGTTGGCGCCTTGGTGGGCACCTGGCTGAAGATGTACCCGATCGACACCGCCATCGTAACTGCCTGCCACAGCGGCCAGGGAGGAACCGGGGACGTGGCGATTCTTACCGCCGCCAACCGGATGACGCTTATGCCTTTCGCGCAGATTGCAACCCGCATTGGCGGCGCCGTGACGGTCACGGTGGTGTTGATCGTGCTCGCCCGGATGCAGTAAGAAGGACGCGACTGTGGTCCCTTTCCGGCCAACAGGAGCCACTCGGGAGCGGCCGCCGCTCCGGCGAACGGCCGCGGGGATTCACCCGGCTTGGCGCGCGGTGCCGAAACGGCACGGTCTTGCAAGTCGCACGACGCACATCTGCAAAGGAGCGGCGCTATACTTCGCGGCGATGCGTCCAGCGCATCCCCACCCCGCACCGAGAGAACCCGCTCCATGACCGAAGCCACCGCCCTGACGCCCGACGAACTCCAAGAGCTTGACGATTTGCTGGACGACCTGCGTCAGCGCGCCGAGGAAATCCCGCAATGGGAGTTCTGCGACGGCTTTCTCACGGCCTTGGTCTGCACGCGCCGCCGCATCCCCGCTGCCGACTACCTGCCCATGCTGCTGGGCGACGGCGCGGCACTCGATGTGGCCGAGGGCAGCCCGCTGCCGTTGCTGCCCGCGTTCCATGAAGCGGCCCAGCAAACCCGCTTTATGGAGCTGTGGCAGCGCCGGTGGAACGAGGTGGAGCACCAGCTCGACCAGCCCGTGGAGACGCTGGAGGACGAACGCACCTTCCATCCCGAGGCCATGGACATCCGCGGCGCCATCTTGAGCTTGCCCCAGGAAGAGCGCGCCGAGATGGATGGGCGGGAAATCCCGTCGTTTGGCCAGGTGTGGGCGCTGGGCTTCATGTTCGCGGTGGAGAACTGGCCCGAGGACTGGGCCGCCCCGCGCGACAAGGAGGCCGCCCAGTGGCTGGACGACGCGCTCGACAGCATCGTCGCCCTGACCGAGGACGACACTGGCCAGCCCGAGGTCTGCATGTACAGCGAGGATGGCCCGCCCAGCACCAGCCAGGCGCGCGTGGAAACCTTCGGCGAGGCGATCTGGGCGGTCTACGACCTGCGCCAGATCTGGAAGAGCCTGGGTCCGCGCGTGGAGGCCGTGGTGAGGGGCGACCAGCCCGGCCGCAACGACCTGTGCCCTTGCGGCAGCGGCAAGAAATTCAAGAAGTGCCACGGCAGATAAGGGAAAAGCGCTTTCTCGCAGCTTATAGCTGCTTGTACCTTGTTTTTCGACTGGCGTGCCGGAGTGCCATCGCTAATGAGGCACGCATCGGCCTCAGCCGGGTGACTTAGGGTCGACACAGCCGGCTTTTGCAGTAGACTCGCCGCCCACCAAATGCTGTTGCACCTTAAAAACGTTTCGTTGGGCGCCACGAACTCTTTCGTGCATGGCGCCATCCATTCGTTGGCGCCGCACCGCAGATGAATTTCCCATGCGGTACCGGCCGGCAACCCGGCCATCACCAGGCCGATCAGTGCCATTCAGCCAGAATTTGCCAATTGTCTGCCCGAATTGCTCAGGCGAGTCGCATGAGGGTGGCTGGTCGCCGCCGTCCAACGTCGAGCGACCAGTGGCCGGCCGACGACTTGCTCGCGGCCGGTTTCACGCCTCAAAAGGACGGGGCGACGCCGCCGCAGACTATGACCGTGACAATTGCTGAACGCGGTCGTCCGTCACCTTGAGCACGCATGCCGCATCGCTGCAAACATTACGTTGCTGCTTGATCCAGTCCATCTGCTGGGCTTTGAGTTGCTGCGGGTCTGCTGCCTTCTGTCTGGCGGCAGCAAATGCGGCGCCGAGGCGCTTGTCGGCTGCAGCGGTCTCGGGGGTGGAGCAGATCAGCTTCTCGATCTTCGTGCTCGCCTTGGCGCAGTCGAAGCTCGCTTCGATGACGGCATTCGCTGCCTCCTGCTGCCCGCTGACCTGTGGCGCGGTTTCGCTCGACACCTGGGGGAGAGGCTGTGAAGCCGGCGCCGAGTCGGCCGGCGACTTTTCTGCTACGGGCGCCGCCGTCTGGACGTTTGCCGGTGTGGGCGTTGCTGCGGCCTGAGCAGACGCATCGGGTGCGGCGGGCGATGCGACTTGCGCTGCCGCCGTGCCAGTCGCCGCACTCGATGCAGCCTTCTGCGTATATTCGGCGGCTGAAAGCAAGACCTCGATGGTCTGGATCGCGTCAATGAAGCGTGGCTTCTCCGTCTGGACTTCCACCTGGAACTGGCCGTCCTTGCCGTCGATCTTCGCGATCGTATAGGTGATGTCGAACGGTACCTTCTTGGTGTTCGGGTCCATTAACGACATGCCCTGTTCAATAAGGGTAGCGTTCTTCTTGATCTCTTCGTCCTTCTTCGCAGCCGCAAACACCATGCTGGCGCCGAGGATATCTCGATCGGAGGCACTCGCCGGAAGATTGAGGGCTTGTGCGAGGTCCGCACGGGCGGCGGCCCTATGCTCGGGGCTGGCACCCTCGTCGCTCGCTTCCTTGACCATGGCCATGACGTCCATGACGGAATACGTGCCCATCAGTTTCCGCCAGTTCTTCCAGAGTTCGGTCTGATAGGCGGGGTCGGATTGACTGCGCTGGAGGGCGTTGATCGTAGTGTCTGACACCTGGTAGTTCGCCACACCTTTGCACGAGTAGCTCTTGAGCTTTTCATCGTGAGCGACCACCACGGGTTGTTCGATCGTGAAGTGAATGCGCTGTTTGATCTGATCGGCAAGTGCGCCGGTGTCCTTGGTCACCAACTCCGTGAGAATTTCGCTGGACAGCTTCGTGGCCTCAACGTCGCCACAACTCGGAACGTCCTTGCCACAGCCGGCGAGGCCGGTGACTGCCAGAACCGCGACAAAGGGGTACAGCATCTTCTTGTTCATTTGGACCCGGAATAATAAGTTTGCAGCGCGATGTCGGCAACGTGCTGCGGATGTCAAACATCCGCCGGGAATCATATCCAGCCCACGGCTGCACGCAACTGTTCCTTGAGAGATGAGGACTGATTTTCAGCGCTTGTTGTTTTATCGCTTGGTTGAATTGCGCTAACTGGCCTCCATGGCGAAAGCGACTCGAATACGCGGTGAATGAGCGGACATTGAGCGGTGCTTTTGGCAGTTCTATATTCATGACATTTGAATTGGGGATGATGCGCACTAACCGTCTTGCTGGCAGGTTAAAGGCCATCTGGTTCTTCTCGTGTAAAAGACACAGGTCAACAGTTCACCGTGAGGAGTCTCACTGCGGGGGACTCCAACCGTTGTTTAGTCTGGCAAGCTTATTCAGGAGCGTACAGACTGCTGACGCCGACGCCATCCACAGGCATGCCGCCTGCATAGCGAGGCATGGGTAATCCTTGCGCCCATCCCTCAGCCAATATCTGCACATCACGGACAGGATTGGATGCCTTGGCCCGCTCGTTGCGGATGCGACAGGTTTCCGGGTCCATCGCAAACAGGGCGCGCGCAAAGATCCGTCCCTGTTCGGCCAGCCTGGTTGTCTTGGGACTGCGGATCTTTGTGAATTGCTGGAAGACTTCGTCCAGACTGCCGCTTGCGCCCTCCAGGCACCGAGCTAGATGCCAAGCATCTTCCAGTGCCTGGCAGGCACCTTGCCCCGATGTCGGCAAAGGCGCATGTGCTGCATCTCCAATCAACAACACATTGGCCCGACTCCATGTATGCAGTGGCTCCAGGTCATGCACAGCAATCAGCCGGATGGCATGCGCAGGCGTAGCCCGAATGATGCGGGCGACAGGCTCGGGCCATCCGGCGAATAGATCCTCAATCTCCTTGCGAATTCCTGAGGTGGAGGTTTCCCCAGGTAATGGCCGCGCCTGCGCCGCTGCCCAGTAGAGCAAATCGGTCCGGATTGCCACGCATCCGAAGCGCGTGCCCGCCCCCCAGAAGTCCTGAATCGCGATATCGTCGACCAGCGCACTTTGTCCTTGCGCCACGCCGATCCAGTTCACGAAGCCCTGGTAGATCGGCGTGTTGTCACCCGCAACAAATTTGCGCGCCACCGAATCCATACGGCCGTCGGCGCCGATGAGCAAGTCCGGACGGATGCTCACGCCGTTCTCAAAATGGGCCACAGCCTTGCCATGGGCATCCAGATCGATGGCCGCCGCACGGTGTCCGAACTCCACCGGGATACCTGCCCGCGCCGCATGTTTCAGCAACACAGCCTGCAAGTCCCGTCGCAGCACCGTTTGGGTCGGATACCCCATCGTCCGATCCAGCAGCGCAATATCGACGCCTCCCAGAGCGTTGCCTGCCGCATCGTAGCGATGCGCCATCACAGGCCGGCCACCAACAGCCTCAATGTCTCGCAGCAGTCCCAGCTCTTGCAGCACAAAGCCAGCATTGGGCCAGAGCGTCACGCCAGCTCCCATGGTCGCAGGCGCCGCCCGGCGCTCATAGACGCGGGGGCGGTACCCCTGCTGGTGCAAGGCCAGCGCCACGCTCAGACCCGCAATGCCGCCGCCAAGTATTCCAATTTCCACGGTGAAGCTCTCCTTCTCAAACGGTCCTGATGCACGGCCAAGGGTGATGCATCGGACAAAAATGGCATCTTAGATTCCACTGGCAGCGAGAACTAGCATGTGAAAATGGGTAGATTTCATACCTCAAACGGGATAATCAATGCGCGATGCACTTGATCTGAATACTGTCCGTGTCTACGCGGCAGTCGTCGATGAGCAGAGCTTTGCTGGCGCATCACGCCTGTTGGCCATGCCCTCGTCGAATGTCAGCCGCCACGTCGCAGCACTGGAGCGCAGACTCGGCGTACGCCTGCTGGAGAGAAGTACCCGCCATCTGCGCATGACGGAAGCCGGCCGGCTGCTCTACGAACGCGCAAAGCCCTTGCTCGACACCTTGCTCTCCACGGAGGAAGAGCTTGGCGTGGTACAGCGCGAATTGCGCGGCCCTCTGAAGATGTGCATGCCCGGCGAAGCGCCAAGGCTGCTGGCTCCCATCCTGGCCGAATTCTGTAGCCTCCATCCCGGCATCGAGCTGGAATGCGATACGCGGATGACCGGACTGGAAGTGCTTCGAGAGGACGTCGACCTTTCCATCGTCTTCCATCGGGGTCATCAGGAGGACAGTGCCTTCATCACCCGCGAACTCGCCACACTGCCCAGCATCGTGGTCGCAGCTCCCTCCTTGCTGGCCAAGACTGGAATGCCACGCTATGTGCGAGAGCTGAAATCTCTGCCCTGCATCACCACCCTCAGCGCACTGAAGGGCCAGCCCTGGCAGTTTCAGGACGCGGCGGGCGAAATCGTCAAGGTGCCGGTCCGTAGCCGCTACCGCGTCAACAGCGGAGAACTGGCCGTGGCGGGCGCACGGCAGGGCATCGGTTTCGCGATTGTGGCGGCTTACCCATGCCAGGAAGATCTTGCCGCTGGCCGATTGCAAGAGGTGACACTGGACCTGTGTCCTGCGCCGTTGCAATTGCTTGGTGCCTACAGCCACCGGCATTCCGTAACAGCGCGTGTGCGGGCATTACTGGAATTGATTCAGATGAGGTTAGGCGAACTGGGCAACCTCGCGAGGTGAAATGCGCGATGCATCTGAATCGCCGAATGTCTGCAATGGGGCGGTAGCCGCCTTCTGCGCCAGAAAGCCTATGCCTGGATAGGCGGAGGGCCGAGACCGGCCAGATCCGGACAACCATCTTGCAGGCTAGCAAGCCGCTCGAAACGCGGTGTGCTCTTGAAGATCCATGGCGGGGTGCTACCTCCCATTCCAAGATTCATGTTGAATCAAATCACTCCAAATACGCCCTTTGGGTTTACGCTTTAGCTTCTCTAGGCGACTCCTTCGCAATTGCCGGGGATGGTGATGCAGACCTTTTCGTGGCTTTCGCAACCAGGTGACACGGTGCGTATGAACAGTGTCGTTCCGCCAGCGCAAATCGGCTTCCGATTTCGCAGCAATGCGTTGATTGGTACTCACGGGATCGATGCACGCATCCGGTGGCGCCACGCAGTTTCACAAAGCACGGTCATACGACTGCTGCAGGTAGCGGGCTTTGCCCTCTTCTTCGCGGCATCGCTGGCGTACGCACAAGACACCGTTCGCGTGCGAGGCACTATTGAGCATGCCGAGGGTCAGACCGTTGTAGTCAAGTCGCGTGAGGGTGCCAAGTTGAAGGTCTTGTTGGCCGACAACGCCTCAGTCGTTGCCGTTGTGAAGGCCTCGATTTCTGACATCAAACAGGGCTCATTCGTTGGGGTCGCCGGGATGCCGCAGGCAGATGGGAGCCAGAGGGCAATCGAGGTGCTCATCTTTCCCGAGACCATGCGTGGGACCGGCGAAGGACACTATCCGTGGGACCTTCGGCCGCAGAGCACCATGACCAACGCCACTGTCGTCCACATCGAGCAGACCGTAGCCGAGGTCGACGGACGCGTCTTGAGCGTGAAGTACAAGGATGGCGAGAAGAAAATAATCGTGCCAGCGAATGTGCCAATCGTGACCTTCGTGCCGAGTGACAAGAGCGAGCTCAAGCCTGGGATGCACATTTTCATCAGCGCTGCAAAACGGCTGCCTGATGGGACGCTACAAGCATCGCGCGTCAATTTCGGCAAGGACGGGCTCACACCGCCGATGTAATTGTGGCAACGGATCAACCTCGGCTTTCGGCAATGTCGTACGGCGGCCCTGTGAACGTGAGCCGAGGGCGGAGTTCGGCCATGGGGCGACATTCGTCACTGCATTAAAACTGTTGACGATTCACACCTCTTTTCTGTGCATGAAGGCAATGAAAATGACGACGACCATGCTTGAGTCCGCGTTGACCTGTCCACATTGCGGGTTCATGTCGGTCGAAGTGATGCCGACAGACGCCTGCCTCTACTTCTATGAATGCACGAAGTGCAAGGCCTTGCTTTCCCCGAAGTCTGGCGACTGTTGTGTCTTCTGTTCGTATGGCTCGGCCAAGTGCCCGCCCAGTCAGGAATCACGTGCTTGCTGCGCGGATTCCGCTACTCCAGCCAAACGTTGAGCGCCCGCTTTCCGGAAGATCGATCAACCCGTCTTCGTTCAGCCTTTTCGCCAGCTCGTACTGCCCTCCCCCGTCAGCCCTGTTGCCCCGATACGAAAGCGCCAGTCGGTTCGCTTTGGCGAGCCTCGGCCAGAATCCAGTCCAGAAATGCATTCTGCGCGGCGCTCCGTGGCCGCTGTGCGTCGACACAGGTGAAATAGCCGCGCCCGGTGTCGACTCGCAAATCAAAAGGCATCACCAGTTCACCGGCTTCCAGCTCGCGTTCGATCAGGCAGGGTTGTGTTAGCGCGATACCCAGTCCGGCCTTCGCCGCAAAGATCAGATTGATGCTCAGGTCGTAGCCTGGGCCCAGCTTGGGTGCGACCCCGAGTCCGGCCGCCTTGGCCCAGAGCGCCCAGTTTTCCGGGAAATTCGTATGGTGGAGCAGCGCCTCTTGAAGCAAGTCTCCGGGACGCTTCAGGCGCGAAAGCAATGATGGCGCGCAGACCGGAACGAGTTCGCGTCCGAGTAGGTATTTCACTTGCATTCTGGCCGGCCAACGTCGCTTGGGGCGCTTCACCTCAATCCAGACGTCGATGTCATCGCGGCTGAAGTCTTCGTCATGGCGAAATTGCCGCATTTCGACGTCCACATCCGGGTGCGCCTCCCTGAAGCGCGCGAGGCGGGGAAGCAGCCATTGAGTACCGAGCGTGGGAATCACGCTCAGCCGCAGCTTTCCGTCAGCGCGTGGCCCCTGAAGCCTGGTCGCCGCAGCCTCGAGGGCCAGCACATGGCGCTCCGTCAATTTGCGCAACTGGCGGCCTTCTTCGGTCAGCGCCACACCCTGCGATGATCGCTCGAACAACTGGCAATCACCGAGGTGCTGCTCCAGACGTTGCACCGCTCTGCTGACAGCCGCCTGGGTGACGCAAAGCTCCTCGGCCGCCAGGCGGAAGCTGCGCAGGCGACTCACCGCCAGAAAGGCATGCAGTTCCACCAGTGAAGGAGAGCGAATTTTCATGGGTCATTACATTTTGTTATCGTGCTCAATGGTTTTGTCGTTTGCTTGCGGATCTGCGTCTGCTTAACCTTCGGGCAACGCTAACTCGCACGCCGGCAATGTCCATCAATCGTCGCACCTTTCTCAAAGCAACCGCCCTTGGCAGCCTTGGCGGCCTGGAACTGCCCGCCTTTGCCGCCGACAAATATCCCACACGCCCGATCACTCTGGTTGTGCCGTTCTCCCCGGGTGGCTCGGTTGACGTGTCCGGCCGCCTGATCGCCGAGAGGTTGGGCAGAGCGATTGGCCAGCCTGTGGTAATCGACAACCGGCCCGGCGCCGGGGGCGCCATCGGTTCGACGTATGTAGCGAAAGCGCAGCCGGACGGCTACACCCTCATCGTCACCTCGCAGAGCACGCATGTCGTGAATCCGGCGATGAACCCCAAGCTGCCCTATGACGCCGTGAAGGGCTTCTCGAATATCACGCTCATCAGCCGACTGTCAAACGTGCTGCTGTGCAATGCATCGCTGCCGATTCGCAACTTCGCCGATCTGGTCAAGTACGCGCGGGCCAATCCCTCCGCGCTGAACTATGCAAGTGCCGGGACGGGTTCGGTGTCACACGTCAGCATGGAGCTTCTCAAGACCCAGGCGGGTATCCCGATGACGCATGTGCCCTATCGGGGCGCCGGAACAGCGTTGACCGACCTGCTGGGCGGGTCGGTGCAGCTGACCTGGAACAATCTGTCCTCCAACCTCGACCACATCCTGCAAGGCAAGTTGCGTGCGCTGGCCGTGGCGGCACCGGCGCGCGTGCCGCAACTGCCGGATGTGCCAACCTTTGCCGAACTCAAGCTGCCTGACCTGAATGAGACATCATGGACCGGCCTTGCCGCCCCGGCAGGGACGCCGCATGCGATTGTTCAACAGCTCTACCTCGCGGTACGCAAGATTCTCGCGGAGCCTTCGACTCGGTCCATCTGGACTGCGAAGGGCATGATCGTGCCCGAGGACATCACGCCGGAAGCCTATACCAGGGAAACTGAGCAGCGCATCAAGTTCTACCAGCGCATCGCCAAAGACAACCACATCACTTTGGATTGACGATGGCCATCGATTCCAAGGCAGTTACAGCGCTTCCCGACCTGCTCCCCCTGCACGACGAGCTTGCCGCACTGCGGCAGCACATCCACCGGCATCCGGAGCTGGCCTTTGAGGAGCACGACACCGCGGATCTGGTTGCCGGGAAGTTGCAGGAATGGGGATACCACGTAACGCGCGGCATCGGAAAGACGGGACTGGTTGGCCAGTTGCGCGTGGGAAACGGTGACAAGTGTCTTGGCCTGCGCGCCGACATGGATGCCCTGCCTATCCAGGAAGACACCGGGCTTCCCTACGCCAGCATCCGGCCCGGCCTCATGCATGCGTGTGGACACGATGGCCACACCGCGATGCTGCTTGGCGCGGCAAAGCACCTTGCGGCCACGCGGAACTTCTCCGGTACGTTGAACCTGATCTTTCAGCCTGCAGAGGAGCGCGGGTTCGACAGCGGCGCCAAGGCCATGGTGGCGGATGGTTTGTTCGATCGCTTTCCTTGCGACATGGTGTTTGCCATGCACAACCATCCCGGCGCACCCCAAGGCCGGTTCCTGATGCGTCCGGGACCGTTTCTCGCCGCGGGCGATCGGGTGTTCATCAAGGTCATCGGCCTGGGGGGCCACGCCGCGCGCCCTCATCTGGCGGTCGATCCGCTTGTGGCAGCGGCTGCCATCGTGATGGCACTCCAGACCGTAGTCTCCCGCAACGTCCCCCCCAACGAGTCGGCAGTACTCACGGTTGGCCGGCTACGTGCGGGAGACGCACTGAATGTCATTCCGGGCGAAGCCGAGATCGGGATCAGCGTGCGCTCGTTCAGTCCGGAGGTGCGCGCACTACTGAAGGATCGCATCACCACGCTGGTCCACATGACTGCCGAATCGTATGGCGCGAAAGCTGAAATCCGCTATGTGGAAGGCTACCCGGTAGTCGACAACGCCGCCGACGCAGTTGCCTTGGCGGGGGAAGTTGCCATGGCACTTGTCGGCCCAGCGGACGTGGACCACGACTATCCGAAGATGATGGGTAGCGAGGACTTCGCCTACATGCTGCAGGAATGCCCGGGGGCGCTCGTCCGTATTGGCAACGGCCCATCTGACGGCGGGCGCGGCCTGCACAACCCGCGCTACGACTTCAATGACCGCAACCTGGCGTTGGGTGCAGCGTACTGGTGCCGACTGACAGAGACGTTCCTGGCCTGAGCGCAGCCTGAAAAACGAAAGCAGTATGTGTGGCGGCGAAGAGGGGCAATCGAACAGCTCGCATGGGTCGGGAAGAGGCGGCCTCGGCTTCTCAGCGGCCGTCCGTCCGCGGCCAACTTCGGTCACTGACTCGCGCTTCATCGCGGGAATTCGAGCGTCGGCGACTTCCGGCTAACGGGTCGTCGCGAACTACCCCAACACGGCGCTGACGGTGAAGCAGGTAGCCTCATACAACAAGCGGCAATATACAAGGCTGGGGGGGACGCCGGTGACGCATTGTCAACGATGCTCGGATGAGAGCGGTGCGCGTCGGAGCCGGAACGGCCCTTACACGCAGCGTGCATTCTTACCTGGGATCGGGTTCAGGCGGGTCAGGAGTGCCCACCGGAACCGTGGCAAGCCGCCCCCTCTTGCTTCCAAGCTCTCCCAATTCTGTTCGCATATCGACTGACCGGGTCTTCATAGACTGGCCCGCCACAATCCCACCACGTCCAGTCCGCTGGAGGCGCAATAGTAATCGTTCTATCGCCAATTTCTCAGGACACCAGCGTCATCCTGTAGAACAGCTCCACGCGCTCCACCGCATCGCTGCCGTCTTCCTGGAAGCGGCGGATGTGCTCGCTCTGCGTGTGATGCGCTTCCTGCGCGGCCGGGTTTTCCCAGTGCTCGACGAAGACGAAGCGGCGCGGATCATCCTTCTGCTCGAACAGCTCGTAGCGTAAGTTGCCCGCATCGCAACGCGACGGCTCTACCACTGCGCGCAGTTTCTCCCGCAGTTCGGCTTCGCGTCCTGGCTTGGCATACAGGACCGCCAGCACATAAAAATCGTCCATTATTCGCTTCCCTCGCATCAGACAGTAGTGTCTGCACCACTAGTCAAACGCACTGCGCACGCAAGGACATTCCAGCACCGCAGATCGCTCTGTCCCACCCCCGAAGCATCGCCTATGCTGCAGGTTATCGCAACGCACCGGTACCGCCTGGTTCGGCGCGTGATGCAACCGATGCCTACCTCTGTTGCAAGCCTTCAGGATGGCGTCGTGCAGGCTACATGTGTCGCCTGCACGATGCGCAGAGTGGCGGCAACCCACCCTTTGCTCTGGAGATAACCATGGCCAGCGAACCCATTCGGGACCCCGCCAACGACCACCTGCTGACTCCGCAGAACGCAGCCTTCGTGATCATCGACTACCAACCGGTCCAGGTGAACTCCATTGCTTCCATGGACCGCCAGTTGCTGGTCAATAACATCGTCGGCGCCTCCCGTGCCGCGGTGGCCTACAAAGTGCCGATCGTCCACTCCACTGTGAATGTGAAGACCGGCCTGAACAAGCCGCCGATTCCGCAACTGCAGAAGGTGCTGGGCGACTTCCCGACCTATGACCGCACCTCGATCAACTCCTGGGAAGACGTGGAGTTCCGCGCGGCGGTGAAGGCCACTGGGCGCAAGAAGCTGATCATGACCGCGCTGTGGACCGAAGCCTGCCTGACCTTCCCGGCGCTCGACGCGCTCAAGGAAGGCTATGAGGTCTACGTCGTGGTCGATGCCGTGGGCGGCACCTCCGTTGCCGCCCACGAAGCCGCGCTGCGCCGGATCGAGCAGGCCGGTGGCAAGATGATCAGCGTTGCGCAACTGTTCTGCGAACTGCAGCGCGACTGGTCGCGCTCGGCAACTGTTCCGGCCTTCATAGACCTATTCATTCAGACGGGTGGCACGGCCGGCATCCAGTTCTCCTACGACCGCGATTGATGCGTGGGCCGGCTTGCCCCGGCCCGCATTTCTTCTCGCGCCCGCGTCCGTGCGTGTGGCGCGGGCGATCGGCCTTCGGTCGCAAAGCATCGAATACGGATTGTCGCGGCGCCACGGTCGCCGCGGCCGCAGCCCATTAGATAATCGAACCTTATCGCGAGCGCTTTACCAACTCGGAAGGCGAATGGCGGCTGTACCCCAGGAAGCAGCCCTTGCAACCGCTCGAACGCCGTTGGCCACTGTCACGTCTCGCAGTAAGCGGGTACACGGAAACAAGCACTCAGCCAAGGCGTGGTTAGCGGAAGTGAACCGGTCATCGGCACTGCCAAACGCGACAGTCAGCGACGATCGGATCGCGGCGCCTCCGCCAGCCGCAACTCCTGGGCCAGGCTGATCAACGCGCGCAATCGCGCGGGTACGAAGCGATGGCCGGAGTAATAAAGCCGCAGGCCGCCAAACGACGGGCACCATGGCACCAGCACTGGCACCAGCGCGCCGCTCTGCAATGCTTCCTCGATAAACCATTCGGAGAGAAAGCCGATGCCGAGCCCCAGCAGCACCGCCTGCTTGATGGCCCCCAACTCGTTGAGCGCAAAGCGCACCGGCAGATCCATCTGCAGTTTCTCGCCCTTGCGCTCCAGTTCCCAGTGATAGATGCCGCCGTGGGACATGCGCATGCCGATGCTCTGGTGCTTGAGGAGATCGCGCGGATGCCTGGGCGTGCCGTGACGCTTCAAGTATTCGGGCGTTGCCACCACGAGCATCCGCACATCGCGCGAGAGCGGCACGGCGATCATGTCCTGCGGAACGGATTCGGCCAGCCGGATCCCGGCGTCGAACCCTTCGGCCACCACATCGATCAGGCGCGACTCGCTCACGATGTCGATCCTCACCTCCGGATAACGCTGCGCATACACGTTGAAGAGCGGTTCGAGCAGCAGGGAAGCCACGCTCTGCGGTGCGTTGATACGCAGCGTGCCGCTTGGCACGTCTGGGCCGGTACCAGCTTCCTCGCCGGCGCTCTTGATTTCCGCCAGTGCGGGAGCAATGCGCTCCACATATCGTTGGCCCGCGTCAGTCAGGGCCACGCTGCGCGTCGAGCGATTGAATAATCGCACCCGCAGGCGGGTCTCCAGCCCCGCCACGGCGCTGCTCACGGCCGTGGTGGACATGCCCAACTCCTGCGCCGCGCCCCGGAAGCTATTGCGGCGTGCGACGGCAAGCACCACTTCCAGCTCGGTCATTCCTGTTCTGTGCATGGATTGTCCTGAATATCGGGATGCATCATCACCCGTGAGACGGCTTATCAGAACAATAAATCATTCCTAGACTGCGTTGCACATCCCACCCGAAAGGAATTCACCATGCAACGCATCGAACACATCTACATCAACGGAGAATTCGTCACGCCACATGGCCAGGAATGGTTCGACCTCTACAACCCGAGCACCGAGGCCGTCATCGGCCAGGTGCGGCTGGGCGACGCAGAGGACGCGCAGCGCGCCATCGCGGCAGCGCAGGCCGCATTCCCCGCCTGGTCACGCACCACGCGCGCAGAGCGCATCGCCGCGCTGCGGCGCATGCACAAAGCCATCGCGGCACGTGAAGACGAACTGATGGAAGCCATCCTGGTTGAATATGGCGCGCCGCTGGTGCGCGGGCGCTGGATGGCGACATACCCGGCCGACGTCATTGCCCAGGCGATAGAGGCGCTGGAGTCGTTCGTGTTCGAAGAGCAAGCGGGCGCTGCCAAGGTAATCCATACACCCGTAGGCGTCGCGGGTCTGATTACGCCGTGGAACAGTGATGCAGGGTTTATCTGCAACAAGCTGGCCACCGCACTGGCGGCCGGTTGCACCGCCGTCATCAAGCCCAGCGAAATGAGCGCGATGCAGACGCAGGTCGTGATCGAGGCGTTGCATGAAGCCGGCCTGCCCCCGGGCGTGTTCAACATCGTCAATGGCCGGGGCGACGTCGTCGGTGAGGAGATTGCGCGCAACCCTGGCGTCGCCAAGATCTCGTTCACGGGCTCGTCTGCGGTTGGCCAGCACCTCGTGGTCGCAGGAGCGGCCACGATGAAGCGCGTGACGCTGGAACTGGGTGGCAAGTCGCCCACGGTGGTGCTGGACGATGCGGACTTTGCCGCCATCATGCCGCTGGCGCTGCAGGCCGGCTTCCTCAACAGCGGTCAGGCTTGCATCGCGGGCACGCGCATTCTTGTGCCACGCAGCCGACTGACCGAGTTCGAGCAGGCCGCGAAGGCGGCGATCTCGCAAATTCGCTCCGGCGACCCGCGCGATGCCGACACCGACATCGGCCCGATGGTCAGCCGGAAACAGTGGGAACGGGTGCAGGACTACATCCGTCTTGGGCAACAGGAAGGCGCGACGCTACTGGCAGGTGGTGAAGGCCGGCCCGAAGGCATGAACACGGGATGGTTCGTGAAGCCCACGATCTTCACGCATGCCAACAATCAGATGCGCATTGCTCGCGAGGAGATCTTCGGCCCCGTGCTGACCATCATCCCCTATGACGACGAAGCCGAGGCGATTGCCATTGCCAACGACACGCGCTATGGCCTGAGCGCCCTGGTATTGGGCAAGAACCCGGAAACCTGCGAACGGGTGGCACGCCAGATCGATTCCGGCCGCGTGCTCGTCAACACCCTGGCGCACGAGCCGCGCGCACCGTTCGGAGGCTTCAAGCATTCCGGGCTCGGGCGCGAAATGGGCCGATGGGGTATCAGCGCGTATCTGGAGCCGAAGACGTTGATGACGAACGCAAGCTGAGCCCGACAGCCCGGCGCCAATCGGCGCCGGTACCTGTCGGCCGATGCCTCACGGGGTCGTCGTCAGTGCCGCGGCTTCCGCGGCACAGTCCCGCACCGGCGGCAGACCCTGGGCACGCACCTTGGCCAATTCGTCGCGCGCTGCGGCCAGATCGGCCTCGAATACCGGATCGGCATGCATACGCGCCACCGTGGCCGCCGCCACCATGCGGCCTTCATTGACGTCGCTCTGCCAGTGCACGTTGCAGGCGATGCGGCTTTGTCCGAAGGCACGGCCGCGTGCCAGGATGGCGTCCGCGCGATCGGGGGCGACCTCGGTCAGCACCAGCGCCCACGCCCAGCCCGCCGCGCTATGACCGGACGGATAGGAACCGTCCTTGGCCAGCTTGGCTTCCTCGCCGGGCGTACAGGACGGCGTGTGAGTGGCGACGAACGGACGCGTGCGGTTGTAGCGATCCTTCGCGCGGTAGGTCGCCAGGCCCGCATCGACCAGCGTCCGCCGCAGCAGCATGTACAGGCGCGGCGTCTGCGCCTCGCTGACGGGCGCGTTCAGCGCGCAGGAAAACGTGCCTGCCGCTGCCGGGAAGCTGAGGTCCGCGTCGAGTTGCGCCTGCTTCCAGCGTGCCGACCCCGGCTTGGCCCACTGGGTCTGAGCCAGCCTTGCGGTGTCCTTGTCCAGCGCGAAGGCCACCGACTCGGCCGCCGGCGGCGGTGGCACCAGCGCCAGGCTATCGGGGCGCGCTTCCGGGGCCAGGTAGCCGGCGGGAATGCCGGGACGCAGCTCCGGTACCTTGGCTGACGTGGCCGACTGGGCGGACGGATTGGCGGCGCAGCCGGCAAGCAGCCCGGCCGCTGCGGAGATCGTCAGGGCCAGCACCGCAAGGCGTGCGGGGCGCGGTGAAATCAGGGAACGGTCGGACATTGGGATCGTTTCATGTGTGGGTGTACCGGCAGGCTACCGCTGGCGCGGACATTCGAGAATCGGGCACGACCCCAAGTCGTATCGAACTTTCACCCACTCAACCGCCCACGAGCCGATCCTTCTCCGCCCCCTCGCCCATCCTTCACTGCGGCGATGTCAACCCGACCGTGCCCGATGCGCCGTAGTCAACCGGTGCATCCGCCGGACGCGGCGTCTCGCCCGCACGCTCGATCCAGCCGCCTCCCAGCGCGCGGTATAGATCGACGAGGTTGGTCAGCCGCGCAAGCCGCGCGTTGATCAGCGTCTGCCGCGATGTGTAGAGGTTGGTTTGCGCCGTGAGCACTGGCAGGAAGCTGTCCACGCCCGTCCGGTAGCGCAGTTCGGAAAGCGTGAGCGTGCGCTGGTTCGCAAAGGTGTTGCGCTCCAGCGCGGCGATCTGCTGATCGTACGTGCCGCGTGCAGCCAGCCCGTCGGCGACCTCGCGGAACGCCGACTGGATCGACTTCTCATAGCTGGCGATCTCAATGCGCTTCTCGACGTTCGCCAGTTGCAGGTTCGCGATATTCGCGCCGCCTTCGAAGATCGGCAACGTGATCTGGGGGACGAAGCTCCATGCCGTCGAGCCCGCCTTGAACAGCCCGCCAAGCGAAAGGCTCTCGGTACCGAATGCGGCAGTGAGCGAAATCTTCGGGAAGAATGCCGCTCGCGCCGCGCCGATGTTCGCGTTCGCCGCAAGCAAGGACTCCTCGGCCTGCATGATGTCCGGGCGGCGGGTAAGCAGGTCCGATGGGAGCCCCGACGGAATATCGGCCAGCAGGGCCTGGCCATCGAGCGGCAGGCCTTGCGGCAGGTCCTCCGGCAATGGCTCGCCAATCAGCAGGACGAGCGCATTCACGGCTTGCGCGCGGGCGCGCAACTGCGCCTGGAGGTTGGCCTGCGTTTGCTCCACCACACTCTGCGCCTGCCACAGGTCAAGCTCGGTACCGGTGCCGGTATCGAACTGGATCTTTGTGAGGTTGTACGAGTCCTGCGCCGTCTTGAGCGTGTCCTGCGTGACCTTGAGCAGGTCATCGTCGGACAGCAGGGTCAGGTACTGGTCCGCAACCTGCGAGACCAGCGAGATCTCCGCCGCCTTGCGCGCATAGGCCGTGGAGAGGTATTGCGCCAATGCCTGATCCTTCAGACTGCGGATACGCCCCCAGAAGTCGATTTCCCATGACGCCTGCAGGCCGACGTTGTACACGCTGTAGGGGTTGTTCTGCGTGACCTGCAGCTCCGACGGCAGGCGTGATCGGGTGTCCGTGGCCACGGCATTGATCGCGGGGAACAGTTCGGCGCGCGTGATCTGGTATTGCGCTCGGGCAGCATCGACGTTGAGCACTGAGACGCGCAGGTCGCGGTTGTTTTTCAGCGCAATCCCGACGAGCTGCTGCAGGCGCGGATCGATGAAGAAGTCGCGCCAGCCGATATCGGTCGCGGGGGCGTCATTGGCACTGCGAGGACCCTGGTCGCCCGTGGCGACACCCGGCGGCACCGCGTAGACACCACCCTGCGGAAAGGTCTCCGAAACTGGCGCGTCGGGCCGCTGATAGGACGGCGCCATGGTGCAGCCCGCGAGGAGCGCGGCGGCCGCTGCAAAGACGGTTCGCTTGTCCATGTCAGTGTCCTTCCTTGCCCGGGCCGCTATCGCCGCTTTCGCCGTTACTGCCACCGCTACCACCGTTGTCACTGTTCTCGGCATCGTGGTCGTGCGCGTGGTGCGCTTCGTAGTGCTGCAGCGCGACGTCGGGGTCTTCCTTCTCCCCGGCCACGCGCGCGCGAAGCACGACGAAGAACATCGGGATCATGAAAATGGCGAGGAATGTGGCCGTGATCATGCCGCCGATCACGCCCGTGCCGATCGCGTGCTGGCTGGCCGAACCGGCGCCATTACTGATCGCAAGCGGTGTCACGCCGAGAATAAACGCCATCGACGTCATGAGGATCGGCCGCAGCCGCAGTCGCGACGCTTCGAGCGCCGCCTCGATCGGTCCCATCTTGCCCTCAGCCTGCAGGTCCCTGGCGAACTCGACGATCAGGATGGCGTTCTTCGCGGAGAGGCCGACCGTGGTCAGCAGGCCCACCTGGAAGAACACGTCGTTTTCAAGGCCGCGCAGCGTCACCGCGAGCAGTGCACCAAGTACGCCGAGTGGCACCACCATGATGACCGCGAACGGAATCGACCAGCTCTCGTACAACGCAGCGAGGCACAGAAACACCACGAGGATCGAGATGGCGTACAGGATCGGCGCTTGCGAGCCGGACTGCCGCTCCTGGAACGACAGTCCGGTCCATTCGTACCCGATCCCGTCGGGCAGCTTCGCCGCGATCTTCTCCATGGCCGTCATCGCCTGGCCGGTGGCCTTACCTGGAGCAGCCTGGCCCTGAATCTCGATCGACGAGATGCCGTTATAACGTTCGAGCTTCGGCGATCCATAGGCCCAGTGCCCCGACGCGAACGCGCTGAACGGCACCATTCCGCCCGTGCTGTTGCGCACGTACCAGAGATGCAGATCCTCTGGCGTCATGCGGTATGGCGCATCGGCCATCGCATATACCTTCTTGATCCGGCCATCGGTGTCGAGGAAGTTGTTCACGAACGCGGACGCCCACGCGATCGAGAACGTCTGGTCCACGGCCGATGCCGTGACGCCGAGCGCGTTCGCCTTCTCCCGGTTGATATTGATCTTGAACTGCGGCGTGTCGTTCAGGCCGTTCGGCCGTACGAGGGCGAGCATCGGGTCCTTTGCCGCCATGCCAAGCAGCATGTTGCGCGCCTCCATCAGTTTCTCGTGGCCAAGGCCCGCGCGGTCCTGCAGTTCGAAGTCGAAGCCCGAGGCCGTGCCCAGCTCGGGAATCGACGGCGGATTCACCGGAAACACCATGGCGTCCTTGTAGCTGGCGTAACGTCCGAACATCCGGCCCACCAATGCCTGAACCTTCTGGTCGGCACGCTTGCGTTCCTTGTAGTCCTTCAGCCGGACGAACGCGAGACCCGAATTCTGCCCATTGCCCGCGAAGCTGAACCCGCCCACTGTGAACACCGATTCGACGATGCTGCTCTCGTCCTTCATCAGATAGTCCGCGATATTGGCGAGCGTACGCGCCGTGATCTCCTGCGTCGAACCCGACGGCGTCTGCACAAGCACAAACATCGTGCCCTGGTCCTCGTCAGGCAGGAAAGACGTCGGCAGACGCAGGTACAGCAGGCCGACCACGGCGATCACCGCGAGATAGATCACAAGCCATCGCCCCGAACGCTTGATCACGTGGTACACGCCGCTGTGGTACTTGTCGCGGCTCGTCTCGAACATCCGGTTGAACCACCCGAAAAAGCCCGTCTTCTGTTCATGGTGGCCTTTCGGGATCGGCTTGAGGATCGTCGCGCACAAGGCAGGTGTGAGGATCAGCGCCACCAGGACAGACAGCACCATGGCCGCCACGATCGTCAGCGAGAACTGGCGGTAGATCGCACCGACCGAACCGCCAGAGAACGCGACCGGCACGAACACGGCGGAGAGCACGAGCGCCACGCCGATCAGCGCGCCGGTGATCTGCCCCATCGCCTTGCGGGTGGCTTCCTTTGGCGACAGTCCCTCCTCGGCCATCACCCGTTCGACGTTCTCCACGACCACGATCGCGTCGTCCACCAGCAGGCCGATGGCGAGCACAAGCCCGAACATCGATAGCGTGTTGATCGAGAAACCCACCGCCGCCATGATCGCGAACGTACCAAGCAGCACCACCGGCACCGCGATCGTCGGAATCAGCGTCGCCCGCAGGTTCTGCAGGAACAGGTACATCACAAGGAACACCAGCACGATGCCTTCCAGCAGCGTCTTGATGACTTCCTCGATCGACAGGCGCACGAACGGCGCCGTTTCGTATGGGTACTCCGCCACCAGACCGTGAGGGAAGTACTTCGAAAGCTCCTCGATCTTCTGCCGCACGCCCATCGCGGTGTGCAGCGCGTTCGCACCGGTTGCGAGCTGGATGCCGAGCGCCGTGGCCGGATGTCCGTTGTACCTGGAATCCACGTTGTAGTTCTCGGCGCCGAGCGCGACGCGTGCCACGTCCTTCAGCCGTACCTGCGAACCATCCTGGTTCACCTTCAGGAGGATGTTGCCGAACTCCTCTGGCGTGCGCAGCAGCGTCGATTCGGTAACGGTCGCCTGGAACGACTGGCCCGGCACAGCTGGGGTGCCGCCGAGCTGACCACCCGCTATCTGCACGTTCTGGGAGGTAATCGCGCTCGTCACGTCGCTCGGAGTCAACTGGAAGTTGGTGAGCTTGTTCGGGTCCAGCCAGATGCGCATGGCGTACTGGGTGCCAAACAACGTGACGGTACCCACGCCATTGACGCGACTCAGCGGGTCCTTGATGTTCGAGGCAACGTAGTTGGCGAGGTCATAGGCGTTCATGCTCCCGTCCTGGGAGTAGAACGCCGGTACGATCAGGAAGCTGCTGCTCGATTTGGTGACGCTGATGCCGAGTTGCTGCACCACCTGCGGCAGGATCGGCGTGGCCAGCTGCAGCTTGTTCTGCACCTGCACCTGCGCAATGTCCGGGTTGGTGCCGGGCGCGAACGTCAGCGTGATCGTCGCTTGTCCGGAATCGTCACTGGTCGAGGAGAAGTACAGCAGATGGTCCAGTCCGCTCATCTGCTGTTCGATGACCTGCGTGACGGTGTCCTCCACCGTCTTGGCGGACGCGCCGGGGTAGGTCGCGGCGATCTGGATGGCCGGCGGCGCAATGGTCGGATACTGCTCCACCGGCAGCGTGAATATCGACGCACCCCCTGCCAGCATCAGGATGATGGCGATCACCCAGGCAAAGATCGGGCGATCGATGAAGAATTTTGCCATGTCGCAGGCTCCCGGTTAGTGCGCTGCGGCGGTTGCGGCGGCAGTTGCGGCGCTAGCGGGGCTGGCCGAGGGGCGACTGGCAGCGCCCGGCGGCGGCGGCAGTTGCGCGGCGACAGGCTTGACCGTCGCACCGGCGTGCACCTTTTCGACACCCTGAACGATCACGCGGTCGCCGGGATTCAGACCACTATTGACGATCCAGTTCTGGCCCTGCGCGCGCGCTGCAACGACCGGACGCGACACGACCTTGTTGTCCTTGTCTACGATGAGCACGGACGCCTGGCCCTTCTGGTCGTGCAGCACGCCCACTTGCGGCACAAGGAAGGCCGTGTCGTTGGTGCCCTCGTCGATACGCGCGCGCACGAACATGCCGGGCAGCAGCACGCGGTTGGGATTGGGGAACAGCGTGCGGATGGTGACCGACCCGGTGGTCTGGTCGACGGTGACATCGGTGAACTGCAGCTTTCCCTGCTCCGCGTAGGTACTGCCGTCCTCAAGGATCAACGTTACCTTCGCCGCGCCCGGACCGCTCGTTTTCAGCCGCCCCTCCTCGACTTCCCGGCGGAGCTTCAGACCGTCCAGACTCGATTGATTGAGGTCCACGTACATCGGGTCCATCTGCTGCACCGTGGACATCAGCGTGGCCTGGCTCGCCTGCACGTAAGCGCCCGGTGTCACCTGCGAGATACCGACCTTGCCCGTGACTGGCGAGATCACATCGGTGTAGTTCAGGTTGATCTGCGCTGCGTCCACCGCCGCCTTGCCAGCGTCGACGTCGGCTTCCGCCTGGCCCTGCGCCGCCACCGCGTTGTCATAGTCCTGCTTGCTCACCGCGCTGGCCAAAACGAGCACCTTGTAGCGCGCCACCAGTGCGTTCTGCGTGACCAGGTTCGCCCTGGCCTTCGCCAGCGAAGCCCTGGCGTTGTTGAGCGTGGCGACATACGGCGCGGGATCGATCTTGTAGAGCCGCTCGCCGGCCTTCACGTTCGAGCCCTCGATGAATTCCCTGCGCAGTACGATGCCGTCCACGCGTGCACGCACCTGCGCTACCAGGAAGGCGTTCGTGCGGCCGGGCAGCTCGGTCACGACCGGCACGGCAGTCGGCTGGACTACCACCACACCCACTTCCGGAATCTGCGGCGGCGGGGCTGACTGCTTTTGCCCACATGCGGCGAGCACAATGGCAACCGTCGCAAGGCCGATCTGGCGAAATGGCACCCGTTCCATGCGCATGAGGGGACCTCATAGGTTTGCCGAATGAAAGCAGACAGCCCGGCGGGTTCGAGAGAGACAGGCAAAACGGCCCGGGGAATCGGCGTCACGCGTGCGCGACGGCCAGCCGGTAGATGTCGGCCGATTCCAGGACCGGCTTCGTCACGCCGAGGCGCACGACATTCAGCATGGCATCGCCGATCAGTCCAGTGGTCAGAATGCTGGCGGGCGATATGCGCCGGAGCAGCACCAGCAGCGGCCTGAACACGACATACATCCACCGGTAGATCGCGGTGCGCGACTGGATGCCGCCTTCGGGAACGATCGCGGACGGCCGGAAGATGGCAACGCCTCCAAATGGCAGCCGCTGCAGCGCGTTCTCGGTTTCGCCCCGGACGCGCGCCCACATCGTCTTGCCCTGTTCGCTGCTGTCCGCGCCGGCGCCTGACACATACACCATCTTCATGCCCGGGCTGCGGGCGAGCAGCTGTTGCGCGCAATGCAGCGTGAGGTCGTAGGTGACCGCGCGGTATGCCGGCTCGGGCATGCCGAACGAAGACACGCCAACGCAAAAGAAGCATGCGTTGACATCCGCAAACATGGCACCTGTCGCTTCGAAGCGACTCAGCTCGGGAACAACGTAAACGCTCAGCCTCGGATCCACGTAACCGGGTGGTGCGCGCCGGCCCACCACGATGATCCCGGTGACGTCTCGGGCTTCAAGACACGCCCGTAATACACCTTGGCCAACCATTCCCGTCGCACCGATCAGGACAACTCGCATAGCGTTGCTCCGACGGTCGTGGCAATGCTCGCGGCGAATGGCGTATTGCCTGGCCCGCAAGCATTACGGGTTCGGCGAGCGCCTTCCGCGCCTGCAACTCGGACAATCAATGTGAATACAGTCACTCATTTATAGTAGAAAAATCCGATGCGTGATGCCGCACAACACGGCGATGCGCGTCCGCGCCCCGCTGCTGGCGCGATCTGAGCGCGAACTGAACACCGTCACAGTGGGCGTTCGCAACGACGAGTCGTGGTCTGTTTTGCGCGATGCAAGGGGGTATCGGGTTCATGCGCCGCGCTTCGACCGATAGACAGAGTTTGAAACGCAATGTCGGAGCGCATCGGATGCCCCGCGCGGGCGTCCGCACGAGTGCCACGGAACGACTGCGAGGCCTCTCTCATGCGCGGCGCGCGGCCCCAGCGTTCCGGCATCGCCCCCAGTCTTCCCGCCCAGTCGCTCATGGCGCCTTGACCGCCCCTCCCTCGCCGGCCAGCTCGACCTGTCCCGGGCCACCAGCCCGGTGCCGTCGATCGGCGAACCTGACGCGAACGCGTTTGCGGCGGAGATCCTCAAGCTACTGGGTGACGTAGCAGGCCTCTCGCAATGCACGGTCTTTGCTTATGCGTTCGGCAACCGGCCACGCACCCTGTCCGTCGCGGACCATCGCGGCGGGCGGTATCTGCGCGATGTGGCCGACACCAACGCGAGCCGGTTCCATGCGCCGGACGGCAACCAGCGCATCATGGCGACGGCCGGGCCCCGAGGGTGTCCAAGTGACAACGGTCTGATGCTGCACCAGCAGACAATCGACGAGATCGCGCATAAGGCCTACCGTGCGGCGTGCTATCGGCACCCCAACGTATCGGACCGGCAGCCCCTGCTGGTGCCGCCAGCCGAGGACATGAGGCTGTCAGTGAACCTGTATCGTGACCGCAGCCGGGGGCTGTTCTAGAAGAGCATTCGCGAGGGAACAAGGCTACCGCCGCTCTTGGGGCAAGCTGCCAGAAAACCATAAGTCTCAATGCGCGTTCTTGAACGCGCCGAGATAAACAAACGGAATCAGAACGCTGACGATCAGGATCACGCCATGGATGGCGTTTAATGGGACAAGCACCTGATCATTGGGACCGGGCGCTTTCGACGCCGGCTGACGCAGCCAAAGTCACTGCTGGAAGCGTGGGCAATGGAATGGAAGAAGCGCAAGGAAAAGCGCACCCGCTGGTACGCGTTCCTTGAACGGCCCAACTTGCTGCTCGATTGACTGGCCATTTACTGGGGCGGTCGCTGCAAACGTCTACGGAAGGCGCGGCTGCGAGCAGCGACATTGCAGGATCGGACTCCGCTGTGCCGTCGCGCCCGCTTATCAGGCATCGAAGACAACGTCCACCGGCGCGCAAATCAGTCGCTACCTCCGCAAGGGCAAGGTGCAGACCGGCTCGTCAGAGCCGGCCCTGACCGTTCAAGGGAGGTTACGAACCTACCTTGAGCTGGCCGCCACGCCCCAGGCCGCCCTTGACTTCCTGCGCCTTGTAGTTGCGCAGCGAGATCACCATGTTGTTGTAGGCGTCCATGAAAGCTGCCACTGTGGCCTTGCCTTCAGGCGTGCGGGAAAAGCCGCCAAGCCCACCGGCGGCACCGCCACCGAAGGCGCCCATCGCGGCACCGAAGTTGGTTGCCGTCGCATTGCCTTCCGAGATGGACAGCTGGACGCCCGAACGGATATCAAACATGGTCAACGTCACGACCGATGCCTTGCCCTGCATGGCCCCGCCAACGAGCGCGCCGACGCTACCCAGCAGGCCGCCCACACCGGCAACCATCTGGCCCGTGGCGTCGTTATCGATGATGATCGATGGCTCCATGTAGTAGTCAGCCGCTACGCGCTGGCCCTTCTGCTGTTTCGAACCTGCACGGAACTCGCCGGAATTGCGCTGCTTGTCGGTAATCGACGAAAGCTTGCTTTCGGTACGGTTGTTGCCAACCGACGTAATCACGAAGCAGTTCGACTGTTGCACGGCCAAGCGGATCAACGGCTCGATGGTCGTGATCTTCGTGGCTGCACCGAAGCTGGCATACCATTCCTTGCCACGGCCATCATCCACAGCGATCGTGCCCAGAGGCGCGTCGCATCGCTCCAGCGCCTGATTGGCATTCACGCTCGTTGCGCCGCCCGCGGCACCGGTTGCTGCCGTGGGTGCTGTGCCGGTACTGATCGTGCCGCCGCCCAGGTTGGCACAACCAGCCAGAGCCAGGGACGTGACCAATGCGGCCATACGCAAAGAAGTTTTCTTGTTTTTGTACATGGAATCGCTTCCTGTTGGTGGAATTGAAGCAAGAAATCTGGGGAAAGGAGAGTTAGCGCAGGTACCAGCCGGAAGGGCCCCAGACCCAGTAGTACGGAGCGCTGCTGTACCACGCAATCCAGGACGTGCGATAGGCTTCGCGCACCCGATACAGACTCTGTTCATCGTTCTTGGCGGCCTGCGCTTTTGGAAGCAGGTCCTTGGCTTCCTTGCTGCCCTTGGCGGCAGCGAGTAACAGCCAGGACTCTGCCTGCGCCGGGTCCGAGCCCATCTCCTCGAGGCCCATCAGATAAATGCGCCCAAGCGCCAACTGAGCCTGCACGTGGCCGTTGTCTCCGGCCTTGCGCAACCATTCGATGGCTTGATAACTGTTGCGCTCGACACCGTCGCCGCGCAACAGGCGCAGGCCGAGGTCATAGGCGCCGTTCGGATTGCGCTCGGCCACCTCTGTCAGCGCCTGCATGCGGCGCTCGGCATCGGTTGGTTGTGCGCTTGGCAATGTCGATACGCGCCGATCCTGCTCGGTGCAGGTGTTGCCGTTGCACAGGCGTACTGTCTGCGACCGCGGCGTCAACTGTCCTTCCGGCGTCTGTGCGCACCCGGCAAGGCCAAGAACTGCCACGGCCCCGCAACGAACAAGAATATGCATGGATACCCCCCGCCCCGAGATACGCATGCGTCTCTCGAAAATGCTATTTGTAAGTAATCGTATGAAATTGTAACAGCGCAATATGCAATCTATAAAGCTCATTGTGTGAGCCGCAAGCGCATTGTGGTGCGCATGGCACGAACGTTCGCATAGATAAGTTACTTAATATGCACAAAATGCAGACTCACGCAATTCCCCTCAAAAAAAGGGTTCAACGAGGAATTCCGGGGAAGGCCGCCTTGATCTTCAGGAAGAAGTACTCCTCGTCACGGTAGCCATAGGCTCGGCGCTTAATGACCTTGATCGTGTTGTTGATGCCCTCGACGACGCTCGTA